>Ga0302253_1000004_pt1 | contig 467569 bp, 371 predicted proteins | sample AAG_RA_Trp_MG_FD_193537 | JGI IMG/M metagenome (GOLD analysis project Ga0302253, IMG submission 193537) | Enriched activated sludge microbial communities from anaerobic digester in WTTP, New Holstein, Wisconsin, United States - AAG_RA_Trp | ecosystem: Engineered > Bioreactor > Anaerobic >... | reverse complement strand
TTCCAGCTGAAATAGGTCAGAAAAGTCAGTCAAGGACTTTCGATATCTTACAGGAGGTATAACCCATGCAATTCGGTCTTCTCGAAATGTGGGCGGCCATGGGAGCCGTGGCCAAGACCGTCGCGATCATCCTGATCGCGATGTCCATCGTGTCGATCTACATGCTCATCGAGCGCCTGCTCGTCTTCTCCCGCGCGAAGAAGACGTCCCGCGCCGTGGCGCCCAAGCTGGCCGACCTGCTCAAGGCCGGGAACCTCAAGGACGCCCTGTCCGTGTCCTCCAAGAAGGACTATAAGGGCAGCCACCTGGCCCGCGTCACCGCCGCCGGCATCCAGGCCATCATGGAGGGCAAGGACGCCAAGCTCAAGCTCGAAGAGCAGATCGAGACGGCGTCCCGCGGCAGCGAGCGCGCCAAGGTCCTCTTCAACCAGGAGCTCCGCCGCGGCCTGCCTATCCTCGCCACCATCGCCACCTCGGCCCCCTTCATCGGGCTGTTCGGGACGATCTTCGGCATCATCAACGCCTTCCGCGGCATGCAGCTGACCGGCTCGGGCGGCATCGGCGCCGTCGCCGGAGGCATCGCCGAGGCCCTCGTCACCACGGCCGTCGGCATCGGCGTCGCGGTCCTGGCCCTGTGGGTCTTCAACATCCTCAACAGCCGGATCGAGGTCTTCGACGCTGAGATGAGCAACACCGAGTCTCAGGTCGTCGACTTCTTCATCAAGACCGGCGAAGCCCGTTAAGGGATCGAGGCTCCGGCCTGGTCCAGGCCGGAACGAGAGAGAGGCATACAATGGGATTCTCAGTTTCGACGAACGGCAAAGAGACCGTCAGGTCCGAACCGAATGTCGTCCCTCTCTGTGACGTCCTGCTCGTCCTTCTCATCATCTTCATGATCGTCACGCCCCTCATCCAGAAGGGCGTCGACGTCAAGCTTCCGAACGCCCAGTTCACCGTCAACATGCCGGAGAACCCGGATGTCGTCCTGGCCGTGAAGAAGGACGCGCGCGACCCCAAGGGTTACCTCCTTTATGTCAACCAGGACAAGGTGACGTTGGAGACCTTGCAGAACGCGCTCGAAGAGGCCTTCCTGACCGTCTCGGAGAAGAAGCTCTATCTGAAGGCGGACCAGGATATCGAGTACGGCGTCTTCGCGGAGTTCCTCTGGGACACGATCCGCGCGGCGGGCATCGAGTCCGTCGGCATCATCACCGAGAAGAAAACGGAAAAGGGCGACTGAGCGCGGCGCACGCCACGTGCACCTTCACCTCTGAACGCTGACAGCGCGGGGGGAGGGAGCGAGAGATCGCTTCCTCTCCCCGATTTTTTTATCCCCCCGACGGTACCTGGTCTTTACAATCGCCCTTTCTCCCCTGGGAATGTAAAGACCTGGCCCCCATTCAGACTGAGCTTGCAGAAAGAAGGGACCAGGGGTTCGCCTCCCGAGGCTAGGACTGGCGCCTGCGAAGGCCTGGTCGCTTCTTACCGTCCCTTCTTATTGGCAGCCTCTTTCTCTTCGACGCCGGCGGCCATCCTCCGGACCTCGGCCACGAGGGCCTCGGCCATCTTCGCCGCCCGGACCTTCCTCAGGACCTTTCCCTTACGGAAGATGACCCCGCCGTCCCGTCCGCAGGCCAGGCCGATATCGGCCTCCTTGGCCTCGCCCGGGCCGTTGACCATGCAGCCCATGACGGCCACGGTCAGGGGGGCCCGCAGGTCCCCGACGGCCCGCTCGACCTCGGCGGCGGCCGTCATGACGTCGACCTCGCACCGGCCGCAGGTCGGGCAGGAGACCAACTCCACCCCTCTCCTCCGCAAGCCCAGGGCCTGCAGGACCTGCCAGGCGACGCGCACCTCCTTCTCGGGAGGCGCCGTGAGGGACACCCGGATCGTGTCGGCCAGGCCTTCGGCCAGAAGGAGGGCCAGCCCGGCCGCCGACTTGACGCTCCCCGCCTGGAGCCGGCCGGCCTCGGTGATGCCGGCGTGGAAGGGGTAATCGACCTTCGCGGCGAGCAGCCGGTAGGCTTCGAGCGTGCGCGGCACGTCGGAGGCCTTGAGCGAGATCTTGATGAGCCGGAAATCGAGGCCCTCGAGCAGGCGGACGTGCCGCAGGGCGCTCTCGGCCATGGCCGCCGCCGTGGCCCCTCCGGCCCGGGCCAGGAGGTCCTTCTCGAGGGAGCCTGAGTTGACCCCGATGCGGATGGGGGCCCGCCGCCCGGCCGCCGCCCGGACGACTTCGCGGACCTTGTCGGGCGAGCCGATGTTGCCGGGATTGAGCCGCAGGCCGTCGACGCCCGCCTCCAAGGCCGCCAGGGCCAGCCGGTGGTCGAAGTGGATGTCGGCGATGAGCGGCACCCGGGCCCGCCGGCGGATCTCCCGGAGGGCCGCCGCGGCCTCCCGGTCGGGCACGGCCAGGCGCACGATCTCGGCCCCGGCCCGCTCCAGGCGCCGGACCTGGGCGGCGGTCGCCCGGACGTCGCGGGTGTCCGTCTTGGTCATGGCCTGGACGGCGATGGGGGCTCCCCCGCCGACGACGACGGGGCCGACGGGAACGGGACGGGTGGCGCGGCGCGGGAACATCCGCTCCTCCTCCGCCGCCTAGAACGGCCAGATGCTGGCCCAGCCGTTCGGCAGCTTCTTGACGATATCGTTGAGGATGACGAACGCCGTCAGGGCCATCATCAGGACCCAGCCGACGTAGGTATAGGCCAGGCGGAACTTGGGACTGACGTCGCGGCGGAAGAGGGCCTCCAGGGCCAGGATGACGATCTGCGGCCCGTCGACGATGGGGATGGGGAAGATGAGGTTGATGACCCCGAGCTGGAGGCTGAGGAAGGCGATCCAGGTCAGCAGCGAGACCCAACCCTCCCGGAAGAAGGCGTAGGAGGCGTCGGCGATGGCCAGCGGCCCGCCCAGCTGGCTGGCCGGGGTCTCGCCGGTGAACAGCCCCTTGATGATGCGGACGATGAGCAGGGCGTTGTAGGAGTTCTCCCGCAGGCTGTTCCCGATGGCCGCGACGAAGCCGTATTTCTTGATGACCGACTCGGCGTCCTGCTGGATGCCGATGCGGCCGATCGCGCCCTCGCGTTTCGGGGTCACGGGCAGGTCGAGGAGCCGGCCGCCGCGGTCGACGGTGAACAGGAGCTCCTTCTCGGGATTGGCCCGGACGATGTCGAGGAAGCCGGCGAAATAGACCGGCTTCCCGTCGATGGCCCGGACGACGTCGCCCGGCTTCAGCCCGGCCTTCTCGGCCGGCATATGCGATTGGACGACGCGGACCTGGGTGAAAATGCGGGCGTTGAAGCCGGCGTACCCGATGTCCGTGCGCTTGTCGGAGCCCGTCTTCAGGTCGACCGTCAGGCGCTCGCCGCCCCGGTCGATCTCGACCTCGAGGGCGCGGTCGGGGGCCAGGCCGACGGCGACCTGGACGTCCTTCCAGGTCCCGACCTCGCGCCCGGCGACCCGGACGATGAGGTCGTCCGGCCTGAGCCCGGCCGTCTCGGCCGGCGACCCGGCGTCGATCCAGCCGATGACGGGCGGATCGTCGATGTACTTGACGGCCCGGGTCCCGAGGCCGCTGACGACCGACATCAGGACGACGGCCAGGAACAGGTTCATGGCCGAGCCCATGACCATGATGAGGAAGCGCTGGCCGCGCGTCTTGGCCATCATGTCGTCGGGCGGGATGGGCCGGCCCTTCTCGAACACACCCTCCCCTTCCATCTGGACATAGCAGATGACCGGCAGCAGGCAGACCTTGTAGTCCGTGCCGGTCCCGCCCGCCGGGGCCTGGCCGACCGAGAAGCGGCGGTCCCGGACGCCGAAGATCCGCGGGCCGATGCCGAACGAGAAGGCCTTGACCCGCACGCCGAAGCGCTTGGCCATGATGAAGTGGCCGAACTCGTGGACGAACGTGACGATGAAGAAGACGATCGCGAAGGCCACGATCGTGCCGAGAATGCTGGACATGGTCACCTCTGCGAAATGAGCCGGCGGGCTTCGCGCCCGGCCTCTCGGTCGATGTCGCGGATCTCCCCGGCCGTCCCGGCCGGGCGGCCCCGGTGCCGGTCGAGGACGCCGGCGACGACGGCGTGGATCCCGGGGAACGGCAGGCGGCCTTCGAGGAAGGCGGCCACGGCCGCCTCGTTGGCCGCGTTGAGGGCCACGGGCCAGCTGTCGCCCCCGGCCAGGGCCCGGCGGGCCAGCCCGAACAGCGGATAGCGACGCTCGTCGACCTCGTGGAACTCGAGCCGGCCCAGGGCGGCCAGGTCGAGGGTCGGCAGGCCCGTGTCGCGGCGGGACGGCCAGGTCAGGGCGTATTGGATGGGCAGGCGCATGTCGGTCGCGGCCAGTTGGGCCAGGACGGAGCCGTCGGCCATCTCGACCAGGGCGTGGACGGCGCTCTGGGGGTGGATGAGGACCCCGAGGCGGTCCGGGGCGAGGTCGAAGAGCCAGCGGGCCTCGATGAGCTCGAGGCCCTTGTTCATCAGGGTGGCCGAGTCGATGGTCACCTTCCGGCCCATGTTCCAGCGCGGGTGGCGGAGGGCCTCCTCGACCGTTTTGCGGGCCAGGTCCCGCAGGGGCGTCCGGAAGAACGGCCCGCCGGAGGCGGTCAGGACGACGCGGCGGACGTGCCGCCGCTCGCGGCCCCGGCTCCCCAGGCACTGGAAGACGCCGCTGTGCTCGCTGTCGACGGGGACGATGACGGCGCCCGACCGGGCCGCCTCGCGCCCCAGCAGGGCTCCCCCGACGACCATGGATTCCTTGTTGGCCAAGGCGACCCGCCGGCCGGCCCGGACGGCCGCCAGCGTCGGCTCGAAGCCGGCCATGCCGGTGATGGCCGAGAGGACCGTGTCGGCCCCTTCGGCCCGGGCGGCCTCGACGGCCCCCTCCGGCCCGTGGACGACGCGCAGGCGCCAGCCCCGGCCCAGGCCCCGGAGGCGGTCGGCGTCGCGTCGCGTCGCGACGGAGACCAGGGCCGGCCGATACTTCTCGACCTGTTCGGCCAGAAGAGGGGCGTTGCGGCCGGCGGCCAGGGCGATGACGCGCACGCGGCCTTCCAGCCGGTCGACGACGTCCAGGGCACTCCGGCCGATGGATCCCGTCGAGCCGAGGAGGGCCAGGCCGCGCGTCATCTGTCCAGGCCTACTTCCAGAGATAGGCGGCGATGTAATAGAAGAGCGGACCGGCCAGGATGAGGCTGTCGATGCGGTCGAAGAAGCCGCCGTGGCCGGGCAGGAGGTTGGAGGAATCCTTGACCCCCACGGCCCGCTTGAACAGGGATTCGAGCGGGTCGCTGACCTGGGCCGCGGCGTGGACGACGACTGCGGTCAGGAGGGCGGCGGCCAGGGGCAGGCCGGGCAGGATGAGGGCCCGGGTGACGACGGCCGCTATCAGGGCGAAGAGGATGCCGCCGGCGCTCCCCTCCCAGGACTTGTTGGGGCTGGCGATGGGCGTCATCTTGTGCTTTCCAAACGGTTTGCCTATGAAGAAGGCGCCCGTGTCGCCGAAGAAGATGACGGCGAACAGGAAGTAGAGCGGATAGGGCCCCATCTCCACGCGGACCCGGTAGAGGAAGTTCAACGGGAAGGCGATGTAAAGGACCCCGACCAGGGTGACGGCGAACGATGCCGGGAACAGGGCCAGCTTCTCCGGCGTGCGCGTGGCCGCGACGAAACAGACGCCAGCGGCCAGGATGCCGGCGAACAGGGCCGCCTCGACGGGCAGGGCGGGCAAATAGAAGGCCAGGCCGACGAGGAGGGCCAGGCCGACGCCCAGTTCCCGGCGCGGCGCCAGCCCTTTCTTGCCCGTCAGGGCGTAGAACTCGAGGAGGGCCCCGACGATGAAGACCTGGGCCAGCAGGAAGAAGACGGGCCTGGGCGCGTACTGGACGACGACGAACAGGACGCCCAGCAGGACCGCGGCCGTGGCCGTGCGCTTGAGGAGGTTCATGGCGGATTATCTCCTGGCCCGGGGGGCGGGCGGGACCGGCCTGACATCGCCGAACCGGCGGTCGCGCTTCTGGTATTCGATGACGGCCTCGAGGAGGTGGCGGCGCCGGAAATCGGGCCACAACACGGGCGTCACGTGGATCTCGGCGTAGGCGATCTGCCAGAGGAGGAAGTTCGAGATCCTCATCTCGCCGCTCGTCCGGACGAGCAGGTCGGGGTCCGGCAGGCCGGCCGTCGCCAAGTGGGCGGCGAAGGCCTTGTCGTCGAGCTTGGCCGGCGCGATCCGGCCTTCGGCCATGAGGCGGCGGGCGGCGTCGACGATCTCGTCCCGGCCGCCGTAGTTCAGGGCCACGACGACGGTCATGCGCCCGTTGGCCGCGGTCAGGGCCTCGACGCGCTCGATCTCCCTCAGGACGGGGGCGGGGATGCCGGCGCGCCGCCCGATGACCCGGAGCCGGAGGTCGTTCTTGACGAGCAGGCCGTCATCCCGGATGAGGTTCTCGCGCAGGAGCCGCCAGAGGCGGGCGACCTCGGTCCGCGGCCGCTTCCAGTTCTCGCTGGAGAAGGCGAACAGGGTCAGGCACTCGATCCCCAGGCGGGCGGCGGCCTCGACGGCCTCGTGGACGGAAGCCGCCCCGGCCCTGTGGCCCTCGACCCGGGGCAGGCCCCGGGCGGCCGCCCAGCGGCCGTTGCCGTCCATGATCACGGCGATGTGGCGGGGCAGGCGGGCGGGATCGACCTGGAGGAGAAGCCGGTGGTCCTCCGTCCCGGGCGGGAAGAATTCCTCGAGGTGCTTCTCCATCGGCCCCCCATTATAGCACAAGGCGAGGTGGACCGGACGGGGCCTTTCTGCTAAAGTGGGTGTCCCGGAGAACGACCCCGATGTGCCTCGCCGTCCCCGCCAAGATCACCCGCCTCGAAGCGTCCGGCTACGGCACGGCCTCCTACATGGGGAGCGAGGTCGCGGCCAACTTCAGCCTGGTCCCCCAGGCCAGGACGGGCGACTGGGTCATCATCCACGCCGGTTTCGCCATCTCGGTCATGGACGAGAAGGAGGCCAAGGAGACCCTGCGCCTCTTCAAGGAGATGGCCGCCGCCGAACGCCGATGAAGGAGCTGAGGGACCCCGCCGTTCTGCGCCGGCTCCTCGACGACATCGGGGGCAAGGCCCGGGCCCTGGGCCGGAGGCCGCGCCTGATGGAGGTCTGCGGCACCCACACCATGGCCCTGTTCAAGAACGGCCTGACGCCGATGCTGGCCGAGGCCGGCGTCGAGATGGTCTCCGGGCCGGGCTGCCCCGTCTGCATCACCCCCAACGGCATCCACGAGGCGGCCATCGCTCTCGTCACCGGCCGCGAAGGGCTGACCCTGGCCACGTTCGGCGACATGACCCGCGTCCCGACCCGGACGGGCTCGCTCCAGACGGCCGTCCCGGCCCGCGGCTCGCGCCTGCGCGTCGTCTACTCGCCCGAGGAAGCCCTGGGCGAGGCCCGCCGCGAGCCCGGACGCGAGGTCGTTTTCTTCGGGGCCGGTTTCGAGACGACCATTCCCGCCATCGCCTACACAGTCCGGCGGGCCGCGGCCGAAGGGCTGGCCAACTTCTCCGTGCTCCCGGCGCTGTGGCTCGTCCCGCCGGCCCTGCGGGCCGTGCTGGCCGCGGGAGAGGCCGCGGTCGACGGCTTCATCTATCCCGGCCACGTCAGCGCGGTCATCGGCGCCGCCCCGTACGAGTTCGTGGCGAGAGAGCACGGCCTGCCCGGGGCCATCGCCGGCTTCGAGCCCGGCGACATCCTGCTCGCCGTCCGCTCGGTCCTCGAGCAGGCCGTCGAGGGGAGGCCGCGGGTCGCCCTCGAGTACGCGCGGGCCATCGGCCGGGACGGGAATCCCGTGGCCCGGGCCCTCATGGACGAGGTCTTCGAGCCCTTCGACGCCGTCTGGCGCGGGCTCGGGCGGATCCCGGCGAGCGGCCTGCGTTTCCGGCCGGCTTACGCGGCGCTCGACGCCGGGCCCCGGTTCGGGATCGCGCGGGCCGACGAGGGGCGCGACCTGCCCGGCTGCCGCTGCGGCGACGTCCTGCGGGGCGTCATCCGGCCGGAGGGCTGCCGCCTGTTCGGCAAGACCTGCCGGCCCGACTCCCCTCTCGGGCCCTGCATGGTCTCGTACGAGGGCGCCTGCCTCATCCACTTCAAGTACGGGACGCCCGGGAAGGGACGGCCATGACGGAAGGAAAGAGGATCAGCCTGGAGCTCGGCGGCGGCGGCCGCCTGATGCGCGAGTTCATCGCCGGGACCATCGTGCCGGCCTTCCGCGATCCCCTGCTCGGCGAGCTCTCCGACGCCGTCCACCTGCCGGGCGGCGTGGCCTTCACGACAGACAGCTACGTCGTCGACCCCCTGTTCTTCCCGGGCGGCGACATCGGCCGGCTGGCCGTCAACGGCACGGTCAACGACCTGGTCGTCTCGGGGGCCGAACCGCGCTTCCTGTCGCTGGCCCTCATCCTCGAGGAAGGACTGGAGAAGGCCACCCTCGAGCGGGTCATCGCCTCCGTCCGCGCGGCCGCCAAGACGGCCGGGGTCCGCATCGTCACCGGCGACACCAAGGTCGTCCGGCGCGGCCAGGGCGACAAGGTCTACATCAACACGGCCGGCGTCGGCCGGACGGTGGCCAAGCCGCGGCCCGGGGCGATCCGGTGCGGCGACAAGATCGTCCTGACCGGGCCGCTCGGCGACCACTCCCTGGCCGTCATGCTGGCCCGGGGGGAGTTCGGCCTGAGGTCGGCGGCCCGGAGCGACTGCGCCCCGCTCCTGTTCCTGCTGCCGTTCTGGCGGGCGGGGGCCAAGTGGATGCGCGACGTCACCCGCGGCGGCCTGGCCACGGTCCTCTTCGAGCTGGCCGAGCGGCTCCCCTGCCCCGTGCTCATCGAGGAGGACAAGGTCCCGCTGTCGCGGCCCGTGCGGGCCGCGGCGGAGCTCCTGGGGATCGACCCGCTCTACATGGCCTGCGAGGGCAAGGCCGTGGTGGTCGCGCCGGCCGCCAAAGCCGGGGAATTCGTCCGGCGCATGCGGCGCCACCCGCTCGGGCGGCAGGCCGCGGTCATCGGCGAGGTCCAGGACCGCGTCGGCCGGCCCGGCGAGCTGCTCCTGAAGACGGCGGCCGGCGGCCTGCGCCTCCTCGAGCCCCTGACCTCCGAGCTCCTCCCCCGCATCTGTTAAAGACGATACCGAAGTCGGTACCTGGCATTCACAAACGCGGTTTCCCGCCTGGAGATGTAAAGACCTGGCCCCAGATCCTGTGATCTACGCCTTGACGACGTTCTTCCTGGGCCGCTTGACGGCGTTGCGCGTGTCGATGACGAGCGGGGCGTTCCTGACGATCATGTCGTAATCGTAGGCCGTGTGGTCCGTCGAGATGACGACCGCGTCGCACTTGCGGAGCAGGGCCTTGGTGACGGGCACGGACTTCATCTCCAGCCCGGGGTATTCGCGGTGCCCGACGAGGTGCGGGATGTAAGGGTCGTTGTAGGAGACCTTGGCCCCCTTATCCTGGAACAGGCTGATGATCTTGAGCGAGGGCGACTCGCGGGAGTCGTCGATGTCCTTCTTGTAGGCCAGCCCCAGGACCAGGACCTTGGCGTTCTTGACCGATTTGCCGCGCTCGTTGAGGGCCTCGATCGTCTTCTGCCGGACGTAGTAGGGCATGAAGGTGTTGATCTCGCCGGCCAGCTCGATGAACTTGGTCTGGTAGTCGACCTCCTTGGCCTTCCAGGTCAGGTAGAACGGGTCGATGGGGATGCAGTGCCCGCCGAGCCCCGGCCCGGGGTAGAAGGGCATGAAGCCGAAGGGCTTGGACGAGGCCGCCCGGATGACCTCCCAGACGTCGATGCCCATACGGTCGAAGATCATCTTGAGCTCGTTGACCAGGGCGATGTTGACCGACCGGAAGATGTTCTCGAGCAGCTTGGTCGATTCGGCGGCCCTCGTCGAGGTCACGGGGACGGTCTTGACGATGATCTGGTCGTAGAGGGCCTTGGCCACCTTGAGGCAATCCGGCGTCAGGCCGCCGACGACCTTGGGCGTCGTGGCCGTCGAGAAGCTCTTGTTGCCGGGATCCTCGCGCTCGGGCGAGAAGGCCAGGAAGAAGTCCTTGCCCGCCTTCAGCCCGCCGGCCTCCAGGATGGGCCGCATCTCCTCGTCGGTCGTGCCGGGGTAGGTCGTGCTCTCGAGGACGACCAGCTGGCCCTTGCGGACGTGCTCGGCGACGCTGATGGTCGAGTTGATGACGTAGGACAGGTCGGGCGCCCCGTGCCCGTCGAGCGGCGTCGGGACGCAGATGAGGATGGCGTCGACGTCGCTGAGCCGGGCGAAGTCGGCCGAGGCCTCGAACATCTGGCGGCCCAGGAAATCCCTGAGCTCGGCCGCCGAGATGTGGCGGATGTAGTTCCTGCCTCGATTGAGCATAGCGACTTTTCTATGGTCGGTGTCGAAGCCCTTGACCCGGAAGCCCTTATGGAGGAAGGTCTTGACCAGCGGCAACCCGACGTACCCGAGGCCGATGACTCCGATGATGGCTTTCTTGTCTCCAATCTTCTTCAGCAGCTTGGTCGCTTCAGAATTCATGAGGTCAGCCCCTTATTCTTGTACCAATCGACGGTCCGCCGCAGTCCCTCGAGGAAGGGGACACATGGTTCGAAGCCGAAGATCCGGCGGGCCTTGGCGTAGTCGGCCGTCGAATGTCGGATGTCGCCCGGCCGCGGCTCAGCGTGGACGGCCCTCACGCCGGTGCCCAGGACCCTGTTGACCGCCTCGAGCAGGCCGTTGACGGTCAACCGATCGCCGCAGGCGATGTTGAAGGCCTCTCCCCCGCCGCCGCCGGACGTGGCAGCCAGGATGTTGCCTTCGACGACGTTGTCAATGTAGGTAAAATCGCGGGACTGTTCGCCATCGCCGTAGATGACCGGCCGCTCGCCGCGCAGGACCAGGGTGATGAACAGCGGGATGACCGCGGCGTATTGGGAAAAAGGATCTTGGCGCGGGCCGAAGACGTTAAAATACCTGAGCGAGACGGCCCGGAACCCGTAGAGATCGTAAAAGACGCGGGCATACTTCTCGTCCACGAGCTTGCTGACGGCGTAGGGCGAGAGGGGCTTGCCCTCACGGCCCTCGACCTTGGCCGGCGCCGCGTCGTCGCCGTAGACCGACGAGGACGAGGCCTGGACGAAGCTCCTGACCCCGGCGTCGCGGGCGGCCAGCATCATATTGAGCGTGCCGGTGATGTTTATGGCGTTGGTCAGCAGGGGGTCCTCGACCGAACGCGGCACCGAGGGCAGCGCGGCCTGGTGGAGGACGTAGTCCACCCCCTCGACGGCCCGCCGGCAGGTCTCGAAGTCGCGGATGTCGCCCTCGATGAACTCGATCCGGTCGGCGAACCCGGCCAGGTTCTCGCGCTTGCCCGTCGACAGGTTGTCGAGGACGCGGACGGCCTCCCCTCGCCCGGCGAGGGTCTCCGCGATGTGCGAGCCGATGAAGCCCGCCCCGCCCGTGACCAAGTATCTTGCCATGTCCTAATTTAGTCGGCAGATCGGAAAAATGGGGACGTTTCTAGATCAAACCCATCTCGCCCAGGCGGCGCAGAACCCTCTGGACGCTCTCGTCGACCGTCTCCTTGTCCGTCTCCAGGACGATCTCGGCCTTCTCGGGCTCCTCGTAGGGGTCGGAGACGCCCGTGAACTCCTTGATCTCGCCCCGCAGGGCCTTCTGGTACATGCCCTTGACGTCGCGCTGGATGCAGACCTCGACCGGGCACTTGGCGTAGACCTCGACGAAGTTGGTGCACTCCTTGCGGGCCCGGTCCCGCATCTCCCGGTAGGGCGAGATGAAGGAGGTCAGCACGGCCACGCCGTTGCGTGACAGGAGCTTGGCCACGAACGTGACCCGGCGGATGTTCTCGTCGCGGTCCTTCTTGCTGAAGCCCAGGTCGCGGGTCAGGTCCTGCCGGACGACGTCGCCGTCCAGCCGCTCGACCCGGTGCCCCCGCTCCTTCAGGATGTCCGCGACCCGGTCGCCGACGGCCGATTTCCCGGAACACGGCAGTCCCGTGAACCAGAGGGTGAAGCCTTCATGTTCTCCGCACATGCGTCTCCGTTCCTTTCATTCCCGCCGGAGGACCCGGCCTTTCATCGTATTCGGGATCCCGAGCCCCATCAGGTCGAGCACGGTCGGGGCGATGTCGAGGATGTCGCCGTCGCGCCGCCCCGTCCGCCCGCCCGCCGGGTCGCTCAGGATGTAGATGCCGTGCTGGGCGTGGACGGCGTCGTCCGGGCCCGTGTCGTTCTCGGGGAGGTACATCGTCCCGTGCCCCAGGGTCCCCGCCGACCGCCAGTAGAGGTCGTCGAAGTAGACCATGAGGTCGGGGTACTCGCCCTCGAGCACCTCGTAGTGTTCCTGCGGCTTGATGACCTTGGTCGCCCAGGCCTCCCCCGCCGGGCCCCGGACGCCCTCGAGCTCCCGCAGGAGCTCCTCGCGGACCTTTTCGTAGTCCCCGGCCGGGATGACGCCCTTGGGCTCGCGCCCCTCGACGTTGAGAAAGACCCGCGCGTAGTAGCCGCCCCAGGCCCAGGCCCGCGTCCGCTCCCAGTCGATGGCCAGGTCGTCCAGGCTCACCGGCTTCGACGGGCGCTCCTTGACCGCGAGCCAGCCCTTGTCGATGAGCCACTCGTTGACGCAGAAGGCGCCCTTCATCCTCTTGGCCCCGTGGTCCGACACGACCAGCACGGCCGCGTCCGGCCCGGCCTTGTCGAGCAGGCGCCCGATCTTCCCGTCGAGGTGCTTGTAGTAGTCGATGATGGCCGTCTCGAACCGGTTGCCCGGCTCGTAGAGGTGGTGCTCCCGGTCCATGTACTTCCAGAAAGCGTGGTGGACGCGGTCGACCCCGATCTCGACGAACCAGAACAGGTTCCAGGGCTTGGCCTCCATCAGCCACTCCATGACCTCGAAGCGCTGGTCGGTCATGGCGTAGATCTGGCGCAGGATCTCGTCGCGGTCGTCGGTCCGGAAGACGACGTCGAAGATGTAGGGCCCGAAGCGCTCTTCGATCTCCGCCTTTAGCGCCGGCGGCCAGGTCGTCTCCTTGCCCGGCCCGGGCGGCGTGATGAAGCACGAGACGAGGTTCCCGGCCACGGGATAGGGCGGGTAGCTCGGCGGCACGCTGACCAGGGTGCTCGTCCCGCCGGCCTCGCCGATGTAGTCCCAGACCCGCATGTCCTTGACCGCCTTGGAGTTGGCGATCCACATCTGGTCGTAGGCGTAGCCCCGGCGGTGCCGGAAGCCGTACAAGCCGAGCCGCCCCGGATCGAGCCCCGTGGCCATGACCATCCAGGCCGGGATGGTGATCGGCGGGTCCGAGCTCCTCAGCTTCCCCCACAGCCCCTTCTCCATCAGCCCCTTGAGGACGGGCAGCTCGTCGCGCCGGTCGAAGACGATCTCCGGCGGGGCGCAGTCGAGCCCGACGACGAGGAGCTTGCGGTCAGTCATTGAACGGTTCCTTGAAGCGCATGATGACCTCGGCCACCTCGGGCCGCATGAGCTCGGCCGGCGGGCACTCGCCCTTGACCAGGAGGTCGCGGATCTTGGTGCCGCTGAACTGCACGTGCTCGGCGGGCGGGTGGGGGCAGATCTTCTCGTTGACGACGGCCCCGCAGGTCCGGCACCAGCTGAAGGACCGGAAGAACATCGGGGCGATGCCCAGGTCCGGGAAGGCCTCGAAGATGTCCTGGGCGGCGAACGGCGCGTAATAGGACCCGACGCCGGCGTGGTCGCGGCCGATGATGATGTGGGTGCAGCCGAAGTTCTTGCGCAGGATGGCGTGGTGGATGGCCTCGCGCGGCCCGGCGTAGCGCATCTCCATCTGCAGGATGGCCAGGGCCGTGCGGTCCTTCACGTAATAGCGCCGGATGGCTTCCTCGTAGGAGGCCAGGATGACCTCGTCCTTGAAATCGCCTTTCTTCTTCTTCCCGATGACGGGGTTGATGAACAGGCCGTCGGTGAAGGTCAGGGCGGCCTTCTGCAGGTACTCGTGCCCCAGGTGGGGGGTGTTGCGGGTCTGGAAGGCGACGACCGTCTTCCAGCCCTTGGACTCGAACAGGACCCGGGTCTCCTTAGGCGCCAGCTTCCAGCGGTCGAAAGGCGTCGGGGAGGCCTCGATGAGGTCGATGGCCCCGGCCAGCAGGACGTCTTTCAGGCCCAGGACCTTGGCCACGCCCGGGTGGGCCGGGTCCCGCGTCCCGAAGACCTTCTCGGCCGTCTCGCCCCTGTCGTAGCCGTACTTTTCCTCGAGATGGAGGACGGCCACGGGCCGGCCGTCCTCGGCCGCCAGCAGGATCTCGTCCCCGATCTTGAGCTTCCCGGCCGCGCCCTCGTCGGCGTCCAGGACGATGGGCACGGTCCAGGGGACGTCCGAGCTCAGGCGGCTCCCCGCCAGCACGCTCTTGAAATCGACCTCCCCGAGGAAGCCCTGCAGGGGGCTGTAGACGCCGGTGGCGATGTTCTCGAGGTCCGAGACGGTCTCGGCCTCGACCGTCAGGCGGGGCATCCGCCCGGCCGCCGCCAGGGCCGCGTCCTTCTTCTTGCCTTCGAGGGTCCGGTCGATGAGCTTGCCGCCGTGGGGCTGGATCATGGGAAATTCTCCTTCTTCCCTGTCGGGGGGATGGGTTGTCGGGACGGCCGGGAACCGGTCAGTCGATGTAGCCCAGGGCCTTCAGGCGTTCCTTGACCTTCTCTTCCTCGTCCTTGCTGAAGACCTCGGCCGCCGGTTCCGCCTTGGACAGGCTCTCCCGCAGGACCTTGGCCGCGTAGCTCGAGACGGAGGCGAATTCCGTGCCCTTGATGTGCTCCTCGATCTTCTTATGGAGCGAAGTCGGTATGGTCACCGTTATGAATTCTTTGTCCATGACGGATTTATACCCCATATGGCCCCGTTTTTCAACCCCGCCCCTGGGGACACGTACCTCGGGTACGTGTCCCCTGCCGGCCGGGCCGCCGTCGGCCCCTGCCAGCCCTCGGCTTGACAACCGGCTCGCCTTTACGGGTATAATTGGCCGGTCATGACCGACACCGAGGCCTTTCAGGCTCCCCGCCCCTGAGTATGGAAAAGATCACCCTGCCCCTGTTGAACGAATCCGCCCTGTCCGGCGTCCAGGGGAAAACCCTGAAAAAGCTGGAATCCCGCCTGGGCGTCAGCCTGTCCCTGCGCGGCGACCAGCTCCTCATCGACGGGGACGCCCACCGCATCGCCTTCGCCAAGAGCTACTTCGAGCGCCTCCGGGAGCTCTCCGACCGGGGCCACCACCTGCGCGAGGAGGACCTCCTCATCGCCCTGGACATGGTCGAGCAGGGCTCCCCCGCCGCCCTCGACGACTACGCCCCCTCCGAGCCCCTGGCCCTGTCCCGCAAGTCCGTCACTCCCCGGAGCCTCAACCAGCAAGCCTACCTCCAGGCCATTAAAACCCACGACCTGGTCTTCGGCATCGGCCCGGCCGGCACGGGCAAGACCTACCTGGCCATGGCCATGGCCCTGGCCTTCCTCCAGAACAAGGCCGTCAACCGCATCATCCTGACCCGCCCGGCTGTCGAGGCCGGCGAGAAGCTCGGCTTCCTGCCCGGCGACCTCATCCAGAAGATCAACCCCTACCTCCGGCCCCTCTACGACGCCCTGTTCGACCTGTGCCAGTACGACCAGGCCAACCGCCTCATCGAGCGCGGCGTCATCGAGATCGCCCCCCTGGCCTTCATGCGCGGCCGGACCCTCAACAGCGCCTTCATCATCCTCGACGAAGCCCAGAACACGACCCGGGAGCAGATGAAGATGATCCTGACCCGGGCCGGCTTCGACTCCAAGCTGGTCATCACGGCCGACATCACCCAGATCGACCTGCCCCAGCCCCGCAAGTCGGGCGTCCTCCAGGCTATGAAGATCCTCATCTCGCTGCCCGAGATCGCTTTCGTCCAGTTCAACGACCGGGACGTCGTCCGCCACCCCCTCGTCCAGAAGATCATCAAGGCCTACCAGAAGGCCGAGACGCGGGAGGGTTAACGGGCCATGCCGGAACGCTTCTTCGACAAGATCAAGCTCTTCAAGGGGGCCGAGATCCAGCCCGGGCGGCCGCCCTCCGAGGCCGGCGAGGAGGACAAGTCCCAGCCTCCCGGCCGAAGGGCCCTCGCCGCCCCCTGGGTCCTGCTCGTCGCCGTGGCCCTCGTCACGGCCCTGTTCCTGACCCGCTTCCCCTCGCGCAGCCTGTCGGGCCTGGCCCTGGGCGACGTGGCCCCGACCGACATCGTGGCCCCCTTCGACCTGGTCATCGAGGACGCCGAAGCGACGGCCCTGCGGCGGACCGAGGCCGCCGACGCCGTCCTGCCCGTCTACACCTTCGACCTCAACGTCTTCGCCAACACCGAGGAAAGCATCCGCCGGCTCTTCGCCGAGGGCCGCGCCTGGTCGGTCCTGTACCCGGGCGGCGGCCGCGCGGACGATCTCCGGGCCCGGCTCGTCGAAAAAGTCGGCGTCGATCTCGAGACGGCCGACGTGGCCGCCCTGGCCCGGCTGAAGTTCCCGGCCGACCTCGAGGAGGCCCTGATCGGACTGCTGACCAAGATCTCGGCCCAGGGCATCGTCGTCGCCAAGACCCTGTTCATCCACGGCGAGTCCGAACGCGGTCTGACGCTCGTCGACGGCCGCGGCGGCGAGCGGAACGTCCGGGCCGGCGACCTGCTCGACATCCGGGAGAGCGAGGCCCTGTTCGCCGCCGACCTGGCCAAGATCGAGCTGTCGGAACGCGGCCGGGCCCTGGTCTCCGGCCTGGGCCAGATCTTCCTGACCTCCAACGTCACCTACAACAAGATCGAGACGGACCGGCGGAAGGCCGCGGCCCGGGAGGCCGTCCCGCCGGTCACCCTGACCGTCAAGAAGGACCGCATCATCGTCCGTAAGGGCGACGAGGTCACGGCCGACTCCCTCAAGGTCCTCGACCATTACAACGAACGCATCCGGAACCGGGCCAACGTCCTGCCCCATTTCGCCAGCATCTTCCTCCTCTACGCCCTGCTGCTCTTCGCCCTGTGGACCTTCCTCAATGACTCCTATAAGGCCCGGGAAGCCGAGCGCCAGTTCCGCATGACCTGCGTCTCCCTGGTGGCCAGCCTCGTCCTCTACGAAGCCTTCATCGTCCTGACCGGGGCGGTCTCGGGCTCGTTCTCCGCCCCGGCTTTCGCCCGCGTCGAGACCTATCACCTGGCCTTCCCGTTCCAGGCGGCCGTCCTCATCTTCGCCTTCCTCGTCGACGCCCCGATGACGCTCCTCTACATCGTCCTCAACAGCCTGACGGTGGGGATCCTGCTGGGGGCGGATTTCTTCCTGACCGCCTTCTGCTTCCTCGGCGGCCTGGCCGCCGGCTACGGCGTCAAGCTCTACAAGCGCCGCTACCGCGCGGCGACCCTGAGGGCCGGCTTCACCCTCCTGCCGGCGGCCAACGTCTTCACCGTCATCATCTTCTCGCTCATCCTTCGCCGGGCCGATCTCGCCACCCTGCCGGCCGAGATCGCCCTGGGCGTTCTCGGAGGCGCCTTCAGCGCCGTGCTGGCCTACTCGCTCCTGTCCGTCGTCGAGTCGGCCTTCGGCTTCGTCACCGGCTCCAAGCTCCTGGAGTTGACCAACTCCGACCTGCCCATCTTCCGCCAGATGGCCGAGGAGGCGCCGGGCTCCTACCACCACTCCCTGGTCGTGGCCACCCTAGCCGAGAAGGCGGCCGAGGAACTCGGGTTGGACGCCCCGCTGGCCAAGGCCGGGGCCCTCTACCACGACATCGGCAAGACCAAGATGCCTGAGTACTTCATCGAGAACCGGACCCGGGAGTTCGACCTCCACAAGGACCTGACCCCCTCGATGAGCACCCTGGTCATCAAGAACCACGTCAAGGAAGGCGCCGAGCTGGCCCGCAAGCTGCGGCTGCCGCGGCCCCTGCGCGAGATCATCGCGCAGCACCACGGCAATTCGCTCGTCCGCTTCTTCTACGCCAAGGCCAAGCAGCTCTACGATCCGATGGAGCAGGTCGTGGGAGAGGAGTCCTTCCGCTACCCCGGGCCGCCGCCCCAGACCAAGGAAGCCGGCCTGGTCATGCTGGCCGACGCCATCGAGGCCGCCTCGCGCAGCCTCAAGTCGCCGACCAAGGACAACCTCAAGCGGGTCATCACCGACATCATCAACGGCGCCCTCCAGGACGGCCAGCTCGACGCCTGCGATTTCTCCATGCGCGAGCTGCGCATCGTCGCCGCCGCCTTCCTGACCATCCTCTACGCCATCTACCATCCCCGCATCGAATACCCGGGCTTCGGCTTCGACGGCCGTCCGCCCCAAAAGAACGGGACTAACGGGGCCAAGAAGAAGGACCATGATCGAGATCATCAACCGCCAGAAAAAAAGCCCGATCCGGATTAAGGCCTTCGAGCGCCTGCTCGCTGACCTCGGCCGGCAGTACGGCCGGGAGAGGTCCGAGGTGACCCTGTCGTTCGTCGGCGACCGGGCCATCCAGACCCTCAACCGGAAGTGGATGAAGAAGGACCGGCCGACCGACGTCCTGAGCTTCCCCCTGGGCGAGACCGGGCCGGACGGCAAGCACTACCTGGGCGACATCGTCATCGCCGTGCCGGTGGCCGGGCGCCAGGCCCGGGCCAAGGGCCACGCCCTCGAGCGCGAGCTGCGCCTGCTGGCCATACACGGCTACCTCCACCTGCTCGGCTACGACCACTTCGCGGGCATCGAGGAGGAGGAGCGCAAGGCCCACGGGCTCTACCTCCGATGACGATGACGGCCGTCGGGTGGACCGGACTGGGGCTGGCCTTCCTGGCCGCCTTCCTGCTGTCGCTCTTCCACGTCGTCCTCGGGGCCTACTCCAAGATCTCCCTCAGCCGCTTCCTCGAGGACCGGGACAAGGCCGAGCGGACCCGCGTCCTGGACGCCTTCGAGGAGACCGTCCTGGCCGTGGAGTTCTTGCGCGTCGCGGTCATCGTGGCCCTGGTCGTCTACGGCTACGTCGGCTTCCGCAGCGCCGGCCTGCGGCCGTTCGCGATCTTCCTGGCCGCCCTGGCCGTCTACGCCCTGTTCCTCGACTTGGTGCCGCGGCTGCTCGTCTTCACGGGCAAGGCGGTCATCCTGAGGATGTTCCTGCCGGCCTTCGGGGCCGTCCGGGTCCTGGCCTCTCCCCTGCTCGTCCTGTCCCGCCACCTCCTGGCCCGGGAGGAGCAGCGCGAGGAGAACGGCGGCGACCGCGAGGCCTCCGACGAGGAGATCGAGACCTTCATCGACGAGGCCACCGAGGAGGGCATCATCGACGAGGGCGAGGACGAGCTCCTGCGCAGCGTCGTCGAGTTCGGCGACACCCTCGTCCGCGAGGTCATGACGCCCCGGGTCAACATGGTCTGCATCCGCCGCGAGGCGACCATCGACAACCTCAAGGACCTCATCATCAAGGAAAAGTACTCGCGCATCCCGGTCTACAAGGACCGGCTCGACAACATGGACGGCATCGTCATGGCCAAGGACATGCTGGAGTACTCCGACGACAAGCACAAGGCCCAGCCCATCGAGGCCCTCATCCGGCCGGTCGCCTTCGTCCCCGAGTCCATGCCCGTGCCGGACCTCCTGCGCGAGTTCCAGAAGTCCAAGCAGAAGATGGCCATCGTCGTCGACGAGCACGGCGGCGTCTCGGGCCTGGTGACCATGGAGGACGTCGTCGAGGAGATCGTCGGCGAGATCCAGGACGAGTACGACACCGAGGAGGCCCAGATCGTCGAGAACGCGCCTCTCGACTTCACGGTCTCGGGCGCGACCGAGGTCGAGGAGCTCGAGGAGCTGTTCGACGTCGAGCTGGCCGAGGACGATTTCATCACCGTCGGGGGGCTCATCACCCACGACCTGGGGCGCCTGCCCCACAAGGGCGAGGTCCTGACGGTCAAGGGCCTGGCCCTCGAGATCCTCGACGTCGACCAGAAGAAGGTCAAGAAGATCCGCATCCGGAAGGCCTGACCAAGGCCGAGGGGGAATAATGGCGACGAAGAAGAAAGCCGCGGACTCCGCCGCGGCGGCCGAAAAGCCGGCCCCGCCGGCCCCGAAGAAGCGTGCGGCGCCAAAGAAGAAGGCGGCGCCGAAGCCGCAGCTGAAGACGGGCTACGTGGCCCTGGTCGGGCGGCCGAACTCCGGCAAGTCGACCCTGCTCAACGCCCTCATCGGGCAGAAGGTGGCCATCGTCTCGGACAAGCCCCAGACGACGCGGATCAGCATCCTGGGCATCAAGACGACGGACAAGGGCCAGACCGTCTTCGTCGACAATCCCGGCATCCACAAGCCGCTCCACACCCTCAACAAGAGGATGATGAACTTCGTCTACTCGGCCCTGGAGACCTCGGACGTCGTCTGCCTCCTGGTCGACGCGACCGAGAAGTTCGGCCACGGCGACGAGTACGTCCTGGAGGCCCTGCGCCGGGTCAAGACGCCCGTCTTCCTGCTCATCAACAAGGTCGACATCGTCCGCAAGGACAAGGTCCTGCCCATCATCGACCGCTACAAGGACCTCTTCCCCTTCAAGGAGATCGTGCCCATCTCGGCCCTCAAAGGCGTCAACCTCGACCTCCTCGAGCGTCTCATCACCGAGGCCCTGCCCGAGGCGCCCAAGCTCTACTCGGACGACGAGATCTCCGACCAGTCCGAGAAATTCCTCTTCGCCGAGATCGTCCGCGAGAAGATCCTCAAGTACGTCACGGAGGAGCTGCCCTTCGTCACGGCCGTCTACATCGAGTCCATCGAGAAGAAGGAGCAGGCGGATTGGAAGACGCCCGGCGAGACGCGGCCGGTGACCTACATCCGGGCCTCCATCTTCGTCGAGAAGGACAACCACCGCAAGATCGTCATCGGCCGCCACGGCTCGCTCGTCAAACAGGTCGGCATCGAGGCCCGCCAGGAGATCGCCGAGTACATCGGCCACAAGGTCTTCCTCGACCTCCAGGTCCGGGTCCGCGAGCGCTGGCGCGACTCCGAGGACGTCCTCGACCTCATCGAGGGCCAGAAAGGATAAAATGGGGACATGAAGAAAATGGGGACATGTAACGAATTCTCCCGAATTCGGTACGTGTCCCCGATTTTCCGATAGACCGTATCCCCCCCGCTTTCCGGGATTTGACTGATCTTCCCTCAAATGCGATAATCTAGCGCCAACCTTGCGGTGAGTGTAGCTCAACGGTTAGAGCATCGGACTGTGGATCCGAAGGTTGGGGGTTCGATTCCCCTCACTCACCCCACCTGTCTTCTCAATATAACCCCTTCATAAACATCACAATAGCACACATATTCTTCCTCTAGGAAATATTGACACCCGTAGCAAACGGCCATACCATAGTTTGCGGCAAAGACATTCCTGGGGAGGGAGTCCATGTCAAAGAAGGCGGCCTCGCTTATTGCGGTTCTCATCCTATGCACGGTGTTCAGTTGCAGAGGAAAATCTGTGTGGAAGGGCACGGTCGAGACCGCGGACGGTGTTCAGGTCGTCCGCAATCCCAAAACGCCGATGTACCCCGATGGAGCGTTAGAGCTACGGGAGGAGCTGACGATCGGCACGGCCGATGGTGCCGAGGACTACATGTTCATCCGCCTCCGAGGACTCTTCATCGACGATCAGGAAGCGATCTATACGCTCGACCAACGGAAGCCGCGGATCGATGTCTACGATAGAGACGGACGCCACATTCGTTCTATTGGAAGAAAAGGCCAGGGACCGGGAGAATTCCAGACTCCATTCTTCATTGCTTATTCCCCTTCAGAAGAGATCCTCGTGGGTGATATGGGACGCCTTTCCTTTTTCGATCGCTCGGGAGGTTTCTTGCGCAGCCAGAACAACTCGGTTGGGCCTCTGGCTTTCGTAAAGTATCTCACCAACGGCGATGCCGTCGGCACTCGGATGGTTATGGATGACGAAAAGCCCCGTTACGAGGTCGTTCTCTGCGGACCGGATCTGCAACAGAAAAGCGTCCTGACCTTTTCGGCTATGCCTGACCCGTCGGCAAAGTTCGCCTTGTTCACGAGCGTCGTCCGCTGGGATACGTCTGCCGGCCAGAAGATCGTCTGCGCCTCGGGCGAGGGAGATTACCTCATCAGTGTCTTTGACGGCAGTGGGCGTCTGGTGCGCAAGATCCTCAAGGATTACGATCCAGTCCCCGTTTCTGAAGCGGATATCGAGTACCAGATGAAGAAGCATGGGATTCAATCTCGGGATGAGGTCACGGTGCCGCAATTCCTGCCGCCCACCTCTTGGGTCTATGCCGATGAGGAAGGGAGGGTTTATATCTCTTCCTGGCAGCGGGACCCTGAGACGGAGATCTCTCTTTTCAACATCTTCGATCCGGAGGGACGCTATCTCTGCGATTATCGCTTTCCAGGGGAGCCGCTTGTTTTCAAGGACGGCAAGCTTTACGCAGTTGTCCAAGACAACGAAGGCATCCAGTATGTCAAACGCTTCGGGATGAACTGGAAGCATTGAAAACGGGCACCGCTCAGCACTCTGGGTTCTGAGGCCCAGATATGAAAAGGCAACAGGTGGCTGAATTAGGAGAGTCAATGTTTTCATAGCACGGCCGAGGATTTCTGGTGTAGTTCATGTGCGCCTCTCGGCCTGAAACGACCGAAGCACTGCTAATTGAGGCGCAAGGTCAAGATGCCTTAAAGCTGTTATATATCTAGACCCTACCCTACCCCACTGACTTCTCCCCGTTTTCCTCTGGTAAATAAGTAACATGCGGGCTCTTCTGTTCCTCGCACCGTAAGCCCGAAACCGACGAGATTCAGTACAGTCTGTGACGTACGGGTGACACGGCGGATCAGTCTACCTCCGCCCAGCCCCATCCTTACACCACTTCCCTGCCCTGTGTTACGCTCTTGCTTGCCAGGGGGAATCAGCCAGCAAGCCATAACCAAGGAGACGCTGAAGCAAACAGGCAAGTGGCTTGGCAGAGCCTGGCCCGTATGGGCCGTCCTGGCAATAGCGGTCCTGAACATACTGGCCTATAGACTGATCCAGTATGACCGAACCTCAGTTCACACTGTGGCAGGATCCCTCCTTCAGATTATCGGGGGTGGGTTCGTACTGTTTTCGCTCAACAGCAATCTCGGCCTATTCAAGCAGGGTACTCTTCGTCAGAGAGTTTCCAGATGGTGGGCCGATCGTCCTTTCAGGAAGAGAAGTGACATAACGCTTCAGGCTCACGCCGCCGCACATGTACATGTAGGTGGAGAGGCCTCAGTCGAGATAGTTACGCCGGCCAAGACACTCGAGGAGAGGATTGAACAGCTCGAGAAGAACGTGGAACGGTTCCGCCTGGAGATGGGTGAGAAAGAACAGAAGCTTAGGGGGTCAATCGAAGTGGTCCGGCAGGAGATGAGAGCTGGCCATTCCGAGATAAACAAGAAGATCTCGGATGTAGAAAGGCCAATGGCCACAGCCGTCATCGGTGGGGCGAATCTCCAGTTCTTTGGCATACTATTGGTGTTCTACGGAACGCTTCTCCCCGTCTTATAATGAATCTCCCCAGTCAGGTGGGATTCGATCCGCCGCCGCCGCTTCGAGCGATATCCCCGAACACGGCGTCCCCCGGCCGCAACCCAGCCACGTGCGGTCCCACGTCCTCGATCCGCCCGGCGATATCGCAGCCGGGCACGCGGGCCTTGGGCTTGAACAGCCCCCCTCCCATCAGCCTCACCAGGAAGAGATCGGCCGACAGCATGTGCCAATCATAGGCGTTCAGGGACGTAGCCAGCACCCGGACCAGGACTTCGCCGTCCTTGGGAACGGGCCTGTCGATGTCTTTGAACTCCAGGACCTCGGGACCGCCGCACTTCGAGTGGACGATGGCTTTCATGGATATCCTCCTGACGGTCCCTCCGGTCCCCTCATCTTGCCCGAAAGCATAAGCGCACCGGCCCCTGAAGTCAATGAAAGCTCGATAACGGGCGCCGGAATAATGCTTCAAATCCGGGGCGAAAGGGGCTATGCTTGGGAGCCGAGGCGCACTTCCATGGAATCCGACGCAAGCAGCCCGGCCGGAGCCTCCCCCCTCCACGTCCTTATCGTGGACGACGAACTCAACATCCGGAAAACGCTGGCCATCTGCCTCGAAACGGAAGGCCACCGGGTCACCGCCGTCAGCAACATCCCGGACGCCCTGTCGGAGGCCTCTCGCCGATCGTTCGATCTCGCTTTCGTGGACCTCCGTCTGGGAGCGGACGACGGCCTCGAACTCATCCCCGCCCTTTTGGCCGCGACCCCATGGCTCAAGGTCATCGTCATCACGGCCTACGCGTCCATCGACACGGCCGTCGAGGCCATGCGGCGCGGAGCTATCGATTACATCCCCAAACCGTTCACGCCCGCCCAGATCGAAATGGCGGTCCGCAAGGTCTTCGAGGTCCGGTCGCTGGAGCAGAAGGTCGCGGCCCTGCAGGACGAACTCGGACGCCAGCGTCCCGAGATCGACTTCTCGAGCACGAGCCCCCGGATGCAGAGGGCCGTGAACATGGCCCGCCAGGCCGCCGGCTCCGAGGCCACCATCCTCCTCTCCGGCGAGAGCGGGACGGGCAAGACCGTTCTGGCCCGAGCCATCCACTCCTGGAGCGGGCGGGCGGCCAAACCGTTCAGCCTCATCTCCTGCCCGTCGTTTCCCCAGGATCTCCTGGAAAGCGAGCTTTTCGGACACCTCAAGGGCGCCTTTACGGGCGCCGTTCGCGATCATCCGGGCCGGATCGCCGCGACCGACGGAGGGACTCTCTTCCTGGATGAGATCGGCGACCTTCCCCTCTCCCTCCAGCCGAAACTCCTGCGCTTCGTCCAAGACAGGGAGTACGAGCGTGTCGGTGATACGGTCACGCGCAAAGCGGATGTCCGGTTGATCGCCGCCACCAACGCCGACCTGGCGGAGGCCGTCAAGGCGGGACGGTTCCGGGAGGACCTCTATTTCCGGCTCAGCGTCATCCCCATCGAGATTCCCCCGCTCCGTGACAGGCCGGACGATGTCTCTGCCCTGGCCGAACGCCTCCTGGCCTTCCATGCCGGCCACAACCACCGCGCCTTCCTGGGGTTCACGGACGAGGCGATTCGGGCCCTCGCGGCCTATGACTGGCCCGGGAACGTCCGGGAGTTGAGCAACACCATCGAGCGCGCCGCCATCCTGTGCCCGGCCGAGAGGATCGGCTTGGAGTGCCTCCCGGCCAATCTCCGGACGGAAGGGCCGGAAGTCAAGATCGGCGATCCCGTTGGCCTTGATAAGATCGAGGAATCCCATATCCGCCGGGTCCTGGCCGGAGCCAAGTCGCTCCAAGAAGCGGCTGACGTTCTCGGCATCGATCAGACCACCCTTTGGCGCCGTCGGAAAAAGTACGGGATCTGATCCGTCCCGCGGCTTGCGTTTTTCAATGAGGGATCCGGGCATTCCTTGACGAATGCAAGCCCGCCCTCGCCGGCATCCTGATCTGTCTTTCTTTATCTGTCACTTATGGCTCGCGGACCTTGGCACATCTCTTGCTTAAGTCTCTATCGAGGCAAACAACCATGTTCGGACTCCGCCAGAAGATCTCCCTCGGGTTCGGCGCGCTCCTCGTCATCATCGTCGTCCTCGGGACCCAGAGCATCCTCCATCTCTCGCGTCTGGGCGTTTCGATCGACGTCATCCTGCGGGAGAATTACAAGAGCGTCATCGCCTGTCAGGAGATGAAGGAAGCCCTGGAGCGCATCGACAGCGGCATCCTGTTCGTCCTTCTCGGCCACGCACGGGAGGGCGAAGAGCTCATCCGAGCGAACCGGGCCGCTTTCGAGAAGTCCCTCCAAGTCGAGCTCGGCAACATCACCCTCAAGACCGAAGGCGACAAGGCCTCCCGGCTGGCGGGATCCTACAGGCGATTCGAGACCCTCTTGAAAACCGTCGTCGACCCGGACCGGCCGGCCGATATCCGCGGACAGGTCTATTTCGCGGACCTCCTGCCGTTGTTCGGCCTGATCAAGGGCCAAGCCGACGAGATCCTGCAGATCAATCAGCAGAACATGAGCGACGCCAACGACCGGGCCCGCCGGAACGCCGCCTCCGCCAGGGCGCGGATGTACGTCCTCCTCTCCGTCGGAACGGCCCTGGCCGTCATCTTCATCTTCTTCACCCGGAGATGGGTCCTGCGGCCGATCCATCGTCTCATCCGTTCGTCCGACGAGATCCGGCGGGGCAACTTGGACCTCGTCGTTCCCGTCGACTCCCGGGACGAGATCGGCCACCTCTCGGCCGCGTTCAACGATATGGCCGCGAGCCTGCGGGAGTTCCGGAGGACCGATCAGGCCAAGCTCATGCGCGTCCAGAAGGCCACGCAACGGGCCTTCGACAGCCTGCCGGACGCCATCGCCGTGGTCGACTCCGAGGGGCGGGTCGAGGTGGCCACGGCATCGGCCCGGACCGTCTTCGGCCTGAAACCCGGGGCCGCCCTCGCCGACCTGCCGTTCGGGTGGCTGGCCGACCTCTTCCGCGACGCGCGCCAGTCGGGGCGGCCCGCGTTCCTCGAAGGCCAAAGGGCCATCCAGCAGTTCGTCCGGGGCGAAGAGCGCTACTACCGCCCCGAAGCCGTCCCCATCCTGGACAACGAGCGCCTGGCGACCGGCGCCATCCTGGTCCTCAAGGATGTCACCCAACTCCGCCAACAGGAGGAGATCAAGCGGGGCGTCGTCCGGACCGTCTCCCACCAATTGAACACGCCCCTCACGTCGGTGCGGATGGCCATTCACCTCCTGCTCGGCGAGAAGGTCGGCCCCGTGAACGAGAAACAGGCGGAGCTCCTGATGACGGCCCGCGAGGACAGCGACCGGCTGCACGGGATCCTCGACAGCCTCCTCGACCTCAGCCGTTTCGAGTCCGGCAAAGCGCGGATGGAGTTCCGGGCCCTGGCCCCGCGGTCGATCGTCACGGACGCCGTCGAGCCGTTCCGGCGGGCGGCCCAGGACCGCGGAGTGTCGGTCCAGGCGGAGATCCCGGACGATCTTCCCGAGGTCTGGATCGACACGACCCGCATCGGCCACGTTTTCGACAACCTCCTGTCGAACGCGCTCAAGCACACGTCCCCGGGCGGCCGGATCGCCCTGACCGCCGAGGCTTCCGAGGCATGGGTCCGTTTCCTGGTCTCCGATACCGGCGAGGGGATCCCGGCGGCCTTCCTGCCGCGGGTCTTCGAGCCCTTTTTCCGGGTGCCGGGACGCCGGAACGAAACGGGCGCCGGCTTGGGACTGGCCATCGTCAAGGAGATCGTCGAGGCCCACGGCGGTACGGTCGGGGCGGAAAGCGGCGAGGGACAGGGCTCCACGTTCACCTTCACGCTGAGACGGGCCGACCGGTTCCCGAAAGACAAGGCCGAGGGGATCTGACCATGGGCAACGTCTTGGGCATCGTCGTCGGGCTCCTGCTCATCGGCTATCTGCTGTTGAGCGTCCTGCGGCCCGACAAGTTCTGACGAGAGAACCGGATCATGGACATCCCCGGCGGACTCCAACTCGCCCTCTTCGTCGGCCTTCTCGTCGCGGTCACGAAGCCGTTGGGGCTCTACCTCGTCCGTGTCCTCGACCCCGAGGGCCGGACCTGGCTCGACCGGCCCGTCAAGCCGCTCGAGCGGCTGCTCTATAGGATCCTCCGGGTCGATCCTCGGAGAGAGCAGGACTGGCATCAGTACGCTCGGTCGCTCTTCGTCTTCAGCCTGGCGGGCCTGCTGTTCACCTACGCCGTGCTGCGGCTCCAACGCTTCCTGCCGCTCAATCCGCAGGGCTTCGGGCCGGTCCGGCCGGACCTGGCTTTCAACACCGCGGCCAGCTTCGCGTCCAATACGAATTGGCAGAATTACGGGGGGGAGACGACCCTGTCCTATTTCTCCCAGATGGTCGGGCTCGTCTTCCACAATTTCGTCTCGGCCGCGGCCGGCATCGCCGTGGCCGCGGCCCTCGTCCGGGGCCTGGCCGGGCGCTCGGCCAAGACCGTCGGCCATTTCTGGGTCGACCTCGTCCGCATCAACCTCTATCTCCTGCTCCCCTTCTCGATCGTCTTCTCGCTCTTCCTGGCCTCGCAGGGGACGGTCCAGAATTTCGAGCCCGCGGTCGCGGCGGCGGCCGTCGAGGGCGGGGCGGTCCAGACCATCGCCCAGGGGCCGGCGGCCTCCCAGGTGGCCATCAAGATGCTGGGGACCAACGGCGGCGGCTTCTTCAACGCCAACGCCGCACATCCCTACGAGAACTCGACTCCCCTGTCGAACTTCATCCAGATACTCTCCATATTCCTCATCCCGAGCGGCCTGACCTATTACCTCGGCCGGAAGGTCAAAGATCAGAAGCACGGCTGGGCCGTGTGGGGGGCCATGGCCGTCCTATTCCTGGCCGCGGCGCTCGTCGCCTGGCGGGCCGAAGCCGCCGGCAATCCCCGGTTCCGGGCCCTGGGCGTCGAAGCGGCCGCGGGCAACATGGAGGGCAAGGAGGTCCGTTTCGGCACGCCGGGATCGACCCTCTTCGCCGCCGTCACCACGGCGGCTTCCAGCGGCGCGGTCAACGCCATGCACGATTCGTTCACCCCGCTCGGCGGCCTGGTCCCGTTGTTCAACATCCAGCTCGGCGAGGTCGTCTTCGGCGGCGTCGGCTCGGGTCTCTACGGGATGCTCCTCTTCGTCGTGTTGGCGGTCTTCCTGACCGGCCTGATGGTCGGGCGGACCCCGGAGTACGTGGGCAAGAAGATCGAGGCCACCGACGTGAAGATGGCGGTCCTGGCCGTGCTCATCCCGGTCTTCGGCATCCTCGGCTTCTCCGCCTGGGCCGCCGTCAGCCCCTGGGGCCCGGCCGGGACGGCCAACGGCGGACCTCACGGACTGAGCGAGATCCTCTACGCCTTCTCGTCGGCCACGGGGAACAACGGCAGCGCTTTCGCCGGATTGAACGGCGACACGGTCCCCTACAACATCACCCTGGCCCTGGCCATGCTCCTGGGCCGGTTCCTGACCATGGCGCCGGTCTTGGCGCTCGCCGGGAGCCTGGCCCGCAAGAAGGTCCTGCCGCCGAGCGAGGCCAGCTTCCCCGCGAGCGGGCCGACCTTCGTCATCATCCTCGTCGGGACCGTTCTCGTCGTCGGCGCCCTGACCTTCCTCCCCGCCCTGGCCCTCGGCCCCGTCGTCGAGCATTTCCTCATGACCGGTTCGGGGGTCCTCTATTAGGAAGGGATGACCGTGCCCAGCAAGAACCGTTCTCTCTTCGACCGGGCCATCGTCGGCCGCGCGGCCCTGGCCGCGGTCGGTAAGCTCGATCCCCGGCACCTGCTCAAGAACCCCGTCATTTTCGTCACCGAGGTCGGGGCCCTGATGACCACGGTCGGCCTCTTCACGCGATCCAAGGGCGAGCCGGCGGGTTTCGCTCTGCAGATCTCCCTCTGGCTCTGGTTCACGGTCTTATTCGCCAATTTCGCAGAAGCCATGGCCGAAGGCCGGGGCAAGGCCCAGGCCGACGAGTTGCGCAAGACCCGGGCCAGCCTGACGGCCCGCCGCCTCGGGCCCGGCGGCGCGGTCGAGCCCGTCCCGGCCGAGCGGTTGCGCAAGGGCGATCTCGTCCTCGTGTCGGCCAGGGAGATCATCCCGGCCGACGGGGAGATCGTCGAGGGCGCGGCCATGGTCGACGAATCGGCCATCACCGGCGAGTCCGCCCCGGTCATCCGGGAGGCCGGCGGCGACCGCAGCGCGGTCACCGGCGGGACGCGCGTCCTGTCCGACAGCATCAAGGTCCGCGTCACGGCCGATCCCGGGTCCAGCTTCCTCGACCGGATGATCGGTCTGGTCGAGGGAGCCCGGCGCCAGAAGACGCCGAACGAGATCGCCCTGACCATCCTGCTCTCGGCCCTGACGATCATCTTCCTGGCCGTCATCATGACCCTCGAGCCCTTCGGCGCCTATTCCGGCGTGGCCCTGTCGGCGACCGTCCTCGTCGCCCTCCTCGTCTGCCTGATCCCGACGACGATCGGCGGTCTCCTGAACGCCATCGGCATCGCCGGCATCGACCGCATGGTCCAGAAGAACGTCCTGGCCATGAGCGGGCGGGCCGTCGAGGCCGCGGGCGACGTGGACGTCCTGCTCCTCGACAAGACCGGGACCATCACCCTGGGCGACCGCCAGGCCGCGGCCTTCCTGCCGGCCCCGGGCGTCGCGGCGGAGGAGCTGGCCGGCGCGGCCCAGCTCGCTTCGCTGGCCGACGAGACGCCGGAGGGGCGGAGCATCGTCGTCCTGGCGAAAAAGCAGGGCCTCCGGCCGCGCTCCATCTCCGACATGCCCGGGGCGGCGTTCATCGCCTTCTCCGCCCAGACGCGGATGAGCGGCGTCGACCTCGAGGCCCGCCGGATCAGGAAAGGCTCGCCGGACGCGATCCGGGCTTTCACCGGGACCGCCCTCCCGTCGGAGGTCGAGGACGCGGTCGGTCGTGTCGCCCTCCAAGGGGGAACTCCCCTCCTGGTGGCCGACGGGACCCGGGTCCTGGGCGTCGTCCATCTCAAGGACATCGTCAAGGGCGGCCTGAAGGACCGCTTCGAGCGGTTCCGGGCCATGGGCATCAAGACGGTCATGATCACCGGCGACAATCCGCTCACCGCGGCGGCCATCGCCCGGGAAGCGGGCGTCGACGAGTTCATCGCCGAGGCCAAGCCCGAGGACAAGCTGGCCCTCATCCGCCGGGAGCAGGCGGCCGGCCACCTGGTGGCCATGACGGGCGACGGCACGAACGACGCCCCCGCCCTGGCCCAGGCGGACGTCGGGGTGGCCATGAACTCGGGCACGCAGGCCGCCAAGGAGGCCGGCAACATGGTCGACCTCGATTCCAATCCGACCAAGCTCATCGAGGTCGTCGAGATCGGGAAGCAGATGCTCATCACCCGAGGCGCGCTGACGACCTTCAGCGTCGCCAACGACGTGGCCAAATACTTCGCCATCATCCCGGCTCTGCTGGTCGGGGTCTTCCCGGTCATCGCGCCCCTCAACATCATGGGGCTCCGGTCGCCGGCCAGCGCCATCCTGAGCGCCGTCGTCTTTAACGCCCTGATCATCGTCACCCTCGTGCCGCTGGCGCTCCGGGGCGTCCGCTTCAGGCCGCTGGGGGCCTCCGTCCTCCTCCGGCGCAATCTCCTGATCTATGGCCTGGGCGGGCTCGTCGCCCCCTTCCCGGGGATCAAGCTCATCGATATCGTTGTCAACGCCCTGCATCTCGTCTAGCATGGGAAAGGACGCGCGGAAATGAAGACTTGGGCCACCGAGCTCCGGAGGTCGTTCCTGGCCGTGGCCGTCCTGGCGGTCCTCCTGTGCGGGCTCTATCCGCTCCTGTCGTGGATCCTCGCCCAAGGGCTGTTCCCGAGCCGGGCCAACGGTTCCCTGATCGTTCGAGACGGGGAGGTCGTCGGATCGAGCCTGATCGGCCAACGTTTCACGGCGCCGGCCTACTTCCATCCGCGTCCCTCGGCCGCCGGCGAGGGGTACGACGCCGGCCGGTCCGGCGGATCGAATCGCGGTCCGTTATCGAGGGATCTCATGGCGACGGTCGCCCGGCGGGTCGCCGCATACAGGACGGAGAACGGGCTCGCCGCCGAGACGCCGGTCCCGGCCGATGCCGTGACGGCCTCCGCGAGCGGGCTGGACCCCCATATCTCCCCGGAGAACGCCCGGCTCCAGGCGGGCCGCGTCGGCGCGGCCCGGGGCCTGACCGAGGCCGCCGTCCGGGGGCTGATCGAGGCCTGCACCGAAGGCCGGACCTTGGGCTTCCTGGGCGAGCCCCGGGTCAACGTCCTGCGTCTCAATCTCGCTCTGGACGAGGTCGGCCATGCCGGAAGATAGGGCCGACGCCTTCCTCAGGATGATCCGCCGCTCCCAGCGCGGGCGGCTGAAGATCTTCCTGGGCTACTCGGCCGGCGTCGGCAAGACCTATCAAATGCTCCAGGAAGGCCACCGGCTGAAGAGCGAGGGCATCGACGTCGTCATCGGCCTCCTCGAAACGCACGGGCGGGCGGACATCGTCCGGCTGGCCCAGGGCCTTGAAGTCGTCCCCCGCCGCGTCCAGGAGTACCACGGCATCGCCCTCGAAGAACTGAACACGGAGGCCGTGGTCGCCCGCCGGCCGCAGGTGGCCCTCATCGACGAGCTCGCCCACACCAACGTTCCGGGCGGCCGGAACGCCAAGAGGTACGAGGACGTCCAGGACATCCTATCCGCCGGGATCCACGTCGTCAGCACGCTCAATGTCCAACACCTCGAGAGCCTCTACAACGTCGTGGAGACGACCGTCGGCGTCAAGGTCCGCGAGCGTCTGCCCGATTCCGTCCTGGCCGAGGCGGATGAGATCGTCGACGTCGACCTGGCCACCGCGGATCTCCGGAAGCGCCTCGAGGAGGGCAAGATCTACCCGGCCGAGCGCGTCGAGACGGCCATGGCGAACTTCTTCAGCCGGTCCAATCTCGAGAAACTGCGCGAGCTGACCCTCCGTGAGTTGGCGGCCCAGATCGACCTGCGCCGGCGGGAGGCCCAAGGAGAGGACGGCGGCGCCGCCGCGGACCAGGTCATGGTCGGCTTGAGCTCCCATGGGCCGAACAGCGAGAAGCTCCTGCGCTACGGCTCGCGCCTGGCCGGCAAGCTCAACAGGAACTGGTATGCCGTCTACGTCCAGACGCCGGCCGAGGAGGCCACGGTCATCGACGCCCAGCTCCAGCGCCGGCTCTCGGATACGCTGACCTTGGCCAAGCAGCTCGGGGCCATGGTCTTCACCTACAAGGGCGAGGACGTCGCCGACACCCTCCTCAGGTTCGCCGAAGAATACCGGGTCGGACATATCGTCGTGGGGAAGGCCCCGGACAGGCCTTTCTGGAGGAGATGGGGCAGGAACAAGGAGATCGTCGAGGACCTGATCCGGAACGCCCGGGGGATAACGGTCATCGTCGTCGACCCGAGCGAAGCCTCGCCGGCCGCGATCCCGCGTCTTCCGGAGCTCCCCGAAGAAGGGCCGCCGCGGGCAGCGGACGAGAGACCGGAGGTCCCGCCCGTCGACCGCCCCCGCCTGAGCCTCTTGACGTCGCCGCGACGCATCGTGATCTGGGAGAGGCCTGTCGAAAAGGAGACCGTTCTCAGGACGCTGGCCTCGACCGTCCGGGAAGACGCCGGCTCCGGGCCGGCGGAGAGCGTTTTCGAGGCCATCCTCCGGCGTGAAGCCCAGGGCTCGACCTTTTTCAACGAGGGAGCGGCCTTCCCGCACGTTCGCCTGGAGGAGTTGAAGGCTCCGGTCGTGGCCCTGGGATTGACGAGAGAGGGGATCGTCGATGTGGCCACGGACAAGCCCGTCGAGATCGTCTTCCTCATCCTGTCCCCGGCGGACCGGCCCGGAACGCAGGTCCAACTTCTGGGCCTGGCCAGCCGGGCGGCCCAGAGCCGGGCTCTCACGCAAGCCCTGAGGTCCGTCCGGACACCGGAGGAGGCCATGCGGGCCATCGTCGCCTGGGAAGCCCCGGAATGATAGCGGACCCTGGAGAACGCCTCAGTTCGGTTTGACGAGCTCCAGGTAGAACCACTGCTGGGCGGCTTTCCGGGCCGCGACCTTGAAGCCCGCCTTGGCCGCCAGGGCCTCGAAATGGGCCAGCCCCTGTCCCCCGGGGACGAGGTAGGTGCTGTAACCGGCCTCGACCGTCTTGCCCGGCAGGGCGACCGTCACCGGGTAATTGGCGAAGCGCTTCTTGGGGTCCTTGAGGTCGGGAAAGACGACGTCCCAGATGAGCAGGCGCCCGCCGGGCTCGGTGACGCGGTAGAGCTCGCGGATGACCTTGTCGTGGTCGGCCGGGGCCATGAACATGAAGGTGAAGAACACGGTCACCGTGGGGAAGGTGTCGTCGAGGAACAGGAGCGAGCGGGCGTCCATGATGATCTTGAGGAGCGGCCCGGGCGGCGCCTCGACCAGCTCTTGCGGGCTGATGTCGATGGCGACGACCTGCCGGCCCTTGAGCTGGCCGATGATGCCCCAGCCGCCGCCGCCGATGTCGAGGATGAGGCCCTTGGCCGGGAAATCCGCCAAGGGGACGTTCTGGACCGGCGCCCGCCAAACCTGCTCGACGGGCGGCGCCGGCGTGTGCTGAGCGGCCGCGCCGGGCGCGAGTGTCGCGGTTGCCAAGACCATCGACAGGACCGCGAAGGTCTTCCTGTGTTCGCCCATATGAACGCTCCTACTTGTTCTTCAGGACTAATATATCACGGCCGATGTCTTTATGGACAACTGCCGCAAGATATATCGGCTCGCACAAGATATGGGGCTCCCCCGCTCATCCGGCCCACGATATAGAGCCGAAAGTGACGTTGCAAAAGATTGATTACAAATGACTTGACAAAATACGGCTTTGCGTGGCATATAAAGGGCACAAAGGATAAGGACGACAAGGGCTTTGTGAAAGAGATGGGCCTTTAGTGTGAACCTGGTCCTCATCGCCGCCGTCTTCTCCCTCATCCCCTTCATCTACCTCCTCCGCATCCTGACCGACGCGAGACAGCTCAGGAACAGGTTCCGCTCCCGGGCCCTCGCCTACTCGGAGAGCGCCGTGGCGCCCGACGGCCGCTTCTCCGAGGCCCCCTATCTCGGCGGGAAATGGAACGAACGGGCCGCGCGGACGTCCGTCGACACCCTGGCTCCGAGTGACGCCGTCCAGGAGACCCGCAGCCCGTCCCAGCCCTCCTGAGATCCCAAGCGCTCTGTTTTTCGTCATCGGGCCCGTCCGCCCGACAAAACTCCCTCATGAGAGCCTTCAGCCCGGGTCCGTTCCTTGATTTGCCGCCGGGCAGGTGGTATTTTGGAAACCAAGCCCTCGCTCTCGAACCATGAAAAGCAAAGTCTTGGCCGCGGCCGTCCTCGCCTGTCTGGCCCCCGCTTTCTGCCTTGTCCCGCCCCTCGCGGCCCAGGACCAGGTCAAGGACCAGGCCGCCCACGAATACGTCGTCCGGGCCATCACCCTGGCCGTCACGGTCCAGGACTCCAAAGGCCGCTTCGTCAACAACATGACGGAGAAGGACTTCACGATCTACGAGAACAACAAGAAGAAGGGCATCACCTACTTCCTCCACGACTTCGGGGCCCCGCTCAGCCTGACGGTCCTGCTCGACGTCAGCGGCAGCATGGCCCTGGAGAAGAAGCTCACGGAGTGCAAAGCCGCCCTCCGCCACCTGGCGACCAAGCTCCTCCGGCCCCGCGACGAGATCGCCCTGCTCATCTTCGCCGACGGCCAAGTTGAGGTGGCCGCCAAGCACTCCATCGACAAGGAGGAGTTCCTCCGGGTCCTCGACAAGACCGAGGCCTACGGCCAGACCGCCCTCAACGACGCCGTGGCCGTCTCCCCCGAGTTCGCGACCAGGGCCCGGAACGAGAAGCGGGCCCTCCTGCTCCTGACGGACGGCATCGACAACGACAGCGCGTCCACCCCCGAGCAGGCCCTGGAGATCGCCAAGCGGGTCGACGTCCCCATCTACACCATCGGCTACAAGATCCCCCGGAGCGAGCAGATGCTCAAGGCCCACAAGAGGGCCGCCGGGCTGACCTCGACCGGCATCGTCGCCACCCTGGACAGGTTCGCCGCGGCTACGGGCGGCCAGGCCTGGTTCCTCGACGAGCCGACGGACCTGGCCGCGGTCGTCCAGGAGATCAAGAACGAGCAGAGCCACCAGTACATCATCGGCTACACGTCCTACCAGGACACCACGGAGCTCTACCGCTGGATCCGGGTGACCACCCCCAACTACAAGCACAAGATCCGGACCCGGCAGGGTTACTGACCCCCGGTTTCCCCCTGGCCTGTCCCCCGTAGGGGGTATTCTGGCCGTCCCGGCTTTATTTTTCGCGAGAAAGGGCCTAACATAGGTCCAGACGGGGTTTGGGAGCGGCGGCGGGTCACCGCCGCCCGCCAAGAATCACCGACAGGAGGTTCTCATGAAGAACAGGCATCTCATCGTCCTGGCCGGGCTCGTCCTGCTGGCCGCCGTGGTCACCGGTCCCGCCTGCGCCACCAAGAAGTTCGTCCGGACCGAGTCGGCGACCCTCGACCAGAAGATCGCCGAGGTCTCGAGCGACGTCGAAGCCAGCCAGAAGCGGATCAAGGAGCACGACGACCAGCTGGCCACGATCGGCTCCCTCATCACCCAGCACGACGGGCAGTTCAAGGCCGTCGACGGCAAGATCGAGGAGGTCAAAACCCTCATCAAGGGCAACCTCGTCCTGACCGCCACGGTCAAGAACAGCGACGCCAAGTTCGGCTTCGACAGCGCCGCCCTCAGCCCCGAGGCCAAGGGCGTCCTCGACGCTTTCGTCCAGAAGCTCGTCGCCGAGAACAAGGGCGTCTACATCGAGATCCAGGGGCACACCGACAGCACCGGCTCGGACGACATCAATCTCTCTCTCGGCCAGAAGCGGGCCGACGCCGTGCGCATGTACCTCTACAAGCAGCACCGCATCCCGCTCCACCGCATGTCCGCCGTCAGCATGGGCTCCTCCATGCCCATCGCCGACAACGGGACGCGCGACGGCCGCAGCACCAACCGCCGGGTCGAGATCCTGGTCTACGAATAAGGCCCCGGAAGCGCGGATAGGAATGTCACAGATCGGGGACACGTACCCCAGGTACGTGTCCCCGGTTTTCTCCCCGGCCCCGGCCGTCCCCGTTATCTGATCGTCGCCGCCGCGGCCTCGCCCTCGCGGCCGGACCCGTTCACCCCGACCACCTCATAGGCGTAGGTCCCCGTCCGCGCCAGGCCGCGGTCGAGGAACCGGTAGGTCGTGTTCGTCGACGCCTTGGCGACTTCGCCGACGAGCGCCCGCCCTCCCCCGCTCGTCCGGTAGATCCGGTAGGTCGCGACCGTCGTGTTGCGGGCGTTGTCGGCCCAGGTCAGAACGGCGACGTATTCACGGAGCAACAGGCTGCGGTTGACGGACCTCGCGGCCCGGAAGTTGGCCGGCGCGAAGAGGTTCTCGACGACGACGCCGGCATCGTCGAAGGCCGCCGTGCCGATGGTGTCGACGGCGACGGCCTGCAGGGTGTGGCCGCCGTTCGTGAAGACGGTCGTGTCGAGTGCGAAGCTGTAGGGGGCGGTCGCGTCCGTGGCCAGGAGGGCGCCGTCGCCGTAGAGTTCGACCCGGACGACGCCCTTGTCGTCGCTCGCCGTGACCGTCACCGGGACCGAGCCGTACACGGTCTGGCCCTCGACGGGGCTGTCGAGGGTGACGACCGGCGCCTCGTCCTCGAAGACGATGGTCAGGAACATGGGCGTCGTCGTCCCCGTGATCGAGGTCATCAGCATGGCCGTCGGCGCTCCGCCGTAGCGCGAGGAGTCCGGCGTCGTCAGCGGGCCGAAGGACGACCCGGCCTTGTAGTAATCGCCCGCGTCGGCGTTGGCCGACCAGGTCTCGATCTCCTCCAGCCCGTCGGCCTCCATGAGGCGCAGGAGCTTGTGGTCGGTGTAGGAGTTGTCGTAGAGGAAGTCGGTCTCCCGGCTGTTGAGCCGGGCGTCGACGTGCCAGACGACGAGGCCGTCCGAGCCCGTGAACAGCCCCGTGTCGTTGCCCGACCGGTAGCGGTTCTGGACCATGAAGTACTCCTCGAAGATCCCCCCGGCGGCGCCCGGCATGAACAGGGCGGCGTCGGGATAGAGCCCCGAGGCCCGCAGGGACAGGTTCCGCGGCCCGCCCGTGACGACCGTCGGCGCGATCCAGTCCAGCATGAACTTCGAGAAGCAGTTGTGGTCGCCCGTGCCGTCCATGATGTCGAGGCTCCCGACGCCGCCGTCCGGCCCGATCGTGTCGTCGTAGTCGTAGTAGTCGGGCACGCCCAGGGCGTGGCCCGTTTCGTGGATGATCGTGCTCGGCGTGAAGGTGCCGCTCGGGTAGTTGTAGAGCTCCCACTGCCAGGAGTAGCTCGTCAGCCGCTTGCCGTCGAGGCGGTACGTCGAGTCGCCGAACCAGGTGTAGTAGCCCCACCAGAACTCGGCCCATTCGCCGTGGGGGCCGGCCCAGAAGACGCAGAAGTAGTCGACGGCCCCGTCGCCGTCGTTGTCGTACTGGGCGAAGTCGTGGCCCTGGGCCTCGTAATAATTGAGGGCTTCCTTGATGAGGTTCTGGCGGCCCGCGTCGGTCTCCGCGACCTGGCTCCGGGCGTAGGGGGTCTGGTACCAGCCGAGGACGTTGCCCGTGATGGTCAGCTGGTCGTAGGACGAGCGCAGGTAGAAGTCCCGCAGGCTGTCGAAGGGCGGCCCGCCGACGCCGTCGCCGAAGAGGCGGTTGGTGAAGTACTCGGGCGTGGTCGTCCCCGGATAATCGCTGAAGGAGATGAGCAGGGCCAGGACGCGGACGGTGCCGCTCGTCGGCATGCCTTCCCAGGCCCGCGGCGGGGCCAGGAGGCTGGCCGCCTGGGTCGGGCTGAGGGGGCCGCGGTCGACGGCCAGGCGGCTCATCTTGTACTCGAGCCGGTCCTGGACGCGCTGGGGGATCTTGTGGTTGCCGTAGGAGCGGGCCCTGGCCGCCCGGGCGGCCAGCGTGCCCTCGGCCCGGTAGCGGGCCAATTGCTCTTGGGTCGGGGGTTCGAGGGCCGGCGCCGCCAGGGCGCCGAAGATGAACGCCCCGAGGGCGGCGGCCGTGACGAAGAGTGCGCGTCGGGTGGAAGTCATGGGTCCTCTCCCTTGCCGGGGCCAATATAGTCCCCGGGGCGGGGCGCGTCAAACGCCCCCCGAGAGATGAGTCGGTCAGCGGACCCCGAAGTTGGTGGCCGTGCGCTCCTCGTTCCGGTCGGTGGCCGGGGCCGGTTCCGGCGACAGGGCCGAGATCTCCGCCCGCAGCTCCGGCGTCATCGGGATGTCGACCGAGGCCAGCAGAGGCGCCAGCTGTTCCGTGTTCCGCGCCCCGACCAGGGGGGCGGTGACGGCCGGATGGGAGGCCACCCAGGCCACGGCCAGGGCGGCCGGGTCGTAGCCGCGCTCGCGGGCGAAAGCGGCGAAGCGCTCGGCGACCTCGTAGTTGAGGGCGTCGGCGTAGCGCGTGCCGTAGATCTTGTTGTCGACGAGGCGCCCCGACCCGGGCCGGCGTGCGACGCCGTATTTCCCGCTCAGCAGGCCGCCGCCGATCGGGCTGTAAGGGAAGACGCCCAGCCCCTCGGCCTCGGCCATGGGCAGGACCTCGGCCTCGGCCTGGCGCTTGACCAGGTTGTACATCGGCTGGAGGCAGGCGAAGGCGGCCAGGCCCTCGCGGGCGGAGATGCCGAGCCCCTTCTCGACCTGCCAGGCGGCGAAGTTGCTGGCCCCCGTGTAGACGACCTTGCCCTGGCGGACGAGGTCGTCGAAGGCCCGCAGGGTCTCCTCGAGCGGGGTGCGGTCGTCGAAGCGGTGGATGTAGTAGATGTCGATGCGGTCGGTCGCCAGCCGGCGCAGGCTGGCCTCGACCGCGTAGAGGACGCGGCGGCGCGAGGCGCCCATGGCGTTGATGTCGGGCCCGGTCGGGAAATAGACCTTGCTGGTGATGAGGACCTCTTCCCGGCAGTCCTTGACGAGCCGGCCCAGGATCTCCTCGGCCCGGCCCCTGCCGTACATGTCGGCGCAGTCGAAGAGGTTGACCCCGGCGTCGCGGCAGGCTTTGAACAGGGCCGCCGACGCGGCCTCGTCGGCGTCGCCGCCGAAGGACATCGTCCCGTAGGCGACGGTCGAGACTTTGACGCCCGTGCGTCCCAGGAACTTGTAGGTCATGGCGTCCTCCTTTTCAGGTCGAGCCCGTGCCCGAAGGGGTAGAGACCGGGGATGGAGACGGGCAGCCGGCCCGACACGTCGAGCCCGCCGGACAGGGCCCGGGCGGCCACGGCTTGGGCTTCGGCCGTCGCCCGGTAGAGGCAGACGTAGGCCTCGACCTCGGGGAAATGCCGCAGGAAGTAGGGGCTGCCGAAGGACACGACGGCCACGGCCGGGCCGTTCTCGAGGGCGGCCAGTCGGTGGATGAGGTCGACGTGGGCGGGCGCCAGCCCGACCGTGCCCTTGCCGTCGGCCAGCCGGGAGAAAAGGGCTACGACCGCGACCTCGGCCGTCGCGGCCCTGGCGAAAGCTTCGTCGAGGGCCTCGCGGCCCGTGTCGCCGTCGGCGTAGAAGGCGGCCGCGTCCGGGTACGTCCGGCGCAGGGCGTTGACGAACGGCTGGCCGGCGTAGTAATCGCCGAGGTCGCTGCTGAGCGACATCAGGACGATCTTCGCGGGCGCCGCCGCGAGCGGCAGGACCCCGCCCTCGTTGCGGACCAGGGTGGCCGAGCTCTCGTAGGTCGCCAGGGCCTGGTCCAGGTGGGCCTTGGGAGAGACGCGGGTGGCCAGCTCGTCCAGGCGGACGAAACGGTTGCGGTCGAGGCCGAGTGAGGCCTTGGCCTCGAGGATGAGGCGGACCGAGCGGTCGACGCGCGATTCGGCCAGGCGGCCGTCCCTGACGGCGGCGGCCAGATAGGCGATGACCTTCTTGGGGTCGGGCGGCAGCAGGAGCTGGTCGGCCCCGGCCTGGATGGCCATCAGCGCGGCCTCTTCCGTCGAATAGGCCCTGGTCACGCCGGCCATCTCCAGAGCGTCGGTGACGGCCAAGCCGCGGAAGCCGAGCTTCTGGCGCAGGACCCCGGTCATGATGGGCGCGGAGAGCGTCGCCGGCAGGCCGGGCGTCGGGTCGAGGGCCGGGACGGCCAGGTGGGCGCTCATGATAGCCCGGACCCCGGCGTCGACGGCCTCGCGGAAGGGATAGAGCTCGACCTTCTCCAGGCGGTCGAGGTCGGCGGTGATGGTCGGCAGGAGCATGTGCGAGTCCTGCGAGGTGTCGCCGTGGCCGGGGAAGTGCTTGGCCGTGGCGATCATGCCGTTCTCCTGGACGCCGCGGATGAAGGCGTTGGCGATGCGGGCGACCAGGCCCGGGTCGGCCCCGACGGCCCGGGTGTTGATGATGGGGTTGTCGGGATCGATGTTGACGTCGACGACGGGGGCGTAGGTCATGTGGACGCCCATGGCCCGGCCTTCGAGCGCGGTGACGCGGCCCATGGCGTAGGCCAGGCGCTCCGAGCCGGCCGCGCCGAGCGACATGAGCGGCGGGAAGAGCGTCGGCCCGGTGACCCGGTTGGCCGCGCCGCGCTCGAAGTCCGAGGCCACGAGCAGGGGCACCTTGGCCATCTTCTGGAAGGCGTTGATGAGGCGGGCCGTCTCATAGACCTCGGCCGGGGCGAACAGGATGAGGCCGCCGACGCGGGAGTCGGCGACGAGCGAGCCCAGTTCGCGCAGGGCCTCGTCGTCGGCGTTGCGGAAGGGGGCCGTGAAGCGGACGGCGATCATCTGGGCGATCTTCTCCTCGACGGTCATCCGGTCGAGCGTCCGGGCCACCCATCCGCCGTGGGGAGCGCCCAGGCGGGGGACGGCGCCGGGCGGCGGCAGATGCGCGGCGGCGCAGCCCGCAGCGGCGACGATGAGCAGGACGGCCGCCGTCGCGGCCGCGGCCCGTGAGCGGGCACGTGAGCGGGATGGGGTCATGGTCGTTCTCTCCGTGAGGTGGATGGCCGGCCGTTCACTGGAGGATGTACCTCAGGACGAACAGGGCGGCGAAGAAATAGATCAGCCCGTGGACGCGGCGGCCTCGGCCGGCGGCGAGCTTGAGCAGGACGTAGGAGATGAAGCCGAAGGAGATGCCCTCGGTGATGCTCAGGGTCAGGGGCATGACGACGATGGCCAGGAAGGCCGGGATGGACTCGGTGAGGTCGTCCCAGTCGATGAACTTGACGCACTTCATCATCATCGAGCCGACCAGGACGAGGGCCGGGGCGATGACCGGGCGCAGGGTCAGGCCGCCGGAGACGACCTCGCCGCTGACCATCCGGGCCAGGGGGCTGAAGAACAGGGCCAGCAGGAACAGGCCCGCGGTCATGACGTTGGCCAGGCCGGTCCGGGCGCCCTGGGCGATGCCGGTGACGCTCTCGACGTAGCTCGAGACGGTCGAGGTGCCGAGCAGGACGCCGCCGACCGTGCCCGCGGCGTCGGCCAGCATGGCCTTGTCGGCGCGGGGCAGCTTGCCGTCCTTGAGGAAGCCGCCCGTGCCGCCGACGCCGATGAGCGTGCCGATGGCGTCGAAAACGTCGAGCAGGAAAAAGACGAAGACGACGGCGACGAGGCCCGTCTCGACGGCGCCGGCGATGTCGAGCTTGAGGAAGGTCGGGGCCAGGCTGGGCACGGGGGCCAGGAGGCCGTGGTACTCGACCACGCCGAGCGGCACGCCGGCCGCGGCCGTGACCAGGATGCCGGCCAGGATGGCCCCGGGGAAGCGGACGACGAGGAGCACGGCCGTCAGGGCCAGGCCGAAGAGAGCGAGCAGGACGGGCCGGCTGGTCAGGTCGCCGAGAGTGACCAGGGAGCCCGGGCTGGCGACGACGATGCCGCCGTACTCGAGGCCGATGAGGGCGATGAGCAGGCCGATGCCGACGGCGATGCCGTACTTGAGGGCGTCGGGCACGGCGGCGACCATCTTGCCCCAGACGCCGGCCAGGGCCAGGACGACGAAGACGAGGCCGGACAGGAAGTTGGCCCCCAGGGCGACCTGCCAGGTGTAGCCCATCGCGCCGCAGACGACGACGGCGAAGAAGATGTTGTGGCCCATGGCCGGGGCCTGGGCGATGGGGTAGTTGGCCAGCAGCCCCGTCAGGAGCGTGGCTAGCGCGCTGGCCAGGCAGGTGGCGACCATGACCGCGCCCTTGTCCATGCCCGTGACGCCCAGCACGGCCGGCTGGACGAAGATGATGTAGGACATGGTCATGAAGGTCGTGGCGCCGCCGAGGAGCTCGCGGCGGACGGTCGTGCCGTTGGCGGCCAGCCGGAAGGTCCGGTCGAGCCAGCTGTTCATGCCTCTCCCCTCCCCCTCGGCGGCCGGCCGCGGCGCGGGCTCAGTACCGGACGAGGGCGCGGACGGCGACGTCCGGGTGGGCCCGGTGGATGCAGTCGAGCCCGCCGAGGAACGACAGCTCGACCACGGCCCCGAACCCGACGACGTCGCCCTTGAGCATCTTGACCAGGTTGATCGCGCTGACCGAGGACGACCCGGTGGCGATGAGATCGTCGACGATGAGGACGCGCTGGCCGGGGGCGACGCCGTCCTCGTGCATCTCGAAGTGCTCGACGGCGTACTCGTTGGGAGCGACGACGCAGGCGGCCTTGCGCGGCAGCTTGCCCTTCTTGCGGATGACGGTCAGGCCCAGCCCGAGCTCGCGGGCCAGGGCCGCGCCGAAGAGGAAGCCGCGCGACTCGATGCCGGCGACGATCTCCGGCCGGCGGGTCCGGGCCCAGGCGGCCAGCTCGTCCACGGCGAAGCCGAAGGCCTGGGCGCTCTGGACGACGGGCGTGATGTCCTTGAAGACGATGCCCGGCTTGGGGAAATCCGGGACGTCGACGATGAATTGCTTGAGGTCGATGCTCATGGCCCCTTACTTTATCAAAACCCTCCCCGCATTCCAAGACGTCCCCCCCAGACGGTGCCTGGCATTCACAAACCCACTTTTACAGGCAGGAGTGTGAAGGCCTGGCACCGGCTCGAGTCTCAAGCAAGTGCCAGGCCTTCACGTTCCTGCCTGATGATTGCCGTTTGTGAATACCAGGTACCTACTTAGTGTTTTTGATATACTGGACGAGATGGCTATCGACTGGTCGCTCTATCTCGTCGCCGATGCCGGGTACGCCGAGGGGCGGGACCTCCCGGCCCTCGTCGAGGCCGCCGTCCGCGGCGGCGCGACCGTCGTCCAGCTGCGGGCCAAGGACCTCCCCGCCCGGGCCTTCGCCGCCCTGGCTGGCGAGACCGCCCGGCGCCTCGCGCCGACCGGCGTCCCCCTGCTCGTCAACGACCGCGTCGACATCGCCCTGGCCTGCGGCGCGGCCGGCGTCCACCTCGGCCAGGACGATCTGCCCGTTCAGGACGCCCGGCGCATCCTCGGGCCGGGCGCCGTCATCGGCGTCTCGGTCAACACGCCCGAGGAGGCCCGGCGGGCCGCCGCCGAGGGCGCCGATTACGTCGGCGCCGGACCGGCCTTCGCTACCTCGACCAAAGACACGCCGCTCGCCGTCCTCGGCCCCGACGGCGTCGCCCGGATCAAGCGGGCCTCCGGCGTCCCGGTCGTGGCCATCGGCGGCATCACCGCCGCCAACGCCGCATCCCTCGCGGCCGCCGGAGCCGACGGCGTCGCCGTCGTCTCAGCCGTCCTCGGTTCGCCCGACCCCGAGAGGGCGGCCGCGGACCTGGCCCGGGCCTTCGGGCGCCGGGCCTCGAAAGGAGAACGCCCATGAAGATCCGTCTGATCGCCGCCGCGCTGGCCGTCGCCCTCCTCGCCGCCGCCCCCGTCCCGGCCCGCGCCGCCGACCCCCACAAGAAGATCGACGACGCCATCCGCGTCCTCGAGGAGATGATGAAGGAGTCCGACAAGAGCATCCCGGCCGGCCTCATCGCCGACTGCGCCGCGATCGCCGTCATCCCCGACGTCATCAAGGCCGGTCTGGTCATCGGCGGCCGCCACGGCAAGGGCGTCCTGCTCGTCCGGACCCCGTCCGGCGCATGGAGCGACCCGGCCTTCATCGACCTCAAGGGCGGCAGCCTCGGCTGGCAGGCCGGCGTCCAGTCGGCCGACATCGTCCTCGTCTTCCGGACGCCCCGTGGCGTCGAGAACATCGCCGAGGGCAAGTTCACGCTGGGCGCCGACGCCGGCATCGCCGCCGGCCCGCTCGGCCGGCAGGCCGAGGCCAGCACGGACAGCGCCTTCAAGGCCGAGATCCTGTCCTATTCGCGCAGCCGCGGCCTCTTCGCCGGCCTCAGCCTGCAGGGCTCGTCCCTGCAGGAAGACCGCAAGGCCAACAAGGAGTTCTACGGCGGCGCGACGACCATGAAGGACATCCTGGCCGGCCGGGCCGCCGCCGCGCCCGCCTCCGCCGCCAAGCTCAAAGCCGCCCTCGTCGAAGCCGCGAAAAAATAATCGGCCGTCAGCCGATGGTGATGCGCCGGGCGTCGTCCCCGGCCGGCTCGATGCGCACGGCCAGGCCTTCGACCGCGAACGGCAGCTTCTCCGCCCACTCGACGAGCACGATGCCGCGCCCGATCATGTCCTCCCAGCCGAGGTCGAGGATGTCCTGGGCCCGGTCGAGGCGGTAGAGATCGACGTGGAAGACCCGGTGCCGGCCCTCGTAGATGTTGACGAGGGTGAAGGACGGGCTCGACACCCGCGACGTGTCCGCGACCCCGGCCCCGGCCGCGACGCCCTTGGCGAAGACGGTCTTGCCGGCCCCGAGCTCGCCCGTGAGCAGGACGACCTCGTCGCCCGCGAACCCGGACGCCAGCCGGCGGGCCAGTCCGAAGGTCTCCTCCTCGGAGCGCGTCGTGTGGACGCCCTTCACGGCCTCCCTCCGGCCAGGGCCTTGAGCGCCGGCGGCAGATAGCGGATGAGGTCGCCCGCGACCAGGGCCTTCTCCCCCAGCCGGTCGGCGGCCACGTCCCCGGCCAGCCCGTGGGCGAAGACGGCCGACAGCACCGCCCCGAGCGCGTCCTTCTCCTGGGCCAGCTGCGAGGCGATCATACCCCCGAGAACGTCTCCCGTCCCTCCCGTGGCCATGCCGGGATTGCCGGTCGGATTGACGAACACCCGCCCGTCCGGCGCGGCCACAAGCGTGCGATAGCCCTTGAGAACGACCGTGACCTTGTTCCGGACAGCGAACTCGGGAGCCAGCTCCAGCCGGTGGCGCAGGACCTCCTCGGCCGACCGTCCGGTGAGCCGGGCGAACTCACCGGGGTGCGGCGTCAGGACGACCGGCCCGCGCATCCCCGCCAGGACATCGGGCCGTCCGGCCACGATGTTGAGCCCGTCGGCGTCGATGACGCCGGGGACCTTGATCCTGGGCAGCAGGCCGAGGACGAACTCCGCCGTCGACGGGTGAGTCGACAGCCCCGGGCCGACGAGCACGGCGCTCTTGCCCTTGAGGAGGGCCGCGGCCCGCCCGAGGGCCGCCGCCGCGACCGTCCGCTCCGGCGTCTCGGCCAGCGGCTCGGTCATGAGCTCGGCCATGGACCGGGCGACCGACGGCAGGACCCCGGCCGCCGTGGCCACCGTGACCAGCCCCGCCCCCATCCGCAGGGCCGCCCTTCCCGCCAGAGCCGCCGCGCCCGACTTGCCGACCGAACCGGCGACGACGAGCAGATGCCCGTAGGTCCCTTTGTGCGTGTCCCGCTTGCGGGGGGCGAAGAACGGCCGCAGGCGCTCCTCCTCCGCGAGCTCGAGCGAGAGGTCGGGCCGGTCGAAGAGCTCCGGCGGGATGCCGATCGGCGCGACGACGAGCTCGCCGACGAGGTCCGACGCCGGCGGGAAGATGTGGGCGATCTTGGGCGCCGCCAGCGTCACGGTCAGGTCGGCCTCGACCGACGGCCCGATCGTCTCGAACGTGTCGCTCGAAAGTCCCGAGGGGATGTCGACGGACAGTTTGAAGGCCGCCGACCGGTTGATGTCGGCCACGGCGGCCGCGTAGAACCCTTCGAGGGGCTTGACGAGGCCGGTCCCGAACATGGCATCGACGACGACCGTGGCCCGCGCCACCTTGGCCCGGACCTTGGCCCAGCCGGCCGCGTCCGGCGCCTCGGTCACGGTCACGCCCATCTCCCGGATGACCGCCAGGTTGACGGCGGCGGCGCCGCCGACCTCGCCCGCCCTCGCCAGCAGCACGACCTCCGGCCGCCCCCCCGAATTGAACAGGTGGCGGGCCACCACGAATCCGTCCCCGCCGTTGTTGCCCTTGCCGGCCACGACGACGGCGCGATCGCGCTCGGGATGCGGGAACCTCTTCCGGAGGGCCATGACCACGCGCAACCCGGCGTTCTCCATCAGGACGACGCCGGGGATGCCGAGCTCCTCGATGGCGCGCCGGTCGATGTCCCGCATCTGCCGCGAGGTCAGGATCTTCATGGGGGCCTCCGCTGCCGAGGCGATTTTAGCACAATTCGCCCGCTCCGGCACGTCCGTGCGCAGGCCACTACCCGTGGCACACGGGATCGGACCTGACGCCATATATTGACACACGGCCCGCCGCTGTGTTACGAACTACGTTCAGAAGGATTTACCGTAGAGCCATCACCGCACACCGGAGGGTTGATCCGTGAGCGAACTCCAAAAGCCCCGTCCCCTGTCCCGCAAGGTCCCCTGGCAGCTCGTGGCCGTGTTCGTGCTCCTGAGCGCAGGTCTCTTCGCCTTGTCCCGCTACTTCTATGCCGTGCAGATCCGCCACGCCCGGTCCTTCAAAGAGAGCGAGCTGGCCACGCTCGCCGCCGTCAAATGCGGGCGGGTTTCCGAGTGGCGCGCGGACCAGCTGAATTTCGGCAACGCCATCATCGAGAATCGCATCAACGCCGTCCGGGCCAAGGTCCTGGCCGTGAACCCGGCGGCCGAGCCCCAGCGGACCGATTTCCTCAAGGGGTTCGAGGGCCTCCGCAGGATCCTCCCCTTCGCCCAGGCCTCGCTCCTCGTCCCGGGCGGCCGGGAGATCCTGACCGTCCCCGAGGGAGCCGTCCCCCCGTCCACGCCCTCGGCCGCCCGATCGGGACACGAGGCCTGGCAGGGTCTGAAGCCCGTCCTGGGTACGGTCGAAGCCGATCCCGCCACCGGAGGCCGCTCGCTCGACCTCTTCCTCCCCCTCCTCGAAGAGGGCCCGGACGGGGACCGGCCCGTCGCGCTCCTTCGCCTGACGTTCGATGCGGCCGAGGTCCTCGATCCCCTGCTGGGGGGGACGCCGGAGCTCGCCGGGACCGAGGAGGCCGTCCTGCTCGAGCGGCGCGAGGACGACCTGGTCCCGCTCACCCGGCCTCGCCTCTATTCCGGGCCGGGCCTGCCGCCGCCCGCGCCGATCGCCGGCTTCCGGCGGCCGGCGTCCCAGGAGTCCCTCGGCGAGGCCGGCCTCATCGAAGGCCGGGACCATCGCGGGCGGGATGTCCTCATGTATCTCTGCCCGGTCGCCGATTCGCCCTGGATCGTCGGCGTCAAGGTCGACCGCGACGAGCTGACCTCGGGCATGACCGGGGCCTTCACGACCCTGTCAGGCATCTCGGCGGTCCTGGTGGCCCTCTGCGGCGCTCTCCTCTACGTCTTCTGGCGGCGCAGCCTGGCCGGTCAGGAGGCGGCCGAGCGGTCCAAGTGGGACGACGCCAACCGGAACATGGACGAGCTCATGCGGCAGATCATCAGCGTCATGCCCAGTCCGGCCTTCATCAAGGACGTCGCGGGCCGTTACCAGGTCACCAACCCGGCCTTCGAGAAGCTCCTCGGCCTGTCCGGCAAGGACCTCTCCGGCAAGACCCTGGCCGACGTCGCCCCCGACCAGCTCGTCCAGCTCCACTCCGCGCACGACCAGACCCTTCTCGCCCAACCCGGCCACACGGTCTACGAGGCCCCCCTCCAGGCTCCCGACGGCGAGCACCACGTCATCTTCATCAAGATGACCTACCGCCGCCCCGACGGCACGACCGGCGGCATCGTCGGCATCCTCAAGGACATCACCCAGCGCCTGCGGGCCGAGGAGGAGCTCGACCAGCTGCGCAAGTTCAGCGACAGCACGGTCCAGACCATGACCGAAGGCCTGGTCCTGACCGATTCGGACGGCAAATTCACCTTCGTCAATCCGGCCGCCGCCCGGATGCTCGGCTACCACCCCGACGAGATGGTCGACCGCAAAGTGGCCTCCTTCCTGCCCAAGGACCAGCACGCCAAGCTCCGGCGCGTCGACGAGGAGCGCATCAAGGGCGTGTCCGGGCGCTACGAGCTCTCGTTCCTGCACAAGGACGGCAGCCGGCGCATCTTCCTCGTCAGCGGCGGGCCGCGCGTCCAGGGCGCCGAGTTCGGCGGCACGCTGGCCGTCCTGACCGACATCACCGAGCGCAAGGCCCTGGAGGAGGAGATCAAGGCCCTGTCGCTCCACGACGACCTGACGACCCTCCTCAACCGGCGCGGCTTCCTGACCCTGGCCGAGCAGCAGATCAAGACGGCCAGCCGCCTCAAGAAGCGCGTCGCCCTCCTCTACCTCGACGTCGACGACCTCAAGCGCATCAACGACACCGGCGGGCACAAGCTCGGCGACCGGGCCCTCTCCGAGCTGGCCTTCAACCTCAAGAAGAGCTTCCGCGAGTCCGACATCGTCGGCCGGCTCGGCGGCGACGAGTTCTCCGTCCTGGCCATGGAGTCGACCCGGATGGACGCCGACACCCTGGTCCGGCGGCTCGAGGAGAAGCTGGCCCTGTTCAACGACCGCTCCTCGGCCGAAGCCGGCTTCCGGCTGGCCGTCAGCGTCGGGGTCTACACGCGCGAGCCGGAGGAGCCGGCGACCATCGAGGAGATGCTCAGCCGGGCCGATCAGCTCATGTACGAGAGGAAACGGGCCCGCAAGGGCGGCGCCGCCAAGCCGCCGGGCCCCTCGAAATAGGCCCCGCCGTCCCTCTCGCGGCTTGTCAACCGCCGCCGTTTGTGATATTTTCTGCTGACCGCAATCTGATCGTCTCGGAGGACAGAACCATGGCTATCCGCATCGGTATCAACGGCTTCGGGCGCATCGGCCGCAACATGCTCCGGGCCTCCTGGAACGACCCCGCCGTCGAGTACGTCGCCGTCAACGACATCACCGACGCCAAGACCCTGGCCCATCTGCTCAAGTACGACTCCGTCCTCGGCACCTTCAGGGAGAAGGTCGAGGCCACCGCCGATGCCGTCGTCGTCAACGGCCGCCCCGTCCGCGTCCTGGCCGAGAAGGAGATCGCCAAGCTCCCCTGGAAGGACCTGGGCGTCTCCGTCGTCGTCGAGTCGACGGGCAAGTTCACCAAGCGGCCCGACGTCATCCAGCACATCGAGAAGGGCGGCGCCGCCAAGGTCATCGTCTCGGCCCCCGCCACCGACCCCGACGCGACCCTGGTCCTGGGCGTCAACGAGAAGACCTACGACCCGGCCAAGCACCACGTCATCTCCAACGCCTCCTGCACGACCAATTGCCTGGCCCCCGTGGTCAAGGTCCTCCACGAGGCCTTCGGCCTCGAGAAGGGCTTCATGACCACCGTCCACTCCTACACCAACGACCAGAAGATCCTCGACGCCCCCCACAAGGACCTGCGCCGGGCCCGGGCCGCCGCCGTCTCCCAGATCCCGACGACGACCGGAGCGGCCAAGGCCGTCGGCCTGGTCATGCCCGAGCTCAAGGGCAAGATCGACGGCTTCTCCGTCCGCGTCCCGACCCCCAACGTCTCCCTGGTCGACTTCGTCGCCGTGCTCGGCAAGACGGCCACGGCCGAGGAGGTCAACGCCGCCTTCCAGGCCGCCGCGGCCGGGCCGCTCCAGGGCATCCTGGGCGTCACCGACGAACCCCTCGTCTCGTGCGACTTCATGGGCGACCGCCGCTCGGGCATCGTCGACCTGCTCTCGACCAAGGTCATCGGCGGCAACCTGGTCAAGGTCATCGCCTGGTACGACAACGAGTGGGGCTACTCCTGCCGCCTCGTCGACCTGGCCAAGTACATCGTCAAGTGAGCCGTCCATGAACTTTGTCACCGACCTCGACGTCAAGGGCAAGCTCGTCTTCCTGCGCGTCGACTTCAACGTCCCCCTGGACGACGCCGGCGCCATCCGCGACGACAACCGCATCAAGGCCTCCCTGCCCACCCTCAAGTGGCTCCTCGAGCACGGCGCCCGGCTCGTCGTCGCCTCCCACCTGGGGCGGCCCAAGGGCAAGTTCGAGCCCAAGATGAGCCTGGCCCCGGCCGCGAAACGGCTGGCCGAACTCATCCCCAACAAGGTCGTCATGGCCCCCGACGTCGTCGGCGACGAGGTCACGCGGCTCAAGCGCGGCCTCGGCGAGGGCGAGGTCCTGCTCCTCGAGAACGTCCGCTTCTACAAAGAGGAGGAGAAGAACGACGACGCCTTCGCCGCCCGGCTGGCCGAGGGCATCGACATCTTCGTCAACGACGCTTTCGGGTCGAGCCACCGGGCCCACGCTTCGGTCGTCGGCATCGCCGGCCACGTTCCCGTTACGGCCGCCGGCTACCTGATGAAGAAGGAGGTCGACTACCTCAAGAAGGCCGTCCACACGCCGGTCAAGCCCTACGTCGCCATCCTCGGCGGGGCCAAGGTTTCCGACAAGATCGAGATCATCGAGAGCCTGCTCGGCAAGGCCGACCATATCCTCATCGGCGGGGCCATGGCCTACACATTCCTCAAGGCCCAGGGCCTCGGCGTCGGCAAGTCGCTCGTCGAGGACGACCAGGGCGAGGTCGCCCTGGTCATCCTGGAGAAGGCCCGGGCCAAGGGCGTCGGCTTCCACCTGCCCCAGGACCACGTCCTGGCGCGCGCGCCCGAAGCCGGGGCGGATACCCGCGTCGTCGAGACCCTGCCCTTCCCCGACGACATGATGGGCGTGGACATCGGGCCCAAGACGGTGGCCACTTACGCGGCCGTCATCGCCGGGGCCAAGACCATCTTTTGGAACGGCCCCATGGGCATCTTCGAGATCGAGCCCTTCTCCAAGGGCACGATCGGCGTGGCCCAGGCCGTGGCCGCCTCCGGCGCCGTGTCCATCGTCGGCGGCGGGGATTCCGCGGCCGCCGTCAAGAAGGCCGGTGTCCGGGACCGCATCAGCCACATTTCGACGGGCGGCGGGGCCTCCCTCGAATACATCGCCTACGAAACCCTGCCGGGCATCACGGCCCTGGAAAAGTAGATGACCTTCAAGACCCGGGCCCCGCTCGTCGCGGGCAACTGGAAGATGAACCTGACCCTGGCGGAGTCGCGCGAGCTGGCCCGCCGGGTGGCCGAGGCGGCCCCGGGGCTCGGCGGCTGCGGGCTCGTCCTCATCCCCCCGTTCACGGCCCTCGCGGCCGTCGCCGGGGAGATCGCCGGCGGCCGCGTCGGACTGGGCGCCCAGGACCTCTACTGGGAGGACAAAGGGGCCTTCACCGGCGAGGTCTCCGGGCCCATGCTCAGGGACGCCGGGTGCGCCTACGTCCTCGTCGGCCACTCCGAGAGGCGCCAATACTTCGGCGAGACCGAGGTGACAGTCGAGCGCAAAGCCAAGGCCGCCCTGGCGGCCGGCCTGACCCCCATCGTCTGCGTCGGGGAATCCCTGGCCGAGAGGGACGGCGGGCGGGCCCTGGAGCGGATCGACGACCAGCTCGCCGGGGGCCTGGCCGGCCTGTCGCGGGACGAGATCGGGAAGACCGTCCTGGCCTACGAGCCGGTCTGGGCCATCGGGACTGGCCGGACGGCCTCCCCCGCCCAGGCGGAGGAAGTCCACGCCCACATCCGGAAGCGGATCGCGGAGGCCTATGGAAATCGGGCCGGCGAATATGCTATAATCCTCTACGGCGGTTCGGTCAAACCGGCCAATTCGTATCCGCTGTTCGAACAGGCGGATATCGACGGATTCTTGGTCGGAGGCGCATCCCTCGAGGCCGACGGTTTCATCGGCATCGCGAAGGAAGCCCTCCGGGCCTACAGGAAAGAAGAGAAGTGAGCGCTTTAATCATCGTCCTGCACGTCATCGTCTGCTTGATCCTGATCTTCGCCGTCCTGCTCCAGTCGGGCAAGGCCGCGGACCTGGCCGGCGCCTTCGGCGGCGGCGGCAGCCAGACCGCCTTCGGCGGCCGCGGCAGCGCCACCCTGCTGTCCAAGGTGACGACGGCGGCGGCGATCATCTTCATGCTGACGTCGCTCGGGCTGTGGGTCCTGTCCGGCCGCGACGCCTCGTCCGTCGTCGGAGGCGAAAAGGCCCCCGCGCCGGCGGCGCAGACGACGGCCGTCCCTCAGCCCGCCGGGACGCCCGAGGACAAGACGGCCGCCGCCCAACCGGCCGCCGCGCCCGAGCAGAAGACCGAGACTCCGGCGACGCCCCCCGCGGGCGAGGCGCCGGTCAAGAAATAGCCCTCTTTGTGCCGAAGTGGTGGAATTGGCAGACACGCTAGCTTGAGGGGTTAGTGGCCGCAAGGCTGTGGGGGTTCGAGTCCCCCCTTCGGCATTCCCTTCTCCCCTCCGATCGACCGTGAGGCCGGTCTATGTTCGGCTGGCCGCCCACAGGGCGAAGCTGCTCTCGTCCGTGGCCCCGGCCGTCCGGGCCCGCTCCGTCCCCTTGTGGACGATGACGAAGGTCGGCACGCCCCTGACGCCGAACTCCCGGGCCAGCTCCTGGTTGTATTCGACGTTGATCTTGACGACGACGATCTCCCCGGCCCGCCGCGCCGCCAAACGCTCGAGTATGGGCGCCATCATGTGGCAGGGGCCGCAGGTCGGCGAATAGAAATCGGCCAGCACGGGCAGGCTCGAGACCTGGAATAGGGCGTCGATGCCCTCGAGCGAAGGCTCGAGGACCGTGCCCGGTTCGGGCAGGGGGGACTTGCACTTGCCGCACACGACGGTCTTGCCCTTCGAGGCGACCGGGAAATTATTGGTCGTCCCGCACACCCCGCAGCTGACCTTGATCTTCTCGGCGTCCATGGCGATACCTACTTCTTGATCGGATAGGGCGGAATGGCCGGGATGTCCCGTCCTTTCGTCTTCAGCTCCTCGAGCGCGACCTCGATGCCCTTGTTGAGCTGGTCATCGATGCCGGCGAACTCGCGGGCCGGGTCGTTGTCGACGACGATGTCGGGCTCGACGCCGACGCCCTCGATGACCCAACCCTTGCCGTCGGGGCTGAAGGGGGCGAACTCCGGCTTGTTCAGCACGCCGCCGTCGAGAAGCGGCAGGGTGCCGCGGATGCCCACGACGCCGCCCCAGGTCCTCTTGCCGATGACCTTGCCGAGCTTGAGCGTCTTGAACCGGTAAGGGAAGATGTCCCCGTCCGAGGCCGAGAACTCGTCGCAGAGGCAGACCTTGGGGCCGAGGAAGGCGGCGCCGGGATTCGGGGCCGCGGCCGAGTTCCGGGCCATCCCGACCATGACCATCTCCCGGACCAGACGGTCGATGATCATCGGCGAGACGTTGCCCCCGCCGTTGCCGCGGACGTCGACGATCAGGGCCTTCTTGCGGAGCTGCGGATAGAAGTGCTTGACGAACTCGTTCAGGCCTTCGGCCCCCATGTTCGGGATGTGGATGTAGCCGACTTGGCCGCCCGTGGCCTTGTCGACCTTGGCGATGTTCCCCTCCACCCAGTCGATGTAGTGGAGGGCGTTCTCCGTCTCGACGGGCACGACGACGACGTCGCGGGCGCCCTTGCCGTCGGGCCCGGCCGCGATCTTCAGCGTGACCTGCCGGCCGGCGGTGTTGTAGAGCGTCTCGTAGATGTCGGGCGTGTTGGCCAGGGGACGGCCGTCGACGGCGACGATGTACTCCCCTTCCCGGACGTCGAGGCCGATCCCGGCGAGCGGCGAGCGCAGGGCGGGGTCCCAGCCCTGGCCTTTGAGGATCCGGGCGATCCGGTACGATCCCGTCCGGGCGTCGCGCTCGAGCTTGGCCCCGAGCATGCCCACCTTGACTTTCTTGGCGGCGGGCATCTCCCCGCCGCCGACGTACGTGTGCCCGGCGCTGAGCTCGCCGATGAGCTCCCCGATGACGTAGGTGAGGTCGGCCCGGTGCCGGACCGCCGCGGCGAGCGGCTTGTAGCGGAGCCGGAGCGCCTCCCAGTCGACGCCGTGCATGTTCGGGGCGTAGAAGAACTGCTTCATCTGCCGCCAGCTCTCCTCGTAGATCTGGTCCCACTCCTGCCGGAGGTCGAGGGCGACCTCCATGCCGGAGAGGTCGAGCTTCGCTTCGATCGCGACCGGCCCCTTGGGCAGATCGACGATGCCGTAGCCGCCGTCCTTCTCGACGAGCATCTTCTTGCCGTCGGCCGAGATCTCGTAGCCGCCGGCGGGGCCCAGGTCCTTCTCCTTGAGCTCGGCCAGGTCGAAGAGCATCAGGGAGGCGGCGTTGTCCATGTCCCTGAACCGGCGATAGTAGACGGCATCGCCGAGGGCGTTGATGTCGCCGTAATTGGCGGTCACGATGGGCAGGGCGGCCAGGCGGTCCATGAGGCCGTCGAGGTCGACTTTGACCGGGGCCGCGCCCTCGGGCTCCGTCTTGGCGGCGGCCTTCTTGTCGGCCGCGGCGGGCTTGGCGGCGGGGGCCGGCGCGGGCTTGACCGCGACCTCGTCGCTCTTGGGCCGGAAGGGCGACGGCGTGTCTTTGGCCAGGGTCACGAAATAGACCCGGGACATGGCCAGGTAGGCGTGGTCCCATTCGGTCGAGCTGTAGACGGGATGGAAGTCCCGGTCGGAGACGAAGAAGAGGTACTTGCCGTCCCGGCTGAACGAGGGCTCGCCGGAGCTGTACCAGCCGTCCGTGACCGGGACGGTCTTCCGGGTCTCGACCGAGTAGAGGTGGACCCGCATCAGGCCTTCGATCTCGGGCTTGCCGTAGGCGATCCAACGGCTGTCCGGCGACCAGGCGAACTGGAAGATCTCGCCCGCCTCGGCCGTGGCCGCGACCGTGACCGCCTTCGAGGCCACGTCGACGAAGGCGAGCCGCTGCATCTTGTCGTTCCAGAGGATCTTCGTCCCGTCGGGCGACCAGCGGATCTGGTACTTGTACGTGTCGCCGCCGGCCGTCAGCTGCCGGGGCTCGCCGCCCCCGGCCTGGTCGGTGAGCCAGATCTCGTCGGCGCCGCTCCGGTCGGAGATGAAGGCGATCGTCCGGCCGTCGGGCGACCACTTGGAGGAGCGCTCGTGGATGCCCGGGGTCGCGGTCAGGTTGCGGGTGTTGCCGTGCTTGGCCGGCACCGTGAAGACGTCGCCGCGGGCGCCGAACAGGGCCCGCTGGCCGTCCGGCGCGATCTCGAAATTGGTGATCCGCCGGTCGACCCTGACCACGCCGCCGCGGACGGAGACCGCGTCGTCGGCGATGACGACCGGGACGCGCTCCGTCTTCTCCGCGGCCAGGTCGAAGGTATAGAGGTAACCGCCGTTCTCGAAGACGATGTGCTTGGGGCCGAGCGAGGGGAACTTGATGTCGAACTCGGCGAAATCGGTCAGCTGCCGAGTCGCCTTGGAGGCCAGGTCGTAGACGTAGAGGTTGAGGCGCTTGTTCGCGTCGCGGTCGGAGAGGAAGTAGATCCGGTCGCCGCTCCACATGGGGATGATGTCGAGGGCGGGGTTCGAGGTGACGTTCTCGACCGTCTTCGCGGCCAAGTCGTAGATCCAGACGTCGTCGGCCATGCCGCCCCGGTAGCGCTTCCAGGTCCGGAACTCGCGGAAGACGCGGTTGTAGGCCAGCTTCGTGCCGTCGGGCGAGAAGGAGCAGAAGCCGCCGCGCGGCAGGGGGATGCGCTCGGGCGTCCCGCCGTTCTTCGGGGCCAGGTAGAGCTGGCCGTTGAAATCGTTCCACTCGGCCATCCGGGAGCGGAAGACGATCCGCTCGCCGTCGGGAGTCCAGCCCATGACCAGGTTGTTCGGCCCCATGCGGTCGGAGATGTCGTCGCGGCCGAGCGAGGGCGTGAAGGTCAGGCGCTTGGGCACGCCTCCCCCGGACGGGATGAGGTAGACCTCGCGGTTGCCGTCGTACTCGCCGGTGAAAGCGATCGAGGCGCCGTCGGGCGAGAACCGGGCGAAGGCCTCGTAGCCCTCGTAAAAGGAGGTCAGCTTTCGGGCCACTCCCCCGGCGATGGGGACCGTGTAGAGGTCGCCGGCGGAGCTGAAGACGATCTGGTCCGCGGAGACGGCCGGGAAACGCAGGACGCGGGCTTCCTGGGGGGCGAACGACGGCGTCGCCAGGGCCAGGACGAGGGCGGCGAGGGCGAGGGCGCGTACGGCTTTCATGGGACCTCCTCTATTTCGTCTCGAGAAGGAGCGCCCTCCGCCGCGCGGGCGGGAAGCGCTCGATGGCGTAGCGCAGGGTCGTGCGCGGGATGGCCGGGCCGTGGGCCCGCAGGAAGGCCTCCAGGCGGGCCGGATCGGTCTTGCCGGCCTCCCGCAGGAGCCAGCCGGCCGCCTTCTCGACGAGGTCGTCCTCGACGGGGAAGACCGAGGCGGCGACACCGTAAGCCTGATCGAGGAACCGGCCGCGGCGGGCGTGCGGGATGAACGAGACCAGGGCGGCCCGCTTGACCCAGCGGTTGGGGTGGCGGGTCCAAGCCTGGAGCTTCTCGGCGTAGGCCGGATAGCGCCCGAGGAAACCGGACACGGCGTCGGTGCAGAAGACGTCGACCGAGGCCCAGTTGTCCAGAAGGTCGTCGGCCAGCCAACGCTTGACCTTGGCGAAGAAGGCCGGCGGGTAGTCCTTCTTATATCGGGACAAGATGAGGCCGCCGATAGCCTTGGCCTCGAGCTCGGCGTCGGCGAAGAGGATGTCGCAGAGGGCGACGGCTTCGGCGTAGGACCAACGGCCTTTGACCCGGGCATAGAACGCGGCGGCCAGGTCGCGGACGTCGGGAGAGGCGACGCCGAAGCTCTTGATGGTGTCCTTGAAATAGCGCTCGGCGCCGCGGGCCCGGACGGGGTCGGCCTTGGCCCGGAGCGCGGCCCGGGCTTCACGGGCGATCTGTAAGGGTGTGGGCGTCTTCTCGGCCATGGCTTCACTTGGGACGTTACCCCCGATTCTAGGCCCGCCCGCCCCCAAAATCAACCACTTAGAGGAATCGGGACAGGATGGCGTTGGAGACGAGGAGCTTGTCGGGCGGCATCCAGAGCCGGTCTCCGGCCCGGGCGAGCAGGCCTTCGGCCGTCAGCTCCTCGATCTCCCCGGCGTAGAGAGCGAAGGCGTCGGCCCCCGTCCGCTCGAGGAGCGAAGCGCGATCGACGCCCTCGACGAGCCGCAGGCCGAAGACGAGGGCCTCCCGGGCCAACGTCCGGTCGTCGAGCTCCACCGTGTCCGCCCGCGCGCTCCCCTGGGTCCGCACGCCCTCCGCCCACTCTTCGATCGCCGGCCGGTTCGTCCAGCGCCGCCTCCCCACGTGGGACGAAGCCGACGGCCCGAGGCCCAGGAACGGCTCGTAGCGCCAGTACTTGAGGTTGTGTCGGCACTCCTTGCCCCGCCGGGCGAAGTTGGAGATCTCGTAGCGCGGCAGGCCGGCCTCGGCCAGCGCGCCGGCCGCCCGGGCGAAGTTGTCGACCGCCGCGTCCTCGTCGACCGGACGCCTCTCCAGGACCTCCGCGAACGGGAGCCCCTCGAGGCTCTCCAGGAAATAGACGGAGACATGGTCGGGATCGAGTTCGAGCAGGGGCGCCAGCGTCCGTTCGACCGCGAGCGGCGTCTCCCCGGGGACGCCGATCATCAGGTCGAGGGCCAGGGCGTCGAAGCCGGCCTCGCGGGCCGCCCGGCAGAAGCGCAGGGCCTCGGCCGCCGCGTAATCCCTGCCGAGCGTCTTCAGGACACCGTCGTCGAACGACTGGACCCCGACGCTCAGGCGGGTCACCCCGGCGTCGCGCCAGCCCTGGAGGAAGCCGGTCCGCCCGCCCGAGGGATTGACCTCGACGGTGAGCTCGACCGGGTCCAGGTCCAGGCGCTCCTGCAGTCCCCCGACGACCGCCGCGAGCTCGCCCGGCTCGAGAAGGGACGGCGTCCCGCCGCCCAGATAGAGGGTGTCGAAGCGGAGGCCCTCGGCCGCGGCGGCCGCCGCTTCCCGCTCCAGGCCCTCCCGCCACAGCCGCGCCCCGCCCGCGCTCCAGGGGACGCTGTAAAAATGGCAGTACGGGCACTTGGCCGCGCAGAACGGGAAGTGGACGTACAGCCCGGCCTTCACGGCGCCTCCGTTCATCCGCCCCGGTGCGTCCCCGGCCCCGTCAGCGCTGTTCCTCGTAACCGACGGCCGCGAAGTAGATGGCCCGGTCGAAGAACAGCAGGGCCCGGTGCTGCAGGTCCATGGCCTGGTAGAGGTCCAGGGCCGTGTCCAGCAGCCCGGCCGCCTGGATCTTCGTCCAGAGGAGGCGACGGATGTGGCAGAGCGACAGGACGATCTCGGAGAACGGGAAGCCCTCGCGCCGCCGCTGCCTTCCGAGCGCCGTCCAATAGCTCTTGACCTCGTCCTTGGTGGCCTCGTGCGAGATCCACTTGCCGAGCTGGCTGTAGACGCGGTAGGCCCGTTTGTAGATCTCCTTCTGGTCGAAGCCGTGGTAGCTGGGCATCCGGGGGTCGCGCCGGATGTCGGCGACGTAGCTCGTCGTCAGCTCGTCGGCGCTGCGCTCGATGAGGTCCACCAGCCGCCGTGACGCGGCGGTCTCGAAAAAGACGTCTTCGCCCGATTCGAGCATGGGTCCCCTCCCACTCTCTCCCGGCCCGAAGTTAGCACGCGCCCCGGGAAGATGTCAAATAAAAAAGCCCCTCCCCCGCCGGGGGAAGGGGCTTCGGTCGCTCGGGAGTCGTTTGCCGGGACTATTTCTTCATCGGGCATTCGGCGCAGGGGTCGGCCGCGGGCGCCTTGGCCGCCGTCTCTTTGGCCTTCTTCATCATGGCCACGTGCTCGGCCATGTGGACCTGGATGGCCTTGGCGATTTCGGGGTCCTTGGACGTGACCTTGAGCGCCGCGCCGTCCTTGGTGTTCTCGACGACGACCTCGACCTTGTCGCCGTAGAGGGCCAGAACCCGGCCCATGCCCATTCCCATGCCCATGGGCATGCCCATACGGCCGTGCCGCATGGGCATGCGGCCCATCCGGCCGGCCATCGGCATGGCTCCGGGCATCATCTGACCCTCGCCCATCATGCCGCAGCATTGGCCCTGGCAGCCGCTCATGGGCATGCCCTCGGCGGTCTTGGCCGCGGGAGCGGCCGCGCCGGCCTGGCCGTGCATCATGCCCATGTGCCCCATCGCAGCCGGGGCCTTGGCCTCGCCCGCCTTGGCCGTTTGGGCCTTGAGGTATTTCTCGGGCTCCTTGGCGAAAGCGTCCTTGCAGCCCGTGCTGCAGAAGTAATAGGTCGCGCCCTTGTAGTCGAAGGTGGCCTTGGCGTTGGCCTTGACCACGGTCATGCCGCAGACGGGATCGACCGCCTTGTCCGGGATCGCCTGCTGGGCCAGCGCCCCCGCGACGAGGACGACGGCCAAGGCGGCGACGAGAACTAACGGAAGGGAATGCCGATTGATCTTCATGTGTTCCTCCTATCTTCGAATATTCTATCGGAACGGTCGGAAATAGGCAAGCCGCGCGAACGCCTCGCGAATCCCCGCCTGTGAGGCGGCCCTCCATCGGGTTATAATGGACATGAATGGACAAAAAGGACCCGGCTTCCTCGCTCGCCGCGCGCGCGGCCGTCGCGGCGTTCGCCCTCATCACCCTCGGCTTCTCCCTGGCCCTGTTCCCGGGCGTCGCCCCCGCCGGGCCGGACCGTCCCGACGCCGCCGCCCTCCTCGTCCGCATCCGCGACGAGGTTCTGGAGCTGCCCCGCTATCCCGGCGAGGATTTCCACCGGGGGGAGTTCCATCTCGGATACGGCGACGACGACACCAACAAGACCCACGCCGTGGGCATCCTGGTCAAAGAGGAGAAGGAAGGGGGCCCGCTGCGCATGACCGTCGTCGTCAGCCGTCTCGAGCCCTCGCCCGGCGACCCGCGGGTCTTCTACGCCAAGGAGCCCCGGACGCTCGTCTGCCGCTTTCCGGAGAAGGGCGTCGAGGTCCTGCGCTCGGACCACGATGAGCGGGACCTCGACCGCCTGCTCGCGGACATCCTGAAGGCGGTCGTCGACAAGAAGAACCTGCTGAAAGGCCGCCGCCCGCGGCCAGGCCCGCCTACTTGCCCTTGACGATGGCGATGAGGGCCTCCAAGGCCCGGGGATCGTCGCACTCGCCCAGCCAGAAGACAGCCTTCTTGCGGACCTGCGGATCGGGGTGCGTCTTGGCCAGCTTGACGAGCGGCTCGACGCCGCCGTTGTCGGGCAGCTGCGACAGGGCGAAGACCGCGTGTTCCTGGACCTCGCGGTCGCCGTCCTTGCGGGCGAACTCCTCGAGGGCCGCAGCGGACTTCTTGGACGCCATCTGTCCCAGCCAGAAGACGGCCTGCTTCCGGACGTCCCTCTTCTCGGCCCCCCGCGCCAGGGCGATGATCTCGTCGACCGCGGCCGGCAGCTCGACCTGGCTGACGGCGAAGACGGCCCCCTCGCGGACCTCTTCCGAGCGGTCCGACTTGGCCGCGCGGACGAGCCGGCGCAGGCCGTCGGCGTCGTTCTGCTGGCCGAGCCAGAAGGCCGCGTTCTTGCGCGTCTCGTCGTCCCCGTCGCCCTCCATGACCCCGACCAGGAACGGGACGGCCAGGGCCGGCGTGCCATGACAGCCCGCCGCCGCGAGCAGGTTCTCGCGCAGGTCGCCGGTCCGTGCGGCCGCGCCGAAGAGCTTCTCGACCAGGGCCAGGCTCCGGTCCTCGGCGGCCTTGCCCAGCCAAAAGAGAGTCAGCCCTTCGAAGTCCATAGCCAAGTCGAGGTTGCTCATGCGGGCCTCGGCCAGGACCGGCGGACGCCCGGTTTCGTACTTGAGGAAGAAGCCCAACTCCTTGAGGACCATCTTCTCGGGCTTCCCCTTTTCGTCGATCTCTTCGAGGGCGGCCTTGGCCGCCTTGCGCACGGCCTCCCCGTCGCCCGCCGCGGCCGGCGGCGCCGTCTTCCCGGCCAGGACGTCGGCGATGGTCAAGCGGCCGCCCGCTCCGGGAGGGCCGTCGAACCAGCCGATCGACGACCTCTCTCCCTGGAGGCGGTCGATGGCGTATCCCACCCAGAAGGCCTTGCCCTTGGCCGCCGCGGGCGCCTGCCCCAGGGCCCAGGCCAGGCCATCGGCAAGCGCCATTCCCGCCGCCGGCCGCACGACCGCTTCGGGCGGCCGGACCGTCCGGCGCCCGGCGGTTGCCGCCGGGGCGGCCGCGAGCGCCAGCCCGAGCGCCAGGACCGGGATCAGGGCCAGGGCCGGGAGGACCCGGCCCGCTTTCATCGCGCGTGTCATCGCCCGTCTCCCCTCTTCCGGCCCGCTCAGCCGGCCTTCTTCTCGAGGATCTCGAGAAGGGCGGCTTTGGCCTTGGGCGTCCCGATCTCGCCGAGCGCCGTCACGGCCGCCCGGGCTAAGCGGGCGTCCTTGCCCTTAGCCACCTCGAGCAGGGCGGCCACGGCCTCGTCGCTCTTGGTCTGGCCGAGCGCGTACAGGGCCTGCTCCTTGAGCCCGCGGTCGGTCTCGGACCGCAGGACCTCCAGCAGGACCGGGACCGAGGCCCCGCCCTCTTCGTCGGACAGGGCCATGAGCACGGCCCGGCGGGCCCGCTCGGACTTGGCGTTCTTCATGATGTCGAGCAGCACGTCGTTGCCGACGTCCTCCTTGATCTCGGCCAGGGCGAAGACGGCCATCTCGGCCATCTCGTCGTCGGCCTCGGCGCGGGCGATCTTGAGGAGGGCGTCCTTGGCCTCGGGACCGCCGTGCTCGCCGAGGGCCATGAGGGCCGTCCGCCGCATGTCCGCGTCCTTCGACGAGGCCAGCACCTGCTGGAGCAGGGCCAGCGACTCCTTGCCCTCGATCTCGGCGATCTGGTACAGGGCCGCCCGGGCCATCTCCTTGTCGGACTCGTTGAGGACGATGTCTTTGAGGAGCGGCAGGGTCTCGACGTCCTTCCGGTCGGAGAGGGAGAACAGGGCCGCCCGGCGGATCTCGGGGTCCTTGGCTTCCTTCATGATCCGGCGCAGGGCGTCGGCCGCTTCCTTGCCCTCGATCTCCTGGAGGGCGAAGGCGGCCGTCCGGGCCATGTCCTCGTCGGGATCGCCGAGCGCGATCTGGGTGAACAGGCCGACCAGGCCCGGGTCCTCGGTCTCGGCCAGGGCGAACAGGGCGTTGCGCCGGAACTCGCCCGGCTGCTTGGAGGCCAGGATGTCCTTCAGGAGCTTGACCGACTCGGGCCCGCCCTTCTCGCCGACGGCGAACAGGGCGATACGCTTGACCTCCTCGTCGGGATCGTTGAGGGCGATTTCGCGCAGCTTGGCGAAGGCCTCGGGCGACTCCATCTCCTCGAGCATGAAGACGATCTGCCGCTTGAGCTTGGCCCCGGCGGACTTGTCGTAGAGGCCGATGAGGGTCTTCAGGGCGTCCGCGTCGCCGATGTTCTGCAGGGCGTAGAGGGCCGTCATGCGGATGTCGTCCTCGGCCGCGTCCTCGTACGATTCGATGACGGCCTCGTACTCGGGCTTGCCGGCCCGGGCTAGGGTGTGGGCCAGGCGGATCATGTTGGATTTGGCGTCGTCGGCCCACTCGCTCCCCGGGTTGTCCTCGACGAACTTCTGGTAGCACTTGAAGACGGTCTCGGCCGCCTGGCCGGTCTTCTCCAGGGCGTAGCAGGACCAGAAGCGGGCGTCGTCGAGCCAGGCGCTCTTGGGGAACTGGCGGACGACCTCGTCCATGGCGGTCTTGGCGGCGGCCCATTTCTCCTCGAGGACGAGGGCGTAGGCCTGCTTATAGGCGACGGCGTCCTTCTCCTGGCCGGTGGGGACCTCGGCCGCGAGCGCGGCGGAGGCGGCGCCCAGGCCGATAGCGAGGACGGCGGCGGCGACGCTTCTCTTGAGATGGATCATGGTCTTTCTCCTTAGGCTTTGGATCTGGAGGGCGCGGCCGTCCGGGCCCGGCGGCCCAGCCGGTCGAGATCGATCTTGAGGAATATCCCGCGGGCGTCGACGCCCTGTTTGACGAGCTCGATGCCCTCGGCGTCCTGGCCGGAGCCGAGGTTGGCGATCTGCATCATGATGACCTCGAGCTCGCTCACGAGGTCGCGCAGCCGCTTCTGGTCCCGGGCCGTGAGCGACCGGCGCAGGCCCGGTGCCTCGGCGGCCAGGTCGCGCGACAGGGCCCGCTTGCGGTCGAGGTCCAGGGCGTAGGCGTCCTGGACGCCGGGCCGGTAGTTGACGAGGCCGAGGAGCAGGACTTGGGAGCGCTCGATGAAGCTCTCGGCCTGGACGACGGCCGGCGAGGGCGCGGCCGACGCCGCGGTCGCGAGCTCGGGGGCCGGTCCCTTCGGGGGACCGACGAGCCGCGTACCGATGAGGACGCCGACGAGGAGCAGGGCGGCCGCACCGGCGGCCTGGAGAGTCCAACGCGGCAGGCGGACGCGGCCGAGGGCGCCGGCCAAGCGGGCGAGAAGCGACGGCCCTCTCCCCTCCTCGACCGACTCCCACAGGAAGCGGCGCGACAGCCGGTCCCAATAGCCGTCCCAGAAAACCGGCCCGGGTTCCGGCCGGCGGCGCCTGCCCATGAGTTCGAGGTCGGCGCGCAGGGCCTCGCTCGCCGCGGCGCAGGCGGGGCAGGCGGCCAGGTGGCGCTCGAGGCGCTCCCGGCCGGCGTCATCGAGCTCGCCGTAGCGGGCTTCGATCATGAGGTCTTGGCACTTCCGGCAATCGCTCATCGCAGGTCTCCGTGTTCGGCGGCGAGGTCGGACCGGCGCAGCTCCTTCTGGAGCTTGCGGACGGCCCGGAAGAGATAGCTCTTGACGGAACCGATGGACAGGCCGAGCGACTCGGCGATGTCCTTGAGCATGAGGTCCTCGTAGTGGCGGAGGACGAAGACGGCCCGCTCCTGGGGCGAGACGGCCTCGAGGGCCCGGGCGATGCGCTCCTGGACCTGGCCCGATTCGACCGCCTCGGCCGGGTCCGGCGGCGGGGCCTGGGAGAAACCCGGACCGCCCGCGGCGAGCCGTTCGAGGGCTTCGTCCCCGACCGGCTCGGGCGCGGCGCCTTTCCGGCGCAGGTGGTCGATCGAGGCGTTGTAGGTGACGCGGTAGAGCCAGGAACCCAGGCGGGCGCCCTGTTTGAAGGTCTTGAAAGAGCGATAGACCTTGAGGAAGACGTCCTGGGAGATGTCCTCGGCGTCGACGGGGTTCCCGGCCATGTCCAGGGCCAGGTAGTAGACTTTCTTCTTATAGCGCTCGACGAGCTCCCGGAAGGCGCGTTGGTCGCCCCGGGTCATGCCCTCGATCAGCGTGCTCTCGTCCATCGGTTCCATGTGGCTCTTTCACCCCCTTAGACGGCCCGCCCGGGCGGCGGGTTGGCAGGAAATTAGGGCCTGGGGCAGGTCGGGCCGAGGGCCGGGCGGGAGGCGTTCACCGGATGCCTCCCCGGATGTAGGCCGCATAGCGCTCGCGGACCCGCCCCGAGACGGCGTCGCCCCTGTGGACGAGCACGGCGGCGCGCTGCGAAAGGGTCCGGCCCGGCTCGAGCGTGAACGGCCGGCCGCTTTGTTCGTCGGGGCGGCGGGGCCCGAAACAGCCGTACTCGCGGGTCAGCCAGCGGTGCTCGCGGCCGTCGGGATACTGGAAAACGGCGACGCCCTCCGTGACGCCGTCCACGGTGTTCGAGTAGTCGATCCACAGGGCGGGCTTCATGTTGGTCGCCTTCTCGCCGGAGGCGCCGGTGTCGGAGACGAGGCGGCCGCCATGTTCGCCGTTCCACGGCGGGTCGAGGCGGAGGAAGGGCCAGGCGTAATGGACGTCGTCGCTGACGAAGGCGACGCCGCCGGAAGCGGGCGCGAGCGTCCAGACGAGGTCGAGGAGATATTCGCCCGTCCCGAGGCTGTGGACGGTGAGCTGGCGAGTTTCGAGGAGGATGGCCCGGCCGTCCGACTCCCAGACGAGCTCGGCGACGAGCTCGGCCCGGCCGCCCTCGGCTCCGATCTTGGGGAACGAGGCCAGGCGGACGCGCTCGCGGAAGGGGGCGGCGTACTCCCCGGACCCGGTCCGGGTCCCGGAATAGAGGGCGTTGTAGAAGCTCAGGTCACGGTCGCCGCCCGCCGGCCGGACGGTGTCGGCGAACCAGAACGAGCGGTGGTGGGGATAGGGCTCGGTCTTCCGGACGAGCAGGTTGCGGCCGGAGGGCGTCCGCAGCGGCCAGTAGTGCGGCAGGTCGACGTCGCCGCCGTAGCGGAAGACGAAGGCCTCGCGGCCGCCGACGGAGACGGTCAGCGCGCCCGCGGCGTCGTCGCGGACGACCGTGACGGCGGGCGGGGACGCGCAGGAGGCGAGGGCCGCGAGCGCGGCGAGGACGGCGATAAAAGGGAACGCCGCGACGGAGGGACGGGCCGGCCGCATCGCCGTCCCCGGCTCACACCTTCCAAGGGGCGCGGTGGGGATAGTCGAGGCGGCGGTTGGCTTCGTCGTCGCCGGTGAACGTCTCGGTTATGGGGTCCCAAGCGAGCTTGCGGCCGAGCTTCATGGCGATGTGGGTCATGACGCAGATCGAATTCGACCGGTGGCCGACCTCGACCGGGGCGATGGGGTCGCGGCGGGCCCGGACGGCCTCCAGGAAGTTCTTCATGTGGTTGCCGCTCTGCTCGAGCTTGACGTCGCCCTGGCCCGGCTTCCACTTGAGGATCTCGGGGTCGGAGGCCTTGATGGCGCCGCGCTGGACGAAGACCCAGCCTTGGTCGCCCTCGAAGCGGACGCCGGCCGGGTCGCCCGTCTCCATGATCAGGCGGACGCCGTCGGCGTAGACGGCCTCGGCTTTGAATTTGGTGTGGACGTCGAACAGGCCGCGGCCGGGGAACTCGGCGGCGGCCTCGACGCTCACCGGCCCGGTGAGCTCCGAGCCGTGGCCCCATTGGGCGATGTCGATCATATGGGAGCCCCAGCCGGTGATCATGCCCAGGCAGTACGGTTCGATCTGGAGCCAGCCGGGCCGCTCGTAGCTCGTCTGGGGATGGACGCGGTCCTCGGCGAAGGGGGCCGGCGCGGTCGGTCCCATCCAGGCGTCGTAGTCGAGGTTGGGCGGCACGGGGGTCGGGCGCGCGTCGCCGGCGCCCTGGTCCTCGGGCAGCCAGGCCCGGACGGTGTGGAGCTTGCCGACGCGTCCGTTGCGGGCCAGCTCGCAAGCCATCAGGAAATGGATGGAGGAGCGTTGCTGGGAACCGACCTGGAGGACGCGCTTGTGGCGGCGGACGGCGGCGACCAAGGCCTTGCCCTCGGCGATGGAATAGGTCAGCGGTTTCTCGAGGTAGATGTCCTTGCCGGCCTCGGCCGCGGCCACGGCGTGGGCGGCGTGCCAGAAGTCGGGCGTGACGATGAGGACGCCGTCGAGGTCCTTGCGGGCCAGAAGCTCGCGGAAGTCGCGGTAGGCGGCGACGGAGCCGGCCGCTTCCTTGCCGGTTTCGAGGGTGTAGATCTTCTCGGCCAGCCACTGGGCGTCCTGGAGCCGGTGCGCGTCGGCGTCGCAGACGGCCGTGACCCGGGCCCCGGCCTCGAGGCCGCGGTAGATGAGCTCCTGCATGTCGGCCTGGCCCTGGCGGCCGACGCCGATGCAGCCGAACTGAAGGGTGTCGCTCGGGGCCGGCCGGGCGAAGACGGACGAAGGGACGAGGACGGGGACCACGGCGGTCGCGGCCGCGGCCTTGATGAAGTTCCTGCGGTCCATGGGCGCCTCCCGGCCCGAATGTATACCTCGGGCCTCTCCCCTGTCAATAAATGGGGGACATGTACCGAAGGTACGTGTCCCCGATCAGAACAGTGAGGCGAGCTTGACGGCGGCGCCGGCGGCGACGGCCAGGATGGCCAGGACGAGCAGGGCGTTCCAGACCGTGCCCTTGAGGCCCCGGTTGACCTCGTCGCCGAGGTAGCTCCGCTTGTTCTGCAGGATGAAAAAGGCGACGTAGGCGATGGGCAGCATGACCAGTCCGATCGACGAGGCCAGGACCGGCAGCCAGAACGGCGTCGGATAGAATGCGCCCAGGATGCCGATATTGGCGACCATGGTCGCCGCCCGGTAGCGCCATCCCGACGGCTCGAAGCCCAGCATCTCGCTCAGGACGAAGCCGCAGATGACCATCTCGATGGCCAGGGTCGTGAAGCACATGCCCAGGACGCCGAGCGAGAAGACGACCCGGCCGACGGCCACGCCGGCCACCGGCGCCAGGGCGTGGGCGGCGTCGACGGCCTCGCGGACCCGGATGCCCTGGACGTGGAGCGTGTTGGCGCAGGCCACCACGACCAGCCCGGTCGTCAGGACGAAGGGGGCGAACATCGACACGGCCAGGTCGAAGTTCTTGAGCCCCCGGTGCTCCCGTCCCCAGCCCCGGGCGAGCAGCGTGTAGGGATAGAGGAAGGTCATGTTGACGCCGACGGCCGCGCCGAGGGCCCCGAGGACGATGGTCAGGCCCTCGCGGTCGCGCGGGACGTGGAAGCCGAAGAGCCCCTCGAGGAGGGCGCGGAAGTCGACGCCCGTCTTGAGGACGACGAGGAAGAAGAAAAAGGCCATCAGCAGGACCAGATATTTCAAGGCCCGCTCGAAGAGCCGCACCGCCCGGCGGCTGCCCCGCCCGTAGCTCCAGCACAGGGCCGTCGCGGCGACGAGCAGGACGAGGGCGATGGGCAGGCGCGGCATGTCGACGCCCGCGACGGCGAAGACGTCCCGGGCCACGCTCGTGGCCAGGGCGTATTGCGGGAACTGCCAGATGATCGAGGCCAGCAGGACCACCGCGCCCCAGGTGAAGGCCAGGGCCGGGTGGAGAGCCTTGCGGAAGACGTCGTACGGCCGGGCCTGGGTCACCAGGGTCTGGTGCCCGATGGCCGCGAACATGACCACCCCGAGGAACATGGCCACCGGCTGGACCCACAGGAGGTCGTAGCCGTAGACCGCGCCGGCGAAGATGGACGAGCCGGCCGAACCCGCGCCCAGGGTCAAAGCGCTCTGGACCCAGCCCGGCCCCGACAGGGACCAGTAGCCGCGCCAACGCCGCAGGCGGCCGGGGCGGGCGTCGATCTCGCGCAGGCGGGCCTTTTCGCCCTCCAGGGCTTCGGGATCGCGGGCCCCGACCATAGGCAGGCCGCGGCGGAGATCGGACATGGCCTCTCCCCTATCTCCGGACCGGGCCGGAGGCGGGGGCCGGGCCCACGGGCGAAAGGTTCGTCACCGGGCGCAGGACGCCGCACATCCCGAGCGTCGGGGTCCCGTCCGGAACATGGAGGATCGGGGCGGCGGCGGCGGCGCCGTCGACGACATGCGGCAGGGCCCCGACGCGGGCGCGGAGCTTCTCGCCCCACGCGACGGGTCCCGCCTCGACGGCCCCGGAGAACGCGGCGACGGACGCGGACACGGCCTCCCGGTGGACGGCGACAAAGCGGGCCAGCTCGGCGAAATAGGCCTCGCGGTCCGCCGTCCACAGCTCGACGAGGGCCATATAGGCTTTCACGGCCGCGTCCCGGCGGTCGAGGGCGCCCCTGAGGCCCTGCTCCTTGGCCAGTCCGGTCAGCCGGGCGAACTCGGCCGGATCGTCGTCGACGGCCCGGCCGAAGTAGATGCGGGCGTCGCCGCGCTCGGCCAGCCCGGCGTTGCCCATGACGACGAGCAGGACGAGCTTCTCGCCGTTGACCAGGCGGTGGAGCGTGCCCGGCGGGAACTGGACGTAGCGGCCGGGCGTCAGGTCGACCGTGCGGTAGCCGTTGGCCGCGTCGTGGAGCTCCACGGCGCCCTTGCCGCTGAGGACGTAGTACCCCTCGTCCGTCACGGCGTGGACGTGGGGCGAGCCCGACATGCGGCCGTCGGGGGCGGGCCGCTGGTCGTAGACGGTCAGATGGGTCAGGCCGATGCCGCCGATGAGGTCGTCGGCGGGAGCGGCGCGGAGGACGGCGACGGCCGCGGCGGCGAGCAGGACCGGCAGCGCGGCCGTACGAGCGATGTTCCGAGGGCGCATGGGCAAGGCCTCCCGCCCTACGTTCTATCAGAACGGGAGAGTAAAGAAAATGGGGACGTTTCTATTTATTTATTTCATCTCATGAACGCCGGATGAAAAAATTAAATAGAAACGGCCCCGTTAAAAGGAGCCGATGAAGGGGAGCGGGACGAAGGTGTCGATGCCGGCGCCTCTCGGCTTGGCCGTCCGGGCCCGCAGCTCGACGAGCTTCTTGCGCGCGGTCATGACCTCGGGCACGCGGGGATCGCCCTGCTTCCAGAGCGCCGTGAGCGGCTCCAGCTGTTCGACGGCCCGGTCGAGGTCGCCCCGGCCCTCGTAGACGAGAGCCAGGCGCAGCCGGGCGAACGGGTGGATGAGGGCGCCTTCGCGGGCCGAGGCCTCGGGCGAGACCAGGCGCTCGTATTCCTTGACGGCCTTGTCCTTGTCGCCCTTGGCCAGGTAGGCCCGGGCGGCGAAGTCGTACTGGAAGGGCAGGTTCAGCCCTTGGACGGTCATCTCGACGCTGAGGTCGATCTTGACCGGCGGCGCGGCCCGGAAGACCTTGACGGCCTCGTCGTAGGCGCCCTCCGCGAACAGGATCTCGCGCCGGAGGTGATTGACGGCCATCTCGTTGAGCGACTTCTCGCCGCTCTCGACCGAGCCGCTCCCGGCCGCGATCTCGGCCAGCTTGCCCTTGGCCGCTTCGATCCGGCCCTGGCGGACGTCGAGCAGGCCGCCGTAGAGGAGGGCGTAGGCCTTGTTGAGGGTCTCGGTGCCCATCTGGGTCTCTTTGCGGTAAGCCATGCGCCGGTCGAGATGGACCCTGAACTGGTCGAGCCGGCCCCAGTCGTAGCAGATCCAGAGCGCGTCGCGGAGGATGATATCGGCCAGGAACTTGTTGCCGGCGGTCTTGGCCAGCGTCTCGGCCCGGGTGAGCTCCGCGAGGGATTCGTCGACCCGGCCCATGATCGAGAGATAGAAGCCCTTCCACTGATGCCCGTCGGCCCGCATGCCGTCGTTGTAGGCCTGGGAGATCATGTGGTCGACCCAGCGCAGGGCCGCGTCGTAATCGCCGTCGAGGGCGTAGAGGTAGGCCAGCTTCCAGGTCGAGGGGAAGTCCGGCCGGATGGCCAGGGCCTGCTGGTACTTGGCCCGGGCCTTGTCGAACTCCCCCGTCCGGAAGTACAGGTCGCCCATGGAGTCGAGCGGATTGGCCTCGCCCGGGTGGGCGACAGCGTAGCGGTCGAAGGTCTTGAGCGCTTTGTCCTTCTCGCCCATGTCGCCGTAGGTGTAGGCCAGGAGGTTCAGGGCGTAGCCGAAGTTGGGATCGATCTCCAGGGCCTTCTCGAACTCGCCCACGGCCTCGGGGAGCTTCCCGGTATTCCGGTAGAACCAGCCGAGGTCGGCGTGGGCCCGCTTGTCCTTGGGGTCCGCCTTGATGACGGCGTGGAGGCCCTTGACGTAGCCGTCCATGTCCTTCCCGGCCAGCGCGGACAGGGCCGCGACGTAGAGGGCGTCCTTGCCCTTGCCCGGGCTCGTCTGGCTGAGCTTCTTGAACCGGTCGAGGGCCTTGGCCGAGTTGGCCGTGTCGGTCAGGAGGGCGTAGACCTTGGCCAGGTAGAAATGGGGCAGGGCGAAATTGGGATCCTTCTCGACGGCCTTCTCGAGGGCCTGCCGCGCCTCGTCGTAGTAGTAGCGCTCGAAGCTCTCCTGGCCCTTGAGGAAATATTCGTAGGCCTCCATCGAGCCCGTCGTGACCTCGGTGATGGGCTTGGCGTGGCGGGCCACGGCGCTCTCGGACAGGCCGGCGCCCTGGGAGATCTGCCGGCTGAGTTCGTCGATCTGCGTGCGCAGGATGCTGCCGACGCCCTCGCCCCGCGCCCCGGCGCTCTTGAGCAGGTTCTTGGTCGGGACGTCGTAGACCTTGGCGTCGGTGGCGAACATCGTGTCGGCCTTGGTGAAGCTGCCCAGGACGATGACGTCGACGCCCTCGCGGCGGCAGATGTCGAACCAGGCGTCGCGCTCGGCGTCCGTGATGACGTCGCGGTCCTGGAAGCCGGCCAGGTCGGCCAGCCGCTCCCACGAAGTCACGTCGAGGCCCTTCGACTGCTCGAGGCTGGTGATGAGGAGGTTGGGGATGGCCTTCCTGAGATAGTCGTAGGACGCCTCGCCGGTCAGGTTCTCGAAGCCGACCACGGCGATGGTGTGGACGGCGCCGGTGGCCCGGGGCAGGATCTCTTTCAGGATGACGCCCAGGCCCATGATGCCGGCGAAGGCCAGGACCGGGACCAGGGCCTTCTTCCAGGGGAAGCCGGCCGGGATGGGCCGCAGGCGGGTCTTGCGGGTCGTGGGCTTGGTCCGCGGCGCCGGCAGCGGCGTCATCCGCAGGGTCTCTTCGACCTGGCCCAGGTCGCGGCAGATCTCGTCGGTCGTCTGGTAGCGGGCGGCGGGGTCCTTCTCCAGGCACTTCAGGATGACGGCGCTGAGGCCGGCCGGCGTCTGGGGATTGAGGCCCTCGGGGCGCGGCGGCCGCTCCGACTGGTGCTTGAAGGCCACGGCGAAGGGCGTCTCGGCGTCGAACGGCAGCCGCCCCGTGACCATCTCGAACAGGATGACGCCGAACGAGTAGATGTCCGAGCGCCGGTCCGACTCGCCGCCCTCGACCTGCTCGGGCGACATGTACTCGGGCGTGCCGATGACGCTCCCCTCGGCCGTGACGCCGCGGGTCCCGACGGCCCGGGCGATGCCGAAGTCGAGGATCTTGGCGTTGCCCTCCTTGTCGATCATGATGTTGCCGGGCTTGAGGTCGCGGTGGATGATGCCGGCGTCGTGGGCCTCGCTCAGGCCGCTGCAGACCTGCTTGGCGATGGCCACGACCGTGCCGATGTCGAGGCGCCGCGAGCGGCGGATGAAGCTCTTGAGGTCCTCGCCGGGGACGTATTCCAGGGTGATGAAATGGAGCCCCCGGTCGACGCCGAGGTGGTACATCTTGCCGATGTTGCGGTGGGAGACGCGGTGGGCCAGCTTGATCTCGTTGACGAAGCGCTCGCGGGTCCGCGGGTCGTCGGCGATGTCGGGCCGGATGAGCTTGATGGCCACTTCCTCGCCCGTCTTGGTGTCGAGGGCCCGGTAGACGCGGCCCATGCCGCCCCGGCCGAGGAGCTCGATGATCTGGTAGCGGTCGCCGAAGACGGAGCCCGTGGGCAGGTTCCAGGATGAGGCCTCGATGGTGCGGGTGGCATCGAAGGGCACGGCCAGGGTGCCCGAACCGGAGCCCGAGCCGGCGCCCGGGACCGGGGTGGCGCTGGAGGGTTTAGGCAGGACGGCGGCGCAGTTCTGGCAGAAGTTGGCCATCTCCGAGTTCTCGGTCCGGCAGGTGGGGCATAGGGTGGCCATCGTCGCGTTCTCTCGCCGGCTCAGCTTCGAGCGGCTCCTCCTGGTATCCCCCCGTTTAAATGCGCCCCGCCCTCATCCCTATATACGCCTCATCATCTGATAAAGTTTCTCTGCAAGTAACATGCCAAGGGCGGGGGCATGGTCAGGGCCTCTCCCCGCCTGTTGAGAACGCCCCGCCGGGGCGGGGCTTTACACCCCTGGAAATGTATTTTACATCCTGCGGGGACCGGGCCGCGACGGGAGCGCTCGCGGGAGGTGGCTGATATTTCGGATATCGCCTAGGGACACGTGGGGACATGTACCTCAGGTACGTGTCCCCAACGGCTGCCCTACGGCCGGATGCGCGGGGACATGTACCTCGGGTACGTGTCCCCGGGCCCCTAGGGCCGGATGGACAACGAGATCTTGACCACGCCGCGGTCGGCCAGCGGCTCGAACCGGCTCCGCGGGTCCCAGACCCTCTGCCAGTTCTTGTTGTAAACGAGGTAGATCTCGTTGCCCGGCGAGAGCTGCCAGCGCAGGCGGGCGTTCCAGCCGAGCGAATTGGAGATGCTGTCGTACTGGACGTAGTTCATGAAGCCCAGGTCGGGCGACAGGAAGATGTCGGCCTTGACCTGGTAGACGTTCTCGCTGAAGTCCCCTTGGGGCATGCGGCCGCGGACGAGGTTGGCGTCGAGGGCCAGCGTGGCGTAGCCCTTGAACTTGAGCGTCAGGCCCAGGTTGACGTCGTCGTAATGGCCCGAGTAGAACTGGCCGAAGTTCCAGCCGGCCTCGACGACGACGGGCCGGTGACCGGCCGACGAGGCGTTCATCCGGAAGCTCGTGTAGTCGTAGGGCCCGGCCGGCAGGACGACGCCCTCGGCGACCTCGAAGTCGAACGGCAGGACGTCGTGGTTGCGGACGGCGCTGAAGCCGAAGCTCTCGCCGCTCTGGGTCCGGAAGCTCAGCGGCGAGGCCGAGAGCGTGCTCGTCTCCAGGCGCCCGGCCAGGTCCCAGTAGTAGTCGCCGCTGACGTCGAAGAAGAACTGCCGCACGGCGCCGGCCAGGAAGCCGCGCTTGGGCCGGGGCTGGAAGCCGACGCGCAGGAAGCCCGTCTGGATGCCTTGCCGCATCATGAAGCCCAGCCCGGGATCGAGGGACTCGCCGTAGTAGGCGTAGGTCGATTGCACGTTCCAGAGATCGTTCGGGTAGTTGGCCCGGAAGCCGAAGCCGTGGTGGCGGCCGTCCTCGCGCTCGTTCCAGTTGTAGACGCCCCAGGCGGCCAGCATGAGGTTCTTGTCGCCCAGGAACTTGGACGAGGAGTAGTTGAAGTCGAAGCCGAAGAGGGAGTTCTTCGCCCCCGTCGGGCTGCCGTTGGTGAAGACGAAGCCGATCTTGCTCTGGTCGAAGATGTTCTGGGTGACCCGGGCGGCCAGGAGGTTGCGGCCGGGCAGGATCGTTTCGCCGACGGTCGCGGCCTTGGTCTGGACGTCGAGGACGGTCAGGTTGGTATCGCCGATCTTGCCGTAGACCTTGGTCCCCCACAGGACGGGGACCTGGGCGCCGCGGTAGAGGCCGACGGTGCGGCTGAAGAAGGGCGTGAAGCTGACGCTCGAGCTGAAGCTGAAGTTCTCGGAGCCCTCCAGGAAGAACATCCGCTTCTCCGGGAAGAACATCGGGAAGCGGGTCAGGTTGATGCGCCGCTCGTCGGCCTCGGTCTCGGCGAAGTCCATGTTGTAGCTGACGACGGCCGCCAGGTTCGGGGTGATGCTCTTGTAGAGGTCGAACCCGCCGTCGGCGGTCCATTTGTAATCCGGCGAGACGAGCGTGTCTTTGGCGGCGCTGGCCAGGCCGTAGGGCTTGAAGGTCAGTCCCAGGCCCTGCCTGACGCCCTCGATGCCCTGGAGCGAGGCGGCCTCGTTGGGGTTGCTGAAGTTGCTGTCCAGGGTCGTGCCCGACAGGCGGATGGTCTCCATCTTGCGGGCGATGGTCCGCTCGATGTTCAGCCCCCAGGACGTCAGTCCGGGCCGGAAGGAGATGGTCTTGAAGGGGACGCGGATCTCGGCCGACCAGCCGTCGGCCCGGCGCTGGGCTTTGGCCTCCCAGATGCCGTCCCAGTTGAGGCTCGAGTCGCCGGCGTAGGCCAGCCCCTCGCTGCGGGCGCCGCGCGGGTTGACGATGAAGACGTAGGCGTTGCGTTTGTCCTGGAAGGGGTCGAGGAGGACGCGGATGCGGTCGTCGCTCGCGGTCGAGCCGCCGTGGCCGCCGCCGTACATCATGTAGGCGCTGCTCCCTCCCCCGCTGTCGTGGGCCATGGTGTTGGCCGCGATGCGGCCGGGCTCGCTGTCGTAGCAATAGACGCCGATGTAGAGGCTATGGGCGTCGTAGAGGACGCGGGCCTCGGTCCTCTCGCTGGGGTCCTCGCCGGGCCGGGGCTCGACCATGCGGAACCCGGTGATGGCCGGGGCACCCTGCCAGACGGGGTCGTCGAGCAGGCCGTCGACGCGCGGGCCTTCGGCGACGCGGACGGCCTTGATCTCGACCGCGGCGGGGGCGGCGGCGGTGCGGACGGCGGTTGCGCCGGCGGAGAGCAACGGGGCGCCCGTGAACAGGATGAGCAGGAGGAGCAGGGTCGCGGCGAACATATTCTTCTTCATCTTCCGTACGTTCCGTTCTTTCTGGGATAGGGCGCGCGGCGGACAGGCCCGCCTCAGATAGCTTAGACGGGCGGCCCCGGGGTTTCTTCCCCGCCTACTGGGGCAGCCAGCTGACGATCTGCCTCGAGACCGTGCCCGCGGCCGGCGGGTCGAGGTTCGTCAGGACGATGACGATGGTGCCGGCCCGGGGGTCCCACTCGACCGTCGAGTTGATCCCCGGCGCGCCGCCGGCGATGCCCAGGCCGGAGGCGGCGTCGGGCAGGAAGAGCTTCTTGTCCTTGAGGGCCAGGACGTACTTGAGCATGTCCTCGGCCGTCGAGTAGCCGCCGCCGGCCGAGGAGCCACGCCCGGGCAGGGTGGCGTGGTTGAGGACGCGTTCGCCCGCGGGAGCCCCCTCGATCGTGTAGCCCTTGGCCAGGTTGGGCGTGCCGGCGTCGCGGGGATAGGAGTCCGTGTCGAGCATCCCGACCGGCTTGAAGATGTTATCGCGGACGTACTTGTAGTAGTCGACCCCGGAGGCCTTCTCGATGATGAGGCCGAGGACGACGTAGCCGCCATTGGAGTACTTGTTCGAGGTGCCGGGCTCGAACTCGAGCGGTTTGTCGGCGAAGAGCGGGAGATAATCCTTGAGCGAGCGGATCTTGTCTTTGGACGTGGCGTCGTAGCGGTCGCCGAAGAAATCCCCGATGCCCGAGGTCATGTTCAGGAGCTGGCGGACGTTGACCTTGTCGGCGGCCTGGGCGTTGGGGTAATCGGGCAGGAACCGCTTGACGGTGTCCTCGAGCGAGAGCTTGCCCTGGCGGGCCAACTGGTGGACGGCGACGCGGGTGAAGTTCTTGTTGATCGAGCCCAGGTTGAACTTGGTGTCCTTGCGGTTGGGGACCTTGGCCTCGCGGTCGGCCAGGCCGTAGGCCTCGTGGAAGATGGTCCGGCCGTCGCGGTTGACGAGGACGACGCCCGAGAATTCGTCGGCGGCCGTCTTGTCCTCGAGGAAAGAGCGGATCGCGGCCACGAACTCGGCCTCGTTCTCCTTGGGATCGGGCACGGTGATCATGGACGGGTCCTCGATCCGGTCGGCCAGGATGGCCACGAGCTTGCGGGGCGGGGTCTTCTCGACCAGGCCGCGCAGGAGGATGTCGTTGCCGTTGCCGGCCTTGACCAGGATGGCCGTCTGGTGCTCGAGCTCGGCCACGACGCGCTGGATCTCGAACGACTTGAGCTGGAGCTTGCCGCCCTGGTAGCGGGCCAGCCGTTGGGGCACGGTCAGCTCCTTGAGAGCGGAGGCGGCGAAGTGACTTTCGAAAAAGGCCTTCATCCGGTCGAGGCTGCCCGTGTTGAAGGCCTCGATGTAGGCCTTGAGATGGGTCGTGGCGGGCTTCTCGGCCGGGGCCTTCGCGGGAGATTTCGCGGATTGGGGCGTGGCGGACAGGGTGGCCGGGATGGAACCGGCCAAAAGGGCCGCCGCGGCGAGAGTGGCGATCGTTCGGGCGTGCCGTCTCATGCATCCTCCTCGAAAGAAGGAATTATAGCACGGGACGGGAAGGTTGTGGGCTAATCCCTGCGGACCCGGATCCACGCGACGTTCTCGAATGCGCCGGGCTCGAGCAGGACGGTCCGGGTCATCGGCTGCCCTTTCGTCTTGGCCAGCGTAACGATGATCTCCCGGGGCCTCAACTCGTAGCCGGGCCCGTGGCCGGCATCGAGGCCCGTCAGGAGCCCGCCGACCGCGAGCGCGCCGGCGCCCCAGATCAGGAAGGACATCGATGCGACATTGGGATCTTCGTCATGGGCCATGTTATAGGCGACCGCCGGGATGACCGCCGGGATCAGGCCGAGCAGGAAGTTGCCGATGACGGGTCCGCCCGACAGCTTCCGCTCCGGCCGGATCTCGACCGGATCATAGCCGTCGCATTCGATGCGGATGACCTGGCCCTTCCCGCCCCTGGGGATCTTGATCTCGAGCGGGGTCGCGCCTTGGGGCGTGCCGTTGAGGCTCACCTTCGCCCCGATGGGAGCGGACGTCACGGGGATCCTCTGCGTGCTCCGCCGGGTGACCGTTGCGCAGGCGGATGAGAGCGCGACGGCGGCGACGAGGGTCCCGACGAGAAGCCAGGGGTTCTTCTTGGTCATGGCCCCTCCTTTCGCCATCATCATGGGGCTATCGGGCAGCCGAGTTGTCAAGCCGATGTCAATTCCGAGGGACGGTCCGGAGAGGAGGCAGTCGGAGCGCGCCTGGCCCGATTCGAACGGGCGACCTGCGGATTCGAAGAGCGGAGACTGCTAAGCGTAAAGCTCGCGATTGCTAGAGGATGCAGTGGCTACGGAGGCTGAACTTTCCACTTTCCTTTCCAATTTCTCAGGGATGGGGTCGGCGATCTTCTCCATCTTCTGGCTTCGAAATACCGAATTACTTAAGATCAGTTTTAATGTTCCGTTTTCTTTCTCTCCCGAAATAGACGCATAAGAAAATATTATCGCGAGAAAACTCAGCCCCATTGTTACTAGAAAAGTGATATCGAACGGGCCATGAATATAGCTGTAGAATTCCGTTGGGCTTAGCTTATTATCAGACTCCAATGTGCCTTGTGAGGATATCCCCTCTATTTGAGTTTCAGCTATATTAGGGATTAATATTTCTAATCCGAATGATAGGAAACCTAGATTTGAGGGCGGCCGGAAGGCTTTCGCGCCCATAGAGTAGATATCACCTATTGTCTTGCGGCTATCTTCATATTGGCGAACGGCCCCTTCATAGCTGCGTATTCCGAGGGATTCCGGCCAATATTCCGACGGAAAGCGGCCACCATTCCGAGCGAAGCCGGCCACGATTCCGACGGGAAAGCGGCCGCTTTTGAGCCTGTCGTCGGAAAGGTGGCCGGAATGGCTCGGAAAATTGCGGAGTGAGGCTGGGTAATCTCGGGCGAACCGGATATCTTTCGCCTTCCGACACCCTGGGAAGGAGGCGAAGATGCCGGCCAAGAGGTTACCGATGCGGAAGATACGAGAGGTTCTCAGGCTGAGCTGGGGGCTGGGGCTGACAGCGCGGCAGGTGGCGGCGAGCCTGGGCCTGGCCCGCTCGACCGTCGCCGAGTATGCCCGGCGGGCCGAGGAGGCCGGGCTCAGCTGGCCGTTGCCTTGCGACTGCGACGACTTCATCCTGGAGCGGCGGCTGTTCCCGCCCACACCGCTTGTAGCGACGGTTGACCGGCCGCTTCCGGACTGGACGGAGGTCGCCCGGGAGCTCGGGAGAAAGGGCGTGACGCTGTTCCTCCTCTGGCACGAGTACAAGCAGGCCCATCCCCTGGGCTACCAGTACAGCCGATACTGCGATCTGTACCGGGAATGGGCCGGACACCGCTCGGTCTGGATGCGGCAAGATCACCAGGCGGGCGAACGGATGTTCGTCGATTACGCCGGCGGCACGGTCGGCGTCCTCGACCGGGAGACGGGAGACGTCCGCCAAGCCCGGGTCTTCGTGGCCGTTCTCGGGGCCTCGAGCTACACCTACGCCGAGGCGACCTGGACACAAGGGACCTCCGACTGGGTCGGCTCCCATGTCCGGGCCTTCGAGTACTTCTCAGGCGTCGCGGCGCTAGTCGTCTCGGACAACCTGAGGACCGGGGTCAGCCGGGCCTGCCGCTATGAGCCCGAGATCAACGTCACTTATGCCGAGTGTCTGGCCCACTACGGCTCGGCTGCTCTGCCGGCGCGGGTCGGCAGGCCTCAGGACAAGGCCAAGGTCGAGAGCGCCGTCCAGGTGACCCAGCGCTGGATCCTGGCGAGGCTGCGCAATCGGACGTTCTTCTCGCTCGCAGAGCTCAACGCCGCGATCCGCGAGCTTCTCGAGGACCTCAACACCCGGCGCTTCCGCAAGTTCCCGGGGACCCGGCGTTCCCAATACGAGGCGCTCGACCGGCCGGCCCTCCTTCCCCTTCCCGCCGAGCGCTACGAGCTGGCCGAGTGGCGCAAGGTCCGGGTGAACCTCGACTATCATGTCGAGGTCGGCGGTCATTACTACAGCGTCCCCTACCAGCTGGTCGGCGTCGAGCTCGAGGCCAGAGTCACCGCCCGGGTGGTCGAGTGCTTCCACAAGGGCCGCCGCGTGGCAAGCCACGTTCGCTCCTCTGAGCCTGGGCGGCACACCACGGTCAGGGAGCACATGCCCCAGGCCCACCAGGCGGCGCTCGAGTGGACGCCGGAACGCATCGTCCAGTGGACAACCCAGGCGGGCCCGGCGACACGCCGTCTCGTCGAACGCATCATCGCCTCCCGGCCCCATCCCCAGCAGGGCTTCCGCTCGGCGCTCGGGATCATGCGGCTGGGCAAGATCTACGGCCCGGAGCGTCTCGAGGCCGCCTCGGAGAGGGCCCTTCGCTTCGGGGCCTCGAGCTACCGGAGTCTCGCCTCGATCCTCAAGTGCGGGCTCGATCGCGCTGTTGACCCCGCGGCCGCGGCCCGGACGATCGACCATCCCAACATCCGCGGCGCCGCGTACTTCGAGGAGAAGCCCGAATGCTGACCCATCCGACGCTCGAGAAGCTTTACAGTCTGCGGCTCTGGGGCATGGCCCGGGCCTGGGAGGAGCAGGCCCGGATGCCGGACATCCGGGAGCTGACCTTCGAAGAGCGCTTCGGGCTCCTCGTCGACCGGGAGATGACGGAGCGGCGCGACATGCGCCTGAGGGTCCGGCTGAAGATGGCCCGGCTGCGGCTCGCGGCCTCGGTCGAGGACATCGACTACCGCCAGCCCCGGGGTCTCGACAAGGCGTTGCTCCTGGAACTCGCGTCTTGTCGCTGGATCAAGGAGCGCCAGAACGTCCTCATCACCGGGCCGACCGGGGCCGGGAAGAGCTACCTCGCCTGCGCCCTGGGCAACAAGGCCTGCCGGGAAGGCTATCGGACGCTCTATGCGCGCTTGTCGCGGCTGCTCCAGGAGCTCCACATCGCCCGCGGCGACGGCCGCTACGGCAAAGTCCTGGCCGGGCTGGCCCGGATGGACCTCCTCATCATCGACGACTGGGGACTGGCGCCCCTGGACGACCACGGCCGCCGCGACATCCTGGAGATCCTCGAGGACCGCCACGACGTCCGCTCGACGATCGTCTCCGGCCAGTTGCCCGTCTCAGGTTGGCATGAGATGATCGGCGATCCGACCCTGGCCGACGCCATCCTCGACCGGCTCGTCCACAACGCCCACAAGATCGAACTGAAAGGAGAGTCGATGCGGAAAACCCTCAAGTCCTTGACTCAATCCGGCCACTCAGGTACATAACACATGCCCAGCGTCGCTCCGCTCCGACACTGGCCGCCTTCGCTCGGACTGGGTGGCCGGAATCGTCGGAATACGCACCAGGCGGATCTTCCGCGCCTTGATCGTCCGGACATGCCGTCTCACGGTGTCGTAGCCGCCGGTATAGCCCTGGTTCTTCAGCAGCTCACAGATCTTCGTCGCCCGGTAATCGTCTTCCTCGAGCAGATCCTCGACGGCTTGGACATAAGGCGCCAGGACCGACTCGCGCCGGGGGCCCTTGTGGTAGCGCGGCAGTTCCTTCTCGGCAAGATGCTTCCGGACCGTGTTGCGGTGAAGGCCCGTCTCCCTCGCGATCGCCCGCAGGCTCTTGCCCTCCCTGCGCATGGCATGCAGCTCCATGTATACCTCCTTGGAGATCATCCGGTACCACCTCCTCTCGGCGAGGAGACGATACCATGCCCCTATCCCAAGGGTGGTACACTTTTCGTGCCCGTTACTGGTACATTTTTACATGCCTATCGACAGCTGCCTCGAGCCTATTCGCGGGCGGAACAGGGGAGCCTTCTTTTGGGGGTGTATCGGGAGTATGTCCTACAACGGCCGACGGCCGTGGGATACTGTGTGCGGCCAATCTACTAAGTGCTCCAGACCCGCTGGTATCGAGGGCGCTACGACATCATAAAGCGCCACGTCTGCCTTCGCAAGGATGCGGAGATCGCAGCAACGGTGAGTCCTAATGAGGCAAGTGCTGGACGATCGTCGCGTGCCGGAGGGCAAAAGGGCACCTCCTCGTCATGATCATCCAGTTCTTCGGATGCTCCCTCCCTCTATCCAGTAGGAATGATCGATGACGGGGATTTCGAGCGGACGATGGGAGACAACAATGCAGGTTTTCTCGCTAAACTGGTCCTGCATCATTCCTCTAAGGATTGCTATCGAAGCCGAGTCCAGGTGCGTCGTCGCTTCATCAAAGATGATGAGGTCGCTTTTCCTAAGAATGGCCCTAGCAATCGAGAGCTTTTGCCGCTCTCCTCCCGATAGCCGGACCCCACGTTCGCCGATCTCGGTATCCATTCCTTGAGGGAGATCGCTTACGAATCCTATCGCCCCTGAGAAGCGAATCGCGTCGTCCAGATCCAAGGCCGTCGCCTGCGGATTGCTGAAGAGGACGTTGTTTCTTACAGTGTCTGAGAAAAGGAACGAGTTTTGAGAGACAATCGAAATCCTCTCGCGAAGCGAGACCTTGGAGATTTCCTGAATCGGTCGTCCGTCCAGAAATATTTCGCCGCTCTGAGGGCGGTAAAAACCCAAAATAAGCTTGATCAGCGTGCTTTTGCCTGAACCATTTGGACCGCCGATGAGTATTTTCTCCCCGGGGCGAATGTCCAGGTTGATGTTTGAAAATACCGGTTTGCCTGCTTCGTATTCGAAATTGACATCTCGCAGCTCTATCCGTCCTTCAAATGATTTGATGTCAGCAACAGGCCCGGATTCGTCCTCGGCGACAACCTTCATCAGCTCGCGAATCCTGTGCAAAGCCACCTTTGCAGGTTGGAGCGTAAGCCCCAGGTTGGCTACAAGCTGCGTAGGGCCTAAGAGCTGAGCGAAGTATGCGGAAAACGCAAGATAACTGCCTAGAGTGAAGGTCCCGGAGATAATCTTCCAACCGCTCATCCTTAAGATCATAAAGCCAGCGCCGGCCGCCAGGAAAGAGAGACTCTCGGAGTATAAGGACATCAAGACGGTGCGCCGTACGTTCACCTTCTTTAGGTCATTCAAATGGACTTGGAATTTTGCCGCTTCCCTGGTTTCCGCGCCATATGCTTTGACGACCTCTATGCCTGAGAGTGAGTCCTGCATTCCCCGGGAAAGTTCTGCACTTCTCTCAAAATAGTCCCACGAAAGACGCCGCATATCACGTGTGAACCAACGAGAGATACCGAATAGGAGCGGGAGAACCAGCAGCGCGAGCCCGGTTAAGCCGGCATTGAGGCGAAACAGTATACCGAGGCAAAATGCGAAGCGCACGAGAGAAACAACGACATAGATAAGTGTGGATGAAAAGAACAGATTCAGCCCTTCGACCTCTCCTACCCGGGACATCAGATACCCAGTTTCCCGTCCTGCGAAGAACGACATCGGGAAGCGCAGAAGCCGGTGGAAAAGGTCGTTCTTGATCCCGGTCATGATTTCAAGAGAAAACCTGCTGAACGAATAATTGGTAACCCAGGAAACTCCAAAGAGAAGAATCTGAATCCCAAAAAGGGCTAGGATTATGCGATCAAGGAGCTGGAAGTTCTTTCCCCCTATCGCCTGGTCGACGGCGACCTTCGTCAGGTAGGGAGCGGGAAGAGCGAGGAGCGAAAGAAGCGCCATGCTGACCACCCCTACCGCTCCGAGCTTCCAGTGCCTTCGAACATAGGGCAACATCCATTTTAGATGCGCCCAGCGTAGTTTCGCAAAAGTTGGAGGTTCTGGAAGTATGAGTGACTTCGCGGAGCGTTCTTTTTCAGCCGTGCTCGACCGCTCGTCACTTGAGGTAATGATTGGCACTTGCTTAGCTTGTCCTATTCAATCAGGTCGGCCCTTTTTATCTTGATTGGTAACCCAACAAATCATCAAAGGCTCCGTTTGTCCTTCGTGGTTTTCTTAAGGCATATGTCAATGGCCTCCCTATAGGCCGGCTAAAGAAAACCAAATTTGATAAGGCGGCCCTACATCCCGTTTCACAAATAGCAGCGGTCACCGTACTTCAACTTCCTTCAGGTGACACTCAGCTTCCCTAATCCTAAGGATCTCTTAAGGAGCTTTACCACCGCGATCCTCACGAATCATTTCGAGGAACGATACTCAGTTTCCACGATGAAAAACCGATACTTTTCATACGTGAACCTCGATAGGATCTTCGGGATGGACCCCAGGGAGTCCACTCCTGGATACTCGACCTTGACCGAGGTACGATAGGGAAAAAGCACGCCGTTCTTCTCTACCCTGTATTCGTGGGTCACGATGAACGAGGGCCGAATGTTGAGGATGACGCTATCCTCCAGCACATCGTCATAACCGTCGAGGGGGACCCCTTCGATCTCGCACTTGAGAATCTGGCCGGTTTCTTTATTGAGCCAGATCCGAGCGGACCAGATCCCGTCCTCGTCGCCAGACTTGGGCACAGCCCCAACCACGAAGGCTTTCTTTTTCTGGACCTTGTCCTCTCCGACGACGGCGAAATCGTACTTCCCTTGCTGATCTCTGGCGAGGATCCGAAGAGGCGAGAGCAGGGCGCTCAGCCCGGAGAAGCGTTTGTCATCTAGAACCTTGTCGCGGTCCCCGACCTTGCGACCTTTTTCTTTGAGGACGACCCGCCTCTCTACGGCCTGGCCAAGCCGCTTCCGGACGAACATATAATCGCACAGAAAGCTATCCCTCCGCGTCTGCGTCGGATCCATGATCTGAAGTCGCTCGACCTTCGGCCGGACCTGCCCCCGGTCCTGGACCAGATCACCATATCTGGATTGAGAGGCGTCCGAGAATTCCATCTGTTCGCTGGGTTTGGTGCGTTCGGATATGTCGTAATAGGAGCCCGCACCAGTCTGTTTAGGCTTCGGACCAGTTGCCAGAACGATCCAATTGACATTCTTCAGCAGACCGTAGCGGACCTCTTGAATCGTCTCGTCACAGACAAAATCAAAAACCGCGCTTGATAGCTTCTCGCAGTACTCGCCGCTCCTCTCGAGCAGTCTGGACAGGGCGGCCGAGTCGACCTCGAGAGTTTCTCTCGGAATAGGCTCAGATGCCGAGGCCTTTGGATCAAAGTTCCAGCCGCACCGGAAGGCGGCCGGGACCGGTTTCCCCTTCCGTACCAAAGGCTCGAACGTCCACTGCCGCAACGCCTGCATCGCCGCATAATTCAAGTAAGGATGAATAGGATCGGTGACGTCAACCCGGACGACTTCACCCTTCTCGTTGATGGCGACCTGCATGCCGACTTCGCCCCCGATACCTCGGCGCCTCAGTTCCCCGGGGTATGAGGGCGGCACGCTTCTGATAACGCTCGGCGCGGGTACCATTTCGATCTTGCTTTCCGGAGTGGGAACCTGTCGACTCTCCCTAAACTTCTGCTTCGTCGCCAGGATCGCCGCGAAATATCCCCCCTCCGCGTAGGGGACCCCTACGATGACAGGCTCCTCGAGGGCCACCTCGACCTCCCGGTCAAGGATGTCCTCCAAATCCTCCCACGGATTCAACGCGGTCCTCATATCCTTTTTGGTCTTGGCGATGCCAAGCTTAAGCAGGATGCGCCCCGATGGCTGCGATTTCGGGTTGATCGTGATGAGGAAACCCTGAGTGGAGTTCGCGACCCGGCCTTTCATGGGGGCCTTCATTCGTCCGTCCCATTCCTTTTCATGAAGGAACAGATCTTCGACAGAGTCAAGATCAAAAACCTCCATAAGAGAACTGATGATGCCCGCCCTGAACTCCGCATCAGAGCGCCCGGCCATCTCTCCGAGCGCGGCCATTTCTGGACGAGATGAAGGCGAGAGGACATCATTGAGTTGCTTGCGGCTTTCAACACGCAGAGCTGAAGCATGAAAAAAATAAACCCGCAAAAATAGCCTTTCTGTGGCTTCCGCCCCTTGCTGCAAGAGGAAGACGCTCATGGCAATAAGCATGAACCTAGCATTCTTCATCGTCGTCCTTCCCTCAAAAAGCCTAAAAGAATAACGCAGCGCTCAGATCAAGAAGCCCTTGATTGGAGGGAGTGATTTTTGCCCGCGCCCTCCCAATAATCACTTAGGGGGCAGTTTGTGCTCCCCAGAACCAAGATTCACTCAGGACGGGCTGACAACTACAAGCGCATCCTTCGTTTATGATCCCTGTGAACTGCATCTGGAAATTAGGTGCCGCAGGAGGATCCCCCTCACAGGCACAATGACAACCGGGCCCCAGAATGGCAAGATTATCTGGAATCCCTGCCTTGATTTCCTTCATGTTCTTCCCTCCCAGTTAATTAGTCTATTTCCCTAATTCCTTGGTTTTCACACATCGACATTCAACTTCTCTCACCTCCCTTCCTCGGCCTGCCTAGGACACTTAATCGCTAGCGAATGACCCATGAGCCTAAATAGTCCAGACCGCTAGGATTGATTTCTATAAGCCTGCAAAACAAGGCCAGCATATTGGCAATGCTCGCGCGGGCAAGATCGCAACTTTTTGTCTTTTTTTGAATATCCATCCGACCCTTAGAAAAGGAATGCAGATAACATATGGGGCAGAGTTGCAGGGCCCAGCAGTGAGAACACCCGGAAAGACTCAAGCGCGAATATTCATTCACGTACAGGTCGACCAATTGCTCAATATGGACCCCCCTGAAAACGTCCCCAATTGCGGGAGCGCTGCCCACTCGCTCGCACATGACCAAGGTCCCATCCACCGTTACATATTGCTTCCTTACGCCGGGAAGGCAGCAGCCGTTAAGGCAGAATTCTCTAATTGGGGAGTTGTATATAGGCCTCTTTATTATACGCGCCATCTCTTTTTCGATAATGTTCGCGACCATTGGATGGTGTTGTCTGTTATTTCGATAATCGTCGAGGAATAACTTTCCCGCCCATGAAACCAGACTAAAGTCCGCGTTGCCAGTGTGCAGGCAATCGAGCGTTGACGGAAAGAAATCCACCGCATAAGAGACCGTAAGACCGATCTTTCGGGGAAGCCATGAGTATTGGTCCCAAAGACCCGCCATACGGTCCAGTCTCGCGGCCGAATAAGGAGGAGAATAGACCATACTCAGTGTTATTTTGTCTTTCTGTTCTCCATAAGCATCGTAAAGCAATTTGAGACCAGTAATGGTTCTCTGAAATGTGCCTTTCCCCTCAACGTCCTTTCGGTACTGATCGTGTATGTCCTCTGGGCCGTCTATACTGACGTGAAGGGCGATTCTCTCATCAGCGAGGGCCTTTGCCATTTGCGCCGTAATAAGCGTCGCGTTCGTAGTTATAGAAAAACTGAGCTTTTTGTCCGAAAGCAGGCTACGCCCATAATGGATGCACTCCATTATCAAGGGAAAGCAGAGGAGTGGCTCGCCGCCATAGAAAGTAATGGCCACTTCCTCTTGTTGGCTGCAACTCCTACCAAAATGCTCTAAAGCCGCCCTAGCCGTCGAGCTATCCATGTCTCTTGTCCCGTGATTCCGCTTCTCAGCATGATGCGGGCTGTAGAGACAATAGACACAACGCGAGTTACACCGCTCGGTGACTTCGAGTTGGACCATGCCTACTGATTTGGTTATCAGCTCCTTAATGTTATGATGGTGGGCGCCGCCGAAAGAAATGGGTTCAACCGTTCTTAGAATGCCCTTTTCTTGTACAACCGCAACCAACCCCGCTAAGGCCTCAACAACTTCCTTGTAAGGATACAAGGCTGCGGTTTTACTAATCGCCTTCCGAATATCCATCTTCAGAATGTTATTGAGTAAGTCAAACTCAATGCTGCTGCAGCCTAGAATCTTATTCGTTCCGGTGTCATAAAAATAGCGATTGGATTCGGTGCGAAAAAGTACGGTCAATGGTTTCTGGCCAAGCCACAGACTATCAAAGTATCGACAAGATACTTCGGTTCTGTCCAATAGAAAAGCGTTGCCTAATGTATAGTCAACGTTATCTTGGCTGCACTTGCCTTTCATCAGACGCCCTTAAACGGTTCAGTCTCAGGTGAGGAACTGAAGAAAACGAGGAAACGGAACTTCATCTCTGTCCCCAGGTCCCCTTATTTTATGCTAATTCCGATCTCCCGAGATGTCAAGAGTTGTCAGGCTCTAACGAATGGTGTAATGTCGTCTGGCCCTTTTTTGACGCTCTAGAGTAAGGCAGGCCCATCCCCTGGGAACAAGTACTGTCGGTGGTCGGGTCTCTACCTCGACTGTGTGGGCCCGGCGGTCGGTCTGGATGCGGCAGGCGTCAATAGACGCAAAAAATGGACCCCCCGCGGGCATCCAAGATTCCCACTTCGTTCATGGATGTGCCTCAACCTCGGGCTCGTCCGAGAGCCGAAGTCAAGGAGTCCTAGACATGCGAAGAGTGGTTTTCGAGAGTCGGCCCTTTGCAACTATGCGTGACTGTTCAACATTGGTGGGTGTGATTGGCGTCTTGCTCAGGTTATCCTAATATCAAGCGGGACTCCTGTCCCGCGAAGAACTTGAGTTCACGGTAGACGATAGTCGTGCTTGACCGGGAAAAACGGGCGGAGCGGTTCATGCCGCCAAAGCCGTTATATGCTTCTCTTATTAAATATCGCGATGGAAAGCGGTCGCTGTTTCTTTCGATCTCGAACTCAGAACTTGTGGTGACGGAGGGCCTCATGTGATAGGAAAATGCCCGTTTTTTAAAGATCTCGGTATAACCAATTCCTTAATCGTTCCACCCCCCTCTTTAGGATCTCCAGCGTCGCCTCATTGATGAACGCCCGGCCCTCACCTTGCCACAACCGATATAAGGGAGGACGGATTCAACATGACGGCTTGCAGCACTCGACACCTGGATAAGACCCTTATCATTCTCTCGGAGACTAACGGGGTTATTCCCGTTGGGTTCTTCCATCTAGCCCACCTGAAGAGAAATATCGACAAATCGGGCGTTCAAATGATCTCGGTTCTTCTAACCACGCGGGATGCGGCCCCCTGTGATAGGCCAGCTAGTTCGAATAAGAAAGTGCCGGGTGATATCTTCGGGAAGCTGAGGCGCAGGAGGAAGAATCTGATGCCTCTCTCGACCCCTTCTGCGACCTTTACGCATGGCATTGCAGTAATCTCACCGGTCGTTGTGTTCTTTATAGAAGCCTCAAACGAGAGGCCAGGTAATGCCTTAATCGGAACCTCGCATCGAACGATTGCTAAGACCTCCGATCCGCTCGGAAGAGGTCCTTCAATAAGGGGAACGAGGTTTTCCGTTTCTGGGAAGTCCCGAGTCAGGAGTTCCCTCTTCGTCTGGCTATTGTCCCCTCCCGATATATAGACCGCCGGTCCCCCTGAGATCAAGAACAGAGGCGGGTATAGCCTGAGAACGCCTGGATCAGGCTTAGGAAGGGCCGTCGAAGCGGCGGCAACCGCAGCCTGGCCGGTATCTAAGTTTCTGAGAACGATACGACATTTATACTGGCCCGGAGGCGCTGACAGGTCTGCCTGAAGGAAAACGGATTTTCCCTGATTCTCGGGCCGAGTAAGATCGAGATCGATCCGCTGAGAGTCAACTAGTTCGTCGAGATTGCTAAAAACAAGGCTCACAGCCTCTATGCGTGGGCCCTCGATATCTTCGAGCCTGTCGACGGGGATTTCTGCAACGAAGTGAATACGCCCCCGCGAGCCCGCGTTCCAAGGCAAGGCCTGCATGGCGAATCGCAATGGTTGCTGCGACAGCGGTTTCTCCGATAGAGCAAGGTCGATCAGGTGGACCTTCTTCTCTAGATCGGAATATTGCGGATACGGTTTAGGATTGAAATATCCCAGCTGGGCGTTGACTTCGCAATCTGGCCGGGTGACCCGCACTTTGACCTTGTGGTACCTTCCGTCCCAACTTTCCATTATCGGATAACCAAGGACATAATAAGCGCCCGTCATGGTATCGATCTTATTCAAATGGTCCGGAACCGCGTATATGTCGCCCAGGAATCGGCCGCCTGTCTCGGCGGTGATTTCCCTGAGAGATGAGACGCCCTTCAGAGATTCCGGCACTTGGGCAACAAGATAGGTGTTTTCTTCTGTATTGACAGAGAACACTGAGACATTGGCGTCTGCCAGCTTTCGACAAATCTTCTTGTAGGCGGAACCCAGATCGGTATTCCCTTGAAAAAAGGGGCCGCGGCCTAGGTAACTCGGATGAAGGCCGTTCGAATACAGAACGAGGACTTTCCGCCCAGGGGCGTATCGCAGGGCCTGAGCCAGCGAATCCAATGCCCAGATAAAGTTCCCCGCAACGATCCGTCCGACACCTGCCTCGGCGTCAGCCCGACCAGATTGGGAGGGGAAGGAAGTACCGGCATTCCCCGAAGTCATGATCGGAGGCGACGCCGTTTCTGCCGGACGGGCAGGGGCAACGGGCCGAAGGCCTTCGAGACCGATCGCCTCGATCGCACGCTTTGCTTCTGCCCGCTCGCCATCGGGCCTATGGAGGAGGTTAAGGCTTCTCCCTCCGGTGAAAGAAAGGACCGCGACTAGATCGCCTGGCTCTAGGCTCGTCTCCATAAAGCGGATTGCGGCCTCCCGGCCCAAGCGAAATCCACCGGCGTCGGCAAAGACGAGATCGAATAGGAAAATGAACGTCCGGCCTAAGAGGGGGGCCGGCGGCACCTGCGCTTTTTCGGCTGGAGATGAGATGGGAACCACGGCCCGGCGTTCCTCGCCCGGGAGCGAGAGGGTGTGGTTCTCGAATTCCGTGATCTTCATCTCTTTCCCGTTATCAAGGAGGACAAACTCGTCCTTCTGGAGGTCGACGACGGGTTTGCCCTGGCGATCGGTGACGAGAACGTAAATCAGCTTCCTGGTCACGACGACTTCGTGTTGAAGACGCCCTTCGAGCTTTGGTTGCTGACGTTCCGGGCAAAAAGCAAAAGGCCTGAGCATCACTACTAAGAAAGAGGTGGCTACAAATAGGAGTGCAATCCTTCTCATTTGCACCTCCGAGATCCGCGCCTCGCACGACGCAAGCTAGCTGGGAGTCGGGCCGGGCTACTCCTCTTCATATAATTCGCTTGGGAAATCTGAGGCTATCGGACTTCATATCTACCTTATGGTGGAAGAACAGCCTTGCAGACTCCGTACCCGTAGAGGCGCTCCAATCCCCACTAACTAGTTTACAGCGAAACAAGGATCTTCCCCGGCGGTTGTTCCTTCAGATTGCCGCCAGTACTCTTCCAGGTTAGCTTCGGAGACAGCATTCCCCAACGCTCTCTGACGAAAACCTGACCGTTAAGTCCGTGAGGCAATGCTAGTAGAGCGGTCGCTTCTCCCCATAAAACCTGCCTAGATCACCTGAGCAATAGTATAGGTGAAGAAGGTGTCGGCTTGTGGACAACCGCAAGCGCAACCACCTGCTTCAAAGCCTATCTGCTCGACTTGGATTTCAAGCGGGAACCAAGGCCCCTCAAAGGAACACCGGCATCTGCAGGCGGGCCCCGAATTGGTCACTTGGACGTTTCCCGGATTTCTAATCTCGGTCATTCTGTCCTCCTCCTTGATAGTGCTACCCAAATAAACCTCGGCTAAAAACCTTGATGGTGCGTCTTAATCAATAAATAACATTCCTCCTTTCCTCATGTTATTTTCATTTGCAACAGATGGTCAAGTCCTGCCGGGTTAATTTCCATGAGAGTGCAGTACAATTTGAGATAGATCTCATGAACCTTTCTTTGTATCTGGCAATGATATTGTTTATAGTTGCGGTTTAAGCACCCATTATAAAAGCTATGAACATAACAAATATCACAGAGCCTAAAGCACCAGCACCCAGAGCAGACGGTGCTGCTCATATCTCTATAATCTAGTAGAAAAGCTTTCATTATTTTATCGATATCGAGCCCGCAACGAATGTCACCCAGGTCGGGTGATAAGCCCACTCGTTCACATAGATAAGCCGTCCCGTTTGTGGAAACATAAATCTTTCTGACGCCCGGAAAGCAACATGAATTCAAGCCCGTTTCCTGGACTTGCCCCTGATGGACATCCCTTCGGTGAATAGCAGCTAGCTTCAGGTCGAGCGTCTGCGCAGCTAACGGATGGGGCTTTTGGCCCGCGCGATACGATTCGAGATAGTTTCTTATTGTCCAGTTAAGGAGGCTATAGTCAAGTCTGTCTATGTTCAACCCGGTCGGAGGCACGCCCTTTTGAGCATATGAGAACGTGATACCAATATTACGAGGAAGACTACCGTCGTCCCAAAGTGCCGCAATCCTCGCCAGTCTTTGCTCTGAGTAGGGAGGCGAATATACCATGCTCAGGTTAATCCTGTTTTTGATATTATCATCATATGCACCTAATAGGAGATCCAGGCCGCGCTTTGCTTCCATAAAAGACCCTATGCCGGCCCGAGATATCCGGTTTTCATCATGGATCTCTTGGGGACCGTCGATGCTTACATGAACAGCAAATTCATTCTTTGATAAGAAAGCACTGATATCGCGATCTATGAGCGTCCCATTTGTCGTCATTGAAAAGAAAAGCTTCTGCTCCGGAATCTTGCCTTTCGCATATCTTACACATTCTTTTATGAACGGGAAACGGAGTAGCGGCTCTCCTCCGTAAAAAGATATGCCCACCTTATCCTTTCTACCGCTGTGGCCTGCTAAATAATCAATGGCTTGAACGGCGGTATCGAAGGCCATTTCCTTATTGCCATGATTTCTCTTCTGACTAAAGGAGGGATCATAAATACAATATCGGCACCGCAGATTACATTCCTCGGTCACTTCAAGAATTATCTGCCCTAATGAGTCCTGAAATACACTTTCATAATTGTTCGGGATCAACAGTTTGATCCTTGTTGCTTTCAAGATGTCCTGACTCTTCATTAAACTTCGGATTGTGGTCAGGGCATCAATAAACTCCTCTGCAGAACTTTGGTAACGATGGAAGTCAAGCGCCTCTTGCAGAGAAAGATCCAGAAGGTTTTTCAAAAGTTCGGCTTCAAGGAGTGTGCATGAGAAGATGCGATTCGTTCCAGCGTCATAAAAATAACGGCCCTTGGGGGTCGCAATCAGTTTCGCTAATGGCTTAGCTGAACCCCAAACTTCGAATAATTCGTTCTGAACACAATCTTTTATGCTAAGCAGATCCGCCCCCCGATTTAATTCATTCAGTCCGCGCTCACTTTGTATCAAGGCAAAGCACTTTTGCTCTTGCATATAGGTCTCCCTATATGTGGCAATAAATGACAGGTAAGATTAGCGCATCATAGATAGAAAAAAGAAATGCAGCCGCCATAACGGCCTCAACTGCTTCAGTCCCCTATTCAATCGTTATCACTGAATGCGTATCGTTGTCAAGGAAATACAGTCCTCTGTCAAGGAAACGTGGGTCTTTCCGCTATCGCCCTTTCCTGGATCACATCCTGGGCTGATAGTTACTCGGTATGCTACAACCGCCAAGTGTGTGTGGGCAGCGGGTTGTACTCGGGAGGCTTTGGTCGGGCGATGGGACCGCGGCATCGGGTTGGGCCGCTCGTTTGGCGATCGCCGGACGGACACTGCGGACTATCCGACGAGCCTTTAGACGCTCCTTCGTCGGCTGCGGGCTTGGCAGAACAGCCCGTTCCGTGCCGGGCTCGCCGCGCCGCTGCGCGACGCGCTCTACAGGCTGGACCTGCGCCGGGTCCTCTCGGCTCTCTCTGAGAGCATCACGACCTTCGGGCGGGAGCTCGCCCTGGACGCGCTCGAGGAGGCGGTCCGGCGGCAGACGGTCGACGCCTTCAGGCTCGAGGCTCTCTCGAACCGGATCGCCTACGACGGGCTGATCGGGGTGCCGGAGGAGGGCCCGGATCTCGAAAGCTATGACCGGGCGCTCCTGGAACGATCATGAGAAAACCGCGGGTCGATCGTTCCGAGCGGCGGGAGGAGATCTCGGTGCTTCTACGGCGCCTGGCCTTCAGCCAGACGGCCCTCCGTCTCTGCGCCGATGAGGGCTCCTCGGCCCAGGAGGGGTTCCTGTTGCGGGTTCTCCGGAGCGAAGCGGCCAACCGCGAGGAGGTCCGCAAGGCCCGCTACCTCAGGGAGGCGGGCTTCCCCGTCTACAAGACGCTCGAAGGCTACGAATATCAGAACCTCAGGCTGCCGCCGACGCTCGCCCGGGCGGATCTGATCGCGGGCTCGTTCATCAAGGACAAGAAGAACCTGGTCCTCTATAGGATCCTTTATAGGGTCCTCGGTTTTCTCGAAGAGGATAAGGCTTTCCAATTGGCTTTCCAAAATATGGGATAATCCTGCTTAAAAAAGCATAATAGAGCATCGTGGAAAAGGGACGATTAAGCCTAAATGAAGGATGCTTGAATAGGTATAATCGCTTGATATTAAACTAGATAACAGAGAGCGCGCCTGGCCCGATTCGAACGGGCGACCTGCGGATTCGAAGGGCAGCGGTTATGCCTGATAATGGGGCTGGACTGTCGACTTTTTGACGGGTTCGACAGGCTTTTCCATAAAATTCCCGAGGCTGTTGACGGCCGCGCGCAAGGCCTCGGGCGTCGGGTGAGCGTAACGCATGGTCATTTGGATCGACGAATGACCGAGGATCTTCGAGACCGTGACCAAGTCCACGCCGGCCTCGACCATCTTCGAAGCGGCCGTGTGCCGTAGGTCATGAAAGCGCAGGCCGACGATTCCCTTGTCCTTCTCGTCCCCGGGGTCCTTCTTCGCGTTCGCGCACGCGGCGGCAAAGCCCTTCTTAACGTCCTTGACGTGCGTCCGAGTTTCGGGATTCCAGAAGACGAACTCGCCGCGGTGAGGCACGGCGCCGAGGGCCGCGGCCACGGTCCCGCTGAGCGGGATCTTCCGGCCCTTTCCGCTCTTCGAGGTCCCGAGGGTGATGAAGCCGCGGACGAGGTCGACGTCCGTCCAGCGGAGTGCCAGGATCTCCCCGCGACGCATGCCGGTCCCGAGGGCGGTGACGAGGACGGGCCGGAGCTCCGGAGCGGCAGCGGCGATCAGCCGGCGCGCCTCTTCGGACGTTAGGATCCGCTCCCGGGCCGGAGGTTCCTTGAGCTTCTTCACGCGGGCCGCGGGATTCTTCTCGATCTTGCCCCACTCGACGCCCTTATTGAGCAGCGTTTTGAGACAGGCGAGCTCGCGGTTGACCGTCGTGTCCGAGACTTCGGCCCGCCGCGCAGCCTTGTAGCCTTCGATTTTCTCGGCGCCGATGCTGGCCAGGGCGTCGCCCTTGAAGTATTTCTTTAGGTGGCCGAGGGAGATTTCGTCACGGTTCCACGAACGCTTGTTCTGCTTGCAGTAGAGCTCGAGGAACTCGTCGGCGAAGTTCTCGAAGGCCACGTCCTCGGCCTCGGGCCGCTTTAGCCCCAGGGCGATGTCCCGCCGGTCGATCCGTTCCTTGGCTAGGGCAACTTGAGCCTGTTCCTTGGTGTAGCCCCCGAATTTGCGGATGCGCCGGCCCTTAAAGGTGAAGTCGAGATACCATTTGCCACCGGTCTGCTTGAGGTTCCGGTCTCGCCGTGCCTTCATGCAGTCCTCCCGTTCAGCGTCTCATGGTCAGGTATACGTCCATTGTAAGCGGTTTCCCGCGGTATTATTCGGCATTATAATAAACATTGTCAAGCGCCCCTTGAAAGATTTTGCACCCATGCTTATCATGCCCCTGAAATGGCCGAAGAGCTCTTGACGAAGGCAGAAGTAGCGAAGCTGCTCCGGATTAGCCCGGACACCCTCGAGCGCCTTATGCGACGGAAGCCGCCCCTGCCGCATATCAAGCTCGATCGCCGCGTCCTGTTCCGCAAGCAGGACATAGACCGGTGGCTCGAGAAGAAACTGGTTAAGTAATGCTTCCCGGACAAGGGGTAGAGCCGTGATCATGAAAGAGGACATCCAGAGAATAAAAACTAATCCGCGCTGGAAGGTCATCCAGACTAAGGTTGAGGGTCGGGATGCTACAGAGTTCAACTCGGAAGAAATAATGCTTCTGACCACGGTCGCCCAGCTTGAGGCACAGGAATTGAGCAGGATCCAGGGAGACCGGATGGCCGTTCTTACAAATGAAATGAAGACCGCTGCGGAGGAATCGGCCAAACAGGCCCGAAGACTGGCCCGCTGGACCATGCTTCTTGCGATTGCCACCTTCGCCCTTGCCCTTGTCTCGGTTCTCAAGCAGTAGCTCTCGCCGCCGGGTCGGTCCCGTCACCTTTCCCGCCACTCGCCGCCCCGGTCTCGGGATGCGCGATGCATCCCCTGTCCAATTCGCCGAGCCGCTGGACCTCTGCGCGGAGTCCGTCCGCCTCGCCATCCTCGAGCGCCGTCGCCAGTTCCCGGACCGCCCAGCCCCTCAATCGACAGCGGGCGGAACAGTAAAGAGATCCGCTACCCGGCGGCAACGGCTTCAGGCAGGCCCGGCACTTGCCCCGGCCGCGGGCCGATGGCGGCGAAAAGGGGCCGTTAACGCTATCCTGTGCGCACGGCGCCGGCCTTCCAGGCCCGGACAGCGACTTCACGGCTTCTTTCCCGCCGCCGCCTCGATCAGCGGAATGAGCTCGAGCCAGGTTTTTGCGTGCAGGGAAAACCGTTTTTCGGTGAAGACGCCCGGACTTGGGTCGAATTTCGGCTTAGCCCAAGTCTCGAGTGTCACATAAGGCAGTCCGCCGAATTCCTTCGTCGAGACTCGAATAACCTGCCTCCGGTTCTTCCGGACCTCACCGAATCCGTTCTCGCCGTTCAATAGTCACCTCCCGAGATACGCCGAGCGGGCCCGCCAGAGATCCCGCGACGCTTCAGCGGCCGGCCGGTCTCGACGAAGGACACCTTACGGCCGCGGCGATCGTAACCGTCGGCGGTCAGGCCGTCGAACAGATTCGCCAGCTCGCCCGCGCTGAGGCTTGACGGATCCACGCTGGCCCGCTTCGCCGCCCAGTCTGCCTCGGCCTGGGCGGCGGCCTTCTCGGCGGTCTTCCGTCGCCTCGCGCGCTCCTCGAGCAGCTCACGCAGCGGACTCATGTTCTCCCCCTTCCTTTTCGAGCCGCGCGATTTCGGCCTCGAGCTCGGCATCGGTCAGGCTGGCCGGATCCTGAGTCTCTGGCGCCTTCTCCGCCTCATCCTGGCCAACTTCCCAGCCCGGGCGGGGCATGCGGAGCTCGACATCGCCCTTGGGCGGCCCTGCGTGCTCGGGAAGCGCCTTGGCCCCCTCGTCCAGCGATGCCAGGACACGCGGCCCGGGCGGGCGGCCCCACAGGATTCTGATGTCGCGTGGCGTCTCGTCCTTAAGCCCGATCGACTGGGGCGCCTTGCCTAAGCCTCGATCCAGCAGCTCTTGGACGGCCCACGGAACCCCTGCCTTGGCCTTTGCGTAGAGCACCTGGAAGATTTCCTCGGCATCAGTTTGGGTCTCGATCAGACGCTTCATGTCGGCCCTGAACGACAGCGCGGCCTTGGACTTCTCCCCGCTCACGTGACGCCTGGGATCATTACCGGCTGCAAACGGCCGGCCGCGTGGCTTTAACTTGTTTCTGCTCAATGCGATAACTCCTATTCGTGAGGTCTAGCGGGCACGATGCCGCCGCACTTATTTGCACCTTTCACGGGCGCAAAAGTCGACAGTCCGGGGCTCCCACCAGGGGAAAACGCTGCACTTGGTGTCCAGTGCGGGGCCCGAAATCGGCGTCCGTCCATGACGCGGGTGCTTTTTTCGCCCCATCCGGCGAGTCGGCGACAGGCCCCCGGCCATCATTCCCACTCGTGCGAGTGGTGGGAATAATGGGAAACATGGGAAACATGGGAATGTCATTTTTCCCAACTTTCCCAACTTCCCATTTTTTTCATGACACTCTTCTCTGGGAATAATGGGAAAGCTCCCAGGACGTTGCCCGGCTCTTGCCGAAGCCGGACGACTTCGATTGGACATGGAGTCGGCTCTTGGCCCGGTAGAGGGCGCTTTGACTGGCCCCTACGCCCTTGGCGGCGGCGAGAATGTCGGGGAGCTCGACAGGGCCGGCTCCCAGGTAGTCGGCCAGCCACTCGGCGACAAAGCTGCCCTCGAGCGCTTCCCTGCCCGTGGGGGCGCTCAGGCTTTCGTCGTCCACCACTTCGACAGGCCCGTCCTCAAAGCCCAGGACCAGGTCCTCGCCGATGCGGAACGCCAGGTTGTCGGGTTTCCGGCAGTAGTTCATCTTGAGGGGGCGCAAGAGGCGGCGGTCCGCGTCGTGGCGGTCCTGGGTCACGGCCAGGATCGAGCGGGCGATGCCGGCGAAGGCGATCGAGCCGCCGATGCGATAGATCCCGGCCTGGTCGGTCTTCTTGTTCAGATGCATGACGGCGAGGACCGCGATGCCTTTCTGTTCCGCGAACTGCACAAGAGGGTTGAGCTTCAGCCGGACGGCGGGGTCCTTGAAATAGTCCGTATCGCCGAGGTATGAATTCAGCGGGTCAATGATGAGGAGCCGCACGTCGGGATTCGTCTTGGCGATGGCCCGGACCTTCTCGAGGTCGGCGCCTATATCGAAGTCCGAGTCCTCGAGGACGATGATCTTTGAGAGGTCGGCGCCGTTCTTGGCCGCCCGCGGTTGGAGCGCGTACTCGGGCGAGTCCTCGGCACTGAGGTAGACCGTCGAGGCCGGGGCCTGGGGCGGGTCTCCGGGAAGGCCGGCGCCTATGCTGAGGCGCGAGCTGAGCCACGTCGCCAGGAACGACTTGCCGAGGCCAGGATCGCCGGCCAGCAGCGTCAGCATCCCGCGCGGGATCCGGCCGCGCCAGAGCCACTGGATCTCTCGGCCCTGGATCTCGCCCAGCCGCTTGAACGCGGGGGGCGCCTTGGCCTTATCCTTGAGGGACGCGAAGAGCCCTTCGAGCTCTGCCAGCCGCCCCTCGTCGACCTCGCCCGTCTTCACGAGGTGCTGGCCTTCGAGTGCGGCCAGCCGGGCGATCCTCGTTCCGGTCTGCTGGGCCCGGAGCTGGTCCACTCGGCAAGCGAAGGTCGCCGGGTCCGGCCGGAAGTTGCCCAGGGTCAAGCCGAGAAGCCAAGACTCCGAGAGGCCCGTCTTCCGGGCCAGAAGCGGAATGTCGATGGAGCTCGGCCGCAATTCTTCCCATTGTCCCGAAATTCCGGCAAAAGCCTTTCGAGCGTCTCCAGGAGAGAAGAGAGACTCGTCGACGTCGCAGGATTCGATGAGGTCGGGCTTCAGCTCAAGTTGCCCTAAAAGTTCAGCTTCTAGTTGAGCGCTCATAGTCTTCCCCGTTAGAACGGCCGGCTCCGCGAAGCCCAGGGACAGCCGGGGAGGTCTGGAGCCCCGAGCCCCGCGGACGGCCGCATAGATTCATATTCTGTGAGATTTCGGCCTCGGCCAGCTCGTCGAGCCGGCGAAGGTCGATCCGAAGTTGCCGGCCGAAGCGTACACAGGGCAGCAGGCCCCGCGCTGCGAGCGAATAGATCGTCTTGGGCTTGATGCTCAAGTATTCGCCAGCCTCGGCCGGGCTGATGAAACGCCTAGTCATGGGTCCCTCGGAAGGAGGGGCCCCCGGGCGGGAGGAGGTCCACCCGGGGGCCAATGGACGAAGATGAAATCAAGGACGCCTCGGCACAGCTGACCGGGCCGTGCTGAGGCGATTCTTTCATGGGACTACGCCGTAGGCGCGTGGAACGGGCGGCCCTTGACGATGACGGCCGAAAGCGGCGTCCCGTTGGTGTGCGTTCCCGTTTGCGTGCAGAGAATGCGGAGCCACCGCTTCGAGCCCTTGTAGCCGCGCTGGACGACGACTTCGTCCTCGGCCGCGTCGTCGATCACGACGGCGTTTGCGCCGCCGAGAAGGTCGGCTGCGGCAATGTCCGCATAGGTCCCTGCCGTGTCTTCGGTGTTTTCCTGGAACTGCACCGTCCACTTGAGGCCGGCCGCCAGGGTGTCGCCGCTCTGGCCGACGTGCGCGATCATGAGCGCCCCGTCGAAACCGGCCAGGTCCACGCCAAGGCCCGTCCCCTCGGCCGTCGTGTGGGCCAGGATGGGGACGAGCGACTGGACTGCGAGAAGATCGGAAGAAATGTCTTTCATCTCATGCTCCTAATCAAGCCGACGTTGCGCATTTGAGCTTGATGATCGCCTCGGGCAGGACCACCTGGCCGCCAACCCGGCGCCGCGCCAGGAAGCCAACCTCCCCCGCTTCGGCATACTTCTCGCTAAGCCGTTGGACAGCCATCGTGACGCGATCGACGATCATGTAGCCGCGATTGAAGTTTCCGAAAAGAACGGGGACCTTGTCCGTGTCGGGATCGTCGAGCTCGGGGACGAGGGTATACGGGAATCCACAGATCGTGGCCGGCGTGGCGTCGCCCATCGCGGGCTGCCAGAGGTACGCCGTCGAGACGGGATCCCGGAATGTCCTGATTTTCCACAGGCTCGTCCGGTTGAGCAAATAGCGAGCGCCCGGAAGGTACCCGCTCTTGATCTGAAACGGCAATGCCAAGATGGAGTCGGCCGTGATGTCGTCGGCGTCCTCGCTGATGTAGGTCGGGACGCTCGCATTCGTGAGCAAGCCTTCGGGCTGCTCGGCGCCCGTGCCGTTGACGAAGGCCTCGGACTCGAGGACTCCAAATTGCTCGGCGAACTCCTGGTTAAGCTCGGCCTCGACGTCATAGGCCGAATCCTCGAGCTGCTTGAGGGACGCTTTGGCTAAGTAGGCCATTTCATACGGGATGAGCTTTTCGCGCCCGTACTTGAGGCCCGTGACCTCGGCCCGCGTGCCGATCTCCGAGACCCAGTAGGCCGAGCCCGAGCCCGTCTTCTTGGGGATCTCGAGCGATTCCCGAGTGATCTGGACGACGCGGGCGACCTGACGCATGGGGCTGAATTCGACGATGCCCTTGATGATCTCGCCGGAGATCTGCGCCGGGGCCAGGTAGCCTGCCTCGGGATTGTCCGCGACGGTCAGGGCCTTCAGCTCCTCCGGGCCAAGCGCCTTCTCGCCCTTACGGACGAACTTGTCGTAGGCCTTGAACTCCGGCGAGGACCGGCCGCCGGTGGCGGGATCGTCACACTTGATGCGCGGTATCTTCAACCGCGCCAGTTCGGTGATGATCTCGCCGATGTCCTGGCCGTGGCGATCTTGTTTGGATTTGATCTCGTCGAGCAGCCGCTTATTTTCAGCGGCCGCGTCTGCGAGTTTCTTTTCGATGTCGATGTCCACTTGTTGAACCTCTCTGTGTGTTCGGCCAAGTGGACGTTGTCCGGCTTGTTCCGGCCGCGCTTGCCGAGACGCCGGAGTGGTGGCGCGTACTTAGTCCGACTCCGGTCTTCATATCAAATCGAGTGCCGGCGGCGGCTCGAATGATAATCACAGTCTGATATACCTTTCGATGAGTTCGAGGACCGCCGTTTTGTCGGCGGCCTTTACGTCCTGAACGACGGCGCCGGGGCAGGCCTGGAAGACGACGGCGGAAATCTCGTAGAGCTTGATTTCCTTGAGTAGCCGGGCGCTCGAGGCCTTGTCGAAATCTTCCTTGATGGTCTGGTAGCCGATCGAGAGGCCGCGGACGGCCCCCTTTCTCATAAGAGAATGGACCTCCCGGGCCCGTTGCACGTTGAGGTCGAACTCACCGTCGACGGCTAGGCCGGTCGTATCTTCGCGCCCCCAGATCGTGCCAATGGGCTCGCGGGTTTCGTGGGCCCACAGCAAGGGAAAGGTTTTATGCTCGCCGAGGGTCTTCTTGAAAGCCCCGCGCTCGACCTTGTCGCCGTAGCTGTCGATGACGTTCCAAATCGAGGCGTAGCCGCTGAACGTGCCGCTTTCAGAGACGGCCTTGAGCTCGAAGGGCAGGTCCTTCTGTTCGCGGCTCATTTGGCCCTCCGAATCTTGACCTCGTAGCCGTGCCTTTTCAGTAGGCCTAACATCTCCATGAGGCCCGCCCAAGCCGGCTCCTCCTGGATTAGGAGCCCTTTTTCAAGCGGCGTAATCTTCTGTTGGAGATCGGCGAAGATCTCCCGCATCTGTACGCTGAATTTCTCCTCGGCCCGCCTGGCCGGGTCCGTGATCAAATGACGCAGCGGGCTCTCGCCCCATACGGGATAGACCTTTTCCATCTCGGACATCGGATGGTCGGCCACGATCTTCGAAATGGCCTCGACGATGAGCCGCTCGTGGGCCTTGCGAGGCTTCATGCCGGCGAACCAATAATAGAGGACTGAGGGCGATACTCCGACATAGGTTGCGAGTTCTCGAACGGTGAGCCTCGTGAAATCGCCGAGGTCCCAGAGCTCGCCGACTTCTTTTGACATCCTGTTGCGATTGATTCCGGCCGGTCTCTTTGCCATCGTTCTCTCCTGCGTGTCCTACTATAAATCCTACTATATTCTACTACGTCCTACTTAATTGTCAAGCTTTTTCTTGGCCCTGGCCGAAAATAGTTCTTGGGCCTCCTCGAGCCGTTCGCGTGGGCTATCAGGTTTTGTTAAGGGTTAGGTCGAAATAGCAGGGTATTCCTTGGAATATTCTCACCTCCGAGGTATCATCTCTCCAGATAGTGAATGCGGATGGAGGGAACGATGAAAAGTGACCGGTATCTTCGAATCATCCTGACTGTCATCGCCGTCTGCCTCGTGTGGATTTGTGTTCGGGACGTTGCGGTTGGACCCTCCGGCCTATTCGCAGGAGACAAAAACAGGACTGATGGTATTTGGGTGGACGGCGGCGAGTTAGACGTGAAAATTGTGGGCTGCAGTTCAACAGCCCTTTACTTGGCCGAACCAATTAGCGTGACGCTGGACCGCCCCTCGCCCGAGAAGCCCACCAACCAGGTACTAAGCCCAAGTGGGCTACCGGAGAAGTAGCCTCGACCTCAGGGCTTCTGTTTCAGCGCATCTACATCCTTCTCAAGCCGCTCGATCCTGTGCAGCAAGGGCACAAGAATTGTCAGCACTTTCTCGTATTCCTTACCTTGGAGGACGGAGCAAATAAATTCGGCCTTGAATCTAACTAGTTTTTCGCTTTGCTTGTTATCGGGAGCCATTTCCAGATTTTCTCCTTGCCCTTGCGAGGTACGCCACAGTTAGGTTTAGTTCTTAGGGGGCAGGATATATATTGCTATTGCCTTGCCCTTTCGATCCGGCCCCCCACCCCAGAGCAGAGCCGAGACAATCTTAGCCCCGTCCTTGGGCTCAGTTGTCGCGTCCAGGATTAGCCCGTTAGCCCCAAGTTTCCCGGCTTTCTTTTGTAAGGACTTCCACATTTCTCCTTCGGAAGTCAACAAAGAATCTCCACTTGCTATTAGCAGGGCAACCTCTCGGTATGGGCCTGGCACCTGATCGGCAGAACGATAGACGGCCACGTTTTTCCAAGCCACGGGTGGCAGCTTTTGGTCCCCCCCTATCTTCACTGCGCTAGTAGAAACACAGGCTGCAAGGACAAGAAAGCCAACGGTCAGAATGAATCCTCTTTTCATGATGCCTCCCCTCATGAACGGCGTTCCCAAGAGATTTATACAATACGAGTTCTAGTTCCGTCAAGGAGACAAGCCGGCCGATTTTTTTTGAGCTTGGAGTTTAACCTAATATCCATGTCAACTTTTATGACGGGTTTACCCCAAAAAAGCGGGGTTTTCCTTGGAATTCCTGGGAATGGACCAAGGCCGGCCCTTCGTGGCTAAATCGCTGACCTTCTCGGGGAATATGGGAAAAGACAAAGAGCGCGCCTGGCCCGATTCGAACGGGCGACCTGCGGATTCGAAGTCCGACGCTCTATCCAGCTGAGCTACAGGCGCGAGGAGAATGCTCCGTGCCCTCATCATAGGGGCTGGCTGGGCAGAAATCAAGGCGCGCGGTCAACAGATTCAAGGCCGGGAACAAACTCGTGTTTTTGGGGCGAAAAACCGCAGAATTAACTGGGCTCCTGCCTGGAGGCTGAAGCTCGCTTCCGCCCAACTAATTGATAATAATACTAAAGCTGGGGTCTGACCCCCTCGTTCCAATTCGGCGGCTCGGCGCCGAGCAGGTGGCGGACGAAGAAGTCGTACATCTTGCGCTCACCGTAGGCGCCGCCCATGCCGTGGCCAGCGCCCGGGATGACCAGCAGGTCGAAGACCTTGTTGGCCTTGATGAGGGCGTTGACGACCTGCATGGTCGAAGCCGGGTCGACGTTGGTGTCCATCTCGCCGACGATGAGCAGGAGTTGGCCCTCGAGCCGTGAAGCGTTGTCGACGTTGGAGGAGGCGGCGTACTCGGGCCCGAGCGGCCAGCCCATCCACTGCTCGTTCCACCAGATCTTGTCCATGCGGTTGTCGTGGCAGCCGCAGGAGGAGACGCCGGCCTTGTAGAACTCGGGGTGGAAGAGCAGCCCGGCCAGCGTGTTCTGGCCGCCGGCCGAGTTGCCGTAGATGCCGACGCGGGTGATGTCGTAGGACGGATCCTTGGCCGCCAGCGCCTTGTGCCAGAGGATGCGGTCGGGGAAGCCGGCGTCGGCGATGTTCTTCCAGCAGACATCGTGGAAGGCCTTGGAGCGGTTGCTCGTTCCCATGCCGTCGCATTGGCTGACGATGAAGCCCAGCTCGGCCAGGGCCTGCTGGGAGGAGGAGGCGCGGAAGGACTTGGGGACGTAGGAGTCGTGCGGCCCGGCGTAGATGTACTCGATGACGGGGTAGCGGCGGGCGGGATCGAAGTTCGAGGGGCGATAGACCACGCCCCAAATGTCGGTTACGCCGTCGCGGCCCTTGGCCACGAAGACCTCGGGGGCCTTCCATCCGGCGGCGGCGAGGGCCGAGATATCGGCTTTCTCGACGGGCATGACGACGCGGCCGTCGGCGGCGCTGCGGATCTCGGTCACGGGCGCGAGGTCGACGCGCGAGCGCGTGTCGACGAAATAGGCCCCGTCGGCCGAATAGGCGACCGTGTGGTGGGCGCCGGGCTCGGTCAGGCGGACGAGGCCGGTGCCGTCGAGGTTGGCGCGGTAGGCGTCGATGAAGTAGGGGTCCTGGCCGGGGACGACGCCGCTGGCCTGGAACCAGACCTGGCGCTTGGCTTCGTCGACGCGGTCGACCGAGCGGACGACCCACTCCCCCGCCGTGATGGGATTCTTGACGGCGCCGGTGGCCCCGTCGATGAGGTAGAGGTGGTTCCAGCCGCTGCGCTCGGACATCCAGACGACCTCGCGGCCGTCGTCGAGGTCGCGGCGGTATTTCTTGCCGCCCCACTCGCTGTAGGTGAAGAAGGTCTCGGCCCGCTCGTCGACGGCGGCCCGGGCGGCCCCGGTGGCGGCGTCGACCTCGATGACCCGGTAGGTCTGGTGGCCGCGCTCGTTGTACTCGAAGGTGAAAGCCCGGCCGTCCTTGCGCCAGACGGGGCCGGAGATCTCGTAGGGGTTGGGGAAGAGGGCCGGGTCGACCTCGAGGCGGGTTTTCGTGTCGACGAGGAAGAGGACGGGGCGCTCGACGTCGAGGGCGTCGCCCGGCTTGGCGTACTCCATCGCGTGGTACTTGGGCTGGAGCTGGCCGGCCGGCGAGGACTCGACGTACTGGATGACGCGGTGGTAGCCGCGGCGCAGGCGATAGGCGGCGAGCTTCTTCGAGTCGGGCGACCAGGCGATGGAATCGAAGGTGTAGTAGTCGCCCTCGGTGCCGTCGCGGCTGAGGAAGGCCTCGTCCTTGCGGCCCTTTTCGCGCAGGACGACGTTGTAATTGCGGATGGCGGCTTCCCAGCGGCCGTCGGGCGAGGCCTTGGCGCTCTTGGAGACGGCTTCGGGGGCGGGGCCGCGCTCCCACATGGAGAGCGGATAGCCGGAGGGGTCGCGGGGGCCGGCGGGGAGGTCGAGCTTGCTGAGCTTATAGGCGGAGAGATCGCAGGACCAGCGCGTGCCGGCCGCCACGAATTCGACGGATCTCCCGTCTTCGCTGAAGGTCAGCACGGCGAAGGGGAGCGTCAGGGGCTCGAACTTCTCGCCCGTGGCGGAGGAGAGGGCGGCCGCCATGCGGACATGATCGAAGGCGGGAGCCTTCTTTTTCGCGGCCGCGTCGGCGATCCAGAACACGCTGCCGCCGGCGACGGTCTTGCGGTACCAATAGCGGGAAGTCTTGCCGATCCAGCCTCCCCGATCGACGATGTCGAGGGCCAGGGGCTGGTACTTGGCGCGAAGCCCGGCGACGCGCTCGTAATCGGCCCGGGTGACCTGGGATTGGGATTGGGCGGACGCGGGGGCCGGGACGAGTGCCGTGAAGGCGAGGACCGCGATGAGCGCGAAGGCGAGCCGAGGGACCGCGGGGCGGCGAGGGTTCATGACGTCTCCTCCTGGATAGGGTGGCTTTATCTTATTTGAGGGGCGTGGCGAGGCGCAAGGCCGGAGCGGGGATGCATTTTTATGTTTTTGGGCATAAAAATCGCGAAATTCGGAAAGGCCCTGCCTGGAGGGTCGACGCTGTTTTGACTTAAGTTGTTTATTGTATTATAAAAGCTGGGGTCTGACCCCGATGATGATCTCCTTTGATTTTGACGGCGTGCTGGCGTCGCTCGTTCTCGGGCGGACGTGGGAGAAGACCAAGGCGGCCAAGAGGCCGGTGCCGGTCGTCACGCCCGTCGTGCGGGCCGCGAAGCGCGGGCTGGCCGCCCTGACCGAGGGCCTGCGCCGTCCCCTCCCCCGCGCCGAGCGGACGCTGCGCGAGCTGCGCGCCTCCGGGGCCACCCTCTGCCTCCTGACGTCGCGGACGGGCGAGCGGATCGCGGCCGCGGAGCGTTGGCTCTCGAAGAACGGCTGGACGGACCTCTTCGACCGCAAGTTCTACAACGAGGCCGGCCTCGACGCCGACCGCTTCAAGGCCTCCGTACTCCACGACCAACCCATCGACGCCCACATCGACGACGATCCCGAGACGGTCGCCTGTCTGTCCCGCCTTTTCCCGGACAAGCGCTTCGTCCGCTTGGACCACTACCGGCGCAAGGGGCCGTCGGCGGCCAACATCGCCACCGTCCGGGAGTGGGAAGAACTGCCGGCCGCGCTGTCCGGCCTCAGAAAGTGAAATCCAGCCCGGCGTAGAGCTTGGTCTCGCGGCCGCGGGCGGCGACCTCGGCGAGCCGGCCCCGCCGCCAAACCTCCTCGACCTCGGCGAAAGCCTCGAGCCGCGTCCCCGGCACGCGCCAGGCGGCGCCGAGGAGCAGGCGGCGGCGGCCGTCCTCGAGGCGGGCGTTGTTCGTGACCGCGTCCGCGAACCGGTCGAGATAGTCGATCGAGCTCCAGGCGCCGCCCGAGGCCAGGGCCCGGAGCCGCAGGCCCCGCCAGTCCAAGCGCACGGCGGCCGAGACCGATCCCCCCAGCCCGTAATAGTAGCCGTAGTAGAAGACCGTGGTCTTCAGGCCGGCGATGTCGTGGTCGAGGGAATAGCCGTTGAGGGCCAGAGCGTTGACCAGCCCGAAGTCGAGCGAGGCCTCGACGGTCGTCCGGAGCCGGAGGCCGCGGCTAAAGACGGTCAGGTCGACGACCGGCCCGGCGACGTGGAGCAGGGCCAGCTTGTCGGTGAAGCGGCGCGGCTCTTCGAGCCGGAGCTTGGCGAGGTCGGTCCGGACCGGCACGGGGTGGGCGTCGTATTCGGCCAGCGGCCGCTTCTTGAACAGCTCGAACGACGAGCCGAGCCCGACGGTCAGGCTGTAGCCGTCGCCCGTCGCGCCGATCCGTTGGATGTGCCGGCCCCAGGTGACGGTCCGGGTGGCGAAGCGTGTCTCCTCGGCGTGCCCGCCGCGGGCGGCCATGTCGAACGTGATCTCGCTGACGTAGGGTTCGTCGACGGCGCGGCGGACGGCGCCCGGCCGCCCGTACTCGGGCAGGTCGAGGAGGCGGGCCTCGAGCCCGAAATAGACGTCCGTCGCGGGGGCGAGCCCGCCGGCGGCGATGCGCCGGGCGCCGGCGAAGAGACGCATCTCGTGCCAGCCGGGGGCGACGTAGGTCTCGGCGGCCGGGTCCCGGCGGTCGAGCCAGTGGTTGATCTTGACGGCCGGGTTGAGGAAGCCGAGGGCCCGCGGCAGGAAGCCGCGCTGGTGGCAGAGGAAGTGGCCGATCCGGTACCAGGGCTCGCCGGTCGCGAAGCCGCCGAGGCCGGTGATGATCTGGTCGTTGATGGAGATGACCTCCTTCGGCTCGCCGACGATCTCCCACCACGTCGAACCGGCGACGGACATCAGCCACGAGTAGAACCAGGTTTGCCCGTTCGTCCGTCCGAACTGATAGTAGGTCGCGCCGGCCAGGACGTGGGACCAGTTGAGCGAGAACTGGTTCGAGTCGAAGCGCAGGCCGTCGAGGAGGAAGATCCGGGAGATCTGGGACTCGGTGTCGATGGCGAAATCCCGGTCCTCGGGAAAAGAATCGCCGGTCCAATAGTTGACCGTCGTGGCGACCGAGAAGGCCAATTGCTCGAGCCAGGCACGGAGGCGCTTGCCGGTAGGGCGAGCGGCTGGAGAGGCGGCCAGAGAAAGATCATCGAGGCCGTCCGGGAAGTCTCGGACGTGTGACGGGGGGCGGGCGGGAGCGACCGTCCAGCGCGCGGCGGGACCGGAGGGACGGACGGAGAGCGAAAAGGCGCAAGGCGTTTCGGGAGAGGTCGAAGCCCGGGCTGGGGCAGCGGAAGCGAGGAGCAGGACGATCAGGCCCGCCACGGCGGCGCCGCGCCGGCGGCGGGCGGAGGGCGGCCGGTCCAGGACCTCGTTCGGCCGGGGCGGCGGCTCATCGGGGACCGGAAGAGGGTGGAGGCGTCGTTCGAGGGCCCGGCCCTGCATGACCGCGACGAGGAAGACGAGCACGGGCAGGAACTGGGGCTCGGGCGTCGAGGCCGCGATCATGAATGCGCAAGACGCCGCCAGCATGGCCGGGAGCAGGGCCAGCTTCCGGGCGGCGACGACCGTCGCGGCGACGAGGACCAAGGCCGCGGCCGGGTAGAGCCGCGACAGGCCGAGCCAGGCCAGCGGGCCGGACAGGACGTTGGGGTAAAAGGTCGTCAGGACGGCCCGGTCCTCGAGGACGACGTTAAAGAGGAGCGTGTTGCGGAGGACCGCGGCGACGCCGAACGGGGCCATCACGGCGAACGCGACCGCGGCGGCGACGGCGAGGTCGCGGCCGGTCCGGAGGAGCGAGCGCGGGTCGCGCGGGTCGGTCTCGTGGACGTAGTAAGCGGCCATGAGCGGCAGGATGAGGAACTTGGTCAGGGCGCCGAGGCCGAAGAGGACCGCGAGGGCGAGGCGGCGGGCAGGCCGCGGCGCGTCCTCCTGGCGGACGACGGTCCGCACGATCAGGGCGGCGAAGAGGAAGGTCAGGGCCACGTTGGTCTTGACCTCGCCCAGCAGGACCATGGGCAGGAAGGGCAGCAGCAGGACGGGGCGGACGCGCGGCAGGATGCGGAAGAGCAAGAAGGCGCAGACGGCCTGGATGAGGACCATGGCCGCGACGAGGACGGTCGCGTTCCAGGCGCCGGTCAGCTTATAGGCCAGGTAATAGGGGGCGATCTCGAGGGGCGGGTAGTTGAAGTCGCCGAGGACCTCGCCGGCCCCCTCGATCTCGTGGTGGATCGTGCCGGTCGCGTAGGGATTGCGGCCGGAATCGAGGGCCTCGAAGACGGTGCCGTAGGCCCGGACGATCTCGGAATCGGAGCGGACGACGGCCAAGTTGGCGGCGCCGAGGACGAGGCCGGCTAAGAGGATCAAGGCCAGGGCGCGGCGGCCGAAGAAGGTCTCGGGGCGGGCGGCGGCCAGGAGCCAGATGACCGTCAAGGCCAAGGCCTGGATCAGGGCGTATTCGTAGTGGCGGGCGCCGGGGATGGGCTCGTGGACGAAGAGGAGCAGGGCCACGAGGACGGAGGCGCCCAGGGCCCAGACGGGCAGGCGGGTCAGTCCGTCATTTTTCCTCATGGTTGAAGACCGTGCGGGTCGCGACCTTCATCTTGTCGAGCCCGCCGCGCTCGATGATCTTCTTGGCGTAGAGGATGCGCTGGACGCCGCCGACGAGGACCATGACGAACAGGGCCCGGAGGAAGAGGGCCAGGGTCGGCATCGTGTGGCTGCCGAGATGGACGACCGGCCAGAAGAGCGAGACGAGCAGGCCGACGTTGAGCAGGAGCAGGCGCTCGAAGCGCTCGCCGATGGCCGGCCAGTCGTGCTCACCGAGCGGCACGACCATGGCCGCGCGGGGCTTGGCGAAGCTCAGCAGGAGCGAGGCCGAGATGACCAGGAAGGCCTCGAGGGCGTAGCCGGAGACGGCCAGGCCGAGGTAGATGATGACCTCGACCCACTTGTCGATGATGCCCTCGAGGTAGTAGCCGAATTTGGTGACCCGCTTCTGGGCCCGGGCCACCCCGCCGTCGATGGTGTCCCAGAGGCAGGCCAGGCCGATGAGGACGAAGGCCGGGAGACGGTGGTTGAGGTGGAAGAGGAGCGCGCCGCCGGCCGCCAGGACCAGGGCCAGGGACGAAAAGACGTTGGGCGGGACACGGGTCCAGGCGAACAGGGCCCCGAACTTATCCAGCGTCTTGGTGCATCGTTTGCGAAGGCCGTTGCCGAGCATGGCGTCCCTCCCTGCGGCGGAATCGGTCGTTCACATCCACAAGGTAAGGCGCGGGCGGACGGGAGGCGTCAAGGAAATGTCAAAAAGCGGCTAAAAGTGCGTCAACCGGGCGGTCAGAGGGACAGACGGCCGTGCGCCATCGCCAGAAGCGCCCGGACGGGCACGCCGTAGGGGCAGGCCTTCTCGCAGGGGCCCGGGCATGTCCGGCAGGCGTCGGCCCGGGCGCCGTCGAGCTCGGCGTACTGCTCCATCGCGAAGCGCTCGCTGCCCTGGGCCCCGAAGTAATGGTCGTAGCGCATGATGGTGTTGACCGGGACGCCGTGGGGGCAGGCCGGCTCGCACAGGCCGCAGGCATGGCGGCAGTAGAGCGAGCCGCAGTCCTTCTCGTAGGCGGCGAGCAGGCCCTTGTCGCCGGCGGCCAGCCCGGAGCCCGAGAGCGCCAGCAGGGCCTTGACGTCGTCGAAGGTGTTGAAGGCCAGGTTGAGGGTGTGGACGCGCGGGTCGGCCAGCACGAACTTGAGGGCGGCCGCCTTGATCTCGGCGGGCGTGGTCAGGCCGCGCTCGCGGATGAAGCCCTCGGCCTGCTTGGCCTGCTCTTCCATCTGGGCCAGGGACTGCAGCATGCGCTCGTCGACGGGCTGGCCGTCCTTCTTGAGCTGCTCGACGCGGTTCTTGGTGTCGTAGTAGCGGCCGAGCGGGTTCGATTTCATGATGGTCGCGCCGACGTTCTTTTTGGCCGCGGCCGCGAGAACCTTGTCCCCGGGCTCCTTCTGGAGGAAGTTGTAGACGACCAGGACGACGTCGAACCGGCCGTCCTCGACGGCGGCCGTGAGGACGGTCTCCATCGGCTCGCCCTGGCCGGGCTGGCGGGGGCCGTGGCTGGCGGCGCCGGCGAAGCGGACCTTGCCCTGCTTCTTGAGGTCCGCGACGGCCGCGTGGAAGACCTCGTTCTTGACGGCGGCCGTGGTCGAGGGGTTGATCATGAGGCAGTCGACGTAGTTGGTCTGCAGGCGGCCCAGGCTTTCGTCGAGCTTGGCGGCGATGGCGGCCGTGTCGGCCAGGCCGTCGACGCGGAACTTGGTGGTGATGAAGAGCGAGCCGCGGTCGCGGCCTTTGATGGCCTCGCCGATGCTGCGCTCGGCTTGGCCGCGGCCGTACCCTTCGCCGGTATCGAAGTAGTTGACGCCCGCGTCGAGGGCGGCCTTGAGGACTTCGGTCGGGAAGGTCTGGGAGGTGCCGATGCCGATGTCGGAGGCCCGGAAACCCGTGCGGCCGAGGGTCCGGTAGGACTTGACGCGGACGTCCTCTGCGGAAGCGGCCGGGGGCGCGGAGGCGGCGGCGGACGGACGGACGGTGATCCCGGCCCCGGCGCCGGCCAATCCGATGGCCGAGGTCTTGAGGAAAGCCCTGCGGTCGAGGCCTTTGCGTTGTGTCATGGTCGGTCCCTCCTCGATGGATTCTATCTCATTCTATCACGCGGCCGCGGACGAAGGAACAAAAAGGAACCGCCTCGGCAAGGCCCGAGCTCTCCGATGTCTTAGGTTTTCGGGGCCAAAAACATCGAAAAGAGGAACGGCCTAAGCTGATGGGGACCTGTCCCATAAGCTTAAGCTGTTGATTACATGCGAGAAGCTGGGGTCTGACCCCGTTACTTCTTCTTAGCGGTCCACTCGACCTCGCGGTCCATCATGGCGAAGGTGCCCTTCATGGTCGCGCCGTCGACGGTGCCCTTGTACTCCATGGTCATCTCGCCGCGGGGGGTCTGCCGGACGACCTTCCACTGGATGGCATTGCCCTCGATCGTGCCTTCACCGACGATGGGATCGCCGGGGGTGCCGTCCTGATTGGGACGACCGGGCATGGTGACCTTGATGGCGTTGCCGGTCTGGGCGATGGTGATGTCGCTCTCCATCATCTCCCCGCCGCGGCCGGGCCGGGACATGACCCAGGTGCCGGAGACGTCGGCGGCCAGGGCGGCGACGGTCAACAGGACGGCGATGGACAGAACGAGGAGTGAGGCTTTCTTCATTGGATTGACTCCTTGATGCGATGAATTTCCTTCAGCCGTTTAGACTGAGGAGGACTGATTTTCTTCCCTGCCGGGGTTGCGGGGCTCCCCCGCCCGGCTCAGAAGGGCCCAGGGGATCAGCGCTCCCCTCGGACCACGGCCAGCACGGTCCGGCCGACGGCCTCGAGGGTGGCCTTGTCGATCTTGTCCAGGGTGTCGCCGACGGTATGCCAGGAGTCGGGGAAGCCGTTGGCCCGCCGCTCGTCGTAGTCGATGATGTCGGCCGTGGGGATGCCGGCGTGCTGGTTGACGTAGAGGTGATCGTCGATGAGGGAGCCCGACTCCCGGTCGACGAACAGGCGGCCGTAGCCGAGGGCCTTGGCGGCGGCCCAGATCTTCTTGACCACGGCCGGGGCGTAGTAGAGCGACGTCCCCTCGCGCGGGAAGACGGGATTGGCGCCGCCGACCATATCGAGCAGGATGCCGAAACGGGCCTTGTAGCCGGGTTTGTGCGGGGTCTTGGCCCAGTATTGGGAGCCCAGGCCCCAGCTGTCGGGGTTCGAGCCGCGCCAGTTGCGGTGCTCGCCGAAGTCCTCGAGATCGAACAGGACGATGTCGACGCCCACGGCCGGCTTCTCGACCGAGAGAGTCCGGGCGATCTCGAGCAGGACGCCGACGCCGCTGGCCCCGTCGTTGGCGCCCATGACCGGCCGGAAGTGGTTGGCCGGGTCGGGGTCGTGGTCGGCGAACGGCCGCGAGTCCCAATGGGCGCAGAGCAATAGGCGGTCCTTCAGGCCCGGCTCGAACGAGGCCACGATGTTCTTGCCGTCGAGGGGCCGCCCGTCGTAGGCCCGGGCCTTGAAGGCCTGGACGGCGACGTCCGGGGTCCACCGCTTCAGGGTCTTGACGAGCCAATCGGCGCAGGCGGCGTGGGCCGGCGTGCCGGGAACGCGCGGCCCGAAGTCGACCTGGGCCTTGACGAAGGCATAGGCCGAAGCCGCGTCGAACTCGGGGCTCCCCTGCCCCCGCGCCGTTCCCCCCGCCTGTTGCCCGCCGCAGGAAAACCCCGTCAAAAGGACTACTGAAGCTGTTATCGATATCAGCTGCTTCATCATTCCGGATGCATTATACCCTTTTTCCATGCCTCGGACATACCGTTGCGGGCGTACGACATCGGGACCGAATAGGTCTTCGGAGTGAGCTTGGCGATTGAACAAGGCGAGGGTTTTCCCATATAATCCGCCCTTCGGCGATTCCCCTCAAGGAGGTCGGCATGAAACACGGTCCGGCGACGGCCCTCAGGGCATCCGTCATCCTCGTCCTGGTCCTGGCGTTCTCGGGCTCCCCGGCGATCCCGCAGGCCGCCCCCTCCCCCGGCTCCGCCGGCCCCGACCTCACCGGCCACCTCAAGTGGCGCTCCATCGGCCCGGCCAACATGGTCGGCCGCATCTCCGACTTCGAGGCCCTCGAGGCCGACTTCACCCAGGTCCTTCTCGGCACCGCGTCCGGCGGCGTCTTCAAGTCGGTGAACGCCGGCACGACCTGGGAGCCCATCTTCGACCGCTACGGCGCGGCCTCCATCGGCGACGTGGCCTTCTTCCAGAAAGATCCCGACATCATCTGGGTGGGCACGGGCGAGGAGTGCGTCCGCAACAGCGTGGCCTGGGGCGACGGCGTCTACAAGTCGACCGACGGCGGCAAGTCCTTCACCCGCATGGGCCTCGAGTCGACCCAGACCATCGCCCGCGTCCTGACCCACCCGACCGATCCCGACACCGTCTACGTCGCCGCCTCCGGGCACCCCTGGGGCTACACCGGCGACCGCGGCCTGTTCAAGACGACCGACGGCGGCGCCACCTGGGTCAAGCTGGCCGGCGGCCTGCCCAACGACGGCAAGACCGGGGCCATCGACCTGGTCATGCACCCCGGCGACCCCGATACGCTCTTCGTCGCCATGTGGCAGCGCGTCCGCCAGCCCTGGCGCTTCGACTCCGGCGGCCCGAACGGCGGCATCTTCAAGACGACCGACGGCGGCGCCACCTGGACCAAGCTGGCCCAGGGGCTGCCCACGGGCGAGGTCGGCCGCATCGGCCTGGCCATCTCCCGCTCCAATCCCAAGGTCCTCATGGCCATCGTCGAGCACGGCTTCCAGCCCGCGGCCCGCCTCGGGGCCGAGCAGAAGCCCAATCCCGAGTACGACGACATGGCCAAGCTCGGCACGGGCATCTACCGCTCCGAGGACGGCGGCGCGACCTGGAAATACGTCAGCCGGCAGAACAACCGGCCCTTCTACTACAGCCACATCTACATCAATCCCCTCGAGGACAAGTGGGTCTACTGGCTGGCCACCAACATGAGCTTCTCGGCCGACGGCGGCAAGACCTGGACCCAGGTCGGCGGCCTGCACCCCGACTTCCACGCCATGTGGCTCGACCCGTCCAACAAGAACCGCTTCTACGTCGGCCAGGACGGCGGCGCCTCCCTCAGCCACGACCACGGCAAGACCTGGATCTTCTTCGACAACCTGACCGCGGCCCAGTTCTACGCCGTCAGCGCCGACATGCGCGACCCGTACTACGTCTACGGCGGCCTCCAGGACAACGGCAGCTGGGGCGGGCCGTCCATGCACCGCGAGGGCCAGCTCCTGACCGACTTCTGGTACAACATCGGCGGCGGCGACGGTTTCCACACCCAGAACGACCCCCTCGACTGGCGCACCGTCTACGTCGAGAGCCAGGGCGGCGCCATCCAGCGGGTCAACGTCGAGACCCGCGAGAGCAGGCAGATCCGCCCGACGACGGCCAACATCCTCAACTACAAGGAGTTCTTCCCGCCGGCCCCGCCCGACAAGAAGGCCCCGGCGGCCAAGCCCGCCGCCAAGCCCGAGGCCGCGGCGCCCGCCGGGCCCCCGACCGGGCGCTCTCCACAGGACCGAGGCCCCTTCCGCTTCAATTGGTCGACGCCCATCATCCTCTCCCCCCACAACCCCCACACGATCTATTTCGGCGGCAATCACCTGTTCCGGTCCATCGACCGCGGCGACCACTGGATGATCGTCAGCCCCGACCTGACGACCAACGACAAGAAGAAGCTCCCCTCCATGTACGGCGGGACCGACAAGCCGACCGGCGGCATCACCTCCGACGTCACCGGGGCCGAGACCTACTGCACGATCATCACCGTCTCGGAATCGCCCAAGGTCCCCGGGCTCATCTGGGTCGGCACGGACGACGGCAACGTCCAGGTCACCCGCAACGGCGGCGCCACCTGGGCCAACGTCCGCCCGGCCATCAAGGGCGTGCCCGCCGGCACCTGGTGCAGCCGCGTCGAGGCCTCCCGCTTCGACGAGGGCACCTGCTACGCGACCTTCGACGGGCACCGGTCCGACGATTTCCGGGTCTACGTGTTCAAGACGACCGACTTCGGCAAGACCTGGACGGCCGCCTCCTCGGGCATTCCCGACGGCGAGCCCGTCTACGTCATCCGCGAGGATCCCGGCAACAAGAACCTGCTTTTCCTCGGCACCGAGTTCGGCGTCTACTTCAGCCGCGACGGCGGCGCCAACTGGTCCGACCTCGGGCTGAACCTGCCCACGGTCGCCGTCCACGACCTCCTCATCCACCCCCGCGACAACGACCTCATCGCCGCGACGCACGGCCGGGGCCTGTGGATCCTCGACGACATCACGGCCCTGCGCAAGGCCACCGACACGGTCGTCGGCCAGGACGCCCACCTCTTCGAGGCCGGCAAGCCGGGCACCCGCTGGCTCCGCGTCCAGCGCGGCGGCTACGGCCGGGGCGACCTGTTCTTCAAGGGCGAGAACCCGCCCGACGGCGCCCTCCTCCATTACTTCCTGAAGGCCGCTCCGGCGGCCCCGGCCACGCTCGAGATCTCCGACCCGACGGGCACGGCCAAGACCACCTATATCCTCGACGACGCCAGGGCCGGCATCAACCGCCTGGCCTGGGACCTGCGCTTCGACCCGCCGGCCGGGACCGTCCAGACCATGGCCGCCAACGTCAAGCGTCAGATCGACGGGGCCCTGCTGCGGGCCGACGTCCCCGAAGAGCAGAAGACGCAGCTCAAGAAGGCGCTGGCCGACCTCGAGAAATACGGGACGAACTTCCGCAAGGTCGCCGACATCCAGCGGGCCATCATGCCCATCGTCCGGCCCGGCATGGGTTTCTACGGGGGCGGCATGCGCGGCGGCATGGGCGGTCAGCCGGCCGAGCCCGGCACGTACGCCGTCAAGCTCACGGCCGGCGGCAAGGTCATGACCGGCAAGGTCGCCGTCCGGCTGGATCCTATGGTCGGGGAGAAATAGAGAAGAATAAAGCGGGGACACGTACCTTAGGTACGTGTCCCCGCTCATGCATTACTTGAACAGCGGGTCGGGGCTCACCTTCATGGTCTTGGTGGCCACGTCCTTGTCGTCGACGACGAGCGTCACCTTGTAGGAGCCGTAGTCGACGAGGTTGGCGCCGCGGCCGCGCATGCCGCCGCCCGGCGGAGGCGTCGCCGGCCCGGCCGGCTGCCGCCGCGTCAGGCTCCAGGAGGCCTTCTGCAGGCCCTTCTTGGCCGTGCCGCTCAGCTCCTGGACGAGGTTGCCTTCGAGGTCCTTGACGACGATCTTGACCGACTTGGGGTCGGCCTTGAGCCGGTAGTAGATGGTCGCCGCGACGGGCGGATTGTCGACCTTGGCGAACTCGCCGTACTGCTCGCCCCGCCGCTCGAGGCGGTTCCAACGGACGACCTCCTCGATGTCGAAGAGGTAGGCGTCCTTGGCCAGGTTCTCGGCCGTCATCTCCTTGAGCGGGGCGATGTCGGCGATATAGATGCCCCGGCCGTAGGTCCCGATGACCAGGTCGCGGTCGCGCTTCTGGACGGCCATGTCGCGGATGATGACGTTGGGGGCCGAGGTCGAGAAGGCCGTCCAGGTCTTGCCCCGGTCGACCGTGACGTAGACGCCGTAGTCGGTCCCGGCGTAGAGGACGTCGGCGTTGTCGGGGTCCTCTTCGAGGTCCCAGACGGGGTTCATCATGCCGCCGGAGATGTCCTCCCAGGTCTGCCCGAGGTCGCGGGTGACGTAGATCCAGGTCTTGTCCTCGTTGTGGGTGCGGTAGCCGTTGAAGGCCACGTAGCAGACGTTCTCGTCGAACCGCGACGGCACGACCCGCTTGACCCAGCGGTCGAAGGGGATGAGGGCGCCCTTGACCCCGGGCTTGGCCTTGCCCGTCTTCATGTCGTAGAAGCGGGCCGTGATGTTGGTCCAGGTCACGCCGCCGTCGGGCGACATCTGGACGTTGCCGTCGTCCGTGCCGGCCCAGTACAGGCCGGGCTTCTTGGCCGACTCGGCGAACGAGTAGATCGTGGCGTACTGGAGATTGGTCTTCTTGGATTCCTCGAGGCGCGCCTTATCGGCCCGCGACAGGTCGGGGCTGACGGTCACCCAGGTGCCCGGCTCGCCCCGGGTCAGGGAGCGGTGGACGAACTGGGAGCAGACGTAGACGATGCCGGGATTGTGGGGCGACAGGACGATGGGCGCGTTCCACTGGTAGCGCTGGGGCGGCACGCCCTTGGCCGCCTCCTCGGGGGTCGTCCGCTTGGCCAGGGGCGAGATCTGCCCGGTGGCCAGGTCGATGCGGCTCGAGGCCCCGAACTGGCTCTCGTAGTACATGAAGTTGGGGTTCCACCAGTCGCGCACGACGTAGTAGGCGTCGCCGGTCGGCAGGTAGTTCCAGTCGGCGGCGAAAACGCCCCAGGAATTGCGGTTCTGGGACGGGCCCCACCAGGCGCCGTTGTCCTGCGTGCCGCCCATGACGTTGTAGGGCTGCTCGTTGTCGGCGGCGACGTCGTAGAATTGCTGGGCGCTGATGGTCGACTTCTGGTCCCAGTGCTTGCCGCCGTCCCAGGTCTCCCCCGCCCCGCCGTCGTTGCCGCTCAGGATGTGGTTGGGGTTGGCGGGATCGAGCCACAGGGCGCGGTGGTCGACGTGGAGCTTGTAGGCGCCCGAATCCCAGCCGGTGACCTTGAAGGTCTTGCCGCCGTCGGTGGAGACGGTCGTGTTCGTGTCGACGGCGTAGAGGGTCTGGTCGTTCTGGGCGTCGACGTAGAGCCGGGCGTAGTATCCGGCCTCGGTCTGGTTGACCAGGGCGCTGCCGCCGGAGTGCTTGTACTCGGTCATCTTGGCCCAGGTCTCGCCGAGGTCGGCCGACCGGTAGACGACGCCGGAGCGCTTGACCGGCTGCTGGTTGAGCAGGAGGCCGCCGTAGAGCATCTCCAGGACGTGGCGGTTGGTGACCTGGGAGCGGCCCTTGGCCTCGGCCGAGTCGGCCTTGGGGGCCTCGCGCTTGTGGAGCTTCTCGATCTCGTCGACGGCCGCGACGAGGTCCTTGTTCTTGGCGTGGACCAGGCGGGCCGCGGCGTTGAACTTGGCCAGATCGACGCCGGATTTCGTCAGGAAGTCCTTGTCGGCGACGAACTCGTTGAGCTTCTTGACCAGTTCGGCCTCGTCGGCCGCCGTCGGCGCGACGAACTTGGCGGCCTGCTTGGCCAGCCGCGGGTCGATCTTGAAGGCCTTCCAGGTCTCGAAGGACTGGTTCTCGGCGAAGGTCCCGCCCCGGCCGAAGCCGCCGGCGGCCCGGAAGTTGGCGGCGCCGTCGCGCTCGGCCAGCCCGAGGTTGACCTCCTCGTCGATGCGGGCGTAGACGATGTCGGGGTTCTTGGGGAAGATGGCCAGGCCGGCCCGGCCGACCTCGAGGGAATTGGGCAGGCCGCCCTCGAGCTTCTTCCAGGTCTTGCCGCCGTCTGTCGTCTTGTAGAGGTTGTTGCCCGGCTGCCGGTCGATGTAGGTCCAGCTCCGGCGGTAGGTCTTGTAGGCCTGGGCGATGACGACGTTGAAGTCGCGCGGATCGACGACGAAGTCGCCGACGCCCCGGTCGGCCAGCGGCCAGCGACGCTCCCAGGTCTTGCCGCCGTCGGTGGTGACGTAGAAGCCGCGCTCGCTGTCCATCTCGTTGTCGTAGAGCTTGCCCTCGGCGGCGACGTAGACGACGTCGGGGTTCTTGGGATCGACCTGGACCTTGGGGATGAAGTAGCTCTTGGCCAGGCCGACGCTCGTCCAGGTCTTGCCGGCGTCGGTCGATTTCCAGACGCCGTTGCCGTGGGAGCTCGAGCGGGCGTGCATGGGCTCGCCCGTGCCCAGGTAGAGGACCTTGGGATCGGACGCGGCCACGGCCAGGGAGCCCATGCTCATGTTGCCGTACTTGTCGAAGATGGGCTCGAAGTGGGTGCCGGCGTCCTCGGTCTTCCAGACCCCGCCGCTGGCGGCCAGGACGTAATAGGTCGTGGTTTGCCCGGGGGGCACGGCGAACTCGGAGATGCGGCCCGAGAAATTGACGGGCCCGACCCAGCGCCAGGTCAGCAGATTGAGGTCGTCGGCCGTGACCTGCGCTTGGGCCACGGCGGCTCCCCCGGCGCCCAGGACGAAGCCCAGGGCCAGGAGGAGGACCAGCGGACGGGACAGACGGGTAGACATCGGGATCCCTCCTGAGGATTTATTGACAGACGGAATCGGCACGTCGTCTTTTAGACGGGCGGCGGCCGGTGTTTCTTCCATATCCCGGGGGCGCAGACCGCAAGAATATCAAAAAAATGGGGGACATGATACCTATTTCCTATTTCCCCTGGACCTGATAGCGAACCCTCAAGAGCGCTGAAAATGGGAAATAGGTATCATGTCCCCCATTATTCTAGAGACGATCTCGAAGCCGGCGAAGGCCTCGCGCGTGGGGCCGTTCGGGCGTGCTGACGAAATTCTCGAAGACGACGAAGCCGCCGGGCCTGAGGGAGGCCCGGACGCGCTCGACGAAGGCCGGATCGTCGATGGGGGCCCAAGCGAAGATCATGGCCACCAGGTCCCAGGCCTCGCGGCCGAGGTCGAACGAAGCGTAATCCGACTTGACGCCCTCGAGGACCACGCCGGCCGCGGCGGCGTTGCGCTTGGCGGTGGCCACGGCCTCGCCCGAAACGTCGACGCCCGTCACGGACCAGCCGGCCTTGGCCAGGGCTACGGCGTTCCGTCCCTGGCCCATGCCGAGGTCGAGGGCCCGGCCCGGCGGGACGCCCTTGACGGCGCCGACCAGGAACTCGCTCGGGACGCTGGCGAAGCCGTCCTCCTCCGGACGGCCGGTCAGGGCGGGCCGGCTGAAGGTCTTGTCGTATAAGGCTTCGGCCCCCTCGGGCTTGACGGCGAACAGGCGCATGATGACGCCGAAGCGCCGCTGGATCTCCTCTTGGGGGACGTTCCGGCGGGCCAGTTCGGCGGCGTATGCCCCGAGGCCGCTCGGGTCGGGCGGCGCCGCCCGGAACCAGTCGATGAATTCTCTCCAGACCTGGTCGTCGGAGACGGCCGCGGCGGGCTGGGGGGGAGCCTGGGCGGGAGCTTGGGATAACGCCGGGGAAGGGGCCTGGGCCCCGAGCGAGCCGCCCGCGACGAATCCCGCGATCGCGGCCATCAAAACGACGGCGATAGCCGGCCAAGTGCCGGATGGGACCTTGGGAGACATGTTCACGCGCATGGGGTTTCTCCTCGATCGTTCAAGGAGCATTCGTCCGATCGGGGCGTTCCGTTTGTGCCGGGACCCCGCCCTCCCCCTCAGAAGATGTGCCCGAAATTGAAGTACAGCCCCATGCCCTCGCGGCTCCAGGCGGCATCGACCCGGACGACGAAATCGGGCATATAGAAGCGCAGGCCGATCCCGGCGTCGACGGCGACCTCTCCGAGATCGACCGTCCGCAGCGAATGCCAGACCGTGCCGGCGTCGGTGAAGACATTGCCGCCGAGCGAGGCGTGGTCGAAGACGGGGACCGACGCTCCCCCGACGTACTGGGCCAGGGCCCGGACGGCGAAGACGTCCTTCTCGCCGAAGACGCGCAGGTAATTGCGGAAGTCGACCGTCAGCCGGCTGAAGGAGGCGTCACGGCTGCCCATGAAGCTTCCGGCCAGATCCTCCTGAAGGATGAAGCGGAAGCCGCGGGTCGGATGGATCTGGCTGTCGGAGGTGTCGTACTTGAGGGCGAAGGTCAGATAGGGGGCGAAGAGCCGCCCCTCGCCGGTGAGGGCGGCGAGCTCGTCGACGAGAGGGCCTTCCCGCGGCTCGGTATAGCGCAGCCAGCGGACCACGTAAGCCGCCTCGGCGACCAGATGCGGGGTGAAGCCGCGGCTGAACAAGAACGACAGGCTCGTCGTGGCATGGGTCAGGACGGTCTGATCCTCCTCGGGCGTCCCGGCCCCGAAACCGTAGAAGCTGTAGCTGAGGAACTTGACGTACTCGGCCTTGAGGTCGAAGGCCAGTCCGTAGCGCGTCCCCTGCCGGATCTCGGGATCGGCCATCGAGAAAGTGAAGACGTACCAGCGCTCCCCTTTGGTCGAGTTGAAGAGGATGAGGTCGAACGACTCCTTCCGGCTCAGGAAGTCGACGAGCTTGACCCGGCCGCCGTAGCCGAAGCCGATGTCGGTGTCGTACATGACGATCGGGAACGGGCTGATCGAGCGGCGGGAAACGGCCTCGCCGGCGGCCGGCGCGCTGAGGTCGAAGACCCGCCGTGAGGGCGGGCTCGTTCCGGCACCATCACCGGAGCGTACGGCGGCACGAACGGTCATCGCAAGGACCCGCGGCCGCCGCCAGGGCGACGACGAACCGGGCGGATGCCGAACGGACGAGACCGTGATGGTCGTGGGTCATGATGCTCCCCCGATCCCCTTATAAGCCCAAAGCCGGGAGGATTTCAAGCGGCGGGGCGGAGGCGCTTGCGGAACCAGGGCTGGAGGGCCTTCATCTTGGCGACCTGGGAGGCCGGGGCCCGGCGTCGGGCCGTGGCCAGCTCGGCGCTCCCGGCCGGCGCGCCCCAGCGGATCTCGACGCTGTCGTTGGGGTTGTAACCCGTTTCGAAGGCCTCGGCCCGCCGGAAGATCTCGGCCACGCTCAGCGTGCGCGGCGAGCCGTCGGAGCCCGCGTAGGTGATCGTCAGCTCTCCGGCCCTCTTGCGGAGCCGGGCCTCCAGCCGCGCCCGGATCTCGTCGGCCGTCCCCTTCCCGTCCATCTCGAAGGCGGCGGGATTGGCGGCGGCCTTGCCGGGGAACTCGAGTACGGTGTCGATGGCGATGAGCAGGCGCAGGTCGCGGTTGGGCGTCGAGTAGTCCTCCCACTGGCCGAGGGTCTGGAAGACGGCCTTGCCCGACGGCATGGGGATGACGGCCCCCGGGTGGGCTTTCATATAGGCTTCGCCGTTGGCCACCGAATCGACCCGCACGAGGAGCTGCTCGTGGAGGGCCCGGAACAGGTCCTCGAGGGCGGCCTCGGCGTCGAGGGGCTCGGGGTTGATGAGCCGGTCCATGGCCGCGTAGAAATCCCCCATCGGCAGGCGCTCCTGCGCCAGGGAGTAGTCGCCGTACCCGGGGTGGCGGGCGATCTCCGCGTTGGTCAGGAGGCGCGGCCGCCCTGCCTCGACGGCGATGGGCCGGAAAGCCTTGAACCCGGGCTCTCCGATAACGTCCTCGGTCGTGAACAGGAAGTTGCCCTTCCAGAAGCGTTTGACCCCGATGGTCCCGTCGGGCTGGGCGTCGACGCCGAGGAGCAGTCCGGGGGACTTGCGGGTCTGCGGCACCCAGCGGACGAGGGTGTAGGTGTGGCCGTAGGGATCGGCGTAGACCGTGCCCGGGCGCAGGGCCCGGCGGGCGAGAGGCAGCGGATAATAGTCGGTCCCGTCGGCCCGCAGCGCAGTCCGGCCGTTGCCGGCGTGGACGGAGTTCTTGACGCGGTTGAGCAGGCGCTCCATGGCCGCGACCGGCACGGCGGCGGCGCCGGCGGACGGATCGCTCCGATCGGCCGCGACGAAGCGCCCGGCCCGCGGCGGGGACTCGAGCGTGCCCCAGTCGGTCTCGTGATAGCCGAAGGGCAGTCCGGTCTTCCAGGCGAAGTAGGCCCGCAGGAAGTAGGGATTGTCGGCGCAGTCGGGGGTCATCGCGAGCGGGCGGGCGCCGTCCGCGTCGTCCTCTCCGAACCCGAGATGGTCGTGGAGGAGATTGCGGCCCCGGTCGCGGGTGACCTCGTGAAGGGCCTTCCAGGACGAGCGCTCGTCGGCGCCGGCGAAGAGGGCCTCGATCCAGGCCGAATAGAGGAGCTCGGCCGGCCGCGACCAGCCGACGGCGGGATCGAGGCCCGCGTCCGGCCCGAGCCCGGCGGCGGCGCGGCCCGAGCGGAGCAGAAGGACGGGGTCGGCCGACGGCGCGGCCTCGAACTCCGCGGCGATCCAGTAGGGCGGGCCCCCGCCCCGGAGGACGCGGCCGGGATCGACGGTCTCGCCCGACGGCCCGCGCAGGGCGAGCGAGGCCTTGCCGGGGTCGTCTTCGAACGCGGCCAGGACGCGCAGGGGCTCCCCTTCGCGCGGCGCCCGAGGAGAAATGAGGACGGCCGGGGCGGAATCGGGAACGGCGGGAGCTTCGGCCGCGGCCGTGACGGGGTCGCCGGCCCGCCCGGGTCTATCGCTCCGTTCGGTCCGGCAGGTCGCGCCGAAGGACAGAGCGACGGCCAGGACGAGGACCAGCCCCCTCCCCCGGCACTGAATGGGGCACTTAATGGGGGACATGATACCTATTTCCTATTTATTCACGTGAGGCGGGCGAGATCGAAGGCAAAAATAGGAAATAGGTATCATGTCCCCCTATTTTGGGCGGACGGTCCTTTCAGAAGTAATAGCGGAAGCCGACCGCTCCGGCCATGGCCACGTCGGTGGCCGGGATGAGGTCGAGCATCGGCACGACCTCGAGGAAGAGCTCGACGGGGGTCCTCTCGAACTCGTAGGACAGCCCGATCGGGACGCGCAGGCTGATGATGGTGTCGGAGGCGAACCAGATCCGGGCGCCGACGCCGTAATACAGGGCCATGCGGCCGGTCTCGACCCGGAAGAGGTTGAAGTTGTGGAGCAGCAGGTCGCCGTGGATCTGGAAGTGCTTCTCGTCGACGATGGACCAGGCCGCGCCGGCGTCGAAGGCCACCGTCTGGCGGTTCCAGATCTTGAAGCTGATGCCGGTCGGCTCGCCGAGGATGACGCCGAGGCCGATATTGTGGTTGGACTGGGCGTAGGTCAGTCCCGCGAGACTGCCGAGGAGAATGAGCAAAAAGGCGGCTTTTTTCATCATTTATCGCTCCTTGTTCCCGGTACTGGAGGAAAAAACGATACCACCAATACCGCCCCCGGTCAACCGATGGGGACGTTTCCGTTTGATTTATTCATCTTGCGTTCATCAAATGAATAGAATAAATAGGAACGTCCCCATTTTCGGAGGGAAGATGACGCTGAGAGAAGCCCTGAGGAAGCACCGCCCCCGCCTGGAGGCGCCGGCCTTCCTGCGCTACATCGGGCCGGGCCTGCTGGTCACGGTCGGGTTTATCGACCCCGGCAACTGGGCCTCGAACATCGCCGCCGGCGCTTCCCACGGCTACGCCCTCCTGTGGATGGTCACCCTGGCCACGGTCATGCTCATCGTCCTCCAGCACAACGCCGCCCACCTCGGCATCGCCACGGGCCTGTGCCTGTCCGAGGCGGCCACAGCCCACATGCGCCCGGCGGCGTCGCGGCTCGTCCTTTCGAGCGCCGTGCTGGCCGCCGTGTCGACGGCCATGGCCGAGGTCCTGGGCGCGGCCATCGGCCTGCGCATGCTCTTCCCCTGGCTGCCCTTGCGGCTCGGGGCCGTCCTCGTCCTCGGCGTCGTGCTGGTCCTGCTTTTCTCGAGCTCCTACCCGCGCCTGGAGAAATGGATCGTCGCTTTCGTCTCGCTCGTCGGCCTGGCCTTCCTGGTCGAGCTGGCCCTCGTCGACGTCTCGTGGGGCAAGGCCGCCGCGGCCTGGGTCGTGCCCACCTTCCCGGCCGGCTCCCTGCCCATCGTCATGGCCGTCCTGGGGGCCGTGGTCATGCCCCACAACATCTTCCTCCACTCCGAGGTCATCCAGAGCCGCCGTTGGGACCTCGAGAACGAGACCGTCATCCGCCGCCAGCTCAAGTACGAGTTCGCCGACACGCTCGTGTCCATGCTCGTCGGCTGGGGCATCAACAGCGCCATGATCCTGGTCGCGGCCGCGGCCTTCTTCGGCCGGGCCCCGGTGACCGAGCTCGACCAGGCCCAGAGGATGCTCGGGCCGCTCGTCGGGCCGGCCGCGGCGCTGGTCTTCGCCCTGGCCCTGCTGCTCTCGGGGCTGTCCTCGTCGATCACGGCCGGCATGTCGGGGGCGACCATCTTCGCCGGCATCTTCGGCGAGTCCTACGACATCAAGGACCTCCATTCGCGCGTCGGAGCGGCCGGCACGCTCGTCGCCGCCACGGCGGTCATCTTCCTCATCGGCGACCCGTTCCGCGGCCTGGTCGTCTCGCAGATGCTCCTGAGCGTGCAGCTGCCGTTCACGATCGTGACCCAGATCCGCCTGACCTCGTCCCGCAAGGTCATGGGCAAGTACGCCAACGGCCCCGCCCTCAAGGTCTTGCTGGGAGCCGTCGCGGCCGTCGTCATCGGCCTCAACCTGGCCCTCCTCAAAGCCCTGATATTCGGTTAGGGCTTGTCGAGGGGGACGGCCCGGGGCGCCACGGCCAGCTTGATCCCTTCGCGCCGGAACCGCTCGTGGAGCCGCTTGTAGAGGTCGTGGCGCAGCCGGTAGAGCTCCCGGTACTCCTTGACCCGCAGCCCGACCGACATGCGCACGCCGAGGTCGGTGAAGGCGTTGAAGCGCACGGCCGGCTCGTAGCCGGGGATGGCCCGCTCCGGCGCCGACATGACCTCGCGGATGACCTCGAGGGTGACCCGCTCGACCAGGGCCAGGTCGCTGTCGAAGGCGACGACGACGGGCAGGAAGAGCCCCATTTCCTTTTCCGGCAGGTGGGTATTGGTGTAGATGGCCGCGGCCAGCTTGGCGTTGGGGACGACGACCAAGTTGTCATCGGGGGCCCGGATGGTCGTGTTGCGCCAAGTGATGTCGCAGACCTCGCCCTCCTCCCCCGTCTCGAGGCGGATGTAGTCGCCCGGCCGGATCTTGCGCGTCATCAGGATGTTGAGCCCGGCGAACAGGTTCGACAGCGTGTCCTGCAGGGCCAGGGCCACGGCCAGGCCGCTGACGCCGAGGGCCGTCAGGAGCGGCGCGATGGACACGCCGAGGTAGTCGAGGACGAACAGGAAGCCGACGGCGTAGATGAGGGCGGTGGCGAAGTTCTTGAAGATCGACGAGGGCACCTCGACCCTGCGGTCGATGAAGACGTAGATGGCCTTGCGGGCCATCCGGGTGAAGAAGACGACGGCCGACAGGATGCCCAGGACGCCGACGGCCCGGCGCACGATCAGTGCGATCTCGGGCCTGAGCGGCACGACGCCCAGGACGACGGCCAGGCCGACGAGGAGGAACCAGACGACGACCAGGCCTTTCATCGAGTCGGCGACGATATCGTCCCATTCCGAGGCCGTCCGCTTGGCCCAGGCGTGGAGGGTGGTGGCGAAGACCTTGCGGACGACGAGGCCCAGGACCACGGCCAGGGCCAGGATGCCCAACGACAGGGCCAGGTGGAAGAGCTCGAGGCCGGGGGCGGCCGCGAGGTCGGTCGCGGCGACGGGGGCGGCGGCATTCATGCGCATTTGCTCCAGCCGCAGTTGATGCAGACGGGGCACTTCTCGTCGGGCAGGAGCGCCCCGCAGATCTTGCAGCGGACGGTGTAGAAGTCCTTGGCGTTGTGCTTGACCTCGCCGAAGTGCTTCTCCAGGACCTTGGCGATGGCGTCGGGGATGCTCTGGATGAGCCCGCCCTCGGTGAAGATGGGCTCGGAGCCGCCGATGCCCTTGAGCTGGGCGATGACCTCGTCGGCCTCGACGCCGCTGCGCAGGGCCGTCGAGATGAGCCGGCCCAGGGCCTCGGCGTCGGCCATGGTCGAGTAGCCGCTCTTGCCGATCGAGGCGAAGACCTCGAACGGCTTCTGGTTGTTGAAGGAAATGGTCACATAGAGGTTGCCGAAGCCGGTCTTGATCTTGTCGGTGACCGAGGGCAGCGAATCGGGGCGGCCTTCGGGGTGCTTGATCTCGGCGCCGTTCTTGTAAAGGACCTGGCTCTCGCGGCAGCCGTCGCGGTAGATGGTGATGCCCTTGGTGCCCAGGTCCCAGGCCAGGCGATAGGCCTTCTCGACGTCGTCGACCGAGGCCTCGTGGGGGAAGTTGATGGTCTTGGAGACGGAGTTGTCGACGTGCTTCTGGAAGGCCGCCTGGGTCTTGATGTGCCACTCGGGCGCGATCTCGTGGGCCGCCCGGAACCAGTCGGGCAGGGGCTTGTCGGGATTCCTGGCCTTCCAGTCGGCGTAGACGGGGTGGACGTCCTTGAGCTCGGAGTCGATGATCTTGGAGGTGACCTCGAAGGCGAAGACGGGCTCGATCGAGGACGAGCAGCCGGCGATGCGCGAGATGGTCCCGGTCGGGGCGATGGTGAAGACCGTGGCGTTGCGCATCTTGCCGCCCTTGTAGACGGACTGGGCGATGGCCGGGAACGAGCCGCGCTCGCCGGCCAGGTCGCGCGAGGCGGCCGTGGCCTCGGCCCGCAGGAAGCCGGCGACCTTGTCGGCCAGGGCCAGGGCCTTGGGCGAGTCGTAGCGGACCTTCATGAGCAGGAGCAGGTCGGCCCAGCCCATGACGCCGAGGCCGATGCGGCGCGCGGCCCGGGTCATCCGGTCGATCTCGGGCAGGGGGTAGCGGTTGACGTCGATGACGTTGTCGAGGAAGCGAACGCCGAGGCGGATGACCTCGCGGAAGCGGTCCCAGTCGAAATGGTCCTTGGCCTTGGGGTCGTGGAAGTTGGCCAGGTTGATCGAGCCGAGGTTGCAGGACTCGTAGTCGTGGAGGGGCTGCTCGCCGCAGGGGTTGGTGGCCCGGATGGGGCCGAGGCCGGCGGTCGGGTTGCCGGCGTTGACGCGGTCGATGAAGATGAGGCCGGGGTCGCCGATGGCCCAGGCCGAATCGACGATGAGCTGCCAGACCTTGCGGGCGTCCTTCCGGCCAGCGGGCGTGCCCAGGTGGGGGTCGACGAGGTCGTAGCTCGAGCCGGCGGCCAGGGCGGCCATGAAGGCGTCGGTGACGGCGACCGAGATGTTGAAGTTCGCGACGGAGGCGCCGTCGAGCTTCATCTGGATGAACTCCTCGATATCGGGGTGGTCGACGCGCAGGATGCCCATGTTGGCGCCGCGGCGCGTGCCGCCCTGCTTGACGGCCTCGGTGGCGGCGTCGATGACCTTGAGGAAGGACACCGGGCCGGAGGCCACGCCCTGGGTCTTGCGGACGAAACTGCCCTTGGGGCGGAGACGCGAGAAGTCGAAGCCGGTGCCGCCGCCCTCCTTGTGGACGAGGGCGGCGTTCTTGACCGTTTCGAAGATGGACTCGAGGGAGTCCTCGATGGGCAGGACGAAGCAGGCCGACAGGCACATGCCGCGGCCGGCGCCGGTCAGGGTCGGGCTGTTGGGCAGGAAGTCGCGGGCGTTCATGGCCCGGAGGAAGCGGTCGGCCCAGGCCTTGCGGCCGGCCTTGGTCTTCTCGGCCGTGGCGACGTAGGCCGCGACGCGGCGGAAGAGGTCTTCGGGCGACTGGTCGACGAGCTCGCCCTTCTCGTTCTTCAGGAAGTAGCGGGCCTTGAGGATCTTCAGGGCGTTGTCGGTGAAACCGGCGGATGCGGACACGTAAGCCTCCCGATATCGCGAATTTCCCACCCCAGGAAAATTAATCCTAGTGGAATGCTAGGATTATAAGCGGGTGCGGGCCGGAATGCAAGTAAAAAAATGGGAAAAAATAGGGGACATGATACCTATTTCCTATTTATTAGCGCGGGGAGTATTTGGGAAACGGGTACTGTGTCGCCGATCCGTTCGCAGGGGATCATGCCCCCCCTTTTATCGGACCTGGTCATCGCATATCCCGGCTATCCTGCCTGAATCGATGCGATGACCTGGTCCGTTCTTGACAGTTTTCTGGTACAATCGATGTCCGTCGCAGGGAGTGGAAACATGAACGAATACGGCGTCGTCGACAAACTGGAGAAGCCCGCGATCGACGAGGGCGCCTGGGTGGCCCCCGGGGCGGTCCTCGTCGGCAACGTCGCCCTGCGCCGGGGCGCCAGCGTCTGGTACGGCTGCGTCCTCCGCGCGGACATGGCCGGGGCCTCGATCGAGATCGGCGAGGACTCCAACATCCAGGACGGCACGGTCGTCCACGTCGACGAGAACCTGCCCTGTCTCGTCGGGGCCCGGGTCACGGTCGGCCACGGCGCCGTGCTCCACGCCTGCGTCGTCGAGGACGACGCCCTGGTCGCCATGGGCGCCACGGTGCTCTCCGGGGCCCGCATCGGCCGCGGCTCCGTCGTCGCGGCCGGGGCCGTCGTCGCCGAGGGCTTCCAGGTCCCGCCCGGCGTCATCGTCGCCGGCGTCCCGGCCAAGGTCCGCCGCGAGACGACCGCCGATGACCGGGCCCGCCTCGATCACGGCTGGCGCGCCTACGCCGCCCTCCGCGACCTCCACAAATGGGGGACATGATACCTGTTTCCCATTTTCCCTCCGAGGGAACGCAGAAAGAATCAAATGGACAGAAGCCCGGATGGCCTGGATAAATAGGAAATAGGTATCATGTCCCCCATTCTTGCGGTCATCTTCGATCTCGACGGGACGCTCCTCGACACCATCGTCGACATCACCGCGGCCTCCAACCGCGTCTACGAGCCGCGCGGTCTCGGGACCTTCACCGACGACGAGATGAAGACCCTCGTCGGCGACGGCGCCGAGGAGCTCATCCGCCGCGTCTTCGCCTGGCGCGGCCGGCCGGCCCCCTCCGACGCCGTCGTCACCGCGATCCTCGACGACTACCGCCTCGCCTACCAGGCCTGCTGGCACGAGCACAGCCGCCCGTACGCCGGCGTCCCCGAGCTCCTGGCCGCCCTGGCCGCGCGCGGCCTCCGCACGGCCGTCCTGTCGAACAAGTCCGACGTCTACACGACCCGGATGACCGACGCCCTGCTCCCGGCCCACCGCTTCGCCGTCGTCCGCGGCGCCCGGCCCGGCGTGCCGCTCAAACCCGACCCGGCCCCGGCCCTGGCCCTGGCCGCCGACCTCGGCGTTCCGCCCGACGCCTGCGCCTTCGTCGGCGACACCAACGTCGACATGGCCACGGCCCGCGGCGCCGGGATGTTCGCCGTCGGCGCGCTCTGGGGCTTCCGCACGGCCGCCGAGCTCCTGGCCCACGGCGCCCACGTCCTGATCGAGGCCCCCGGCGACTTGTTGGCGCACCTCGGCTAACGGGTCCTCGTCGACGCTCCTCCCCGGGGCGCCTCACTCCGGCCGCCCCTTGACCGCGGCGGCGACATCGCCCAAGATATGGGGCGCCCGCATCGCCTCACGGAGGACCGCCATGACCGCTGCTCCCCCCGCTCATGCCTCTCGCGCCTCGCGCCCCGATCACCCGTCCCGCCCCGGCCGCGCCCTGCCCCCGGCCCTCTTCTTCCTCGCTCTCCTCGCCGCGCTCGCCGCCAGCTTCCTGGCCGGCCGCCTCGCCGCCCCCGCGTCCGAGCGGGGACATGTACCGGAGGTACGTGTCCCCTTTTCTGTTTCCACGCCGTTATCCGCCTCACTTTCCGCGGCCCTCCCCGCCTACGCCGCGGTCCCCGACGTCCGCCAGAGCACGGGTTACACCTGCGGCGCCGCCGCCCTCCAGGCCTGCCTGGCCTACTGGGGCATCTCCGAGCGCGAGGACCGCCTGGCCGCGCGGCTCCGCAGCACACCCGAGAACGGCACCCATCCCGAAGATATCCTCCGCGTCGCCCGCGAGTTCGGCCTCACGGCCGATCTCCGCGAAGGGCTCGGCCTCGCCGACCTCGAAGCCGGCCTGGGCGCCGGCGCCACCGTCATCGTCGACCTCCAGGCCTGGCGCGAGCGGACCGACGTCCCCTGGACCGAGACCTGGGACGACGGCCACTACATGGTCCTCCTGGGCCTGGACGCCGGCTCCCTCTACTTCGAGGACCCCTCGCTCCTCGGGAGCCGGGGCGTCATCCCCCGGGCCGAGTTCCTCGACCGCTGGCACGATTACGAGGGCGACGCGCCCCTCGATCCCTCCGACCGGAAGTACGTCCGCATGGCCATCTTTTTGAGAGGCGCCAACCCACCGGCCTCCCCGCCCCAGGCCCTCGAGCGCGTGCACTGATCCGCCCCCCGGTCCGCCGCCGGCCGACCCCGCTTCTCCCCCGTCCGCCCCGCGCCAGCCTCCCCGTCGCGGGGGCCCCCCGCGCCCGGGGTCACGGGGGGTGAGGGACATTCCCCCCCCCTTTCACCCCCAGCGGCTATGGACGCTCCGAGCCGCAAGCTTAGAATCGGTGCGTTGAACGCGACCGCCGCGCCCCTCCGGGCGCCCGTCGCGTCGTGAGAGGAACGGAAAGAGGCGCGGGATGCGCGAGAACAGAAAAGACAAGCGGATCGCCGAGGAGAACCGGGTCGTCATCGAACTGCCCGGCCCCTCGCCCGCCGACGATCCCCGCCTGGTCAACGCCCTGACCAAGGACATCTCCCTGGGCGGCGCCCGCGTCGTCACCGACCACCTGTTCGAGGTCGGCGCCTCGCTCCGGATGACCCTCTACCTCTCGAAATCCAAGCAGATCGTCAAGGCCCGGGGCGACGTCCGCTGGAACCGCATGATCGAGCCCGGCCTCTACGAGATGGGGGTGGAGTTCGAGCACGGCATCCCCACCGGCGTCCTGGTCCTCATCAACCATCTCTACGGCAAGGGCCAGGGCGCGCCGACGCCCGTCCAAATGTGAAGGAGGTCCCCATGAACCCGAACGTCGAACACACCCTCGATCCCGCGGCCTTCCTCGACGACATCGAGAAGCGCGTCGGCGAGATCTTCGAGTCCCAGAAGAGCGAGGTCGAGCAGACCCTCATCGAGAAGATCAACCGCGAGAAGGAAGAGGCCCAGAAGCGCATCGAGGCCGTCAACCTGGAGTTCGCCCAGGTCCGGGGCTTCCTCGACGAGCACAAGCAGGCCATGGCCGCCCTCCAGTCGACCGAGACCTACCTCCGCGGCGAGATCCGCGGCCACTTCGAGCGGGCCGTCAACTACCAGAAGATGATGGAGAACGCCGCGGCCCTGGCCGGCGACGAGCTCGAAAAGATCGGCGGCCTCAACACCGAACTGGAGAAGGTCCGGAGCAAGGCCGAGGAGGAGTACGCCAACCTCAAGAAGAGCCTCGGCGGGTACGCCGGCATCATGGCCCGGATCCCTGCCCCCGCGCCCGCGTCCGCCGTCGAGGGCGACGTCGACTGGAACGAGGAGATGGGCAAGCTGCGCAAGGTCCGCGACCTCCTGGCCACCCTCCGCCAGCCCGAGCCCTCCTCCGCCGCCCCGTCCGGCGACGGCCAGGAGACGACCGCGCCCGCGGCGCACGAGGCCGAGGAGCTGGCCGCGTCCCTGGGGCTCATCGGGCCCGAAGAGGACTCCGTCAGCGACGACGCCGAGTTCGTCCTCGGCGCCCAGGCCCCGGAGCCCGAGCCCGCTCCGGCCGCTCCCGCCGGGCTCGATCCCGCCGCCGCCGAGGCCTTCCCCGAGCTGGCCGACCTCGCGGCCGAGATCGAGCCCGAGCCCGTCCCCGACGCCCCCCCCGATCCCGTCCTCGAGGCCCTGGCCCGCTACCGCCGGTCCGAGCCGGTCAACAACGGCATCGAGATCGGTTTTTACACCGGTTCGGACGTCACCATCCTCGACGTCGAGAGCTTCATGTCCTCCGTCGGCAAGGTCGTCGACAACGCCGTCCAGCTCCACTCCCAGCTCTCGCAGACGGCCTCGGTCAAGGACCTGTTCCTGCTCAAGCAGGAGATCCTCAACCAGCAGGAGGTCCTGCGCAAGCTGTTCTTCCGCGCCGTCCGGTTCTGCGACAAGGAGAACGGCCGCCTGCCCGAGACGCTCGGCGAGTTCCTGGGCTCCCAGGGCATGAAGGACCTCATCGAGCGGCTGACCATGGCCAACTGGAGCGACCCCTCGGACTTCAAGCCGTTCGAGAACGAGCTCAAGGCCCTCAAGCGGGCCTTCGCCACTCGCGCCGCGGCCAACCCGCACTACCTGCAGTCGGTCCTCGACCAGGTCGAGGGCCGCGAGAACTGACCGGTCCGGTCCGTCCGTCCCCCTCGGGGGCCGGCGCCCGGGCCGTCAGATGATCTCGAGGGCGTCCTTGTCCGGCAGCTTCGGGAACTGGACGTGGGGCTCGGTCTGATACCAGAACGCCACCGACGCCATATCGTCCTGGAGCGGCAGATAGCGCCCGCCCGTCCGCCAGCCCAGCGCCTGGATGGTCACCTTGAAGTCCTTCTCGAAGCGGACCGGGTCCATGATGTGCCAGCGGTACAGCCCGAACCGCTGCATGACCTGGTAGTGGCCGTCGCCGCGGATGACCTGCGGCAGGCCCGCGTACGGCGTCGTGAACTCGCGGTACTGGATGGACCCGTCCGGGGCCTTGGCGTCGAAGTCGTAGGAGCCGCAGAAGTAGTCCTCGGTGCCCGTGTAGGCGATGGTCGGGAACTTCCCGTCGCCGTCCATGTAGAACTTGAGCTCGCCCTCGCCCCACCAGCCGTTGTTGTGGACGCCCCAGGCCATGTAGGTGCCGACGTAGTGGCCCTGTCCCTTGACGCCGTCGAGGATGGTGTAGACGTCCTTGTACGGCAGCGGGTTGACGCGCCGGAACTGGGCGTGGAAATAGGCCGCGTCGTCGGGGACGTCGGTCAGGGCGTAGTTGACCTGGTAGTAAACGGTGAACTGATTCGTCGTCGGGGCCTCGTTCGGACGCGGCTTGGCGCCGATGTTCTCGAGGGTCATCTTGAAGCCCTTGCGGAAGGGCATCTCCCAGTAGCAGTTGAAGGCGCTGCCGGGATTGACGCAGACGGGCAGCGACGAGATCTGGGCGTACTGGCCCCAGCCGCAGGCGAAGAAGTCGCCGACGGGGCACTCGACCGAGGGCTCGGTCTCGCCGTCCCAGTAGATGCGCAGGATGGCGTGGCGCCAGCTGCCGGCGGGCGTCAGCCAGATCTGCTGGATGGCCCCCTCGCCCTTGACGTCGGCCATGACGAACGTTTCGCCGGCCGGGATGCGGACGTAGGGCGAGACCTTCCAGCCCTGGCCGAGGTCGCGGGCCGCGCTCATGGCCGGGCCGTCGGTCGACATGGCCGCCTTGCCTTTCTCTCCGGTGAAGTTCTCCGGGCTGACGGACCGGGTCTGCGCCTTCGACAGGCGCGACAGGTTGCCCAGGCCCATGCCCAAACCGTTGAAGGCCTTGCCTTTGTCGCTCTGCGGGGCCGCGGCCGCCGCGAACACCGCGAACATCAGCACGGCCAGCCCGGCCTTGATCAGGATCGCCTTGTTCATGAGTGCCCTCCTGGTGGATTTCGGGGTCATTCTATAAAAAAAATGGGGGACATGATACCTATTTCCCTATTTTCACTCTTGACAGGACAGGCGGCGGCCCGTATCATATGACTAAATTAGTTAGTCGTATGACTAAATATTGTAGTCGGAGGCGGCCATGCTCGAGATCCTCCTGAAATCCCCCGTCAAAAGCCGGCTCCTCCTCTATCTGCACACGCACGGCGAATCCTACGCCCGGGAGATGGCCCGCGACCTCGGCGTCTATCTGCGCGGCGTCCAGTACCATCTCCTGAAAATGGAGCAGGACGGCATCCTCTATAGTCAGCTCAAGGGCAAGGTTCGCCTGTTCGGCATCAATCCCCGCTACCCCTTCAAGAAGGAGCTGACGGCCTTCCTGGACAAAACCCTGACCTTCGTTCCCGAGGAGGAGCGGCGGCGGCTCTATACCCCCCGGCTGAGACCCCGGCGTACGGGCAAGCCCCTTTGAAGATCACTCCGCGTCTCCCCCTCGCCGATCTGGGCGCTCTCGTGTGCGACACGTGCCTCAAGAACGGGATCGATATCGTTCTCTCGGGTGGAGCCTGCGTGTCGATCTACACGAAGAACCGGTATCGATCGTTCGATCTCGACTTCGTGCTTCGGTCTCCCGTGCCCAGGAAGAAGATCAAGGGGACCATGGAGGGGCTCGGCTTCCTTCCGGACGGCCGGCACTTCCGCCACCCCGCCAATCCCTACATCGTGGATTTTCTCCTTCCGCCTCTGTCCGTGGGCGAAGAGCCTGTCCGAGAGGTCAGCGAGATCCGCTCGGGCGAGATGACCCTCCGCCTCCTCTCCCCCACGGATTGCGTCAAGGACCGGCTGGCCGCCTATTACCACTGGAACGACCGGTCCTCGCTCGAACAGGCCGTACTGGTCTGTCGCGATCAGGACGTCGATATGCGCGAGGTGCGCCGTTGGTCGCTCAATGAGGACAAGAGGCCGGAATTCGAGGTTTTCAAGGCCCTGGCCGCAAAAGGAAATGACCGGGCATGAGCCGTTCGGGAATATTCAGACATGTCGGATGTAATCCCAGAGGACGGGACGCGCTCGCGCGATTAAAGAACAACGGGAGGAACGCATGACCAGCCAGAAGCCCAAGGACGAACAGCCCCTCGCCGGCCGGACCGCGCCGGGCGGATCCTCCCCGAAAGGCCCTTCGTTCGCCGCCGTCGCCGTGCTCCTGGCGGTCCTCGGCGCCGGCGCCTACGCCGTCGTCGCCCGCAACAGCTGCCCGCTCGCCGCGGGCCCGTCCGCCCTGGCCGCATCCCTGCCCGAGGAGGCATCGCCCATGGCCGATCCGTCCCAAACCTCCGCCAAGGCCGCCCGTGAGGCCGTCGACAAGCTCGTCGCCGAGCAGAAGTTCGAGGCCGCCGCCGCCGAGTGCGCCCGCGTCCGGGACGAGGCCCGGAAGGCGGGCGACGACGCCCTCTGGACCTGGGCCCTGATCAAGGAGAGCCAGCTGCGCACGGGCCTCCACGGCTACGAGACGACCGTCCGCTTCCTCAAGGACCAGCCCTGGCCCGACGCGCCCGTCGAGCGCGACATGCTCGAGCTCTTCTACGCCCAGTCGCTCCTGACCTATTACCGGGCCTATTCCTGGGAGATCAACACGCGCGAAACGGTCGAGGCCGCCGGCCCCGTCGACCTCAAGTCCTGGACCCGCGACCGGATCTTCAGCGAGGCCTGGGCCTCGCTCCTCCGCGTCTGGCAGGACCGCGACCGCTTGGCCTCGCGCCGGGCCGCCGAGTTCCCGGACTTCTGGAGCCCGGGCGACTATCCCGCCGGCGTCCGCGACAACCTGCGCGACGCCGTCGTCTATCTCCTCGCCGGCGTCCTCGGCGACACCTCGTTCTGGACGCCGCGCCAGTCGAACGAGACTTGGCTCGTCGACCTCGCCAAGCTCCTGGCCGCCGCGAACAAGCCCGTCCCCTCCGGCGCCGCGGCCGCCGCCCTGGCCGACGCCGCCGCCCATCCCGTCGCCAAGGTCGCCGCCCTGCTCGGCGAGCACGAGACCTGGAGCCGGCGCAGCGCCCGCCCGGCCGCCGCCCTCGAGGCCCGCTTCGAGCTCGTCCGGTCCCTCCACGAGGCCTTCACCGAGGCGGACGACCGCGCCCTCCTCCGCGCCCACCTCGCCCGTTACCTCACCGCCAACCGCAAGCACGCCTGGTGGGCCGTCGGCCAGGCCCTCCTGGCCGAGCACACCCGCGAAGAGGACGCCCCGGACGCCCTCGTCCGGGCCCGGAAGATCGCCCTCGACGGCGTCGAGCGCTTCCCCGGCACGCCCGGCGGCGACCGCTGCCGCCACATCGTCGCCTCGATCGAGGCCCCCGGCTACGCCCTCGAAGCCATGCGCCTCGACGCCCCCGGCCGCCGCTCGGTCCGGCTGACGCACCGCAACCTCGACCGCATCTACCTCCGCGCCTACGCCCTCGACCTCGAGGCCGAGGTCAAGGCGGCCAAGGGCTACACGCTCTTCCCCCAGGGCGACGAAGCCCGCCGGCTCATCGCCGAGCGCAAGCCCGACGCCGCCTGGCGGGCCGACCTGCCCAAGACGCCCGACTACCGCGACCACAGGACGTACGCCACGCTCCCGGACGGCCTGGCGCCCTCGCTCTATCTCGTCGTCGCCTCGGCCCGCGAGGACTTCGCCGGAACGAACAACCAGGTCTACGGCGTCGGCGTCATCGTCGGCGACCTCGTCCTGGCCAAGCGCGACGCCTGGTCGGCCTCGGGCGGCAGCGCTGGCTTCGACGCCCTGACGCTGTCCGGCGCCACCGGCCGGCCCGTCGCCGGTGCCACGGTCGATCTCTACGCCTTCAACTGGCGCCGCGGCCACACCAGGGTCGAGTCCCGGACGACCGACGCCGAGGGCCGGGTCCATTTCGGGGCCGTCGGCCGCTCCGGCGGCTCCTACTTCCTCATCGCCAAGAAGGGCCGCGACGTCGTCATCGACACCGACAGCTTCTATATCGGCGGGGACCGCGAGCCCGCCGACAGCCGCGCCTCCCTCGTCTACACGGACCGCTCCGTCTACCGCCCGGGCCAGAAGCTCTATTGGAAGGTCCTGGCCTACAAGGGCCGCCGCGACCTCGGCCGCTTGTCCCCCGAGGCCAACCGCGCGGTCACCGTCCGGCTCGAGGACATCAACCGCGAGCCCGCGGCCGAGGCCGTCGTCACGACCAACGCCTTCGGCACGGCCAGCGGCGAGTTCGTCATCCCGCCCGGCCGTCCCCTCGGCGAATGGACGCTCGCCGTCTCGCCCGAAGGCGAGGCCTCCGTGCGCGTCGAGGAGTACAAGCGGCCGACCTTCGAGGTCACGGTCAAGGACCCCGTTAAACCCCTGCGCTTGAACAAGCCCGCCGCCCTCGGCGGTGAGGCCCGCTATTACTTCGGCCTCCCGGTCGCGTCGGGCGAGGCCGTCTGGCAGGTCGCGCGCGAGCCGGTCTATCCGAGATGGTGGTGGTGGTGGGGCGACGGCGGCGGCGGGCGCGGCTCCCGCAGCCAGAAGATCGCCGGCGGCCGCTCCCCCATCGGCGCCGACGGCTCGTTCGCCGTCGCCTTCACCCCGCTCGCCGACGAGCGCGAGGGCGGCGCCGCCTCGGGCCTCAGCTACCGCTACACACTCTCGGTCGACGTCACCGACGAGGGCGGCGAGACGCGCTCGGCCACGCGCACGTTCCGGCTCGGCTTCGTCAACGTCGAGGCCCGGACGACCGCGGAGGCGGAGTTCCTGACGGCCGGCGCGCCGGCCCGGTTCACGGTCCGGCGGACCGACCTCGACGGCACCCCCAAGGCCGGGCGCGGCTCGTGGCGGATCGTCCGCCTGGTCCAGCCCGAGGAAACGCTCACGCCCGCCGACCAGCCCCTGCCGGCCGCGCCGCGGTCCGGAAGCCCCGATTTCCCGCCGACCGCCGGCGACCTCCTCCGGCCCCGTTGGGAGACGGTCGAACCGGAGACCGTCGTCCGGATGTGGAAGGAAGGCCCGGAAGCGGCCAAGGGCGCGGTCGAGCACGACGCCAAGGGCGCCGCGAACATCGCCACCCCCGCGCTCGAGGCCGGGGCCTATCGCCTGCTCTACGAGACCAGGGACGACTTCGGCGCCGTCTGCCGCGACAGCCTCGACTTCCTGGTCGCCGGCAGGGCCAAGCCGGCCTTCAAGGTGCCGCTCCTGCTCAAGGCCGAGCGGAGCGCCGTCCCCGTCGGCGGCAGGGCCCGCTTCCTCGTCGCGAGCGGCTGGAGCGGCCAGCCCGTCCTCTACGAGACGTTCAAGGGCGGCGCCCTCTGGGAGCGGCGCTGGCTCGAGGCCGGCCGCGACGGCGGCGTCGTCGAGATCCCCGTCGGCGAGGACCTCCGCGGCGGCTTCGGCGTCCGGGTCACCGCCGTCCGCGACCATCAGCTCATGAGCGAGGAGGCCAACGTCTTCGTTCCCTGGGACAACAAGGAACTGGCCCTGTCGTTCTCGACCTTCCGCGACAAGCTCGCGCCCGGCGGCCGCGAGACCTGGCGGGTCACGGTCAAGACCCCGGACGGCAAGCCCGCCGAAAAAGGCGCGGCCGAGCTCCTGGCCTACATGTACGACCGCAGCCTCGACCTGTTCGCGCCGCACCGGCCGCCGCGCCTGAGCGACCTCTATCCCGGACGGACCGGCACGGACGCGTGGGACGCCGTCCTGGGCCCGGCCGCGTACCTCCTGTGGGGCAGCGACGGCTGGGTCCGTATCCCCGGTTATAAAACCTTCCGGGCCGACGAGCTCTTCTCGCTCGGCGGCTACGGCATCGGCGGGCCCGGCCGGCGTTACCGCGGCGGAGTCGTCGGCGGGGTGGTGGGCGGAGTCGTCGCGGACGCCACGGTCGAGGCCGCCGCTCCCACGCTCGACGCCAAGGCGACCGTGTCGGCCTCCAAGGACAAGGCCCCCCGGGAACAGGCGCTCGAAGAGTCGGTGACGATCGTCGAGGGCGATTCCGCCATGCGCTCGAACTTCGCCGAGACGGCCTTCTGGCAACCGCACCTCCTGACAGGCGCCGACGGCACGGCGGCGATCGAGTTCACCGTGCCCGACAGCGTCACGAGTTGGCGTGTTTTCGTCCACGGCGTCACCCGCGGCCTGGCCGGCGGCACGCTCGAGACGGAGGCCAAGACGGTCAAGGACCTCATGGTCCGGCCCTACCTGCCGCGGTTCTTCCGCGAGGGCGACCGGGCCGAGCTCAAGGTCGTCGTCAACAACGCCGGCGAGAAGGCGGCCTCGGGCGAAGTGACGCTCGAGATCACAGACCCGGCGACGGGCGAGAACCTGGCCCCGGCCTTCGGATTGCCGGAGACGGTGCCGCCGCGCGCCTTCACGGTCGCGGCGGGCGGCGGCGCGACCGTCGCGTTCGCGCTGGCCGCTCCGGCCCGCGTCGGCACGGTGGCCTTCAAGGTCGTGGCCAAGTCGGGGGCCCTCTCCGACGGCGAGCTGCGGCCGCTCCCGGTCCTGCCGGGCCGCATGCACCTCGTCCAGTCGCGCTTCGTCACCCTCAAGGAAGACCGGCCGCGCGAGCTGCGCTTCGAGGACATGGCCAAGACCGACGACCCGACGCGGCTCCACGAGCAGCTCGTCGTCACCGTCGACGCCCAGCTCTTCTACGGCCTGCTCGACGCCCTGCCCTACCTCGTCAACTACCCTTACGAGTGCACCGAGCAGACCCTCAACCGGTTCCTGGCCACGGGCATCCTCTCGAGCCTGTACGCGAAGTACCCGGCCGTCGGCCGCATGGCCCAGGAGATGAGCAAGCGCGAGACGGTCTACGAGGCGTTCGACGCGGCCGATCCCAACCGCCGCATGGCCCTCGAAGAGACGCCCTGGCTGCGTGAGGCGAGGGGCGGCGACGCCGAGGGTTCGGACGTGGCCAAGGTCCTCGATCCGCGGGTGGCCAAGGCGCAGAGGGAAGCGTCGCTGGCCAAGCTGCTCGAGGCCCAGACGTCGCTGGGCGCATTCCCCTGGTGGGCCGGCGGGCCGCCGTCGCCCTACATGACGCTCTATATCGTCAGCGGCTTCTCCAAGGCCGTCGAGTTCGGTGTCGACGTGCCCAAGGACGCCGTGGTCAGGGCCTTCGCCTACCTCCACCGCCACTACCTCGACGAGATCATGGCCGAGATGAGGACCCACGACGCCGGCTGGGAGTTCGTCACCTTCCTCAACTACACGCTCAGCAACTTCCCCGACGCGTCCTGGACGGGCGGCGTCTTCACGGCCGAGGAACGCGGCCGGATGCTCGACTTCTCGTTCAAGCACTGGAAGGACCACGCCCCGTATCTCAAAGGATATCTGTCCCTTACGCTCAAGCGGGCGGGCCGGGCCAAGGACGCGGCGCTCGTCTGGGAGAGCGTCATGGACAGCGCACAGACGTCGGAGGACGGCGGCACGAGCTGGGCGCCCGAGGACAGGGGCTGGCTGTGGTACAACGACACCGTCGAGACCCACGCCTTCGCCCTGCGGACGCTCATGGAGCTCAAGCCGGCCGACAAGCGGAGCGAGGGGCTGGTGCAGTGGCTGTTCCTCAACAAGAAGCTCAACCACTGGAAATCGACGCGGGCCACGTCCGAGGTCCTCTACTCGGTGGCCTGGTACCTGAACAAGACCGCGGCGCTCGGCGCGCGCGAGACGGTCACGGCCGAGATGTGCGGCCAGAAGACGGTCTTCACCTTCGAGCCCGACAAGTACACGGGCAAGAAGAACCAGCTCGTGGTGCCGGGGGCCAAGCTCGGGCCGGAGTGCGCCGCGGTCAAGGTGGCCAAGGGCGGCAAGGGGCTGGCTTTCGCGAGCGCGACCTGGCACTTCTCGACCGACCGCATGCCCGAGAAGGGCGACGGCGACCTGTTCGCGGTCGAGCGGACCTATTTCAAGCGCGAGAAGCGGGGCCAGGAGGTCGTGCTGAAACCGCTCGCCGAGGGCGCGGCGCTCGCCGTGGGCGACGAGATCGAGGTCCATCTTGCGATCCGGGCCAAGCACCAGGCCGAGTACGTCCATCTGAGGGACCCGCGGCCGGCGGGCTGCGAGCCGGCGACGCTCGTGTCGGGCTACAAGTGGGACCTTGGCTTGGGCCGCTACGAGGAGATCCGCGACAGCGGCACGAACTTCTTCGTCGAATGGCTCCCCGAGGGCCAGTACACGCTCAAGCACCGGCTGCGCTGCGCCATGGCCGGGACGTTCAAGGCCGCGCCGGCGACGCTGCAGTCGATGTACGCGCCGGAGTTCGCGGCTTACTCGGCGGGCGGGCTGATCACGATCAAATAGGCGGACCGGGAAAACGGGGACATGACCCATTTCTCCTGAAATGGGATCGTGTCCCCGAATTTCCCGCTAGACTGCCCCGATTTCCCAAAGGGAAAATGGGAAATAGGTATCATGTCCCCCATTTTTCCCATTTTTCTGGATTGACACCCGCGCGGCGGCGGTCTACCATCCCCTCACTATGAAAAAAACCATCGCCCTTCTCGCGCTCGCCCTCACGATAGCCCTCGCCGGCACGGTGTCATCGATCGCCGCGCCGGCCCAGACCGCCGCCAAGCCGGCCGCCCCGGCCAAGGCGGCCGCCGCTCCCGCGGCGGTGCTGCCGCCCGGATTCGACGCCCTCGTCGCCAAGTCGCTGAAGACCTTCGGCGTCCCCGGCATGGGCATCGCCGTGGTCAAGGACGGCCGGGTCGTCCTGGCCAAGGGCTACGGCGTGCGCAAGCTCGGCGAGCCGGCGCCGGTCGACGCCCGGACGCTCTTCGGCATCGCCTCGAACACCAAGGTCTTCACGGCCACGGCCCTGGCCCTGCTCGTCGAGGAGGGCAAGCTCGAGTGGGACGCCCCGGTCACGCGTTACCTGCGCTGGTTCCAACTCTCCGACCCCTACGTCACGCGCGAGCTGACGGTGCGCGACCTCCTCGTCCACCGGAGCGGGCTCGGCCTCGGGGCCGGCGACCTCCTGCTCTTCCCCGAGACGACCTACGGGCGCCGCGAGATCGTCGAGCGGCTCCGCGAGGTGCCCCTGGCGACGAGCTTCCGCAGCGCCTACGCCTACGACAACGTCCTCTACGTCGCGGCGGGCGAGCTCATCGAGGCCGTCAGCGGCCGGACCTGGGAGGACTTCGTGGCCGAGCGCATCCTGAAGCGGGTCGGCATGGCCTCGAGCCGGACGCGGCACACCGCGGACACGGCGGGGATGAACGTGGCCATCCCCCACGCCGATCTCGAGACGGGCGTGATCCCCCAGCCCATCGACGAGAACGACAACATGAACGCCGCCGGCGGCATCCTGTCGTGCGCCGAGGACATGGCCAGGTGGATGCTCGTTCACCTGGAGGAGGGCAAGCTGGCCGACGGGACGCGGCTGGTCTCGGAGCGCATCGTGCGGGAGCTGGCGACCATCGTCACGCCCATCCCCATCGGCACGCCCCCGCCGGAGCTCGCGGCGCAGCGCATGAACTTCAACGGCTACGCGCTGGGCCTGCGCATCAACGACTACCGCGGCAAGAAGATCGTCAACCACACCGGCGGGCTGACGGGCTACGTCTCGCGCGTGCTCATGGTGCCCGAGCTCGAGCTGGGCATCGCCGTGCTCACGAACCAGGAGTCGAGCGACGCCTACAACTCGCTCATCTACGCCGTCGTCGACCAGGCCATGGGCGTGCCGCCGACCGACTGGATGGCCGCCTACCTCAAGGTCCAGGCGCGCGGCCAGGCCTCGGTGGACGAGGCGCTGAAGAAGGCGGCCGGGCGGCGCGACGCCTCGCTCAAGCCGTCGCTGCCGCTCGAAGCCTACGCCCGGGCCTACACGGACGCCTGGTACGGCCCCATCGTGATCGGCGTCGAGGGCGGCAAGCTGGTCATGAGCTTCGCCAGGACGCCGGGCATGGTCGGCGACATGGAGCACTGGAGCCGCGAGACCTTCGTGGTCAGGTGGCGCGACCGCGAGCTCAGGGCCGACGCCTACGTGACCTTCGCCCTCGATCCCGACGGCGAGATCGTCGAGGCCCGCATGAAGGCCGTTTCGCCGGCGACCGACTTCAGCTACGACTTCCACGACCTCCGGCTGCGGCCGGAGAAGAAATAGCCGCCCGGGACCGGGCGGAGTAAGGGAGCGCGCCGATGACGGGAATGGGCCGGAGGCGTTTCGTCAGGGACGCGGCGTTCGTCGCGGGCGGCGCGGCGCTCTTCGGAGGGCCGGCGGCCTGCGGCCGGGCCGGCGCCAAGGCCGCGGCCCGCAGCCGCGTCGTCTCGGTGGCGGTTGCGGACATGCTGAAGGACCTCGACTACGATCCGGCCGCCGTCCACCGGGCCTTCGACGCGGGGCTGCGCGAGTTGACGGGCGAGCGGACCCTGGCCGGCGCCTGGTCGTCGCTTGTCGGGCCCGACGACGTCGTCGGCATCAAGATCAACTGCATCGGGGCGCCCCGGATCTCTTCGTCGCTGGCGTCGATCAACGAGACCGTCGCCGGGCTGAAGAGTGCGGGGGTCAAGGAGAACGCCATCGTCGTCTGGGACCGGATGGACCGGGACTTCCGGCGGACGGGCCTGGCCATCAACCGAGGCCCGGAGGGCGTCCGGGTCATGGGCTGCTCGACCGAGTGGGAGGGCGTCGTGCCCTGGGTGGCCGGGTACGATCCCGCGGTCTACGTGTCGTTCGAGGACGGCACGCTGCGGAAGTTCCGCGAGCTCGTCGGGCGCGGCTTCACGGCCGAGGGCTCGCACCGCGAGATCTTCAACTCCGTCTCCTGGCTCTGGACGCTGGCCCAGCAGGGCGACGCCCGGGCCCGCAAGTACGAGGCCGAGCTGCGGCGGCTGTACACGGACTACGACGACCGCGACGGCATCAAGAGGATCGCCGAGGAGGTCGCCGACGCGTTCGACGGCGTCGTCATCGAGAACGAGGACCGTTCCTGCTTCGCGGACATCGTGACCAAGGGGATCACCAAGCTCGTCAACATCGCCGTCCTCAAGCACAACGAGGACAGCGGCGTGACCTGGGCGGCCAAGAACATCGCCCTCGGGGTGACGACCAACAAGGTCCGCTTCCACATCGACTATTGCGCCAAGGCCATCCCCGAGATCATGGCCGCGCCCTGCATCCGGGACAAGACCGTGCTCCACATCGGCGAGGCGGCCAAGATCTCGACGGTCAGCGTGGCCGGGGCCCAAATCGCGCGGGACGAGCGCATCTTCTTCAGCCGCGACCCCGTGGCCATGGACCGCATCGGCCTCGACATCCTCGAGGAGAAGCGGGCCGCCCAGGGGCTCGAGTCGATCCGGGGCATCGCGACGCACGTCGCGGCCTGCGCGCGGAAAGGGCTGGGGACGGACGACCTGAAGCGGATCGACTGGCGGGCCTTGCGGGCGTGATCCGCTTCCCGGCCTGATCTCAAGAGCGGCTTGACAGAGAGGGCCGCTACGGATAGAATACATACGAATATTTTAGAAGGATTTTGCACATGTCCAAAACGATCACGCTGCGGATCTCGGAAGAGCATTACGAGGCGTTCAAGAAGTATGCCCGGCATGACAATCGCACCATCTCGAACGCCATCGAGACCCTGGCCCTGAGGCAAATGGAAAGCGCCCAATTTGCCGACGGCTTGGAAATGGAGGGCATCCTCGCCGATAAGGACCTGGTCGCCCGGATCAAGGAGGGGGCCAAGCAGGCGAAGGAGCGGAAGGTCCGCTTCGTTGAGTGAGTACCGGATCTTCGAGACGGTCCGTTTCCAGGACGATCTCGAACGGATATCCCCTGCCCGTAAAGACAAGCTGGACAAGAAGCTGAGAGAGTCGTTCTAACCTCAGCTAAGGGTCCAGCCCTACTTCGGAAAGAACATCAAGAAGCTGAAGGGTTTCGATCCGGAGACATGGCGGTATCGCATCGGACCATACAGATTCTTCTACACGATCGATGACGGAGAGCGAACCGTCTTTCTGATCGCGGCGGAGACTCGACAGGCGAGTTACTGAAGGGGCGGGAGCGCGGCCAGGACGGCGTCGAGCCGTTCGGCCGAGCCGGCGCTCTGGACCCAGCGGGCCCGGAGCTTGTCGGGGAAGGCGGGGTCGCGGACGGCGGCGGCGCGGTAGAGGCCGGCGGCGTAGGCGGACTCGGCGGCTTCTAGCGTCGGCCACCACGAGAAATAGAGAAAGACGACGTTGAGGTTCATCGTCTCGTCGGCCGGCTTGAGGACGAGGGCCTGGCGGAAGCTGGCCTTGGCCCGGTCCTGAAAGGTCATCAGAGGGTAGTTGATGAGGAGGTAGGCCAGCCCCGTCTCGTAGTGGACGGAGGCGTCGATGGGGTTGGCGGCGACGGCCCGGGCGTAGCGGGCCACGGCTTGGTCGCAAAGGGTGTCGCGCTCTTCGTCGCGGCCGGCGGCGTTGGCGACGCGGGCCATCTCCATGGTCAGGCGGGCCAGCTCGGTCTCGAAGACGGCCCGGGGCGAGGCGGCGGCGGCGCGGACCAGGCGGGCCTCGAGGGCCGGGAAGGCGCTCTCGACGCTGCGGGCTTGCGTGCGGGCGGCGCGGTAGGCGGCCAGATGCCGGAAGGCGGCGAAGTCGCGGACGGCGGGGACGAAGAGGGCGATGGCGAGGGCGGGCGCGAGAACGAAGGTCAGGAGGCGCCGGAGAGAGAGAGGGCGGGATTTGGGGGGGCCGCCGGCGGCGCGGGAGAGAGACTTGGCCGTGTCCCTGCGGCGCGCCTCCCCGCGTTTGGCGAGGACGGCGGCGGCCAGCATGGCCATGGTCACGAAGTGGACGGCGTTGGCCGGGATCTGGAGGTTGAAGTCGGTCAGGCCGTGGATGAGGAGGGCGAAGACGGCCAGGCCCGCGCCGAGCCCGATGCCTTTGGCGAACGAATTGCGGCGGCGGCGCCACAGGGCCGCGAGCCAGACGAACAGGCCGAGGCCGGCGAGGGTGAGGGCAGCGCCGGCGACGACGCCGTTCTCGGCCGCGTATTCGAGATAATCGTTGTGGGCGAACGAAAGCCGCAGGCGGTCGTCGACCTTCTCGTACATCGGGTAGGCGTTGACGTAGGTGCCCTTGCCCGTCCCGGCCAGGGGGAAATCGCCGATGAGCTCGAGGGTGTTGCGGTAGAAGGTGCGGCGGGCCTCGGAGGTGACATCGACCTCGGAGAAGCGCGCCACGACGGGCCCGATGCCGAGCCAGACGGCCGCGGCCAGGACGACGGCGGCGACGGCGCGGACGATGGCGCCGTAACGGCGGCGGCCGGGGCGCCCCTCCCCGCCCGAGGCGTCTTCCGAGGAGAACTCGCGCCAGGACGAGACCGCGGCGGCGGCCAGGACGGTAGTGAGCGCGAGGACGAGGATGCCCGAGCGCGACTTGGAGAAGACGATGCCGAGGGCCAGGGAGACCGGGACGAGGCCGAGCAGGAGCGTCCACTGCAGGCTCTCCTGGCCGAACCAGACGATCTTGCGCCGCAGGGACAGTCCCTTCTCCATGGCGAAGTAGCGGGCTTTGACCAGGAGGTAGCCGAGGGCGAGCGGGAAGGCCATCTCCAGGAAGCCAGCCAGGTGATTGCGGTTGACGTAGGTCCCCGTGACGGAGCCGAGATTGTAGCGCTTGGGGCGGCCGAGGAGGTGCTCGTGGCCGCTGAAGACCTCGACCATGCCGAAGAGGGCCTGGAAGCTGGCCGAGGTCAGGACGACGATGACCAAGATCTCGGCCCGGCGGCGGGTGCGGACCGTGCGCAGGACGAGGTAGCCGAAGAGGCCGTAGCAGAGGACGAGGACTAGCTCGGCGAGGGTGGCCGCGGGGACGAGCGAGAGGGTCAGGCGGGAGGACGGCGCGGCGAGGCCGTTCCGGACGAGGCCTGCGTAAATATCGAAAGCCTTGGGCGAGACGGCGCGGACGAGACCGGACGGGAGCGGCACGATCTGGAGGATGGAGAAGGCGACGAAGACGCCGAGCAGGACCTTGACGAGCAGGGGCAGGCGGGCGGGACCGAGAGGAGCGGAGGGGCCGTCGTTCGGTTCGGGGGGAAGGCCCCAGGCCTGCGGGTCGACCAGGGGCGCGCTGGCGGAGGGACGCCGTTTGGCGAAAGCGAGGCCGGCGACATGGAGCAGGAAGAGAGCGAGGGTCGCGGCCTCGAAGACGAAGATGGCCCACTCCTCGACCGAACCGATGGGCAGGGGCAGGAAGACCAGTGTGGCGCAGAGCCCCCAGAAGACGATGGCATCGATCACGTTACGCCCTTTCGGTCATTCTACAAAAGGTGCCTGGCATTCACAAACACCATTTTTCCCCTGGAAGTGTGAAGACCTGGCACCGTCCGGCCGTGCGCTCTTTTTTGGGGGAAAAACAGCGAAATTGCCGCGGGCCCTGCCTGGACCACACGGCAAGAGAATAGCTATCTTATTGATTTGATTCGAGAAGCTGGGGTCTGACCCCGGTCAATCAATGATCGGGGAGGGCTCGTTCTCGATGAGGACGATGGCGAACAGCGTGGCCTCGACGACGCTCAACAGGGTCACGATACCGGCCGGGGACTTGAAGAACTCGAGGAGGCCCGCCTTCTTCTTCTCGGCGAAGCCCGACTGCAGCATGACCGGCGTCTCCCCGGCCTTCATGGCCACGGACAGCTTGGCCAGCGCGTCCGACTTGATGAGGATGCTGTAGTGGAAATTGTAGGAGCCGTTGGGCGCCAGGACGCCCATGACATAGCGGCCTTCCTCGACGCCCGGGATCCGGTACATCCCCTCGGTATCGGTCGGCTCGCTCGCGTACTCCTTGAGGGTCTCGATGTTCCGCAGCTTGACCACGGCGTTACGGACCGGGGTGCGCATGTCTTCGTTGTAGATATGGCCCACCAGCGCGCCACTCCCCCTCGGCGCGGCGGCCATCTGCGCCACGGGAAGCGTCATCAGGACGAACGCCCCCGACAGGAATAGCGCCAACATCTTTTTCATTTAGTGACCTCCCCACCAAACGCCATATAATCATGAACTTATGGGGAAGGGCTTGTCAAGGACTTTTTTACCCCTGGACCTGCCCAGGGGAAAACGGGCGAAAACCGCGAATTTTTAGGGAAAAACCGCCCCTTACCGGATCGGCGAGGCTTCTTCCTCTTTTTTCGTCAACTCGTAGACGCCAAAGCCGATTCCGGCCGCGGCGGCCACGATGACCAGGATCCCCCCCGGCGTAGAGAAGAATTTCTTGTCCCCGCCCCCGTTGCTGCCCTTGCCTTCGAGCATGCCCCCGGGCAGCATCTCGACGGAGAGCTTGGCCGTCTCGCCGGCCTTGATGTAGACGCCGTAGTTGAGGTTGAAGTCCCCCGCCGCCGTCGACACGCCCATCGTATACCAACCCTCTTCGATCATCAGGATCTTGTAATTGCCTTTGGCGTCGGTCGGCTGGCTGGCGTATTCCTTCTGGTTGTTGAGGTTGCGGATCTTGACGACGGCGTTGGCGACCCTCGCCCTCATGCCTTCGGAATAGACCGCGCCCTGGAGGGTCCCCTGCCTGAGATAGGATTGAGCCGGAGGCGTTTGCGTCTGCGCCCCCCCCGGAACCGGCACGATGAGCAGGATGAACGAGGCTATCAGGCCGTATACCAAGCCTCGACACCTGGACACGTTCACACTCAACATCTTGTGGGCTCCTCACTACTATTATACAACTTGTTTAGTCGGTCAAGCATTATTTTATTTAATTTTATTTTATTTTTAGGACCGTCGTAGGCCCCGCTTTGGCCCGCTTCGCCACCTGGGACGGCCGCCGAGGCATGCCCAGCAGGCGCTGGGTCCAGGTCTTCTGCCGCAGCGGGTTCTCGGGCTCCCCCCAATCCGGCAGGGCCTTGTTGTCGAGGATGGCCCGCGGGATCTCCGTGACCATGGCCCGGGCCTTGCTCTCGCCCACGATCTTGGCCGCCGCCTCGACCGCCCGGCTGAGCCCCGGCGGCCGCCCGATGGCCCGGTGGCAGTCGCTGGCGATGATGTGGACGAGGTTGTGGACCATGAACAGGCCGGCCGCCGACCGGACCTCCTTGCCCAGCTCCCCCGTCAGGCTGGCCGCGGTCACCTGGGCCGCGCAGCCCATCGAGACGAACTCGAAGAGCAGCTCCGGCCGGGCGGCGAAGCCCCGGTTGCGCTCCGGGTGGCTGATGATGGGCACGAAGCCCCTGCCCAGGAGCTGAGACAGCACGCTGGCCGCCCCGACCGGCACGCCCTCGGCGGCGAACTCGAGGAAGATGTAGCCCGTCTCGTCGATCGTGAACCGGTACTGCTCGACGGCCCGGACGACCTCGGCGTGGACGAAGACCTCGGCCCCGTAGTGGAACTCGATCGGGATCTCGGCCGATCGCATCTCGGCGGCGAACTCGCTCATCCGCCGCCTCAGCACCCCGAGGTCGTCCTTGTGCCGCGACATCCGGAAGACGTGCGGCGTCAGGCAGATGGCCGTCGTCCCGTCCTTCTCGGCCAGCCGGGCCATGGCCCGGGCCTGGTAGAGGTCGTCGGGACCGTCGTCCCAGTCCCAGAGCATATGCGTGTGCAGGTCGATCATGCGCTAGGACTTGTGGTAGCCGTGATAGTAGTCTTTGTAGTAATAGGCCCCGTGCCGCGGCATGTCGACGTTGTTGATGACGACGCCGACCGTCCGGACCTTGAGCAGGTCCAGCTTCTCCCGCGCCTTCTTGAGCGCCTCCCGCGAGGTCTTGTCGCCGTGGACGACGAGGACCAGGCCGTCGACCTTGGCCCCCAGCACCAGGGCGTCGCTGATCTCGAGCATGGGCGGCAGATCGAAGAGGACGTGGTCGCACTCCTCGCTCATCATGCGGATGAACCGCGACATCTTCTCCGAGCCCAGCAGCTCCGCGGGGTTCGGCGGCACGGGCCCGGCGTTGATCAGGAACAGGTTGGGGATCTCCGTCGACTTGACCACGCTCTTGAGCTCGATCGAATCCGTGAGATAGGTCGTCAGCCCGAAGGTGTTCTTGACCTTGAAGATGCGGTGCTGGCGAGGCCGCCTCAGGTCGGCGTCGACGACGAGCACGGTCTTGCCCGACTGGGCCAGCGTCACGGCCAGGTTCGACACGGTCACCGTCTTCCCTTCCCCGGGCAGGGCCGAGGTCACGGCCACGGTCTTGACCGGGTCGTCGGCCGAGGACAGCAGCAGCGCCGTCCGGATGGACCGGTAGCTCTCCGCCAGCCGCGAGTTCGGGAAGTAGTGGGGCACGAGCTCGATGCTGCCCGGCCGCTCGGCCGCCCCGACCTCGGCCACGAACGGCGCGGCCTCCACGACCGCCCCGGCCGCCTTGGGCGGCTCGAGCCGGGCCGGCTCCTTGCCGGCCTTGAGCCGGCGGCCGTAGGCGTAGGCCTTGTTGGCCCCCTCCAGCGTGAACTTGGGGACGACCCCGAGCGTCGGCAGCCCCGCGTACCTCTCGACGTCCTCGCTCGTCTTGACGCTGTTGTCGAGGAAGTCGAACAGGAAGGCCAGCCCGACTCCACCGCCCAGTCCCAGCAACAGGGCCAGAACGAGATTGCGCCTCTTGTTCGGGCTCGACGGCCGCACCGGCACCCGGGCCCGGTCGACGACCCGGATGTTCGACGTCCGCAGGCCCTTCAGCCGGGCCTCGACCCCCGTCTCGCTCTCGCGCCGCAGCAGCGAGTCGAGCAGGGTCTTCTTGTTCTGGATCTCGACCTTGAGCCCGTTATACAGCACCGCGCTCGAGTTCATCTTGAAGGCCTCGGTCTTCTGCCCGCCGAACTCGGCCTCGAGCGAGCGCTCCCGGTTGAGGGCCGTCTGGTACTCCGAGTAGGCCCCCTTGACCAGGTTCTGGGTCTCGTCGTCGAGCGACTTGCGCGCCGACTCCATCTCGACCTTCATCCGCTGCAGCTCGGGATAATCGGGCTGGAAGCGCTCCTCCATCTTCTGGGTCTCGCGCTTCAGCCGGACGTATTCCTCCCGCAGCCGCTGGATGAGGGGGTTGGCGATGGCCTCGGGCACGTAGTCGGGGCTGACGTTCTTCAGCCCGTTCCAGGTGGCCTCCTTCTGCGAGCGCTCGATCTGGGCCTCGGTCAGGGCCTTGTTGAGCTGGCTGAGGCGGTCGATGACCGTGGTCTCGTTGTCGCTCAGGGCGACGATGTTGGCCTCGGCCTCGAAGCCCTGGAGCTGGTTCTCCTTCTGCTCGATCTCGGTCTGCAGGCCCTTGATCTGTTCCGACAGGAAGGTCGTGGCCTGCTCGGTCGCGGCGTACTTCATGTTGATGTTGAGGTCGATGAAGGCGGCCGCGAGCTCGTTGACGCAGTCGGCCGCGAGCTTGGGATCGCGGGCCTCGAAGGCCACGTCGACCAGCCGCGTCAGCCGCACCGGCCTGACCGTCAGCCGGCCCAGGAACGAGTCGACGAGCCCCTCGCGGAAGACGTGGTCGGACGGGTCGACGGGCTTCTTGCGCTTCTCGGGCTTGCCCACGAACTCGGGGTTCTCGAAGAGCTTGAGCCGCTCGACGACCGTGTCGGCCAGGCCCCGGCCGCTCAGGAGCCGGTACTGGGTCTGGTAGAAGTCGTCGCGCATGGACTCGATCTGCAGGACCTGCTCGAACGACAGGATGTTGGGCTCCTTCTCGATGAGCAGCTGGGCCTTGGCGGTGTAGACGGGCTTCTGGATGAACGTCCAGAAGGCACCCAGGACGAAGACCCCCAGGGCCACCGCGATGACGGTGCCCCTGCGGCGCATGAGCCGCTCCCAATAGTCGCGGAGGTCGATCTCCTGCGCTTCTGCGACCTCGTAGTCCGCCAGCTGGATCTCGTTCCCGTTCTTCATTATGGTGTCCAGAAGCTCTCCGGGACGAAGACGACATCCCCCTCCTGCAGGGCGATGTCCTTTTTCCGTCCCTTGATGATGTCCTTCAGGTTGACGCGGATCTTCTGCTCTTTGCCCGTCCTGTCTTTCCGGGTGATGGTGATGGCGCCCTCTTTGGCTCCCTCGGCCAGTCCGCCCGCGTCGGCGATGGCCTGGAACAGGGTGATGCCCTCGGACAGCTTGGCCTTGACCGCGCCCGGCCGGGTGACCCGGCCCATGACGAAGACCCGGATCTCCTTGTCGACCGGCACGTTGATGACGTCGTTCGGCTCGATAGGCACGTTGAGGGCCTGGTTGCCGTTGACCAGGAGGTCCTTGAGGTCGATGGCGACGGTCGAGGTCTTGCCGTCCGGGCCCTCGCGCAGGATGAAGACCTGGTCCCCGGCCGACTCGCTGAAGCCGCCGGCCATGGAGATGATGTGGAGCAGGTTCTTGCGGCCGACGAGCTCGTAGCTCCCGGCGTTGACGACCGCCCCGATGACGGCCACCTGCTGGTTCTTGTATTCCTTGATGAAGATCGTCACCTGGGGGTTCTTGACGAACTTGGCCTGCAGGAGGCCCGCCAGCTTCTGGGCGACGCCCTCCTGGGTCAGCCCCTCGACGACGACGCGGCCGACGAGCGGCAGGGTGATCGACCCGTCCTCGGACACGCGCACGGTCTGGTCGAGCTCCTTGACCTCGAAGACCTTGATCTCGAGCAGGTCGCCCGGCCCGATGCGGTAGGCCCGGACCAGGGCGTCCTTGGCCTCCTGGACCTCGGCCGGAGCCTGGGCGGCGGGCGCCGGGGCGCCGGAGGCGGGCTTGGGCTTGGCCTGGGGAACCCCCTGGGCCGACCCGGGCGCCGCGCACAGCGCGACCAGCGCGGCCGCCAACACCGACAGGCCTATCTTCCTCATCGTCATCTCCAGGTTGTGCGGGACATGTACCGTTCCGGTACGTGTCCCACTTGCTGTTCTATCTTCGCTCAGAACTCGTAGGTCAAGTTTACCCCAAAGAACGTCCGCTTGTCATCCTCGGCCGCCAGGTTGGAGTCCCTGGCCCACCAGCTGGCGACGAACCCGAGGGCGACGTTCTTCCGGATCCGGACGTAGACGGCGCCCGAATGGACCGTGAAATCGTCGAGCCGCTTCTCGTCCGGCCCGCCTCCCCCGGCCACGGGGTAGCGGTTCCGGCCCACGGAGTAATCGTAGTCGAAGCGCAGGAACCTCAGCACGTAGAGCGAAGCGCCGGCTCCCGGCCGGCTCTCGATGTAGTACGGGTTGCCGTACCAGAGCGAGAAGCGCACGTCCCGGAGGTACGAGCCGCGCACGACGAACGGCCGGGCCAGCCGCACCGAGAGCTGGGTGTCGCCGACGAGGCCCTTGTAGTCGGGGCCGGCCGCGGCCCGGACGTCGTAGATCTTGTAGCCCAGACGCACCCGCCCCCGCACCCTCCGGCCGAGCCGCGAGAACTCGAGCCCGGCGTAGGCCGCGCCGCTGCGGGCGTCGCCGAGCGCCGCCTGGGTCTCGAACTCGAAGTCGTATTGCCCGTACTCGAGATCCAGGAAGACGCGCCGCTGGGTCGAAGCCTGGTAGAAGAGCGACAGGTTGGCGTAGCTTTCCCGCCGATTCAGCCGCTCTTGCACGTCGAATCCGCCTTCGTAGACGACGCTCTCGTAGTCGTACTTCACCGTCCGCCCGCCGAGCCCGAACGACGTCCTGTGGGCCAGGTTGACCAGCATCGAGCCGCCGTAGACGGTCTCTTTCCGTCTCGGCCGGATGTCGATCTCCGTGCTCCAGCGCTCGCGGGCGTCGGAGTAGCCCCCTTCGGCGCTCAGAAAGACGTTCTTGAGGCTCAGCTGGGCCGCCCCGGCGAAGTAATAGTTCCAGGTCCGCTCGCGCTCGGTCTTCGAGTACCAGACGTACTGGGGCGAGCCGTAGGCGGTCAGGACGAACTTGCGGTGGATCGGAACATACACCGTGGCCGCCGGTCCGGCCGTGACCGTGAAGTCCTTGACCGGCTCGGCCGGGGAATAGAAGACGTTCGAATCGACGCCCGCGTTGGTGATGACGAGCGACGGCTGGATCTTGAACGGCCCGAAATGCCAGGGGGCCTCGGATATCCGGCGCTGGAGCTCGAGGCCTTTCCAGGTCTCGGCCCGGGCGCTCAGAACGACTGCCGCCAGGAGAACGAAGGGCAGGACCCGCCTCGCCGCAGCCTTCATGCCCGATCTTCCCTGTGGAACCCGATGCCCATGTCCGAGAGGATGGCCACAATCTTCTCTGCGTCCCCCTCGCCGGCCGCGTTCAGGATGTCCTGGATGTACCTCATGGCCTTGCCGTTGGAATTCTCCATGGGCGGAGCGATGAAGACCTTCTCGAACTTGGTCGACCGGGTCCGCTCCTCGTCGATGAGGATCTCCTCGTAGAGCTTCTCGCCCGGCCTGATGCCGACATACCGTATCTCGATATCCTCCTCGCGCTGGCCCGAGAGCCGGATCAGGCTCTTGACCATGTCTATGATGCGGATGGGCTCGCCCATATCCAGGACGAAGATCTCGCCCTTCTCCCCCAGGGTGCCGGACTGGATGATGAGGTGGACAGCCTCGGCGATGGACATGAAATAGCGCCGCATCTCGGGATGGGTGACGGTCACGGGGCCGCCCCGCTCGATCTGCCTGCGGAAGAGCGGCACGGCGCTGCCGCGGCTGCCCAGGACGTTGCCGAAGCGGACGCAGGAGAACTTCGTGCCGTTGCGCTTGGCGCAGTTCTGGACGACGATCTCGCCGAGCTTCTTGGTCGCCCCCATGACGCTCGTCGGGTTGGCGGCCTTGTCGGTCGAGATGAAGATGACCCGCTCGACGCCGGCCGCGGCCGCGGTCTCGACGACGTTGATCGTGCCCAGGACGTTGTTCAGGATGGCCTCGGAGACGTTGAGCTCCATGAGCGGCACGTGCTTGTGGGCCGCCGCGTGGAAGACGATCTCGGGGCGGTACTTGGCGAAGACGAGCTTCAGCCGGTCGCCGTTCTTGATGTTGGCGATGACGGGACGGATGGGGACGCCCGTCTCGGCGTGGTCGCGGAGGTCGTTGTCGATCTCGAAGATGCTGTTCTCGTCCTTGTCGAGCAGGACGATCTCGGCCGGCTTCATCGTCGCCAACTGCCGGCAGAGCTCGGAGCCGATGGACCCGCCGGCCCCTGTGACCAGGATGCGCTTGCCCCCGTAGACCTTCGTGACCTCGGGCAGGTGCCCGGCCAGGTTGAACACGCTCCGGCCCAGGAGGTCGTCGATGTTGATCTGCCGGACCCTGGTGATCTGGACCTTGTCGTCGAGCATCTCGAAGATGCCGGGGACGATCCTGACCTTGAGGCCTGCCCCCTGGCAGATCTCGACGATGCGGCGGATGTCCTTCGACGAGGCGTTGACGATGGTGATGATGGCCTCGGTGACGCCGAAGGCCTGGGCGAACTCGGGGATCCGCGACGTGTCGCCGAGGACCTTCACGCCCTGGATGCTCTTGCCCCTCTTCTCGGGATCGTCGTCCACGAAACCGACGACCACCATGCCCAAGTCGGACCTTTGCTGTAGTTCCTTGATTACGGCGTTGCCGCCATCACCTGCGCCGATGAGGAGGACGTTCTTGATTTCGTCCTTGGCCCCGTTCTGGAGCTTTCCTTGGGCGTAATCCTCGAACGTCAAGCGCCGGACGGCCCGAGCGGAGCCCGCTCCCAAAAGGACCAAAAGAAATTCGATGACGATGACACTTATCGGGACCCTGAGCGAGGCCAGGCTGGAAGGCGCAAGAAACCTCAATAATGTAAGGCCGATCGTGACCGGCGCGGTGGCTCTGAGAATGACGAACGCGTCGCGGATCGAGATATACCGCCAAATGATGTTATAAACCGAAAACGCATAATTAAGCAGGATACGCGCCAAGATCATTACCGGAAGGAAGAGCAGCATCTGTCCAATATAGCCCGTGTACGGGCCTGTCGGGATGCCCTCGAACCTGACCAGATACGCGAATATCCAAGAGAGACCGAAGATGACCGCATCCACAATGACCTGGTGGGTTCGCTTGAACGAGAATCCCGAAAAGAACGCCATCTTCCCTTTCCCCCTATCGGACAACGGCCATTTTTATGACCGCGCATACATAGTCGATCTCATCATCGGCCAGAGTCGGGTAGATCGGCAACGAAATAACGCCTTTCCAATGTTTTTCGGCGTTCGGGAACCGGTCGTCTCCAAGGCCATAACGTTCCCGGTAATAGGACATCCGATGCAGCGGCTTATAATGTACCGATGTCCCTACTCCGGCCGCGCTCAGCTCTTCGATCAGAGCACCGCGAGTAACTTTGGCCTTATCGTTCAGCACGATCCAAAAAAGATGCCAGGCATGGCCGTCCATCGGCCCCTTGCACACTGGCAAATCCAGGGCATCGATCCCCGCGAGGCCGGCATAATAGCGTTCTGCGCAGCGTTGCCGCGCGCGCCGGAACTCGTCGGCGCGTTCGAGTTGAGCCAGCCCGATCGCCGCGTTGACGTCGGGCATATTGTATTTGAATCCGGGAGCGACGACATCGTATTCCCAGCCCTTCGACGGCGCCGCGTATCTGGCCCAGATGTCGCGGTTGATGCCATGCAAACGCATGATCTTCGCTCTTTCGAACAGAGCCTCATCCTCGGTAACGAGCATCCCGCCTTCGCCGGTGGTGATGGTCTTATTGGCATAGAAGCTGAAACAGGTCGCGTCCCCAAACGTACCGATCATGCGGCCGTTATGCGATGTCGGGAACGCGTGGGCGGCATCTTCGATGACCTTTAGCCCCCGACGCCGGCATAGCTCAAGCAGGCCCTCATGACCCGGCAAAGCCGGATCTTCTATCATTTGAGCCGCCTGGCCGCCCAGATGGACGATCACCGCGGCCTTGGCGTCCGGGCAATCCCTGAGGCCGGCTTCCAGGATCTCGGGGGTGATCAGGCAGGTGCCGTACTCGACGTCAAGGAGCACCGGCTCGGCCCTCAAATAGCGCAGGATCTCAGCGGATGCCGTGAAGGTCATAGTCGGAACGAACACCTTGTCGCCTTCCCTGATCCCGGCCGCTTCACAAGCCAAATGGAGGGCCGCGGTCCCGGAGTTCACGGCGCACGCGAAGCGGGCCCCCACGCGCTCAGCAAAACGGCTCTCGAGCTCGAAGCACTTCTTCGCCGTGGTGAGCCACCCCGACTCGAGGGTCTCTCGGATGTAATTGAGCTCATTGCCGTCGCAGACGATCCGGCAAAAAGGGATATTCCTTCGGTCTCCCATCATGGCACCATAGGAAACGTTACGTTAGCACTTCCCCCCGGGAACATCAACAAAGACACGAACCAGTGTCCGGATGAAGATTAGGATATCCTTCGTGGGAGTGCGCGTTCTAATGTAATCTTCATAAAGCGCGAGCTTCTGGGGCAAGATCCGATCTCGATAGACCTCTCTTGGGTCGGAGGATGCCGCGAGCATCGTTTCCTCATTGCGAAAAACGATAGAGGCCGGATCGGTCATGCCTGGCCTGACCGAAAGCACCTTTTCCCAGCGGTCGCGATTGACGGCCACCCACTCGGGGACCTCGGGACGGGGGCCTACGAAGGACATATCCCCGACCAGGACGTTCCAGAGCTGCGGCAGCTCGTCGAGCTTCGTCCTCCTCAGAAACCGCCCAAAGGCCGTGATGCGCCTCCGGTTCCCGGGTTCAAAGATTCCTTTCTCTGTCCCGTGTAATATCGCCATCGTCCGGAATTTCCGGATGAAGAAGGGTTTGCCGGCTTTGCCCGATCGCACCTGCTTGAAAACGGCAGGGCGACCGGAGGTCAAGATAATGGCCGCCGCAACTGAGACCCAGAGGGGGGCGAGCAGGATCATCCCCAACAGGGCGCCTATGATATCGCAGGTTCTCTTCATTCCCAATCGAGCACGTAGACGTTCATCCGACGCGATTCGGGGGTGACAAATTCCGAGAAGATTCGCCATCCATTCCCGGCATAGAAGCGATTGACGGCGTCATTGAGATCAGCATCGGTGGTCAGATAACAGCCTTTGGCCCCCTTTTCCCTAGCCCGCGCCACCCATGCCCTTAAAAGCGCCGAGCCGAGTCCCGTTCCCTGCTCGCCAGGCATGATCGCGATCGAGCTGAGCAGAGCTCTGTTCTTATCTCGTGGACTATCGCCGCGGTAGCGAAGGGCCCTAAAGACCCTTCTCAGAGCCCCGGGATGCATAACGACCGAAGGCAAACTAAGCAGGCCGAACACCCACCATCGCCTGATGAGCAACTTCCTGAAGAACCCCTCGGGCTCGAGAGTTCCAGCCGCGATACCGATGAGCCTGCCGTCCTCGGAATTCTCGACGGCCAGAGCGACGCCGGAGTCTCCGAAGGCATAAGCCTTGTAGAGCTCATTGAGGAACCGTAGGCCGAGAAGGCTCAAGAAAAAGTTCGGGAAAGCGGCTTGATGCAGGCGCCCGGCTTCCCGGACATGCCGGCCCTCCATCGGGACTATACGCCAAGGAGATCCCGTCACCGTACGCTCTCTCGGTAGGCGGCAAGGGTGCGTTCCACCCCGGCGCGGAAGGACAGGTTCTCATAATAGAAATCCCTTCCGTTGCGTCCATATCTTTCCCTTTCCTCTTCGGGAAGAGACGATAGCCGTTCCACTGCCGAAGCGATGCTGACCGGGTCTTCGGGTTCGCAGAGGAATCCGGCGTCGGCCTTTCGCACTAATTCGGCCGCATCTCCCCTCACCGCCATGATGATGGGCCGGCCCGCCGCCATATAAGCTTGGGTCTTTTGTGGTATCCCCAACCTGCCCAAATCGTCGTCCTTAAGGTGGACCAAGACGGCGTCCGCGACCCGGATATAGCCTCGAGCCAGGTCCCGCGGCTGCCTCGGAATGAAATCAATATTCGTCAGGGCTAATGTTCGCGCCCTATTTTTCAGATTATCTAGGTCGGCCCCATCTCCCACAAAAACGAACCTGATCTTCGCGCCCTTTCGCTCCAAGATCTCCGCGGCTTCGATCACCGAGCCCAAAGCCTGAACAGGCCCCACGTTACCTGCATAGACCACATTGAAGAATCCGTCCCTCCTGACTCTGGTCCGGATCCGCTCCAAGCCGCAGGGCTCGGCGATCGGGCTCTCATCGCTCCAGTTATAGACGATATCGACCTTTTGAGCTTCTACGCCACGCCCGGCTAGGGCGGCCTTATAGCCTGGCGAAAGGACCAAGATCCTCCGCGCGAGACTATACGTCAGACGACTCCAGGCCCGCAGTATCGCCATCAGCCATCCGGCCTTCATCATCCCGGAGCTACCGACACTGTCCGGCCAGAGATCCTGGATATCCAAAACATAGGGGACGCCAAGAACGAGGCGCAAGAACATCGCCGGCAAGGCCAAAGTGGCAGGTCCTTGATAGACATGGACGACGTCCGGCCGCCTGATCCCGAAAAGCCCCGGGAAAACCGATGTGACGGCGAAGCTCAAATAGCAGAGCGCCCTGGCAAACCCGGAACGATTGTGGCTCGGGTATACGGGGACCCGTATCACCGAGATCCCCGAAAGAAACTCTTTGAACAAGAACTTCTGCCTGTAGCCCGGATATATTCTTCCCTTAGGATAATTGGGGAATCCGGTCAGCACCTCGACTTCATGGCCTCTGCGCTCCAACTCCCGCGCGAAATCCAATCCCTTCAGTTGATTCGGTTCCGGCTGGAACAACTGGGTCAGGAGAAGGATCCGCATCTGTCAGCGAAGAGACTCGTGTTCCTTCCAGACATTGTGACGGACATAGTCGTTATAGGACAGAATGATCCGGATCACCTTTTCGGAAACGTTGGGGACCGAATAGTCCCGAACGATGTTCAGCGTCCGGTCGTCTCCCCTGCCTTGTTTTTCCAATAGGGCCAGCCCTCGGCGCACATTCTCATAGCTTGTCCCGGTCATCATGACCGCCCCTTCTTCCATACCTTCCGGTCTTTCATGCGCCTCGCGGATGTTCAAAGCTGGGAAGTTCAGAATGCTGGATTCCTCCGTGATCGTCCCGCTATCGGATAACACCGCGGCCGCCTCGATCTCGAGTCGAACGAAATCGGTGAAGGCGAACGGCTTAGCGAGGACGACCGACTTGGAAAGGGCCGGCCCCTCCGCCTCGATCCTTCTCCGTGTGCGCGGATGTGTCGACAGGATGACCCGCTTCCGATAATTACGGGAAAGCCCGTTGAGGATCTGGACCAATCCCCTGAATCGAGCCGGAGCCTCGATATTCTCCTCCCGATGCGCGCTGACGAGGAAGAAATCGCCACCCTTCAACTTGAGCTTCTCTAGGATGTTCGAGGACCGGATCTTGGGCGAATAGTGAGAAATGACTTCGTACATGGGGCTTCCCGTTTTGATGACCCGATCCGGAGCGATGCCTTCCCTCAATAGATATTCGCGGGAGATATCGCTGTAAGGCAGATTGATATCGGCGATATGGTCGACGATCTTCCGGTTTATCTCTTCGGGCACTCGTTGGTCGAAACACCGATTGCCGGCTTCCATATGGAAGATCGGGATCCTGCGACGCTTCGCCGGGTAAGCGGCCAGGCAGCTATTCGTATCCCCCAGGACCAAGAGGGCCTCGGGCTTGAGATCCGAAAGCACGGAATCCATCCGGGCGATGATCCGAGCGATTGTATCGCAGGCCGACTTCGCCGCCGCTCCGAGGAATCGATCGGGTTTTCTCAAACCCAGGTCCTCGAAAAAGATGCCGTTCAGCTCGTAGTCGTGGTTTTGGCCGGTGTGGACGAGGATATGGTCGAATTCCCTGTCCAGGGCGGCGATCACTCTGGACAAGCGGATGATCTCCGGCCGGGTTCCGACAACGGTCATAACACGCAGTCGCTTCATCTCAAACCTCCGCGGGATAAGTATCGGGACGGGCTTCATCAAACACCTCGCTGGCCCAGAACAGAACGATCATCTCGGCTTTACCGACGTTCTCGAGCGAGTGTGTCCAGCCGGGAGGGATGTCCACGACTTTCATATCTCGGCCCTCAACCCGGTATTCCGCTTTTTCGCTTGTTGAGATATTCCTGAAGCCGATCTTCGCTTCTCCCTCTAGAACGAGGAATTTTTCGACCTTCAAATCGTGATAGTGATTTCCCCGGACGATACCCGGCTTGGTACGAGAGATGAAGAGCTGTCCATGCCCATCGGCTTTGAGAATCTCCGCCAGCTCACCCCTTGGATCGAGCTTGCGCTGGAGAGGATACGCGAATCCATCAGGAGGGAGGTAAGACATGTAAGTGCCGTATAATCTGCGAAGGAAAGGATCCGACAGATCCGCGATCTTAAGGCTATTTCGACCTTCATGGAAATCCCTGATGTATCCGGCTAACTCGCCCAGTTTAACCTTAAATGCGGGGGCAACGTCCCGGTATTCAAAACCTCGGACCTCTTCATCGATAAGCGTTCGAAATGCCAACACAACATCATCGACATGCACTAAGTCGATCTCTTTTTGAGGGTCCGAGATCTGGATGGGTATTTCGCGGACAATATTGTGGCAAAAGGTCGCGACTACAGAATTGTAGTTGGGCCGACACCACTTCCCAAAAACGCCAGGCAACCTGAAGATCCGTGCTGATGCCCCGGTTCTACGACAATAACCGTCAAGGATTTCTTCTGCGTGGCGTTTAGACCTTCCATAAGGATTGTCGAGACCGGCCTGAATTGAAGATGAGAGTATTATGAGTGGTTGTTGTTGCCTGCCCTCCAGCATCGTAAGCATCGGATCAAGAACTCCGACATTACCGAACTCATAGTCCGCATCCGATAAAGCCCGGTTTATGCCGGCTAGGTGGATGAGAGCATCACATTTTTGTAGCCCCGTTTCGAGTTGTTTTCTTGAATCGCCAATATCTATGCTCTCAATATTGAGCTTTGGATCTCTCCCCAAGGCTGCTAGGACATTCTGCCCGATAAAACCTTGAGCCCCTGTTATAAGTATGTTCAACATTATCTCCAACTTTTCAACTCATCCTGGACATAATCGAGTTTCATTAACATCTCTACCAGCTCGTTAACGCCAAGCTGTTTGGTATTATGCGAATTGTAATCTTGCTCATGGGATATGCTTTCCTGCCCTTCAGAATAATAGAGGCTATAGTTCAGGTCGCGGGTATCGGCGGGAATCCTATAGAATTCGCCAAGGTCCTCGGCCCGCGCCATCTCCTCTCTTGTTAGGAGTGTTTCGTAGAGTTTCTCTCCGTGTCTAGTCCCAATGACGGTGGTCCCAGAAGTAGACTCAAATATTTTTGTAAGCGCTTCGGCTAGTGTCGCGAGTGTCGCGGCCGGGGCTTTTTGTACAAATATGTCGCCTGCTTTCGCGTTTTTATGGGCATATAGAACCAAATTGACTGCATCATCAATGGACATCATGAACCTTGTCATCCTTGGGTCAGTAATCGTAAGAGGACGCCTTTCTTTGATCTGGTTAATAAACAGCGGGATTACTGAACCTCTAGAGGTCATTACATTTCCATAGCGTGTTCCACATATCACGGTGGCATTTCCGCCTTTTAGCCGGGCTTTGGCAACCATCAACTTTTCCATCATCGCTTTGGAAATTCCCATAGCATTTATTGGATATACCGCTTTATCCGTTGATAATAGAATCACTTTTTTTACTGATTGTGTTATCGAAGCATTCATAACATTATCAGCCCCGATAGCATTCGTCCGGAGAGCTTCCATAGGATAGAATTCACAGGATGGAACCTGTTTTAGGGCGGCGGCGTGAAATACAATATCTACTCCTGCAGCCGCGTCATAAACGCTTTTATAATCCCTTACATCACCTACATAGAACCGAAGCTTAGGGTTATTAAAAAGCAGTCGCATATCTTCCTGCTTTTTTTCATCCCGAGAGAAAATCCGGATCTCGCTGACTTGCGAATCTACAAACCGTCGGAGAACCGCATTTCCAAATGTTCCGGTGCCGCCAGTAATAAGCATTTTCATATTTTTCATTTGGTTTCTTTCTAATATGGTTATAGATGCTCGATCATTTCAATGATCTTACCCGTCTGAATCTTAGCATTTTTATTTTCGAGAATGAACTTCCTCGCACATTCCCCAGCCTTCTTTAAATCTGCCGCCTTCATCTCGAACACTGCATCAATAACTCTTAAAAGCCCTTCGGCATTTTCCTGTTCTGCTATGAAGCAATATTTAAAATACTCCTCAGGAATTCCTGGTAGCCTATGCATTATTGTTGGGGTTCCCGAGGCATAATACTCCATTATTTTAGAAGGGAAAGAATATCTCGTATATTCGCCATTCCCGGTTCTTGGATTCACTAATACCGTAGCTTCTTTTTGTAACGCTAACACCTCTTCTCGAGCCAGTTGACCGAAATATTTAATTCTACTGTCAGATTTGGCTCGTTTTTTAACCAAGCTACGAGCTTCGCCTTCTCCACAGATCCAGAGTTGATAGTCCTTTTTGTCCGTTTTTATGAAAGCATCCAATAGATTCTGGATTCCATATTTAATTGTGAGATTACCAGAATACATCACTATTTTCTGCTTATCATATATATTCTGTTCTTTAATCGGCATTCCGGGCTCGTCATAGATGCCCTCTATACATACCCATGGCCGCCTTCCGATATTTATTACTTCTGCCATGTACTTAGTTAGCAAAACAAATCCATTAACTAAAGGAAGATAATTGTTCAGCATTCGTTTTTCAGAAGCTCTTAGGAATCTATATAAACCCTTTCTTTTTCCTCCCATATGCTCAGGAAGATCAGGTACAATCAAACACACAGCAACGTCATAAATAAGCTGCTTTATCTCGATAGCTGCCTTAACAAAAGGAGTATGCATCGCATAAACAAGAACAATCTTTTTTCCTTCATTATTCCGCGCCCATATTGTCAGTTGCTTTTTTGCATTAATATAGCGACTGAAATATTTATATATAGATATATTGTTAAACCCCGCATTGACATCACAGGCACCATCTCTATGCGAAAAGTGGGACTCTTTTAATCTGGGACTCTTATAACGAATTGGATAAGATCCGACATAGGGCAAATTGATTATGCTTAAATCACTAACATGTTGATCGATTCCGCTAATTATTGATTTCTGTAGAGCGTGGGCCGCATATTGAATAATCCCTCTGCTTCTCTTTTCGATATCCCGTTTAATTTCATCTGGGAAATAGCCACACAAGAACGCTATTTTCTTAGTATTCATTTGATTCTTATCTTCACTGGATATTTTGCCTTCAATATTGCTGAAGATAATGAGAAAGGTTCAATAATGTTCGTCGCGCTCTTGTTCTAAGCATATATATGGCGCTAACGATTTCGAGGCCGATGGTATCTCTCTTATGAATACCTCAATTAGCATAAACTTTTATTCGCAACTATCATGAATCTTTCATAAGTAAACAAAGTACATTTTTAATCAATGGATATCCGTCGTCGCTGTTACTCATTGGTTTTGGATATATATTCTTATGATATTGAATGACTGCACGCGACCAATCTAAAGGAGAAGCTAGTGGAAGGACTAATGTCCCCTCCGGCCTGGGAGTGACGTCAGATGCGATTACCGGCAAACCCAAGCTGAGCATTTCCCTTATAGCTATTGAATCCCCATCGCTGATACTGGGGCGAACCATTACTGAACATATTTTCCATAAGGGGTAGGTATCATTCATAGTTTCAAATATATAGAATACATTCGCCGCCAGACCTATGGAGTGAACGTATTTCATCAAGGACTTCCATGCTCCATCTTTTGTAGATGCGCCCGGGCAAAATATAATTAATCCTGCTCGTGGTTCTATTTGAACCGCTTCTCTTAATATCTTAACAGCATAATCAAATCCGTATAAATCGCCGCCTTTAATAAAGATCCTCTTGAAGCCGTAAACAATCATTACTGGCTTATGCTCAGCTACGAACTTCAGCATTTCCTTACTATTACCTGGTAAACAACTATCACACGATTTTGATAAGAAAGCCGGTATTACAGAAATTCTCGATGACGGAACGCCATATGTTCCGAGTATAGCCTTAACATTCATACTGACGGCAATCCAGCGGACACGGTCTGATTTCACGACATATTTAAAGGCCATTCGTTCGTGTGGAAGAGCCTTCGCTAACTGGTTGCTTATAAATTGATCATGAATAGTAATAATGGCTCTGCCGCCCCTGGTAATGTGCAATGCTACTAATGGTGCATAAAAGATAGGATTCTCATGCAGATGCAATATACCGCAGCCAAAAGGGTAGCCTATTCCACGAAAGAATTCGATATGATTTATGTACCTGGGAAACGTAGGCCACCTAATCTGTTGTAAATCACATTCATTAACCGACATTCGACGGGTGACATGTATCAAATCAAAACCATCCAAATGCAATCGACTGAGCAGCCGACTTATATGTACACTCACTCCGCCATACGGGGGGGGAGTGTTCCCGAATTCAATTATCCTCATTTTATATATATTAATTTCAATATTTCTTAGCTTCCCTCTTATGATTGTTCACTTCAGGAGCTGTACACGCCGCTAAGTAAGCGATCTCAATCCAAAAGAGAGTATACCAAATGGGAGAAAGCAATAATGCTGCCACTCCGAGGCCAACTGCAGCTATTGTTGTCGATTCTCTATGGTAATTTAATCCTCTTATTCCCAAGGGGCGCAGAGAAACAAGCCTAATCCAGAACCAAATCAAACATATCACTCCCAGAATGCCATAATCGAAAAGTGAATCAAGTATCTGATTATGAGCATTCCTGCCTCCGAGAACCTCTAAGTTGTGGCCAATTCCACCACCTATGACTACATTTAGTGGCTTAGATTTTATTTCATTAAGAGCTGCCGTATATATCTCAACTCTATTACTACCTCCGGAGGGAATAGCCTCTTCCCATCTGCTCAGATTGCTCTTAAATATACCGCTTTTTATATCTCCAATCATAAAGAAGACTGAAATACTAACTACAGCAATAACACCCATGCGCTTGAATGTGCCGAAATGCGTCCGCGGTGCGAACAGAAAACCCGTTAGCCAAAGCACCAATATTACCGCTGTCGACAATTGAGCGCCCCGGGAAGCCGATAATAGGATTCCCCAAGACATAATGACGACACTCAATGAACAAGCCACTTTATCCCAACGCCATAATCGACCTCGACCAAGATATTGCAATGCCAAGGAAATCCCAAATATGATCGGAAGGCTGGCGTAATTGGAATCACTCAATTGGAACTCGTTCAGATTCCCAATATGGACAATTGTCTGGCCATAAATATGTGCAGCAATAATCGCATTGGCAGCGATAATGACTCCACATGAAATGGAGGCGATTCTAAAGAATTCCCTAGCTTCCAGCCGAGAACAAGTCGAATACACTGCAATGGCCGCCGTTATTGAGAGCAGTCGTGTAAAAGCCGCATTTCTCCATATCGGATTCATGATAATTGTAAGAAATGAAAAAAACGCGCTTACAACCACGAAACATAAGAAAGAACGATCACTTAGCAGAGTTCTTAGTCCTTTTCGAATGGATAATACCCCTCCCAGCAAACCAATAATGAAAAGCGGGATCCCTGATGAATATGTCATAACCTGCTGCTGACTTATCCAGCCAAAGCCTAAATAGATTACTGAAGTGTCGGGCCTAATCAATACCATAATCCCGCCCAACAACAGCAGGACTCCGCCCATAAGAACTGATGGGCTCACAATATAGAGCAAACAAAGCGCAAAGCTTGGCAGAGCAATTACCCAATCGAGCTTTAATCCTCTTCTCGGTTTAAGAAGAGCTTTATATCTAAATTCTCTCACAACTCTATCATTCCTTAGTAATCCTGATATCTAACAGGGTAAACTACGGTTTCATATATTCATCGATATCTTATTAATACTTCGCCCCGATTCTGTAAGCAATTGCCCAGAATACACGTCCCGCCCAACGCCCCAATACATTTGGGCAATACGCCTCCATGGCTACTTTTAACCAACGAGCTCGAAAGAGCTTTGTCCTTCTCGTTTTATATACAAGAGCCCTCGCATATGAAAACGCCTTGTGTTGGATATCTATACTGGCCAATATAAGGCGGTGTCTTCGCATATATTCGGCCATCCAATACTTCATTGGCTCCGAATATCTACTTGATTTAATGGCGAGCTCGAGATATTCAGCATAAGGCATATCTTGCTGAGCATATCGCCCTGCACGGCGATTTTCAGCCGAAAGATGGTAAACAGCGGCCTCTATAGGGGACCAGGCAACGGGATACTGCAAAGCTATTCGAATCCACATATCTTGATCAATGCCAGACGCCTTACCGCTACTAAAGAAACCTACTCTATCGAACACTTCTCTAGGGATCATGACATTAGATGAACATACTATGCTGGCGCCTAATGTCGAACTCCTAAAATAATTAGGGATTATTACTCCATTAATTGACTTATCCATTCCTACATAATTGTATCTGCTGACCTGATTAGCCTGGCATGCAATGTAGGAGGTTGTAAAAGCTCCAGCTAATGGGAAGCGGGCCCTCAAGGCAAGTACCGTTGATAAAAAATTCGGCATCCATTCATCATCGGCGTCAAGAAAAGCGATCATATTTGCTCTGGCAGCACGTATTCCTGAATTGCGCGCTTCTCCATCTCCTTGGTTTGGCTGAGAAATCATCCTCAGCCTATTATCATTGATTTCTTTTATCGAACATTCGCTTCCATCAGTGGATCCGTCGTTAATTATAATGAGTTCGAAGTCCTTAATGGTCTGTGCGAGCACTGATTGAACCGTTCGAGAAACTGATAGATATTTGTTATAAAGCGGGACAACAACTGAGACAGCCGGTTCAGTCATAGCATATTCCTTATTGTTTGCTTAAACATTTCTTTCAGTTAACAGCATGCTTTCTATTACGCCCTCTTATCATCCCCAGGATTTTGTGCATTGCGTTTCTTTCACTTCTCGTTAATAAAATTGCATATATGATGGGCGTTATGATCACAATGGAGATAATGCCTATTGCCGCAACATTCAACCAGTTCTCGGGGCGCTTCCAGCTCGCTAATTGGTTGACACTCACGGCTATACCAGTAGATGCCATAATTCCTATAAATGAAGCTCCTGCAAGATAGCGGTAAGGGGCGGATACTAAGTAATGGATATATCGATATGAGAACATAACATTTCTAAGGGAAAAGGCAATTCCAGGTCCGATTATCATAGACCATGGGCCTAGATCGGTATACTGCGCTAGAAATACTGTCATGACTATCGAAATCAATCCGCTGAGCAAGGTCGCTATACTCGGAACTTTCACTCGGTTGAACGCTTGCCATATCCCATAGAGGGGGTTGGCGGCAGCATTCATTATGATAATTGCAGCGAGTCCCGCCATCATCGGGCCGACCATATCAGTAGCACGATGAAGCCACAAACTTGGCAACCAGGGAGAAAAACCAACAATTAATCCCCCGCATATCCCGATGCATACCGATATGAAACGGGCGGCATGAATTCCGAGCTCACGCAAGCCCGGTATATTCCCCTGAGCAAACAATTTGACATACTGGGGCGTGAATACATTAATAGACGCCATAATTGATCTCAAAATATTTTCCCATTGAGAAGCAAGAGCATATTCGGCTGATACTCCAGGACCAAAAAGCCTGTTACACAGAAGAAGATTCACGCTTATCATCAAGATGGTGCCCAATTGATCAATAACAACCCAGATATTCGTTCCCATCATAGTTTTGAGTGATTTAAGCTCGAAAAGCCTTGGTTTGAAGCTTAGACAAGGGATTAGTTTCTGACCCCAGAAGAAAGCGGTAACGGCCTCAGCCATAGCTCCGACGCATAAGCCCAGTCCTATCCACTCTAGTCTAGGACGAGCAATCTGAAACAGGGCAAAGGCCGTACCTACTGAAAGCATACTGCGCATGATGAAGAGAAAGGCACGAATATCAAAACGATTCAGGCAAAAGAACGCGACGCTAGAAACTCCAGAAATGACTCCAAGAGCTGTTGCGATTGAACCAAGGATGATTAATGTTCTTGCTGCGTTTTCGGTTCCTGAAGGCAACCGCAGAACAAATCCGACAAAAGGAGAACTTAATATTCCTATGATCACTAGGACGGTGCCAAACACGATCGAAGCCACCATGGAAGTATTAAATATGGTCGCAGCTTCCATGTAGTCGCATTTTGTGTAGGCAATTGTGACATATCTGCCTACTGACCAATTTACACCTAGCGAAATCCAAACGGCCCAGACAAAGAGACTCATTGCCAAGGGGTATACTCCATACGCTTCCACACCCAGTTTGCTGATGACGTATGGCGTGAATAAGATTCCTATGAGCAGACCTATCACATATCCACCGATATTAAAAAGGACGTTGCGTAATGTAATCATGATGTTTGGCTAAAAAAGGGATATATCATCTGGACTATATGGTTGGTAATACAAATCAATCAACAATCTCAATTGCGCTAATCTTATTGATGGGTTTTCCGCGGCCGGCCTCTGGGCCGTACTTCTAAGATCCGTCCCGCGATGTCCTCGAGCCTTTTTATAAATGCTAGATCGCCAGCGGGCCGCCCGGTTAAAAGCCGTAACCTTGCCCGCCCGATGACCGCTTCATCCCCCCCGGCCACGAGGAAGGCACGCCAGTCAGGGAAGTACGCCGTGAGGGGAAACCTATCGAAGATGACCGGGTTGGCTACCCCCATAACATGAGCGCGAGCACTTGACCAAGTATAGTCAGAGGCTTGGCCAACTATCTCCTTACGAATAGGATTATTTTCAATAAAACGCACTTCTTCAAGAACGCTCGCCGCATCCAAAATGCAAGACATGAACCTCGGCCGCCAAACCCGGCCGCTGTTCCCGCGTTTGCCATTGAAATACTGGGCGTAGCGCATATGAAGGGAATTGAATGCCCTCGCTAGAGAGTCCGGAGCATGTGGGACACAGATGACATGGACATGGTTGGGCATCAGGCAATAAGCCCAGACATCCACGGAGAAGCGGGCCGTATATTCGCGAAGCCACTCGAGATAGCGCCGGTAATCGGCTTCCGACTCGAAGACCGTCTGCTCGTTATGCCCCCGTTGCATGACGTGATGAGGGTATCCGGGGAGGGTAATGCGGGCGAGTCTTGCCATGGGATTTCGCTATAGCGACAGAAAACGGGGACACGTACGAATTTAGGAAAATTCGAACTTGTCCCCGTTTTCTGTGTCCCCGATTTCTAGGCTACCGCCGGTGGGCGCCGGAAGGCGACACGCCGGCTTTCGCCATGACCTATAAGGGCTCTCCGGTCCCCTGGAGAGCCGAACCTGAGGGGATTCTATGGCCCCGCCTGGAGGCTGTCAAGAAATAAATGGGGACAGCGGCCCCGGAACTACCCCAACCAGTCCGCGTTCCGCTTGAAGTTCGTGGCCGCGAAGCGGACCCGGTAGGGGTAGCGGACCTTGACGAAGTCGAAGTCCCCGTCGTGCGGCTCCTCGTACGGGTTGAACAGGGGCGCCGATCCGGGGAAATGGACGTTGCTGGCGCCCGCCTGCCCGAAAAGGTGCAAGGCGGGAACGATGGCGGCGTCGGGGACGGCGACGACGACCGTCTGGAGCAACCGGCGCGAGGCATAGAGCAGCGCCGCCACAGACCCGGCGTTCTCCGCCGGCATGACCTGGACGTAGCGATAGGTCTCGTCCGGGAGCCAGAAGGAAGGCCGGTCCTTGATCCGCACGAGGGCCGAGCCGTCCGGGGTCGGGACGACGCCAGCGGAACCTGCATAGATCCGGGCCATACGGAGCCCCACGGGTCTCAAGGCCGGATCGACGGGCGAGACGAGCTTGGCGTGCCTGTCGAGAGCCTCGACGAGACCGGCGGCAAAGGCCCGGTGGTCGCCTTGGACATAGACGTTCTTGACCGAGTAACAGGCCGCCCCGTCGAAGGCCGAGATATCGCTGGCCAGGCCTGCCAGGACTTTCCCCCTGAGCTCGGGCGAAGCGGCGAACTCCCGCGAGACGTAGGCGACCCCCACCTTGTGCCCGTGTCCCAGGACGACCGGGCCGCGGGCCAGCCGGCGGGCCCGGTCCTCGACGTCGCGGACGGTGGCGTCAGAGCCCAGGACGTTGACCGCAGACGAGGCGGCCAGGAGCCGGTCCTCGACGGCCGCGTCGCCCCCCTTCCAGTAGCCGCAGGCGACGGTCGAGCGGACGAGCGGGGCGACCTCGGCCATCTTGGCCAGATAGACCATCGGGAAGACCGCCGCCGTGGACGGGAGCTTGAGGACCTGGGCCGCGCCCCTGTTCCAGTCCCCTCCCCCGGACGCGGGCCCGACGGGCAGGCCGATGCGGGTCAGGACGGCCGAGTATCCGGCGACGTTGCCCGAAGCGAAGTGGCTGATGAGGTCGGGATCGCGCCGGCGCGTGAACGGGCGGTTCCATCCGAAGCGTTGGAGGTGGCCGAAGACCGTCTCGACGGGACGCCGGGTGCGGAAGGCCCTCTCGACGAACCGGCCGACGAGAGCCTGGTCATACGCGACCAGGGGCGGGAAGATGCCCAGCCCGAAGCGCTCGATATCGTGGCGCGAGAAGCCGTCGATGCGGCGGACGAGCTCGACGACGGCGCGGACCTCGGGCCGGGAGAGGTCGGCGAACTGGGCGTCGAGCCGGGCCATGGCGGCCTGGATCTCGGCCGCGGGGAGCGCGGCGAAGGCCTCGCGGGAACGGGCCCGGAGGGCCGGCAGGAGGTCGTCGAGCCGGTCGGCCTCGATGAGCGGGAAACGGAGGTTGAGGCCGGCGACGGTCTCGGTCTTCGAGGCCGCGATCAGGGGGTCCTCGAGGACGAAGGCGTCCGGGAGGGCGGCGGCGGGGCCGGCGGGGTCAGTCACCGGAGATCTCCGCGGCCTTGAAGGCGCAGCCGACCGTGCCCGAGGCCTCGGCCCCGGCGAAGCGGGAGACCCGGCTGAAGGCGGCCAGGGCGCCGTCGGGCCGGAGCGCGACGATCTCGGCCTCGTCGTACTGCAGCACGGAAATGTTGGCCGCCGCGGGGCGTCCCGTGGAGGGGGGCGCGACGACCTTGATCAGGCCGCGGCCGGAACGGAGCGGGGCCTCGGTCTCCGGATCGACGATGTAGACGCGGCAATCGGCGGCCGGGCGGAACAGGAAGTCGTCGAGATCGGAGTCCCAGGCGCCCTCGATCTGGGCCGGGGTCTCGGTGAAGCTGTAAATGTCCTTGATGTGGGTCGGCCAGAGGGCCGGCTCGAGGCCCAAGACGGCCCCGATGCGGGCGACGAAGGCGGGTTTGTCGATGCGGGCGCCGCGGATCGAGCCCTTGGCGCCGGAGTAGCCGCCGCCGCTGAAGGCGACGTGGCCGAGGGCGCCGAGGGCGAACTCGCCCTCCCGGAACTCGTCGAGGTAGGGCCGGAGGAGCAGGGTCAAGCCGCCGAGCGAGATGCGGCGGCCGCGCGACTGGGCGTCGCGGAGGATCCCGGCCACGTCCCGGGCGGGCATCTTGCGGACCGAGGCCGGACGGCCGATCAGGCGGTTGAGGAGGGTGCGCGGCAGGTCGACGTCGACCGTGGACCAGGTCCGCTCGTAGCGGGCGGCGCTGCCTTCGAGGCCGAGCTGCATGCGCAGGACGGCCGGGATCCCGTGATAAGCGCCCTTTTTGGAGAGGGCGCGGAGGATGCGGAGCGAGGGCGCGAAGGCCAGCCCGTCGGCGACGCCCGGGAAGCCGAAGGTCTCCCCGTAGCGCTGGGTGATGTGGGCCAGCTCGGCCGGGCCGGTGTAGACGTAGCTCGGGTCGCCCGAGGTGCTGCTCGAGATCTGGAAGACGCCCGGGACGGAGAGGTCGTTGAGCTCCTCGACGAGGCCCCGGGAGAGCTTGAAGGCCGACGAGGAGACGGCCGGGATGCGGTGGTACGCGCCGTCGGCGGCGAAGGCCAGGAGGTCGGCCAAAAAGACGTTGCGGCGGGTGCAAAGGCGGCGGTAGTAGGCGAATCGGCGCCACTGCGACTCGATGCCGGCGCAGAGGAGGTCCTGGAAGGAGCGGTCGGGGCGGGGCGACGGGGAGACGGGAGTTTCGGCGGTTCCTGTCGCGGGCGATGCGTCCATCGGGGCCTCCTGGTCCTTGATCTCGGCCATAAGATAGGCAGGCGCCCGGCGGCAGTTGTCAAGTTGGCGTCAAATTCGCCCATTCCCGGCCTTGACACGATATCACTCTGTGATATATATTAGTCATCTATTGGGGAGGCGAACATGGCTCGAATGACCCGGACGATCATTTCTATTCCGGCGGACACGAAGAAGTGGCTCGAGGGCTACGGGAAGCGACGCAAGATCTCTGCGGCGGAGGTCGTCCGCCAGGCGATCGAGGCCTTCCGGCAGGCCGGATCGGAGGGGCCGCGCGTCCGGGAAGAGCGAGGCGCTTATGGCGCCCCCGCGATGCCTGATATCACGGACATCGGGGAGCTGCGCAGGAGGGCCGTCGAGGCGGCGGGCCGGTTCGCGTCCGGGGTGCCGAACCTATCGGTCGATCACGACCGCTATCTCGCGGAGGAGCGCGTCTCCGACGGTCCCGAAACGGACAAGAGGGGGGTACGATGAACGTCCTCGTCGATACCAGCGCCTTCCTGGCCGTCCTCGACCGGAGCGACGAGCGGCATGCCACGGCCAAACAGACCTGGAGCGGGCTTCTCGAGGGCGAGAACGTCCTCGCCTGCCACAATTACATCCTCGTCGAGACTTCGGCCCTGCTGACGAGGCGGTTTGGAATGGAAGCCGCGGGCGCGTTCGAGCACGACATCGTGCCGGTCCTGAGGCTGCTCTGGGTGACCAGGGACATCCACGAAGCCGCCGTGGCGGCCCACTTGGCCGCGGGCCGCCGCGCGCTGAGCCTGGTCGACTGCGCGAGCTTCGAGATCATGAGGCGCACGGGCCTGCGGCGGGCCTTCGCCTTCGACCCGCACTTCCGGGAATTCGGCTACGAGACCGTCTGATCCACCGATTTCCGGGGGCTTGATGAGAATCCGGCCGTCGAACGCGCGTCTAAGGGTGTGGACCACGACCTTGACATGATATCACCTTGCTGATATATATTAGGCGAGGTGAAGCGGATGGGACGCATGACCAGAACGATCCTCTCTCTGCCTGAAGACGAAAAGCGCTGGCTGGAATCCTACGGCAAGCGCCATCGGATCTCGAGCGCCGAGGTCATCCGGAGGGCCATCCGGGAATTCCGGGGCAAAAAGCCCGAGGCGGGCCTCCGCGAGGTGCTCCGGGAGACGGCCGGGGCTTGGACTTCCGTTCGTGGAGACAGCCGGGGATACGTCGACAGGCTGAGGAAAGAGTGGGACAACCGGTCATGAAGCCCGGCTATCTCCTGGATTCCGTCATCCTCATCGACCATCTCCGGGGAGTCGGCCCGGCGTCCGAATGGCTGGATAAACTCAAGGAGGGGGAGGCGGTCATCTCGGTGATCACGCGCGCCGAGGTCTTGAGCGGAGGGACGGTGGACGAAGCGCTTCACGCGCGCCGGCTCTGCGACAAGTTCGAATGCCTCCCCCTGACCGGAGAGGACGCGACCGTCGCCGCGGAGATGAGACGGGAAAGGCACGGAAAGCTCCCGGATGCGCTGCAGGCCGCGGCGGCCAAGCGCCGCGGTCTCAAGCTCGTCACCCGGGACGCCCGCGGTTTCGACGAGAAGAAGGACCCGTTCGTGGTCGTCCCCTATCGCCTGGCCTGATCGGCCTTCAAGCCTTGTTGACGTCGTCGACCAGGCGGCGGAGCTTGGCGATGCTCTTGTGGTTGAAGGCCAGGGTCAGGCGCGGCAGGTCGGGGCGCTCGGCGTCCTCCCCTTCCCCTTCGAGCGGCGTTAAGCGCTGCTCGATGCGGCCCTCTCGGAGGAGCGTCGCGGCGTAGGTGTCGTTGAGGCGCTCGAGCGCCTCGGGGGGGAGAGGCGAAGACAGGCGGAGCATCAGGAGAGGGCCGACCCAGCGCATGGAGTGGTAGCGCCGGTAGAAACCGGTGATCTCGTCGACGGCCTCGTCGAGGTCGTCGGTCAGCTTGAACAGGGCCAGGTCGTCCTCGTCGATCATGCCGTTGAGGACGAGTTCGGCCTTGATGTAGGTGCGCCAGTGTTGCCAGTAGGTGCCGCCGGGGGCGTCGATCATGACCAGGGGCATGAGGTTGGTCTTGCCGGTCTGGATCATGGTCAGGGCCTCGAAGCCCTCGTCCTGGGTGCCGAAGCCGCCCGGGAACAGGGCCACGGCCGAGGCCTCCTTGAGGAACAGGATCTTGCGGGTGAAGAAGTACTTGAAGTGGATGAGCTTGGGATCGTCGGCGATCGTGACGTTGGTCCGCTGCTCGTGGGGCAGGCGGATGGCCACGCCGAACGAGCCCTCGCGGCCGGCGCCCTGCTGGGCGGCGCCCATGATGCCGTCGCCGGCGCCGGTGATGATCATCCACTGGCGCTCGCGCATGCGGCGGGCGAACTCGACGGCGTGGCGGAACTCGGGGTCGGCGGCGGGAGTGCGGGCCGAGCCGAAGACCGAGACCTTGCGGACGTCGTGGTAGGGGGCGAAGACCTTGAAGGCGTAGCGCAGTTCCTTGAAGGCGTTGGTCAGGAGCTTGAGGTCGCCGCGGTGGGCGCCGTCGCGGGCCAGGCGGGTGATGGCCACCATGAGGTCGGCCAGGACGTCGCGGTCGCCGCAGCCGGCGGCGAAGCGGGCCAGAAAGTCGTCGATGGCGGCGTCGCGGGCGGCGGCCCAATCGTGGGCGGGAGGCGCGGCGGGGGCGGCGCAAGCATTGGCGGGGTCGGCGGGAGAGGGCTCCGCCTGACAGACTTTTTCTCGGGGATCTTTATGTGATTTGTTCATGTTTCCGTGGGATCGCAAATGAGGTTAGAAGGTATTTTACCACAATGAGGAAATCGCGGGCTACGCGGCCGGCCAATTCTCGACCTTGAGGCCGGGTTAGCCGAGGGCGTCGATCTCGGCGACCTTGCGGGCCAGGCGGACGGCGGAGATGGGGAAAGCCGTCTTGATCTCGGGGGCGAAGAGCGAGAGCTTGAACTCCTCGATCATCCAGCGCAGCTCCTCGATGGCCGCCTGTTTAATGGGGGACATGATACCTTGTCCCTCTTTTTTGGGGGCGGGGCACGAGCCGGGAACGGGACCGCAGCCGGGGGCGGAACTCAAGCGGGCCAGCTCGAAGGTGTAGGGCTCGACCTGGGCGGCCTTGGCCTTGTCCTTGTCCGGGGCCAGGCGGGCCCTCTCGAGACGGATGAGCAGCCCCTCGAGGTAGCGCGGCAGGCGGACGAGGCGGGCGATGTCGTAGAGGGCCAGGAAATCCTTCGGGACGAGCCGTTCGAGGTCGGCGGCGACGGCGTCGATGTACTCCGGCTTGACGCGCTCCTTGAGCTTGCTCAGCTCGTAGAGGCCGAGCTTTTTCGCGCTGCCGACGGCGTCCGCGCCCGAGCCCGGCGCCCCTCCCCCGCCGCTCGCGGGGCCGAGGGCGGCCCGGACCCTGGCGTTGAGCTCGACGACGCGGACGACGGCCTGGGTCAGGGCGTGGCCGCGGTCGAAGAGGGTGCGCCCGGCCTCGGCTTCGCAGGCCTTGAACTCCGCCTGCGTGCGGATGTTGCGCTCGAGGACGTCGCGAGCCAGAGCCGCCTCGATGCCCTTCTCGAGCGCCTCGCGGCCGCCGAAGAAGAGCGCGGCGCGGTCGTGCTCGGCCGGGATCTTGTGGTAGCGGCGGACGAAGGCCAGGTCCTTGGCGAACCGGCGCAGGAGGAGGGCCCGGACGCCCTGGCGATGGGCGGCCTCGGCCTCGGCCCGCGTCGGGAACAGGCGGATGGCCAGGGGCTCCGGGCCGGGGGCTCCGGGAAATGGGGAAATAGGTATCATGTCCCCCATTTTGATGAGGGCCGGGTAGGCCGTGAGCGAGGTGCCGACGGCGACGGACTCGGGCAGGTCGCCGAAGTCCCAGTCGGCGACGCCGTCGCGCTCCCAGGCGCGGCGGGCCTCCTGCCAGGCCGGGGACTCGACCTTGGACGGGGCTTCGTCGGCCGCGCCGAGCTTCTTTCGGAGCAGCTCGACGTCGCGGCCGGCGTCGATGACCTTGCCCGTGGCCGGGTCGACGACCGCGATGCGCATGCGCAGGTGGCGGGGCACGTCGGCCAGCTCCCATTCGCGGGCCGGGATGTCGACGCCGAAGCGGCGCCGGACGAACTCGGAGACGGCCTTGAAGAGGGGCGTCTCCTCGTGCGCCTGGGGCATCTCGCGGGCGATCGTCTCGGCCTTCTCGCCGACCGGGACGAGGAGCTTGCGGTGGCGCTTGGGCAGGCCCTTGATGAGGGCGACGATCTTGTCGCGGTACTGGCCGGCCACCCCCCACTCGAGGCGTCCGGGCGGGATGGCCGAGAGGAGGGCGGGCGGCACGGTCAGGGTCACGCCGTCGTCGTCCTCGCCCGGCGCGAACTTGTAGACGGCGCGGAAGGGCCGACCGGCCACCTCGACGCTGTCGGGGAACGCCGCCACGTCGTCCTCGCCGGGACGGTAATTCGTGAGCCGGTCCTCGTCGAGGCGCAGGAACGAGTCGTCGCCGCCGCGGTCGCGGACGTCCGCGAGGAGCTTGCGCAGGCTGCGGATGTCGCGGATGCCGGCGAGGCGCTCCGAATAGAACTTGGCGATCTCGCCCTCGGCGACCAGGATGTCGCGGCGCCTTAGCTTCTCCTCCGTCTCCTCGATCCGGCGCTGCAAGGCCAGGTTGTGCTCGAGGAAGGGCGGCGGGTCGTCGATCTCGCCCTCGACCAGGCCGTTCATGACGAAGATCTCGTGGGCCTCGTCCGGGGCGATGCGGCCGTAGGAGACGCGCCGCTCGCGGACGATCTCGAGGCCGAAGAGCGTGACCCGCTCTTTCGCCGTGACCTCGCCGCGGGCCCGGTCCCAGGCGGCGTCCGAGTAGGTCCGTTTGCAGAGCGGGCCGCCCAGCTGTTCGAGCCAGGCCGGATCGATGCGGGCGGCGGTGCGGGCGAACAGGCGCGACGTCCGGACGATCTCGGTCGATACGATCCAGCCGGCGCCCTTGCCGAAGAGGACCGAGCCGGGCCAGAGCGTGACCTCGCGGTTCTTGGCGGCGGCGTACTGGTTCTTCTCCTTGTGGGCGGCGATGTTCGAGAGATAACCGCTGAGGATGGCCCGGTGGATGGCCCCGTAGAGCACGGGCGAGACGTCGGCGTGCAAAATGGGGGACATGATACCTTGTCCCCATTTTTCCGCTTCGCCCGACGGCCTGGGCTCTCCTGCGCCGCCCCTCCGGCCCCTCTTCCCCCGCCTCTCCCCCGCATCGAGCTCCCGCAAGGCCGAGACGATCTCGGCGTGGAGATAGACCCACTCGCGCATGCGCGGGAACGACAGGAAGTTCTCGTGGCAGAAGCGCCTCTTCTGGACGAGCGAGCCGAGCTTCTCGAAGTCGCCGTGGTAGCGGTTCCAGATGTTGAGCCGGGCCAGGAAGTCGGAGTCGGGGTGCTTGAAGGCCTGGTGGACGGCGTCGGCCTGCTGGGCCTTCTCGGGCGGCCGCTCGCGCGGGTCGCGGACGCTGAGGGCCGCGGCCAGCACGGCCACCTCGGGGACGCAGTTCTCGGCCCGGGCCTCGACGAGCATGCGCGACAGGCGCGGATCGAGCTGCATGCGGGCCATGGTCTGGCCGATCGCGGTCAGCTCCCAGCGGAAACGCGGGCCGTGGTAGGGTGCCCCCGTTTTGCGGATGGCGCCGAGTTCGACGAGCGTGTCGTAGCCGTCGTGGACGGCTTTGGTCGAGGGCCGGTCGATGAACGGGAAGTCGAGCGGGTCGCCGAGCCCCAGATCGGTCATGCGCAGGATGACCTCGGCCAGGTCCGAGCGCAGGATCTCGGGCGAGGTGTACTCTTCGCGGGCCTCGTACTCCTCCTCGCTGTAGAGGCGCACGCACAGGCCTTCCCGGACGCGGCCGCAGCGGCCTTTGCGCTGGTCGGCCGAAGCCCGCGAGATGGGCGAGATGGGGAGGGAATTGATGCGCGTCCCGGGCTGGTACTGGGCGATGCGGGCGACACCCGTGTCGACGACGTAGCGGATGCCCGGGATGGTCAGTGAGGTCTCGGCGACGTTCGTGGCGACGACGATCTTCGGCAGGGTCTCCGTATAGACGCGCCGCTGCTCGCCGGCCGGCAGGCGCGAGAACAGGGGCAGGACTTTGACGGCCGGCCACTTGCGGCCCTCGAGCATGCGGCAGGTCTCGAGGATGTCCTGCTCGGTCGGCATGAACACCAGGATGTCGCCGGGTGGCTTGTCGCGGCGCAGGTAGGTGACGGCCTCGACGGCCTGGTCGACGTAGTCCTTGTCCTCGGCCTCCTCGGCGTCGGGGACGCGGTACTCGACGTCGACGGGGTAGAGCCGGCCGCTGACCTCGACGACGGGGGCGTTCTTGAAGGCCTTGGAGAACTTCTCCGTGTCCATCGTGGCCGAGGTGATGACGAGCTTGAGGTCGGGCCGCTCGTCGAGCAGGCGGCGGACGATGCCGAGGAGGAAGTCGATGTTCAGGGAGCGCTCGTGGGCCTCGTCGATGACGAGGGTGTCGTACTCGTGGAGGCCGCGGTCGCCCTGCGTCTCGGCCAGCAGGATGCCGTCGGTCATGACCTTGATGTAGCCGTCGCGCGAGGTGCGGTCCTGGAAGCGGATCTTGTAGCCGACGGAGCGGCCGAGCGGCTCGCCGAGCTCCTCGGCGATGCGGTGGGCGATGGTCACGGCGGCCAGGCGGCGCGGCTGGGTGACGCCGACGCGGCCGGCGACGCCGCGGCCGGCCTCGAGGCACATCTTGGGGATCTGGGTCGACTTGCCGCAGCCCGTCTCGCCGGAGACGATGACGACGCGGCGGCGGGGCGAGCGCAGGAGCTCGACGATCTCGGCGGCGCGCGAGGCGATGGGCAGCTCGTGGGGGTACGAGACGCGCGGCACGTTGCGGGCCCGGGCGGCCAGCCAGGCCTCGAGGCGGGCCTGGGCCTCGGCGCGGGAACCGGCGCGGGGGGCGCGAGACGCGGGTTTGCCGTCCATCGCGGCCTATTCTACCCCGTCCCCGGCGAGAGGGACAGCCCCCGGCGGGCCGCTCCCCCGGAGCCGGGTCAGGCGGTGAGCGTCTTGAGCGACTCGAGCGCCGCGGTCACGTCCTCGTCGCGGTTGTTCAGGTAGAACGAGACGCGGATGGAGTTGAGCCCGCCCTCCGACACGGGCCGGGCCCGGATCTTGTCCTTGCCGAGGTGCTGCATGATCTCGGTCATGGGGTGGGAAGCCATCCGGAAGCCGATCATGAGCGTGCGGTAGGCCTCCTCCTCGGGGGACAGGCGCTCGACGCCGGGGATGTCGGCCAGGCCGCGGTAGAAGCGCTCGGCCATCGGCTTGCAGCGGGCCTGGATGCGGTCGGCGCCGATCGTGGCCACGAGGTCGAGGGCCGTGCCGAGGGCGTAGAACAGGGCGTCGTTCTGGGTGCCGGATTCGAAGCGCTCGGCGGTCGGCTTGAGGACGAACTCGCCCTTGGCAACGTCGTAGCGGAGCGAGGAGCCGCCACCGACGGTCTGGGGGCGCAGGACCTCGGCCATCCCCGGGCGGGCGTAGATGAAGCCGGTGCGCTTGGGGCCCATCATCCACTTGTGGGCGCTGCACGTGTAGAAGTCGACGCCGGTCGCGGCGATGTCGAAGGGCGCGTTGACGGGGGCCTGGGCGCCGTCGAGGGCGAACCAGATGTTCTTGGCGCGGGCGAGAGAGGCGATCTCCCGGACCGGGAAGAGCTGCCCGGTCGTGCAGCTGACGTGGCTGAAGATGATGAGGCGGGTGCGCGGCGTGACGAGCCGGGCGATGCGCTCGACGTTGCCGGCCGCGCGGGCGATGTCTGGCTCGAAGAGGCGGATGGCGATGCCGTCCTTCTGCATGCGGTTGAGGAGGGCCGAGTGGACGGCGACGTGCTCGTGGGTCGAGGTGACGACCTCGTCGCCGCGCTTGAGGGGCAGGCCGTTGACGATGACGTTGACGCCTTCGGTGGCGCCGCCGATGAGGCCGAGGTCCTCGCGGCGACAGGACGGGCCGAGGGCCCTGGCCAGCTTGTCCTTGACCGCCTGCCAGGGCTTCTCGTCGTGGCCGGCGCTCGGGGCGCGCTCCTCGGCCCGGAGGAAGCCGACCAGGGCGTCGATGACGGGCAGAGGCGACGAGCCGAGGCCGCCGAAGTTGAGGAAGATCCAGTCGGGATCGAGGATGAACTGCTCGCGCAGGAGTTGCCAGAAGAAGGCGTCGTCGCCGGAAGCGGCGGCCTGGGCGAGTCGCGCGGCGAAGGGCTCGGGAGATGGGGCGGGCGCGGCGGCGGCGCGGGAAACGAGGGGTGCGAAGGGCAGGCCGGTCGCGCCGGCGGCGGCCAGTCCGGCGGTCATCTTGAGGAATTCTTTTCTATTCACGCGACGCTCCTTTCGCGCAGGATCCACGGTGAGGAGGAATTATTGTCGGTCGGCTCGTCCGAGTCAACAGGGGCGTTCGGGTGTGCGGGCGCGGGGCCCGAGGCGTAGGGCCAGAGGCCAGGGTCCCGAGGTTCAGCGTTTGCGGAGACCGGCTGCGTGATAGGCCGCGCCCGCGGCCACGACCGCCCCTCCCACGATCCAGGACATCCGGGGCAGACTGGCCATGAGCACGAGGCAGGAGACCAGGCCCAAGCCGGCCACGACCCGCAGGCGGCCGCGGAAGGCCTTCAGGCCGCTGAGGTTCAAGGCCGCATAATAAAGGAGGAGCGAGAAGCTGCTGATATAGGCGATGTGCGGCAGGTCCGAGAGGAAGACCAGGGCCATCATGATCGCCCCGCCGAGGACGATGGCGTTGCGCGGGGCCCCGGTCCGGGTGGACCTCGCGGCGAACAGGGCGGGCAGCTCCCCTTCCCGGGCCATGACCTCGGCCAGTCGCGAGACGCCGAGAACCGAGGCCATGGCCACCGTCCCGGAAGCGGCCAGGCCGCCCAGGGCGACGAGACCGGCGCCGAAAGCCAGTCCCATGACGCTCAGGGCGTCGGCCAGGGGCGAGCCCGAGCCGGCCAAGATGGCGGCGCCCGCGCCTCCGACGGCCGCCACGGCCACCAGGAGATAGAGGCCGGTGGAAATGAGGATCGACCACAGGGTCGCTCGGGGGACGTTGCGGCGGGGGTCCTCGATCTCGTCGGCGACGATGGCGACGCGGGCGAATCCCGCGTAGGCGAAAAAGATCGTCGCGGCGCCGGCCCAGACACCGCGCAGGCCGAAGGGCAGGAAGGGCCGGAACGAGGCGGTCTTGAAGTGGAGGAAGGCGACGGTCGAGAAGAACAGCAGGATAGCGACCTTGAACAGGACTAGGGCGTTGTTGAGCCGGCTCGACTCCTTGGCCCCGAGGAGTTGGACGAAGACCGCGCCGGCGACGGCGAAGGCCGCTCCGGCGCCCGTGGGCAGGCCGGGCAGGAAATGGGACAGGTAGTGGCCGAATCCGACGGCGACGGTGGCCCCGGCCACGAGGTTCGAGAACAGCCAGACCCAGCCGACCAGGAAGCCGGGGAAGTCCGACAGCGTCTCGCGGGCGAAGACGTAGACACCGCCGCTCCTCGGGTACATCCGGCTGAGCTCGGCGGCGGCCAGGCCCGTCAGCAGGGAGACCAGGGCGGCGATGAGGACCGAGACGACGAGGGCGGGGCCGGAGACCGCCGCGGCGGCGCCGAGAATGACGAAGATGCCGGCGCCGATGATGGAGCCCAGGGAGATGTTGACGGCGTCGAACAGGGACAGGCGGCGCGCGGGATCCGGCATCGGCGAGGCCAATATACAACGGGGCGGCGGGGAATACAAAACGGGGACGCGCCCATGCCGGCGCGCCCCCTATCCGACAGGAGGAATTCCGCGTTACCGGACCCGGCGGGTGAAGGCCGGGGCCTGGCTCCGCCGGCCCGGGCAAGCCAGGACCGGGAAGCCGGGGACATACGGGAAGAAGAAGCCGGCCACGGTCATCGGAGCGGAGCCTGCGCCCCGCCTCCGACCCGTGATGGCCGCGGCCAGCTGGTTGATCGCCGACGCCCCGGGTCTCATCGAGATCCGGAGCGATTCTATCCGCGAAGCGCCGCGCCGGGCGTTCTCGCTCCCGGCGGCGGTGGCCTTCGTCTTGTTGCTCATCGTTCTGTCTCCATACATATAGACGAGCGGTGGGCCGCAAAGGTTTCATTGCGGCCGACTTTGATGTTTTTACGGGCAAAAAGCGCGAAATTCCCGGCGGCCAAGCTGGACGAATGGGCCCCGAAACTTCTAAGTTACTGATAATGTTCGAGAAGCTGGGGTCTGACCCCGGTCATAGACGCCAGAGGTAGCTGACCTTGAAGAAAAAGCCGCGGGACATCTGGCGGAAACGGCCGCTCGGGACGAAGCCGGGCAGGCCCTCGTCCCAGTCGACCTTCTCGAGGGCCTGGCCGTAGCCGAGGTGGACGACCGTGCCCGGGATGTAGGTGAACGAGATCAAGCCGTCGAGGGTCATGCGCTTGGCGAAGTCGTTGTACTCGACGATGCCGCGCAGGAACAGGTACTTGTTGAGCTGGAAGGTATTCCGGCTGCGCAGGATGAGGTAGTCGTAGACCTTCTCGCGGTCGAGCGAGCGGTAGAAGTCGACGTAGCTGAGGTTGACGACGAAGTCGAGCTTGTCGAGGGGCTGGTAGCGCACGGCGGCCGTGGCCGTCGTGCCGTAGCCCTGGTAGGGATCGGCGGGGTCGTAGAAGATCTTGTCCATGCGGCGGACGCGGGACTGGACGTAGACGGACTTGGCCAGCTGGGACTCGAACATGATCCCGTAGCCGCTGTTGCTCAGGCGGGCGCCGGCGAAGACCTCGTTGGCCACGATGCCGTCGAAGCGGACCATGGTGTTGCGCGGCAGGAAAGCCCGCAGGACGAAGACGTTGGTCGACTCCCACATATCGTAGATCGTGTCGTAGAGGTGGGCGCTCCAGTAGAACGGCTGGACCCTCTGGAAGAACTTCGACTTGGGGTAGAACGTGTACATGCCGAAGGCCATGAGCTGGCGCAGCCCGGTCCGGGTCAGGTAGCCCGAGTCGGCCCGGAAGCCCTCGGAGATGTCCTGGTAGCCGAGCTGGACGAAGACGTTGCGGTTGGAGAAATCGTAGGTGACCGAAAGGGCGTGGTCGGTCGCCGTCTCCGTCGCCCCGGGGTCCCGGGTCGACGAGCCGAACAGGTGGAACGAGGTCGTCTGGGTGGGGCTGAGGCGGAAGCGGCCGTCGACGCCGGCCACGCGGTTGAAGCCCGGGCCGTACTCGCGGCCCGTGTAGAAGGCCCCCAGGAAGCTGTCGTCCTTGAGGCTGTGCTTGTAGCGGGCGATCATGATGTCGGGGTGGACGTCGATCTCGTCGCCGGCCAAGTTGTCCCGGGCGTAGACGGCGGCCACGGTGTCGCGGGGCGTGACCTTGCCCGACAGCTTGAAGCCGTATGTCGGGTCGACGATGGTCCGGGTGTAAACGAGCGAGTAGAGCGGCGCGTCCTCCAGGGCCCCGCCGAACTGCCAGATGTCGCTGCCCTCCAGGAAGAAGGGCCGCTTCTCCTCGTAGTAGAGGGCGTAGCGGAGGTTGAAGTCGACCTGCCCGGCGTCGGCCTCGACCTGGCTGAAGTCGGGGTTGACCGTGGCGTCGAGGGTCAGGTCCGAGGTCAGGCCGAGCTTGCCGGTCAGGCTGAGGTCGTTGATGTCGAGGTCCTCGTTGCGGACGAGGGCGCCCTGGGCGGCCTCGCTCGCCTCCTGGGTCCGGCCGAAGGTGAAGGCCGGCAGGAACTCGACGACCCGCTCGTATTTGAGGCCTTCGATCCGGACGGGCTGGGCCTGGCCCATGAGCGAGCCGTAGTTGGGGTCGATGGGCGGGAAGGCGACCTGCTCGGACGTGCGGGTGAAGAAGCGGATGAACAGGACGCGCCAGGTCAGAACCTTCTTGTTCGGGAAGCGGATGCTCTTGAGCGGGATGCGGGCCTCGACGGTCCAGCCGGCATCGTCGATGCGGCCTTTGCTGTACCAGACGGCATCGAAGCTCGTCGACAGGTTGCCCTGGACGTCGACCATGCCGTCGCCCTGGATGCCCAGGGGATTGACGATGAAGGCGAAGGCGCTCTGGCGGTCGTTGAAGGTGTCGATGTTGATGAAGGCCAGGTCGTCCTGGAAGATGTTGTCGCGCTTGCTGACGGCGGCCTTGATCTTGGCCGGCTCGGCGTCGAAGCAGCGGAAGGCGAAGTAGAAGTTCTCGGCGTCGTAGGCGATGTAGGCCTCGGTCTTCTGGGTAGCGTCCTTGCCGTAGTCGGGCTTGAAGGTCTTGAAGCCGTCGAACTTGAGGCCGGCGGCCCAGGCGGCGTCGTCGAGGACGCCGTCGATGACGGGCGCGGCGGCGGTCTTGGCCAGCGGCACGGCCGTGTCGTCGGTCCGTTCGGCCGGGTGGACGGCCGGCTTGGCGGGCGCCGCGGCGGCGGCGGATGCGGCCCCGGGGGAAGCTATCAGGGTGACCGGGGACATGGCCAAGACGACTGCGGCGGCAAGGGCGATGACGGCGGGAACGGGGGCGGCGGCTCTCTTCAAGTCGGTCTCCGTCGGCGAACAGTGGATTCTTCGGGCTTCCTGACTATTTACGGCTCCGCCGCCCATAAGGTTCCTCCCGATCCGGATATTCTCCTGAATTCGCTCTCGAGGCGGGCAAGGGGATCAAAGGGCCTATCCCTGATATTTCGCAGGATCGGGACTCCGGGTGCTCCGTCCCGATCCTGCCTGGTCCGCTCACCGGCTTCCCTCCCCGTTGCCCGGGGGGCCGGGGAGCCATAGGATATCCCCGAGCCAAAGCCGAGAGAGGGATATCTGGAAGAACAGGCTTGGCGGGGGCGTCTAATGGACGGAAGGAGCAAGATGATGTCCCGAATCCTGGCCCTCTTCGCGGCGGCCCTCCTGGCCCCCCTCCCCGCCTGCCGGACCGCCCCTCCGACCGACGTCCCCGGCGAATTCACTTTTCACGGCGTGGCCGTCCACCCGGCCGCCGTGGCCGCGCTCTACCGTTCGGCCAACGGACAGCTCGACCTGGCCGCGTTCAAGACGCCGTTCGAGGCCCGTCAGTGGGAGGACATGCCCGGCTGGTGGGTGACCGACCTCGACGAGGACTTGGCCAGCGGCCGGACGCCGTTCTTCGCCTACCTGGCCTTCCCCGGTCCGGTCACGGGCGGCGCCGAGACCTACATCCTGTCGGTGACCTTCAACTCCGGGGAGCCGGCCGACGTCTCCAACATCGTCCTGCTCCAGAAGTCGGGCTCCTGGCTCGGCCTCGTCCGGGCTTGGCGCGAGGGCAGCGCCTGCAACGGCGGCCTCCACAACCAGCGCATGGAGGGCGACAACTTCCTCTACGCGCGGGACCTGACGCCGGTCGACCTGCTCGACCTGGCCGAGGGCGTCGTCCTCGACCTCGACGCCCACGAGGACCTGGAAGCCACGGAAGAGAGCTGCTTCGCCGCCGCCAACTTCGTCTACAGCCTGACCCAGGACCGCGAGGACCTCGTCTCGGTGCGCCTTTACGACGAGGCCGCGGTCGACGAGAAGGGCAAGACCGACCGGCTGCGCTATCAGGCGTGTTTCAACCGCATCTTCAACGACTACCTGGCGCAGGGCAAGAAGGCCCTCACCCCGAAGGAGGTCGACGAGTTCGCGGCCCGTTTCCGGGACGAGTGCCTGCCGGCCAAGTGAGCGCGGCGGTCAAGGCGTCCGGGCCGCGAGGAGTTCGGCGGCCGAAGCGTTCTCGGCCGCCTGCTCGGGGGTCTTGGCGCCGGGGATGACGGCGGCCACGACCGGGTCGCGCAGGCACCAGGCCAGGGCCCAGCGGGCCCGGGATACCCCGAGCGGCAGCTCGTGCTCGGCCAGCTTCTCGGCCTCGCGGGCGCGCCGCGAGATCTCTTCCGCCCCGAGCGTCGAGCGATAGTCGTCCGGCCCGAACTTCTCCCACGGCTCGTACTTGCCGGTGAGGAGACCGCTGGCGAGCGGCACGCGGGCCAGGATGCCCAGGCCGTAGCGGCGGGCGTAGGGAAAGACCTCGGACTCGGCCCGCGCGTCGAGCCGGTTGTAGACGACCTGGAGGACGCCGTAGCCCCGGCCGAAGGCCTCGCGGGCCTGGACCTCGCTCCCGGCGCCGCGGATGGACACGCCGAGGTTGCGGACCATGCCCGACCGCCGGGCGTCCTCGAGCACGCGCTTCAGGCCGTCGTCGAGGAAGGCCTCGTCCGGCCCGGAGTGGAACTGGTAGATGTCGATGCGGTCGGTCCGCAGGGCCCGCAGGGAGGCGATGAGCTGGGCCCGGACCTCCTCCGCCCCGAAGCGCTCCGTCCGGGCCATGAAGCCCTCGAAGGAGTGGCCGAACTTGGTGGCCACGATCCAATCGTCGCGCTTGCGGCGCGAGAGGTAGTCGCCGACGAGGCGCTCCGACAGGCGGTCGCCGTAGCACTCGGCCGTGTCGACGAGGTTGACGCCGCACTCGGCGGCCTTGTCGAGAATGGCGTCGACCTCGCCCTGGGTGAAGGCCTTGCCCCACTCCCCGCCGAACTGCCACGTGCCGAGTCCGATGACGGAGACCTTGAGGCCGGTGCGGCCGAGCGTGCGGAATTTCATGGTCCCTTGGCCCTCCTTATATTAGTCGGGGCTCCCCCGCCGGTCAAGAAAGGGCTTTGGCCGGGAACGACCGCGAAAAGCGAATGCAACCGAACGCCGCGGCCGTCCGTTTGGTCTAACGTGGATGTTAAAATATTAGCAGAACCGCTTGACAAGCGCGGCCGTGGGTGCTAATTATTTAGCATGCTAATATTTTAGCAGCAAGCGGCAAGGACCGCGGCCGCAAGGAGACGCCCATGACGACCGACAAGAGCCTGAGCCGGCGGGAACGCCAGATCATGGACATCGTCTACGAGATGAAAGAGGCCTCGGCCGTCCAGGTGCTCGAGCGCCTGCCCGACCCGCCCTCCTACTCCGCCGTCCGGGCCCTGCTCCGCGTCCTCGAACAGAAGGGCCACCTCGTCCATCGGCCCGACGGGCCCCGCTACCTCTACACGGCCCGCCTGCCCAAGGACAAGGCCCGCAAGTCGGCCCTCAGCCACCTCCTGACGACCTTCTTCGACGGCTCGACGGAGAGCGTCGTGGCCACCCTGCTCGACATCTCCGAGGACAACCTGTCGGAGGAGGATTACCGGCGGCTGACCGAGCTCATCGAGAAGGCGCGCACGGAAGGACGCTAGGATGCTCGGCTATCTTTTCAGAACGTCGGCCGTCCTGGTCGTAGCCTTGGCCGCGGCCGCAGCGGCCCGGCGACGGCCGGCGGCCATCCGCCACTTCATCCTGTCGATGGCCCTGGCCGGGCTCCTGCTCCTGCCGCTCCTCTCGCTCGTGCCCTTCGGCTGGCGGACGACGCTCCTGCCGGCGGAGGCGCCTGCGCCGGCGTCCATGCCCGCGGCCGCCACGGCCGCCCGCCCGGCGGACATTCCCCCCGCCCCTTCGGCAGGGCCGGAAGCCGCATCGGTGACCGCGCGGGGCCACGGGCCGTTCCCGGTCGAGATCGCGGGCAGGCCGCCCGCGCCGGGAGAGCTGACGATGGTCTTCTCCCCCGCCGAGGGCGCGACCGACGGACGGACCGGCGAGGCGCAGGCCCCGGCGGCGGGCCCCGCGGGCGGCGCCGCCATCGCCCGCGTCGTCGACATCGCCGCTTCCGTCCTCTGGCCGGCCGGCGCGCTCCTGCTCCTCCTCCGCCTCGCCGTGGGTCTCATGGGCGCCCTCCGGCTGACGGCCGGAAGCCGGGCCATGGCCGGCCCCGGCTGGCGCGACCTCGTCGAGCGCTTCCTGGCCCTCGTCCCCCTGCGGCGCGCCGTGCGGCTGAGATCCCATCCCGAGGTCGCCGTGCCCCTGACCTGGGGCTGGCGCCGGCCCGTCGTCCTCTTCCCGGAGGGCGCCGACGGCTGGTCCGAGGAGGAGCGCTCCTCGGCCCTCTTCCACGAGCTGTCCCACATCAAGCGGGCGGATTTCCTGGTCATGCTGCTCGTCCGGACGAGCCTGGCCCTGTTCTGGTGGAACCCGCTCTGCTGGATCGCCTACCGCGAGCTCCTCGAGGCGCAGGAGCTCGCCTGCGACGAATTGGTCCTTCGCGCGGGGATCAAGCCGTCGGCCTACGCGGCCTGCCTGCTGGCCTTCCGGAGGGCGGCCGGCCCGCGCTGGAACCCGTCCGCGGCCCTGCTGGGGCTGGCCGGGCGGTCGTCGTTCCAGGAGCGCCTCGCGTCCATCCTCAAAACCAAGATCGTTCGCATGGAGGTCAAGATGAGAACCAAGATCACCGTGGCCGCGGCGCTCGTCGCGGCCGTGTCCCTCGTCGGCATGGCCCGCCCGGCGGCCGCGCCGCGGGTCGGCGAGCCCATCACCGTCGTCGCCGAGACCCCCCTGCCGCCGGCTCCCGCCGCCGGCCTCGAGGCCGCCGCGCCCGCCCAGACCGCGGCCCAGGAGAAGGCCAAGGAAGCCGAGAAGGCGAAACAGGCCGAGAAGGCCAAGAAGGCCGAAGAGGCCGCCCGCGCCGAGAAGGGCAAGGCGATCGAGAAGACGATCGTCATCAAGCCCGTCGAGGTCGACGGACTGCCCCTCGAGATCGTCATCACCGAGGGCGGCGAGGTCAAGACCCTCAAGATCGACAAGCCCCTGACCATCACGACGGAGAAAGGCGGCGGCGCCATCGTCCTCAAGATCGATGGCCAAGAGGCTCGGGTGTTGAAGGGCGAACCCCTGCGCCTCGAGATCAAGGGCGGCGAGCTCGAGTTCGTCAAGGAGGGCCGGCCGGTCAGGATCGTCGAGGGCAAGGACCTCGCCGAGACCGAGGAGATCTTGACCAAAGACGGGGTCATCCATCTCAAGGCGAGGCCGGAAGGCGGACGGGCCTTCTCGCTCGCGAAGACGGCCGAGGGCGGCGAGGTCACGGTCGTCGTCGAGCGCGAGAAGGAAGGCGAGCCGACGATCGTCTGGACGAACAAGGCCGGCGGCGAAGGCAAGGCCGTTTGGGTGGCCAAGTCCGCGAAAGGCGAGCCGACAGAAATGACCTGGACGGCCAAGCCGGCCGTCGGGCATGCCCTGGCGCTTGCGAGCGACAAGGAGATGCTGGACAAGGTCCGGGCCCTGCAGGAACAGGTCCAGGCCATCAAGGCCAAGAAGATGGACCTCTCCGCTCTCGAGGAATCGCTGAAGAAGCTCGAGGCCGAGCTCAAGGCCAAGGAAGAGAAGCTGCGGTCGTTCGAATTCGAGTTCGACAAGGCCCCGGGCGAGTTCAAGATCGTCAAGAGGGGCGATGAGGGCGAGGCCGGCGTCGAGACCATGGTCTGGACCGAGAAGGAGGGCCGGGCGGCCCGGGCCGCCAAGACCAAGGTCACGGTCGCCACGACCGGCAAGGACGAGGGGGCCATCAACCTGGTCTTCACCGGCCACAGGGGCGAAGCCGGCAAGGCGGCCTTCGAGCGCTCCGTCGCCGCTCTCAAGAAGGCCCTGCCGGAAGGCTACAGGGTGGCCGAGCAGGAGTTCGACGAGGAGGACGGCACGATCCGTTTCAAGGTCGCCGCGCCGGAAGGCAAGAAGGCCGACGAGACGCTGGTCAAGACGATCGTCGACGCCGTCCGCTCCGCCCTCGACAAGACATAGACCGCCGGGAATAGACCGACCAGAAGGGGACCAGGTCTTCGCTGACAGTCGCTTCCCGGCTGTGAAGCGAAGACCAGGTCCCTTTTTTTTCTACTTTCTGACCCTGATCGGGAACGGCGGGCGCTTGGGCTTGGCCGGGGGGTTGGCCCTGAGCTCGTCCATGACGACTTTGATGGCCGCCTCGAGCTGCGGATCGCGCCCCTCGATGACGTCCTTGGGCGTCTGCTCGACCTCGATGTCGGGGGGCACGCCGACGTTCTCGACGATAAAGCCCTCCTCCGACCAGATGGCCAGGTTGGGCGCCGTCACCTGCCCGCCGTCCATCAGGGTCGGGAAGCCGAGGATGCCGACCAGGCCGCCCCACGTCGTCGTGCCGACGATCTTGCCCATGCCGAACTTGCGCCACATGTAGGGCAGCAGGTCGCCGCCCGAGCCGGCGACCTCGTTGACGATCATGACCTTGGGCCCCTGGATGGAGGCGCTCGGCGTCTTCAGGTCGGCGCCGTAGCGCATGGCCCACCAGGCCGAGACCGGCTTGCGCAGCCAGTCGAGGTAGTAGTCGGCGACCGACCCTCCCCCGTTGAAGCGCTCGTCGACGATGATGGCCTCCTTGTCGGCCTGCGGGAAGAAATAGCGCTTGAAGTAGACGTGGCCGAGCGTCGTCGTGTTGGGGACGTAGACATAGGCGACGCGGCCGCCGGTGGCCTCGTGGACCCGGCGGATGTTGCCCTCGACCCAGTCGCGGTTGCGCAGGGCCGACTCGTCGGCGACGGGCACGACCTTGAGCGTCCGCGAGCCCGCGCCGTCGGGGGCGGGCCCGACCGTGATCTCGACGATCTTGCCGGCCGTGGCCTCGAAGCGGGCATAGAGGTTGTCGGGCGGCGCGAGCGGCCGGCCCTCGACGGCCAGCAGGTACTCGCCGGCCTTGACCTCGGTGCCGGGCTCGGCCAGCGGGGCGCGCAGCTCGGGCGTCCAGTTGAGCCCGCCGTAGACCTTCTTGAAGCGGTAGCGCCCGTTCTCGACGGCGTAGTCGGCGCCGAGCAGGCCGCCCGGGACGCGGGCCGGCGTGAACGGGAAGTCGCCGCCGCCGACGCGGTGGTGGCCGACGGCGAGCTCCGAGCACATCCACTGGATGAGCCGGTTGAGGTCGGACCGGCAGGCCAGGTGCGGCAGGAAGGCGGCGTATTTGGCCTTCATGGCCTTCCAATCGGCGCCGTGCATGCCGGGATCGTAGAAAAAGTCGCGGTTGACGCGCCAGGCCTCGTCGAAGATCTGCGGCCACTCGAGCGAGGGCACGACCCGGACCTCGAGGGCGTCGACGGCCAGCCGGCCCTTGCCGGGCTCGGGCTTGCCGGCCGCCGGCAGGATGGACCAGGCCCCGCGCGAGGCGACCAGCATCTTCTTGCGGTCGGCCGTCAGCCGGAAGCCGAAGTTGGCCGGCCCGAAGGCCTCGTCCTTGCGCGTCGCCAGGTCGTAGACGCGGATGGAGGAGTCGCCGTCGCCGCCCGAGGTCGAGGTCGGGGGCGGGTCGACCTTGCGGTAGAAGAGCTTGCCGCCCTCGCCGGCCTGGAGGTTGTGGAAGACGCCGGCCGCGATGGGCACGGCGACGATGCGGTTGGCGAAGCCGTCGAAGTCGATGCGCAGGGGCTCGGCGGCCTTGGCGGCCTCCCCCGCCGGGGACTTGGCCGCCGGCTTGGCGGCGGGCTTGGCGGCGTCGGCCTTGTCGTCCTTGGGTTTCTCCTCGTCGCTCTCCTTGGCCAGCGGGTTGGGCAGGTCCTTGCGCAGCGTCGCCAGGTAGAGCGAGACGGTGCGGCGGGCGTCCTCGTTCGACATGTCGAACCACTGGTTGGCCGGGCCGGCGTCGGTCGAGGCCAGGAACCACAGGTACTTGCCCTCGGCGTCGAAGGTCGGCTCGCCGACGTCGCTCAGGCCGTCGGTCAGCGGGAAGGACTTGTCCTGGTCGAGGGAGTAGACGTGGGCGCGGCGGAAGAAGGTCGGCGTGGCCAGCGTGTAGGCGATCCACTTGGAGTCGGGGCTCCAGGAGGTCAGGGCGCTGGCCTGGATGTCGACCTGGTAGACGAGCTCGGAGGCGAATTTCCTGACCGCCCCGGTCTTCGTGTCGATCCAGAAGAGCGAGCAGGAGTTGTCGGCGAAGGCGATCTTGGCGCCGTCGGGCGCCCAGTTGGGGGCGCCGTAGAAGCCGGCCCCGGTGAGCTTGAACTTGCGGACCTCGCCCCGGCCGTCCTGGGGGGCGATGTGGAGGGCGTACTCGCCCGACTCGTCGGAGAAGTAGGCGACGGAGCGGCCGTCGGGCGACCAGGCCGGGCTCGTCTCGTGGACGCCCGGCGTCCGGGTCAGGTTGCGGGGGTCGCCCTTCTCGGCCGGGACGGTGACGATCTCGCCCCGGAACTCGAAGACGGCCCGGGCCCCGGTCGGCGAGACGCCGTCGGCGAAGACCCACTGGCCGCCGCGGGCGTAGCGCTCGCGGAGCTCGGGCAGGTCGGCGGCGACGCCGACGGTCAGGCGCTTCGAGGCGGCTTGGGCGATATCGTAAAGGTGGAGGACGCCGGCCTGCTCGAAAGCGACGCGGCCCGCGCCGGCCGACGCGGACAGGATCGGGAAGTCCCGGAAGTCGGTCAGGCGCTCGACCTTCTTCGTCGCGGGATCGAAGGCGAAGAGGTTGAACTCGCCGTCGCGGTCGGACCGGAAGAGCAGCTTGCCGCCGGCCCACATGGGATCGACGTCGTTGGACCGCCCGGCCGGCTGGGGCACCTTCTCGACGGCGCGGGTCTTGGTGTCGAAGATCCAGAGGCGCGAGAAGCGGCCGCCGCGGTAGTTCTTCCACTGGCTGAAGGCCTCGGGGAAGGGCGAGTAGGCGATGAAGCGGCCGTCCGGCGAGATGTCGGCGTCGGAGGCGTAGGGGACCTCGAGCATGGTCGCCTCGCCGCCGGCGACCGGCACGGTGAACAGCCGGGAATAGCCGCGGACGGCCGAGTTGCGGGCCGAGACGAACAGGACCGAGGCCCCGTCGGGGGTGAAGCCCAAGACGAGGTCGGCCGACGGGTGCCAGGTCAGGCGCCGGGGGACGCCGCCCGCCGCCGGGACGACGAAGACGTCGACGTTGCCGTCGTACTGGCCGGAGAAGGCGATGAGGCGCCCGTCGGGCGAGAAGGCGGGATCGGTCTCGCCGCCGACGGCCGCGGTCAGGCGGCGGACGTCGCGGCCGTCGAGGCCGGCCGTCCAAAGGTCGTTGGCGTAGACGAAGGCGATGCGCTCGGCCGAGACGGCCGGCTTGGAGAGCATCTTGGTGTCGACGGTGTCGACGGCCCAAAGGCCGGTCGCGGCCGCGAGGCCGACGGACAGGGCGAGGGCGAGGGCGAAGCTGGCTTTTCTCATCATGGTGTCCTCCGCGACGAACGTTCTTTTACTATAAGAACATCGCCCGGAGAGGTCAACGATTATCCCCCGGCGGACCCGGGGAACCGGGAATCGGTGCCAGGTCTTTACATGTTCAGGGGAAACATAGTCTCTGTAAAGACCAGGTACCGTTTTGGGACGTTGACCGGGGCGAGAGCATTCGTCTATGATGTCCCCGTGGTTAAGGTCAGACTGCCGCGGGATTTCTACGAGGTCCAAAAGCGCCAGAAGCGGCGCAGCCTCGTCCTCTTCGCCGCGGTCCTGGTCTTCCACTTCGTCCTCATCGGCCTGGTGGGCCTGGCCCTGCTGGCCAGCTTCGGGCTCGTCCTGTCGACCGCCTGGCTGCGCTCGCCGGACTTCTGGCCGCGCTTCCTCGCGGCCGACCTGGCCCTGGCCACGGTCGTGGCCGCCCTCCACTTCCTCGACGCCCGCCGCAACGGGCCCCGTTTCATCCTGCGCCGCCTCCAGGCCGCGACGCCCGACGCGGCCGACCGCTATCACGTCCAGTTCCTCAACACCCTCGACGAGATCCGCATCGCCGCCGGCCTGCCCCGGGTCAACGCCTACGTCCTGCCGTCGTTCGCCGTCAACTCGCTGGCCGTCATCGAGGAGGACGGCACCCCGGCCGTGGCGGTCACGGAGGGCCTGCTGGCCGAGGGCACGCGCGACGAGCTCCAGGCCGTGGCCGCCCACGAGCTCGCCCACATCGCCCGCGGCGACGCCTTCTACCTGACCCTCGTCTGCTCGCTGGCCAACCTGTTCGAGCGCTTCAAGGACGCCCTCGAGCCCGAGGACGACGGCCGGCCCGCCTGCGGCGAGGGCCGCCGGGCCTCGTCCGGCTTCCCGCCGGTCCTGTTCTACGCCGCCGTAGCCCTGTCGGCCCTGGTCATGCGCCTGTTGAGCATGCTCGTCAGCCGCGAGCGGGAGCTGCTGGCCGACGCCGCGGCCGTCGAGCTCAGCCGGGCCCCCGAGGCCCTGGCCCGTATCGTCTACAAGGCCCACGTCAAGAACTCGTTCGTCGGCGACTTCTCGCTGAGCTACGCGCCCCTGTTCATCGTCCGGCCCGACTCGCGCGACACGCCCGATACCCTCTGGGGCCGGATCTTCAGCTCCCACCCGCCGCTCATGAAGCGCCTCGGCGCCTTGGCCGGTATGGTCCGCAAGAAGCCGGAGGCCGTCGTCGCCTCGGTCTGGGAGGAGGAGCGCGCCCGGGACGGCGCCCGCGGCGTCCTTCACTCCTACGAGGAGCTCCGCCGCGAGCAGCTCGAGCTCTTCCCGGCCGCGGCCGGCGCGGACGGCGCCGCGCGTCCTGAGGACGAAGGGCGCGTCTGGCAGCTCGCGAGGAGCGGCGGGACCGCAGCGGCGGCGGCAGCGGGAGGGGGCGCCGGCACGTCCGAGAACGACTGGGAAGGCCCTTACACCCTGCCCGAGCTGCTGTGCCGGCCGCGCTTCGCGCCGCTGGCCCGGATCCGCAATACCCAAGAGGGCGTGACCGCCCGGGCCCGGGAGTTCCCGCAGGTCCGGATCGCCCTGCACGGCCTGGCCCGCCTCAAAGCCCCGGCCGCCGGCCGCGGGAACCTCTGCCCGCGTTGCCGGGTGCCGCTCACGGAAGTCTTCTACGAGGGAGTGGACGTGCGCGTCTGCGGCCGCTGCCGCGGCCGGTTGGTCGACGCGGCCGGGGTCGACCGCATCGTGGCCCGGCGCGAGCTCGGCTTCTCGGAGGCCCTGCGGGCCAAGGCCCGGGCCTTCCGGGAGAAGGCCGTCCGCAATCCCCTGCGGCGCCAGAAGGTCGAGGACGCCCTGAGCCCGGCCGTGCCCTGCCCGGCCTGCGGCTATCGCATGGTCGCCCGGCCGTACAACTACCAGTACTTCGTGCCGGTGGACAAGTGCCTGTCGTGTTCGAAGATCTGGTTCGACGCCGACGAGCTCGAGGTCCTCCAGCTCCTCATCGAGGAGCGGGTCTCGAAGTAGGCGGCCCGGCCGGCCTCAGTCGAAGATCTTCTCCAGCTCCTGATAGCGCGTGTGGAGCTCGAGGACCGCCCGCTCGACGGCCGCGCCGTCGGCCTTCTCTCCCAGACCGGCCAGAACCTTGGCCGCCTTGGCCAGCTCCCCGGCCGCCTTGGCGAAGGCTTCGGCCCTGGGCTGGAGGCGGGTCGAGAGCTTGGCCGGGACGATGGCCTCGGCCTTGGCCTCGAGGTCGGGAGCGGCGGCCCGCACGGCGGCCCAGTCCTTGGCCGGCAGGTGGGTGTGGAAGACGACGTAGAGGACCTTGTGGAAGGCGTCCATCTCCATGAGGACCGGCCGCATGGTCCGGACGAGGGCCTCGTACTTGGCGTGGAGGAGCTCGGCGGCGTCGAGCATGGCCTTGTCGTCGGCGCCCTTGGCGGCCGCGCCGTAGGCCTCGACGGACTTGCGGAACTCGGCCAGGCCGGCGTCCCACTTGGCCTGCTTGTCGCGCAGGATGCCGGGGAGCTTGGCCGCGAAGACCTTGGCGGCCAGCTCGTCGACCTGGGGCACCAGGCTCTTGAGCATGGCCGTGTCCTTGTCGGGATAGGCCGTGTGCCAGATGGGGTAGATGACCTCGTGGAAGGCGGAGAGCTCGGGCACGGCGCTCTCGGTCTCCTGGGCGAACGCGGGGACGGCCGCGGCGGCCAGAAGGATCAGGGCAACGGTCAGGATCGATCTCGTTCTCATGAGGGCCTCCAGTGATCCGATTCGAAGAGCCATTATAGCCCATCCGGGCTAGATTTTGAACTCGCCGGTGTCGGTCCACTCCTTCTTGAGGACGGACCAGAAGTCCTCGGCCAGGCCCCTGCGGAGGTAGTCGTAGGGCAGCCAGCCGTAGCCTTTGTCGCCCCAGCCCTTGCCCCACGAGTTGCGGACGAGGAGAGCGCCGACGGCCGGCTCGCCGCCGGCGGCGTTGGCGACCGTCCGCCCGTCGTCGTAGCCCATGGCCACGACGGCGTGACCGCCCTCGATGCGCTCCCGGCCGAAGGGCAGCGGGATGAGGCCGGTCGTCTCGGCCTGGTCGATGGAGCTGTAGACGGTGAAGCCGAACATGGCCGGGTGGCCGGCCGCGAGGGCGTCCTTGAGCCGTTCCAGGCACTCGGCCCGGGAGACGCCCGCCGGGTCGTGGCGGTAGTAGAGCAGGGTCCGATAGCTCTGGGCGAAGGCGTAACAGAACGCGGGCGGCTCCCGGTCGAAAGCGGCCTCGTCGTCGGTGTAGGGCCAATAGGCCTCCGGCGGAGCGCCGAACAGGACCATGGCCCCCATGGTCGTGCGCAAATAGGCCCCCGTGTCCCCTTTCGTCCGCATGAGATTGCGGGTGGCTTTATAAAGGAAGAGCCGCGAGGCCTCGACGTGGCGGCCGAAGGCCCTCTTCTCGTAGTACTCGACGATGCCGGCCCCGGCCTGGGCCGTGCACGAGCCGAGGGCGCCCTGGTCCTCGACGGCCGAGGCCCACTTGCGCAGGTCGACAGCGCCCGGCCGCTCCCCGCGCGGGAGCCGGTCGAGCGCGTCGCGCACCTCGGGCGTGTCGCCGGTGTAGTCCCGGACGTCGGGCAGGTCCGGGATCCAACCGAACCCGCGGCGAGATCGTTCGTTCATGTCTCCCCTCCTTCGTTCGTCGTTCACTTCATGATTACGCATCTCCCCCCGCCCCGTTCAATCCCGAACGGGAGGCTGAATGCCTTGATAAATTGACGTCCGGACTTCGTCGGAAGGCGGGGCGCGATCAAGCCCCGAGGGGCGTCGTCGGAGAGAGCATCAGGGCTGATCTAGCCGTTCCGAAACCGGATGAGGGAAGTTTCCCAGGAAACCGCCAAAACGTGTCTGAGCGAGGCGTAGCGGACGCCGAGCGAGTTGTTTTGGCGCCGAATCCGGTGAACGGAACGGCGTGAAGGATCAGCCCAGCGAACGGAGACGATCCCCGGGTGGCTCCTGCGACCCGACAGTTCACCTCGATCCGGGGGTGTTTCTCGGGGCGTTCCTCCCGGGGGGAGGGGGAAATCATCCCTCCAATCACCTAAAGGGGTGATTGACCCCGGCTGGGGGTGAGGAAAAAATGGTACACGCGAACGACAACGCCGCCCGCACGTGGCGGCCGGGGGTTTCTTCCCGGCCCGCAGCGCCCGGACGGCGGGAGGAAGCCATAGGACATGGGCATGAAAAAGATCCTGATCATCGATTACGACCAGAGCTCCCTGGCCTCCCTCCAAGGCATCCTCGACAAGGAAGGCTACCGGGTGGTCACGGCCACGGACGGCCAGGCCGGCTGGGACAAGTACAACAAGGAATCCCCGGACCTGGTCCTCATGGAGGCCATGCTGCCCAAGGTCCACGGCTTCGAGCTCTGCCAGCGCATCACCTCGGAGCGCAACTCCCAAGCGACCGTGTTCATCATGACCGGCGTGTACAAGGACCGCGTCTACCGGACCGAAGCCCTGCGCACGTACGGCGCCGCCGAATATTTCGAAAAGCCCCTCAAGATGGCCGAGTTGCTGGCCTCCGTCGAAGCCGTCCTCGGCAAGCCCGAGCCCCGGCCGGAACCCGTCCCCGACGCCGAGCCCATGGAAACTCCGGCCGTGGCCGCCGCCCCGGCGCCTGAACGGACGCGAGAGCCCAAGGCCGCGCCCGCTCCTCCGCGAAAGAAAGACAAGGCCCGGTCGGACGACGACATGTTCGCCCTGCCGGCCGACCTCGATCGCCTGAGCAAGGAGATCCCCAAGGTCAAGGTCCCGGCCCCGGTCCGCCACGACGCCCCGCCGGCCGCCAAATACGAAGCCTTGGCCGACGAGCTCCTCAAGTCCGTGGTCAAGGAAGCCGCAGCCCCCCGGACGGCGGTCGAGCCCAAGCCCGTGAACGGCAACGGGAACGGGAATGGGAACGGCAACGGCCAGACCGGCCCCGATATCGACACCTTCCTCAAATCGGCCCTGGCCGGCCTCGACCTCGAGAAGGGCAAGGTCAGAGCCCCCAAGCCCGTTGCCGCGCCCGCGCCGGTCGTCGAGAAGCCCAAGCCCGTCCCGCCGCCGGCCCCGGCCGCTGCGGCCAAGCCCAAGCCCGCCGCCGAACCCGCGCCCGCGCCCAAACCGCCTGCGCCTTCGGCCGCGCCGGCCGCCGAACCGGCGACCCGGAATACGCTGACCCCGGGCGATCCCGGCTCCGACATCTCCCCCTTCTTCACCCCCGGGAAGCCCAAGCCCGAGGCCCCCGTCGAACGGCCCCGGCCCGCCGTCAAGCCGGCGGCGCCCGCGCCGGCCTCCAAGGCCGCGCCCAGTCAGGCCGAGCGTCCCGAGCCGAAGCCCGCGCCAGCCGAGAAGGAGGCCGCGGTCATTGCCTCGACCAGCCTGTTCGGCGAGGTGGCCGAGACCAAGTCCCGCAAGGGCCCGGCGCCCCTCATCCTGGCCGCCGCCGGCATCGCCGTGCTGGCCGCGGTCGGCTTCTTCGTCCTCAAACCGAAGAAGGCCGCCAAGGCCGACCCCGGCCTCATGGCGCCGCAGACGGTCGTCCAGAAGACCGAGCCCGAACCGGCGCCGGTCGAGACGGCCCCGGCCCCCAAGCCCGAGCCCGCGCCGGCCAAGCCGAAGCCCAAACCGCAGGCCAAGAAGGAAGAGCCCGCGGCGGTCGGCCTGGAGGCCGTCACTCCCGCCTCGATCACGCCGCCGGCCCCCGCGCCGCAGACCCTGGTCCCGGGCGGGGACGCCGCCCGGTCGGCGGCGGCCGACGCCAAGCCCGATCCGGCGGCCGCGCCGCCGGCCGCGAACACGGAGGCCCCTCCGGCCGTGACCGACCCCGGGAGCGGCGACGGCGCCGCCGGGACGGGGACGGCCGCCGCCCCGGCCGAACCGCCGGCCGCGCCGGCGGTCAAGGAGGGCGACCTCGTCGAGCTCGGGGCCGTCGACGAGCTGCCCCAGATCGTCAAGTCCGTCGATCCCGTCTATCCCGCGGCCGCCCAGCGCTTGGGCGTCGGCGGCTCGATCACGGTCAACGCCCTCATCGACGAGAAGGGCAACGTCATCGACACGGCCATCCTCAAGGGCATCAAGGACGATCCGGGCCTGGCCCGGGCGGCCGAGAACGCCGTGAAGAAATGGAAGTTCCAGCCGGCCCGCAAGAACGGCGTGGCCGTCAAGGTCTGGAAATCGTTCGTCATCTCTTTCAAAGCCGCCAACGCGCCGGCCGGGGGCCGGGCCGCGTCAGCCAACTAAAGCCCGAGGCAAGGACCGAACCAAAAAGGAGTTTGACATGGCTCTGAGCAAGGAACAAGAGGATCTCTACAAGAAGACGATGGCCGAGGTCAAGCATCAGCTGGAACACCTCGACGAGGAGGTCGAGAAGGAACTCCAGAAGGTCCGCAAGCGCCTGGCCGAGCTCCAGGAATCCAAAAAGTCCCTGAAGATGGTCTACGAGGGCACGGCCAAACTCCTGGGCATCGAGCTCGAATCCGAGGAGGATACGGGCGACGAGGCCGCCTCGATCTCCAAGATGTAGGCCCGGCCTCGCGACCCGCGACGGCCGTTCGGTCCCTTGCCCCGGCTCCCGGCGATTGACTGTCGCCGGGAGTTTTGATTAAAATCCCGCCGATATGTTCATTCTCCTGGGCGTCTTCTTCGGGCTGCTGGCCTCCGTCCCGGTCGGCCCGGTCAATTTCTTCGTCGCCTCCCAGGCCCTCAAGCGGGACTTCTTCCACGGCTTCCTGGCCGGCCTGACGGCGTCCGTCCTCGACGCCTCGTTCTGCTTCGTCGCCCTGGCCGGCTTTTTCAAGGTCAAGCTCCATCTGCCGCCCTACACGATGTCGATCCTGAAGGCCGTGGCGGCCGTCGTCATCCTGCTCCTGGCCCGCAAGCTCATCCGCGACTCCCGGACGTTCGAGCTGCCGGCCGGACGGGACCGGGTCCCCGCGGCGTCGCCCAAGCCGATCCTCGGGGTCATCCTCCTCTACGTCACCAACCCGACCCTGTATTTCTACTGGATCTTCGTGGCCGGCTCCGTGACCGGGCACAACCTGCTCGGCCATAACCTGGTCCGCTACGGCACCTGGACCGCCGTCGGCTTCGCCCTCGTCGTCGGCCTGTCGTCGCTGGCCTGGTACCTCGGCCTGGTCCGTTTCGTCTGCTATCACCAGAACCGCATCAAACAGGCCACCTTCCGCAAGATCCTGCTCTTCCTCGGGCTGGCCCTGGCCGGCTTCGGCATCTACACCCTCGGCAGCGTCTTCTTCTGATCCCCATGACCGGCCGCGAGCGGGTCGAACGGGCCTCCGCGTTCGAGGCCGTCGACCGCGTCCCCTTCGTCCCCGCCGTCTACGAGCACAAGGCCCGGCTCGTCGGGCGGTCCCCGTCCGAGGTCTGCCGCAGTCTCGATCTCCTCCTCGAGGCCCTGGCCCGCGAGCGCGAGCTCTACGGCCCGGACGCCCTGACCGTGGGACTGGACGTCTACAACGTCGAGGCCGAGGCGGCCGGCTGCGCCGTCCGCTACTTCGACGGCGGGCCCGGCGTTCCGGCCGTGGCGGCGCCGCTCCTCGCCGGTCCGGGCGACCTGGCCAGGCTCGGCCGGCCCGATCCCGGGCGCGACGGACGCCTGCCGCTCATGGTCGAGGCGGCCGCCCGGCTCGTCCGCCAGGCCGGCGGGGCGGTGGCCGTGCGCGGCGCGGTCAGCGGCCCCTTCTCGCTGGCCTGCGCCCTGGCCGGGACCGAAGAGGTCCTGGTGGCCACGGTCGAGGACCCGCCGTTCGTCCGCCGGCTCCTCGGATTCGCCGCCCGGATCGCCGCCGACTTCGGGGCGGCCTTCCTCGAGAAGGGCGCCGAGCCGGTCCTGTTCGACTCCAAGGCCTCGCCGGGCGCCGCGTCGCCGCGCGTCTTCCGGGAGTTCATCATGCCCGTCTACCGGGATTTCCTCGTCCCCGCCCTGCGCGAAGCGGGCGCCCGGACGGTGCCGCTCGTCATCGGCGGCGACACGACGCCCGTCCTCGAAGACCTCCTGGCCACCGGGGCCGGCCAGCTCCTGTGCGACGCCGGCTCGGACCTGGACCGCTTCGTCGCCCGCTGCCGCGAGGCCCGCCGGGCCCTGCGCGTGAACGTCGACGCCCGGCTCGTCCACCGTGGCACGCCGGACGCCGTCCGGCGCGAGGCGGCGCGCCTGCTCGAAGCGGCGGGGAGCGGCCCGGGGATCCTGTTCGGTTGCGGGGTCGTGGCCTACGACTGCGAGCCGGCCAACGTCCTGGCCCTGCGCGAGGCCCGCGACGCCTTAGCCATGGCCTAACGGGCCGGACGAACGGCGGCGGCGGCGCGGACGGCCTGGCCCTTCTGGCGGACCAGCGCGTCCACTCTCCGGCCGTCGACCGCCGTCGTCGTGCCGACGCCGGTGGCGCACACGGCCCCGCAGGCCGAGGCCCGGACCAGGAGTTCGAGCCACTCGGCGGGCGCGAGCGAAGCGGCCCCGCGGCCGCCGCGCGCGAGCCCGTAAAGGCCGGCGATGAGCCCGGCCGAGAAGGCGTCGCCCGCGCCCGTCGGGTCGACGGCCCGCACGGCGAAGGCCGGCAGCCGCAGGGAGGCCCCGGGAACGGCCGCCGCGAGCCCGTCCCGGCCGAGAGTGACGAAGGCGCTCCCCGCGCCCAAGCGGCGCAGCTCCGTCGCGGCCCGCGACGGATCGCGCCGCCCCGTGATGGAGGCGGCCTCGTCGCCGTTGCAATGGAAGACGTCGGTCGCGGGCAGGGCCCGGCGCAGGAAGGCCCAGGACTTCCGGTAAGGGCTGACGACGTCGACGACGGTCGTGGCCCCGAGCCGGCGGGCCCGGCGGAGGACCGCGGCCAGGTCCGCGTCGAACCGTCCCAGCAGGCCGGCGCCGCCGGCGTAATAGACGCGCGGCCGGTGCCGGTCGAGGAGGGCGACGACGGGGGCGGCCTCCATGGCCAGGTTAGCCCCGGGATCGGCGTGATAGCGGCGGTCCTCGCCGCCGGTGACGAGGATGAGATCGAGCGAGGTCGGCGCGGTCCGGGCGTAGACGGGCTCGACCCGCAGGCCCCGGGCCCGCAGGCCGCGGACGAGGAAGCCGCCGAACAGGTCGCGGCCGGCCGGGCAGACGACCCGGACCCGGGAGCGCGGGACGCCCAGGCGGACGAGATCGACCGAGACGTTGCAAGCGTGCCCGCCGAGGGTGGCCCCGACCGAGCCGAAGACGAGCTCGCCGGGCCGGGCCACGCGCTCGAGGCCGCTGGCGATGAGATCGACGACGGCGATGCCGCTGACGAGGACCAAGGGCGCCTCCGGGCGTATTGTATCCCAGCGTCCCCTCCCTCCGCCAGCCGCTTCCGGCGGGGAGTGAACTTTCGGCCGCGGGCGGCCGTAGGATAAAGTGAGGAGACGAACGATGACCAAATTCCTGCTCTGGCTCATCCTGCTCGTGTTCTGCTGGCCCCTGGCTCTGCTGGGCCTCATCCTCTACCCCTTCGTCTGGCTGATGCTCCTGCCGTTCCGGCTCCTCGGCATCACCGTCACGGCCGTACTCGACCTGTTCAAGGCCCTCATCACGCTGCCGGCCCGGCTGCTGCGCGGCCCGTCGCGCGGCTGAGGCCGGCCGCTCCCGCCGCCCGATTGCTTTCGGCGGCGTCCCCTGCTTATAATCGGCGGCATGGAAGTCAAAGAGCACTTCTACGCCGAAGACCCCGCGCGCGGGCCCGTCGACGGCCGGACATCCCTCGCAGGCACCGAATACTTCTTCCTCGGCAACGGGCTCGTCCAGGCCGCCGTCCAGGTCGCGGCGGCGGCGGGAGCGACCGCGGCCGGGCTGCTGATCATGGACCCCGAGCGGTTCGGGCCGAAGCGGGCCGCGCCGACTTTCGATCCCGGATCGGGCCTCGCGGCGACCGCCGTGTCGCTCGCCGCGGCCGGCCGGACGTTCACCGCCCGCCCCGGGGCCGTCCGGGCCCGCTGGGCCCTCGAGTGCTTTTTCCCCAAGGTCGAACTCCGCTGGAGGGCCGGCCCTTACGCCGTGGCCGAGGAGCTCTTCTGCCCCGACGCCCGGACGGCGCGGCTCCTGCGCCGCGTCACCGTGTCCGCGCGGGCGGGAAGCGGAGGCGGCGGCTCGCGGGTCCGTCTCCGCACCGGCCTTCCCGGCCGTTCCGTCGAGGCCGGGCTCGCGCCCTCCCCGGGCCGGCCCGGGACGGCGGTCTTCGAGTACCGTCTCGCCCGTCGCGGCGGACGGGCCGCCGTCGCCCTGCGCGTCGTCCCCGACGCCGGCGAGCCGGCCGGCGCCGCGGCCGCCTGGGCCGGGACGGCGGCGGTCCACGGTCACGATCCCCTCCTCGACCGCTTCTTCGCCGCCTCGAAGTACCAGCTGCGGGCCGCGGTGGCCGCCTCGGGACGGCAGGACGGCGGCATCTGGCAGTACAACCTCGAGTGGGTCCGCGACCAGTCCTTCATCGCCCTGGCCCTGGCCATGACCGGTCAGACGGCCGCGGCCCGGACCATGTTCGCCCGCCTCCTCGACGAACTCGTCGACGGCCGCGGCGCGACCATGGACTCGAGCCGCTTCCGCCCGTGGCGCGAGAGCGAGTTCGACCAGAACGGCATCCTGTTGTTCGCCCTGAGCGCCTACCTCGACTGGACGGGCGACCTCGACCTCGTCGCCGGCCGCTGGCGGACGGTCGAACGGACCGCCGCCTTCCCGCTCCGGCCGGACTTCCGGCACCCGGCCTCGGGCCTGCTCGTCAACCGGCGCGAGTACTGGGAGCGCCACGGCGGCCACGGCATCCGCCCGGGCATGGAGCTGGCCCACCAGCTCCACGTGGCCATGGGCCTGAAGGCCGCCGGCCGGATGGCCGGGCTCCTCGGCCGGAGGGCGCAGGCGGCCCGCTGGACGGCGGCGGCCGAGTCCCTGCGCGAGGCCCTGCTGCGCTCGCCACGCTTCTCCCTTGTCTCCGGCGGCCGGTTCGTCAAGCGCCGCGGCCTCGACGGCCGGGTCCAGGCCGCGATCCGGCCTCCCGCCGGTTCCCCGCTCCCCCGCGAGGCCCCTCTCTTCGAGCCGGGCCGCCACCTCCTCGATCCCGACACCTCGGCCGTCCTGCCCGTGGCCTGGGAGTTCGTCGACCCGGCCGGGGCGCTGGCCCGCCGCACCCTGGCTTCGATGGAGGCGCTCTGGGACCAGCGCTGGACCGGCGGCGGCTACGGCCGCTACAACGTCACCTCGGAGGCCGATTCGCCCGGGCCGTGGCCGTTCGCCTCCCTGTTCGTCGCCCGGGCCGCGATCGAAGCCGGCGACATGGCCGGCGCCGCCCGGGTCCTCGATTGGCTCGGACGCGTCCCCGGCGGCCGGGCGGCGGCCTGGCCCGAGTTCTACGGCCCGCGGCCCGTGCCGCCCTATCCCCCGGTCGGCATCATCCCCTGGACCTGGGCGGAAATGATCTTCGTCTTCGTCCACCATCTCCTCGGCGTCCGGCCGGCCGGCGCCGCCGTGCGCGTGCGGCCCCGGCTCCTGCCGGGGCAGGCCCGGATGGAGGCGGTCGTTCCCGTGCGCGGCGCGCGGCTCGAGCTCGCCGTCCGCCGGGCCCGTCCCGGCGAGACGCCGCGGTTCGTCGTCGACGGCCGCCGCCTCCCCTATCATCTCTTCGGCGTCGCCGTCGAGCTCCCCGGAAGGCCGGGCCCCGTCGCGGTCCGGGCCGTCATCCCCCGAGAGAGGACCCCATGAGCAAGCGGAAGATCCATCTCGTCGCCAACGCCCATCTCGATCCAGTCTGGCTCTGGGAATGGCAGGAGGGCGCCGGCGAGGCCCTGTCCACGTTCCGGCAGGCGGCCGAATTCTGCGAGAAGCGCAAGGGCTTCGTCTTCTGCCACAACGAGGCCGTCCTCTACCGCTGGGTCGAGGAGCACGAGCCGGCCCTGTTCGCCCGCATCCGCCGGCTCGTCCGGGCCGGCACGTGGCACATCATGGGCGGCTGGCATGTCCAGCCCGACTGCAACATGCCGAGCGGCGAATCGCTCGTCCGCCAGGTCCTCCTCGGCCGGCGCTACTTCGCCTCGCGCTTCGGGGTCGAGCCGCGGACGGCCGTCAACCTCGATCCCTTCGGCCACACCCGGGGGCTCGTCCAGATCCTGGCCAAGAGCGGCTACACGGCGTATCTGTGCTGCCGGCCCGGCAACGCCCAATTGCCGCTCGCCCGCGACGAGTTCGTCTGGGTCGGCTACGACGGCTCCGAGGTCCTGGCCACCCGGGCTTCGGCCCACTATTGCTCGGTCGGCGGCCGGGAGCGCGAGCGGCTCGAGAAATGGCTGGCCGACTACCCCGGGGACGGCCCCGTCATCCACCTCTGGGGCATCGGCAACCACGGCGGCGGCCCGTCCCGGAAGGACCTCGACGACCTCGCGGCCATGGGGCGCGAGCGCCGGGACCTCGAGCTCGTCCATTCGACCCCCGACGCCTATTTCTCGGAGTTGGAGAGGGAGCGCGAGACCCTGCCGCGGCGGGCCCGGGACCTCAATCCCTGGGCCGTCGGCTGCTACACCTCGATGGCCCGGGTCAAGCAGGGCCACCGCCGGCTCGAGAGCGAGCTCTTCTCGGCCGAGAAGATGGTCACGGCGGCCTGGCTCCAGGGCTTGGTGCCCTACCCGGCGGCCGAGCTCGACGAGGCCGGGCGCGACCTGGCCTTCGTCGAGTTCCACGACATCCTGCCGGGCTCGGCCATCCCGGCCGGCGAGGAGGGCGCCCTGCGCCAGATCGGACACGGCCTGGAGATCCTGTCGCGGCTCAAGGCCAAGGCCTTCTTCGCCCTGGCCGCGGGCGAGCCCAAGGCGGCGGCCGGCGAGCTCCCGATCTTCGTCTTCAATCCCCACCCCCACGCGGTCAAGACGATCGTCGAGTGCGAGCTCGAGCCCTGGGAGCCCAACTTCGAAAAGACCCGCTGGTCGCCGCGGATCGCCGCCGGCGGCCGGGTCCTGCCGTCGCAGACGGAGAAGGAGGCCAGCAACCTCAGCGTCGAGTGGCGCAAGAAGGTCGTCTTCGAGGCCGAGCTCGCGCCGGGCCGCTTGAGCCGGTTCTCGTGCCGGCTCGAGCCGGCCGGCGAGGGCGCGGCGCCGCGGCCCGCCGCCGCGGCGGCCGACGGCGGCGGACGGAGGACCGTCACGGTGACCACGCCCGACCTCGAGGTCGCCGTCGACGCCCGGACCGGCCTTCTCGACGTTTACCGGGCCGGCGGCGTCGACTTCCTCGAACCGGGCTCCTGCGCCCCGCTCGTCATCCGCGACAACGCCGACCCTTGGGGCATGAAGGTCCGCTCGTTCCGGGCCCTCGAAGGCGCCTTCCGGGCCGCCACGCCCGAGGAGGCGGCCCGCTTCGCGGGCCTCCGCGAGGGGACGCTCGAACCGGTCCGGATCGTCGAGGACGGCGCCGTCCGCACCGTCGTCGAGGCCATCCTGGCCTACGGCGCCTCGCGGCTCGTCCTGCGCTACGCCGTGCCCAAGCGCGGCGCGGAGGTCGAGATCGGGGTCCGGGTCTTCTGGGCCGAGCGGGACGCCATGCTCAAGCTGGGCTTCCGGCCCAAGCTCGCGGCGCCGCGCTTCCTCGGGCAAACGGCCTTCGGGGCCGACGAGCTGCCGTCGAACGGCGGCGAGGCCGTGGCCCAGAAGTGGCTGGCCCTCGACTCCGAGGCCGCCGGCGCGGCCTTGACCGTGGTCAACGACGGCACGCACGGCTCGGACTGGAACGGCCGCGAGCTGCGGCTGTCGCTCCTGCGCTCGCCGGCCTACGCGGCCGACACCTGGGAGGACCGCCTGGCCGTGGCCGCCGACCGCTTCGTCCCCCGGCAGGACACGGGCGAACGGACCTTCCGCTTCTGGCTCCGGGGCGGCCCGCGCGCCGAGCGGCTGGAGAAGATCGGGCGCGAGGCCCTGGTCCGCAACGAGGCGCCCTACGTCCTGGCCTACTGCCCGCCGGGCGGCAAGAAGCGGCCGGCCGCCGGCGTCGTCGTCAAGGGCGAGGCCGTCGAGCTCAGCGCCTTCAAGCGCTCCGAGGACGGCCGGGACGCCATTGTCCGTCTGTTCGAGCCGACCGGGACGCCGCGGCGGGTCACGGTCGAGGTCCCGGCGCTCGGCGCCAAGACGACGGTGGGCTTGGGCGGGTTCGAGGTCCTGACCCTGCGGCTCGACCGGCGGACGAAGACGTTCGCCGCCGTCGACCTCCTCGAGCGCCGGCCCGGCCGGAAGGCCCGGGCGTGACCTCCAAGGAGCGGGTTTACGCGGCCCTGGAAGGGCGCCAGCCCGACCGCGTGCCCTACGGCGAGTTCGCCGTCGATTTCGACACCGTCGAGCGCGTCCTCGGCCACGAGACCTACCTCCGGGCCAAGGCCAGGTCGCAGATCGCCTTCTGGGAGGGACGGACCGACGAGGTCGCCCAGAGCTGGCGCGAGGACCACATCGCCCTCCTGAAACGGCTTCCCCTCGACATCGTCACCTTCCCCATGGCCACCTGGGAGCTGCCGCCGCCCGACGCCCCGCCGCCGCCGCGGCGGATCGACGCCTCGACGTGGGAGGACCGCGAGGGCCGCGTCTACAGGCTCTCGGAGGCGACCCAGGACATCACCTGCGTCCGCGACCCCGTGCGCGACGCCCGCGTCTTCACGGCCGAGGAGTTCGCGGGCGAACCCGCGCCGCCGCGGCGCGACGAGCGGTCGTGGGCCATCCTCGACGCCGTCGTCCGGGAGTTCAAGGACGAGCGCTTCATCTGCGGCCCGTCGGGCGGCTCGGTCGGCATCGTCCTGCTCGGCGGCCTGGAGCGCGGCCTGCTCGAGATCGGGGCCAATCCCGAGGCCGTGCGGGCGGCCACGCGGCAGCTCGTCGCGGCCCAGAACGCGGCCGACGCGCTCATGATCCATCCCGACGCGGACGCCGTCATGTGGGCCGAGGACCTCGGCTTCAAGACCGGGCCGCTCATCGGGCCGGCCGCCTTCCGCGACCTCTTCCTCGAAGCCAACAAAGAGCGCGTCCGCCACGTCAAGGGGAAGCACGGCAAGAAGGTCGTCAAGCACTGCTGCGGCAACATCGACCTGCTGCTGGACTTCTTCGTCGAGATCGGCTTCGACGCCTACCAGTCCATCCAGCCGACGGCGGGCATGGACATCTGCCGGCTCAAGCGCGACTACGGCGACCGCCTGGCCCTGTGGGGCGGCGTGGCCGTCGAGCACCTCGTCGGCGGGACGCCGGAGGACGTCCGGGCCGACGTCCGGCGGGCCATGGCCTGCGCCAAGCCCGGCGGGCGCTTCATCCTGGGGGCCAGCCACAGCGTCGCCGTCGGCACGAAGTACGACAACTACCTGGCCCTTCTGGACGAGCACGCCAAACTGTGTCAGTATTAGCCCGGAGGGAGCACCCGATGGGCGAGCCCGTATCCCTGGTCATGGTCGGCGTCGGCGGCATGGGCGCCGTCTATCTCCAGAGCCTCCTCGAGCGCAAGGACGAGGGCCTCTTCCGCATCGCCGGGGCCGTCGATCCCCAGCCCAACCGCTGCAAGCAGTACATCGAGATGAGGGCCGAGGGTGTGCCCTGCTTCGTCAACATGGCCGACTTCTACCGCAACCGCAAGGCCGAGCTGGCCGTGCTGTCCTCGCCCATCCATCTCCACATGCCGCAGACGGCCGCGGCCCTGGCCAAGGGCAGCCACGTCCTGTGCGAGAAGCCGGCGGCCGGGACCATCCAGGAGGTCCGGGCCGGTATCGAGGCCGAGCGGGCCTCGGGGCGGTGGGTCGCCGTCGGCTACCAGTGGTCGTTCAGCCCGGCCGTGCAGGCCCTGAAGGCGGACGTCCGGTCGGGGCTGTTCGGCGCGCCCAAGCGCTTCCGCTGCCTCTACCTCTGGCCGCGGGACGAGGGCTACTACGCCCGCAACGACTGGGCCGGACGCCGGCGCGACGCCGACGGGGCCTGGGTCCTCGACAGCCCGGCCCAGAACGCCATGGCCCACGACCTCCACAATATCTTCTACATCCTGGGCCGGGAGCGCGGCGCGAGCGCCCGGCCGGCCGAGGTCACGGCCGAGCTCTACCGGGCCAACGCCGTCGAGAACTTCGACACGGCGGCGGCCCGCGTGCGGACCGAGGACGGGGTCGAGATCGTCTTCCTCGTGAGCCACGCCTCGGCGCAGGACCGCGGGCCGGTCGTCCGCTACGAGTTCGAGAAGGCCGTCGTCCGCTGCGACAGCCGGACCTCGGGCCTGTGGGCCGAGTTCCCCGACGGGACGCGCAAGGACTACGGACTGCCCGACGCCGAGCCCATGGCCAAACTGTGGCTGTCGATCGCCGGGGTCCGGGAGGAGGGCCACCGGCCGCTGTGCGGCTTGGAGGCGGCCGCGAGCCAGACCCTGTGCGTGAACGGCATGCAGGACTCCATGCCGGAGGTCCGTGACTTCCCCGCGGCCATGGTCCGGAGCGTCGACGCGGCCGAGGGCCGGCCGTTGGCCGTGGCCACGCCGGGGGCGAAGCGGCGGGTCGTCGAGGGGCTGGACGAGGCCTTCGCCGCCTGCTACGAGGCCGGGGCCCTGCCGTCGGAGATGGGCTACGTCTGGAGCGCCCCGGGCGAGACCGTGGACCTGCGGGAGTACGCCGCCTATCCGGGGCGCTGAGAGGCGGACGGGGCGATGCGGCTCAAGATCGACAAGATCGTCTATCCGGGCCGGCGCCTGGGCCTTCTCGACGGCAAGGTCGTCTTCACCGACCTCGGACTGCCGGGCGAGACCGTCGAGATCGAGATCACCAAGGACAAGAAGAGCTTCGCCGAGGCCCGGACGGTCGCGGTCGTCGAGCCCTCGGCGGCCCGGGTCGAGCCGCGCTGCGGCCACTCCCTGGCCTGCTCCCCCTACCAGGACATGGACTACGGGCTCGAGCTCGAGGTCAAGCGGGGGCAGGTCGCGGAGATCCTGGCCCGCGAGCTCCGGCTCGACCGGCCGGCGCCCGAGATCGTGCCCTCGCCGGAAATCTGGGGCTACCGCAACCAGATCCGGCTGCGGGTCAGGCGCGAGGAGGACGGCGTGGTCCGCTTCGTCTACAACGAGCCGGGCGAGCGGACCTCGTTCGTGACCGTGGACCGCTGCCATCTGGTCCCCGACCGGGTCAACGAGATCCTGGAGAGGGTGCGGGGCATCGTCGCGGGCGGGCCCTTCCCGTCCGTCGAGGGCGTCGAGGTCCGGACGAGCCGGTCGCGAGGCGAGTCGCTCCTGGCCCTCGACCTGGCCTCGGGCGCCGAGACCGCCCCCCTGGCGGAGGCGCTCAAGGGGCTCAAGCGCGAGCTGGGCCTGGTCGGGGCGGTGGCCGCGGTCGACGACGGGGAGCGGCGGCGGGACCAGGCCCTGTTCGGGCGCGACCACATCGAGGAGAGCGTGGGCGGCCTGACGTTCAGGATCGGGGTCCGGTCCTTCTTCCAGGCCAACGCCGGCATACTGGAGCGCGTCCTCGACGACGTCGCGGCGGCCGCGGCGGCCCAGGCCGGGGAGACCGTGGCCGACCTCTACTGCGGGTTGGGCGTCTTCGGCATCCGTCTGGCCCGCGGCGCCCGCGAGGTCTTCGGGGTCGAGTCGGATGCCGGGAACATCGCCTTCCTGAAGAGGAACCTGGCCCTCAACGGCGTCGGCAATTTCGCCGTCTGCGAGGGGACGACCGAGGAATGGCTCGAGGAGGTCCTGGAGCGCCAGCCGGGCGTCGTCATCCTCGACCCGCCGCGGCGGGGCGTCGATCCGTCGGTCGTCAGGGGGCTGGTCGACAATCCCGTGCCGCTCCTCGTCTATCTGTCGTGCAACCCGACGACGCTGGCCCGGGACCTCAAGGGCCTCGCCGGCATCTACGACATCCGCGACCTGCGCGTCTACGATTTCTTCCCCCGCACGCCCCACATCGAGACCCTGGCCGTCCTGGCCGAGCGGCGATAGATAAAGAAGAACATGGAGCGCCCTCTCGAGGCTGTGAGGGGATCGTCCTCGCAGATCCCCGTTGCTGGAGGAGGGGACCCGCGCAGCGGGGGGGAACCGTGCGAACTGGTTCCCCGGGGGGCCGGGGAGCCAGAGGATGTCCCCGAACAAAAGCCCGAGAGAGGGCGTTTATGTATGGTAGAATCGGCACCATGATCTCGCGTCCAAGAGCGGATATCCGCGACCTGACCCTCCCCGAGCTCAAGGCCGATCTCGTGGCCATGGGCGAGCGCCCCTTCCGGGCGGCCCAGATCTTCGACTGGCTCTACAAGAAGCGGGCCTCGCGCTGGGACGAGCTCACCAGCCTGTCCAAGCCCCTGCGCGAGAAGCTGGCCGCCCGCTTCACCCTGGCCGCGCCCGAGATCGCCGACCGGCGGGCCTCGGCCGACGGCACGACCAAGCTCCTCCTGCGCCTCGCCGACGGCGAGCACGTCGAGACCGTCCTCATCCCGGACCGCACGGGACGGCGGCTGACGGTCTGCCTGTCGACCCAGGTCGGCTGCAAGTTCGCCTGCGCCTTCTGCGCCAGCGGCCGCCGCGGCTTCAAGCGCCACCTCACGCCGGCCGAGATCACGGGCCAGGCCCTGGCCGCGGAGCGCGAGGCCGGCCGGGAGCCCAGCAACTTCGTGTTCATGGGCATGGGCGAGCCGCTCGACAATTGGGACAACGTCGAAAAGGCCATCCGGATCATGAACGCGCCCGAGGGCATGGGCGTGGCCGCCCGGCGCCTGACCGTGTCGACGGCCGGCTTCGTCGACGCCTTCCCCAAACTGGCCGCCCTCGACCTGCAGATCAACCTGTCGATCTCGCTCCACGCCGTCACCGACCGGCAGCGCGACCGCCTCATGCCCATCAACCGCCGTTTCCCGCTCGAGGCCGTCGTCGACGCGGCCGAAGCCTACGTGCGCGCGGGCGGCCGGATGATCACCCTCGAGTACATCGTCATCCGCGGCCTCAACGACTCGCTCGACGACGCCGACGGGCTGGCCGCCGTCGCCCGGAGGCTCCGGGCCAAGGTCAACCTCATCGCCTACAGCCCCGTCGAGGGCTGCGACTTCCAGACGCCGGACGAAGCCGACGTGGCCCGCTTCCGGCGCTGGCTCGAGGAGCGCAAGGTCGGCACGACCGTGCGCCTGTCGAAGGGCGCCGACATCGCCGCGGCCTGCGGCCAGCTGGCCGGCAAGTTCCTGGACAAGCCCGGGGCCGCCGCCCCGGCGGAGAGGCAGACATGAGACACGCCGCGACCGCCGCCATCGCCGCCGCCATGTGCGTCGCGCTCGCCGCGCCCGCGGCGCCCGCCGCGGGGCCCCTGCCGCCCGGCGACGCGCCGGCCCAGCGGTTCTTCCCCAAGGCCGACCTGATGTCGGTCGGCGTCTATTACTATCCCGAGCACTGGCCCGAGACGCAGTGGGAGCGGGACCTCACGAACATGGCCCGGCTGGGCTTCGAGTTCACCCACTTCGGCGAGTTCGCCTGGGCCCAACTCGAGCCGTCCGAGGGGCGGTTCGACTTCGCCTGGCTCGACCGGGCCGTGGCCCTGGCCGCCGCGGCCGGGCTCAAGGTCATCCTGTGCACGCCGACGCCCTGCCCGCCGGCCTGGCTGGGCGAGAAGCACCCCGAGATCTACCTCGTCGGCGGCGACGGCCGGCGGATGGAGCACGGCACGCGGGCCAACGGCTCGCTCGCCAACGAGGTCTTCCTGCGTTACGCGCGGCGCATCGTCGAGGAGCTCGGCCGCCGCTACGGGCGCGACCCGCGGGTCTGGGGCTGGCAGCTCGACAACGAGCCCTGGGGGCCGCCCGACTACAGCCCCTCGGCCCGGCGGGCCTTCCAGGCCTGGCTCGAGCGCAAGTACGGGACGGTCGGGCGGATGAACGAGGCCTGGGGCGGCGCCTTCTGGAGCACGGCCTACGACTCTTTCGCCCAGGTCCTCATCCCCAACGAGACCCTGTTCGGCGAGGACGCCCTGAGCCCCCACGCCGTGCTGGACTTCCGCCGTTTCACGGCCGACACCCAGGCCGAGTTCCTCCACGTCCAGTACGACGTCCTGCGCGGCCTGGTCCGGCCCGAGCAGTGGATCACGACGAACTACATGAACGTGACCGATTCGGCCGACCCGCGGCGCACGGACCGGCTGGACTTCCTGTCGTTCACGATGTACCCCGTGCGCGGCGTGCCGAACCTGGGCGCGCTCGGCTTCCGGCTCGGCGACCCCCAGCGGATGGCCATGGCCGTCGATTACTTCCGCTCGTTCAAGGGCGTGACCGGGGTCATGGAGCTCCAGCCGGGCCAGGTCAACTGGGCGGCGGTCAATCCCCAGCCCGAGCCGGGGGCCGTCCGGATGTGGCTGTGGCACGCCTTCGGGGGCGGGCTGTCGTTCGCCTGCACCTACCGCTACCGCCAGCCGCGTTTCGGCAGCGAGCTCTACCACGCCGGCGTCGTCGGGCCGGACGGCGTGACCGTGTCGCGGGGCGGCGAGGAATTCGTCAAGGTCATCGGCGAGATGCGCGAGCTGCGCAAGCTCTACGACCCGGCGGCCGCGATGCCAGCGCGCGTCGCGGCCCTGCGGACGGCCTTCCTCTGGAGCCAGGACGTCCTGTGGGACCTGGAGATCCACAAGCAGACCCGGCTCTGGGACACGCGCGACCACCGCAACAAGTGGATGGCCGCGGTCAAGGCGGCCGGGGCCCCGCTCGACTACATCGGGGAGGCCGACGACTTCGCGGCCTATCCTGTTCTGGTCGCGCCGGCCCACCAGCTCGTCGACGGGGCCCTGGTGGCCAAGTGGACGCGCTACGTCGAGGGCGGCGGGCACCTCGTGCTGACCTGCCGGACCGGGCAGAAGGACAAGAACGGGCAGCTGCCGGAGGCGCCGTGGGCGGGCGCGATCGCGCCGCTCGTCGGGGCCGGTGTCGAGCTCTTCGACGTCCTTCTCGAGGGCGGGCGCGGCCTCGTCCGCATGGGCGGGCGCGGCTACGCCTGGAACCGCTGGGCCGACGTGCTGGCGCCGGAGGCGGGCGCGGGGACGGAGACGCTGGCCGTCTACGCCGACCAGTTCTACGCCGGCAAGCCGGCCGTCGTGACGCGGCGGCTGGGCAAGGGCACCGTGACCTACGCGGGCGTGGACACCCTCGACGGCGGGCTCGAGCGCGAGGTCATGCGCCTCGTCTACGAACGGGCCGGCGCCGCGCCCGAGAGCTACCCGCCGGGCGTCTACGTCGAGTGGCGCGACGGCTTCTTCGTGGCCGTCAATTACTCGTCGCGGGCGTACGACGTGCCGCTTCCGGCCGGGGCCCGCGTTCTCGTCGGCCGCAGTCCCCTCTCCCCCGCCTCCGTCCTCGTCTGGCGATAGGCGCCGCAAAAATGGGGGACATGATACCTATTTCCTATTTATTGTCCTATTGAGCGGCCTCACCCCAGCCGCTCTACCCCTTTTACAATGGGGGACATGATACCCGTTTCCGATTTTTTTGCGGCCCTGAGAAACATCTCCCGTGCCCTTCGTCTCTCATTACGAAAGAGGAAGAAATGCCACGATTCGCACGGGTCGTCATCCCAGGGTGTCCGCACCATCTGATCCAACGGGGGAACCGCCGCCAACGCGCGTTCTTTTCGGACGAGGACAAGGCCTTCTTCCTTATCTTGCTGAGTCGAGAGGCCGCGGAGCACGGGATCTTCCTCTGGGCATTCTGTTTGCTTGATAACCACTTCCATCTCATTGCGGTCCCCCAGAGAGAGGACAGCTTCGCCCGGGGGCTCGGAGAAACCCAGCGCCGATATACCCTGGTCATTAACGCACGGGAAGGCTGGAGGGGATTTTTATGGCAAGGGCGATTCAGCTCTTATCCGCTCGACGATGGCCATCAATATTCTGCGATCCGTTATGTCGAGAGGAATCCCGTTAGGGCGGGGATCGTCGCGCGAGCCGAGGACTATCCTTGGTCAAGCGCGCTAGCCCACGTCAGGAAGGAGCCTCATCCCCTGCTCACGCCCTTCCCCTTCGAGAGGTCTGTCGAGGATTGGTCGGGCTACCTCGGTCAGAAGGAAGATCCTGAGGAGGTCAGGGAATTCATGGACCACGAACTCACAGGCCGGCCGTTGGGCAGTGAGGATTTTATCAAGCGCCTCGAAGGGCTTTCGGGACGTATCCTCGCTCCTAAACCTAAAGGAAGGCCCAAAAAAATTGGGAAATAGGTATCATGTCCCCCATTTTAACGGAAGTTGACGACGGCCCAGAGCAGCAGGATGACGAGGCCGACCAGGGCCCAGCAACCGGCGAAGCCGAGGACGTCGACGAGCTTGGGCTTCATGATCTCCCAGTTCGAGCCGGGGCGCAGCTTGTGCGCCTCGACGACCTCGTCGTAGCGCTCGACGGCCCGCCGCAGGGCCTTCTCCTCCTCCTCCGGCGTCGGCTGGACCGGCGTGTGGACCCGGGCGAAGAAGCGGTCGAGGTCGGCCTTCGGCACGGGCCGGGTGAAGGCGCTGAAGAGGAACAGCAACAGGAACGGGAACAGGGCGTCGAAGCCGAACCGGACGGCGCTCAGCTGGGCCTTGCTGAAGCCCGTGAAGTCGACGCCGGCTCCGCTCAGGACCCACAGCTCGGCGTTGAAGCGCCCCATCCCGACCTTGGGCGAGGCGGGGTCCTCGGGGTCGGTCCGGACGACCTTCTCGAAGAATATGCCCTCGGGCGGGGCGGTGTGCGGCTTGCGGATGACCTGGCCGACCGCCACCGCACGCCCGGCCTCGACGTCCTCGCGCACGGCCTGGGTCGTGATCATGACCGTCCGGGCCCGCGTCTCCTTCAGTAAGCCGGGGTGCGTCCGGGCCGCCGCGATCGACGGCAGGACGTTGGGGATGACGGCGATGAGGGCGAAGCAGACGAAGACCTGGGCGATGACGGCCGCCCGCGTCACCCGCCGCCACAGGAAGCCCAGCCAGATGGCCGCCCCGAAGATGGCCGGCAGGGAGATGAAGTACTTGAACATATCGAGCAGGTTGCCGATGAACAGGGCCACGCCCACGCCGCCGAGCAGGGTCACACCGATGGCGACCCGCCCGACGTTGATGAGGTGGCGGTCCGACTTGGGCTTGACGAAGGGCTGGTAGAGGTTGCGGATGAACAGGGCCGAATAGGACACGCTCGACCCGGCCAGGCTCGACATCTTGGCTGAGAGCACCCCGGCCATCATCAGCCCGATGGCCCCGGGGAAGAGCAGGTCCATGGTCATGTGGCCCCAGATGAGGTCGGGGTCGTGGAGCCGGCCCGAGTAGAGGGCGATGGCCAGCAGGCCCGTCAGGGCCCAGAAGATCATGATGACGCGCTTGAAGAACATGCCGCCGATCATGCCGACCCGGGCCGTCATCTCGTTCTTGGCCGAGCCGGCCGTCTGCATGCCCGTGGCCACGGCGATGATGGAGACGAGGTTGGCCAGGACCATGGCCAGGACGGTGTACCAGGCGTACTCGCTCGTCGCCGCCGACCCGAACAGCCTGAACATGTAGTCGGGCACGGCCGCGTGGAGGCCGGCGAAGCCGCCGACGCGATGCAGGGCGATGGGGATGAGCAGGAGCGAGAAGGTCGTCAGGAGCAGGCCCTGGATGACGTCCGTGATGGCCGCGGCCAGGAACCCGCCCATCATCGTGTAGACGGCCACGATGACCGTGTAGACGAGGTAGATCGCCACGGGATCCGTGTAGGAGATGAAGGCCTTGAGCTCGCCCTTCTTCTGCCGCTCGCCGAGCTCGGCCAGGCGGGCCTCTTCGGGCGCGTCGAGCCCGGCCCGGTCGGCCTTGGCCTGGAGGGCGCGGTACTCGGCGAACAGGTCGACGCTCTGCTTCTCGGCGACGGTGTACTTGGCGGCCGGCTTGGGCGTCAGGGCCATCATGGTCTTGGCCGCGACCATGTAGCCGACGCCGTTGCCGAGGAAGGCCATGAACAGGGTGAACACGGCGAAGGCCCCGCCCAGGAAACGGCTCTTGAAGCGCTCGGTGAAGAAATCGCCGATGGTCACCAGCCGGACGCGGCGGAAGAAGGCCGTGGTGAACCAGTAGAAGGGCGTCAGGAACAGGACCAGGTACTGGATCCACATGCCGCCGACGCCCTGGCGGTAGACCTCGCGCGAGACGACGATGGCCTGGTCGGCGTTGGTCGAGGTGCCGAGGTTGAGGAAGAACTGGTAGACCTTGCCCAGTCGGCGGCCGGCGACATAGAAGTCCTCGGCCGTCTTGGTCCGGCGCGACGCCCGCCAGCCCAGGTACAGGACGAGGGCGACGAAGGCCAGGACGATGGCGAAATCGATCGCGCGCATGTTAAATTGGGGACATGATACCTATTTCCCTTTTTTTCTTATAGCCCCTCAAGTTCTTGGGTTTGGAGGAAGGGCGGAAAAAATAGGAAATAGGTATCATGTCCCCCATTTTAGAAGTTACCGGAGTACTTCAGCCAGAGGTCGTCGGCGAGCTTCCAGTAAGCCGCGACGGCCTTGCCGGCGATGTCGTGCGTGTACCTGGTCAGCATCTCGCGCGCCTTCTTGGGGTCCTTCTTCCAGACCGCCAGGACCGCCTCCTCGAACTTGGCCTGCCCGGCGAAGGCCCCGTCCTCCATGGGCTTCCAGACGGCCTCGATGTCCTTGGACATCTCCTGCCAGCGGAAGTTGGCCAGCCGGCTGACGGTCCGGAAGGCCCACCAGGCGCAGTCGCGGCTGAAAGCCCAGCGCCCGTCGACCGTGTAGGAGGCCGGCATCTGCGAGATGCCGATGTAGACGGGGACGTGGGGCGTCGTGGCCGGATTGTCGTAGCCGAGCCAGACGACCCCGCCGATCGGCCCCGGCAGCCAGTCGCGCGACTGGGTGATCTGGAGGTAGGTCGCGGCCGGCGAGCAGATCGTCCGTTCCCGCTTCAGCCGGAACAGGGCCAGGGTGTCGCCGTTCATGAACGGCGTCGCGACGGGGCTTTTGACGAGCTCGCCCTTGCGGTTGAGGGCGACCAGGGTCCGGGTCATGTCGTACTCGGTCCCGCCGTAGGTGTCGCGGAAGATGGCCAGGACGTCGGCGACCCCGACCTTCTTCTCCGGCTTGACCGAAAAGGGATAGTTCTCGGACTCGGGATTGAGCTTGAGGGACGGGGCCAGCAGGCTCAGCACGCGCCATTCCCGGCGCCGGCAGTACAGGCTCGTCCGCGAATCGGGGTTGTAGGCGTAGGTGAACTCGAACGGCCGCCCGCCCGCCTTGGACCACCAGCCCATCTCCTCAGCCAGCGCGTGGACGTTGGCGGAGGCCATGTACCAGTCCGGCCTGGCCAGATCGATCTGCATGATGCGCCCGGCGTTGGCCGAGACGCCGATCTCGTCGTCGGGGACGCGCTGGGCCGCCCAGACCGCGCCCTTCCGGCCCTTGCCCGGGCCGTGGATCTCGAGGTGCCAGACCTCCTTGGTGTCGGCGAAGGTGAAGCACTCGCCCCAGTCGTTGTAGCCCCAGGCCTTGGTCAGCTCGTCGAGGACGCGGATGGCCTCGCGCGCGGTCTTGGCCCGCTCGAGGCAGAGCCGGTAGAGCTCGGGCGCGTCGATGATGCCGTTCTCGCTGACGAGCTCGCGCCGGCTGCCGATCGTCGTCTCGCCGATGGCCAGCTGGTGCTCGTTCATGATGGGGTAGGCCGCGTTGAGGAAGGCGTAGGTCTCGGCGACCTGGGGGATCTCCCCCGTCTCCAGTCGGTCGGGATCGTTGGGGCCCTTGGACCGCTTGGGCTCGTAGTAGACCTTGGCCACGGCGCCGGGCTTGTGCTTGGCGCCGGGGACGATGGTCATCCAGGTCCGGTCGGTCCCGGAGTCGCAGGAGTGGGAGGTCATGGTCGAGCCGTCGACCGAGGCCAGGCGGCCGACCAGGACCGAGGTGCAGGATTCGAACTCCGGCGTCCCGTCCGGGCGCGCCGCCGGTTCCTGGGACGCCGTCGCGAGCGCCAGGGCCAGGACGGCGAGGGCCAGGACCGGGAAACGATACGGCCTCGTGTGTCTCATCGCGTTCCTCCTCGAGGGCCGTTTATAACACGCGCCCGCGACCCGGTCAATCGTGCGGATTGACGGGGCGGGAGGACTCTGCTATAGGTGTTCCCCCATGTTCGAAGCGTCGCCGCCCTCCCCCGGCTTCGGGGAGATCCTCGCCCTGGCCTCGGGCCTGGCCTGGGCCGTGGCGGTCATCCTCTTCCGCGTCAGCGGCCGCCGCATTCCCCCCATCGGCCTCAACCTGGCCAAGAACCTGCTGGCCCTGGTCCTCATCGTGCCGACGCTGCTCGTCCTCGGCGAATCCCTGGCCCCCTCCGTCCCGCTGGCCACGACGGGCCTGCTCCTGCTCAGCGGCGTGCTGGGCATCGCCGTCTCCGACACGCTCTTCTTCCACGCCCTGAACCGGCTCGGAGCCGGCTTGACGGCCATCGTCGACTGCTTCTACAGCCCGTTCGTCATCGCCCTGTCCTTCGTCCTGCTCGGCGAACGGCTCACCCCGATCCAGCTCCTCGGCGCCGGCCTGGTCGTCTCGGCCGTCCTGACGCTCTCGAAGGAAGGCAAGATCGAGAAGCTCGACCGCCGCGACCTCGTCCTCGGCATCGTCTACGGCATCCTGGCCATGTTCTTCGTCGCTTTCGGGATCGTCATGGTCAAGCCCGTGCTGGGCGGCGTCTCGGTCTATTGGGCGACGTTCGTCCGCATCGCCGGCGGGGCCGCGGCGCTCGTCGCCCTCCTGCCCTTCCTCCGCGGCCGCCGGGCCATCCTGGCCCCCCTCTTCGAGCGCCGCAACTGGAAGGCCCTGGTCCCGGCCTCCTTTTTCGGCTCCTACCTCTCGCTCATCCTGTGGATGGGGGGGATGAAGTACGCCAAGGCCTCGGTCGCCTCCGTCCTCAACCAGCTCAACACGATCTTCATCGTCGTCATCGCGGCGGTCGTGCTCAAGGAAAAGCTGACCGGATGGAAGCTGTTGGCCGTGGCTCTGGCCCTCGTCGGGGCCTACCTGGCCTCGATGCCGTTCTGAATTTTACTGGGCGGCCAGCTGGACGTCGATCCAGAAAGAGTGCTTCTTGTAGCGCGGGTCGCGGCTGTAGCCGAAATCGGGGCCTTCGCCGCCGCCGCCGTCGCCGCCCGAGTCCCGGAAGCCGGAGTCCGAAGAGCCGGCGCTGGCCCGGGCCCGGCTCCCCGCCCCGGCGCGGTCGGCCATGATGTTCTTCATGATCTCCTTGGTCACGCCGCCCCACTCGAAGCCGAGCTTGATCTCGGACCCGGGCCGGACGCTGCCCGTCCCGCCGATCCGGCCGAGTGGGATGCGGAACTCGTAGACCGCGATCCGCCCCTGCTGGAGGGCGTGGAACTTCCCCGGCTCGAGCGTCTCACCGGCGCCCTTCTTCGCGGCGATGGGCTCCTCGAGGTACACCACGTACTGGGCCTGCTTCCTGAGCTCGGCCTTGCGGTCCTCGGACAGGGTCTCGCCCTTGGCTTCGAGGGAGGCGATGAGCTCGTCGGGCGTCATCGCCTTCTGCAGGAACAGGAGGCCCTCGTCCTTGCTCTTCTTGGGCCCGGCCGTGGCGTAGATGCGCATCCCGGTCATGGCCAGGGTGGACCGGGCCATCTCGTCCCGGAAGACCATGATGATGTACAGGTTCTGGCCGTCGTTCTTCAGGGCGTATTGGACCTTGGAGTTCTTGTCGGTGATGGGCGTGGCGTCGCCCCAGTCCTTGTCCCCGCCGTCGATGACGACGGGCCGGGCCGTCCACAGGCTTTCGACGACCGTGTCCTTGGGCTGGGCGGGCAGGGTCACGACCGCGAGTGCGGCGGCGATCCCCACGAGCGTCAGAACGATCCTTTTCATTGCGGCCTCCTCGGGCTCCCGGAGCCCTTCGGCGCGGCCGCGGTCGCCGCGTCCGCGCCCTTGGAATTATATCACAACAGGTCCGTGCGACCGGGGTCAGGCGGCGATGAGCCGGCCGATCTCCTCGACGGCCGAAGCCGCGTCGGGGGCGTAGCCGCGAGCCCGGATCTGCTCGGCGTACTCGCGCGTGACGGGGGCCCCCCCGACGACCACGGGAACGGCCAGCCCGGACTTCTCGACGGCCTCGACGACGGCCTTCATCTGGACCATGGTCGTCGTCAGCAGGGCCGACAGGGCGATGGCCCCCGCTCCGTGGGCCTTGGCCGCCTCGAGGTATTTCTCGGGCGCGACGTCGACGCCGAGGTCGACGATCTTGTAGCCGTTGCCGCGCAGCATCATGGCCACGAGGTTCTTGCCGATGTCGTGGAGGTCCCCCTTGACCGTGCCGATGACGACGATGCCCTTGGGCTTGACGCCGGCCTGGGCCAGGTGGGGCTCGAGCTTGGCCAGCCCGGCGTTCATGGCCCGGGCGGCGACCAGGACCTCGGGGATGAAGACCTCGTTGTTCTTGAACTGGACGCCGAGGCGGGCCATGCCGGGGATGAGCCCCCGGTTGAGGATGTCGGCGGCCGGCGTCCCGTCGGCCAGGGCCCGGTCGACGAGGGCTTCGACCTCGGCCTTCTTGCCGGCCATCAGGGCGTCCTGCATCTGTGGAAACATCGCGAACCTCCTTGGGGACCTCAGCGGACGAACGGGAAGGTCAGGAACACCTGGACGCCCGACGTCCGGACCTTGCCTCCGGACAGGTCGTCGAGCGGCCCCGAGTAGTCCTCGAGGACGTCGGCCAAGCCTTCCTGCCAGCGGACATGGAAAACGAGACCGGCGCCGCGCCGCGGCTTGGTGATCGTCCAGGACGCTTCGAGGAGCAGGCCGAAGTCGGCCCGCCGGAAACGGTCCTTGACGTCGCGTTGGAACAGCAGGTCCTCGCCGTCGGGGCGCTCCGCCCGGAACTTCTCCCGGGCCGAGACGAGAAAGCCGGCGTAGCCGCCCGCCCCGACGTGGAACCGGCCCAGCCGCCAGCGGACCTGGACCGGGACGTCGACGTAGCCGAGCTCCAGGGCCGACCGGGCCGGGTCGGTGAAGAACGGATCGAGCGCGGGGTCCCCCGTCGTGACGAACGGGACGGCCGTGGCGCCCTTGGGCGAGACGAAAGCGACCTCGGGGACGAGCGAGAGCCGCGGCGAGAGGGCGACCGTCGCCTGGAGGCCGAAGTTGGCCCCGCCCCGCCGCTCGACGCCCTCGAGGCCCTTGAGCCGGCCGCAGCTGAATCCGGCCTTCAGGCCGAAATGGAACTTGTCCGTGGCCGCGGCGTCGCCGGCGACCTGGCTGATGACCGAGGCCTGGGCCCGGACGAGGCCGGGCAGGATCCCGGCCAGGAGCGTGAGCGCGAGACATGTCCTTTTCATATGCAGCGTAGGATATCCCAAGGCCCCCCCGTTTTCAAGCCAATATCCGCTGTTCACGGCGGGCGGAAAACTGATAGAATGAGCCTGCCGGACGGGGCCATGCGCAAGCTCAAGGTCGGAGTCGACAGCTACAGCCTGAAGCCCCTCGATCTCTCCCCCTTCGAGCTCCTCGAATGGGCGGTCATCAACGGGGCCGAGAGCGTCCAGTTCTCGGAGATCAACCTGCCGGCCGCCGCGGCGGTCGACAAGGCCCTCCTCGCCGACCTTCGCGGCTACGCCGACGAGAACCGGCTGATCATCGAATGGGGCGGCGGCGAGCACATCCCCCTCGACCTGGCGACCGGGAAGCCGCGCGACATCCGGACGGGCAACCGGCGGGCCGCCGAGCAGGCCTATCTCCTCGGCTCTTCGACCGTCCGCTCGTGCTCGGGCGGGCTGATGCGTTGGAAGGCGGACGGGCCCTCGACCGAGGACTTCCTGCGGGCCGCGGCCGCAGAACTGCGCGAGGAACGTTCCCTCTTCCGGGACCACGGCGTCGTCCTGGCCGTCGAGACCCACTTCGAGTTCACCTCGTTCGAGCTCCTCCGCCTCTTCGACATGTGCGGCGCCGTCCCGGGCGAGTACCTCGGCATCTGCCTCGACACGATGAATCTGCTGACCATGCTCGAGGACCCCGTCCCGGCGGCCAAGCGGCTGCTGCCCTGGGTCGTCACGACCCACATCAAGGACGGCGGCCTTCTCCTCACGCCGGACGGCTTCGTCTCCTTCACCGCCGAGGCGGGCAAGGGGACCATCGACCTGGCCACGATCGCCGAGCTGCTGGCCTCGGTCCACCCGGCCGTCGTCCTGACCGTCGAGGACCACGGCGGCGACTTTCTCATCCCGGTCAACGACCCGGAGTTCCTGGCCCGCTTCCCCGACCTGGACGTCGCCGAGCTCGTCCGGCTGACGTCCTTGGCCGCCCGGACCCGGGCCCTGGTCGACGCGGGCCGGCTGGCCGTCCTGCCGCGGGACCGCTGGCCGGCCGTCTGCGAAGAGCGCGTCAAGCGGGACCTCCGACACCTCCGGCGGCTCGCCGGCGGAGCATAGGGAAGGAGCCACGATGGCGGCGCACGCGACCTTCCGCCTCCGCTCCGGGGACGACCTCCGGGCCGAGGCCGCCCGTCTCGGGCTCGACATCCCCTGGAGCGACGACCTCGCGGTCCTGACCGGCCCGGCCGGGCTGGCCGGTCGCGAGATCCCCAACCGGCTGGCCGTCCTGCCCATGGAGGGCGCCGACGCCGGGCCGGACGGGGCGCCCTCCGAGACGACCCGACGCCGGTACCGGCGCTGCGCCGAAGGCGGGGCCGGCCTCGTCTGGTGCGAGGCCACCGCCGTGCGCCCCGAGGGCCGCTCGAATCCCCGTCAGCTCCTGCTCACCGAAGCCAACGTCGGCGGCTTCGCCCGGCTCGTCGACGACATGCGGGCGGCCGCGAAAAAGGGCTGGGGGGCCTCCCATCGGCCCCTGCTCATCCTCCAGCTGACCCACTCCGGCCGCTTCGCCAAACCCGACGGCGCGCCGCGGCCGCGCATCGTCAAGCACGATCCCCACCTCGATCCCCTTCACGGCCTGCCGCCCGACTATCCGCTCGTCCCCGATGCCGAGCTGGCCGCGGTCCGCGACGACTTCGTCGAGGCGGCCGACCTGGCCGCCGCCGCCGGCTTCGACGGCGTCGACATCAAGGCCTGCCACGGCTACCTCGTCTCGGAGACCCTGGCCGCGCACGGCCGGGAGGACAGCCGCTACGGCGGGCCGTTCGAGAACCGGACCCGCCTCCTCCTCGAGACCGTACGGCTGGTCCGTGAAGAAGTGCCGGACCATCTCGTCACCTGCCGCCTGTCGGCGACCGACCTCGTCCCCTTCCCCTACGGGTTCGGCATGGACCCCGACGCTCCGGAGCGACCGGACCTCGCCGAGAGCAAAGCCCTCGTCGGCCTGCTCGCCGGCGCGGGGGTGCGGTTCCTGGCCCTGTCGCTGGGCGTCCCGGCCTGGAAGCCGCACTTCGGGCGCCCGTTCGACTTGCCCGTCCCGGGCGGCCCGACGCCGCCGGAGCATCCCCTCGAGGGCGTGGCCAGGCACCTGGCCGTCGCGACGGACATCCAGCGGGCGGCGCCCGGCGTCGCCGTCGTCGGGGCCGGCTATTCCTGGCTCCGCGACCTCGGCCCGCACGTCGGGGCGGCCATGGTCGCCTCCGGACGGACGGCCGTCGTCGGCCTCGGGCGGGGCGCCCTGGCCCACCCCGGGTTCGCCGCGGATATCATCCGGGCGGGCCGCCTCGACCGCAAGAAGGCCTGCACGACGTGCTCCCTCTGCTCCTATTTGCTCCGGCAGCAGAAGCCGGTCGGCTGCGCCGTCCGGGACCCCGAATACAGAAGCGCCGCCGCGGCGCGGAGGACGGAATGAGAAAGACGCGCTATCCCGGGCTGACCCTGACCGTGGCCGCGTTCACGATCCTCCTGGCGGCCATCGCCGCCTACACCTACGTCGCCCGCCCCTGGTTCCTTTATTGGGGGGCGACGGACGCCGACCGGACCCGTCCCCTGCTCGGCGACGACGCCTGGATCGGCGGCCGCGTCACGGGCACGCGCGCCGTGACCGTGGCCGCCCCGCCCGAGACGGTCTGGGCCTGGCTGGTGCAGATCGGCCAGGACCGGGCCGGCTTCTACAGCTACACCTGGCTCGAGAACCTGACCTTCGCGGCCATCCGCAACACCTACGAGATCCGGCCCGAATGGCAGGAGCGCCAAGCGAAGGACTTCGTCCGCAGCGTCCGGACGGACTACGTCTTCGGCCTGCTCAAGGAGAAAGGGGACTACACGGGCTGGAAAGTCTCGTTCGTCGCCCCGGGCCGGTCGATGACGCTCAAGAACTGGGGCACCTTCGCCCTCGAGCCGGACGGCGCCGGCGGGACCCGTTTCCTGGCCCGGAGCCGGGGCGTGCCGCTGCCGGGGATCGTCGGTAAGCTGGCCGACTTCTGGCTCATCAACCCGGCCCACTTCATCATGGAAAAGCGGATGATGGTCGAGATCAAGCGCCTGGCCGAGGGGCGCGACGGACCGCCGGGCTGGGTCAAGGCCCTGGCCACGCTCGGCTTCGCCGCGGCCGCCCTTGGCGCGGCCCTCATCGTGGCTTCGCGGAAGCGGCGCGGGCTTTGGCTCCTGCTGCCGGCCGTCTACGCCGCCCTCGTCCACGCCGCCAGCGCCGACCTCCTCTCGACCCTGGTCGCTTTCACCGCCCTGGCCCTCGTCGTCCTCGGCTTCGTCGCCTTCGGCCGCCGCTCCTGGATCTACTTCGGCGCCGTGCTCATCTACGCTTACGCCGTGCTCTTCCTGGCGTCCGACGCTTTCATCGTCTTCGGCCTGGTCTTCCTGGCCGCCTCCGGTGTTCTGGCCGGCTTGGCCCTGAAAGGCGCCCGGGCCCGATGAGGCCGGAACGGGCCCGGATCGGCGGGCGGGCCTATCCCGTCCGCGTCCTCGACACCCTCGTCGTCGGCAGCGGCGCGGCCGGGCTCAACGCCGCCGTCCGCTTGCACGAGCTCGGGCGGACGGACGTCGCCGTGGCCACGGAGCGGTTCGGCGCCGGCGCCTCGGCCGAGTCCGGCTCCGACAAACAGACCTATTACAAGCTCTCGCTCGCCGGCGCCGTCGCCGACTCGGCCGCCGACATGGCCCGCGACCTGGCCGCCGGGGGCTCCATGCACGGCGACATCGCCCTGGCCGAGGCCCAGGGCTCGCCCGAGGCCTTCTTCCGCCTGGTCGCCCTGGGCGTGCCCTTTCCCCACGACCGCTACGGCGCCTACGTCGGCTACAAGACGGACCACGACCCGCGCCAACGGGCCACATCGGCCGGGCCGCTGACCTCGAAGCTCATGTTCGAGGCCCTGGCCGCCGAGGTCCGTCGCCGCGGCATCCGCGTCTTCGACCGCCACAAGGTCGTCGCGCTGGTCACGACCGGGACGGGCCGGGCCCGACGTGTCGCCGGGGCCCTGGCCCTCGACCTGGCCGCGACCGGCGGGCGGAGCCGGGGCTTCGTCCTGTTCGCGGCGGCCAACGTCGTCGTCGCGACCGGCGGTCCCGGCGGGATGTACGGGCACTCCGTCTACCCCGAGAGCCAGGCCGGCTCGCACGGCCTGCTGTTCGAGGCCGGGGCCGTCGCCCACAACCTGACCGAATCGCAGTTCGGCCTGGCCTCGACCAAGTTCCGGTGGAACGTCTCCGGGACCTACCAGCAGGCCGTGCCGCGCTACATCTCGACCGACGTCCGGGGCGGCGACGAGAGGGAGTTCCTCAACGACTATTTCCCGGACATGGGCGCCCTGGCGACGGCCGTCTTCCTCAAGGGTTACCAGTGGCCGTTCGACCCGCGCAAGGCCTTCGACGGCGGCTCGTCGCTCGTCGACCTGGCCGTCCACCGGGAGACCGTCGTCGAGGGCCGCCGGGTCTTCCTCGACTACCGCCGCGAAGCCGGCGGCGGCGGGCGCCTGGCCCCGTTCGCGCCGGGCCTTCTCGGCCGCGAGGCCTACGCCTACCTCGAGCGGTCCGGCGCCCTTATGGCGACGCCGATCGCCCGGCTGGCCCGGATGAACCCGCCGGCCATCGACCTCTATAAGTCGCACGGCATCGACCTCGGCCGGGAGCCGCTCGAGATCGCCGTCTCCGCCCAGCACAACAACGGCGGCTTCCGCGGCTCGCTGTGGTGGGAGTCGAGCCTGCGCGGCCTGTTCACGGTCGGGGAGGCCTGCGGCACCCACGGCGTCACCCGTCCGGGCGGCTCGGCCCTCAACGCCGGCCAGGTCGGGAGCGCCCGGGCGGCCCTGTTCATCGCCCGGCGGCGGGCCGGCCGGCCGCTCTCCGGACGGGCCTTCGCTCGGGCCGCCGCTCCCGTCGTGGCCGGGAAGGCCGCCTGGGCCGAAGCCGCGCTCGGCCGTCCGAAAGGCGCCGGGCTCGCGCCCGAGGCCTGCGTGGCCGAGATCCGCCGCCGCATGTCGGCCTGCGCCGCCGTCGTCCGCGATCCCGCCGAGGTCCGGCGCGAGGCGGCCAAGGCCAGGGCCCTCTGGCTCCGGGCGCGGCGCGAGACGCGGGCGGCTTCTCCGCGCGACCTGCCCAAGGCCTACGAAGCCCTCGACCTGGCCCTGACGCACTACGTCTACTTGGAGGCCATCGCCGAATACCTGGCCCGCGGCGGCAAGAGCCGCGGCTCCTATATCGTCCCCGACCCCGGCGGGCGGCCGCCCCATCCCCTGCTCGGGGAGCGCTGGGCCTTCACCCTGGCCGCCGGGGACGACTTCACGGAGACCCGCATCCTCGAGGTCCGGCTGGACGGCCGCGGCCGGGTCGAGCGGCGCTGGGTCCCGGTCCGGCCCGTCCCCGCGCCGGACGGCTGGTTCGAGACCGTCTGGGAGGATTACCGCGACGGCCGCATCGTCGTCGAGGAGGAGTGAACGTGGCAAGACCACCGCGCGCATCCAGGCCCGCCGCCGTCGTCACCGGCGCCGGCCGCGGCATCGGCCGGGCCGTCGTCCTGGCCCTCGTCCGCGAGGGCTTCGACGTCGTCGGCGTCGACGTCGTCTTCGAGCCCGGCAACACCCGGTCCGGGCTCTTCGAGGTCAAGAAGCGGGTGGCCGCGCTCGGCGGCCGCTTCCTGCCCGTGGCCGGGGACGTCTCGCGCATCGAGGACCACGACCGCATCCTCGACGCGGCGGTCGGCGTCTGCGGCCGCATCGACGTCCTGGTCAACAACGCCGGCGTGGCCCCGGCCCGCCGGGCCGAGGTCCTCGAGACCTCGGCCGAGAGCTACGACCGGCTCATGGCCATCAACGCCCGCGGACCGTTCTTCCTGACCCAGAACGCCGCCCGGCGCATGGCCGCCAGGAAGCCGCGGCGCGGCGGCCCCGCGCCGGCCGTGGTCTTCATCACCTCGGTCTCGGCCGCCGTCTCCTCGACCAACCGGGCCGAGTACTGCCTGTCCAAGGCCGCCCTGAGCATGGCCGCGACGGTCTTCGCCGACGCCCTGGCGCCCGAGGGCATCGCCGTCTTCGAGGTCCGGCCGGGCATCATCGCCACGGACATGACGGCCGGGGTCAAGGACAAGTACGACCGGCTCATCGCCGCCGGTCTCGTCCCCCAGGGCCGCTGGGGCCGTCCCGAGGACGTCGGCCGGGCCGTCGCCGCGCTCGTCCGCGGCGACTTCGCCTACTCGACCGGCGCCGTCATCGAAGTCTCGGGCGGCATGAACATCCGCCGTCTCTGAGGCCCGGGACTCCCTCATGAGGCGGCGTTTTATGGTATCCTTACGGAAACGGAGGGAAACATGAGCGCATCGAACACCCAAAGCCGGATCTTCTGGGGCCTGCTCCTCGTCGTCCTGGGCGGCCTGTTCCTGTTCGCCCAGATGGACTGGTGGAACTTCGGCCACGTCGTCGGGCGGTTCTGGCCGGTCATCTTCATCCTCCTCGGCATCTCCATGCTGGTCGGCAACAACTTCAAGAACGTCGGCTCGGGCGTCTTCTTCATCCTGTTCGGCACCTTCTTCCTGCTGGTCAAGTGGAACGTCGTCCACACCATCGGCCGGTATATCTGGCCCGTGGCCATCATCGGGGCCGGGCTATGGATCCTGGTGCGGCCGGCCGGCGGCGGCGGTAAAAAAAAAATCCCTGACGGGTCCGTAGACGGCGACGAGCTGGCCGTGAACCAGGTCCTGTCGGGGGTCGTGAGGCGCGTCGAGTCGCAGGCCTTCCGGGGCGGCAAGGTCGAGGTCGTCCTCGGCTCGGCCGAGATCGACCTGCGCGGCGCCAAACCGGCCGGCGGCCAGGCGACGCTGGACGTGTCCGCCGTCCTCGGCGGCGTCGAGATCACCGTGCCCCGCGATTGGGAGGTCGTCCTGGAGGGCTCGCCGGTCCTGGGCTCCATCGAGAGCCACAAATCGCCCGTCCCGGCGACCAGGAAGACGGCCACCCTGACCATCCGAGGGTCGGCCGTCCTCGGCTCGATCGAAGTGAAGGACTAGGGGCCCGGAATGAAGAAGGGCCTGTTCTGGACCCTGGCCGTCGTCGTCACCCTGGCCTCGGCCGTCTATCAGAGGATGACCGGGCCGACCTACCCGCTGAAGGGAAGGGCCGCCGTCGGAGGGACGGAGGTGCGCTTCGAGCTGCCGCGCAGCGCCGAGACCACGGCCGAGGCCGAGGTCGCCGTGCCCGCCGCGGCCGGCCTCGAGGGCGAGCTCGTCTGGCGCCGTTTCCCCACGGACGACGCCTGGACGCGTGTGCCGCTGGCGCGCGACGGGGACCGCCTCGTCGGCCGCCTGCCCGTGCAGCCGGCGGCCGGCAAGGTCGCCTACCGGGTCGTCCTGAGGGCGGGCGGCGCCGAGACCTCGCTCACGGGCGAGGAGCCGGCCGTCCTGCGCTACAAGGACCCCGTGCCGGCCTGGATCATCATCCCCCACGTCCTGGTCATCTTCGCGGCCATGCTCTTCTCGACGGCCGCCGGGCTGGCCGCGCTGGACAAGAAGAGGAACCCGCGGCGGTTCGTCCTGTGGACGGTCGGGCTGATGTTCCTGGGCGGCTTCGTCCTCGGCCCGCTCATGCAGAAGTTCGCCTTCGGCGTCGCCTGGGCCGGCTTCCCGCTCGGCACGGACCTGACGGACAACAAGACCCTCATCGCCTTCCTGGCCTGGATCGTGGCCTGGGCCGCGGGGCGCAAAGGCCGGACGGCCCGGCCGTTCGTCGTCGCGGCCTCGCTCGTCACCCTCGTCGTCTATCTTATCCCGCACAGCCTGTTGGGGTCGCAGTACGACTACACGAAGTCGGGGCACGGAGGGAATCCATGACGAAGACCGCCGTCCTGGTCCTGGGGCTTTGGGGCTTGGCGGGGGCCGCCGCGGCCCTGGCCCTCGTCCCCGCGCAGGCGGGCCCGGACATCCCCGCGGACGTCCAGAAGGTCTTCAAACAGCATTGCGTCCGCTGCCACACGGGCCCGAAGCCGCCCAAGGGCCTCAGCCTCATCCCCGGCAAGATCGCGTCCGCGATCGGCACCCCGGGCGCCGAGGTCCCGACGATGAAGCTCATCGAGCCGGGCGCGATCGACGCGAGCTATCTCCTGAAGAAGGTCCGCCGGGAAGAGGGCGTCGCCGGCAAGCCCATGCCGCCCGGCCGGGCCCTCGCGCCGGAGGAGATCCGGGTCCTCGAGGACTGGGTCGCCGGGCTGGCGAAATAGCCGCCCCTCACTTCAGCTGGAACCTCACCGTCACGGTGAAGACGATGGGGCGCGGCCGGCCGTCCTGGACATACGGCTCGTAGGTCCACTGCTTCACGGCGTCGATGGCGGCCTGATCGAGCAGCGGGATCGAGCGCAGGATCTTGGCGTCGACGACGCGGCCCTGCTCGTCGGTCCGCACGCCCAGGATGACCACGCCCTGGACCCGGGCCAGGCGGGCGTTCTCGGGATAGACCGGCATGACCTCCCCGACGAGCTTCGGCGGCTTGATGTCGCCTTCGGCCTTGACGGCCCCGGCGGCGAAGGCGTCGGGGATGCCGGGCTTGGGGCCGTCCTTGAGCGTGAACCGGACCGTGACCGTGAAGACGACCTTGCGGGCCCGGCCGTCGATGATCATGGGCTCGTATTTCCACTGCTTGACGGCGGCCAAGGCCGCCTCGTCGAGGGGCGGGACGGAGCGCAGGATGCGGGCCTCGACGACGTCCCCCTTCTCGTCGGCCTTGGCCTCGAGGATGACGACGCCCTCGACCCCCGCCTGGCGGGCCGTCTCGGGATAGACCGGCGAGACCTTCTTGACGAGCTTGGGCGGCTTGACCTCGCCGACCGCCCGGACGGCGTCGCCCTGATCGAACTCCGGATCGGCCTTCCCGCCCGCGACGCCGCCCTCTACCCCGCCCTGAACCCCGCCTTGAACGCCTCCGGCCACTCCCCCGGCGACGGCGCCTTCGACGCTTCCCTCGACGCTCGGGTTGTTCTTGTCGTCCAGCCGGAAACGCATGGTCACGGTGAAGACGACGGCCCTGGGTTTGCCGTCGACGACCATGGGCTCGTAGACCCACTGCTCGAGGGCCTCGATGGCCGCCGGGTCGAGGAGGGGGACGCTCCGCAGGACCTTGACCGAGCCGACGCGGCCGTAGGTGTCGGCCGTCGCTTCGAGGATGACGGTGCCCTCGACGCCGGCTTTCCGGGCCGCCTCGGGATAGACCGGGGCGACCTCCTTGACGAGCTTGGGGGCCCGGACCATCTTGCCCATCGGGACGACGGAGGGGACGACATCGCCGGCGTCGGGCACCGACATCCCTTCCCACCGGGACACGCGCAGGGTGACGAAATACGGCTTGGCCTGGGTGTCCTCGAAGCCGAAGACGGCCAGCTGCTTGTCCGGCAGCGAGAACTCCGAATCGAGGAGGCTCGCCTTCCCGTCGGCGTTCTGTTCGAAGACCTCGATGTGGAAGTGATTGCGCTGCGGCAGCCGGCCGGGCGTGACCGCGACCAGGTATTCCCGGCCGTTGAGCCGGAACACGTGCTGGGCTTTCTCCGGCTTGCCCCTTTCCCAGGCCAGCCCGGCGGTCGCCACGAGGCTGAGCCCGGAAAGATGGTAGACCTCCCGGATCTTCCGCTCGGCCTGGACATCCTCGTCGCTGTCGAAATTCGCGAAGTCCTGGAACTTGAGATAGGAGGAGGTCACCGCTTTCGGCGCCGCGGCCGATCCCTCTCGGTCGCCCTCCAGGATGCGCATGTCCAGCGCGAAGGCCGTCGCGGCGAGCCCCGACGACGCGTCCGGCAGGGGCGGAGGCGGCGGCATGGTCCCGTCGGCGGCCGCCGGCGGCTCGGCCTTCCGCCCGCAGGCGAACCCGGCCATGACGGCCAGGACCAACAGGGCTCCCGCAAGCGAGCGCAGCGTGACGTTCTTCATGATCCACCCCCTCAAGGCGTTCTTTCGGCCCACACGAAGACGCTGTCCGTCCCCTGGGGCTGATAGACGAAGGTCTGGGCGGGCCGGCCGCCCACCCTGACATAGGCGATCTCAAGCCGCTGGGGAGGAGCCGCGGCCAGGGCGTCGAAGCCGGCCCGGTCGACCTGGCGGTACATCCACAGGCCGGTCGCCGCGACGAAGGCGGTCAGGGCCAGGGCCGAGGCCCAGCGCAGGACGAACCCGGGCCTGGCCCGCTCGGGCCGCTCGAAGGCCGCGGCCCGGGACGCCGCGACGGCGATCCGTCCCCACAGGTCCGGGGCCGGGCCGAGCGCCTTCGGGCGGACGAGGAGCTCGCGGGCTTCCTCCGGGTCCAGGAGCCGGGCCTGGCAGCGCGGGCACCTCTCCATGTGGCCCCGGATGAGCCAGCCGCGGACCGTCCGCAGCGGCAGGGCGTCGTAGAGGAACTCAGCCGTTCTGCAAAAGGCCATGGTCCTTCTCCAGGAGCGATTTGATCTTGCGCCGGGCGTTGAAGAGATAGACCCGGGCCGTCGAGTCGGAACAGGCCAGGACCTCGGCGATGTCCTTGGCCGCGTAGCCCTCGTTGGCCCAGAGCGTCAGGGCCGTCCTCTCCTTCGGGGACAGCGTCCCGAGCAGGGCCGAGGGCAGGGGCGCGGGACCGCCGGGCCCGGGGTTGCCGCCGCGCCCGATGACCGACGGCTCGAACCGGGCCCGGGCCGAGAAGTCCGCGAACCGCCTTTTTTTCCTGAGCATGTCGAGCGATCTCCTGTAGGCGATGGTCAGGAGCCAGGTCTTGAAGCTCCGGGCCCGGTCGTACCGGTCGAGCCGGCGGAAGACCTGCAGGAAGGTCTCCTGGCAGATGTCCTCGGCGTCCTGCCGGTTGCCGACGACGTTGAGGGCCACGGACAGGACCAGGGTGCCGTAGGACTCGAGCATCGCCCGGGAAGCGGCGGGGCTCTCCCGCAGGCAGCCGTCGATGATGTCCCGTTCGTCCACGAAAGGCCTCATCCTTCTTCCACGGAGATTACGCCCCCCCCCGGCGGCTCGTTTAGGGGCCCGTCCCCCTCCTATTGTAGGATAAAGGGGACGATTCTGTTTTTTTTATTCATCTTACGTTCATGAGATGAAAAAAAATAAATAGAAACGTCCCCATTTTTAGGGCGTTTTTGACAATACGGGCGGGTGTTTGATATTTTTTGAAAGATATGAACCCGCCCGCCGGACCCAAGCCGCCTCTCTCCCCCCACCCCCGTCCCAAAGCCGGACGGGCGCCCGACGGCGAGGACCGCTTCAAGGCCCTCGTCGCCCAACTGCCCGTCGGCGTCTATCGGACGACACCGGACGGCCGATTCATCGAGGCCAACGCCGCCCTGGCCCGCATGCTCGGCTGCCGCAAGCCCCGGGACCTGTTCGTCCGTAACGTCCGGGACTTCTACGTCCACGGCGACGACCGCGCCCGTCACCTGGCCAAGCTCTCGACCCGGTCGGCGGCATTCCAGGAGTTCGAGCTGTGCCGGGCCGACGGCCGCCGCTTCTGGACCCGCGACTACTGCCGGGCCGTTAAGGGACCGGACGGCCGCGTCGCCCACTACGACGGCATCCTCGTCGACATCACCGAGAAGAAGACGGCGGAGCGCAAGTACGAACAGGCCAACCGCAAGCTCCAGCTGACCAATACGAAGCTGGCCGAGTTGTCGACCCAGGACGAGCTGACGGGCCTCCTCAACCGCCGCGGCTTCTTCCAGTTCGGCCTCCAGCAGATGAAGATCGCCAAAAGGCTCAAGTCGGACAACTACCTCGTCTTCCTGGACATCGACAACCTCAAGGAGGTCAACGACGCCCACGGCCACGCCGCCGGCGACCTCCTCCTCCAGGGCGTGGCCGCCGTCCTCCGCGGCACGCTGCGGGAGTCCGACGTCATCGGCCGCATCGGCGGCGACGAGTTCGCCGTCCTGGCCATGCGGTCCAAGGGCGCGGGCGAGCGCGGCCTCATCGTCCGCATCGAAGAAGGCGTCGGCGCCCACCGCGTCAAGAACTTTCCCCGGCTGCGCATCTCGGTCAGCATGGGCGCCGTGCGGATCGATCCCCAGAAGTACCAGCAGCTCGACGATTTCCTGGCCCACGCCGATTTCCTGATGTACCAGGAGAAACGAAAGAAAGAAAGGCAGGAACAACAGCCATGACCAAGCCGAAAGCCCTTCTCGCCATCCTCGCCGCCCTCATCTTGGCCGGCCCGGCCCTGGCCGCCGTCCAGGACATACCCGCCGTCGCGCCGGCCGCCCCGGCCGCGCCCCGACCCATCACCCTCCAGGACATCCTGGCCTGGAAGTCCGTCGGATCCGCCGAGCTGTCCCCCGACGGCGCCTGGTTCATGTACCGCCTGAGCCCCCTCGAGGGCGAGAGCGAAATGGTCGTCCGCGAGGTGGCCGGGACGAAGGAATACCGCTTCCCGATCGGCGAGGCGCCGCGCTTCGGCGGCGGCGCCCGGACGGGCTTCTCGGCCGATTCGAAGTGGGCCGCCTTCCTCTCCTACCCCGGCGCGAAGGAGGCCAAGGCCCTGCGCAAGGACCGCAAGCGGGTTCAAACCTCGGCCGTCCTGGTCGAGCTGGCCACGGGCGAGAAGACCGAGTTCGACAAGGTCCGGGCCCTGGCCTTCTCGGGCGACAACCCCCGCTTCCTGGCCATGCACCGGTACGCCCCCGAAGCCCGGGAGAAGGAGAAGGACAAGTGGACGGGTTCGGACCTGGTCCTGCGCGACCTGGCCGCGAAGACGGCGGTCAACATCGGCAACGTCGCCGAGTTCGCCTTCGACAAGGCCGGGACGCGGCTGGCCTATCTCATCGACGCCCAGGGACAGGCCGCTAACGGCCTCCAGATGCGCGACCTGGCCGCCGGCACGGTCGCCTCCCTCGACGACGACAAGGCCTCTTACAAGTCCCTGGCCTGGTCGGAGAAGGGCGAGGCCCTGGCCGTCCTCAAGGGCAAAGAGGACAAGGCCTACGAGGACAAGCTCTGGAGCGTCGTCGGCTACAGCGGCTTCCGCGATCCCAAGGGGCCGCGCAAGGTCGTCTACGATCCGGCCGCCGACAAGGCCTTCCCGGCCGGCATGACCGTCAGCCCCGACCGCGCCCCCGAGTGGACGGAGGGCTTCGACGCCCTCCTCTTCGGCATCCGCGAGGCCAAGAAGAAGAAGGACGCCGACAAGAAGGAGCCCGAGGCGGCCAAGCCCGGCGAAGCCCCGGCCGCCCCGGCGCCCAAGGCCGAGGAGCTCGCCGACGAGGACATCCCCGACCTCGTCCTCTGGCACGGCCGCGACAGCCGCCTCCAGTCGGAACAGCAGGTCCAGGAACAGCGCGACAAGACGTTCAGCTACCTGGCCGAGTACCGGGTGGCCGAGAAGGCCTTCCTCCGCCTGGCCGACGACGCCGTGCGCGACGTCGACGTCGCGCCCAAAGGCCGCTTCGCCGTCGGCCAGGACGTCCGGGCCTACGAGCTCGACTCGAACCTCGACGGCCGCAACTACTCCGACGTCCACGTCATCGACATGAAGACCGGCAAGCGGACCCCGGCCCTGACCAAGGTCCGCTATTTCTTCGGGCCCGGCTTCGACGGGGCCCATCTCCTCTATTACGACGACGGCCACTACTACACCTACGACATGGCCACGGGCCGGTCGGCCGCCATCACCAAGGACGTCCCGGCCTCCTTCGTCAACGAGGACGACGACCACAACGCCGTCAAGCCGCCGGACGCCCCCGTCGGCCCGACCAAGGACGGCCGCGCCGTCCTGCTCTCGGACGGCTGGGACATCTGGAGCGTGCCCGTCGGCGGCGCCGGCAAGGCCGTCAACCTGACCGGGAACGGCTTCAAGGACAAGCTCCGCTACCGCCGCCTCCGCATCGATCCCGAGGAGAAAGCCATCGACCTGGCCCAGCCGCAATATTTCAGCGTCTACGGGGAATGGACCAAGAAAGCCGGCATCGCCCGGCTCGATCCGGGCCGCCCGGCCCCGGCCCTCCTCCTCTGGGACGACGCCGGGTTCGGGAGCCTGGCCAAAGCCAAGAAAGCCGATGTCTTCATCTACACCCGCGATACCTATAAGGATTTCCCGGACTTCTACGCCGCCGGGGCGAGGCTCGAGAACGGCCGGCGCCTGACCGAGGCCAACCCCCAGCAGAAGGACTTCCTGTGGTCGGACGGCTCGGTCCTGCTCGACTACAAGATGGCCCCGGCCAGCGGGATGGACAAGCCGCTCCAGGCGGCCCTGTTCCTGCCCGCCAACTACGAGAAGGGCAAGCGCTATCCGACGATCGTCTACTACTACGAGAAGATGTCCCAGCAGCTCAACCGCTATGCCCAGCCCTCGGCCAACGGCTTCAACAAGTCCGTCTACACCAGCAACGGCTACGCCGTGCTCATGCCCGACATCGCCTACAAGATCAACGACCCCGGCATGTCGGCGGCCTGGTGCGTCCTGCCGGCCATCGACGCGGCCGTCGCGGCGGGGGTCGTCGACCGGTCCAGGATCGGCCTCCAGGGCCATTCGTGGGGCGGCTACCAGACGGCCTTCCTCGTCACCCAGGCCGACTTCGCCGCGGCCGTGGCCGGGGCGCCGCTGACCAACATGATCAGCATGTACAGCTCCATCTACTTCAACTCCGGCTCGGCCAACCAGCCCATCTTCGAGTCGAGCCAGGGCCGGTTCAAGGGCGGCTACTGGGACAACCTCGAGGCCTACCAGCGCAACTCGCCCGTCTATTACGCCGAGCGGGTCCAGACGCCCCTCATCATCCTCCACAACGACAAGGACGGGGCCGTCGACTGGAACCAGGGCATCGAGTACTACAACACCCTCCGCCGGCTGAAGAAGCCGGTCCTCATGCTCCAGTACGTCGGCGAGAACCACGGCCTGCAGAAGCCGGCCAACCAGAAGGACTACACGGTGAGGATGAAGGAGTTCTTCGACCATCACCTCATGGGCAAGCCGGCCCCGGCCTGGTACACCGACGGCGTCCCCTACCTCGGGCTCAAGGACCATCTCAAGGAGCGGGCCAAGGACCTGAAGCCCGCGGACCGGACCGACAAGGCCGACAAGAAGGACCCCGCGAAGAAATAGAGCCGACTCTAACGGGGAGTTGGTCGAGGGGCGCCGCGCGGCGATGCACGGATAGGGGTCCGTCCGCGGCGAGAAGGGGATAAACGGAGAAACCAAGGCTGGCTGGTGAGGCGCCAAGGTTTCAAAGGAAAAGGAAGCGGGGCTAAGGAGGATCCCTCTCCAGCCAGCGGACCCATTATAGGGCCGATTTTTGGCGCGTGTCAACGGAAAAGTGTCCAATTTAGGAAATTTCCCGCCCCTCCCCGCCGGCCCGACTTGCTTTTCGCGGGCCTTAATGTATACTTATTTAGTAGGGATTGAACGAGGAGAGCCCCGATGAGACCAAGCATCAAGATCGCCATCCTGGCGCTGGCGACCGTCCTCGGCCTCGCGGGCTGGAAGGGCCTCAACGCCCTTCTCGGGAGCGGCGCGACCCGGTTCGCGAGCGTCGCCGCCGCGGGAGGTCAGGACATGCCGGCCAAGGTCAAAAAGACGGACAAGGAGTGGAAGGCCGTCCTCGCGCCCGAGCAATACGAGGTCATGAGGAAGTGCGGCACGGAGCGGCCCTTCACCGGGAAGTACAACGATTTCTGGGACAAGGGCGTCTACGTCTGCGCCGCCTGCGGCACGCCGCTCTTCCGGTCGGAGATGAAGTACGAGCACGGCACGGGCTGGCCGAGCTTCACCACTCCGGTCGACGAGAAGAACCTCGCCTACCGGGACGACTATTCCCTGCTCATGAAGCGCGTCGAGGTCCGCTGCGCCGGCTGCGGCGCCCACCTCGGCCACGTGTTCGACGACGGGCCCGAGCCGAGCTATCTCCACTACTGCGTCAACTCGGCCTCCCTGGACTTCAAGCCCGAGGCGGCCGAGGCGGCCGCGCCGGCCGGCGACAAGGCCGTGACCGCCGCCGCGGCGCCCACCGCGACGGCCACCTTCGCGGCCGGCTGCTTCTGGGGCGTCGAACACAAGCTGGGCAAGATCCCCGGCGTCGTGGCCACGGTCGTCGGCTACACCGGCGGCCGCACGGTCGCCCCGACCTACGAGGAGGTCTGCACGGGCCGGACCGGGCACGCCGAAGCCGTCCAGGTGACCTTCGATCCGGCCCGGCTGAGCTACGCCGAGCTCGTCCGCCAGTTCTTCTCCCTCCACGATCCCACCCAGGTCGACCGCCAGGGCCCCGATCGCGGCACCCAGTACCGTTCGGCCGTCTTCTATCACGACGAAAGTCAGCGGGCCGAGGCCCGCAAGGTCATGGACGAGCTGGCCGCCTCCGGCCGCTACAAGAAGAAGCTGGCCACCGAGCTCACGGCGGCCTCGGCCTTCTACAAGGCCGAGGATTACCATCAGAAGTACTTCGAGAAACACGGCGTCGTCTGCTACTGAGCCCGGCTGTCCCCTGCCGGGGACGCCTCCGGCCCCCCGGCAGCCTTCCTCCTCCCCTGGCCCCCCTGGGGCCCTCCTGGCACGAATCTTGAAGTAATCTTGGTCTGGTCCAGGAGAAAACGATGAAAAACGAGCGGTTCAGGCCGGCTCCCAGGCGGGAGATGGCCGGATCGGCCCGCCCTGGCGAGGAAATGGCCGGGAATGTAAAGTTTTTTCTTGACATCGGGGCCCGGCAGGGGTATCCTCCGCGCTTCGAATCGGAGGAGCTCCCCTATCGGGGGTGCAACGTTTCCGCCCCCGGCCCCGTTCATTGACGAGAGAGCGGAGGCCGGGATCATGAGAGAGAAGCGGCGGGCCGGCAACGAAAAGCCCGCTTTTATAGTATTCCTATCATATATGTAAATTAAGGGAGAAAGACATGGCGTCTCCATACAAGTACAAGAACGACGAGGAACTCCTCCAGCTCCTGCCCGTCGGCGTGGGCGGCAAGGCCTTCGGCGACGAAGAGGAGGCCCTGGTCGCCTCCGGCGCGCCGGCCCTCGAGGCCCGGCTGGGCGGCAACGGCAAGGGCATCCACTCGCCCGAGGACATCGAGCAGACGGCCGACCTGGTCAAGATCTACCTCCGCGAGATGGGCAGCATCCTGCTCCTCTCGCGCGACCAGGAGATCTCGCTGGCCCGCCGCATGGAGCGCGGCGAGAAGGCCATCCTCAAGGCCCTGGTCCGCACGCCCATCACCCTCGACGAGATCACGGCCCTCGAGGCCATGCTCAAGAAGAGCCCCGAGGCCTTCGTCAAGCTCTTCAATATGTCCGAGGAGGAATTCTCGGACGACAGCCTCGAGTCCCGCCGCCGCGACGTCCTGGTCCGCATCCAGAAGCTGCGGGCCGTGAGCGGCCGCCTGCTCAAGATCCGGCCCCTGGTCCGCAACCGCTTCGCCCGCGGCCGCCTGGCCGTGCGCATCGTCCGCCTGGCCCGCGAGCTCGAGCTCAAGCCCGAGCAGCAGGACCGCATCGTCCAGGCCGTCCAGCTCCGCCTCAAGGAGGGCCTCAAGAAGGCCGCCAAGCCGGCCCGCGCCGAGGCCCGGGCCATCCTCCAGGGCATCCAGTCCGGCCGCCGGACCCGGGAGCGGGCCAAGAGCGACCTCGTCTCGGCCAACCTCCGGCTGGTCGTGTCCATCGCCAAGAAGTACCAGGGCCGGGGCCTGCAGCTGCTCGACCTCATCCAGGAAGGGAACATCGGACTGATGCGCGCCGCCGAGAAGTTCGACTACCGGCGCGGCCACAAGTTCTCCACCTACGCCACCTGGTGGATCCGGCAGTCCATCACCCGGGCCATCGCCGACCAGGGCCGGACCATCCGCATCCCCGTCCACCTCACCGAGACCATCCACCGGCTCAAGAAGATCTCCCAGGCCTCCGTCCAGGAGAACGGCAAGACCCCGTCCCCCGAGGACCTGGCCCGCAAGATGAACCTGCCCGTCAACAAAGTCTTGGAGATGCTCTACAGCTCCCAGGACCCCGTCTCCATCGAGACCCCGCTCGGCGAGAATGGCGAGGGCTCCCTCGGCGACCTGCTCGAGGACAAGTCCTTCCCCTCCCCTCCCGATACGGTCATCCACATCAACCTGCGGGAGCAGATCGAGGCCGCCCTGCGGACCCTCCCCGAGCGGGAGACGCTCGTCCTGAGGATGCGCTACGGCCTGGGCGACGGGCGCGAGTATACCCTCGAAGAAGTCGGCCAGCATTTCAAGCTGACCCGCGAGCGGATCCGCCAGATCGAGATCAAGGCCCTCAAAGCCCTCCAGCTGTCGGCCCCCGGCCAGAAGCTGAAGTCCTTCTGAGCGGCCCCGGGAGCGGCGCGGGCAGCGGGTTTGAACGCCCCCGGCCTTTCTGTTAGGCTATCTCATCTTCGGCTCCGGATAGCCCCATGAAATACGAACGGATCGGCTTCATCGCCCCCTCGACCTGCCTGTCCCTCAAGGAGAAGCCTATCCTCCGCCGGACGGCCCGCCTCCTGAAGGAGGCCCTGGGGCCGCTCGAGGTCTATTACAGCCCCCACCTGTTCTCGAGCGACGCCGAGATCGACCACGTCACCGCCCCCCTGGAAGCCCGGGCCGGGGTCTTCAAGGAGGCCGTCCGGGAGCTCGACCTCATCATCTCGGTCGCCGGCGGCACGGGGGCCGAGGACCTCGTCCGGGCCATCGACGCCAAGGACCTGCGCGTCATCCGCGAGCGCCGGCCCCTGTTCGTCGGCTTCTCGGACTTCACCTTCCTGCTCAACGAGATCTACCACGCCTGCCGCGTCCCGGCCGTGTATTTCCCGTCCCTCAAGGTCGGCAAGGGCGATTTCCGCAACCTCCTGGCGCTCATCGGCGGGGAGGAGATCGTCTACAAGGGCGCAGCCTGGCTGACGCCGCCCCCGCCGCGCCGCCTGACGGGGGTCCCCATCGGGGGGAACCTGTCGACCTTCGTCAACTTCCTCAACCGCGGCGTGCCGCCCCGGTTCAGCTGGAAGCGGCACATCCTGTTCATCGAGGACATCCAGGTCGACGTCGAGGACCTCCACCGCCTGCTGGCCGCCCTCAGGCGCCACGACGTCTTCGCCGGCATCAAGGGCCTGGTCGTCGGCACCCTCAGCCCGCCGGGCAAGGGCCTGTTCCCGAAGAAGCAGCAGCGGGAAGCCGTCCGGTTCGTCCGTTCCTATCTCGCCGACGTCCTCCGCGACCGCCGGCGTGAGGGCCGCCCCCTGCCGATCCTGACGGTGTCGAACTTCGGCCACGACATCCGGCGCAACCGCATGGCCGTGCCGGTCGGGGGACGCGTGACCATCTTCCGTTCCCGGCGGATCGTCTTCCGGCTCGACCGGCGGGCGCCCCGGGCCTAAGAGGGAGCGGGGTTATTTCCGGAGGTGGATGAGGGCCTGCATGGCCGCGACGCAGCCCTCGCCGGCCGCCGCCACGACCTGGAGCCCGCCGCAGGTGATGTCGCCCGCGGCGAAGACGCCGGGCAGGTTGGTCCTCTGGAAGCGGTCGACGGCGACGCACTGCTTGTGGTCGAGAGCGATGCCGGCCTTGGCGAAGAGCGGCCCGGCCGGGATCTCGCGGAAGATGAACACGGCCGCGACCGGCACGTCCTCCTCGCCCGCCGCCGACGAGACCAGGACGCTCGCGACGCGCTCGTCGCCGCGGATCTCCTTGACCTTGGCCTCCCGGCGGATGACGACCCCCTTCTCCTCGAGGGCCCGGCCCTCCGCCGAGTCGGCCGCTCCGCCGGACTTGCCCGGCACCCAGACGACCCGGCAGCCCATGGCGAGCAGGGCGTGGACGTCCTCCAGGGCCTCTTCGCCGTGGCCGACGGCGGCGACCGTCGCGCCCCGGAAGAGCGGCCCGTCGCAGGTCGCGCAGTAGCTGACGCCCTGCCCGACGAGGCGGTCCTCGCCCGGGATCATGCGCTCCTTGGGCACGGGCTTGCCCGTGGCCAGGACGACCGCGCCGGCCTCGATGACGGCCTCCTTGGTCGTGACGTACTTGGGGCTGCCGTCGAGGGCGTAGGCGATGGCGTCGCCCGTGACCACCTCGGCCCCGAAGGAGGTCGCCTGCTTCCGGATGATGGACAGAAGCTCGGCGCTGTCGATGGACGGGAAGCCGGGGTAATTCTCGAGAGTGTAGGGGATGGCCAGGCGCGACGGCCCGCGGCCCTCGAGGATGAGGGCCTTCTTGCCGGCCCGGGCCACGTACAGCCCGGCCGTCAGCCCGGCCGGACCGGCGCCGACGATGAGGACGTCGGCCTTGAGGGACCGGATGCCGGCCACGGTCAATCCGCCAGCCGGCCGCTGTCGCCGGCCTTCCAGGCGTTCGCCGTGAGGACGTAGAGGATGGTCCGGCGGATCTCCCGGCCCTCCTCGCCCTTGAACCAGACCTCGACCAGGGCCCAGTCCTCCAGGCCTTTGAAGGTCATTTCCAGGACCGACCGTCCCGCTCCGGCCAGCTTGGCGCCGCGGAACTTCTTGAGGACGGCCGTGTCGCGGCCGAAGTTGCGGACCTGGAGGGGCAGGAGCTCCATTTCCTCGTAGCTCGTCTTGATGAGCTCCTCGAGCTCGGAGGCCGGCTGGTAGTAGGCGTCCATGGTGAACCATTCGTAGCCCTTGGCCGGGTCCCCTCCCCCGCCGGAGCCCAGGGCCTTGATCCCGAAGTAGGCCGCCACGGCCAGGGCGTCGACGGCCAGGAAGATGACCAGGATGCGGACGGCTTTACTCATCGGTCTCTCCAGTCCCCGGCGCGGCAGGGGGGTGCTCGCTCCGGGAGCGGTCCATCGCGGCGGCCTCGGCGGCGATGAGGCGGCAGCGGTCGGACGGGATGGTCCGCGATTTGCGGAACAGCGTCCGGGCCCGCCGTTCCTCGAGGCCGGACGCGGAGCCGAAGACCTCCTGCTCGCGGTCCTCGGGATTGCGCTTGAAGTACTCCTCGAACTTGGCTTCGGGCAGGATGCCCCGGCCCCGCAGGGTCCGCAGCAGGACCCGCGTGCTGACGCCGAAATAGCGCTTGAGGTAGAGGACGTCGTCGAAGGACAGGCTCTTCGAGCGGGCGTCCTTCTCGACGAGCTCGCGCAGCTTGGCCGGGGGCACCAGGAAGCGCGAGGCGAAGGTCTGGGCGAACTGCTCGCGGGGCGGGTAGAGGGAGACGTACTCGTCGACGACGACGTCGGGATCGTCGACGATAGGGCTGTCGGCCCGGTCCATGAGGTAGTGGCCGTAGAGGTGGGCGGCCACGAGCGTCTGGAGGCCGGGGGCCTCGTTGGCGTTGATCAGGGCGAAGGCGGCCTTGCGCTCCTCGTCGAAGACGAACACGCCGGCGATGTGCGACTCCTCGGGCAGGGTCTGGCGAACGACGCGCAGGCCGTTGGCCTCGACGAGGTTGAGGACGTCGCGGATGGGCTCGTTGCCCAGGCCCAGGCGCCGGCGCTCTTCCTCGGCCAGGCGCTCGGCCGAGATCCGCGGGTAGGTCGGGGCCAGATCGAGGCGGCGGCCGGTCCGCTCCTCGAGCTCGAGGTAGCGGTCGCAGGCCGCCTTGAACTTGTGCAGGTCCTTGCGGACGCGCTCGTCCTCGTCGGCCCGGTCGAAGAGCCGGTCGAAGGCCGGCCGCTTGTCCTCGAAGAAGTAGGAGACGTTGCGGTTGAGGAAGCCGGCCACCTTGAGCAGGGTCTCGAAGCTGGGGGTCCGCTTGCCGGATTCGAGGAGGGAGATGTACTCCGACGACAGGCCGAGGGCCTTGGCGAACGCGCCCTGGCTGAGGTTGACCTCCTCGCGGGCTCTCTTGAGACGTGTCCCGAGAAGCATGTCCATGGCGGCGCACCCCTGGTCGGCGGTAGGATAACACGGGGTTAGAGGTGTGTCAACGGCCCCGGGCGCCAAAATAACGATTGACAAATCCCGGCCCGCCCTTAGAATTGGAGAAAAACAAGGGTGACCCGCAATGGCCGAAGACAACCTGCTCGAGATCCTCAAAGGCGCCTCGGCGAACCTCTGCAACAGCGTCCTCGACCAGGTCCAGGACGCCGTCGTCTGGGTGGACGCCGAGCGCAAGGTCGTCTACTGGAACAAGGCGGCCGAACGCCTGACGGGCCGGGAGGCGGCCTCCGTCGCGGGCCGGGCCTGCACGGAGATGCCGGTCCTGTTCACGGACCCCGCCGGCGTCGACATCTGCCGCGACAAGTGCCCGGTGGCCCTGGCCCTCAAGGACGGCGCGCCCCGGACCATGGACGTCTATCTCCAGCACAAAGAAGGGTTCCGCACGCCGGTGTCGCTGCGCATTGTCCCCGTGTTCAAGGACGGCGGCGAGGTCATCGGGGCGGTCGAGGTCTTCGCCGGCACGGCCCCCAAGGTGACCATCCCCCTCACGCTGGCCGAGCTCGAGAAGATGGGCCTCGTCGACGCCGAGAGCGGCATCCCGGCCAAGCCGTACCTGGACATGACCTTGGCCACCCGGCTCGAGGAGTTCCAGAAGTACGGCCTGTCGTTCGGGCTCATCTACGTCGACATCGACAACTACGGCAAGATCCTCGAGAAGCAGGGCCGCTTCAACGCCAGCAAGATCGTCCGGACCGTGGCCCGGACCCTCCACAAGAACGTCCGCTTCTTCGACATCGTCGGCCGCTGGGGCGCCGAGGAGTTCCTCATCGTCCTCCTCAACATCGACGAAGGCCGGCTCGACATCGTGGCCAACAAGCTCCGGCTCCTCGTCGCCGAGTCCTACATCACCACGGAGACCGGCATGCTCAACGCCACGGTCTCCATGGGCGCCAGCCTCGTCCTCCGCTACGACACCGTCGAGTCCCTGGTCAAGCGCGGCGAACAGCTCATGATGCACAGCAAGTGGCTGGGCAAGAACCGGGTTTCCATGAGCTTCGTCCAGAAGGAAATGGGCTGACGGGCCTCCCTCCCGGACCGGGTAAAGGGCCCCCTTCCCCGAGGGGGGTCGGGAAAGGGGGCGAAGACAGAAAGGAGGGTTAGAAAGAGGCCGGATTCTTGGCCTTCAGATCGTTGATCTCGGCGGCGAAGAGGGCTTCGCTGTTCTCGCCCGACAGGCTCAGTCTCAGTCCCGTGCCCTGATAGGCCCATTCGGACGACAGGGCCAGGCTGCCCGAAGCGACGGCCGTGCCCAGCTTCTCTCCCCGTTCGGCGTAGGCCCGGTCCTTCCAGACCACGTTGTTGAAGCGGGGCTCGCCGACCCGGGCGTTCATGAACTCCCGGAGGCGGTTGTAATCGGCGACGTAGCGGTCCTTGTCGGCGTAGCGCTCCAGGAGGCGCAGCCGGACCGAGGCCAGATGCCGGTCGACCAGGACGTAGGTCACCAGGCAGCGCTTGCCGAGGACTTCCCGGTGATAGCGCAGGAATTGCATGTCGCCGGAGTCTTCCCGGCTCAGGGGCCGGCCCTCGGCCTTCATGATGCCGTCCTCGGTCTGGCCCCAGGCGACGCGGGGCAGGGTGACCCGGTCCAGGTCGAGGTCCCGGGGGTTCTCGATCTCGGGCTCGGCCGGGGTCAGGTCGATGATCTTGAGCGTCGTGTTGAGCTTGCGGACGATAGCTTCGGGCACATAGCCGGTCAGGGTCCGTCCCGAACGGGTGGATTGGAACGCGACGTAGAGCCAGCTCGTGCGGAACTTCATGGCGCTGGCCTGCTTGAGCAGGGCGCCGCGGGTCAGCGTCTCGACGACGGGGCTGCGGTCGTCGGGCTCGAGATGGACAGGCGCCCTCTCGGCCGTGACCTCCAGCCTGACGACGATCTCGGCCCGGGCCGGGGAGCCCGGGACAAGGACGGCGATGACCAGGGCGAGCGCGGCCCCCGCCGCCGCCCGGTTCGTTTTCGCGCTGAACATCGTTTTGGTCCTTCCCACCGTTGACAGAGGCAGTATCGGGCCGAAGGACCGGGCGGACAATCCCCGCCGGTGATGAATCCGGGGGGGTATCGGCCTCACCCCGAAAGGGGAATCGGGCGCCTATTTCAGCTGGAAGCGGACCGTGACCGTGAACACGACGGGCCGGGGCCTGCCGTTGATGATCATCGGCTCGTAGACCCACTGCCGGACGGCGTCGATGGCCGCCTGGTCGAGCAGGGGGATGGACCGCAGGACCTTGACGCCGGTGACGCGGCCGTAGACGTCGGTCGTGGCCTCGACGATGACGATGCCCTCGACGCGGGCCTGGCGGGCGATCTCGGGATAGACCGGGGCCACCTCGCGGACGAGCTTGGGGGGCTTGACGTCGCCGATGGCCCGGACCGGGGCCTCGACCTCGCCGACGACTCCGCCCAGGACGCCGCCCACGACGCCTCCGAGGACGCCGCCGACGACACCGCCTTCGACGCCGCCTTCGACGCCGCCCTCGACGCCGATGTCGGAGAGCGTCTCTTCGGCGATCTGCTCGGGGATCTCGACCGGGGCGACGAGCTTGCCGGCCTCCATGGGCGCCGAGGCCTGGACGCGCTTGATGCGGGCGCTCGTCGTCGCGGCCTTCCGCTTGGCCGGCGGCGGCGGCGGCGGAGGGGGCGGCGGCGGCGGCGCCAGGAAGGCGCTGTAGACCTCGACCGTGGGCAGGTCGCCCGTCCGGAGCAGGGGCAGGACGATGAGCAGGACGATGACGGCCGCGTGGCCTAGGAGGGAGACCGGGAACAGGACGGCCCTGGCCCGGGTCAGGCGCTCCGGCCGATAGAACGAATCCTGGAACATGGGGACCTCCGCGGAACGGGATGCGGGGGCTCCGGCGTCGCGACGGGCGATCCCGGCCCGGACGCGTCCGGGGAAGGAATCCCAGTAGTCCGCTTCGCGCGGCCCGTCGGGAGAGGTCCGCGGCAGGGCCTCGAGCTGGCGCAGGAACTCGAGGTCGCGCCGGCACTCGGCGCAGGCTTTGAGATGCTCCTCCACGCGGGCCCGGTCGGCCGGACGGAGCTCGCCGTCGGCGTAGGCCCCGATGAGTTCCTGGAGTTCGCGGTGTCTCATCTCAAGCTCCCCTGCCGTGCGGCTCGTCCAGGAGGTCCTTCAGCTTTTGCCGGGCGCGGTTGAGCCGGGACATGACCGTCCCCAGCGGCAGGTCGAGCGCCCGCGAGATCTCCTCGTAGCTCAGGCTCTCGTGGAACCTCAGGACGAAGACGCTCTTCTGGTCGGGCGGCAGGGTCTCCACCGCCCGGTCCAGCCGGGCCCTGAACTCGGCCTGTTCCAGGCGCTCCTCCGGGTCATCGGACGGGCCGGCCGCCGGCACGCGCCTCGGTCCGAGGGACTCGTCCTCGAGCGACCGTTCCCGGCCCCGGGTCTTGAGGTAGTTGAGGGCCGAGTTGACGGCGATCTTCCGGAGCCACGGGTAGAGGGGCCAGGCGGTGTCGAACCGGGCCAGGGCGTAGTAGGCCTTGATGAAGGTGTCCTGGGCGAGGTCGTCGGCCGACTGGTGCGCGCCGGTCAGGCTTCGGCAGAGGGCGTAAACCCTCCGCTGGTACATCCGGACCAGGGTCTCGAAAGCGTCCATGTCTCCCTGTTGGGCCTTCCGGACGAGGACGGCGTCCTCCGGACGCTCGTTCGGTCTCTCCGGAGCTCCCATGGGTCATACACCTCGCCGCGGGACTTATTCCCTTCCGATGATACTCTTTTCGGGGCCGGCTGTCCCGTCGGGCGAGGCCCGTCGGCTCTCGACGAGGGCCGCGTATTCGCCCGGATGGTCGCGGCGCAGCTCGGCGCCCGTGACGCGGCCGTCGAGCCAGACCCGGCTCATGGGAAACACGCCCGGCCGCAGGTGGGAGGCGTAGGCGTGCCAGGTCAGGACGACGACGACGGCCAGGACGGCCTCGCCGCCGTGGACGGCGACGACGGCCCGGAAGACGGCCGGCGAGACGAGCTCGAGGGCCGGACCGGGAATGACCATGACGATCCCCGTGACGGCCATGACGGCCGACCCGGCGAGAAAGCCCCAGTAGTCGAGCTTGTCGACGAAACGGTAGCGGCCCGCCGGACCGCGCAGGTCGCAGCCGCGCGGGACGCGTTCGCGCAGGGTGGCCCGGCCCCGGACCGTGAGAAGCGCCCGCAGGACGTGCCAGGCCAAGGCCACGACGAAGATCGCCGCGGACGCGTGGTGGATGGCGACGAGGCGGGCGGCCGTCGCGGGGGCGGGGCGGGCCAAGAGCGGCAGCCCGGAAGCGGCCAAAGCGGTGAAGGACAGGATGACGAGGATGTGCTGCAGGCGCTCGGACCGGTCCATCCTCACGAAGACCTCGCCGTCGGGGACGAGAGGGTGCGGGGCGGGAGGCACGCGGCTCATCGCGGCCTCCGGCGGCGAGTCAGGTCCACGGCGACGTAGGCGAGGAAGAGCCCGGCCGCGAGACCGGTCAGGACCTTGCAGACGGTCCCGACGACGCCCGCGGGCGAGCGCGGGCCGGGCGCCCGGAGACCGTGGACGAAACCCCGGGCGTAGTCACGCCAGCGCTCCGGGTGGCACGTCCGGCAGGAGACCGGCGCGAGATCGACGGCATGCGGGAAGTCCTCGAACCCGGCCAGATCGGCGTGGCAGGCGACGCAGGTCCGACCCGCCCGGGCGTGGACCGACGCGGCGAAGGCTTCGGGATCGACGAAGACGGAGCGTCCGTCGGCGGCTTCGAGAGACTCGTCGGAGTGGCAGACGAAACAGGTCTCGGCGGGATCCTGGGAGGGCGCGGGCGGGCCCGCGAGGAGCGGGGCCAGGGCCCAAGCGGCCGCCGCGATCGCGAGTCCGGCGACGCGCCGCCTCCGTTCCCTGCCGCCCATGGCCTCGCCTATTTGCCCGGCACCGGGTGCTTGACGATGTCCCAGCCCTTAGCGAAGTCGAAGGCCACGCCGTGGGCGCTCTGGTGGCACTTGGCGCAGTGGGCCTCGATGGCCCCGGGGCCCGGATAGAGGGTCAGGCCGTTGGCCACGGCCTTGTCCCGGTCCTGCATGATGCTGAGCTTCTTGTAGGCGCTGCCCGGGCCGTGGCAGACCTCGCAGGTGACGCCCTCCTCCTTGAGCTCGGGGGCCTTGGCCGCGAGCGGCGCGTGGCAGCCCAGGCACTGGGCGTTCGTCTTCGGGTCGGCGACGCCCAGCTCCTTGCCGATCTCCGCGGCCCGCGGCGTGGCGAGGCTCTCGTAGGACTTGGCGTGCAGGCTCTTCTCCCAGATGACGAACTGGCGTCCCTGGAGCTCAGCCTTGTGGCAGAGCTTGCAGGCCGAGGCGCCGACGTAGGTCCGTTCCTTGGGGGCGGCGAGGAGCGTCAGGGCGAGGGCGACGAGCGTCGCGATGACGACGACGAGGAGCACGATTTTCTTCAACGGGGATCCTCGGTCACGCGTAGCTGTGGAGCCCGGACAGGATGTAATTGACGCCGAAATAGGTGAAGAGCGCGGCCAGGAAGCCGATGATGGCGATCCAGGCCGAACGCTTGCCCTTCCAGCCCATGACGATCCGCGTGTGGAGGTAGAGGGCGAAGACGAACCAGGTGATGAGGCTCCAGACCTCCTTGGGGTCCCAGCCCCAGTAGCGGCCCCAGGCCCGGTAGGCCCAGACCATGCCGAAGACGAGGCCGCCGAGCGTGAAGAGGGGGAAGCCGACGGCCACGGCCCGGTAGGCCAGGGCGTCGAGGCGGTCGCGCTTCTCGCCCTCCTCGGCGAAGAGATAGAGGAGGGCGGCGACGAAGGCGACGGCGAAGAAGGCCTCGCCGAGCAGGGTCACGGAGACGTGGAGCCAGAGCCAGTAGCTCTGGAGCGCCGGGACGAGCGGGGTGGCGTCCTTGGGCATGAGCGGCGACGAGGCCAGCGCGACCAGGGCCACGGCGATGAGCATGAGATAGGGCGCCAGGCGCGGCACGCGCGGCGTCCGGCCGAAGAGGATGACGGCCAGGACGACCGACCAGGACAGGAACGACAGCGACTCGTACATGTTCGTGAACGGGGCGTGGCCGCTGGCGAAGGTCCTGATGACGAGGGCCGCCGTGTGCCCGGCGAAGCCGGCCACGGCCAGGACGAACGCGGCCTTGGCCCACTTCTCGCGGCGGGCGAAGAGGGAGGCGAAATAGACGACGAGGGACGCGACGTAGAGGACGAAAGCGGCGGTGAACAGGGTCGGTTCGGTCATGTCGGCCTCCGGATGCGGTCGCAAAGCGCTTCGAACTCGGCGGCGAAGGCGTCCCGGGCCTTGGCCGCGCGGCCGGCCGCGACGACTTCGACCTTGCCTTGGGACTCCTCGAGGACGGCCGTGATCTCGCGCGGCGGCCAGTAGAAGGCCAGGAACAGCCCGGCCACGACGAGGAGACAGCCGGCCCAGATGAGACCGACCCCGGGATCGGCGGCGGCCTCGAGGACCGAATAGGGCGCCGCCCGATAGCTCTTGAGGACGAAGGCGAACGGGGATCCCCCGCCCGGATGGCCCTGGCCGAAGTCGGGGAACTTGGCGAAGACCCAGCCGCCGAAGACCCGCTCCTCCCCTTTCCAGGCCTCGACGTAGGCAGCGGGATTGCGGGGCTCCTGCGAGCGGCTGACGACCCGGCCGCCGTCGCCGATGACGAAGTCGGGGACGAACTGGCGGACCGCGACGGCCGTGAGGCCGGGGGCGTCGACGGCGGCGCGCTGGCCGAGGCGGACGGTCAGAGCGCGGGTGAACGCGGCGTCGGACTTGTCGCGGACCTCGAGATCGAAGGTCGAGCGCTGCCAGTCCCAACCGTAGCTCATCTGGTAGAACGAGACGCCGCGGTGCGTGAGCGGATGGTTGACCTCGACGACGCGGGTCAGGACGTCGGCGCCGTTCTCGACGACCGTGACCGTGCTCTTCCAGTCCTTGACGCCGCCCTTGGCGTAGTACTCAGTCTCGAACTTGTCCAGACGGACGCGGAAGGCGGCGCCGGGGACGTCGGCCGTCTCGCCCTCGAGGAGGCCGATCTCGGCCCGCCGGCCGGCGAGCCCGCTGGCGAAGCCGCCGGCCAGGATGACCAGCAACCCGAGGTGGACGACGTCGGATCCGAAGTGGCCGAGGCGCCGCTTGCGGGCTCTCAGGACGGTCCGTTCGCCGACCGAGGCCGCCGTGACGCGGTAGCGGGCCGAACGGAGGGCCGCGGCGGTCGCGTCGGCCGCGGCGGCGAGCGGCGGAGCGAGGCGGAAGCGGCCCTTGACCTTGGCCGTTTCCAAGGCCCCCGCGTCGACGGCGGCCGCGGGCCCGAAGGCCCGGCGCCACTTGGGGCCGAAGCGGGCGGCCGTGCAGACGGCCAAGTTCAAGGCGAACAGGACCAGGAGCGTCAGGTACCAACCGGAACTGTAGAGCCGCGTCAGTTGGAGCGTCGTGAAGAGCCCGGCCAACCCGCCGTAGCGGGCGGCGTAGTCGGCCGCCGGCCGACCCTGGGGGATGAGGGTCCCCAGGACCGAGGCCAGGGTGATGAGGATGATGAGGACGATGGCCAGCTTGACCGAGGAAAAGAATTTCCAGACGGAACGCATTTTCGGGTCCTTCCCCGGCCGGGCCGGCCCGCCGGAAGCGAACCCATGTTATAGGATAGGGTCCGGTTTGGCAACCGGGCCGGGGGCCGACCGGGGGCTAGAACCCGCGGGGGCTTAATCCGTACAATGCCTTAGGGGAAAACCCGATCCGCAGCCCGTTCGACCGGAGGGAACAATGAACGTCCAATTCCTCGAGCCCTTCAATCAAGCCTGGAAACGGATGACCTTCGCCCTGTTCAAGCCGTTCGACCTGCATAAGTGGTTCGTCATCGGCTTCAACGCCTTCCTGGCCGGCCTGATGAGCGGGACCGGCGGTTCGGGCGGCTCAAAGATCCAGAAGAACGCCGATCTCGGGGAGTTCTTCCGCTTCCCGGCCACGGCCTGGGCCTGGCTCCACGGCCATCCGGGCTGGGCCGTCGCCATCCTGTTCGCCGTTCTCATCGGCTTCGCGGTCATCCTGACCCTGACCTGGCTCAGCTCGCGGGGCATCTTCATGTTCATGTCGAGCGTCGTCCACGACCGGGTCGAGATCGCCAAGCCGTGGCGGGAATACCAGGCCGAGGGCAATTCCCTGTTCGTCTGGCGGGCCCTCTTCGGCGTCTTCTCGTTCGTTCTCTTCGGAGGCCTGCTGGCCTTCTTCTTCATCCAGGGCGGCGCCCTCTACGAGGCCGGGCTGACGCGCTATCTGCCGTGGAGCTTCATTCTCGGGTTCGGCCTGGTGACGCTGGCGATCGTGCTCGTCTGGGGCTACATCGCCCTGTTCCTCAAGGAGTTCGTGGCCGCGCTCATGTTCAAGCACCGCGTCTCTGCGGGCGAGGCCTGGCGGCGCTTCCTGGCCCTTTTCAAAGCCAACGCCCTGCCGTTCATCGGCTTCGGCCTCATCACCTTCCTGCTCGTTCTCGTCCTCGTCGCGGCCGTCATCTTCTTCGTCCTGGGGACCTGCTGCATCGGCGGCCTTCTGCTGGCCATCCCCTACATCTCGTCGGTCGTGCTCCTGCCGGCCCTGTACGCCTACCGGGCCTTCGGCCTGGAGTTCCTGGCCCAGTTCGGGCCGGAATACGACGTCTTCCCGAAGCCGGTGGCAGCCGAGCCGACGGTGCCCGCGGCGGCCTAGATCCAGTTCCGGATCCTGGCGATGGCCCAGAGCAGGCCCGTCAGGACGAAGAAGACCGCGATCCCGTTGAGCGGGTTCACGGCCAGGGCCATCCAGACCGAGAACGCGAAGATCGCCACGATGCCGATGCCGACCACAGCCTTCGCTTTGCGCATCTGCCTCTCTCGACGGCGAGTGATGCGACCATTATCGATGAATTGACGGCTGATCGCTAATTTTCTTTTCAGGGTTATGCCGGTCAATCAGGGCGGCTTTGTCTGCTTTTCTCGGTTGGCTTCCCTAAGTTTGCGCTTGCTTAGATCCGAGAAATCGACTTACTTTCCGTGACAGCGTTTGAACTTAATGACATTTCCATTCCCGTCCTTTTTGCCGCACGGACAGGGATCATTTCGTCTAACCCCTGCAAATTTGTTACCAATTGCCCTTTCAACATAATCGACTCTTCGAATCGATGATGTCCGGCAACCCAAAATTCTACCCCCTCCTTGTGCCACATTTGTGCCACTCGAGAGGCAAAACTCGGGGTATTCAGGGCAAACGTAGGAAAAATGGTCGGACTTGCGGTCCTGGCATAAGCTGCTGATTATTTTCCTTATATGGGGAAAAATCGTGGAGCCAGCGAGAGGGATCGAACCTCCGACCTGCTGATTACGAATCAGCTGCTCTACCGACTGAGCTACGCTGGCTTATCGGAAGGCCCGATTAAGATAAACGAAACGGGCGATTCAGTCAAATAAGGTAGGGGACACGGAGCGGGGACACGTACCTGGGGTACGTGTCCCCGACCGGGATTCCCGGCCCGGGCTTACTTCAGGACGAAGCGAACGGTCACCGTGAAGGTCACCGGCCGGGGCCGGCCGTTGATCACGAGGGGCTCGTAGACCCATTGCCGGACGGCCGCGATGGCCGCCTCGTCGAGCCAAGGCACGGGCCGCAGGACCCGGACGTTCACGACCCGGCCGTAGACGTCGGTCGTGGCTTCGAGGATGACGATGCCCTCGATGCGGGCCTCCCGGGCCAGGGCCGGGTAATCCGGCTCGACGCGCTTGACCAGGCGCGGCGGCTTGACGTCGCCGGCGGCCCGCACGACGGGCTCGACCGGCTCGCCGACCGGGGCGAAGAAGGAGTCCCCGGCGATGGCCGCCAGGATGCCGGCGTCGGCCCCGTAGTCCACTCCTCCCTCGATGCCGCCGGGCATGCCGTCGACCCCGAAGCCGGCCTCCTCGGCGATGCCCTCGGGCACGGCCACGGGAGCGAGCCGCCAGGGGTCGGCGGCCGCGACGGGGGCCCGCCGGGCCTTGATCCTGGCCCCGGGGTTCCCCGTGCGCGCCTTCGGCGGCGGCAAGGGCGTCGCCGGCGGGGCGGGAACGACGATGACGTTCGAGACGTCGATCGCCGGCAGCTCCCCCATCCTCATGAGCGGCGCGGCCGCCAACACGGCCAGGGCCACGGCGTGGGCGACTATGGCCGCCGGCAGGGCCACGGCCCGCACCCTCGTCTGCCTGTCAGGGAAGAACAGGGCGTCTTGGAGCATCTCGGCCTCCTTTCGGCGCGATCCCGGGAGCTTTCGCTTCCAATCCTATTACAAGCGGCGGGGCTGGATATTCCCAGAAGAGAGGGGACACGTACCAAGGGTACATGTCCCCGACATGTCCCCTATTCCCCCCTTTAAAAAAGGGGGCGATTCGCATACAATAGCCGCTCTGTCCGCCAAGGCGGGCGGACACGTTCGACCGAAAGCGCCCCATTCTATGAGCATGATCATCAAGAAGCTCGAGCTGCAAGGATTCAAGTCCTTCGCCGAGCGGACCAAGATCGCCTTCCACCCCGGCATCACGGCCATCGTCGGCCCCAACGGCACCGGCAAGAGCAACCTCGTCGACGCCATGCTCTGGTCCCTCGGCGGCCACCGCCAGAAGACCGTCCGCGGCGACCGGACCGAGGAGGTCATCTTCTCGGGCAACGCCAAGCGCCCCGCCCTGAGCATGGCCGACTCCGTCCTGACCCTGACCGGCGAGGACCAGGAGCTGACGATCTCCCACCGCGCCTTCCGCTCCGGCGAGAGCGAATACCGGATGAACGGCAAGACCGTCCGGCTCAAGGACATCCAGGACGAGCTCTGGAAGCACGCCATCGGCGGCTCGGAGTACTTCGTCATCGAGCAGGGCGCCATCGGCACCTTCGTCACCTCCAAGCCGACCGAGAAGCGCCTGTTCATCGAGGAGGCCGCCGGCACGGCCTACTACAAGGACAAGAAGCGCCAGGCCCAGTCCAAGCTCGACAGCACCGAGCAGAACCTCATCCGCCTCGAGGACATCATCATCGAGGTCGAGAAGGCCAAGAACTCCCTTCAGCGCCAGGCCCAGGCGGCCAACCGCTATCGGCGCCTGCGCGAGCGCGTCCGCGAGCTGACCTCCCACCACTACCAGCGCAAGCTCGTCGTCCTCGAGACGGCCCAGAGCGAGGCCGCGGCCCGGCACGAGGCCGGCTTGAAAGCCGAGCAGGAAGCCTCGGGCCGCCTGCGCGAGGCCGAGAAGGCCGCCGCGTCCGGCCGCCACCAGCTGTGGGACCTCGAGAAGGCCCTCAAGGACGGCCAGGAGCGCGTCTTCGCCCTCAAGTCCCAGGCCGCCCGGGCCGAGAGCGACATCGAGCGCGAGACCAAGCGCGTCGAGTTCTTCGAGGAGACCAAGAAACGGGCCCAGGCCGACCGCGACGAGCTGCTCCGGGACGTCCTCGTCCTGACGCGCGAGATCGAGGAGCTCAAGGGCCGGCTGGCCGGCCTCGAGGAGGATCTCGGGGCCAAGCGGACCGTGGCCGCCGCGGCCGAGGCCGCCTTGAACGAGGCGGTCCAGGCCCGGCTCGGCGGCGCCCAGGAGGTCGAACGCCTGCGTGACGGCTACTTCCTGGCCCTGCAGGCCCTGACCGAGAACAAGAACGAGAGCGCCAAGACCGGCAAAGAGATGGAGCTCCTCGTCCGCCAGGAAGAGAAGCTGGCCGCCCAGCTCGTCGAGCAGGACGGCCTTCTCGCCGACATCGACGTCCGCGCGGCGGCCCTGGAGAGGGAGCTCGGAGAGCGCCGGGAGGTCCGTCAGGGCCTCGTCGGGCGCGCCGAAGAGATCAAGGCGGCCCTCGGCGCCGCCCGCGCCGCCGCCGAGGACGCTCAGCGCCGGCTCGAGGCCCTCAAGGCCCGCCGCGACGAGTCCGCCTATCACCTCCAGGCCCTGCGCCGGATCGACGAGAAGGCCCGCGAAGAAGCCCGCGCCGACGAGGTCCCCGGCGGCCTGGGCATCCTGGCCGACCTCGTCCGGACGAGCCCCGAGAACGCCCGCCTGTTCGACGCCTTCTGGCGCGAGGGGGCCCGCTCGCGGGTCGTCGCGGCCGAGGAGTTCCTGGGCGGCGTGCCCGAGGGCTTGCGGGGCAGCTATCTCCTCGTCCCGGCCGCGGCCCGTCCGGCCGTCCCGGCCGAGCTCCTCGCGCGGCCCGGCGTCGTCGGGCAGCTCAAGGGGCTCATCGAGGCCGACGACAGGCTCCGCGACCGGCTGGCCGGCCTCGAGGACGCCGTCATCGTCTCGTCCGTGGCCGAGGCCGTCCGGGCCTGGATCGAGCATCCCGGGCTGAACTTCCTGACCACCGCGGGCGACCTCCTGCTGGCCTCGGGCCTGCTCCGCGTCGGGCAGAAGGCCGAGGGCGCCGTGGCCCTGGCCGCCGAGATCCGCCGGCTCGAGGGCGAGGTGGCCCAAGCCGAAGCCGAGACCGCCCCGCTCGTCGCCGAGCTCGACGAGAGCATCCGGACGATCGGCGCGCACGAGGCCGACCTCCAGGGCGTCCGCGACGAGCTCGACCGGACCGAGCGCGTCATCGAGGACCACGAACGCGATCGACGCTACGGGCTCGGCGAGGCCGACAAGGTCCGCCTGACCCGGACGGTCCTCGGCCGAGAGCTCGAGAACCTGCGCGGCGAGAAGGAACGCCTCGGCGAGGCCCTCCGCGGCGCGGAGGAGAGCTTGGCCCTCCACGACGGCGAGGCCCGTTCGCTCAAGGACCGCATCGAGGAGATGGAGCGGGCCCAGGCCGGGTTCGTCGCCCGGGCCGCCGACCTCGAGCGCGGCTTCTTCGAGACCCGCTCGGGGCTCGACCTCGTCCAGGAGAAGATCAACGGCCTCGGCGAGCAGTTGCGGGCCGCGGAAAAGCGCAAAGAGGCCGCTGCGGCCAAGATCGAAGCCCTGGAGGCCGACGCCCGCCGGAGCGAGGAGGACCAGGTCCGCCTGCGCGGCGAGATCGCCGCCCTGCGCGAGAGCGCCAAGGCCCTGGCCGCGGACCGGGCCCAGGCCGAGACGGGCTTGAGCGCCACGGACGACGCCCTGCGGGCCGCCCGCGCCGCCCTCGAGGAGCTCGAGGCGGCCGTCATCAGCGGCCGCAAGGACGAGGAAGCGGCCAAGGACGAGCGCGTCCGGCACGAGATCCACAAGGCCGAGGTCGACCGCGACCTGGTCAACCTCGACGAGATGTGCTGGCAGGAGCTCAAGAAGACCCTGACCGAGCTCCGGGCCGAGGCCAAGACCGCGGCCGCCCCCGCCGCGGAGACCGAGGCCGAGGAAGAGGCCGAGGAAGAAGGCGAAGGCGAGGAGAACGGCGAAGAGCCGGCGGCTGCCGCCCCAGACGGCGAAGGCGGCGAAGCCGCCGCCGAGCCCGGCGCCGCGCCCGCTCCCAAACCGCGCCGACTGGCCAAGAAGTGGCGGCCTCTCGCCGAGATGACCGACGCCGACGTCGAGGCCGAGCTCGAGGAGACCCGCGAGGCCATCGCCCGCTTCAAGGCCGTCAACCTGATGGCCGAGGAGGAGTACGCCGAGCAGAAGACGCGCTTCGAGTTCCTGAGCGGGCAGCGGCAGGACCTGCGCGAGTCCATCTCCTCGACCGAGGAGGCCATCCGCAAGATCGACGAGGAGAGCAAGACCCAGTTCCTCAGGGCCCTGGGCGAGGTCAATAAGAACTTCCAGGACCTGTTCGGGTCGCTCTTCAAGGGCGGCAACGCCGAGGTCAAGCTCCTCGAGCCCGACAACCCGCTCGAGAGCGGCGTCGAGATCATCGCCCAGCCGCCGGGGAAAAGGGTCTCGAACCTGTCGCTCCTGTCGGGCGGCGAGAAGTCGCTGACCTCGCTGGCCTTCCTGTTCGCCCTGTTCCGCTACCGGCCTTCGCCCTTCTGCTTCCTGGACGAGGTCGACGCGGCCCTCGACGACGTCAACCTGTCGCGCTTCCTCGACCTGATGAAGACGATCAAGCACCAGACCCAGTTCATCATCATCACCCACAACTACAAGACGATGGAAGTCGCCGACTACATCTACGGCACGACCATGGCCGAGCCGAACATGACCCGGCTCCTCTCCGTGAAGCTCGAACGCAAGGGCGGCGAACCGCCGCCCGATCTCGCGCTATAGCGCCGGTCACCCCGGCCGAAGGAGGGCGGCATGTCGACCTATCTCGTCATCATCCTCGCCTACCTCATCGCCCTGACGGTCCTGAACTTCGTCCGCTCGCGGCGGATCAAGAGCCAGGAGCAGTTCATGGTGGCGGGGCGGAGCCTCAAATGGCAGGTCATGGTCTTCACCCTGATCTGCACCTGGATCGGCTCGGGCACCTTCATCAGCGGCGCCGAGTTCGCCTCCAAGGCCGGCTTCTCGGCCCTCTGGCTCGCGGCCGGCGCCTGGGTCGGGATCATCCTCATCTACTTCCTGGCCGCCAAGATCCAGACCTTCGGCCAGTACACGGTCGGCGACGTCCTCGAGGTCCGCTATGGGCCCGCGGCGCGCCTGGTCGGGGCCGTGGCCCTGATCCTGTCGTTCGTGTCCATCGTCTCCTACCAGTTCATCGCCGGCGGCTTCATCCTCAACGTCATCACCGACGGCAAGATCTCCGAGGCCCAGGGCACGCTCATCGCGGCCGCTTTCGTCATCCTGTTCACGGCCCTCGGCGGCATGGTCGCCATCGCCTACACGGACCTGCCGAACGGCATCATCATCGTCCTGGCCTGCCTGCTGGCGGTGCCCTTCGTCGTCACCGCGGCCGGCGGGCTGCCGGCGGCCAAGGCGGCCCTCGACCCGGGCTATTTCGCGGTGGTCAACAGCAAGTTCGGGGCCTATCCCTGGCTCAAGGCCATCGGCTACTTCCTGTCGACGATGTTCCTGCTCCTGGGCGTCCAGAGCATGTACCAGAAGTTCTACAGCGCCAAGTCGGGCAAGGACGCCAAGAAGGCCGTGGCCTGGTGGACGGTCGGGACGATCTTCGTCGAGACCATCGTCGTCGTCATCGCCGTTTTCGCCTACAGCAAGCTCCAGGGCCAGATCGACCTCAGCGTGCCCAAGGCGGGAGGCAAGGTCGTCCTCATGGCCGCCAAGCAGATGGTGCCCTTCCCGGTCGGCGTGCTCCTGCTCGGCGCGGCCTGCGCCGTGGTCATCTCGACGGGCATGAACTACCTGCTGTCGCCGTCGACGACCATCATGCGCGACATCTACCAGCGCTTCCTGAAGAAGGACGCCAACCCCAAGAACCTGGTGGCCCTGCAGAAGGTCCTCATCGTCGCCATCGGCGTCGTGGCCTTCCTGCTGGCGACCCAGCTCAAGTCGGTCCTGGAGATGAGCCTGTTCGCCTACACGATCTACGGCGTGGCCATCACCCCGGCCCTCATCGCGGCCCTGGCCTGGAAGCGGGTCACGAAAGCCGGCGGCCTGGCTTCTATCATCTCGGGAACGGTCGTCTGCCTGGGCTTCTTCATCCTTTCGAAGCTGCCGGGGATCCCCGTCATCGAGGGCGACGCCTGGGGCATCCCCATCATCTATCCCTCGCTCTTCGCCTCGCTCGCGGCCCTGGTCATCGTCAGCCTGCTGACCCCCAAGCCCAAGCCCGAAGAGCTGGAGAAGTTCTTTCCGAAGAAGTAAACTGATATGACGACGGGCGTTGTCATCGACCGGCGCTACGAGGACCACGTCATGGGCGCCGCCCACGTCGAGTCCCCGGAGCGCCTGCGCGTCCTGCGCCGCCTCCTCGAAGAGGACCCGCCCGTCCCCTACCTCCCCCTCCCGCCGCGCCCGGCGACGGACGAGGACCTCGCCCTCGTCCACGAGCGCGGCTACATCGACCTCATCCGCTCGACCGCCGGGCACGTCGTACCCATGGACGGCGACACCTCGGCCGGCCCGAAGACCTGGGAGGCGGCCCTGCTCGCCGCCGGCGGCCTCCTCGAGGCCGTGGACCGGATCATGGACGGCGCCGTCCGCAACGCCCTGGCCCTCGTGCGCCCGCCCGGGCACCACGCCGAGGCCTCGCGGGCCATGGGCTTCTGCTTTTTCAACAACGCGGCCATCGCCGCGGAACATCTCGTCCGCCGGCACGGCCTCTCCCGGGTCCTGGTCGTCGACTGGGACCTCCACCACGGCAACGGCACCGAGCAGGCCTTCTACGAGCGCCGCGACGTCCTGTACTTCTCCAGCCACCAGATCCCGCTCTTCCCGGGCACGGGCGTGACGCGTTTCTTCGGCCACGGCGAGGGCTTCGGCTACAACCTCAACGTGCCGCTGCTCGCCGGCAAGGGCGACGACGACTTCCTGGCCGTTTACGAGGGCGTCCTGGGCCCGGTCGCGGCCGAGTTCCAGCCGGAGTTCATCGTGGCCAGCGTCGGCTACGACATCGCCGCCGGCGATCCGCTCGGCGGCATGGAGGTCACCGCGTCCGGATTCGGGCGTCTGACGGCCTCGCTCGCGGCCATGGCCGAGCGCACGGCCGGGGGCCGGCTGGCCCTGGTCCTCGAGGGCGGCTACGACCTCGGGGCCCTCCGGGACGGGGTCGGAGAGACCCTGCGGGCGCTTCACTCGAGCGGCACGGGCCCCGGTAAAGATCGAGGTATTCGGCTCTCCCCCGCCCTCCGGGTCGAGCTCCAGGAGCCCCTGCGGACCTTCCGCCGGAAGTGGGACATCCCCGAGCTCTAGGTGTCCTCCCCCGGGGCGACCGTCCCCTAATCAGGACAAACACCCCCTTTTTCTCCCCTGTTATCAGGCAGGAGCCTTGGCATAGTTCTTGCAATAAGGAAAGTGGATAGGAGAAGGACCATGAAAAGGACACTCATCATCGCCACCGCGCTCATCGCTCTGGCGGCCGGCGTCTACGCCCAGGAAGAGCAGGCGCCCGCCCCCCAGAGCCCGCAGGAGATCAAGGACGCGAAATACACCAACGAGTCGGTCGCCCGGCTCAGCTTCGTCGAGGGCAAGGCCTTCGTCCAACGGGCCTCCGACCTCGGCTACGAAGAGGCCGCCCTCAATATGCCCATCAGCGAAGGCGACCGCATCGGCACGTCGGACGGCCGGGTCGAAGTCCACTTCGGCCGCGGCAACTACCTCCGCCTCGATAACGACACCAAGGTCGACGTCCTCAACCTGCCCAAGAAGGATGACGACATCGCCCGGGTCAGGGTCTGGTCGGGCCACATGTACCTCGTGGTCGGCTCCCTGAAGAAGGAGAAGGCCATCGAGCTGCACACGGCCGATTCCTCCTTCTACGTCCTCGACCGCGGCGTCTACCGCATCGACGTCCGGGAGAGCAAGGACACCGAGATCCTGGTCTTCGAGGGCCTCATGGAGGCCGCCGGCGAGGACGGCTCGACCTTGCTCAAGTCCGGTCAGCGGCTCGAGGTCTCCGAGGGCCGCTTCGCCTCCAAGCCCTCCACCTTCATGGCCGTGGCCAACGACGGCTTCGACAAGTTCAACGAGTCCCGCACCTCGGCCACGACCCGGCTCCTGGCCAAGGGCAAGCTCCCCGAGGAGCTGGCCGACTTCGAGGGCGAGCTCGAGGAGAATGGCGAGTGGACCTATCTCGCCCCCTACGGCAACGTCTGGGTGCCCTCCGGGCTCGACGAGGACTGGCGGCCCTATTACAACGGCCGCTGGACCTGGCTACCCCTCTCGGGCTGGACCTGGTGGCCCTATGAGCCCTGGGGCTGGTCGACCTTCCACTACGGCCGCTGGCACTGGGGCCTCGACCTCGGCTGGTACTGGATCCCCATGAACATGTGGGGCCCGGCCTGGGTCAACTGGTGGTGGGACGACTTCTACTTCGGCTGGGCGCCCCTCAGCTACTGGGGCTATCCCGGCGTCGTCATGGGCGGCATGTACTACGGCCATTACTACGGCGGTTACTATCCCTATCAGTCGCGCGCGCTGACCGTCGTCCGCCGCGACGGCCTCAAGGACCCGCACCTCTCGGCCAACGCCCTGCGCGGCGACTCCCTCAAGGCCCTCGACCGCATGAACCTGGCCCACGCCAGCCCCAACGTCCGGCCGGCCGGGAACCGCGTCTCGGTCCAGCCGCTCGACGGCGGCCGGGTCATGCTCCGCAACGACCGCACGACCGCGCTCGAGCGCGACGCCCGGATCGACAAGCGGGCCGGCGGCGGCGGGACCGCCTCCTCGACGGGCCCCCGGGCCATCCGCAGGCCCGACGCCCCGTCCGGCGCCAAGGGCGCGACGGCGGCCAAGCCCTCGAGCGTCAAGGGCGCCGACCGCGGCTCGAAGTCCTCGGGCGCCTCCAAGCCTTCGAGCTCGGGCACCAAGCCCGTGCGCAATAAGAAGGACGGCGAGCCGGCCACATCGGCCAGCTCGTCGGTCGGGTACAAGAGCGATCCGTCGGTCGCCGGGACCGCCGTCCGGACGGGATCGCCACGGACGGCCTACGGCTATCCGTCCTCCCCGTCCATCAAGCGTCCGGCCACGTCCTACGGCGACGGCGGCCGGGCCCGGGCCGGTTCCTACTCCGGGCCGTACTCCCGTCCGTCCTCGGGCGGGTCGTACGCGCGGCCCTCGTCCTCGTCGGGGAAATCGAGCGGCTCCTATGCCCGGCCGTCATCGTCCGGGAAGTCGAACGGGGCCCGTGTGGGCTCGTCGGGCAGATCCTCGGGCGGCGCTTCGCGCGGCTCCTCGTCCCGCGGCTCTTCGGGCTCCTCTTCGCGGGGCTCGTCCTCGGGCTCGCGGGGCAGCTCGGGCGGCGGGAGCGGCGCCCACAGAAAATAGCTACCCCTTTCCATCGGGGGGAGCGTCCCTTCTTCCGGCCGGTTGGTAGGGGCGCTCCCCAATTTTTTTGCTTTGCCGAATTTCCCTGACCTCCCGCAACGCAGCAAGGTTCTTGTCCCCTTTTCAGGATTCCCTCTCGAGGCGGCGAAGGGGATTGTCCTCGCAGGTCCCCGTTGCTGGAGGGGGGGGCCCGCGCAGCGGGGGGGAACCGTGCGAACTGGTTCCCAGGGGGGCCGGGGAGCTAGAGGACATCCCCGAGCCAAAGCCCGAGAGAGGGAAGCCCGGGATCTGAAGAAGAACCTGATAAAACTAGGGGAGGTCAGTGATCTTCGGCGGCCTTCTCGCGGCCGTAGTAATCGTAGACGCGCAGGTGATCGGCGTTCGTGCAGAAGCGCGACGGCTCCGTGCCCGGGAAGAAGACTTCTTTGAACGGGAAGAGGCAGGCCGGCGTCGCCAGCAGCCCCGTCTTCTTGTCGATCTCGACGAAGACGAGGTTGGGCGGGACCTCGAAGTCGGGCGGCTGGAAGTCGACGATGCCCTCGGCGACGGCTTCCTTCTGAGCGTCGGCGATGACCTTCCCGAAGAAGTCCTGCCAGATGGGCAGGGCCGCCGCCGCGCCCGTCTGGCGCTCCCCGAGCGGCACGGGCAGGTCGTTGCCGACCCACACTCCCGCGCAGAGCTCGGGCGAGAAGCCGACGAACCAGGCGTCCGAGTACTTGTCGGTCGTCCCGGTCTTGCCGGCCAGCGGCCAGCCCAGGACCGAGACGGCCCCCGCGGTGCCGCCCTCCGACTCGACGACGCCGCGCATGAGGTAGGTCATCATGTAGGCCGTCTGGGGCGAGAGGACCTCCTCCGACTCGACCCGCGCCTCCTCGAGGACGTTGCCGTCCTTGTCCTCGATGCGGGTGATGAAGGAGGGCCGGAAGCGGACGCCCTTGTTGGGGAAGGTCGAGAAGGCCGAGACCATCTCGAGCAGGGTGACCTCGAAGGTGCCCAGGCTGAGGGACAGGTAGGGATTGAGCTGCGAGGTGATGCCGAAGCGGCGGCAGTACTCGACGCCGACCTGGGGCGAGATGAAGTCCAGGAGCTTGGCCGTGACGACGTTGCGCGACTGCTCGAGGCCCGTCCGCACGGTCACGATGCCCTTGTACTTGCGGTCGTAGTTCTTGGGCGACCAGGGCTCGCCGTCCCAGCGGTCGATGAAGGTCACCGGCTCGTCGGCGATCAGGCTGGCCGGGGTGAAGCCGTTCTCCAGGGCGGCCGTGTAGAGGAAGGGCTTGATGGAGGACCCGGTCTGGCGGGGCGCCTGCACGGCCCGGTTGAACTGGCTCTCGCGGAAGGCGTAGCCGCCGACCATGGCCTTGATCTGGCCGGTGCGGGGGTCGAGCACGACGAAGGCCCCGTTGCGGACGGGCTTCTGGGTCAGCGAGACCTTGGCCTCCTTGGCCGTCTCGTCGACGGAGACGACGCGGACCTGGACGACGTCGCCCTTCTTGACGAGGGCGTCGAGTCGGGTCGCCTTGGTCCAGGCGATGTCCTTGGCCGTCATGCGGCCGACGGCGTTCTTGACCCGGACGGCGGCCTCGGCGCGCGAGGCTTCGAGGACGACGGCGTCGTAAACCTCGTCCGGCTCGAGGGCCTGGCTCTCCCAGCTCAGGAGCCACTGCTCCTCGAGCGCGGCCTTGGGTTGGGCGACGAGGGCCTTGAGGACCTCGGGCCCGGCCTCGAGGAGATTGGGCTTGTCGTCGCGCCAGCCGTGGAGGAGGTTCTCGGTCCGGCGCAGGCCGTCGCGCAGGGCCCGCTCGGCGTAGCGCTGGAGGACCGGGTCGAGGGTCGTGTAGACCTTGAGGCCGGCCCGGTAGAGCCCCTCGCGGCCGTAGTTCTTCTCGAGGTAGCGGCGGACCTCCTCGAAGAAGTAGGCCCCGAACTCGGCGCTCGTCCGGCGCAGGGGCAGGACCGCCAGTGGGGCCAGCTTCTGGGACTCGCCTTCGGCCTTGGTCAGGTAGCCCTCGGCGACCAGGCGGTTGAGGACGTGGTTGCGGCGGCCGAGGGTGAGCTTGGCGTTCGTGTACGGCGAGTAGAGCGAGGGGCCGCGGAAGATGCCGGCGATCATGGCCGCCTCGACGAGGTCGAGGTCCTTGACGTCCTTGCCGAAGTAGAGCGTGGCCGCGGCCTGGACGCCGTAGGTGCCGTGGCCGAGGTAGAAGTGGTTGCAGTAGAGCTCGAGGATCTTCTCCTTGGGGTAGAGCTTCTCGATCTCCCGGGAGACGTAGAGCTCCTTGAGCTTGCGGCGCAGGCTGACCTCGCTGTGGAGGAAGAGGGAACGGGCCAGCTGCTGGGTGATGGTGCTGCCGCCCTCGGGGCGCTTGCCGCCGAGGACCTTGAAGACGTCGGCCCAGACGGCCCGCAGGATGCCCCGCAGGTCGACGCCGCCGTGGCGGAAGAAGCTGGGGTCCTCGGTGGCCACGATGGCGTTGACCAGGGACCGCGGCAGCCGGCTGTACGGGACTTCGACCCGCTTCTCCTCGGCGAACTCCTTGAGCGGCTGGCCGTCGGCAGTGTAGACCGTGGTGATGAGCTTGGGCCGGAAGGTGTTGATATCGGCGACGTTGGGCAGGTTGTCCTTGATGGCGACGTAGGCGCCGGCGAGGGCGCCCAGCCCGAGGGCCAGGCCGGCCAGGGCCAGGCCGAGCGCGACGCGCAGGACGGTCTTTTTATCGATCTTCTTGATCTTGAGCTTCAGGTTGGGGATCTTCATTGGTTCTTCAGGCCATCATAGCAAAACGTCCTCTCGATGACAAAGGCGAGGCTAGAGCAGCGGCTCCACGTTTTGCCAGATGGCGCGGGCCACGGCGCGGGGGTCGAGGCGGCCGTCGAGGTGGACGATGCGCGGGCCTTTGAAGCTCCGGAAAATGTCGCGGACCCGGACGAGGTAGTCCTCGCGCTCGAAGAGCTCGTCGCGGGTCTTGCGGCCCCGGATGCGGGCCAGCCCGGCCCCGGCGTCGACGTCGAGGACGACGACCAGGTCGGGCGGCACGGCGAAGGACTCGTTGAGGCGCCGGATGCGCCCCGTATCGAGTCCCTTGGCGCCCTGGTAGGCGATGGTCGAGAAGTAGTAGCGGTCGAGGACGACGACCTTGCCGGCGGCCAGGGCCGGCCTCAGGTTCTTGGCCACGTTCTCGCGGCGGTCCTTGACGAAGAGCTCGAGCTCCTGCTCCGGGGTCAGGGAATCGGCCCGGACGGCCTGACGCCTTATCTCCCTCCCCCACCGGCCGCGGGTCGGCTCCCGGAAGAAGACCGCCTTGCGGCCGCGGCGGCGGAGACGCCTGAGGAGGCGGCGGGCCTGGGTCGTCTTGCCCGAGCCGTCTATCCCCTCGAGGACGACGAGGAGGCCGCGGCGGCGCCGGATGGTCATTTCGGGGGCATCTTAGCAAAATCGGGGACACGATACCAATTCAGGAGAATTGGTTCATGTCCCCGATTTCGGAGGACGCAACCAACGGCCTGAAACGGGCGTTTGGAAGGGGTTGGAGCGATTGAAAATATGGGTCCGATGTGCTATTTTTAAAGCTCACCTGGGAGGTCTGACATGAAGAAATACGGTTGGGTGGCATTCACGGGCTTTACCCTGGGCCTGCTCCTCGCGGGCTACCTGTTCCTCTATACCCCCGATACCCCGGCGCCGGCCCCGACGGTCTTCACCAAGGCCGCTCCGGCGGCGCCCGCGGCGGCGAACCTGTTCGCCTCCGCCCCGCCCCAGGAAAAGGCGTCCATGGACTTCGTCACCATCGCCGAGCGTATCGGCCCGGCCGTCGTCCGCATCGAGGCCGACCGCCGCGAGACGGCACGCGGCCGCGGTTTCGGCGGCGGCGACTGGCCTTTCGGCGACGACTTCTTCGACCGCTTCTTCGGCCAGCCCCGTTCGAACCAACCCGAGTCCAACACGGTCCGGGTCGGCGGCACGGGCTTCTTCATCACCCCCGACGGCTACATCCTGACCAATAACCACCTCGTCGAGAAGGACAAGACGAACCGCGTCTCCGTCACCACCCTCGGCGGCAAGGAATACGAGGCCAAGATCGTCGGCACCGACCCCGGCACCGACCTGGCCCTGCTCAAGGTCCAGGCCAAGGACATGCCCTACGCCGAGCTCGGCGACTCGGCCCAGGTCAAGGTCGGCGAATGGGTCCTGGCCATCGGCAACCCGCTCGGCATGGAGCACACCGTCACGGCCGGCATCGTCAGCTACAAGGGCCGCCAGATCGACACCCAGAGCTACCAGGACTTCATCCAGACCGACGCGGCCATCAACCGCGGCAACAGCGGCGGCCCGCTCATCAACACCCGGGGCGAGGTCGTCGGCATCAACTCGAACATCCTGACCGAGGGCTTCGCCGGCAACATCGGCATCGGCTTCGCCATCCCCTCGAACATCGCCAAGAAGGTCGTCGTCCAGCTCAAGGACAAGGGCCGGGTCGTCCGCGGCCGCCTGGGCGTCCAGACCTACCGCGGCGACCTGACCGAGGGCATGGTCAAGCAGTACAAGCTCAAGTCCAAGGCCGGCGCCCTCATCAGCGGCGTCGAGCCCGACTCCCCGGCCGAGCGGGCCAAGCTCCGCCAGTACGACGTCATCATCCGGGTCAACGGCGAGCCGGTCAAGAACAGCGACGACCTGCGCTTCAAGATCGCCGACATCCCGCCCGGCCAGAAGGTCGACCTGGTCGTCGTCCGCGACGGCGACGAGGTCAAGCTCTCGGCCGTCGTCGACGAGCTCGAGCCCGAGACCGAGAAGGGCCAGGTGGCCAGCGCCGACAAGGACATCGGCGTCTCCGTCGTGGCCCTGACGCCCAACTCGGCCCGCCGCTACGGCCTGCGCACGTCCGAGGGCCTGCTCATCACCGAGGTCCGCCCCGGCAGCGAGGCCGCCCGCGAGAACCTGGCCGCCGGCATGATCATCGTCGAGGTCAACCGCAGGCGGGTCACGGCCGTCCGCGACTTCGAGGACATCCTGAAGAAGACCGCGAAAGGCGACGAGGTCATCCTGCTCGTCCGCCAGGAGGCGGACGGCCGGTCCCAGGACTTCATCGCCACGGTCAAAGTCCGCTGAACGCGGACCGGCCGGCCGTCAGCCGGTGAAGTGCTCGAAGCCCCGGGCCCGCAGCGGCCGCCGCTTTTTGCCCGGCCCGACGAGCGTGAGCGTCCGCCCCGGTTTGACGACGCCGATCCTCGTCAGCCTGTGCTTCGCCGCCAGGGCCTCCACGGCCGCCGCTTTGGCCGGGCGGACCGTGAACAGCAGCTCGTAATCCTCTCCCCCGTCGAGGGCCATGGCCAGCGGGTCTCGGGCCAGGCAGTCGAGGGCCGCGCTGATGGGAACGCGCTCGGCTTCGACCTCGGCCCCGACCCGGCTCTCGCGGCAGATGTGGGCCAGGTCGACCGAGAGCCCGTCCGAGAGGTCGATCATGGCCGAGGCCAGCCGGCGCTCGCCTAACAAAGCTCCCAGTTCGAGGCGCGGCGCTGGATCCAGGAAGGCCTTGAGGAGCGGCCGCACGGCCCGGACGACGCCCCGGCTGCCGCCCTTCTCGACAAGGCGCAGGCCGCCCTCCGCGTCGCCCAAAGTCCCCGAGACGTAGATCGCGTCTCCCGGCCGCGCCCCGCTGCGCTTGACCGGGAAGGGCGCCCGCCCCGTGACCGTGACGGAGATCATGACCTTATCGGCGCCCGACAGGTCGCCGCCGACCAGGGCCACGCCGGCCTCGTGGGCGGCGCTCCTGAAGCCGGCCATGAACTGCCTCAGCCAATCGGCGTCCGTAGCCCCGGGCAGGGCCAAGCCGACGAGCGCGTGCAGGGGCCGGCCGCCCATGGCCGCGACGTCGCTCAAGTTGACGTTGAGGGCTTTGCGCCCGAGAAGGCGGGCCGGATGGTCGGACAGGCGGAAGTCCTCGTCCTCGACCAGGACGTCGGTCGTCAGCAGGAGCGGGCCGTTGGCGCGGACCAGCGCGGCGTCGTCGCCGATGCCGACCAGGATGTCGCGGCGGTCCTGGCGGAACGAGCGCCGGATCATGGCTACGACGCGCCGCTCGCCCAAATGCTTCAACCTCATGTCCTCTCCACCCTTCGCTTCGGGGACACGTACCCGGGGTACATGTCCCCTATCGCTTCCCCAACCGCTTCGCTATCGCTTTGCGGTCTTAATCCTTCCCGCCTTCTTCTTCGGGCCTTTGGCCGGGCCCTTCGCTTTCGCCGCCTTGGCCACCGGCGCCGCGAACGGCTCCGTCATGGCCTCGCGGAAGACCTCCTTGACGTCCTCGACGTAGATGAACTCCATATCGCGGATGACCTTCTTGGGGATGTCGTGGAGGTCCTTCTTGTTGGCCGCCGGCATGATCATCTTCTTGACCCCGGCCCGCTGGGCGGCCAGGACCTTCTCCTTGACCCCGCCGATGGGCAGGACGTTGCCGCGCAGGGTGATCTCGCCGGTCATGGCCACGTCCCACTTGACCTTGATGTTGGTGCAGACCGACAGGAAGGCCGTGGCGATGGTCACGCCCGCCGAGGGCCCGTCCTTGGGGATGGCCCCCTCGGGGAAATGGACGTGGAAGTCGTTCTTGGAGAACTCTTTAGCGTCGATGCCGAACTCGGCCGCGTGGGCCCGGGCGTAGCTCAGGGCGGCCTGGGCCGACTCCTTCATGACGTCGCCGAGCGACCCGGTCAGCTGGAGCATGCCCTTGCCGGGCATCTTGGTCGCCTCGACGAACATGATCTCGCCGCCGACGGCCGTCCAGGCCACGCCGGTGGCCACGCCGATGCCGTCCTTCTTGAGGAGCTGGTCCTTGAAGATCTTGGGCGGCCCGAGGTGCTTCTCGACCGACTGGGCCGTGACCACGGTCCGGCCCTTCTTGCCCTCGGCCACTTTGCGGGCGACCTTGCGGCAGACCGTGGCGATCTCGCGCTCGAGATTGCGGACGCCGGCCTCGCGCGTGTAGAGGGAGATCATCGTCTTGACCGACCCGCCGGTGAACGAGATGAGCTTGGGCGACAGGGCGTTCTCGGCCACCTGTTTGGGGATGAGGTGGCGGACGGCGATCTGGAGCTTCTCCTCCTCGGTGTAGCCGGGGAGCTCGAGCACCTCCATGCGGTCGCGGAAGGCCGGCTGGATGGGGTCGAGCAGGTTGGCCGTGGTGATGAACATGACCTTGGACAGGTCGTAGGGCACGCCCAGGTAGTGGTCGCGGAACTGGTTGTTCTGCTCGGGGTCGAGGACCTCGAGCAGGGCCGACGACGGATCGCCCCGGAAGTCGGCCCCGATCTTGTCGACCTCGTCCATCATGAAGACGGGGTTCTCCGAGCCGGCCCGCCGGATGCCCTGGATGATGCGCCCGGGCATGGCCCCGACGTAGGTGCGGCGGTGGCCGCGGATCTCGGCCTCGTCGTGGACGCCGCCGAGCGAGATGCGCACGAACTTGCGCCCCAGGGCCCGGGCGATGGACTTGCCGAGCGAGGTCTTGCCGACGCCGGGCGGCCCGACGAAGCAGAGGATGGGCCCCTTGGCCGACTTCGACAGCTTGCGCACGCCGAGGTACTCGAGGATGCGCTCCTTGACCTTGTCCAAGCCGTAGTGGTCCTCGTCGAGGATCTTCTTGGCCTTGACCAGGTCCAGAGTGTCGACCGTGGACTTGTTCCAGGGCAGCCAGAACATCCAGTCGAGGTAGTTGCGGACGACCGAGGTCTCGGCCGACTCGGGGTGCATCTGGTTGAGCCGGCTGATCTGCTTCTCGATCTCCTCCTTGACCTCGTCGGGGACGCGGATCTTGCGCAGCTTCTCCTGGTAGATCCGGATCTCCTCCTGGATCTCGGTGCCCTCGCCGAGCTCCTTCTGGATGGCCTTCATCTGCTGGCGCAGGAAGTACTGCTTCTGGAGCTTGTCCATCTCGCCCTTGGCCTCGGTCGAGATCTTGGACTGGACGTCGAGGAGCTCGAGCTCGCGGGTCAGCAGCTCGTAGACCTTCTTGAGGCGTGCCGGCGGCTCGGCGATGTCGAGGATGGCCTGGGCCTCCTCGACCTTGAGCTCGAGGTTGGCGGCCGTCAGGTCGGCCAGGCGCCCGGGCTCGTCGGTGTTGAGGGCGAAGACCAGGGCCTCGGGCGGCAGGTTCTTGCCGAGCGAGGCGGCCCGCTCGAGCCCGGAGCGGACGTTGCGGATGAGCGCCTCGGTCTCGAGGTTCTTCTCCCCCTTCTCCGGCTCGTCGATGACGGAGACCTCGGCCGCGATGTGCCCGCCCTCTTCCTCGAAGGAGTGGATGCGGGCCCGGACCAGGCCCTGGGCCAGGATGCGGACCCGGCCGTCCGGGAGCTTGAGCATGCGCAGGATGAGGGCGACCGTGCCGACGTCGTAGACGTCCTCGCGCTTGGGGTCCTCGACCTCCATGTCCTTCTGGGTCAGCAGGAGGATCATGCGGTTGCTCGAGAGCGACGCGTCGATGGCGGCCTTGGACTTCTCGCGCCCGACGAACAGCGGGGCGATCATGTAGGGGAAGATGACGACGTCCCGCAGCAGCAGGACGGGCAGCTTCCCGGGCACCTGGAGCTTGGAGCTCTGGTCCTCCAGGAGGTTGCCGAGCTCTTCGCCGTTCTTGTTGTCGATGCTGGCCATAAAAATGATCTCCGATCAGGGTCTCAACCGCCGTCGCGGCGGGTCTTGATCTCCACGTCCCGCCGCTTGCGCGGCGGCTTCTTCAATACGATCGTCAGCACCCCGTTCTCGAGGGCGGCGCAGGCCCGCTCGGGGTCGACCGAGCCGGGCACGACGACGTCGCGCCGGAAGCGGCCGAACTCCCGCTCGAGGCGGGTGTAGCGCGAGCCCGAGGGCGCCCCCAGCTCGCGCTTGAAGCCGCTGACCTCGAGGCGGCTCGAGAACAGCAGCACCTTGACGTCCTTGTCGTCGACGCCGGGGAGCTCGATCTCGACGATGAACTCGTCGGCCGTCTCCGAGACGTCGACCGCCGGCAGGGTCACCTCGCCGGGCAGGGGCAGGACGGGCTCGAGCGGCTTGGCGGCCGGCCGGGCCGTGGCCCGGACGCTCGTCTCGGCCTTGCGCGAGCGCGACACGGGCTTGATGCGGCGGACCATGGCGGAACGGGCGGGGGCTATTTTTCCTTCATGAGGTCCTCGAGCTCCCGGCGGAACTCGGCCACGTCGCCGAACTCCCGGTAGACCGAGGCGAACCTCACGTAGGCGACCTTGTCCAGCACCTTGAGGCGGTCCATGACCAGCTGGCCGATCTCGGCCACGGAGATCTCCCGGTCGGGGCGCTCCTGGACGATGGACTCGATCTCCTCGATGATCTCCTCGAGCTGGGAGATCTGGATGGGGCGCTTCTCGCAGGCCTTCATCATGCCCCGCAGGAGCTTCTGGGTGTCGAAGGGCTGGCGGGTGCCGTCCTTCTTGACCACCATGTACGGGATCTCCTCGATCTTCTCGTAGGTCGTGAACCGGCGCTTGCAGGACAGGCACTCGCGCCGGCGGCGGATGGAGATCCCCTTCTTGCTCTCGCGGGAATCGATGACCTTGCTCTCAAGGAAACCGCAGAACGGGCACCTCATCGGTTGTCGCTCTCTCCCATCCTCTGGAGCTGGAAAAGGGTCAGTCCCTCGCGGGCCAATATACCATATCCCAGGGCGCAAGTCACGGCGATCTGGACGGCGTGGAAGACCAGGGTCATGCCGGCCGCCGGGCCCGCGGCCACCCCGAGGATGAGGACCATGCCCAGCTTGCTGAAGTAGTGGAAGCCGCCGACCATGCCCGGGGTCGGGATGGAGGCCCCGACGGCCGTCAGGAAGACGTATGGCCAGACCATGAAGAAGGGCACCGGGACCCGGTAGGCCAGGAAGAAGACCCAGTAGAACAGGGTGATGCCCAGCCAGACGAGGAGCGACAGGGCGAAGTAGAGCCCCAGCTGGGTGGGGGTGCGGAAGAACTGCAGGCCCTCGACGAAGCCGCGCACCGCTCTCTCGGCGGACGCGGCGGCCTTGGCCGGGAGCGGCTTGAGGAGGAAAGCGGCCACGCGCAGGGCCCTCTCCCGGAAGAAATAGATGAGGAGGGTCAGGGTCAGCAGGAACGCGGCCAGGGCCGCTCCGGCCCTCATCCAGTCGACCAGGCTCTCCCCCGCCTCCTTGCCGAGGGGCCAGGAGGAGGCGAAAAGCGGCCGGGCCAGGAGGAACAGGCCGAGCAGGAAGCAGTTGGTCAGGGCGTCGAAGACGCGCTCGACGACGACCGTGCCGATGGCGAAGCCCCGCCGCAGGCCCTCCCGGCGGGCCAGGAAGATGGGCTTGGCCAGCTCGCCCAGGCGGCCCGGGAAGACGGCGCTGACGGTGAAGCCGACGACGTTGGCCGCGACGAGGTTGCGGAAGCGGACGTCGAGTTTCTCCCGGGCCACCAGGACCTGCCAGCGGATAGACCGGGTGACGAAGTGCAGGGCCGACAGGAGCACGGCCAGGAGGAACAGCGGCACATTGACGTTGGCGATATGGGCGGGGACCTCCCGCCAGGCGACGGAGTGGCCGAAGAAGTAAAGTAGGACGGCGGTCAGGACGAGCCCGGCCGCTATCCGGAGGACGTTCTTGCTCATGCCGGGGTGGATTTTATCACGAATCGGAAACGGGGGACACGAAAACGGGGACATGTTCCAATTCTCCTGAATTGGTACGTGTCCCCGTTTTCATCCTACTGGTACGTGTACCCGTTTCCTGCCCGTTTCCTGACGAAAAAGGGCTTGAAATTCTCCGGGGAATTGACTAAGATAGTCCTCCCTGCTGGGAAGTCGTCCAACGGCAGGACTCATGACTCTGGATCATGCAATCAAGGTTCGAATCCTTGCTTCCCAGCCAACTCCCCTTCTCCTGATTTCCAGGTTTGTGTTCGACTTATAGCGAGATCTGACCCTCTCGCTGTCTTCCGTCCGAAACCGTAATTCTCCGGCACTTTCAGTCTGTTTTGGCACGCCACAGGCACACGGCGGATGAGTCTGGCCGGGCTTTCCGGCGAGGGCTTTGATAGGACCTTGCATTTTCCTCTTGCTCTCTTTTACTTATCACTCCAATAGTACTTGTATCCCGGCGGGGCAGGGGGCTTTGGTGGGCGCGGTGGCTTCGGAGGGGATGGCGCCCTTGGGGGACGTGGCGCGCGAGGTGGACTTGGTGGTTTTGGAGGAACCAGCGGACCTTTAGTGACCGCATGGATCGCCCACGAGTCCGTGCCTAGCAAGGCTTATTCTTAATCCCCTTGCAATGAATCTGGAGCGATTACTATTATCCATCGACGCCAATGCCGCTTTTTCTATCTATGTAGACGATATTACGGTAAGCGGGCCCGCAGGGATTGTAAGAGCCATCCCTACGATTAAGGCCCTGGTTAAAAGATTTGGATTCACCCTAAATTCTAAAAAGATTCGGGTTATGAGCCAAGATCAAGAACAATCGAGTCTTGGTATCAAATTAAACGACAGAATCGAGCCCACATCATCCTATTTGAGGAGGATTGAGGCGGCTCAGGAGGAGCATTCCTCTTCCCACCCGCGAGTTAAAGGGATAAAGGCATTCGTTGGATTTCTTTTTAGAACTGATAATTAATCACAACTTTCATTTCCCTTGTCATCTATCATCCACATAGGGCATAAGATGCTCTGAACCGAGTTGACGGCTCAACTGACCTACGGGAGAGTAAGAGACAGCACCCAAATAACGAACATCCACCGACTCAGTCTAATTCAAACGTGCCAACTGGTGCTCGTAAATATGAAAGTGCCGTGTTAACAATAACCTGAAAACTTTCGCAAGGTCCAGCTCTTGTGCCGCGTTCTTGCCGGTCGACTCAGAACCGGGCCTTAGCTCAGTTATTTCCCTTCAACAGGCGCCTTATAAATCCGGCGGGGGCGTTCCGCCAGCATCAGATTGTCGACCTGCGTTCGCCAGCGGTAGCCGAAACGGAACGGCAGGGGGCGGACGTCCGCGTCCGGTCCCTCGTAGGCCGCCCGCAGGTCCGGCTGTTCGACGTTGGTGAAGTCCTTGACAGGCGTAGCATAGCGGCCGAAGAGGGTGATGCCCCAGCCGGCCTGCACGAAGAAACGATAAGGCACGGCCGTGTCGTCCTGGAGGACGTAGAGGCTGCGGTCGAGGATGAGCCGGCGCAGGGTTGAGAAGTTGTTCCAGTGCAAGAGATAGGAACCGGCCTTGACGAAGGTCGTCGGCCGTTCGAGGCCGTCGAGAAAGCGGTGGAGGGGCGAGCCGGCCGTGAAGGCCCGGTTCTCGACATCGCAGGAGAAGTAGTAGACGGACCGGAGCGTCGCGTCCCCGGGCTTGAAGCAGTCGATGCGGACGCCGTAGGGGCGGTGCTGGCGCTCGGCCAGGCGCTCGTAGGGCGTCTCCAGCCATGAGCCGTCGGCCGCGGGCGCAAGCCGCTCGAGCCCGGCCACGGCGTACCCTCCCCTCTTGAGGAAGAAGGCGATGACCGGCAGGGCGCCGTCGATCTGGCGCTTGGAATAGACGTCCATCATGTCCATGGTGATGAAGTAGCCGCGCCGCAGGAAATCGAAGGCCAGCGCGCCGAGGTCGGCAAAGACAGCGGCCCGGCCTTCGGCGTCCATCCGGCCGAACTCGGGCAGGTTGCCGACCGGCTCCAGGCCGAGGAGCACGACGGTCCCGGCGTCCGGGAAGAGGGCCTGGGCCGTGGCCAGGTCCGGGCCGCCGAAGGGATAGGACAGAGTGCGCGTCCGCTCCCGGGCCAAAGCCAGGTCAGAGGCCGCCCAGGCCCGCATGGGCGCCAGGACCTCGGCGTCGAACTCGGCGCTGGCCTTGTCGGCCGTCGCGGCGAATTCCCGCCAGGCCAGCTCTTTCTCCCATTCGGCGTACGGCGCCTGTCTGACCGGCAGGCCGGCGATGAAGGCGAAGCGGTCGTCGAGGGCTCGGTCTACGGCCGGGGCAGGTTGGACTGCGCCCGACGTTGATAAAGCGGCTGTCGGAGTGGCCGCCTCACGCTTGCAGGCCGTGCCTCCTATGACGACGAGCGAACACACAGCCGCATTCACGACGGCATGTTTCAGAGTCCGTCTTTTCGCGAACATCGCCGCCTATTATCGGTCTTTCCCCTGTATAAAAAAAGGTGTGGACTCAGCATGTCCCTCTCGAGGCGGCGATAGAATCTAGATATTGCTTCTCCCGGGGCCGGAAAAGTGCTATTTTCCGTCCTCCGGAGGAGGTCACCATGCCGCTCACCCGCCGTTCCTTCATCAAGACCGGGACCGTGTCGCTGGCCGCGCTCAGCATCGATCCCACAACCATCGCCGCCCAAGCTCCCGCCGCCCCCGGCGCCGAGCTCAAGAACCTGGCCGCCGGCATTCAACCGCTCACGCCCGAGGACTTCGCCGCCCGCCAGGAGAAGGCGCGGCGCCTCATCGCCGAGCACAAGTTCGACGCCCTGTTCGTCGGCGGCGGCACCAACCTCCTCTACTTCACCAAGGTCGGCTGGTGGCTGAGCGAGCGCGTCTTCGGCGTCCTCATCAGCGCCAAGAAGGATCCCGTCTGGGTCTGCCCGGCCTTCGAGGTCGAACGGGCGAAAGAACTCGTCCCGGCCGGCCAGGAGATCCGGACCTGGGAGGAGCACGAGAGCCCCTACGCCCTCATCGGCGGCGTCCTGAAAGACCTCGGCGCCGCGACCGGCCGCCTGGCCACGGCCCCCGATCTCAGGGCTTTCGAGGTCCACGGACTGAAGCGGACGCTCACCGCGTCCGAGATCGTCGACGGCGCACCCGTCACCGAGGGCTGCCGTGGCGTCAAGTCGGCCAAGGAGATCGCCTACCTCGACCTGGCCAACCGCATCACCAAGCTGGCCTACCGCGAGGGCTTCAAGTCTCTCCGCGAGGGCATGACCACGCGCGACCTGGCCGGGGCCATCGCCGCGGCCACCCAGAAGCTCGGCTCCCAGGGCGGTGGCGGCCCGCAGTTCGGCCCCAATACGGCCTTCCCCCACGGCTCCCAGGTCCAGCGGACGCTCCAGCAGGGCGACGCCGTGCTCGTCGACGGCGGCTGCGGCATCGAGGGCTACCGCTCCGACGTCACGCGCACGGTCGTTTTCGGCAAGCCCACGGACAAGCAGAAGAAGGTCTGGGACATCGTCCGCAAGGCCCAGAAGGCCGCGCTCGCGGCGGCCAAGCCCGGAGCGACCTGCGAATCGGTCGACCGGGCGGCCCGCAAGGTCGTCGAGGACGCCGGCTACGGCCCGGGCTACAAGTACTTCGCCCACCGCCTGGGGCACGGCATCGGGATGGAGGGGCACGAGTACCCCATCTCGTCAAGGGGAACACGCTCAAGCTCGAGCCCGGCATGACCTTCAGCAACGAGCCGGGCATCTACATCTACGGGGAGTTCGGCATCCGGACCGAGGACTGCATGGTCGTCACCGAGACGGGCGCCCGCCACCTCGGCGGGCTCGAGGCCGTGTCCATCGACCGGCCCATCGGGGACGACTGAGCCGGAGGCCCGCCCCGCGGGCGGACCCCCGGCCCAAGCGCGTTACTTGCGTCGGATGACCGGCGCGGCCGCCACAGCCGGCAGCCCGGCCTTGTCGATGATCCGTCCTTCGGAGACGTAATTCACGAAGCGCAGGGACCGCATGTAGTCCCGCACGGCGTTGTACTCGAACAGGCCCGTGTCGTACTTCACCAGCGCCCCGCCCGTCAGGCCGTTCAGGAAGTTGAAGACTTGCTCGGTCATGCCGACCATGTAGTATTTCGTCGGGTTGAAAGCCACGTATTCGCCGTTGATCATGACCGACAGGGGATCGATCCGGCTGAGGCCCGAGAGGTCGTCGATGGCCGGCAGGCGCGAATCGTAGGCGAAGGTCAGCCCCGAGGTCTGGGCGCAGACCGACCGCGAGTATTCGACGTAGGCCACCGTGAACTCCAGGCCGCCCAGGATGAGCTGGCCGGGGAGCGGCGCCACGACCAGCTTGAAGCCGAGCCCGGAGGCCGGGTCGTAGCCGTAGGGCACGGCCCGCATGACGTCCTGGCCGACGACCTTGCCGGCCGGGATGCCGAACTCCGTGTAGCCCATGGCGTCGAGGACGCAGTCGACCTGGTAGCCGGCGCCGCCGAGGGCCTTGCGGATGGCGTCCGTGACCAGGTTGCCGAGCGGCGCGTCGCGGTAGGGCCCCGTCTCCGGCCAGTCATGGCTGACATCCTGGCCGACCAGGGCCACCATCTTCGAGTAGACCGGTCCGAAGCGCGGGTCCTTGACCACGCCGTCGCGAAGCTTGTTGACCACGGCCTGGACGTAGGGATCGGGCTTGACGCGGCTGTCGACCGGCCAGACACTCCAGTCGCGGAAGGTCACGCCCGCGCCCGGCTCGAAGTCGACCTTAAGCTCTCCGAGGAACTGGCCGTGGCTCCCGGCCTGGACGATGATCTTGCCGTTGCGGAGGACGGCGTCGTCGAAGAGGTCGTGGCTGTGGCCGCCGACGATGATGTCGATGCCGGGCACGTTGTCGGCCAGGCCCATAAGGTCGCCGAGCGTGCCCAGGTGCGACAGGCAGACGACGACGTCGCAGCCGGCCGCCCGCAGGGCCCCGGCCTGCATCCCGGCCACCGTGTAGACGTCGCCCGAGAAGCGGGCCACGACCTCGGCCGAGAAGTTGACCCGGTCCTCGTTGACCAGGCCGAAGACTCCGACCTTGACGCCGTCGACGTCCTTGACGATGGACGGCTGGATCATGCCCGCGAGCGGATGCCCGGTGAGGTCGATGTTGGCGTTGAGAAGGGGCAGCGTCACGGGCTCGCCCCCGGCGATCTGACCGCTCGCGACGCCGGCCAGGACGTCCATGCCCAGGTCGAACTCGTGGTTGCCGAGGGACATGGCGTCGTAGAGATTCTCCATGATCTTCAGCTCGGGATAGCCCAGGTACTTGTTGAACTCGAAGCTGCCGACAAAGACGTCGCCGGCGTGCAGGGCCAGGACGTTCGGGTCGCGCATCTTGGCCCGCTTGATGAGCGTGGCCATGCGGGCGATGCCGCCCGTCTCCCGGACGAGCGCGGCCCGGCCGCGGCTGCCCGGCCCGTCGTGCCCCAGGAGCTTGGCGAAGGGCCCCGGGATGGACGGATGGCCGAACGCCACCATGGCCGAATGGGTGTCGTTCGTGTGGACGATGGTCAGGGTCTTGGTCTGGGCCAAGCTCAGGACCGATAGGCCCAAAGACAAGGCCAGGACCGCCAGCGTTTTCCCCGCTTTCCTCAGCATGATGTCTCCTCCTTCGAAAGAAATACCATGATTCACGAGCCCATGATGCGATTTCCCCGCTGCCGAGTTGTCAAGACGATGTTAAAAAATCGCTAGACCGAAGTCAAGCGCAGGGGGGCCCACAGGGGCGGCTCCAGGCGGAAGGCGAAAGGGGCCGGGCGGGCCAGGGGGGCTCAGGGGGCTTCGACGGCCCGGGTGCCGGCCTCGACGCGGACGACGTGGACCTTGGGGGTTTTCCCCGTCTGGGCCTCGTAATCCCGGGCCACGCGGGCCTCGAACTCGGGGACGGCCCCGGCCTCGACCAGGCTGATGGTGCAGCCGCCGAAGCCGGCCCCCATCATCCGGGCCCCCAGGACGCCGGGCACGCGCCGGGCCGCCTCGACCAGGGCGTCGAGCTCGGGCGAGGAGACCTCGTAGTCGTCGCGCAGGCCGGCGTGGGACAGGTTCATGAGGCCCCCGAGGACGGCGAAGTCGTTGCGGGCCAGGGCGGCGCAGGCCTCCGCGACGCGGATGTTCTCGCGGACGACGTACTCGCAGCGCCGGTAAACGACCGGTTCCAGTTCGCCGCGGTGCTCCCGCAGGAGGTCGAGGCCGACGTCGCGCAAACTGGCGAGGGCCGGGTCGTGGGCCTTGAGGGCGGTGACGCCGGCCTCGCACTGGGCCCGGCGGACGTTGTATTCCGACGTGGCCAGCTCGCGGCGGACGAGGGTGTCGGAGACGACCAGGCGCAGGTCCTCGCGCTCGAAGGGGATGGTCTCGAAGGCGAGCGAGCGGCAGTCGATCTTGAGGACGCTGCGCTCCCGGCCGTGGATGTTGATGAACTGGTCCATGATGCCGCAGCGGACGCCGACGAACTCGTGCTCGGCCTTCTGGGCCATCTTGACCAGGGTCAGGCTGTCGAGGCCGAGGCCGAAGGCCGCGTTGAGGGCGAAGGCCAGGCCGCCCTCGATGGCCGCCGACGAGGACATGCCGGCCCCGATGGGGATGTCGCCGCCGAAGACGACGTTGAAGCCGCCGACCCGGTGGCCGGCCCGGACGAACTGGTCGACGACGCCCTGGAGGTAGTCGGGCCAACGCAGGGGCGAGCGGTGCAGGGCCCCGACCTCGCAGCGGAACTCCTGGTCGAAGTCGCGCGAGATCATGTGGCAGACGCCGTCGGTCCGGGGCGCCAGGGCGAAGACGACGGCCTTGTCCGTGGCCCCGGGCAGGACGAAGCCCTCGTTGTAGTCGGTGTGCTCGCCGATGAGGTTGACGCGCCCGGGGGAGACGACGAGGAGGGGCTTGTCGGCGAAGCGCTTGCGGAACCGTTCGGCGATGACGGGGACCAGGGCGTGCATGGGCTGTCTCTCTTAAGGGACGGATAATATCATTAGACGCCGCCGGAGGGGAAGAAGTATCAGCGGGCCGAACGAATTTCGCGCGTCAGACGCCGAAGCTCATCTTCTGTCGGATCTCGGCCGCCTTCTCCTCGGCCGGCGTGACGACCTCGCGGCCGATGCGCGCGGCCAGGTCCTCGGGATCACGGAAGCGCCACAGGGGCAGGACCCAGCGGTACTTGCGCCAGTGGCTGTCGGGCAGGCCCTGTCCCCCGCCGTCGGCCTGGCCGATGGGCTGGATGGGGATGGTCGGTAGGAAGTGGACGACGGCGTCGAGGGTGTCGGAGATGCGGCGGTCGCCGGTCAGGTCGGCGACGACGAAGCGCGACATCCGGCCGAGGGTCTTGACGATCTCGTTCTTGTCGCCCGAACCGGGCAGGTGGAAGTCGAGGACGAGGGGCGAATAGTCGTGGCGGCGGAAGGCGTCCTTGACGGCCTGGAGGACGGGCTTGCGCTCGGGCGGGAAACGGCCGATGACGAGGACCGTGTTGAGGGTGATGGAGAAGACCTCGTAGCGGGCCTTCTCGTGGTGCAGGAGCATGCCGACGAGCTGGGCCGTCTGGAGGCTGTCGACCGACAGGACCGGCTCCTGGGCCGGCATGATGTCGAGGTCGCGCTGGCGGGAGTCGGCCGTGTTGACGTCCCAGAGCGAGGTGCCGTGGACGGCGGCGTTGTCGAGGACGGCGCCGGTGAGGTCGGCCTTGAGGAGGGTGGCGAAGCAGAGGTTGGCGTTGGCGAGATTGGCGCCGCGCAGGTTCGTGCGCTCGAGGACGGCCTCCTGGAGGTTGGCGCCCTCGAGGTCGGCCCCGGAGAGGTCGGCCTCGCTGAGGTCGGACTTGAAGAAAGAGGCCTGGGAGAGCACGGCCTTGGCGAGCTTGGCCCGGAAGAGGGAGGCCTGGCCGAGACTGGCCCCCTTGAGGCAGGCGCCGATGAAGCCGGCCCCGCTGAGGTTGGCCCGGACGAGGAAGGCGCCGGTGAGGTCGGCCCCGTTGAAGTTGGCGCCGGCGAGGTCGGCCTGGGAGAGGTTGGCCTTGAACAGGTTGGCCTTGGTCAGGTCGGCTTGACTGAGGTCGGCCCGGAAGAACTTGGCCCGGGTCAGGTTGGCGCCGCTGAGATTGGTGCCGGAGAGGCGCGCCCCGGAGAGGTCGGCCCGGGCCAGGTTGGCCCCCGAGAGATTGAGTTCGGAAAGGTCGGCCCCGGCGAGGTCGGGCACGACCTTGGTGTTCTTCCGGCGCCAGTCGTTCCAGTGGGCGAGCCGGTCCCGGACGAGATCGATGTGCCCCGCGTTGGCCATCGGCCTCATTCTAGGGGCAGACGCCGGGGGAAGTCAAACGGGCTTGAAGGAATACGACCGTCTGACCAAATAGACGTTCCCGTCGGCGTCCTCGCGCGCGAAATACATGGCGACGCCCGAGATGAAGAGGGGGACTTCGGGAAGTTGGGATGAGCCCAGGTAGGCGCCGGATCGGGTGAAGATATCGACGGGCCAAGGGGCGGTCTCTGCCGTGATGTCGGCCGGGAAGCGGAAGACGAAGGCCCGGTCCGGCGAGACCAGGACCTCGCGGACGACGGTCTTTGATGCCGGGATCTTTTTGGCGAGCTCGCGGGCGACACGCTCGGGCCAGTTCCTGGACTTGACGAATTCGGCGAGCCCATGCTCGAGGAAGGCACGTTCCCGGGACGCGAGCTTCGGCGGCTGGATATCGCGCCGGAGGGTGGCGACGGAGCGGCCGTCGGCGTCGAGCAAGGCGATCTCGTAGCGGTCGCTGATGCCGACGGCGGAAAGCCCGGCGCCGTGGGCGTAGAGGAAATCCGGCACGTAGGCCTCGTGGCTGTAGTTGAACATGACCATCCGGCCGGTCTCGTCGGGCAGGACGGTCGAGAACCGGTCCCGGGGGACGGAGTGGAAGGTCGCGACGACAGAGTTGCGCACATCCACAAGGACCTGGCGTTGGGAATCGGGGGCCCATTCCCAGCCGTAGAATCGATCCGGGCCGATATAGCCCAGGCCGAGGCGGCCGTTGAGGTCGACGCGGCGGAGGAAGGCGCCGTCGGGCCTAAGGAAGGAGACGAAGGCGATGTCCTCGAAGACGGCCAACTCTCCCGCCGCGGTGAAGACGATGCGGCCGGGCGACTGGAAATCGCCGGGCCCCTGCCCTTTCCGGCCGAATTCGGCGAGGCGGCGCCCCTCGGGGGAGAACATGAGGACTTTCTGTTCGCGTCGATCGAGGACGTAGAAGTCGCCCTTGTCGTCCTCACAGACCGAGACGACGGAGCCGAAGAGGAGCTCGGAACGGCCGATCTCGAGCGGGGGGCCGAGTTGGATGGCCATGCTACTCTGGGGGATTCGCGCGGCCGGGAGGTGGGCCGCCAAGGCGCCGAGAAGGAGCGTGGTCAAAATGAACTTCAGGCGCATCGATCCTCCTCCGGAGATGGCTTTCGTCCAACTATACCCCAACCGGCTTGGCCGGGTTAATGCCAGAGCTTGAAGAAGAGGGAAGATCGATGGCAGCGCTACGGGGATTCGAACCCCGGTCTGATGGCTGAGAACCACCTGTCCTGGGCCTCTAGACGATAGCGCCGCAGAGGGACGACAAAAATAGCAGAAAGCCTCCGGGGTGTCAACATGAATGGGGACACGTACCTCAGGTACGTGTCCCCGTTTGACTTAGCTGGCCCTCTCCCCTACTCTATGGGAAAGAGGCGGCTCCATGGCCCTCGAATTGACCGTTCCCAAGGCACTGCGGGGACTGCTCCGCCTGGGGACCTGCTCCTGGAGGTACGACTCCTGGAAGGGGCTCGTCTACGACAAGGGCAAGACCTACCGCCCGAACGACTATCTCCCCGACTACGCCCGCACCTTCGGCTCGGTCGAGGTCGACCAGTGGTTCTGGAGCCTGTTCCCGGGCGGGCCGCGCCTGCCCGATCCGTCGGTCGCCCGGCTCTACGCAAAGAGCGTGCCGGACGACTTCGTCTTCACGGTCAAGGCCCCGAACTCCCTGACCCTGACGCACCACTACGCCAAGCAGACGCCGGCCAACGCCGCCCTGGCCAACACGCCCAATCCCCACTTCCTCGACCGCGACCTGCTGTGCCGGTTCCTCGAGGCCCTCTCCCCGCTCGAGTCGAAGCTGGGCCCGGTCATGTTCCAGTTCGAGTACCTCAACAAGCAGAAGATGCCCACGAAAGAGGTCTTCTTCGAAAAGCTCGGCGCCTTCATCGACAAGGCCCCCAAGGGCTATCAGTACGCGGTCGAGGTCCGCAATCCCAACTACTACTCGCCGGCGTTCTTCGAGTTCCTGAAGGGCCGCGGGCTGGGCTTCGTCTATCTCGACGGCTACTACATGCCGCCGATCGGCGAGGTCTTAGACAAGTTCGCCCCGGAGACGGCCTCGTTCCAGGTCGTGCGACTGCACGGCGGCGACCGCTTGGAGATCGAGGGGCAGACGGGCGAAGTGTGGGACAAGATCGTGGCGCCCAAGCCCGGGGGCCTCCGGGCCGCGGCCAAGATCGTCCGGGCGAATGCCAAGAAACGGGTGCTGACCTACCTCAATCTCAACAACCACTACGAGGGCAGCGCGCCGCTCTCGGCCCGCCGCTTCCTCGACGTCCTGGCGGGCAAGAAGACCGGGGACGAGCCCCCGTTCTAGCTACCTGCGGCCGGCCAGCAGCATCTTGGCCGCCGTCTCTCCCCCGTTGACGCGATAGAGCATGGGCAGGGGCCGGTCCAGGCCCTCGACATACTCCGGCGCGTTCTCCCAGCGGTAGTTGAGGATGTTGGCGTAGTCGGAGAAGTGCTGCCAGCGGCGGCGCGGCAGGCCGGTGACCATGTGGAAATGGTTGGCCGGCATGCCCATCTTGGCCAGGCTGGCCGCGACGTGGTCGAAGGTCAGGAAGGTGTGCGGCCAGGTGTAGTCGGAGGCGTGGCAGACCCGCTCGGCGAGCGGCGCGGGGAGCTCGACCGACTGGGCCTCGTCCTGGACCATGGTGAACAGGCCCGAGAGGTCCGAGTAGGCGACGCGGCCGGCGACACCCTTGATGCCCTTGGGCGAGAGGTAGCCGACGGAGAAGCCGAGGCCGGGGAAGTAGAACTCGACGGCCTTGAACAGGAACCACCGGTCGCCGTAGTCGAGCGAGGCCGAGCCGGAATTGTCGCCGTCGATGAAGCCGCGGACCATCCAGGGCTCGTTCTTGAACGGGCGCAGGTCGAGGCCCAGCTCGCGGGCGTTGCGCTCGATCTCCCAGGGCTCGTAGACCTTGCGGAAGTCCATGAAAAGAGTGGGTTTGCCGCCGCTGAGCCAGCAGTAGGCGATCATCGTCAGCAGGGCCTGGATGTCGTTCTCGGTGGCGAAGGGCACGACGGTCTTCCGGCCGGTATGGTCTTCGGTCGAGTTGAAGAGCGATTCGGCGATGTCGCCTGTCGTCATGGGCAGGCCCCGGCGGTCCGAGCCCCAGGCCAGCTGGTTCGTCCAGCCGCCGCCGATGGCGTTGACGTCGCGCATGTAGTTCCGGATGATGAGGTAGAGGGCCAGGGCCTCGTCAAGCTTGGCCCGGTCGGCGGCGGCCAGGGCCGGCGCCTTGACCTTCTTGGCCGTGTAGAGGTCGCGGCCGAGCCGGGTGATCGACTCGGAATCGGTGAAGATGCGGTCCTTGAACTTGACGTTGACGGCCCAGTCGCGCAGGGCCTTGAGCTCCTCGGGGTCGTAGCCGCCTTTCTTGCGGAGCATGTCGGCGAAGAGCTTCATCGACTCGCGGGTGCTCTCGAGGCCGAACCAGCGGCGGGCGGCGTGGACGTGGTTGAGGGCCGTCTCCATCTGCATGGAGTCGGTGTCGATGGCCACGAAGCGCTTGCCCTGGAGGGCGACCCGGGCCAGCATGGCGTAGGCCAGGTCGACGATCTCCTCCCGGGTCTTGGCGTCGAACTCGGGCGCGAGGCCGGTCTCGGGCATGGAGCCGATGACCATCGGGCAGAGCCGGCCGGTCTGGGCGTAGGCGCCGACCAGGGCGTCGATGCCGACGACACCGGGCTTGGGGGCGTTGTTGCCGCCGACGCAGGCGAGGGGTGTGGACGGCGGGAAGTGGGCCGTCAGGGCCATCGCGGTCTTGCCCGGGAAGAACCAGGTGTCGGGGACGATGAGCAGGGCCCCGGCGCCGGCCTCGGCTAGCTCGCGGGCGCCGGCGTCGGCCGTGCCCTCGCTGTCTACGAGCTTGGAGCAGGCGAAGACGTTGGGCGCCGTGCCGTCGGGCAGGCGCAGGCGCTTGGCCAGCAGGGCCGCGGTCATCTTGCCGATGTTGAAGGCCCGGGTCCGCGACTCCTCGTCGATGCGCGGGTCGCAGGGCACGAAGACGCCCAGGGTGGGGGCGCCGGGGGTCCGCTTTCCGATGTACGGCATGGTCTCCTCCGGGACGGGGGCGGGGCGTCGGTCCGCCCGGCCGTCAGATGTATTCGATGGTGGACGGCGGCTTCGAGGTCAGCTCATAGGCGACGCGGGTGACCTCGGGCAGCTCCGCCGTGACGCGCTTCGAGATCTTGAGCAGGGTCGGCCAGGGCAGGGGCGAGGGCTCGGCCGTCATGGCGTCCTTGCTCTCGACGGAGCGGACGATGACGATGTTCCCGAAGTGGCGCTTGCCCTCGACGATGCCGGTGCCCTTGTCCTCGAGCAGGACGGCGAAGGCCTGGAAGGGCTTGTGAGGGGCGACCTCCTCCTCGACGATGGCCGTGGCGGCGCGGACGAGGTCGACGCGCTCGGGCGTCACTTCGCCGATGATGCGGGTGGCCAGGGCCGGGCCGGGGAAGGGCATGCGGTTGTAGATGGACTCGGGCAGGCCGAGCTCCTTCGAGACCAGGCGGACCTCGTGCTTGAAGAGCTCCTTGAGCGGCTCGAGGACCTTGAAGCCGAAGCCCTTCTCGGGGTCGATGCCGATCTGCTCGAGGATGTTGTGCTGGGTCTTGTAGCCCTTCTGGGTCTCGATGATGTCGGCGGCGATGGTGCCCTGGATGAGGAAGCGGGCCTTGCTCTTGAGGACCTCCTTGCCGAAGGAGCTGTAGAAGGCCAGGCGGAAGGCCTTGCGCTTCTCCTCGGGGTCGGCCTTGCCCTTGAGGGCGGCGAAATATTCCTTCTTTTTATCGGCGACGTCGACCTTGATGCCGAGTCCGCCGAAGATCTTGACGATCTCCTGGGGCTCGCCGGCCCGCATCAGGCCGTGGTCGATGAAGACGGACTTGAGCTGGGGGCCGAGGGCCCGGTGGGCCAGCACGGTGCAGGCGGAGCTGTCGACGCCGCCGGACAGGGCCGAGATGGCCTTGCCGTCGCCGACCGCGCGCTTGATCTCCTCGACCTGGGTCTCGATGAATTTCTTGACGTTCATGGGGGTCCCTCCTGTCCTGTCGGCCCATCTTATCAAAGCCCCGCCGCCCAGGTCAAAGCCTGTGGAAAAGTTAGTACCAGGTACTTACAAATGGGATTTCTCCCCTGGAGATGTAAAGACCTGGCACCGTTTTTGCCTCCCCGACCCGCTTTCGGATACGATAGGGCCGCGCATTCGTTAGGAGGAGCCCATGACACGCAAGAGCCCCGCCGCCGCCGCCGCCCTCATCGCCCTCTTCGCCGTTCTCGCCCTCGCCGCCGCGGCCCCCGCCGCCCGAGCGGCCGCCTATCCCTCGACCCCGCTCGAGAAGCGGATCAAGGCCCTGGCCGAAAGGCTGGCCCCCGAGCTCATCGACATCCGCCGCGACATCCACGCCAACCCCGAGCTGGGCCTGCGCGAGACGCGGACTTCGGCCCTGGTCGCCGATCACTTCCGCAAGCTCGGCCTCGAGGTCCGGACGGGCTACGCCACGACCGGCGTCATCGGTATCCTCAAGGGAGGCAAGCCCGGCCCCGTCGTGGCCATGCGCGGCGACATGGACGCCCTGCCCATCACCGAGGAGACCGGCCTCCCCTTCGCCTCCAAGATCACCTCGGTCGTCGACGGCCGCGAGACCGGGCTCATGCACGCCTGCGGCCACGACATCCACACGACCCTGCTCATCGGCGTGGCCTCCGTCCTCGCCGCCGTCAAGGCCGACCTCCCCGGCACGGTCGTCTTCATCGCCCAGCCGGCCGAGGAGTGCTGCGGCGGCGCCGAGCTCATGATCGCCGACGGCGCCTTCAAGGACCCCGTGCCCCAGGCCTTCTTCGCCTACCACGTCGACGACACCCAGAAGGCCGGGCGCGTCGGTTACACCTCGGGCTTCATGTCGGCCAACGTCGACGGCTTCGACCTCGAGATCCGCTCGGACGGCTGCCACGGCGCCAGCCCCTGGTCCTGCGTCGACCCCATCGTCGTCGGGGCCGAGATCGTCACCGCCCTCCAGGTCCTGGTCGCTCGCGAGCTCAGCGTCCACGACAACACCGTCATCACGGTCGGCTCCTTCCACGCCGGCAGCGCCCCCAACATCATCCCCCGCTCGGCCCGCCTCCAGGCCACGGTCCGCAACTACGGCGAGGGCCAGCGCCGCGTCCTCCAGGACAAGATCACCCGTTTGGTCACGAACATCTGCGAGGCCGCCGGCGCCGCCTTCGATCTCCGGTATGATTTCGGCACGGCCTCGGTCTACAACGACCCGGCCCTGACCGCCGCGGCCCTGGCCACGGCCGCCCGCGTCTTCGGCTCGCGGGAGGTCCTGGTCGAGCAGAAGCCCGAGATGGGCGGCGAGGACTTTGCCGCTTTCGGCCGCATCGCCCCGGCCGTTATGCTCAATTTGGGCGTCGTGCCCCCCGACGTCGCCGCCACGGCCGTCCACTCGCCGACTTTCGTCGCCGACGAAGCTGCCATCCCCATCGGCGTGGGCCTCATGGCCCAGATCATCCTCGACCACCAGGCTAAAGCCGCGGCTAAGAAATAGCCGGGTTGATATCCCCGGCCCGGCCGACTAAACTATGAACTGCGGCCCTCGCCGCCGGGAACATAAGCCCAAACAGGAGGTCACCCATGAAAAGGACCCTCGTCGCCATTCTCGCCGTCAGCCTGGTGCTGATGAGCTTCGGTTGCGCCAGTTGGAGCAAGACGGCCAAGGGCGCGGCCATCGGCGGCGCGGCCGGCGCCGTCGTCGGCGGCGTCGTCGGCAAGATCGCCGGCAACACCCTGCTCGGGGCCATCGCCGGGGCCGCCGTGGGCGGCGCCGCCGGGGCCTTCATCGGCCGCCACATGGACAAGCAGGCCGCGGAGATGCGCCAGGACCTCGAGGGCGCCAAGGTCGAGCGGGTCGGCGAAGGCATCAAGATCACCTTCGATTCCGGGCTCCTGTTCGACGTCAACAAGTACGACCTGCGGGCCGCCAGCCGCGACAACCTGACCAAGCTGGCCGCCATCCTCAACAAGTACCCCGACACGAACATCCTCGTCGAGGGCCACACCGATTCGACCGGCACGCGCGAGATCAACATGCCGCTCTCGGAGAACCGGGCCAAGGCCGTCAAGGACTTCCTGGCCTCGCTGAACGTCCTCTCGACGCGCTTCACCGTCCACGGCTACGGGCCCGACCAGCCCCTCGGCGACAACGCCACGGTCGAGGGCCGACAGACCAATCGCCGCGTCGACCTGGCCATCATGGCCAACGACAAGCTCAAGAAGATCGCCCAGGACTCCGTCAAGGGCGTTTCCTGAGCGCGGTCCGACCACGTTCCCGGCATCACGAAGCCGGGCCCTCCCCAGGGGCCTACCCTTCCTCGCCGCGGCTTTGTTATAATGCCGCGGTAAGACATCCCCTGGGAGGGTCGCCATGACATTCGCCGGGAAGCTCGCGTCCATCTGCGTGGGGGCCGTCCTGGCCGCGGCCCTCTTCGGCCGGCCCTCCCCGGCCCAAACCCCCGCGCCCGCCCCCGCGGACGCCGGTCCCGAGACCGATCCCCTCGTCCTGGCCAAGCTGGCCCGCTGGCAGGACTGGAAGTTCGGCCTGATGATGCACTGGGGCCCCTACAGCCAGTGGGGCGTCGTCGAGTCGTGGTCCATCTGCTCCGAGGACGAACCCTGGTGCCGCCGCTCGACGCCCGACTACGTCGCCTACAAGAAGGCCTACGAGGCCCTCCCCCGCACCTTCAACCCGGTGAAGTTCAACCCCGACAAGTGGGCCGAGGCCGCCAAGGCCGCCGGCATGCGCTACGTCGTCATGACCTCCAAGCACCACGACGGCTTCACCATGTACGACACCAAGGAGACGGACTACCGCATCACCGGACCCGACGTCCCCTTCCGGACCCACCCCAAGGCCGACGCGCTCAAGGCCGTCTTCGAGGCCTTCCGGTCGCGCGGCTTCGGGACCGGCGCCTACTTCTCCAAGCCCGACTGGCACCACCCCGACTTCTGGGCCCCCGAGTGGGCCACCCCCGACCGCAACGTCAACTACAGCATCGACCGCTATCCCGAACGCTGGCAGCGCTTCCGCGACTTCACCTACCGCCAGATCGAGGAGATCGTCTCCGGCTACGGCCCGCTCGATATCCTCTGGCTCGACGGCGGCTGGGTCCGGCCGGCGCCCTTCGTCGAGATCGCCCCGGGCCACTTTGTCAAGAACGCCAAGAACATGGACATCGACATGCCGCGCCTCGCGGCCATGGCCCGCCGCCACCAACCGGGCCTGCTCGTCGTCGACCGCACCGTGACGGGGCGCTACGAGAACTACCGCACGCCCGAGCAGGAGGTGCCCGAGAAGCCCCTCCCCTACGCCTGGGAGACCTGCATGACCATGGGCGACTCCTGGTCGTACGTTTCCGGCGATCACTACAAGCCCGCCCGCCGTCTCGTCCATCTGCTCGTCGACGTCGTCTCCAAGGGCGGCAATTTCCTGCTCAATATCGGGCCCAGCCCCGAGGGCGAGTTCGCCCCCGAGGCCCTCGACCGCCTGCGCGAGATCGGGGCCTGGATGAAGGTCAACGGCGCGGCCATCTACGGGACGCGCCCCGTCGCGCCCTACAAAGAGGTCAAGACCTGCTTCACGGCCCTCCCCGACGGCACGGTCCACGCCATCTACCTGGCCGACGAGGGCGAAGAGGCGCCGCCGCCGAAACTCATGCTGAGCGCCCTCGCCCCGGCCCCCGGGACCGAGGTCCGCATGCTCGGCGTCCGCGAGCCCGTGAAGTGGGAGAAGGTCGGCCGGGGCGCGCTCCTGACGCTCCCGGCCTCGGCCGTGGCCAAGCCGCCCTGCCGCTATGCCTGGGTCTTCCGGTTCAAGCCGGCCGCGGCCCCGGCCGCGAAGGAAGGCGCCGCCCGATGACCGCCGGCCGGCCCGGGGTGCTGCTGGCCCTCGTCGCGGCGGCCGCCGCGCCTGCCGCCGCGGGACCCGCGGCCGAACTCCGCGGCTACAGCCGGACGGTCGAGGGAGCGGTGCTGTCCTATCACTCGCCCTATCCCGACGTGGCCTCGGCCCTCATCACGCGCGCCACCGACGGCGCCATGGCCATCGCCTGGGAGACCGAACCCGTCCCGGATGCTTGGAAAGGCGGGGCGGCGACCTTCATCTGGCTCGCGGGCCACGCCACGGGCAAGGGCGCCCACCGCTTCGGCCTCACGATCGACGGCGCGCCCGCCCTGAGCTTCCGGACCTCGGCCGACGCCACTCGCCGGGCCTGGCGCGAGACGGCGCCGGACGGCACGGCCCTGTCGTTCGAGACGGTCATGGTCGACCAGTTCGACGAGCTCTTCGGCTTCATGCGCCTCGAGGTGCCGGCGGCGCGTCTTCGTCCGGGCCGTCCCCTCCGCTTGGCCGTCACCGGCGAGAAGGCCGGGAGCAACGATTGGGTCATGACCTTCCGTGACGACCTCCGCCGCGATGTCTGGGCCCGCAGCGAACAGGCTCTGGTCCGCAAGGACGGCCGGCTCTTCCAGATCGTCCGGGTCGAGATGAGCCACCTCGGCGCGCCCGGAGGCGCCCTCGTCTCGTGCGGCGGCGAGAAGGCCCGGCTGGCGCTCGGCCTCGGCTACAACGCCCTCGAGTTCCTGCTCCCGGCCGTCGACAAGGAAACCCGCGTCGCGATCGAGGTCGCCCTCGACGACGGCTCGGTCCGGCGGGGCGAGCTGGCCCTCGAGCCGGTCGTCCCCCGCGAGATCTGGCTTCTCCCCCACTCCCACGTCGACATCGGCTACTCGAGCCCCCAGCCGGCCGTCGAAAAGGACCACTGGCGCTATCTCGGCGAGGCCATCGCCCTGGCCCGCAAGTCGGCCGGGAACCCGGTCGGCGCCCGCTTCAAGTGGAACACGGAGCAGACCTGGGCCTACGAGACCTGGTACCGGCAGGCCGGCGAGGCCGAGCGGGCAGCCTTCCTCGCAGCCCTGCGCGACGGCTCGATCGGCCTGCAGGCGACCCTGGCCGGAGTCCTGACGGGGCTCTGCCACCCCGAGGAGCTCTTCCCGCTGACCTCGTTCGCCCGCGAAATGGGAAAGCGGGCCGGCGTGGCCGTCGATTCCGTCATGGTCACCGACATCCCCGGCCAGTCCTGGTCGTTCATGCGGGCCCTGGCCGAGTCCGGCATCAAGTACGTCTCGAGCGGTCCGAACTACATGCCGAGCCTCTTCGACGGCGGCGACCGCGTCGGCTGGCTGCTCAAGACCTGGGGCGACAAGCCCTTCTACTGGCTGTCGCCGTCGGGCCGGGAGCGGCTCCTGTTCTGGGTCGCGGGCCGGGGCTACTCGTGGTTCCACGGGCTCAACATGGGCTCGCTCGCCAAGGCCCCGCGCTACCGCGTCTTCGAGTACATGGACGAGCTCGCGGCGGAGGGCTACCCCTACTCGATGGTCCAGGTGCGCTACACGATCGGCGGCGACAACGGGCCGCCCGACCCGGCCCTCGCGGACTACGTGAAGACCTGGAACGAGACCTACGCCTCGCCGAAGATCGTCATCGCCACGGCTTCCGAGATGTTCGCCGAGTTCGAGCGCCGGCACGGGACGAGCGTGCCCGAGGTCCGCGGTGACCTCTCCGGCTATTGGGAGGACGGGGCGGCCTCGACGGCCCGCGAGACGGCCATGTCCCGGACGAGCGCCAACCGGCTGGTCCAAGCGGAAACTCTCTGGTCCGTGCTCGGCCGGGATGAGTTCCCCGCGGAGAAGGACGCCAAGGCCTGGCGCGAGGTCGTCCTGTTCAGCGAGCACACCTGGGGCGCCCACGACAGCGTCTCGGACCCGGACGGCGAGGGCCCGCGGGCCCAGTGGGAGTACAAGAAGGCCTTCGCCGAGAGGGCCGGCCAAATATCTCGGGAGATCCTGGAAGCGGCGGCAGGGAGGGCGGCGGCGCCAGCCGGCAAAAGCGGCCGGCGGGCCATCGACGTCGTCAACACCTGCTCGTGGCCGAGAACGGACCTGGTCATCGTCCCACAAACGCTCTGTGAGGCCGGGGACCTGGTCGAGGACGAGTCGGGAGCGCCCGTCCTCTCGCAGCGGTTGCGCACGGGCGAACTGGCCTTCGTGGCCAGGGACGTGCCGGGCCTCGGGGCCAGGCGATACATCCTTAGCGGCGGAAGATCAGGCGCGACGTCAGGCGCCGCGACAGCCGCGAACGAGCCCGGGCTCGGGCCCCTCGGCTGGGCCATCGACCCGGCGTCCGGCCACCTCCGGAGCCTGGTCTGGAAGGCCGGGGGCAAGGAGCGCGAGCTCGTCGATACGTCGAGATTCCCGGGGTTGGGGCACTATCTCTACGTCCCCGGGGTCGATCCCGCCAAGGCCATTACCGCGTCCCCCGGATCGTTCGAATACGGCGAGCGGGGCCCCGTCGTGACGTCCGTCATCGTCAAGTCGGACGCGCCGGGGGCGTCGGCGCTCGTCCGCGAATACAGGCGCGTCCACGCTCTCGACCGCCTAGACATCGCGGTGACGATCGACAAGAAGCCCGTCCGCGAGAAGGAGGGCGTCCACATCGCCTTCTCCTTCGCCGTGCCCGGCGCGACCGTCCGCGTCGACACGGGTTGGGCCTGGGTGCGCCCGGAGGCCGACCAGATCGAGGGGGCCTGCCGCGATTTCCTGTGCGCCCGCGACAGCGTCGACGTCTCGAACGGAGAATTCGGTGTGACCTGGACCTCTCTCGATGCCCCGCTCGTCGAGTTCGGCTCCCTCACCGACGAGACACCGCGGGAGAGCGAGCGGCGGGTCTGGCGCCGCAAGCTCGAGCCCTCGACGACGCTCTTCTCCTACGCCATGAACAACTACTGGCACACCAACTACAAGGCCGACCAGGAAGGCCCGGTGACCCTGCGCTACACGGTCTCGCCGCACCTCAGTTCGGACCCGGCGACGGCCAGGAAGCTTGCCGCCGAGGCCTCGACGCCGCTCATCCCCGTCGCCGCCGACGCCGACCGCCCGGCGCCTCGCTTCCCGCTCACGGTCGAGCCCGGCCCGGTGGTCGCGACCTCCCTCAAGCCCGCCGCCGACGGCCGGTCCTGGCTCCTGCGCCTCTACAACGCCTCCGATCGCCCCGCCCCGGTCCGCCTCTCCGGCGAGGCCGTCGCCCGCGGCCGCGTCTTCCTCTCCGATATCGAAGGCGCCGCCGGCGCCCCGTTCCCCTCCTCCCTCGAGCTCCCCCCCTCCGGCATCCTGACCCTCCTCATCCACCGCTAGCGGGGCCGTTTTCTACAACGCCGAGGCCGATCAGAAGGGGACACGTACCTAAGGTACATGTCCCCAATATCCCGGCACCGGATCGTAGGGGGACATGTACAAAAGGTACGTGTCCCCGGTGTCCCGGCAGCGAACCGCAACCGTTTGGCCCTCCGGGAGGGTTCCGATATAATGGATGCATCGCAAACACGGGAGGAACTATGACGACCCACCGCGCCCGCCCCTTCGGCAAGCCCCTCGGGACCCTTCTCGCGGCCTCCGGCCTGCTCGTCGCCCTGGCCGCCGTCCCGCCGGCTTCCCTGTCCCAATACGCCGACCGGACCATGCCCCGCCGCGAGGAGCCCCGCTACCGGCCGGGCATGTTCTTCGACCGGGCCGTCACGCTCGGCGACCTCTGGTATCTCCAGTCGGCCGAGAAGGCCAAGGGCTCCGGCGAGGACATCTCCAAGCCCGGCTTCAAGGTCGAGACCTGGTACCCGGCCGTCGTCCCCTCGACCGTCTTGGGCACCCTGGTCGAGAACAATGTCTACAAGGACATCTTCTTCGGCAAGAATATCCTCGACGTGCCCAAGGAGCCCTTCCAGGCCTCCTGGTGGTACCGCAAGGAGTTCACCGTGCCCCAGGGCCCCGGGCTGACCCGGGCCCGGCTCGAGTTCGACGGCATCAACTACCGGGCCAACATCTGGCTCAACGGCAAGAAGATCGCCGCCGCCGATGACATCTACGGCGCCTTCCGCCGCTTCGTCATCGACATCACGGCCGACGCCAAGTCCCAGGAGAAGAACGTCCTGGCCGTCGAGGTCTTCCCGCCCAAGCCGGGCGAGCCGACCGTCGGCTGGGTCGACTGGAACCCGGCCCCGCCCGACAACGCCATGGGCCTGTTCCGCGAGGTCCGCGTCAGGGCCACGGGCGACGTCTCCATCGAGAACCCCTTCGTGGCCGCCAAGCTCGACCTGGCCGCCTTCAAGGAAGCCCGCCTGACCGTTTCGGCCGACCTCGTCAACCACGCCGACGCCGACGTCACGGGCACCCTCGACGGCCGCATCGAGGGCCTGCGCTTCTCCCGCGAAGTGACCCTCCGCCCCAAGGAGACCCGCCGCGTCGAGTTCACGCCCGAGGCGACGCCAGAGCTCGTCGTTCCTTCCCCCCGCGTCTGGTGGACCCACGACCTCGGCAAGCCGGAGCTCTACCTCCTCAACCTGTCCTTCAGCCTGAAGAAGGACAAGAACGCCGCGATGGACGCCCCGCCCGAACCGGCCGGCGACGAAGAAGTAGAGCCCCAAGCCAAGCCCAAGGCCAAAGCCAAGGCCAAGGAAAAGGTCCCGGGCATGCCCCGGACCATCCCCTCCGACGTCCGCTCCGTGCGCTTCGGCATCCGCGAGGTCGCCGATTACCGGACGGCCGACGGCCACCGCGGCTTCACCCTCAACGGCCGCAAGGTCCTCGTCCGCGGCGGCGGCTGGGCCGACGACCTCCTGCTCGACGTCAAGCCCCGCAAGCTTCTGGCCGAGATCCTCTACGCCCGCCAGATGAACCTCAACGCCCTGCGCCTGGAGGGCTTCTGGGGCACGAGCGAGGCCCTCTACGACCTCTGCGACCGCGCCGGGCTCCTGGTCATGGTCGGCTGGAGCTGCCACTGGGAGTGGGAGAACTACCTCGGCCGGCCGGCCGACGAGCCCTACGGCGGCATCACCACGCCCGAGCTCATCGACCTCGTCGCCGAGTCCTGGGAGCACCAGCTCCTCTGGCTCCGTAACCACCCCTCGATCTTCGTCTGGGCCCAGGCCAGCGACATGGTCCCCCACCCCGACCTCGAGCGCCGCTACATCGACATCCACAAGCGCATCGACCCGACCCGGCCGACCCTCGTCTCGACCAAGGACAAGACCAGCACGGTCACCGGCCCGTCGGGGGTCAAGATGCGCGGCCCCTACGACTATGTGCCGCCCGTCTACTGGTACGTCGACACCGAGAACGGCGGCGCCTTCGGCTTCAACACCGAGACCGGCCCCGGCCCCCAGGTCCCGCCGCTCGAGAGCCTGCGCCGCATGATCCCCGAGGACAAGCTCTGGCCCATCAACGACGTCTGGGACTTCCACTGCTGCCGCGGCCTGTTCAAGGACCTCGACCGCTACAACGAGGCCATGGACAAGCGCCTGGGCCCGGCCACCGACCTCGAGGACTACCTCCGCAAGGCCCAGTTCCTCAACTACGAGGGCATGCGGGCCATGTTCGAGGCCTTCGTCGCCAACAAGGCCAAGCAGGCCACCGGCGTCATCCAGTGGATGTACAACTCGGCCTGGCCGAAGCTCTGGTGGCAGCTCTACGACTACTACCTCCAGCCGAACGGCGCCTTCTACGGCGCCCGCAAGGCCGGCGAGCCCGTCCACCTCATCTACGATTACGGCAGCCGGGAGATCGTCGCCGCCAACAACGGCGTGATCCCGGCGCCCAAGCTCAAGGCCACGGTCCGGCTCCTCGACGCCGGGCTCAAGGACGTCGTCTCCAAGACCATCGATTTCGCCCTGCTGGCCGACGAGGTCAAGGTCGTCGACGTCCTCCAGCTCCCGTCCGGCCCCTCCCCCGTCTATTACCTCGACCTGCGCGTCTTCCGGGACAAGGACAAGCTCGTCGACGCCAACTTCTACTGCCTCTCGGCCAAGCCGGAAACGCTCGACGAGGCGGCCACGACCTGGTACGTCACGCCCGTCAAGGACTACGCCGACCTGACGGCCCTGGCCAAGCTGCCGCCGGTAGCCGTCAAGGTCAAGGCCAAGCTCGACAAGGACGGCCCGTCGACCAAGGTCACCGTCGACCTCGAGAACCCGTCCGACTCCCTGGCCCTGATGGTCGAGGTCCGCATCGTCCGCGAGGCCACGGGCGCGCCTGTCCTGCCCATCTTCCTCGACGACAACTACGTCACCCTGCTCCCGAAGGAGACACGCCGGATCTCCGGGCTCTTCTCCAACGAGGATCTGCTCGGCGAGGTCGCGGCGGTCAAGGTCCGGGGCTGGAACGTGACCCAAGCGGCCAAATGAGGTTCCCGGCCGGGCCTCGGGGGGGAGCGCCGCGGGCGGCGCTCCTCGCCCTGATCGGGGCCGCCCTGGCCTGCAAGAGCGGTCCGGCGCCCGCGGCCGGCCCCGGCGCCGGCCCGGCGACGGACCGGGGGGCCATCGTCCGCGGCGACACCTCGGCCCGGCGGCTGGCCCTCGTCTTCACGGGCGGCTCGTTCGCCGACGGCGGCGAGCACATCCGCGGCGTCCTCCGGGACGAAGGCGTCAAGGCCGGGTTCTTCTTCACCGGCGATTTCTACCGGACGCCGGAGTTCGCGGGCCTCATCCGGGGCCTGGCCTCCGACGGCCATTACCTCGGCCCCCATTCCGACCGACACCTGCTCTACTGCGACTGGGACGACCGCTCGAAGACGCTGGTCGGGCACGACGAGTTCCGGTCCGACCTCGAGGCCAACTTCGCCGAGATGGCCCGCTTCGGCGTCGCCCGAGAGCCGGGGCACCTCTTCATCCCGCCCTACGAGTGGTACAACGACGACATTGCCGCCTGGACGCGCGAAATGGGCCTGACCCTCTTTAACTTCACCCCGGGGACATCGTCGAACGCCGACTACACGACCCCGGCCATGCCGGCCTACCTGGATTCGCGGACGATCTACGACCGCATCCTGGCCTACGAGAAGACCGACCCCCACGGCCTCAACGGCTTCCTCCTGCTCGTCCACATCGGGGCCGATCCCGAGCGCACGGACAAGTTCTACCTGCTCCTCGGGGACCTCGTCCGCGAGCTCAAATCGCGCGGGTATGCCTTCGTGCGTGTTGACGCCCTCGTCAGATCGCCGGCCAAATAGTACATCGTCTCGCTTGCTCCCCGATCCGGGTCGTCCTCTCGAGTCGGTGAGGGGAGCATCCTCGCAGGTCCCTGTTGCTGGAAGGGGGGGCCCGCGGAGCGGGGGGGAACCGTGCGAACTGGTTCCCAGGGGGGCCGGGGAGCCAGAGGATGTCCCCGAACCGGAAACGAGAGACGGACGGCCCGGGATGTTGAGACGATCTTACTTTTTGCGCAGCGACTCGACGAGGGCCTTGATCTTTTCCTGGTTCGGGGCGATCTCGAGCGACTTCGTCCAGGCCTTGAGGGCCTCTTCCGTGTTCCCGAGCCGCATGTGGCACGAGCCGAGCCAATTGAGGATGTCGACGTTGGCGCCGAAGCGGAGGAGATAGGCCGTGTAGTGCTTGGCGGCCTCGGCGTCCTCGTCGAGGGCTTGGCAGGCCATGCCCAGGAGGGCCAGGGCCTCGGCCGGGACGTCTTCCCGCCCCGCGAGCGGGGCCAGGACGTCCTTGGCCTGCTGGAAATCCTTCGACCGGAACAGGGCCTGGGCGTAGGCCACGGCGGCGTCGGCCCGCTCCGGGGCCCGGGCATGGGCCTCGGCCAGCTTCGGCAGGGCGGCGGCCACGTCGCCCTTGTTGGCCAACTGCAGCCCCGCGTCGAGGAGTTCGTCGGCGCCCCCGCCGGCGGCGGCGATCTTGGCCATGACCAGGGGCCGCGGCACCGAAGGCGCCAGAGAGACCTCGAAGTTCGACTTGACCGCGGCCAGGGCCCGGCCCTGCCCGTCGACGAGGCTCACGCGGGCCTGGTAGTAGCCGGACGGGAATGAAGCCAGGGACTGGACGTCGACGAGGCCCGTTGCGGGGACGTCGGCCAGCCGCACGGTGCGCGCCACGACCTCCTCGTCGTCGCGGAAGAAGGCCAGCCGCAGCGTGCCGGCGTCGCGCAACGGCGGGGTCAGGCCGTGAGGCTGGACGAACAGGACCAGCGAGTCCTTGGTGCCGAAGGTCTTCCGCGTCTGGGCCAGGAGTTGCGTGTCGCCGACCTTGAACGGCACCCGCTCCCGCGAGCCCGGCGCGCCCTTCTCCGTCCCGTAGGCCAGAAGGAGCGGCCCCAGGCCGGGCGGACCGGCCGGGTCGGGGACGACCAGCGTCCGCCCCGCCCCCGTGAACTCCTTGGAGGCGGTGTTCTTGAGCAGGACGTCGAACTGGTAGCTGCCCGGCACGAGCGGAAAGGCGTCCTGGACGGAAAGCGAAGTGGCCCGGACCGCCTCCAGCTCGTCGGCGGTCAGCGTGAAGGGGAAGTCCTTGTCGAACTGGAAGACGGTCTTGCCGGAGGCGTCGGAGACCCGGCCCGTCAGCTGGAAGCGGATCTCGTACTTGCCGCCGGCCTCTTCGGCCGAGATGCGGCCCGGTTCGATGGTGTAGTGGACGAGGCTCGTCCCGGAGGCGTTGCGGATGACCTGGGCTTCGACCTCGCTCGGGACGTAATTGGCCGTGTAGTCGACGTCGATGAAGTCCTTGTACTTGAGGATGGCCTCGGCGTAGTCGGACTCGACCTTCTTCTGGGGCGCGGCGGCGATCGTGGCCATCAGGCGGTTGGAGGCCAGCGATTCGTAGCCCGGCTGGACCTGCTCGCCCGGGATGAGGCTCAGGACCTGGGGGGCCAGGTTCGGCTCGAGGTCCTTGAGCTCCTTGTAGGCGGCCTGGTCGTTGGTCATCGCGGCCGACGTCCGGGAGACGTCGCGGTAGCCGCCCATGGAGCCGGCCACCAGGGCCCGGGGGCCGTGCTCGGTCGGCGAATAGAGGATGTAGTCCCCGCCGCCGTCCCTCTTGAAGAAGATGACGTTGAAGGCCGTCGGCAGCCCGAGGTCGGGGTCGCCCAGATAGAACCAGATCTCGGTCGGGTGGACGCCGTTGACGTTGCTGTATTGCTCGATGTTCTTCGGCGCGCCGAGGAGGATGTAGATCCGGCCCCGGTCGGTCTTCCAGCCGGGCAGCGGCGTCGAGCGGCCGTAATAGGAATTGGCGTAGGCGAACCGCCTCTGGTGCTCTTCCTGGAACTCGTTCCGCGGCGTCCCGGGAGTGGGGTCGCGCTGCTTCCAGAAGGCGTCGACGAAGATGTCCCGCTCCCGGTCGGTCCTGAGCTGCAGGAAGACGGCCTTCTCCCTCGCGGTGATGAGGTAGACGACCTCCTCGTCGAGCCACTTCTTGAAGCGCGGCGGCAGGTCCGGCTTGGCCTGGGCGGCGGCCGGCAGGGACAGGGCGACGAGGAGGACGGCGGCGAGCGGGACCCGGTTCATGGGCGACCTCACGGACTCTAATCTAGCGGTTTTTTAGGGCGGCTTCAACTCAATAGGAAAAAGCGGAAAAACGGGGACACGACCATAAGAGAAGAGAAAAAGGGGGACACGATCCCATTTCAGGAGAAATGGGTCATGTCCCCCTTTTCCGGTCATGTCCCCGTTTTCCAAAAAAAAGCCCGCCCCGGCTTGCGCCGGGGCGGGCGAACATCTGCGTGTGAGCGGCTAGAACTGGAACATGAAGCTGAGACGGAACCGCCGGGCGTCGCTGATGCCCGTGATGCGGCCCCACAGACCGGCGTACTCGACGTTGGTGACGTTGGAGCTGTTGAAGATGTTGAAGACGTCGAGGACGAGGTGCAGCGAGCCGTACTTGCGGACGTTGATGGCCTTCTCGGCCCGGAAGTCGAACAGGGCCAGCGAAGGCAGGTAGTACGGTTCCGTGCTGGAGACGATGCGGCCCGTGCCGCCGCCCGGGATGACCGAGCCCTCGGGGAAGCCCCACTGGCTGTGGATGGCGTAGTTCTCTAGCCGCCAGATGGGCCGGCCCGTGTGGAACCGGAAGCGGATCCCCAGGTCGGCGTCGATGCCGGGGACGGTGTAGGACCCGGAGGCCTTGACCTCCCACTTGGGCACGAACGGCAGGACGCCGTCCATGTTGTTGATGGTGTAGTTGACCGTGCCCATCCAGGTATCGTCGGTGATCATCGGGCCCATCATGTTGTCGCTCTGGCGCATGGTGCGCTGGGCCGCGCCGTTGGACCACGAATAGACGACCGAGGCCAGGCCCTGCCACCGGGACGAATAGCGCTTGTTGAAGACCAGCTGGAGGGCCTGATAGGTCCGCTGGGGCTTGATGAGCTCGCCGTCCTCGGTGTAGCTGTAGGCGTGCATGTTCTCGACCCGGTAGTCGCCGTGGTCGTTGATCCAGACGACGTCGTTGCCGTCGATCTTGCCGTCTCCCGTGTAATCCTGCCAGACGATGCTGTAGAGGTCGACGGGGTCGCCGAACTCGGGATCGAACGGGACGCGCTCGTAGACCCACTCCTCGCCCGTGACCTCGTTGATGGGCACGTTGACGAAGATGTTGGCCGAGTGCTTGTAGATGTAGGTGGCGCTCAGGGAGAAGTCCTTGATGATCTCCCGCTCGATGTTGAACGAGAACTGGTCGGTGTACATGTCCTTGACGCCGTCGCCGACGTTCAGGGTCCAGGACCGGTCCTGGGTCCGATTGTCGACATAGAGCGGCGTCTGGCCGTAGATGTGCCGCACGGCGCCCTGCAGCTCGTTGAAGCCGGAGACGCCGGTGCAGTCGATGTAACCGTTGCCGTCGGCGTCCGCGACATCCCAGGGCACCCAGTAGATCTCGTAGTCGAGATTGGTGGCCTGCATATCGGGGCCGAAGCGGCGCAGGAACTCGACGGCCAGGGGCATGTAGTAGCGGCCGTAGTTGGCCCTGAGGACCGTTTTGCCGTCCTTGGTCAGCTGGTAGGTGACGCCCAGGCGCGGCGAGAAGGTCTTGAAGTCGAAGATGTTCCCCGTGCCCGCGCGGGTCCGCACGACGCCGAGGTTCGGGTCGTTGATGTCGCTCGGCTGGGTCAGGTAGTCGTAGACCTTGCCCTCGCCGTACTTGGTCGTCATGCGGTCGAAACGGAAGCCGAGGTTGAAGGTCAGGCGCTTGGTCGGCGACCACTGGTCGTCGACGAACAGGCCCAGGGAGTCGGCCGTGCGGACGGTCAGGAACGGGTTGTCGATGGTCTTGTTGTTGTAGAAGAGCAGACCGTCGTCGAAGCCGATGCCCTCGCCGTAGCTGTACCAGGTCTGGGTCTGCAGGGCCCAGATGGCGTAGCCGAGGCCGGAGTAGTAGCCCCACCAGCCGCCCACGGGATAGGTGAAGTTGGCGTAGTTCTGGAAGTAGCCGCCCATCCAGTTGCCGCGGCCCTTGGTGTACTGGACGCCGAACTTGATGTCGTGCTCGCCGAGGAAGTCCTCGACGTAGGTGGCGACGTCGGCCTGGAGGGTCTGGCGGTTGGACTTCTGGGCCTCGACGTAGGGGAAGGCCCCGTCGATGCCGAAGTTGGGGCCCCATTTCCACCAGTTGATGTAACCGGGGTGGCTGGGCGCGTCGTCCGGAACGAAGGGCCGGTCGTTCGTCCAGAAGCCCAGGTACTTGGCCGTGAAGATGGTCGTGCTCGTGGGCAGCCACTGCCACTGGGCCGAGAGGGTGTTGTTCTTGGACCCGACGCCGTAGGTCATGGTCGTGTCCCAGTTCGGCTGTGTGCCCCAGCTCCAGCCGTCGCCCTTGTTGTTCTCGTAATGGTAGGACACCCAGGCCCGGGTGTTGCGGAGGGGCTCGGCCGAGATCTTGAGGTCGGCGTACCGGCCCGTGTAGTTGTTCAGCAGGGACCAGTTGACCGGCAGGGTGGCGCTGCGGATGTAGTCGAAGGCGCCGTAGAACCAGACCTTGTCCTTGACGATCGGCCCGCCGATCGTGAAGTTGCCCTCCCAGTTCTTCTTGGTCTCGCCGGCCAGGCGGTCGCCGGCCAGGTAGAAGAGCCAATTGTCGGGAGCGGCCAGCGGGACGTTGGGATCGCCGACCGAGGTGATGGGGTAGTTCTCCTTGAAGAAGCCGCCCCGAAGCTCGGTGTAGTAGGCGGCGTTGCCGTGGAACTGGTTGCTGCCCGACCGGGTCAGGACGTCGATGGCCGCGCCCGAGAAGCTGCCGTATTCGGCTTTGGAGCCCAGGGCGACGACGCGGACCTCCTCGACGGCGTTGTAGTTGACCTTGACCAGCGAGCCGAAGGCGGCGCCGCGGGGGTTGGTCGTGTTGACGCCGTTGACGAGGAACACGTTCTCCATGCTCGAGCCGCCGTAGGCGGTCGGGCTGGGCAGCCAGCTGCCGCTGCTGCCGACGTCGAACATGCCCGGCGTGGTCAGGGCCAGGTCGTAGAAGGCGTCGCGGCTGGTCGGCAATTTGGCCAGCAGCTCCTTGTCCAGGCGCGAGTCGACCGCCGATGTCTTGACGTCGACGACCGGGCTGGCGGCCAGGACGGTGATCTGCTCCTCGATGGCGCCCGGCTGCAGGGCCGGGTTGACCTCGAGGGTGCTGCCGGCGCCCAGGACGAGGTTGTCCTGGATCCAGGTCTTGAAACCGGCCAGGCTGACCGTCATGGTCATCTTGCCCGGCGGGACGTTCAGGAAGACGTACGTCCCCTTGCCCGAGGTCACGGTGGCCCGCTTGCCCATGATGGCCGTGCCCGTGAGCTCGACGCCGACGCCGGGGAGCGGCTCGCCTTTGTCGTCCGTGACCGTGCCGGTGACCTTGCCCTCCATGACGGATTGGGCCATTAGCGCGGCACTGCCGACGAAGGCGAGGCCGAGAACAAGAACGAGTGCAGCGGAAAGTGTCCGTCGCATCATGTGTTGGCCTCTCCTCTCTTCCCCGATATGCCCCTTACCCCGCCCCCGCCCGCGGAACCGACGGAGACGACCCTTGTTGCCCCCTATGTCTTTGGCGTCGCTATGGCCCTCCTTGTTGCGGGAGGTCTCTGGAATGGACGATGAGAAAGGCAGGGATGTCGGGAAACGGGACGCGACGGAAATCCGCGCGCATGCTCCATTTCCCTCGTATGTCACATATTTTTTATATTCCGGGCCCCTCTGTCAAGAGCATGACCAGTTCAGAGGAAGCCCTAAATTCCCGGTTCCGACAAGCCCTCTCGAGGCGGGCTTACTTCTTGATCTGTTCCCGGACCAGGGCGATGAGCTCGTCCATGAACTTGACCTTGTCGGGATCGTCGGCGTACCCGGCCTTGGCCTTCTCGAGGTAGGCCAGGGCCTTCTCGAAGGAGGTCTTGTCGATCTCGATCGTCCCGTCGGCCTTATGGACGGCCGCCAGGTTGATGTGGCAGCGCCCGGCCATCTCCAGGAAGGCCGGGTCGTCGGGCCTGAGCTCGAGGGCCTTCTCGAACAGGGCCAGGGCCTCGGCGGGCCGGGAGCCGGCGAACTGGATGAGGCCAGCATTGTAGGCGCTGTCGGGATTGGAGGGGTCGAGCTCCGAGGCCTTGGCGTACGCGGCCAGGGCCGCGTCGGCCTCCCCCTTCTGTTGATAGGCGACGCCGAGCTGGTAGTGGACGGCGGCGAAGACGGGCGTCAGCTCCCGGACCTGCAGGAAGGCCGCGATGGCCTCGTCGTATTGGCCCTTCTTCTGGCGGGCCAGGCCGAGGATGTACAGGGCGTTGGTGTCCTTGGGGTTCTTCGCGAGAATGGGGGCAAGGGCCGCGACGGCCCCGTCGAAATCGCCGCCGCGAACCTTCTCGGCCGCCGCCTTGACCTCTGCCGCGGCCTTCTGCATCTGCTCGGCCTCGGCCAGGACCTCCTGGGAGACCATGATGACCGGGGGGATCTCGACCTTGAGCATCTGGTCCTGGGGGGCCTCGAACTTCCACTCGTCGGTCTTGTCGGCGAAGCCCTCCTTGCGGAAGAGGACCTGGTAGACGCCGTGAGGCAGCCCGACGTACTTGTAGCTCCCGTCCTTTTTCGTCTTCAGGCTCAGGCTCCGGCTGGTGGCCTGGTCGCGCAGGGTGATGGTCACGCCGGCCAGGGGGTTCTTCTTGCTGTCGACGACCGTGCCGGAGATGTTGTATTCGCGGTATTGGGCGGCGGCCGCCAGGGCCAGGCCGGCAATGAGGGCGGCGGCCAGGATGGGCCGCGCGGCGACGCGGGAATGACGGGGGCTCATGGTCTCTCCTTTTGCGCCTTGAACGCGTTGGCCCGGCGCAGGGCCTCTTCCATTTTAGCCTTTTCCCCGGTCCGGTTGTAGATGTCGGCCAATAGGAATTGGCCCATGGCCTTGAGCTCGGGCGTTTCTGCCAGAGCCAAACCCTTGTCGACCTCGGCCTTGACCTCGTCGAGGGGCACGTCCTCGTAGAGCAGGCCGCGGGCCAGGAAGAGATGGCCCTCGGCCAGCTTCGGGGTCAGCTTGACGACCTCGCGCATCTCGGCCAGCGAGCCGGCCCGGTCGCCGAGCTTGAACAGGACCTTGCCGAGGTTGAAACGGGCTTTGAACTCGCCGGGGTAGTTCGCGACCTCTTGGGCGTAGGCGGCCCGGGCGTCCTCGAGGCGGCCCTGCTCCTCTTGGAGCAGGCCCAGATTGAAATGGGCCAGCGGCCACTTCGGGGAGGCCGCCAGGACCTCGCGCAGGACGGGCTCGGCCCGCTCGTACTGCTCGAGCCCGATGAGGCAGGCGGCCAGGTTGAAGCGGGTCCGGTCGACCTTGGGCTGCAGGTCGAGGGCCCGTTCGACGTAGGGCAGGGCCTGGCCGAAGTCGAGCCGGCCCATATAGACCTCTCCGATGAGCAGCAGGGCCTGGGTGTTCTTCTCGTCGACGTTGAGGGCCTGCTTGGAGAGGGCGATGACGTCGTCGTCGCGGCCCTCGTCGATGAGGATGTTGGCCAGGGCGATGAGGCCCTGGACGTTCTCCGGGTCGGACTTGAGCAGGAGGTCGAGCTGGACCTTGGCCTCCGCCTTCCGGCCGGTCTCCTTGTAGCAGGTCGCCAGGACGAGCAGGGCCTGGGGGATCCCCGGCTCCTCGGCCAGGGCGGCCTCGAGCAGGGGCATGGCTTGGTCGTACTTCTCCTCGGTGACGAGCTCGCCGGCCGTGGTGACCTTCTGGAAGACGGTGAACTTGTCCTTGGGGTCGGCCGGCGGGGCCGTCCCCGCGGCGGCCTTGCGAGCGGCGACGGGCGTCCCGACGTAGCCGAGCGCGGACAGCCGCTCCATGGTGTCCTTGTCGAGGTTGGCCGCCTGGGGGGTGGGGGCGCCCTTCTCGGTCCGGGCGACGAGGGCCTCGAGCTCGGCCTTGAGGTCTTGGGCCAATCCGGGCTCGTCCTCCAGCCGGTTCACGGTCTCGCCGGGGTCGGCCGCGAGGTCGAAGAGCTCGGCCCGCGGCGCGTCGATGTATTTCCAGCGGGCCGTGCGCAGGACCCGCAGCGGGCTCCAGCCGAACTGGATGCTCGGGGCCATCGACTCGGCGTAAGCCGCGACCTCGGGGCCCGCGCCCGGCTTGAGCATGGGCCGGACGAGCGACCGGCCCTGGGTCTCCCCCGCCCCGGCCAGCCCGGCCAGCTCGAGCACGGTCGGGAAGACGTCGGCCGTCGAGACCTGGGTGGCGACGCGGCGGCCGCCGCCGAGGCCGTCGAGAGGGGCCACGACGACGAAAGGCACGTGGACGGCGTAGTCGTAGACGAAATAGCCGTGGGCGCTCTCGCCGTGGCTGCCCAGGCCCTCGCCGTGGTCGCCGACGAGGACGACGACGGTCGAGCGGTCGAGGCCGGTCCGCTCGAGCCAGGCGGCCAGGCGCCCGATCTGCTCGTCCATGAAGGCGACCTCGCCGGCGTAGAGCCCGGCCAGGCCCCGCCCGCCGTACTCGGAGCGGTAGGGCTCGGGCGGCTCGTAGGGGGTGTGGGGATCGTAGAGGTGGATCCAGGAGAAGAACGGCCCGTCCTTGGCCCCGTCGAGCCATTCCAGGGCCGTGTCCATGACGACGTTGGCCGGTCGCTGGATGGCGCCGAGATCGATGTGCTTGCGCCGGCCGGCGTCGAGTTGGTCGTCGTATTTCTCGAAGCCCTGCTTGAGCCCCCAGCGGCCGTCGACGACGAAGGCGGCGATGAAGGCGCCGCAGCGGTAGCCGGCCCCGGCGAAGACCTCGGCCAGCGTGGTCTGTTCCTCGCTCAGGGCGGTGTTGCCGTTGACCCGGACGCCGTGGAAGGTCGGGTACATGCCGGTCAGGATGGTGCAGTGGGCCGGCAGGGTCAGGGGCGCCGCCGTGGCCGCCTGCTCGAACAGGACGCCCCTGGCGGCCAGCGCGTCGAGGTGCGGCGTGCGAACGGCCGTCGCGCCGTAGGAGGACAGGTGGTCGGCCCGGGTCGTGTCGAGGGTGACCAGGATGACGTTGGGCTTGGCCACGCCCCGGCGCGACCAGAGCTTGCCGACCTTGGCCGCCGGCGCGCCGCCGGGCCCGAGGAGGATCCAGGCCGCGGCGCCCGCCGCGACGAGCAGGGCCGCGGCCGCCAGGGCCCGGACAGGGAGGCGTTTTTTCGCGTTCATTCGACCGGAGCCAAGATAGCCGTTCAGGACCTCTTTTTCAACAGCGCCTCGTAGAGGGCCCAGACCGCGCCCGGCCGCATATACTTCATGGCCCGGAAGAGCGTGTCGCCGTACTTGGCGCCGGCGTCGTTCCAACGCGTCTCCGCGGGATCGAGGTAGGCCTCGGGCGTCTTGAAGAAATAACCCTGGCCGCCCGGGCTCCAGACGGCGTGGTAGAGGCCGTAGGCCGTGTGCAGGGCTTCGTCGACGAGGCCCTCGAGGGCCAGGTGGGCGGCGAAGGCGTAGGCCGTGCCGACCCAGACCTCGTCGCCCTGCTGGAGACGGAGCTGGGAGCCGTCGGCCTTGCGGCCGTTGACCGCGCCCAGGACCCCCCGTCCGAAGCCGAGGACGTTCTTGGCGTAGATCGTCCGCAGGGCCCGGCCGATGTCGGCGGGCGGGGCGATGGCCGCGGCGTCGGCGGCCTCGATGCCGAGCATCCGGGCGTACCAGACGCCGAAGAGCTGGTCGGTCATGACGTCGTCGGTGTGGGCGTCGATGTGGAAGTAGCCCGCCTCGGCGTCCCAGAGCCGGCGCAGGGAGGCCCGGCCGGCCTCGAACCACTGCTTGTAGCGGGCCACGGCGTCCGCGACGTCGACGGCGCCCGTGCGGGCCAGGCCGCGGAACTCCAGGGTCTCCCCCATCCGGATGGCGGCCTTGAGCCCGGCCAGCCAGAGCAGGCCGACGTAGGCGCTCTGGCCCTGCATCCGCCACGTGTCGTAGGTCTGGTCGGGGATGCCCTCGTTGAGCGGGATGTGGCTGACCTTGTCGCCGAAGCGGCGCTCCAGGGTGTCGAGGGCCAAGACCGAGGCCTCGAACATCTTCATCAGGAAGCCCATGTCGAGGCCGCCCTCGGCCAGGAAGTCGCGGTAGGCCCGCAGCGGGAACTTGGGATTGAGGTCCTTCCAGACATTGCCGTTCTGCCAGTCGAAGCCGTTGAGGATCGTCCACGGCCGCTTGCGCGGCGAGCCCAGGTCGTGGGGCACCATGCCCGGGACCTTGATCGTGTTCCAGTAGTAGTCGAGCTTGTCGGGCGGGACCTCGTTGGGGAAGGTCACGGCGTATTGGTAGGCCCGGAAGGACGGGTCCTCGAGCGGCACGGTCCGGGCGATGAACTCCATGTTGCGCTTCTCGAGCTCGGGCCAGAGCTTGAGGACGTGCCAGCAGTAGGTGTCGACGTCGGTCGTGCCGTACATGAGGTAGTCGGCGCTCTCGAGGTAGGTGTGGAGGTCGGTCGTGGCGTCCCAGATGCTCGTCTCGGCCAGGACGTAGAGCTCGTTGAGCAGGGCCTGCTTGAACCAGTCCGGGAGCTTGGGGTCGGTCAGGATGGGGCGCTGCCAGGCGTCGACGGCCCGCTCCCACTCCCCGGCCCGCTCCAGGGACTCGGCGGCGATGCGGAAGGCGTTCGTGCCCTCGGCGCCGTAGAAGGCCGTGTATTTCCGTTTCTGCTTGGCCCCGGCCTCGAATTCGTAATAGGGGAAGTCCCAGGCCACGGCGAAAGGCACCTCGAGGCGCTCGCCGGGTTTGAGGGTGAAGGACACGGCCAGGGCCGCGGCGGTCCGGGCGCCGGGCGCGGCCGGGGCCGGCGGCTTCGTGGCGTCGAGCGTGCCGTCGGCGGCGAAGCGCGTCCAGACGTCGGCGCCGTCGCCCTTGGGGTCGAAGACGGGCTGGACGTGGATCCGGGTCCGCGAGGGGACGTCCATGACGGCGATGGCCATCGTGCCGCTCATGGCGTTGCCGGTGCGGACGTCCTGGCCGTCCTTGCGGAAGAGGACGCCCTTGGCCCGGCCGCGCTCGGCCGGCTCGTTGACGTTGCCGGCGCTGCGGCGGTCCCAGACGAAGGAGGCCTGAGGGGCTTGGCCGGCGGCGGCGCGGGCCCGGGCCGGCTCCCAGCCGACCATGTTCTCCCAGGTCAGGAGGAGGCTGACCTCGACCGGCTGCTTCGTCGGATTGACGGCGATCCACCGGTAGACGGCCGCCGGATAGCTCGTCTCCTTGTAGTTGCCGGCGATGACCGGCGAGAACTGGACGACGGCCAGGTCGACCGGCAGGGCCGGGTCCTCCTCGTAGGAGAAGCCCGACTTGGGGTAGAGGGCGTAGTAGTCGCCACGGCCCGTCGGGTAGTTCCAGGCCCAACGGGACAGGCCCGCGCCTTCGGGCGGGGCGGTCGTGGAGAGGGTGCGGACGACGGTCCGGCCGGCCGACCGGGCGAAGACGTGGAACTGGTCGGCCCAGACCGTGTCCTCGACCATCCAGCCGGGCTTGAGGAACCAGGTCGAGAAATTGCCGTTCATGAGCCGCTCGAAGCCGCCGGCGCCGATGCCTCCGACGGGGCAGGCGCTGCCCTCGGGCCGGGCCTCGATGTCGCCGGGGGCGACGGTCCGGCCGTACGTCGTGAGCACGGTCCCGATAGGCCGGTCGAAAGCGGCCGGCGGGAACCCGGCCAGGTTGGCGGACGAATGGTTGAGCGCGGCCAGGGCGGCCTGGACGATGTCTTTGGTCGTCCGGGCGCCCTTGGCCCGGGCCGCGGCGACGAGGGCGTCGAAGCGGCCGGCGATCTCCCGGCCGGCGTCGTCGGTGACGGCCTTCTCGGCGAGAAGGGGCGCGTAGCGGCGGACGAGCTCGGCCTTGGCGGCGTCGGCGGCGGCGTCGGCGCCCGACGCGGGGGCCGGGACGAGGGCCAGGCCGAGAGAGAGGATGAGAACGGACGGGACCGTCCGGGCGAGAAGTCCGCGCATGTCGATCTCCTTGTCTAGAGTGCCTTACGGGTCCGCCGCGCGACGAGGAGCGTCAGGACGACGATCATCGCGCAGTTGACGACCGGGATGAGCAGGCCCCGGCGCAGGCCGGCGGACTCGGCGATGCGGCCGGCCAGCCACGGGGCCAGCATGCCGCCGGCGAGGCCGACGGCGATGACGACGCTGAAGGCCGTGCCCGTGAGGGCGGCGAAACGGCCGCCAACGACGGCCAGGGTCGTCGGGTAGATGGCGGCGAAGCCGAGGCCGATGAGGATGGCGCCGGCGGCGGCAGACACGCCGGACGGGGCGAAGGCCATGAGGACGGCGGCCGCGAGGGCCAGGACGGCGCTGGCGAGAATGAGCCGTTCGTTGCCGAGGCGGCGGACGAGGCGGCTCGAAACGAGACGGCCGGCCATGACGGCCGCCCAATACCCGGCCAGGACGAGGGCCGCCGCGGCCGGGGCGAAGCCGAAGGTCCGCTCGAGGTAGGTCGAGATCCAGCCGCCGACGGTGAACTCGTTGCCCGACTGGAAAAAGAGGATGAAAGCCGTCAGCCACAGGAGCGGCTCGCGGGCGATAGCGGCCGCCTCCTTGATCGGGAAGCCCTGGGCCTGCTTGGCCTTGGGGAAGCGCAGGACGGCGTAGACGACGGCTGGGACGAGGCCAAGGGCGGCGGCCAGGCCGAGGATGAGTCCGAGACCCAGCGTCTCGCGCAGTGTGCCGATGAGGAACGGGACGGTCAAGGCCCCGAAACCGAAGAAGATGCCCAGGACGTTGAGGGCCGCGCCCCGCCTCTCCCCCTCGTGGAGGTCGCTCGTCAGGGCGTTGGTGCCGCCGTTGAGACCGCCGCCGCCCAGGCCGAGGACGACGGCCGCGGCCAGGACGGCGCCGTAGCCGGTCGCCCGCGCGAGCAGCAGGAAGGCGCCCGCGACGAGGAAGGCCGAGACGGCCAGGACGGCCTTGAAGCCGAAGCGGTCGACGAGCGGCCCGAAGAAGACCGTCGTCGCCAGCATGGCGAAGTTCATCGTCAGGAACAGGTTGCCGGCCGCGCCGGCTCCGAAACCGATACGCTCGAAGAGCGAAGGCAGGATGGCGCCCAGGATGGCCATGACGATGCCGAAGACGAAGATGCCGGCCCAGGCTGAGGCCTGGAGCCGGGCGGCGGAGGCCGGCGCGGGGCGGGCGGGCGCGTCCACGGTCAGCGCCCCTTGGCGGCCTTCTTGGCCGGGCGCCGCGGCCGTGTGGCCTTCTCGCCCTTATAGGCCCGGGCGTAATAGAACTCGGTGAAGGCCCGGTAGACCTCGGCCATGTGGCCGGGCGGGACGCCGGGGACGTTGGGCGAGACGAAGGTCGGCGGCACTTGGCCGGTCTTGGCCAGGACGGCGGCCGTCTCGGCCACGAGCGACATGGCGATGGTCACGGCGGCCACGGTCGAGCCTGCGGCCACCGGTTCGGTCTGGCCGACGTCGACCAGGGCGTCCTCGGGCGGGACGTGGTTGTCGATGGCCACGTCGGCGATCTCCGAGAGGACCCGGCCCGAGCTGTGGGAGCGCTTGCCGATCCGGGCGTTGGCGTGGGAGGAGACCGTGACGACCTTCAGGCCGCGGGCCTTGGCTTCCAGGGCCACGTCGATGGGCGCGGCGTTCAGGCCGCCGTGGGAGAAGACCAGCATGACATCGCGCGGCTCGAGCGGGTAGCTCTGCAGGAAGACCTTGGCGTAGCCCTCCTGGCGCTCGATCCAGAGCAGCTCGCGGGCCCCGCCGGGGCCGATGACGTTGGACCACATCAGGCGCGGGTCGTAGAGCGGGAAGAAGCCGACGAACCCGCCGTAGCGCGGGAAGATGTCCATGACCGGGATGACCGAGTGGCCGCTCCCGAACATGTAGACGCGGCCCTTCTTGCGGATGGCGGCGGCCATGAGCTTGCCGGCGGCCTTGATGGCGGCCATCTCGCGGGACTGGATCTCGGCCAGGATCCACTGGATGATGCCGAGGTAGTTCTGTGCGGACATGTGTCACTCCTTGTCGAGCGCGTTCCAGGCCAGGCGGCCGCAGCCGTAGAGCCCGGCGTCCTCGCCGAGCCGCGAGAGCTCGATGCGGACCGCCCGGGCGGCCAGCGGCTGGGCCCAGCGGGCGGCCTCGCGGCGGACGGGGTCGAGGAAGAGGTCGGCGGCGCGGAACAGGCCCCCGCCGAGGACCACGACATCGGGATTGAGCAGGCTGATGATGTTGGCGATGCCCATGCCCAGGTAGAGGGCGACCTTGTCGCCGATCTCCCGGGCCAGGGCGTCGCCGCGGCGGGCGGCCTCGGCCACGGTCTCGGCCGTGACGTCCTCGATGCGGCCGCCGGCCAGGTCGGACAGGATCGAGGGCCGGCCCCGCTCGAGCTCCCGGCGGGCCTTGCGGCCCACGGAATTCCCCGAGGCCTCGGCCTCGAAGCAGCCCATCTCGGCGTACTCCGGCTCGAAGTCCGGGTCGAGGGCGAACCAGCCGACCGCGCCGGCGATATCCTCGCGGCCGTGGAGGAGGCGACCGCCCGAGATGATGCCGGCCCCGATGCCGGTGCCGACGGCCAGGAAGACGGCGTCCGAGGCGCCGGCCGCGGCGCCGCGCCAAGCCTCGCCGGCGACGTAGGCGGAGCGGTCGGATTCGAGCACGAGGGAAATAGCGGGGACATGTACCGAAGGTACGTGTCCCCTTATCTTTTCCAAAAGCGGGTACTGGTCCCAGCCGGGGATGTTCGGCGCCCAGACCCGGCCGGTCGCCGAATAGGCGATGCCCGGCACGCACAGGCCCACGGCGGCCAGCCGGCCGCCGGCCTCGCGAGCGGCCGCGGCCAGGGCTTCGACGCGCCCGGCGACTTGGGCGGCCGCGGCGTCCCCGCCGGCCCGGTCGAGGAGCGTCTTGTCGCGGGCCGAGATGTCCCCGTCCGCGGTGAACAGCGCCGAGGCGATCTTCGTCCCCCCGACATCCACCGCCCCGCAGAAAACGGGGACGTTTCTATTTATTTCTTTCATGTTGATCGCCTGCTGACCGCAGGTGGACGACCCAGGCTTCGTTGGGCTGGAGGGTCTTGCCGACGGCCGTCCGGCCGGCGGCGGCGGCCGCGGCGACCGCCTCGCCCGTCTCCAGGTCCTTGGCCGTGACCCGGCCCGGACCGTCCATGGCCACAGCGAACGTCGCCGCCACGGCCTTCTCTCCCCGGTTGAAGCCGAAGAGCAGGACATAGCCGTCGCCGCGGAGCAGGCGGCCTTCGACGAGCGCGTCGGCCGCTTCGGCCGTGACCTTGACCGCCGGCTCGATCTTCAACCATTCGGCCAATCCGGCGAAGAACTTGCCGTTGTTGGGGTTCTTGAAATGATGGTAGGCCGAACCGAAGAAGGAGCCGGCGATGACGGCCCGGCCCTTGCCAAAGGGCGCGGCCACGACGGCCGGCCGCCCGTCCGCGAACGCGGCCACGACCCGGCTGGCCTTGCCGAAGACTTCGAAGGCCTCCTCGAAGAACAGGCTGTCGAGGGTGTCGCCCGGCTCGAGCAGCGGGAAGGCCTCGTCGGCGGCGCCGACCGTGACCACCCCGGTCTTGGCGAGCGGCGTCAGCTCGGTCTCCCGGCAGCCGAAGACCTCGGCGAGTCCCCCGCCGGGGACGACCGGGCTCGAGGCGCCCTTCTCGTCGACCCAGCCGCAGCGGGCCTCCGTCACCAGAGTGCCGCCGCCGCGGACGTACTCGACCAGGGCGGCGACGTGGGGCTGGGACATCATGACCGGGTACGGGGCGATGAGGAGCTTGTAGCCGGCCGCCCGCGGCGTGTCCAGGTCGCGGACGTGCAGGAAGTCGACCGGGATGTTGCGCTCGAAGAAGGCCCGGTGGACGCCCTGGAGCGACTCGCTGAGGTTGTTGACCCCGACCGTCTGGCCCTCGCCGGTGAAGGCCTGCTGGCCGCCGACCATGTGCGAGAGGGGGTTGTAGAGGATGGCGATCTCGGCCTTGGCGGGCAACGCTTTGAGGAAGAGGTCCTGGTGCGACGTGATGACGCGGGCGATTCGGCCTCCCGCCTCGGCCCGCTCGGTGACCTTGCCGTCGAGCTCGACCAGGCCGTAGCCGCCGGCCTCGTAGCCCGTGCTCATCGGGTAATAGGCGTAGATGTTGACGGCCCGCGCCCCGTAGGCGACCGTGCTCCACATCCAGTCGCGCGTGTCCGTGCCGACGACGGGGTAGCTCATCTTCATGCCGAAGACGCCGTAGCCGGCCTGGAGCTCGCCGATGTAGAAGCCGCCGTTGCCGATCCCCATCGACCGGACGAAATCCAGCCCCGAGGAGCGGTAGAACGGCGACCAGGGCTTGATGGTCCAGGCGTGCTTGGGGTAGATGGAGGCGCCGTAGAATTCGACGCTGTCGGACATCTTGCGGTCGTCCGGCGTCCCCGACCAGTCGGGCCGGGTGAAAATGCCGGGCCCGGCCGAATGGCTGGTGACGACCGAATCGGGCAGGACCGACTTGACGGCCGCGGCCTTGAGGGCCAGGTCCTCGGCCAGCTTGTCGGAGATGAACTCCTTCCAGTCGATGTAATCGGTGAAGGTCAGGATGGTGCCGAAGCGCGGCGGCTCGACCTCGTCCCAGGTCCGCAGCGTCCGGTACCAGGCCTTGTTGAGGGCCTCGACCGTGCCGTACTTCTTCCGGAGCCAGTCCCGGAAACGGGCCTGGGTCGAGGGGCAATAGCAGAACTGGACCGACTTGAGATCGCCGACGTAGTAGACCTCGGCCCAGTTGATGATGTGGGGCTCGCTCCACAGGTCCCAGCCGTAGAAGGCCGGCTTGCCCTTGAGGGCCCGGGCCGCAGCCTTGAAGAAATCGAGGATCTTTTCCTGCACCCCGGCGTGGTCGAAGCAGAAGCCGGGCGAGGCCTGGGACTCGACGACGACGCCGTTGGACGAGACGAACTTGGAGTCGGGATGGCGGGCCTCGACCCAGTCGGGGGCCGAGTCGATGTAGACCTGGACGATGATCCGCAGGCCGGCCTCGCCGGCCAGGTCGGTCAGGAGCTCGAGGGCCGAGAAATCGTACCGCCCCTCGGCCTTCTCGCAGGCCGTCCACTCGATCCAGGTCCGGACGGTGTTGAAGCCCAGCCGCTTGATCTGCGCGATGTCCTTCTTCCAGGCCTCGCGGGAGGCCGGGGTGACGGTCTCGAGCATGGGCGCCCGGGCCTTGCCGCCGGCGTACCAGACCGAGACCGGGAAGAAGCCGCGGGTCTTGTCGGCCGGGGCGGCGGCCGCCGCGGCCGCCAGCAGGAGCAGGCCGACCGCGGCCCGCGCGGCCCGGGCCGCGAAGGACCGTTCCGTCGTCGCGTTCGTCATGTCCGCACCTTTCAAAGAGCCGAAGGGATGCCGGCGTCAGTCGACGCCGAAGGACCGGCCGATGACCTCGAGGAGCTCGGAGTGCCCGGACCGCCGGTCCCCGCCGAGCTCCCAGATGATGACCCCCGCGGAGCCTTTATCCTTGACGTACTGGCACTTGAGGCCGACCGAGCTCGGGTCGTCGTAGCCGATGATCATGGTCCCGTCCGTCCGCCGCAGATAAGGCACGCGGGCCTGGCCGTCCCAGGTCCGCGGCCAGTCGCCCGCCGGCAGGGCGGCGATGTCCCGGTAGGACCGGCCGGCGCTCGCCGTGAAGGGCAGGCCCAGGCCGCCGCAGTCGAACGACCGGCCGAAGAAAGGCACGCCGACGAGGAGCTTGCCGAGGGGGACCTGGCGGGAGCGGGCGTAGAGGAAGGTCTCGTCGAGCGAACCGCAGCCGTCGTCGCCCCAGGCGTAGAGCGGGGCGTTGTGGCCGGAGTGGTCCGACCATTCGCCGTGATAGTCGTAGGTCATGAAGCCGATGAGGTCGAAGGCGCCGGCCAGGCGCTCGAAGTCGATCCAGCGGCCGTAGTAGTTGTTCGACGGGGCGGCCATGGTCACGAGGAGCGGCGGCGTCCGGGCGTGGAAGGCGGCGGCCAGGGCCTCGATGAACAGGGTGAACTGGGCTTTCTCCGCGTCGCCCGTGACGAACTCCCAGTCGATGTCCACGCCGTCGTAGGCGTTGGCCTCGCAGAAGGCGAGGAGTTGGCCGACGAACCGGTCGCGGTTGGCGGGCGTCGCGCTCATGCCCGGGAAGCCGGCGCAGTTGCCCCAACCGCCCAGGCTGAGGACCATCTTGACCCCGGCGGCGCGCGCGGCCGCGTTGAGGTCGGGATAGAGGAGCCCGTCCGGGACGACCAGGTTGCCCGAAGCGTCGGGCCAGGCGAAAGCATGGGCGATGTGGGTCAGGTACCGGTACTCGATGCCGGTGTGGTCGAGCGTCGCCCGGTTCGAGGTTCGGTAGTAGCCCATGACGACCCGGTCGGGCCGCGACGGCTCTTCGGGCACTTGGGCGACCTGGCAGGCGCCGGCAAGGAGAAGGAGGAAAAGGGCGGCCGGAACGATGCCGAGGACGGGAGTCCGCATGCTTCCTCCAGTCCCTATTTTTATCTTATCGGGGCCGGTTTTTCAATGCCGCGACGGACCTCAGGACGGCCTTTTTTCCGGGCGAACCGGCCAGGGCGGCCCAGGACCACAGGACGACGCCCCGGGAAGGCGGACGGAGGGCTTGATCCAGGGCGGCCCGGAACTCGGCGGGCGGCAGGTCCTCGTCCACGTAGGCCCGGTCGACCTGGATGCTGGGCAGGACGGGCACGCCCCCGGCGAGGTCGGCGGCGTCGGCGACGACGTCGTGCACCCAGGCCGGCGTCCGGCGGACCATGTGGTGGTAGGTCATCGGCGAGACCAGGTCGACCAGGGGGGCGAGCCGGGCCAGGTCCTGGCCGGCCACGGACCGGACGGCGCCGCCGAAGTCGTCTCGCCGCCAGGGCACGGCGTGGAGGTTGATCTTGACCGACGGCCGGGCTTCGCGGGCGGCCCGGACGAAGCGCGAGACGACGCCGGCGATGCGGTCGCACTTCCAGTCCGCCCAATCCGCGGCGTGGGTGGAAAGGACCCAGGCGGCCTTCTCGGCCGTGGTCGTGAGATCCGCGGGGATCGCGACGCCCGCCGTCCTCTCGAACGAGGCCAGGCAGTCCGGGCAGAAGCAGGTCTGGGGCAGGGACTCGGGGGTCCGGTCCGGGGCGACCTTCTCCCAGAACACGAAGTAGCGGATGAAATCGAGGCTGACGTATTCGGGATCGCCCGCGGCGACGACGCTCCGCAGGTGCGCGGCCCGCTCGGCCAGGACGCCCTCCCCTTTCGTCGGGCAGAAGAACTCGACCCATTCGTCGTGGGCCGGGGCGCCCGAGGCCGTGACGGCCGCGAGGCCGGGGTCCTCCTTGACGGCCTCGGGGGACTGGAAGACAGGGTAGATGAGGAAGAGCGTCAGGCCGCCGGCCCGGGCCCGGGCCCGGAAGTCCGGGTCCGCGAGCAGAGTCTCCGAGACGAAGGCCGTGTTGATGCCGAGGTCCCTCCACTCCCGGAACAGGCCGTCGTGGGGCGGCGCCGCCTCGTAGATCTTGACCCCGACGACGGGACCGGCCGCGCCGCGGCGGCAGGCCGCGAGCGGGCCGAGGCTGAACGCGAGGACGGCCAGCGCGGCGGCCGCGGACAGGGCTTTCGTCGTCGCTCTCACGGGGCCTCCTTCGAAGAAGAGGATCAGGTCATTTCCGGCAGGCAGAACGAGACCGAGCGGCGCTCGCCGCAGGCGGCGCAGCGGAACGAGGCCTCGAGCGTCTCGCACTTGACGCCCTTTTCGGTCCGCAGGGCGGTCTCCCATTTGCCGCCGCACGCGCCGCATGAGGGCGGCATGACCAGCGAGACCCTGGCCTTGCGGGGCCGGGCCCCGGCGCGGCGGACATCGACGGCGCGGACGGCGAGGTCGAGCCCGTGGGATTCGTTGAGCTCGGCCAGATAGGACTTGAAGAAGCGCAGGCCGTCGGCGGACTTCTTGGCCGCCAGGCGCCGGGCCGCCGCCGTGCGCATGTTGGCCGGCAGGACCGACGCGTAGGTCAGCTCCCGGCTCAGGTACTCCATGGCCGCCGCTTCGAGGTTGCGGCCGCGCAGGGTCGACTTGACGAAGAAGTTGGCCACCCCGAGGTAGCCCGATTTCGACAGGAAGTCGGCGTCGTGGACGATGTCGGCCAGGCGGTTGCGGGCCGGGCCGGGGGCGTAGAGCGAGCGCAGGGCCCGGACGACGTGGCCGATGTCGGCCATGCCCAGGCCGGACTCCTCGAGGACGCGGCGGGCCAGGCGCGCGCTCCCCTCCTCCTCGGGCTTGCGGCCGGCATGATAGCGTCCGCCGTCGAACTTGCCGGCGTCGTGGAAGAGGGCCGTGACGGCGGCCAGGTCCGCATTCTCCTTCTCGGTCTTGGCCAGCTTGAAGGCTTGGCCGGTGACGAGGACGGTGTGCTCCCAGAGGAAGCCCGCCTTGCCGTCCTTGCGGCCCGTGAACTTCTTCTCGGCGTCCTCGATGACCTTGCGGACGCGCTCGACGAGCCCCGGCGAAATGGCGGTCAGGGAGCGGTAGAAGTCCTGCTGTTTGAGGAGCATAGGATTTGCTGCCCGCCCATTATGGCCACCCGACGGGGGCAAGTCAAGAGCTCGCCGAAGCGGTTCGGGGGAATCCCTCGCCCTCATGGGAAATGTTTGAAGACGCCGGAACGCGCGGCGGTCTCGGCGCCAAAACAACTCGCTCGCCGTGCGCTACGGCTCGCTCAAACACGTTTTGTCGGTTTCCAGGGAAACTCCCCTCGACCGCCACCCGTTCCGGCTAAACATTTCCAAATCGGGCTCAGCACTCCCCCTCACCGCTTGGTGCTCGCAGCTAAGAAACTGTTCACTCCGTTCTGCCGCGTCCCCATGAGGATCGGAGTAGCACAGACCCTAACCCCGTTGAAAAGCCGGTGACGAGGACATATGATGGGCGGGATGAGAAGGACGGTGAGGAGCGGCGGACGGCCGATGACGGCCCTGGTCCTGGCCGGCGGGCGCGGGCGGCGGATGAAGGCCGACAAGGCCTCGCTCGACGTCGGCGGGCGGACGCTCCTCGAGCACGTTCTGGCCCAGGTCGAACCCCTCTTCGACGAGGTCCTGGTCGGCCTCTCGCCGGGGCAGGCGACGCCGCGCCTCCCCTCCGGCTCGCGGGCCCGCTACGTCCGCGACGGAGCCCCCGGCCTGGGCCCGATCGGCGGCCTTCTGGCCGGATTGAAGGAGGCGTCGAACGGGAAGTGCGCCGTCGTCGCCTGCGACATCCCGGACGTCGACGTGCCGCTCCTCCGCGCGCTGGCGAAGGCGGCCGCGGCGGCGGACATCGCCGTGCCGGTCGGACCGTCGGGACTCTACGAGCCGCTTTTCGCGGTCTACGCCAAGTCGGTCGTCCCGGCCATTGAAGGTCTCCTCGCCCGCAGCGAGCGCAGCCTGCTTCCTTTATACGACCTGTGCCGGACGGCCGTGGTCCGCTTCGACGACCCGGGCCGTGTCCGCAACCTCAACACCCGGGCCGACTACGAGGATTACCTGCGGGGACCGGGCGATCGCCGGAAAAAGCGCGCCCGGGCTCAGTCGCCAGGACGGCGGACGAGACCGTAGAAGGCGAACCGGCCGGCTATCTCGCCGGCCACGACCGATCCCAGCGCCAGCAGCAACAGCGGACCCGCGCCCGGATCGTCCATGAGGCGGTCGCCGCCGCGTGCCAGATCCGCGACGACGAACGCCAATCCCGAGACCAATCCGGCCCGATGGACCGCGCGCAGGGACCGCGACGGGCCCGCGTCCGGGCGGAGGGACGGCCGGGGCCGCCGGCCGCCCGGGGCCCAGCGCCGGCCCTCGATCACCGCCCACACGATCCCGGCGGCGATGAGGACGGCGGCTACCGCGGCGAGATCGACGGAGAAAGCCCCGGGACCGGCCACGGCCCGGATGACGGCCTCGGCGACAAGGGCGCCCAGGACGAGGGCCGTCAGCGTGAACGACACCGAGGCCCGCCCGCCGCGCCAGGCCGGCAGAGTGGGGAGCGTGTAGAGCTTGATCATGCTGACCAGGAACAGGACCCCGGCCAGCCCGGCGGCGGCGAGTGCGGCCAGTTGGACCGTCCTCGAGGGCGCTCCCGCCCAGGCCAGCCAGCCGGACGCGGCCACGAGTCCCATGAAGGCCAGTTCGAACAGGATCTCGCGGCTGAGCCAGGACGCGCGCCAGTTGCTCAGGACGAACCGGGCCCGCCAGGGATGGCGGAGGTGGAAGAACGAGACCAGGGCGGCGACGGCGGACAGGAACAGGGCCAGGGCCAGCAGGACCAGCCAGGTCGCGCGCCAACCCGCGTACGGGGTCCGGCCGCGGACGAGGAAAGGCAGGTGGAAGACCAGGAACGCGCCGACCGCCGTCTGGCCCAGAACGGTGAAGGCGACGAGCGGCCACTCCTTGAACATGACCGGCTAGACTTCTTCCCAGTTGGCCACTTCGGCCCCGCGCTCGGCGGCCCGGGCGGCGTCGCGGTGGGGCTTGATGACCAGGGCCGGGTCGGTCTGCGTCGGGTCGGGCAACGGCACGATCTGGCGGACGTCGCCGTACTTCTCGCGCAGCTCGGCCAGGTCGCCGAAGTCGAGGGCCCTCTGGGGGCAGGCGGCGACGCAGGCCGGCGGCTGGCCGGCGTCGATGGCCTGCCAGCAGAAGTCGCACTTGGAGACGGTGTTGGTCCGGGCGTCGAAACGCAGGGCCGTGTAGGGGCAGGCCCACTCGCAGTAGCGGCAGCCGATGCAGGCGCCGGTGTCGACGAGGACGATGCCGTCGCCGCGCTTGGAGATGGCCTTGACCGGGCAGGACAGGCCGCAGACGGGGTTCTCGCAGTGGTTGCAGGCCATGGACACGTTGTAGGCCACGACCGACGTCACCCAGACGCCGTCCTTTTTCTCCCAGCCGCCGCCCGTGACCTCGTAGACGCGCCGCCAGAGCAGGCCCGGCTCGAGGTCGTTGCGGTCCTTGCAAGCCATCTGGCAGGCCTTGCAGCCCGTGCAGGCCGAGGCGTCGAAGAAGAAGCCGTACTGCGTGACCATGTCAGGCCGCCTCGGCTTTGGCCACCTGGGCCATGATGGTGTGCTGGGCGTTGCCGAAAGCCAGGGCCGTCCAGCGCTCCGACGACAGGACGTTGACCGAGCCTCGGCGGTCGACGCCGTCCGGACCCGGGGTCCACCAGGCGCCCTGCGGCAGGGCCACGACGCCCGGCCGGATGCGGGGCGTGACCCGGCACTTGACCACGGAAGCGCCGCGATCGTTCCAGACCCGGACCAGGTCGCCGCTCTTGATGCCGCGCTCGCCGGCGTCCACGGGATTGATGAACAGGCGCTGCGGGAAGGCCTCCTCGAGCCAGTCGATGCCCTCGAGGGTCGAGTGGACGCGCGACAGGTAGTGATGCCCGATGACGGAGAGCGGGTATTTGGCCGCTTCGGGCCCGAACGGGCTCTCCCATTCCTGGATGTACTTGGGCACGGCCGGGATCTCGTCCGGACGGCCCAGGTCGTGGAGGGCCTTGGAGAAGATCTCGATCTTGCCCGAGGGCGTCGGCAAGGGGTATTTAGCCGGGTCGCGCCGGAAGTCGACGAAGGCCACGGCCGCCTGGGTGACCGGGACCGAGTAGACGCCGGCGTTGGAGCGCTCGAGCTCGTCGAGCGACGGCAGGCCGGGGAAGCGCGACTGGCGGTAGCGGTCGAGCGACCAGGACACCCACTCGCGCTCGGTCCGGCCTTCGGTGTAGGCCTGCTCGAGCCCGAGGCGGGCGGCGATCTCGGCGCAGATGCGGTAGTCGCTCTTGGTTTCGCCCGGCGGCTCGACGATCTTGGGCATGAGGATGACCTCGTCGCCGTACTTCCAGCCGTCCTCGAGGCCCCAGGTCTCGAACTGGGTGCAGACGGGCAGGACCAGATCGGCGAACTTGGCCGTCGGGGTCAGGAAGTTGTCCTGGACGAGGAGGAACTCGACCTTGGACTCGTCGGCCAGGATGCCGGCCGTGCGGTTGACGTGGCCGTGCTGGTTGACGAGGGCGTTGCAGGCCACGGCCCAGATGGCCTTGATGTCGGTCTCGAGCTTGGCGGCGCCGCGGACGCCGTCGGCCGGGCCCATCGTACGGCCCCGCAGGACGGCCTCGGTCCACAGGAAGCTCGGGATGAGGGCCTTGACGGGGTTGTCGCCGACGGGGAAGACCAGCCAGAGCGGGCCGCCGTCGGGGGCCTGGAGAGCGATGCCGCCGGCCCAGCCGCCGGGGACGCCGACGTTCCCGGTGAGGGCCGCGAGAACGCAGCCGGCCCGGACGGCCTGTTCGCCGTAGGCGCGGCGCTGCATGCCGTAGCCCTGGTAGAGGACGCCGGGCTTGAGGGTCGCGTACTCGCGGGCCAGGCGGGCGATGGTGGCCCGGGGGACGCCGCAGATGGGCTCGGCCCAGTCGGGCGTCTTGGCCGTGCCGTCGCGCGTCCCGAGGAGGTAGTCCTTGTAGCTCTCGGCCCCTTCCGCGCCGGGGGGCATCTGCGAGGCGTCGAAGCCGACGCAGTGGGTGCGGACGAAGGCGGCGTCGGTGAGGCCCTCGGTGACCATGACGTGGGCCATGGCCGACATCATGGCCGCGTCCGTGCCGGGCCGGATGGGCACCCACTCGTCGGCCAGGCCGACCGCGCTCAGGGTCATGCGGGGGTCGACGCAGACGACGCGGGCGCCCTTCTCGCGGGCCTTGCGGACGAAGTACTCGCTGTTCGTGCCGTCGCGCATCTCGGCCGGGTTCCAGCTCCACATCAGGATGTACTTGGCGTTGAGCCAGTCCTGGCGCTGGTTGCCGGTGACGCTCGTGCCGTAGACGGTCGGGGTGGCTGCCGAGATGGCCGCCCACGAGTAGCTGTTGTAGAAGCCGAGCGAGCCGCCGTAGAGGTTCATCAGGCGCTGGGCGGTCTGGCGGCCGTTGATCTGGTTGTAGCTGCCCGTGCCGTAGGGGACGTAGAAGGCCTGGTTGCCGTAGGCCTTCTTGATGCGCGCGAACTCGGCGGCGACGCGGTCGAGGGCCTCGCCCCAGGAGACGCGGGCGAACTTCCCCTCGCCTCTCTTGCCGACGCGCTTGAGGGGGAACATCAAGCGGTCGGGGTGGTACTGGCGCTTGCGGTAGGCCCGGCCGCGGACGCAGGCCCGGAGTTGGGGGTCGGCCAGCGAGTCGCCGGGGCGGTCGTCGGTCTCGATGCGGACGATGACCCCGTCGCGGACGTAGACCTTGAGGAGGCAGCGGCCGCCGCAGTTGTGCGAGGGGCAGCCGGCGCGGACCATGCGCTCCTCGGCGGGGGCCCCGTCGGCCAGGGCGTGGCGGGGATCGGGGCGGCGGAAGCCGGCGGCCAGGCCTTTGGCGGCCGCGGCGGAGGTGCCGACGAGGGCGCTCCAGCGCAGGAAGCCGCGGCGGCTCATGGCGGCCGTGTCGAGCGTCTTTTTCAGCCCCGGGGCTTTCATGGTCATCTCAATAAGGCACGCGGACGTCGCGGTTGCGGCGGGCCCGCTCGAGCGCGACCCAACAGGCCCCGGCCAGGGCTTCGAGGAGGATGGCCTGGACGGGATGGACGACGGCGGCGAGGTCCGTCCCGGGCGCGAGGAGGTCGAGGAGCTTGAACGAAGCGGCCACGGCGCCCGTGAGGAGGACGGCCCCGGCGCTCCCCGTCCGGGCGGCGGCGCGGCCCATGGCCCAGACGGCGAACGAGGCCATGACCAGTCCCGGCAGGCCCGGGACGCGGGCCAGGTGGAGAAGATGCCCGAGGGTGGCTTCGCCCAGCCCCCAGACCGACCCCCAGAGAAGGGCCGGACCGACGAGGCCGGCCCGTCGCCTGTCCGGTGCGCTCATGCCGTTCATTTTATCAGGAAGACCGGGCCGGTCAAGGCGGAACTGCGGCCCTGCCGGGCTCCGACTCAGCGTTCGGCCGGCCGAGGGCGTATACTCTTGTCGGACCGACCGGCAGGCGGCCCGCCGGGAAAGGAGTCGTCGTGAGGAACATCATCGGTTGGATCGGCCTTATCGCTCTCGGGCTCGCATCGTCCCTCCCCTCGACCGCCGCAGAAAAGACCGGGACGCTCTGGACCGTCGCATCCTTCGGTACGGACGACTACTTCCAGGAGCCCTCGGACATCGCCGTCGACACGGAGAGGTCCTTGATCTATGTCGTCGACGCCGGGAGCGCGCGGGTCCTGGTCTTCGATTTCGCCGGCCGGTTCCAGAAAGCCATCGGGCGCAAAGGTCAGGGTCCCGGCGAGTTCGTCCGGCCGACGGGAGCCTGCCCGCTGGCCGGCGGAGGGCTGGCCGTGGCCGACGTGGGGGCCGGCCGGATCGAGATCTTCGACCCGTCCGGGACGTTCCTCCGGCTGGTCCAGGTCACCGAAACCCGGGTCGCGGACCTCGTCCAGGCCGGCGAGAGGTTCTACACGGTCCCGTCCTTCGGGATGAGCGGTCATGCCGTCACTATGGGATCGGACGCCAATAACCAACCGCTCGTCAACGTCCTCGATGGGTCGGGGAAGAGGGTCCTGGAGATCTCGACCGACGACTTCCCGGAGACGCACCCCTTCATCCGGGCCATCAAGCACCGGGTCTCCCTGGCGCTCTCGCCCCGGGGGCAGTTGGTCCTGGCCTATTTCGCGGCCAACCTCATCCAGATCTTCGAGCCGACAGGCGAGAAAGTCGCGGAATTCTCGCGGCCCTTCCCGTTCAAGCCGATGACCCCGGCCCTGACCGGAGAGCGATCGCCCGAAAAGGGGGTCGTCCAGATGCGGGCCGAGCTCGACTTCGTCAGCCCCGCCGCCGCTTTCGGGCCGGACGGCAAGCTCTATGTCCTGACCGTGACGAAGGCGCTGGCCGAGATCCGCAGGACGGATCCGGAAATGAAGGATCCCCTTCCGATGCGTTTCGACGTCCTGGATCCCGAGACCCGCCGGGTCCTGCGGACGGTCCCGTGCGATCCGGGCGTGAAGGCGTTCGGAGTGCTCGACGGCGGACGTCTGGTCTACGTCCGCGAGGATGCCGAGGGCGAGCTCGCCCTCAAGTGCGTCCGATACTGAAAAGCGCGCCGGCTCAGCCGACCTGCGTGGTCAGGAAGATCTGCAGGCTCATCTGCTTGATCTGGTCCTGGACCTCCTCGATGGCGTCCATGTGGGCGTCCTCGTCGTTGAGGATGGACTGGAGCAGGTCGCGGGTGGCGTAGTCCTTGACGTTCCCGGCCAGGATGATGGCCTCGTTGTAGGCCTTGATGGCGCCGTCCTCGGCGTTGCCGTCGCTGGCGAACATCTTCGGGATATCGGAGCCGATGGTGAGCTTCTTGAGCTCGCTGACGATGGGCAGGCCCTCGAGGAACAGGATGCGGCCGATGAGCTTCTCGGCGTGCTTCATCTCGTCGATGGCCCGCTTCTCGATGACCTTGTGGAGCTTGTCGTAACCCCAGGCGTCGCACATCTCGGAATGGACCATGTACTGGTTGATGGCCGTCAGCTCGTCGGCGAGCAGCGAGTTGAGAACCTTGATGAGTTTCGGATCCCCTTTCATGATGTCCTCCTCCGGTCGGGATGTCTCGGTCGATGTCGAGAAGGTCATTCTATCCGCATCGGCGGTCAAAGGCAAGCCGGCCCGGGGGCGGGACGGCGGGGGGGCTCGCGGGCGGGCGCGAACCGCGCGGCCGCGCGGCCGTATCTTGGAGGGAGGGCCCGGTTTGGGCTAGAATACGGTCCTCGATCAAGGAGGGATCCATGAAACGCCCGCTCCTTCTCGTCGCGGTCCTCGTCGCCGCTCTCGTCCTGGCCGGCTGCGCGCCGGGGCGGAACGACCTCGAGAAGACGCCCGACGCCGACGGCCGCACGGCCGGCTTTTTGCGCGGCCTCTGGCACGGCTTCATCTCGCCGGTCACGTTCATCGTCTCCGTTTTCAGCAGGAACGTCCGGCTCTACGAGGTCCACAACAACGGCACCTGGTACAACTTCGGCTTCGTCCTCGGGGCCGGGCTGTTCCTGAGCGGGGGCATCCTGGGCCGCAAGAAGAAGAAACACTGACCGTGCCCGCGGCGGTCGTCGGCATCGTCTTCGTCTCGGCCTTCGTCCGCTCGGCCATCGGCTTCGGCGACGCGGTCGTGGCCATGCCCCTGCTGGTCCTGGTCACGGGCCTGAAGACGGCCTCGCCCCTGGTGGCCTTCATGGGGCCGACGATCTCGCTGTTGATCCTGGCCGGGAGCTGGCGGAGGATCGAGCTGAAGTCGGCGGGGCGGCTCGTCTTCGCCTCCCTCGTCGGGATCCCCCTCGGCATCTACGGCCTGGCCCGCCTGCCCGAGGGGCCGCTCAAGGTCGGGCTGGGCCTGCTCATCCTCCTCTACGGGCTGTTCGGGTTGGCGCGGCCGAAGGCCCGCATCCGGAACGAACGGCCTTGGCTCGTCTGGACGGTCGGGGTCACGGCGGGCGTCCTGGGCGGGGCCTACAACACCAACGGGCCGCCGGTCGTGGCCTACGGGATGCTCAAGGGCTGGCCGGCGGAGGATTTTCGGGCCAGGCTGTCGGGCTACTTCCTTCCCACGGCCCTCATGGTCCTGGCCGGGCACGGCCTGGCCGGGATGTGGACCTCGGAAGTGTTGACGTCCTACCTGTGGTCGCTGCCGGCCATCGTCACCGGAGTGGTCCTGGGCGGCCTGCTCAACAAGAGGATCCCGCAGGCCCTCTTCGGCCGCCTCGTCAACGGCTGCCTGGCCGCGATGGGCGCCCTCCTGCTCTTCCGGGAAATCCTTTAGCCGATCGGTGCCAGGCCTTCACATCTCCAGGGGAGATCCGGGATTTGTGAATGCCAGGCACCTTCTTTATTCAAGGGTGACGGAGGCGGCGGGGCCGTAATAGAGGCCGTTGAAAAGCAGCTTGAACGTGCCGTGGGGCTGGCCGCGGAAGGCGATCTCGGGGCCGTAGAGGAAGACCTTGCCCTTGCCGAGCGCCGCTTCGGCCACCTGGACGCTCCGGCGCAGATAGCCCTCGCCCCAGGCCCAGCCGCTCCGCAGGAGCTTCCCGTCGTCGAACCAGACGACGGGGCTGACGCCCTTGAGCCGCGCGTCGGGCGGCAGGGCGAAAGCGGGCGTGTTGTCGTAGAAGACGTCGAGCGTCGCGGGCAGGCCGTGGGCCAACGGGTGGGTCGGATCGACCCGGGCCCGCAGCACCGAGCCCGGCACGTAGAACTTCTCGGAACGCAGAGGCGTCTCCCGTCCGTCCGGACCCTTCTCGACCAGGGCGTTGGCGACCGGCAAACCGAAGTGGTCGGCCAGGGCCGTCGCCGAGTCCAGGGCCAGGATGGTCCCGCCGGCCTCGACGAACTCCCGGAGCTTGGGGACGGTCTTATCGGCCGTGACCCGGCCGATGCGGTCCTTGTATTCGTCGGGCACGTTGGCCGGGACCGGCGCCTGGAAGTCCCGCATGCTGGGGGCTTCGGCGCCCGCCGCGGGCGCCCGAGGGATGGAGCCGCCGACGAAGACGAGGGCGTCGAAACGCTCGCCGAGGTTGCCGGCGTCGAGGCCCGGCGCGAAGACCAGCTCGTAGGGGAACTCGAACTGCTCGAGGAGCCACCGGACCCAGCCCGAGGCCATCGAGCCGCCGTAGGAGTCCCACAGGCCGACGCGCACGGGACGCAGCGCGAAAGCCTCCCCTTGCGGGGCCCGGTCGAGGCCGCCGACGTCGAGGCCGAGCTCGCGGGCCGCCTTCTGCAGCACGGCCGCGGCGCCCGGCGAGGCGGGGACCCAGATCGCCCCGGCCGGGACGGTCTTCCCTCCCGCCGCCGTGTCCGCCTTGAGCCAGTAGGCCTTCTCGCCGGCCTTGAGCAGGCGGTTGACGGCGATGAACGTGTCGTTGACCCGGTGGTCGAGGAGATACCCGGCCGCGCCGGGGGCGAACGCGCCCGGCGGGGGCGGGGTGACGCCGGCCAGCTTCTCGAACGGGCCGTCGAAACCGTCGAGGAGGCGGTCGAAGACGATGCCCATCTGATAGGCCAGCGTCCAGCCGGCCGCGTCGTAGGGCGGGTTGGGGGCCGCTCCCGAGTATGGGATGTCGTCGGGATGGTCCTGGGGCTCGAACATGGTCATGACGTGGGGCCGGAAAGCCTGGGCCGCGCGGATGACATAGGAGCCCTTGGGGTAGCGCTTGCCGCCGGTCTCGAAGTCCGCCTTGGCCCGTTCGACGGCGACGCCGCTCTCGATGAGGGCGTTGACGAACTTGGTCGCCGTCGGGAAATCGGCCTGGTCCGAGGGGATGACGTAGCCGCGGGGATCGCGCGTGTCCTTATTGAAGATGGCGTCGTAATATTTCCGGTCCACCCCTCCCCGGCCGAAGCGGCCGCCCGCGGCGGGAGCCGGGGCCGCGGCCGGACCTTGACCGGCGCCCGCGGCGGCCCGGTCCTTGTCCACGGCCGCCCGGACCGCGGCGACCGTGCCCGGGACGATGGTCCAGGAGTCGCGATTGCCCTGCTCGATGGCGTGCTTGCCCATCAGGTAGCGCCGGTACTGGAAATCCTCGCGGTGCTTCGAGGCGACGTCGAGGATGGCCATGTCGGCCGTGATCGCATACTCGACGGACTGGCGGAAATGCCATTTCTGGGGGGCGATCGGGAACGGGTAGTCCTGTTTGGGCAGGAGCCGCTCGGGGATGAACGGGATGTCGACCGGGGTCGGATTGCCGATGGCCTCGGTCAGGATGCCGATGATGTTGTGGAAATACCCGGTGCTCCGCAGGCCGCCGTTCCACCAGGTCGAGTAGCCGGCCCCCGAGCGCATGATGGCCCCGGGCTTGCCCTCGGTGACGAAGCGGTTGTGCATGGAGGCCGAGACGAGATCGAGGCCGACCGGGACGAGCGGGTCGAAGGCGTAGTTGAAGGGGTCCCGGAAGGGCGGGGCGAACAGGACCGTCCCGGCCGGGCCCGTCTGGTGGTGGTTGTAGAGGATCTGGGGGTGCCACTCGACGTAGAGCTGGCGGCTCATGGCCTTGGTCTCGGGCTGCGTGTTCATGTAGAAGTCGCGGTTGTTGTCGTGCCCGATGTATTTCTGATAGAGGACCGGCAGGCCGCCCATCGAGCGCTTGGCCGGCTCCTTCTCGCGCAGGTACCAGTCGGCCACGAGGTCGAGGCCGTCGGGATTGGCCGGCACGGCCAGCAGCACGACGTCGTCGAGGATGCGCCGGGTCTCGGCGTCGTCCCGCGAGACCATGCGCCAGACGAGCTCGACGAGCTGTTGCGAGCCGAGGATCTCCGTGGCGTGGAGCCCGCCGTCGATCCAGACGACGGCCTTGCCCTCGGCGGCCAGCCGCCGCGCAGCCTCGTCGCTCAGGCCCTCGGCCAGGGCCAGGCGCTTCGAGATGTCCTTGATCCGGGCCAGTCGGGCGTGATTGGCGGGCGACGTCACGATGGCCATGACCATGGTCCGGCCTTCGGCCGTGCGGCCGATGTCGACGACCTTGAGCCGGTCGGACTCGGCGTCGAGCTTCTTCCAGTAGGCGACGAGTTGGCGGTAGCTGACGAGCTGGTAGTCGTCGCCGACGGCGAAGCCGAACTGGGCCTTGGGGCCGGTGACGGCGACGGACGCGGCGAAAGCGGTCGCGCCCCACAGGGCCAGCGCGGCGGCGATACAGAGCCCCAGACGGGCGGTCCGGGCCGAGCGGCGGAGACGGGAGGTCAAGGTCACGGCGGCACTCTCCTTACCAGATTCCGGGGACGAGGCGGAAGCGGACGGCCCGGGCGTACTCCTTGTACCAGAGGAGGTCCCGTTTGAGCATGCGGTCCTCGAGGGCTGTCCGCAGGAGGAGCAGGGCGACGGCCGCGGCCTGCGGCACGAGCGCCCAGTAGGAGCCCAGCACGAGGGGCGTGGCCAGACCGAACAGGATGCCGCCAAGATAGCCGGGATGGCGGCAGAACCGGTAGGGGCCCTCGCGGCAGACGGTTTGCCCGCGGTCGGACTGGATGCGGGCCACGCTCGAGAAGAACGGATTGACTGCCCGGGCCCAGACGAAAAGGACCTGGCCGACGACGAAGGCGGCCAAGGCCGCGGCGTACACGGCCGGGACGGGGTCTTCGGTCCAGTGGCCGCGTCCGGAGTCCAGGCAGGCGATGACGATCGAGGCGAACCAGAGCGGGGTCGACAACAGCAAGTAACCCTTGTCCCACCACTTCATGCCCCGCCCCGGGCGGATGCGCTCGGCGACCAAGCCGGGTTTGTGGCGCATGGACAATAAGGTCGCGACGGACGTGGCCAGGGTTAGGCCGACGAAGGTCCAGCCCTGCCAGAAGTCGATCCGGCCGGCGGCCAGGAAAACGGCGACGGCCACGAGGACGAGGCCGGCCAGGCTCCCGGCCCAGGGCGATGTTTGGATCATGGTCAAGGGGCCATTATCGTTCGGGAGGCTGATATATTCAATATCTGAGTTCGATTTTGTCCGTCCGGGGGCTTCTGACCGGCCTCAATCTTCCTGGGGCTTATCCGACTAACCCATTGGGTTCGCTCCTATTACATCCGGAGGTCCTCGTCATGTCCGTCAAGCGCCTGTTCAAACCCGTCCTCATCCTGACCCTTGCGGGCTTCGTCCTGACGACGTCAGGCTTCGGCCAGACGCGCCGGAACGACCTGTCCGTGTCCTACGGCGTGCTGTCGATCGACCAGATGGCCGACGTCTTCACCGATGTCGTCACCATCGTCCTGACCCTCGGCACCTTCAGCAAGCAGGACGTCAAGTACACCGGCGTGCCGTTCCTGACCTACCATATGTCGCGCAACGACCGCTTCGGTTTCGGGGCGGCCCTCGGCGGCTACTCCTCGTCCGGCCTGCTCCGGGTCGGCGACTCCGATGTCGGCAGCTTCAGGGAACGCAACATCGTCGCCGCGGCCGAGCTCGACTACCGCTGGATCATGAGGCCGGGCTTCCAGCTCTACTCCGGCCTCGGCTTCGGCCTCCGCTACCGGCACGGCACCTACGATGACGGCGAGGAGACGGATACCCTGAACAAGGTCCTGCCGACCTTCCACATCAACGCGATCGGCCTGCGCTTCGGCAAGTCCGTCGGCTTCTTCCTCGAGCTCGGGGGCGGCTACAAGGGCGTCCTCAGCGCCGGCCTCAACGCCCAGTTCTGAGATGAGCAAGACGGCGGTCCTGGCCCTGGTTCTGCTCGCGGCGGCCGCCGCAGCGCCCGTCCCGGCCTTCGCCGCTCCTGGCCCGCCGAAGGCCCAGGACGCCGCCTCCGTCCAGCCGGTCTCCTGGGACCTCTGGCTCGCCGCCAAGGCCAAGGCCGAGAAGCACGACGCCGAGGGCAACCTCGTCGCCGCGCTCCAGTACTATCTCGAGTACGCCCGCCAGGCCCGCGGGCTCAACAGCCCGGTCCGGGTGGCCTGGGGCCTGAACAACGCCGCCTACATGATCATCAAGATGCACCGGCAGGACGCGTCCGTGGACCTCGAGCCGGCCCGACGGCTCCTCGAGGAGGGATTGGCCCTCGAGGGCGCCTCCGAGGATTGCCGCAAGGTCATGGCCATGAACCTCGAGTACGTCAAGAGCTGCCTCCGGTCCGGGGGCTGAGCGGTTTCCCTCCCGACGCGCCCGTCTTCTCCCCCGCCCAGTCCACGAAGCTCAAGGCCTTGTCCCGGCGTCCGTCCTGGCGTAGGATTACACCGAGGAGGCCCCATCATGCGTTCCCCCCGCCCGTTCCGTACGGTCCTGTCCCTCTTTTCCATGGTCGCCGTCTTGGCCGGGCCGGCCGTCTTTTCCCCGGCCGTCCGGGCGGCCCAGGACGCGGCGAAAAAAGCGCCGACGATCGCGGACCTCCTCGTCCTGCGGTCGGCGGGCACGGCCCGCATCTCGCCCGACGGGACGAGGGTCGCCTACACGGTCACGGAGACCGACCTCGACCAGGACGCCTACGTCACCCAGATCTGGCTGGCCGACGTCGCTTCGGGGGACCTCCTCCAGCTGACCCGGGGGAAGAAGTCGTCGTCCGACCCGACCTGGTCGCCCGACGGCAAATGGCTGGCCTTCACCTCGTCGCGCGCCGACGACAAGTCCCAGCTCTTCGCCATCCGCCCGGACGGCGGCGAGGCCGTTCAATTGACCAAGGCGGAGACGGGCGTCGGCGGTTTCGACTGGTCGCCCGACGGGATGGCCATCGCCTTCACGGCCGTCGACCCGGCGACGGATGAGGCCAAGGCCCGCAAGGACTTCTACGGCGATTACGCCGTCGTCCGCCGCGAGTACACGCACACCCACCTCTACACGTTCGACGTGGCCGAGGCCCTGCGCGCGCCCCAGGCCGGAAAGCGCCGAACGTCCGGCAAGTCCTTCACGGTCGGCGGCTTCGCCTGGTCGCCGGACGGGACGCGCATCGCTTTCGGCGCCGCGGTCGATCCCGACCTCATCAACGGCGGGACCACGGACATCTATGTGCTGGACATGGCCACGGACGCCGTCAAGAAGGTCGTCGACCAGCCCGGTCCGGACGGCGGACCACTGTGGTCGCCCGACGGACGGTCCATCCTGTTCACGAGCGCCATGGGCCGGGGCGACTATTTCGCGCGCAATTCGGTGCTGGCCGTGGTCCCGGCGGCGGGCGGAGCCGTCACGCCGTTGACCGCGGCCTTCGACGAGAATCCCAACGCCGTGGCCTGGACCGCGGACGCGATCTATTTCGCCGCCTCACAGAAGACCGCCGCCCACCTGTTCCGGCTCGATCCCGCGACGCGGGCTATCGAGCGCGTCACGGGCCCGGACGAGGCCATCGTCCAGGTCTCGAGCCTCTCCGCGGACGGAAAGCGGCTGGCCTTCACGGTCCACTCCCCGACGACGCTCGGCGAGGTCGGCGTCTCCGAACTGCCCTGGAAGCCGCGGGTCCTGACCCGGATGACCGACCAGGTCAAGGACCTCGTCCTGGGCACGCGCGAGGTCGTCTCCTGGAAGAGCAAGGACGGGACGACGATCGAGGGCGTCCTGGTCAAGCCGGCGGGCTTCGACCCGGCCAAGCGCCATCCCCTGCTCTGCGTCATCCACGGCGGGCCGACGGGCGTCGACCGGCCCATCCTCGCGGCCGACCTGCGCTACTACCCGGCCGACATCTGGGCGGCGCGCGGCGCCCTCGTCCTCAAGGTCAACTACCGGGGCAGCGCCGGCTACGGCGAGAAGTTCCGCATGCTCAACGTCCGTAACCTGGGCGTCGGCGACGCCTGGGACGTCCTCTCGGGCGTCGAGGCCCTGGTCAAGAAGGGCTGGGTCGATCCGGCCCGGGTCGGCTGCATGGGCTGGAGCCAGGGCGGCTACATCTCCGCCTTCCTGACGACGTCGTCGCGGGCCTTCAAGGCCATCTCGGTCGGCGCGGGCATCTCGAACTGGGCCACCTACTACTACAACACCGACATCACGCCGTTCACCATCAACTACCTCGGCGACGATCCGGCCGACGATCCGGAGATCTACGCCAAGACCTCGCCCATGACCTATATCAAGAAAGCGGCGACACCGACGCTCATCCAGCACGGCGAGTTCGACCGGCGCGTGCCCATCCCCAACGCCTACGAGCTGCGCCAGGGCCTCGAGGACCGCGGCGTGCCGGTCGAGATGGTCGTCTACAAGGGCTACGGCCACGGCATCACCAAGCCGAAGTCCATGCGGGCGGTCATGGAGCACAACCTGGCCTGGTTCGGGCACTACATCTTCGGCGACGCCAAGCCCGACCTGGCGGCCCCGGCCGTGCCCAAGAAGGAAGGCGAAGGAAAGAAATAACGGCGCGCCCGGAAGCGCGGGCGGGAAAGGGGGCTGACCGTGAGATGCAAGGTCTGCGGACGGGATTTCCCGTCGCTCTACCATTTCAAGACGGCCGACGTCTGCCTGGGCTGTTACGAGGGCATGGGCGAAGAGGAGCGGGTCAAGGCCGCCCCGCCGAGGGAGATCTTCGGCATGACGACGACGGCCTTCACCCTCGACGGCTACCGCATCGTCAAGTCGCTCGGCGTCGTCCGCGGCATCACGGTCCGATCGCGCTCGGTCTTCGGCACGATCGGAGCCTCTTTGCAGACGATCGTCGGGGGCAACATCACGCTCTTCTCGGAGCTCTGCGAGCAGACGCGGTCGGAGGCCTTCGAGATGATGGTCAACCACGCCGTCGAGCGCGGGGCCAACGCCGTCGTCGGGGTGCGCTACGACGCGACCGAGATCATGCAGGGGGCGACGGAGGTCCTGTGCTACGGCACGGCCGTCGTCGTCGAACCCCTCTAGATCTTGATGAAGATCTTCCTCTTATAGAGCCACCAGCACATGTACCATAGGACGGCCCAGGCGGCGGCGCTCGTCAGGAGCTCGGCCGGGAGCGCGCCGAACCATCCGGCGAAGGCCATCGTGAACGGCGCCACGAGCGAGCGCACCCAGGCCGTCCCGCCGCTCTCCGTGAAGAGGTAGATGGCCAGCGAGTTCATGCCGACGACGTTGAGGAAGAGCGCCCAGCCGCCCCATTTTTTGACGTCGACGAGCCAGAAGCTGAAGGCCAGGGCCAGGAGGCAGATGCCGCCCGTGGCCACGACGAACGAGCTCGTGGCGATGCGCTTGATCATCGGCGTGACGGCGGTCAGGGCGAAGCCGGCGGCGGCCGCCGCAGCGCCGAAGCCGGCCAGAAGGGCGATCTTCTTCCGGGGCGCGCGGGCGCTCATCAGGACCTGTCCGGCGAGGACGCCCCAGATCGTGTGGGCCGCGGTCGGAATGGCGTTGAAGGCCACCCAGTGGCCGGACGACAGCTCGCCCGAGACGAGCATGTCGAACCAGGCCCCGAAGTTGCGGTCGGGCGTGAACGGCTGGTCGAAGCCGGCCGCGCCGAACGTCCGATAGAGGACCTCGGCCGCGGCGACCAGGGCCAGGCTCCAAGCGATCTGGGTCCGCGGCTTCCGCTTCATCAGGAAGTAGGCGATGGGATAGGTGACCGCGAGCTGGGCCAGGACGTTCTGGAAGCGGAAGGTGATGCGGCCCGGCCCGATGCAGTAGAGGGCCCAGCCGAGGACGAGGAGCAGGACCGAGCGGACGACGACGTGCCGGGTGACGGCCCGGCGGGGCTCGCCGCGCTCCTCGCGCCGGGCGACCGAGAAGGCCAGGGCCGCGCCGACGATGAACATGAAGAACGGCTGGACGAGGTCCCAGAAGCGCAGGCCGGCCCAGGGATGGTGCTCGAGCTGGATCCCGAGGAAGCCGAGCACGCTCCCGGCCAGGCGCGGGTTGCGGAGGTGCTCGTAGAGGAGCGTGCTCTCCCCGATGAGCAGGAACATCGTCAAGCCCCGGAAGAAGTCGAGCGAGAGGAAGCGCTCTTTCATCGGCTACCTCTTGACCGCGCGCGGGACCTCGAGGTCGACGTCGTAGTAAAGGGCGGTCATCGGCCGGCCCGAAACGGGCTCGACATTGTCGGCCCGGACGAGGGCGTGATACGCGCCCTTCCTGAGGCCCGCGGTCGAGACCGTGTTGACGAAGGACCAGGTCTTGCCGCCTCCCGTCACCTCGACCCTGAGCCACGATGGCAGCGACTTCGGATCGACGCGCCAGGGCGGGAGGTCCGAGCTGCCCTTGTTCGTCACCGTGACCGTCCCCGTGAGCGTTTCGGGGCGAGTCGCAGTCGCCCGCAGGGCCACGCGATAGGTGTCGGCGACGACGATGGGCGGGATGGGGAACTCGGGCGTCCGGGACAGGCGCAGGAAGGCCACGTCGTCCGGACCGACCGAGACCGTGAAGCTCCCGGCGTGAGGGCCGCTCGTCTCGCGCTTCCAGAGGTCGCGGACGTAGAGCTTGTCGGCGGCCTTGAAGCCGAGCTCCTCCCAATAGATCTTCTTCTCGGCCCGGTGCTTGCCCTGATAGAGGACGAGGACGGCCATCCCGCCGTCGACGAGGGGCTTGCCGGCCCAGAGGCTGACGTTGCCGTCGTTCCAGACGATCCGGCCCTGGACGCCGAGCGGGTCCTGGTCGACGGCGATGGCCTCGAGGTTGGTCAGGATATCGACCGTGGCCTTGTCCATCGCCCTCAGGTCGTTGCCGGCGATGAGCGGCGCGGCCATCAGGCACCACAGGCTGAACAGGGTCCGGTTCCGGGACTCGCTCATACCCGGCATGCCGACGATCATCATGTCCGGGTCGTTCCAGCGGCCCGGCCCGGCGAATTCGGCCAGCTTCTCGTTGGCGAAGGCGATGCGGATGGCCCGGGCCCAATCGGCCTGGCCCGGGGCGCAGATGTCGGACGTCGTCCGCCACATGTGCCCGATGGCGCCGGCCCAGACCCACGGATAGCCGTCGCCCCACGAGCACAGGCTATGGACGACGGGGCGGCCGGCGGCGCGTTGAGCCTTGGCGAGCTCGGAATAGGCCTGGACGATGTCCTGGCCCTGGCTGTTGCACCAGTCGATCTTGATGTAGTCGGCCCGCCAATCGGCGAACGAGCGCATGTCCTCGTATTCGAAGCCCTTCGTTCCCGGCATGGCCCCGCTGCAGGTGCGGGTGCCGGCGTCGGTGTAGAGGGCGTACTTGAGCCCCAGGCCGTGGATGTGGTCGCCGAGGCCGCGCAGGCCCGAGGGATAGCGGGTCCGGTACGGCGCGAGGCGCCCGTCCTTGCCGCGCGCGAAACAGATGCCCTCGTCGGGGCCGACGTAGGCGTAGCCCGCGTCCTTCATGCCGCTCGAGACGAGGGCCGCGGCGATCTCCCGGATGAGCGTCTCGTTCTGGGGCTCCTCGCCGAACATGTTCCAGGGGTACCAGCCCATGGGCGGCGTCAGGGCCAGGCCGTCGACCTCGGCGTGGGCGCGCTGCGGCAGGTCCCGGGGGACGGGGACCTGGGAGGCGCCGAGGGATCGCCCAGGAGTCGGTCCCAGGAACATCGACAGGAACAGAGGAACGGCCAAGGGGGTTAAACGCCTGATCGCTTGGATCATCGCCTTCACTCCTTCATCCGCCGAGAGAGCGGGGCGGGGGCCATGATATCACAGGGGCGAACGCGATGGCGATGGCCTCGGCGAACCCACTTGCAGACGGGCAGACTAGTCGCCCGGCGCCTTCAGGACGCCCAGGACGTTGGGGATGGGCCACTGCGCGGTGTTCCCGTCGTCCGGCACGAATCCGGTCTCGAAGCTGCCGCACAGATCGAGGTCGACTCCGCCGCCGTGGATGGACAGGCTCGCCTCGGGCCCCCCTTCGACATGCATAGCCCTGACGATGCCCAGGCGGAGGCCGAGGACGATGCGGTTGAACTCTCCCATCGGGAAGGGTGAGCGCGAAAAGAGGAACAGGATGCGGCCGTCCCCGTCGCAGGCCACGGCCGCTTCGCTCCAGCGTTTCGCCTGGACCGACCAAACGCTCTTTCCCGGACCCTTGATGAGCCGCAGGTTCTGGATCACCGAATCGTATTCGCCGAGGGCGTATTCGGAATCCGGGTCGTCCAGGTCGACCATGACCGCCGGCGGGACATCATTCTCCTTGGGTCCGAAGGCCAGCGCCGACTTGTAGGTGGGGCTCCAGGTCCCGTTATTGAGGTAAGCCCCGTCGCGCGCGTAACCGACGTTGGTCCGATGGTCCATCCGGAACATGCCGAGATTGATCGACACGGCAAGGCCGCGCTCCCGGCACCACTCCCCCGCCGTGCGGGCCTGCCCGTCCGCCCGGCCGGCGAAGACGGCGGCCAGGCGCGCCCGGGCCGGATCGATGCGGACGACATGGAGCCTGTTGTCGCCGAACTCGACCTGCGTCCCGAGATCGAGGACGGTGTACTCGACGCCCGGGCAGACGGCCTTCCAATCGGCGGCCGGGGCCGCTGAGCCGACGGCCGATAGAAGGAAGGCGACAACGAAGGTCCCGGCTTTCGATATGGCCATGAGATCTGCCTCCCATTATCCGCGCTGGGTCCCTTTCGTTCAAGGCTTTCCATATTGACGCCGGGCTCGGGCCGATGCTATCTTCGACCCATGAAACTCCTGGGAAAAGATTGCGAGGTCGATCCCCAAGTCCCCGAGCCGCTCCCGCTCAAGAAGTTCATGGTCTACATCGGGCCGGCCATGATGACGACGGCCCTGGGCCTGGGCACGAGCGAGCTCATCCTCTACCCGCGGCTGACGGCCGAGTTCGGCACGGGCTGGATCGGCATGATGGTCCTGTCGCTCGTCTTCCAGACCGTCTGGGCCCAGCAGATGGCCCGCTGGACGGTCCTGACCGGCGAGCACGGCGTCAAGTTCAACTCCCGGGTCATCTCTCGCATCGGGGCCCTCGTCTCCATCACCTTCTTCATGTTCATCGGCTTCGCCATCCCGGCCTGGGCCAGCGTCGCGGCCACGGCCCTGATGGAGATCGTCCATTGGCCGGCCTCTGTCGAGATCGGGACCGTGTTCTGGTCCTACGTCTCGTTCCTGCTCGTCTTCGCCGTCATCTTCCTGTCCAAGGTGGCCCGCAGCTGGATCGAGCGCATGGCCACGGCGGCCACCTTGCTGGCCTGGGGCCTGCTCATCGCCGCGGCCGTGACGACCATCAAGTCGGCCACCGTCGCCGACATGGCCCGCCACGTCGTCCTCTGGGACATCCCGGACAAGATGAACTGGTGGGTCCTGGGCTCGACCCTGGCCTGGGTCGGCGGCGGCCCGACCCTACTCTGGTACACCTACTGGATGAAGGACGCCGGCTGGGGCATGGCGTGCAAGTTCGGGGCCATCCCGGGCGGCCTGGGCAAGTCCATCAAGCTCCGCTCCGAGGGGCTGTTCCCGGAGTTCACGCCGACGAACATCTTCCGGCTCAAGGTCTGGATCCGCCGTTCCAACGCCGTCCTGTGGGGGGCCTACTTCGTCGGCAGCCTCATGACCATCCTCATCGTCGTCGGCCTGTCGGACACCCTGCTGCGGCCGAAGGGCCTGGTCCCGAGCGGCTTCGAGGTCATCAAGCACCAGGCTGTCTTCTTCCGGGAGCCGCTGGGCGCGGCCGGGGCGGTCCTGTTCCTGGTCATGGCCTGGCTGTTCTTCTTCAACAACCAAATGGCCATCTCCGAGGCCGTCGTCCGGCAGAACGCCGACGCGACCGTGAACTTCCTGGGCTTCACGAACATCAAGAAGGTCTACTTCTCGTGGTGGGGCATCTACCTGGTCATCTCGTTCGTGCTCATCGCCCTGCAGTACTTCGGCGGCAAGATCAATCCCTTCAGCTTCGTCACCTACTCGGCCATGCTGACCCTGGTCAGCCTGGTCGTCTCGGTCCTGGCCACGCTCATCGGGCAGGTCGTGCTCTACAGGGCCTTCCCGAAGGAGCTGCGGCCGGGCTGGGTGTCGATGGCCCTCCTGGGCGCGGGGTTCGTCTTCTACGTCTATATCATCATCCGGGCGCTGGCCACGTTCTTCGGAGGGAAGGCCTAGGGCCCGCGTTGTCTTGCGTCCGGCCCTGGCATATAATCGGTCCGGCCTCCCGCCCGGGTGGCGGAATAGGTATACGCACGACACTTAAAATGTCGCGGCCGAAAGGCCTTGCGGGTTCGAGTCCCGCCCTGGGCACTCCCCTCTAATTCTTCTCGAGATACGCCAGCGCCCTGTCCATGACCGGGTCGCGGCCCGCGAGCAAGTCCCCGATCGTCGGGGTCACCGGGAAGTCCGGCACGATGCCCCGGTCCTTGGGATAGCCGTCGACGGCCATCTGGTAGAGGACGAGGGGCACGCGGATCCTGATCCCCGTCGCCGGCAGGGTGGCCGTGACCATGAAGCCCGAGGTGTTGCCGTAATAGCCCGAGCCGCACTCCTCGCCGAAGAACACGGCCTTCTTGTAATAGTGGAAGGCCGAGGTCACCTCGCCCGTGGCCGAGAAACTGCCGCCGTCGACGAGGATGGCCACCTTTCCGGCGAAGAGCGGCGGCCTCGTTGCCTGGATGCCTCTATTGGGATGGCCGGTGACATCGAATCGGCCGCGGGAGTTCGGGACGAGCGGGCGGGCCAATTCGGCCGCGCCCTCGGGGGTCTCGTCCGTGTACTTGAAGAGGTCGTAGCGGTCCTTCTTGGTCTCGAGGGCCCAGTAATAGAGGAAGGGCCGGTCCATGACGTGGGCGAAGAGGATCTTGGCGTACTCGTCGCGGCCGCCGCCGTTCCCGCGCAGGTCGATGACCAGGCCCCGCGCGCCCTTCTCCGCAAGGATGCGGAAGGACTCGTCGAGGAACTCCGTGTAGCGCGGCCGGGCCTTGTCCGGGTCGTCCCCGAACTGGCGGATCGTCAGGACGGCGGTGCCGCCGCGGAAGGCGAGCTCGTAGAGCGGGCGGCGTTCGGCTGTCACCGGGTATCTCTCGCGCAGGGTCCGGACGGTCGTGAGGGCCGTCACGCAGGCGACAGGGACCTCGCGGGCCTCTCCGCCGCCGACCGGGCGGAAGCGGATCCGGCGCGACGCCTCGAGACCGTAACGCAGGGCCAGGAGACGCCCGAACGAGGCCGGATGCTCGAGGCGCCGGAGGCGGGCCGTGCGGATGCCGGCGTCGCTGGGGACGAGAGGCAGGAGCGCGGCCACGATGTCGCCGATGGGCATGCCGTCGATGGCCAGGAGCTCGGCGCCGTCCGGAACGCCCGGCTCCGCGCTCAGGTTCCGGAAGAGATAGACCTTGCCGCCGAGGAACCGCACCTCGAAGGGAAAGAACACGGGCTGCCCGTCGAGCCAGGTCGAGGCCCCCGAGGAAAGCGTCAGCTGGGTGTGCCCGTCCTTGATGGCGGCCACGAGCGGCAGGAGGCGGGTGTAGAACGCGAGCTCCGTCAGCGGGCCGGCTATCTCCTGCCCAGCCGCCTCGAAGTCCTTTTTGAGCGCCTCGACGGACGTGTACCGGTCGAAGCCGCCGTGCCCTTCCTCCAGGACGTCCCAGAGGACGTCGAGGTCGGACCTGAGCGTCTCGACCGCGTATGTCCTCTGCGGATCGAACGTAGCCGGCTTGGCAGGCGCGCCGGTCTGACCCATCGTCGAGGGGACGACAAGGACCGCGGCGAGCACGACCAGGGCGGCTGCGATAAAGGGCCCGGTCTTTCGTCTCATGGACATCGCTTCCTTTCGGTTGGTCTAGGCCTCCATTTAACTCCCGGAGGCGGGGAATCTCAAGACCTCCGGTGAGAAACAAGCGTCCGGCCGATCGTCTCTATCAATGGACCGGCCGAAGAGCAGGTCTTCGTTGACAAAAAGCGCTTAAGCGATTAATCTACATTCGGAGGGCCGCCCATGGAAACCGCGACGATCCGCATCCCCGAGGACAAGAAAAACCTGTTGAAGGCCGCCGCAAGCCTGGAGAATCGGAAGATGAACGATGTCGTCATCGAGCTGATCGACGACTATATCGAGCGCCACAAGGAAACTATGGAACTCCTGGCCATCCCCGGCCTTCTGAGGAAGATCAGAACTTCCCAGCGAGAATACCGGGAGGGGAAGGGCGTCTCTTTAGAGGATGTCAGAAAAGATCTGGAACGTCGTTCTCTTAAGGGCCGCCCGAAAATCCGTCAAAAAAACGGAAACGGCCGTTTGCGAAAGGGTTCTTGACCGCTTGGAGCTGTTAGCGACGCTCGAGAATCCGCTCAGACATAAAGACGTCCGCGCGCTGGAGGATAAACTCCTGGGCCTCTATCGATTTCAAATCGGCGAGTATCGGGTGATCTTCGAGCTGGGATCGGACAATACAGAGATCGTAGTCCACGCTGTCGAGCCCCGCGGCAAAGCCTATTGATAGATGATGTCGCCGCCCTCGAGGGACCAGTCGTTGCCGAACCAGCCGACGGCCCGGACGCCCGCCGTCCCGCTTTTGAGCGCCTCGGCCGAGAAGACCACCAGGTCCGGGAACCCGGCCCCGCTGATGAAGTATTGGGCCGGCGAGGCGGCCACCCAGCCCGCGTACCCCGTCCAGGCCACCGCGCCCACCGAGGCGACGTCGCTCCCCGGCCGGGGCCGGACGAACGTGGCCGCGTATCCGCCGCCCTCGTAGCGCTTCTCCCCCACCCGGACAGCGCCGTCGCGGACCTCGACGGGCGAGCCGGTCAGGAGCTTGGCCCAGGCCGCGTTGGTGTCGGCGTTGCCGTAGAGGATGACGCTCCGGTCCTTGAAATTCGCCGGGTCGAAGGCCGTGTCCGGCACGATCTCGACGCCGGCGTTGCCGCGGACCCAGATAGTCTCGGCGTCGAAGCGGGCCTTGGTGAAGCCGCGCCGGTCCTCGGCCGCGTCGCCGCGCGTGCCGTAGACGAAGACGAAGCCATGGCGGAAGGCGCTCTTGAACCCGCCGCCGCGGTGGGGGCCCTTGAGGGCGGGCGAAGGGGCCGCGGTCCGGACCCAGCCCGCTTCCCCGCGCTCCAGATAGAGGCGTCCGTCGCCCCGTCCGAGGACGGCCTCGACCTTCGAGCCGTCGAGCTCGACGGTGATCGTCGCGCCCGCGTCGCTCCCCTCAACGTCGAGCGACAGCCGCACGACGTTCTCCGTCGTGCCCTTGAACGCCTTCCCCGCCTCGTCCCGCTCGATCGCCGCCTTGCTGTACTCGAGCGGCTTCCTCTGCGCCAGGATCTCGACCCATCGGGACTTTGACGAGATCCCCGGATCGGCCGTGACGAACTCGACCCGCCGCGCGTCGGCGTCGGCCGGCCGGGCCCTGTCCTTAAGGAAGGCCATGAGCGGGGGCCAGTCGACGCACTCGCTCCCCCACCAGTGGCCGGCGCCCGGCCGCTCGTAGTAGGCGAAGTCCGGGTGGAACTTGCCCAGGACCTCGCGCATGGTCCGGGCCTGCGACACGGGGACGTTGTCGTCCTGGTCGCCGTGGAGCACGTAGACGCCGTAATGAAGGAAGTTGCGGGCCAAGTCGAGCGTCTCGCTCGGGTCATTGGCCCGGGCCAGCATCTTCTCGACCGGTCCCGGGTCCTTGAAGGCCGTCCAGCCCCCGTAGGACGAGAAGCTGTGCCAGCCGGCGCTCGGGGCGATGGCCGCCCACAGCCCGGGGAAGGTCGCTCCCAGCTGCCACGTGCCGTGGCCGCCCATGGAGTGACCCGTGAGATAGGTCCGGGCCGGGTCGGTCGCGAACCGCCGCGAGGCCTCGGCCAGGACCTCGAGGGCGTCCAGCCGCCCCCAGTCCTCCCAGTCGAAGCCGTAGGGACGCCGGTTGGTGGGAGCGGCGATGACCGCCCAGTCCTTCGGGGCGTAGGCCTTGGCTTGGCCGATGCCTTCGACGCTCGCGCCGTGCAGGGTCAGGATGAGGGCGGGCCGGACTGCCTGCGCGTTCCCCGCTTCCGGGCCCGGGACGAGCGGGGCGACGCCGTAGTACTGGACGCTGCCGTCGACCTCGCTGACGAAGGTCCGCGAGTGATGGGCCGTAGCCGGGACCGTCTTGAGCTCGAGGGCGAAGGGCGGCGTCTCTACGGTCCGTCGCCCGGCCCTGGCCCGGAGCCGGAGCTCGAGCTTGACCGGGTCCTCGGCCCCGACCGCGGGCGCGTCGACCGCGAGCGGGACGGCGAGCTTGCGGGTGAGCCGGGGCGCGACCGTCGCTCCGAGCGACGTCCGCGTCTCACGGCCCCCGGCCCGGACCGCGACTTCGAGGCCCTCCAGCCTCTCGTCCGTCGTGTTGACCAATCGCAGCCCCGCCCAGAACGGCCCCTTCTCGCCGGCAACGAGGTCCGGGAGGGTCATGTCCTGGTCCGTGAGGAAGATCGCGGCCGGCGGCGCCGTGAGCCGGGCCTTGAGGCGCCCGCGCTCGCATCGGAACAGGAATATGTTGCGGCCCTTGACGAGCCGCACGGGGTGGCGGAGGTACTCGGCGCCGTACTTCTCACCGCCGCGCGGCTCCCCATTGATCCAGGCGACATAGAAGCCCGTGGCCTCGAGGACCATGGTCCGCTCCGCCGCGCTGTTCACGACCGCGAACAGATAGCCTCCGGCCAAGGCCCGATCCTCGATAACGCCCTCGGCGTTGGCTCCGACCGCGGTCCAGGACACGTCCTCGCCCTTGGCGTTCTTTCCGACGGCCAGCCCCACCTTCGGCTCGGCCATGGTCCCCTGCGACAGCTGCCAAGCCAGGAGGTCCGTCGGCACGGCCGCCCGCCCGTAGGCGCCGATGAGTCCCACGGCCAGCCCATTGGTCAGCGCCAGGTCTTGCGCCCCGACCGTCAACTCGTGAACGGGCGCTTCCCCGGCGCTCGACGCGGCAAGGACGATGGCGACGGCGACGGTCGATATCAGCATGGGGACGACCTGGGAAGATCGGCGTATCATGGCGTGCTCCCTCCCTGTGAGGCCGGGCTATTTCGAACGCCCGCATCTTAGTCGCTTCGGGACCGGGGCGTCAATCCGATATCCTCTTACTAAGTACTAGGATTTCCCTCTCGAGGCGGCGAAGGGGATTATCCTCGCAGATCCCCGTTGCTGGAGGAGGGGACCCGCGCAGCGGGGGGGGAACCGTGCGAACTGGTTCCCCGGGGGGCCGGGGAGCCAGAGGATATCCCCGAGCAGAAAGCCGAGAGAGGGATCAACAAGGCCGAACAGCGAACGGGCGCTAACGATAGCGGGGCTTGTTGCGCTTGATCTCTTTGATGCGGGCGGCGAAATCCCGTCCGACCGCCTTCTCGTGCTGCCGCCGGGCTTTCTCGTTCTTCCTGAGCTCGAGGGACCTGAGCTCGCGCCGGAGCTTCAGGTAGCTCTCCCACCGCCGCGGGTCGATCTCGCCCGACTCGACCGCGGCCCGGACGGCGCAGCCCGGCTCGCCTTCGTGGGCGCAGTCGGGGAACCGGCAGCGGGCCGCCAGCCCGTCGATCTCCTCGAAGGTCCGGTCGAGCCCGTCGTCGTCGGCCCACAGCCCGAGCTCGCGCATCCCGGGCGTGTCGACGAGCAGGGCCCCGCCGGCGAGCCGGACGAGCTCGCGCGAGGTCGTCGTGTGCCGGCCCCTCCCCTCTTCCGCGTCGCTCACGGCGGCCGTGGCGAAGCGCTCCTCGCCCAGCAGCCGGTTGATCATGGTCGATTTGCCGACCCCGGACGAGCCGATGAAGGCGATGGTCCGACCAGGGCGCAAAAACGGGCGGATCGCGTCGAGCCCGCCCTCGTCGAGGGCCCGCACGGCCACGACCGGCACGCCGGGCGCGACGGCCGCCGCCTCGGCCTCGGCCGCGGCCAGGTCGTCAGGCCGCAGGTCGGCCTTGTTGAGGACGATGACGGGAGAAGCGCCGCTCGACCAGGCCGTGGTGACGTACCGTTCGATGCGCCGGACGTTGAAATCGCCGTCGAGGCCGCTGACGAGGAAGACCGTGTCGACGTTGGCCGCGACGACCTGGGCCTCGACGGCCTCGCCCGCGGCCTTGCGGGTGAAGGCCCCGCGCCGCGGCAAGAGGGCCTCGATGACAGCCCGGCCGCCCGGGACGGGCCTGACGGCGGCCCAATCGCCGACGGCCGGGAAGTCCGCGGGGCCGCGGGCTTCGTGCCGGAACCGGCCGGAGACCTCGGCCTCGACCTCGCCTTCCTCCGTGACCATCGTCGAAAGGTCGCGGGCCTGTTTGACGACCCGCGCCGGGACCAGCCCCAGCGCCGAGAACTCCCCGAAGGCCGCGGCGAGCGCGGCGTCCCAGCCGAATTCGGTTAGGTCGATCATGGGAGCAAGTCAGAGGGGAATGATAGCCGCAATCCGAGAGCGCCGTCTAACTGAGAAAAGCCGAAAGAGAAGACGGGGACACGTACCAAGGGTACATGTCCCCTTCCGGGGCCCCTTCCGGATCGTCACGCGGCCGCGGGCTTGGCCCCTCCGTTGGGCGCCTCGCCGTGCTCCTTCTTGCGCCGGAAGTCCTCGAAGATGTTGTAGACGACGGGCACGACGACGAGCGTGATGAGGGTCGAGCTGAGCAGGCCGCCGATGACCGTCCGGGCCAGCGGGGCCTGGGCCTCGCCGCCCTCCCCGACGCCGAGGGCCAGGGGCAGGGTGGCCATGATGGCCGTGAAGGCCGTCATGAGGATCGGCCGCAGCCGGCGCCGCCCGGCCTCCTCGATGGCCTCGCGGATGGGCATGCCGTCGCGCTGGCGCAAGAGGTTCGTGTAGTCGACGATGATGATGGCGTTGTTGACGACGATGCCCCCGAGCATGATCAGCCCGATGTAGGACTGCATGTTGAAGCTCGTCCTGGTCAGGAAGAGCATCAGGATGACGCCGATGGCCGCCAGGGGCACGGAGAACATGACGATGAGCGGGTCGCGCAGGGACTCGTAGAGCATGGCCATGATCATGTAGACCAGGATGAGGGCCAGGACGATGCTCTGGAAGAGCTCCCGGTTGGCCTTCTGCTGCTCCTCGTAGTCGCCGGTGAACTGGATGCTGAAGTTGCGCGGGACGGGGACGGCCCGCAGGGCCTCGCGGGCGTCGGCGATGATGGAGCCCATGTCCCGCCCGGCGATCTCGCCGGACACGGTCACGATGCGCTCGCGGTCGCGCCGTTCGATGCGGATGGGCCCGCGCCGCGGCCGGGTCTCGATGACGTTGCGCAGGCTGATCTGCTCGCCCTCCGAGTTGCTGACGGTCAGGTCGAGGATGTCCTGGAGGCCCAGGAACTCCGAGTCCTTGACCTTGACCAGGATGCGGAACTCGCGGCCCGCCTCGCGGAAGTAGCCGGACTGGGTCCCCGAAAGGATGGTCTGGATGGACTGGCCGATGGCGCTGATCGAGAGCTTCATGTCGGCCGCGGCCTGGCGGTCGATGAGGAGCAGCTCCTCGGGGTTGCCGATCTCGCGGCTGAGCCGGGTGTCGGTGACGCCGGGGACCTTCTTGACGATCTCCTGGACCTGGCGGGCCAGGGCCTCGGCGACGCTGAGGTCGTAGCCGCGGACCTCGACCTGGAGCCGCTCCTGGCCGCCGCCGCCGCGCATGCCGAACATCATCTGGCCGCCGCTGGCCCGGGTGCGGATGACCGATCCCGGGATGTTGGACAGCTTCTTGCGCAGGTCGACGGCGATCTCCTCGCTCGTTCGCGAGCGCTTGTCCCGGGGCACGAGCTTGAGGGTCATGTTGCCGGTGTTGGCGCCGCTGCGCCAGCCGCCGCCGCCGAAGCTCTCCTCGTGGGTGACGATCTCGGGGACGGCCGCCTTGACGATCTCGGTGACCGTGGCGAAGGTCCGGTTCATGACCTCGAGCCGCGTCCCGACCTCCATCTCGACCGAGACCCGGACCTCGTTCTCGTCCGTCGCCGGCATGAACTCGGTGCCGACGAGGCGGATGAGGAAGAGGCAGCCGATGAGCAGGGCCGCGACGCTCCCCAGGACGATGACGCGGTGGTCGAGGGCCTTGTGCAGGAGGCGCTTGTACCAGTTCTCGAGCTTGCGGAAGCCGCCGAGGAAGAGGTTGGCCAGCCGCTCGAGCGGCTTCTTCGTGGCCGGGTCGAAGGGCTTGGCGACCCGGATGAGCCGGGCCGAGAGCATGGGGACCATGGTCAGGGCCACGAACAGACCCATGAGGTTGGCGAAGCTGACGACGTAGGCCAGCTGCTTGAACATGACCCCGGACATGCCGCGCATGAAGATCATGGGCAGGAAGACGACGCAGGTCGTGATGGCCCCGACGGCGATTGGCGCGGCCACCTCGTTGGTCCCGTCGATCGAGGCCTTGAGGGGCGGGACGCCGCCCTCCTCCATGCGGTAGATGTTCTCCAGCACGACGATGGAGCTGTCGATGAGCTGGCCGATGCCCAGGGCCAGGGCGCCCAGGGTCATCGTGTTCAGGGTGAAGCCGCCGAAGTAGATGAGGGCGATCGTGCCGACGAGCGAGATGGGGATGGACACGGCCACGACCAGGGTGCTGCGGATGTTGACCAGGAAGACGAGCAGGGCCAGGATGGCCAGGACGGCGCCCCACATGGCCGAGGAGCCGACGTTGTTGATGGCCCGGCGGATGTACTCGGCGCTGTTCGAGGTCGGGATGAGCTCGATCTGGGGGATGTCGCGCTGGATCTCGGAGATCTCCTTCAGGACCCGCTCGGCGACGTTGACCGTGTTCTCGCCCGACTGCTTGTAGACGGCCAACCGCATGCCCTCGCGGTCGTTGATGCGGGCGATGCGGGTGACGCGCTGGAAGGTGTCGTCGACGCTGGCGATCTCGCCCAGCTGGATGGGCACGCCGTCGCGGACGGCGACGACGGTGTCGCGGAGCTGCTCGAGGCTGGTGAAGACGCCGGGGATGCGGAGCAGGATCTCGTAGTTGCCCCGCTCGATGACCCCGGCCGGCATGTCGACGTTCTCCTGGCGGATCTTGCTGGTGATCGTGTTGAGGGGCAGGCCCAGGGCCTTGAGCTTGAGGGGATCGAGGTTGACCTGGATCTCCCGCTGCCGGCCGCCGTAGACGTCGACGGAGGCGACGCCAGCGACGCGCTCGAGCCGGTAGGCGATCTGCTCGTCGATGATGCGCCGGGCCTGGACGGGATCGAGGTTGCTGAGGGCCCCGAACTGGAGGATGGGCTGCTGGGCCGGGTCGAACTTGCGCAGGGTCGGCCGGTCGACCTCCTCGGGCAGGCGGCCGACGATGCGGTCCAGGCGCTCGCGGACGTCGTCGGCGGCGTCGTCGAGGTTGGTGCCCCAGGCGAACATGATGCGGACGGAGCTCGAGCCCTCGGACGACGAGGAGAAGACCTCCTCGACGCCGGGCACGGCGCTGAGGGCCTCCTCGATGGGCCGGGTGATGATCTCCTCGATCTCCTCGGGGCCCGTGTTCGGGTACGAGGCGTTGACGTTGAGCGTCGGGAAGACGATCTCGGGCATCAGGTCGACGGGCAGGCGGGACAGGGAGACCAGGCCGATGATGATAACGATGAGCGTCACCATCCAGGTGAAGACGGGCCGGCGTATGGAGAATTCCGAGAGCTTCATCGCTTGTCTCCGGGCTCGGCCTTGGCGGCCGGGGTGGCGGCGGCTTCGCCGGCCCCGGCGGGCAGGATGAGGGACGTCCCGTTCTCCAGGAGGTGGTGGCCGAGCGTCACGACGTGCCCGGCGAGGCCGGCCGGCTCGACGATCTCGGCCTTGTCGCCTTCGACGATGCCGACGGTCGCGTGCTGGAAGACGGCCTTCTTGGCCTCGAGGTCGGCCAGGAACACGCCCTGCAGGGCGCCCCGGTTGACCAGGGCGCTGGTGGGGACGATGGTCACGCCGGCCTTGTTGGCGAACTCGATGCGGGCGTTGACGAACATGCCCGGCTTGAGGGCCCCGTCGGCGTTGTCGACGTCGACCTCGACCCGGGCCTCGCGCGAGGTCTCCCTGAGCAGGGGGGCCACGCGGGCCACGGCGCCGGGGAACTCCCGGCCCGGGAAGGCGCCGCTCGTCAGGACGACGGGCTGCTCGTTCTTGAGGCGGAAGTAGTCCTTCTCCGTGACGTGGATGACCGCGGTGATGGGCTGGAGCTCGATGACCGAGAGGATGGCCGTGCCGGACGAGACCATGGCCCCGGGGTTGATGAAGCGCTCGCCGACGAACCGGGCGTTCCCGCCGGTCTGCCATTCGGCCCTGATCCGGGTGTAGGACAGCCGGACCCGGGCGGTCTCCAGGGCGGCTTGCGAGTTGGCCAATTGGGCCCGGGTGACCTTGAAGCGGGCGTCGCGGGCGGAGAAGGCGGACTGGGCTGCCTCGATCTCGGCGTCCGAGAGGATGCCCTTGGCGTGGAGGGTCTTGGCCCGGTCGTACTCCTTCTGGGCCAGCTCCTGGGCGGAAGCGGCTTCCTCCAGGTTGGCCTGGGCCACGCCCAGGTCGGCCTCGGCCTGGATGACCTGCTGCTGGTATTCCTCGTCCTCGAGGAGGGCCACGAGCTGGCCGCGCGACAGCCGGTCGCCGATGTCCACGTAGAGCTCTTTGACCCGGCCGGAGATCTTGGGGACGATGGTGAAGTAGGACTTCGGGATGAGCGTCCCCGAGAAGGTGCCGATGTCGCGGATGGCGCCGCGCTCGACGGCCGCGATCTCGACGGCCACGGCCGCGCCCCGGGGCCCGCCCTGCGGGCCGCCGCCGGGGAGGCGGGAGACGATCTGCCAGACGAGGAAGGCCAGGAAGAGAGCGGCGGCCACGGTGTAGGGCCGGGCCTTCTTGGCCCAGAGCTTGCTCCAGATCTTGTTCCAGTCGATCTTTGCCAAGGCGAACCTCACAAAACGCTAGACTCGGACATCCTATCGGACTTTAGACGGCCGCGGGCCGGGTTTCTTCCCGGCGGCCGGACCGCCATGGACACGGGGGAAAGAGACTCCCCTCCCCCCTCGGGGCCTATCTCAGGAACGAATAATCGCGCCCGTAACGGAGCATCTGCTCGACGTAGCCCTCGGTGAGGTCGATCTTGACGTCGACGATCCGGCCGTCCTCGACGACCGGGGTGTAGACGGGATTGACGAAGCCGCTGTAGGGGGCCAGGTCGAGCTTGGCGTAGCGGTCGAGGACCTCCCTGTGCAGGTCCGGATCGACCTGGACGCCGTAGGTCTCGATGAGGGCCTTGGCCGCCTCGTAGTCCCCTTCGCTGGTGATGCGCTGGACCTCGGCCAGGAGCCGGCCGTAGAGCTCGCGGAGCTTGGCGTAGTCGTTGACGACGAAGAAGGTCTTGCCGTCGCGCGTCTTGCGCTCGATGACTTTGTCGGCCTTGCCCATCTCGTAGACCCAGTGGGCGACCATGGCCCGGCCGCGCATGTGGGCCTGCTCGACGGTCTTGCCCGGCTGGATGCGGACGAGCTGGGTCATCAGGCCGTTGCGGACCTGGAGGTCGTACTCGGCCTTGGCCGCGTCGAGGTTCGGGAGCAGCCCCAGCTCGACCATCTTGTCGTCCATGATGTAGTAGAGGGCGAACAGGTCGGCCCGGGACTCCTCGACGGGCGAATGGTAGTTCTTGAGCGACTCGGGGCCGACGCCGGGCATGAGCTGGCCGGAGCCGTGGCCGAGGACCTCGTGGAGGTCGGTGTGGATGTTGCCGGCCAGGGGCCCATAGGTCCGGGCCCGCTCGAGGAGCTCGGGCGACCAGGAGAACTCCTGGCCGAACGGCGACTTGAGGGAGGCCTGGTCGTAGGCGTAGGTGATGTTCTCGATGGTCACCGACTTGGAGCCGTGGTCCTTGCGGATCCAGTTGGCGTTCGGCAGGTTGATGCCGATGGGCGTCGAGGGGTAGCAGGCCCCGCCGAGCATGGCCGCGGTGATGACCTTGGCCGAGACGCCCTTGACCTCTTTCTTCTTGAACCGGGCGTCGACGGGCGAGCGGTCCTCGAACCACTGGGCGTTGGCGCTGATGGCGTCGGCCCGCTTGGTCGCGGCCAGGTCCTTGAAGTTGACGACCGATTCCCAGCTGGCCTTCATGCCCAGGGGATCGTCGTAGACCTCGATGAAGCCGTTGACGAAATCGACGAGCGAGGCCAGGTCGCCGACCCAAAGGACGTTGTACTCGTCGAAGCGCTCCAGGTCGCCGGTCTTGTAGTAGGCGACGAGGGCCTCGATGACCTTCTTCTGGGTCTCGTTCTCGGCCACCCCGGCGGCCTTCTCGAGCCAGCCGACGATGCGGGCGATGGCCGGCCCGTAGAGGCCGTCGACCTTGGCCACCTCCTCGACGACCCGGCCGTCCTTCTTGACGACGCGGCTGTTGAGGCCGTAGGAGACGGGGGTGGCGTCCTTCTCGTCGACGAGGCCCTTGTAGTAGGCCTCGACCTCGTCCTGGGTGACGCCCTCGTAGAAGTTGACGGCGGAGTGGGCGACGAGGTCCTTGGAGGAGTCCTGGGAGACCTTCTTGGGGGCCACGGCCGGGTCGAACAGGATGGGCGTCAGGAAGGCCACGAGACCGTCGAGGTCCTGGCCCGCGGCGAGCGGGAAGCTCTCGCCCTCGGTCCCCTTGACCAGGCCGGCGAAATAGGCGGCGTCGAAGCCGGGCACGAACTTGTCGTTGGAGTAGTGGTGATGGATGCCGTTGGCGAACCAGACCTGCTTGGCGTAGGTCATGAACTCGGCCCAGCGCGGGTCGGTCCGGTCGCCCTTGTAGCCGCGGACGACGGCGTCGAGGGTCCGCCGGATGGTCAGGTTGTGTTTGTAGTTCTGGTCGAAGAAGATGTCCCGGCCGCAGAGGGCGGCCTCGCTGAGGTAATAGACCAGCTCTTTCTGCTTTGGGGACAGGGCCTCGAAGCCGGGGACCTGGTAGCGCAGGACCTGGAGGTCCGCGAACTTGTCGATCTGCCACTGGAACTCGGGCGCGGCGGCGGGCTCGGGGGCCGGCTCCTTCTTCTTGCAGCCGGCGGCCACGAAGACCAGGCCGAAGCAAAGGATGGCCAGGAGGAATGTGCTTTTCAAGTTCATCGGTCGGGACCTCCCAAGGGGATTCGGACGAGCATCTATATTACCCCAGGCGGCCCTCCTCGTCCATCGGCGGACCGGAAAGTGCCAGGCCTTCACATTTCCAGGGAGAAAAGGGCGTTTGTGAATGCCAGGCACTCACGGGAAGGAAGAAACGGTCGGGGGCGGCGTCAAAAGGGATGACGTCGGATTCCATCCGGAGGTATCGATGACAAAGAAGCTCGTTCCCCTCGTCCTCGTCTTCGCCCTGATCATCGGGCTGCGCGCCCAGGGCCCGCCGCCCCAGCAGCAGATGAAGCTCGAGGACGTCCAGAAGGCGCTGAGCCTGGTCGACAAGGCCCAGCCCGCTCCCGACAAGTTCAAGCCCGGCCTCGAGGCCATCACGGCCAATGACTCGATCGCGATGCTGACCTACATCGCTTCCGACCTGCTCGAGGGCCGCGAGACGGCCACCCGCGGCTACGCCCTGGCGGCCGAGTACGCCGCCTCCCTGTTCAAGCTCTGGGGCGTCAAGCCCGCCGGCGACATGCCGGTCATGGCCGGCGGCTTCCGCATGCGCGGCGGCCCGGCACCCCAGGCCCCCCGCGAGCGGACCTATTTCCAGGACTTCGCCATGCGGGAGACCGCGGACACACAGATGGCGATCACCATCGAGACGAGCCGCGGCGGCCTGGTCAAGAGCCGGACCTTCCAGGGCGGGCTCGACTTCCAGGCCGGCTTCGGCGGCATGGGCGGCGCCTCCGAGGGCACCGTGACCGCGCCCGTCGTCTTCGCCGGTTACGGCATCTCGGAGCCCTCCATCGGTTTCGACGAGCTTAAGGGCCTCGACCTCAAGGGCAAGATCGTCCTCGTCCTCAGCGACGCGCCGGGCCGGGACGACCCCAAGTCCCCGTTCCAGGCCAAGAAGGAGCTCAAGGACAAGTACTTCCCGGCCATGCCCCAGGGCGGCGACATGATGGCCATGATGATGCGGGGCGGCCCCCAGCGCTTCAACAAGCTGGCCGAGATCCAGAAGCTCGGCCCGGCCGCCATCGTCCAGGTCGCCAGCGCCGGAAAGGACAGCGACATCTTCAACGCCCTGTCCTACGTCCGCAAGCCCGGCGACGACCAGCCCATCGTCAACAAGCCCCGGCGCCGGCTGTCCCTGGCGGGCGTCGGCGGCGGCGAGATGATGCGCGGCGGCGCTTCGGCCACGACCATCACCCGCGAGATGGCCAACTTCCTCCTCGAAGGCACCGGCCAGACGGTCGACGACCTCAAGGCCAAGATCGACTCGACCCTCAAGCCCGCGTCCATGGCCGTCGCCGGGGCCAAGCTGACCATCGCCACGACGGCCAAGACGGCCCTCGTCCGGGGCACCAACGTCCTGGGCCTCATCGAAGGCTCCGATCCCAAGCTCAAGGACGAGTACTTCGTCGTCGGCGCCCACTACGACCACAACGGCGCCTGGGACGGCTACGTCTGGAACGGCGCGGACGACAACGGCTCCGGCTCGGTCGGCGTCCTGAACATCGCCAAGGCCATCGCGGCCAGCCCGGTCAAGCCCAAGCGGACCGTCATCTTCGCCCTGTGGACGGGCGAGGAGGAGGGTCTGCTCGGCTCGCGCTACTACGCCCAGAATCCCGTCTTCCCCATCGCCAAGACGGTCGGCTACCTCAACTACGACATGATCAGCCGGCCCTACGACGCCGAGACCCTGGCCCGGACCATGCGGGCCTACAGCGTCCCCGGGGCCGAGGAGATCGTCAAGAAGGTCCGCGCCCCCTGGTTCGTCAGCGTCAACCTGACGGAGGGCACGCCCTTCGCCGACATCGCCCGCGAGATGAACCAGTACGTCGGGCTCGACCTGGCCTTCCGCTTCAACGCCCTGGGCGCCGGCGGCGGCGGCTCCGATCACTCCTCGTTCGCCGCGGTCAAGGTCCCCTACGTCTATTACATGGCGGCCATGACCGCCGACTACCACCAGCCGAGCGACAGCGTCGAGAAGGTCAGCGGCGAGCTCATCGCCAAGATCAGCCAGCACGGCTTCCTGACCGTCTACGCGTTCGCCGACAGGTAAGCCCTCACCGGCGGGGGCCGGACCGGACCGCTCCGGTTTGACCCCCGCCGTCTTTTTTTCTACAATCCCCCCAGGATCGCGCCCCGGATCCGCCCTTCGGTGGAGGAGGTCGGCTTGAGCGAAGAAGTACCCCGTTCGCGCGCCGGGTCCGCAACATGAAGAGACTCCGCGTCGCTCTCGTCTACAACGCCTTCACGGACTCCGCGCCCGACGAGAAGTCCGACACCGGCAGCCTCCACTACCTCCGCCAGATGGTCCGCGGCATCGCCCGCGGCCTGCGCCGCCTCCGCCATGAGGTCGTCGTCCTGCCGCTCGCGGGCGACCTGTCGGTCCTCCAGCGCCAGCTCCACCGCCTCCAACCCGACGTCGTCTTCAACCAGTACGACGACGTCGTCCACGGCGCCCTCTACGAGATGCGCGTGGCCGCCTTCATCCGCATGCTCGGCTATCCCATGACCGGCTCCCCCGCCCTGGCCCTGGGCCTCAGCCGCGACAAGTACATGTCCCTCAGCCTGCTCAAGGGCGCCGGCCTGCCCATCCCGCCCTCGACGGCCCTGGTCGAACGGCTCTCGGACGTCGACGAGCACAAGTGGATCTTCCCCGTCATCGTCCACGCCGCCCAGGAGCACGCCGGCATCGGCCTCGACCGGGACTCGGTCGTCCACAGCAAGACGGCCCTCAAGGCCAAATCCCGGGAGATCCTGCGGACCTACAAGCAGCCGGCCCTCGTCCAGCACTTCCTGCGGGGGCGGGAGTTCAACGTCGGGCTGCTCGGCGGGCGGAAGATCCAGGTCATGCCGCTGGCCGAGGTCGATTACTCGCGCCTGCCCCGGGCCATCCCCCCGATCATGTCCTACGCCGCCAAATGGGTCGAGACCTCGGTCGAGTACAAGCGGACCCGGGTCATCTGCCCGGCCCGCGTCGACGCCTCGCTCACGGCCCTCATCAGCCGGACGGCGGCCAAGGCCTTCCGGGCCGTCGGCGGCTGGGGCTACGGCCGGGTCGACATCCGCCTCGACGAGGAGGGCCAGCCGGTCATCCTCGAGGTCAACTGCAATCCCTGCCTCGACAGCGGCATGGGGCTGGCCAGGTCGGCCGAGCAGGCGGGCATCGACTACCCCCACATGCTCCAGACGATCGTCAAGGCCGCCTTCGACGGCCCTCCCTACGACCTGCGCCTGCCAATCTTCAATCCCGGCACGTCCGGGCTGGCCCGCGGCCGCTAACCGGCGCGAGCCCGCCGGTCAGCCGGTGAGGCGCCCGGTGTAGGCGTAATCGAGGGCCAGGGCGATGACCAGGGAGACGACGTCCATCAGCCTCTCCCCTTCCGCGCCGGGCCGGTAGCTCAGCCCCAGGGCCGAGGCCCGGGCCTCGAGCTTGCGGACGAGGACCTCGGCCTCGGCCGGCGTCAGCACGGACCAGTGGACGACCCGCTCGACGAGCCGCTCGCGGTACCTCTTGAACAGCCCCGCCGCCGGCCGGAGGACCTGGCCCCGGGAGACGGGGAAGGCCTCGCGGAGGCTGTCGTCGACGTAGCCCCGGGCGTCACGGCGGAAGCGCTCGGCCTTCTTGCCGTAGTGCTCGGCCAGGGTCAGGCTCATGCGGTCGGCGGGCCGGAGACGGAGGCCGCGGCGGGTCTTGGGGACGTTGCGCCGGACCTCCTTCATCAGCCCGTCCACGTAGAGGAGCTTGCGGATGACGGGCCAGTTGCGGTACTTCCGCCGCCAGGACGAACGCGGGGTCAGCCAGACGGCGAAGGTCTCGGCGAAGTCCTCGTCGGGGTGTTTCTGGGCGTAGGTCCGGCCGTAGGGGTAGACGGCGATGTGCCGGACGTAGTTCCGGCTCATGCGGTCCGGCCGGAAGGAATCCCGGTAGGGCTTGGTGAAGCGGCCGAAGACCTCGCCCCAGCTCGGCCGGCGCCAGAGCCGATAGGCGTAGTTGACGGCGTGGCCGGCCTCGTGGCGGAGGAGCATCATGATCGTCCGGGGGTCCTCGACCTCGCCCGTCTGCTCCTCTTCGATGCGGGCCAGCCGGGGGTCGGCCAGGTAGAAGGGGACGCCGATGACCGGGGAGCGGTCCGGGCAGCCCCAGGCGTCCGTCAGGTAGACGTCGGGCTTGAACAGGAAGCCCCGGAGGTCCATCTCCCGGCGCAGGCGGCGGACGTACCGCTCCAGGGGAGAGCCCTCGACGGCCAGGGGCAGGTCCGAGATCCGTCCCTTGAGGAGCTCGAAACGGACGGTCTCCCAGCTCCGGACCAGGGAACGGATGCTCTTGGCGCTCATGGGAGTAGAGAAAATAAGGCAAGCCCGGGGGGTTGTCAAGGCGGCGCCTTGAGCCGGCCGGGGATCCTGTGGTATGATGGCCCCTTATCCGAACACCAGGACGGACGCGACGCGGACACTCATCCCGCCCGTAAGATCACTCCCCCGGGAGATCCCCTCCCCGGAATGACCCCCTGTCCAAGAAGGAACTGACATGCGTTTCACCGAACTCGACCTCGATCCCAGGCTCCAGCGGGCCATCGCGGACCGGGGCTACACCGACCTGACCCCCGTCCAGGAGCGGACCCTGGCCGAATCGCTCAAGGGCCGCGACGTGGCCGTCCAGTCCCAGACCGGGACCGGCAAGACGGCCGCCTTCCTCATCACCCTGTTCTCGCACCTGCTGAAGCACTCCAAGAGCTCCCGGCGCAAGGCCCTCATCATCGTCCCGACCCGCGAGCTGGCCGTCCAGATCGAGGGCGAGGCCCTGCTCCTCAACCGGGCCATCGGCCTGCAGATCGGCTGCTTCTACGGCGGCGTCGGCTACACCGTCCAGCTGAACCAGATCAAGGCCGGACCGGACATCATCATCGGCACGCCGGGCCGGCTGCTCGACTTGGCCGAGAAGAAGCGGCTCAACTTCAAGGAGTGCGGCTTCCTCGTCATCGACGAGGCCGACCGGCTCTTCGACATGGGCTTCCTGCCCGACCTGCGGGACATCGTCAAGCAGATGCCGGAGCGGGAGCACCGCCAGAGCATGCTCTTCAGCGCCACCCTCAACAAGCTGTCGCAGCGGGTCGCCCAGGCCTACCTCCACGACCCGGTCTTCATCGAGGTCACGCCCGAGCAGCTGACCGTGGACACGATCTCGCAGGAGCTCTACCGGGTCGGCAGCCACATCAAGCTCAATCTCCTGCTCGGCCTGCTCCAGCGGCGGGCGCCCAAGAACGCCCTCATCTTCACCAACATGAAGCACACGGCCTTCATGCTCGCGAAACAGCTCCAGGCCAACGGCTACAAGGCCAACTTCCTCAGCGGCGACCTGGCCCAAAGCGAGCGCCTGCGCATCATCGAGGACTTCATGGCCGGGCGCTTCCCCATGCTCGTGGCCACCGACGTGGCTTCGCGCGGGCTCCACATCGACGACCTCGAGATGGTCATCAACTACGACATCCCCCAGGACTGCGAGAACTACGTCCACCGCATCGGACGGACGGCCCGGGCCGGCGCGACGGGGCTGGCCATCACCCTGGCCAGCGAGAAGACGGCCGACCACCTCGAGGCCATCGAGAAGTTCATCGGCCAGAAGATCCCCGAGTTCCCGGTCACGCCCGACATGTACGTCCGCGACATGAGCCTCGAGCGGCTGGCCGGCCAGGACCTCGACCGGCGGCGGCCCTCGGGCCGCCGGGGCGGCCGTCCTTCGGGACGCCGCGGCGGCGGGGGGCGGGCGGACGGCCCCGGCGGGCGCCGGCCCTCCGGCGGAAGGGGCGGCGGACGGGCCCCCTCGGGCGGGCGGCCGCGCTGAAACCCGCGTTAACACCCGCGTTGACAGGCGGCCGCCGCCTTCTATAGAATGGGCGCCCGACCCGCGGGGGGCCGGGAGAGACCGAGCCGAGGTTGACCATGGACGCGAAGCCGTTGCCCGAACTCGACCGCATCTGCGCCGCCTTCGACTGCCCCGGGACCTGGATCTCCTCGTGTCCCATCCCCTCCGGCCACATCAACGACACCTACTGCTCCGAGTTCGACGACGGCGGCCGGCGGGTCAAGTACGTCAACCAGCGCATCAACCACCTCGTTTTCCGCGAGCCCGAGCGGCTCATGGAGAACATCGAGCGGGTGACCCGCTACGCCCGCGAGCGCATCGTCGCCGCCGGCGGCGATCCCGAGCGCGGCACGCTGACCATCGTCCCGACCCGCGACGGCCGGACCTACCACCGGACCCCGGAAGGGACCTACTGGCGGATGTTCCGCTACATCGGCGGCGCCCGGACCTACGACCGGGTCGAGGACATCCGGCACGTCTACGCGGCCTCGAAGGCCTTCGGCGACTTCCAGAAGATGGTGGCCACGCTGCCCGGCGGCCGGCTCCACGAGACCATCCCGGACTTCCACCACACCCGCCGGCGGTTCGCGGCCTTCCGCGAGGCCCTGGCCGCCGACGCCTTCGGCCGGGCGGCCGGCGTCGGGCCCGAGATCGCCTTCGTCCTGGAACGCGAGAAGGACACCGGCGTGGTCGTCGACGGCCTGGCCTCGGGGCTCATCCCCGAGCGCGTCACCCACAACGACACCAAGCTCAACAACGTCATGATCGACGACCGCACCGGCGAGGGCGTCTGCGTCATCGACCTCGACACGGTCATGCCGGGCTCGGTCCTCTACGATTTCGGCGACTCCGTCCGCCTGGGCGCGGCCACGGCCGCCGAGGACGAGCGGGACCTGGCCCTGGTCGGCTTCGACCTGGGCCTGTTCGACCGCCTGACCGCCGGCTACCTCGACGCGGCCCGCGACTTCCTCGTTCCCGCCGAGACCGAGCGCCTGGCCTTCTCGGCCAAGCTCCTGACGCTCGAGTGCGGCATCCGCTTCCTGACCGACCACCTCAAGGGCGACGTCTACTTCAAGATCCGCCGCGAGGGCCACAACCTCGACCGGGCCCGGACCCAGTTCAAGATGGTGGCCGAAATGGAGGGGCGGATGCCCGAGATGGAAGCCGTCGTCCGCAAATATCTCTGAACCGCCCATCCCGGCCTCCGGAGGTGCCCATGCGCCGACGTTTCCTGGTCATCCTGGTCCTGATCCTGGCCGCCGCCGGCCCGGCCCCCGCCCCCGCCCAAGCCCCGGCCAAGGCCGCGGCGGCCCGGCCGCTCGACGACGCCCTGTCCCGGGCCTTCGTCTATCGGGCCATCGGCCCGGCCCGCCAGTGCGGGCGCATCCTCCACGTCGCGGCCCACCCGTCCGACCGGTTCACCTTCTATATCGCGCCGTCCACGGGCGGACTGTGGCGCACGGTCAACAACGGGACGACCTTCGAGTCCCTCCTGCCTGACGCCGGCAACGTCCCCATCGGCCACTTCGCCGTCGCGCCCTCGGACCCGCGGACGATCTGGGTCGGCACGGGCGACCCGGCTTCCGGGCGCATCCCCCTGCGCGGCTTCGGCGTCCTAAAGTCGGTCGACGGCGGCCGGACCTGGACGGCCATGGGCCTGGAGCGGACGCGCCACATCGGCCGCATCGCCATCCACCCGGCGGACCCGGACACCGTCTACGTCGCCGCCCTCGGCTATCACTTCAGCGCCAACCCCGAGCGGGGCCTCTATAAGACGGTCGACGGCGGCCGGTCTTGGGCCAAGGTCCTCGATCTCGGCGACCGCGTCGGGGTCGTCGAGGTCGTCCTCCGGCCGGGAGCCCCCGACACGGTCTTCGCCGCGGCCTACGACAAGACCCGCCGGCCCTGGAACTTCGACGACTACGGGCCGGGCTCGGCCGTCTACAAGTCGACCGACGCCGGCCGGACCTGGCGGAAGCTCGCCGGCGGCCTGCCCGCGGGCGACCTCGGCCGCATCGGCCTGGCCGTCTCGCCGAAGTCGCCGGACGTCATGTACGCCACGATCGACAACGCCAACCTCCGCCCGCCGACGGCCGAGGAAGCCAAGCGGGCCGCGGCCGCCGCCGCGGCCGGCCGGCCCGCCTCCCCGCCCCGGATCGGCGGCGAGGTCTACCGCTCCGAGGACGGCGGCGAGACCTGGACGAAGAGGAACGCGGACGGCCAGCCCATCGGCGGCGGCAAGTGGTACGGCCAGATCTACGTCGATCCCAACGACGAGGATGTCGTCTATGTGCCCAACACGCCCCTTTTCCGCTCCCTCGACGGGGGCCGGACGTGGGGCGCCAAGGGGCCTGAGAACCTGGCCGGTTCGGTCCACGTCGATCACCACGCCCTGTGGATCGACCCGGCCGATTCCCGCCACATCATCCTCGGCCACGACGGCGGCTTGGCCATCTCCTACGACTTCGGCCGGACCTGGGACGCCTTCGACCACCTGCCGCTGGCCCAATTCTATGCCGTCGGCGTCGACATGGACGAGCCCTACAACATTTACGGCGGGCTCCAGGACAACGGCTCGATCCGCGTCCCCTCCAACGGCCCCTCCGGCACGATCACCCGCGACGACTGGGTCTCGGTCGGCGGCGGGGACGGCATGGTCAACGTCGTCGACCCGGAGGACTCCCGCTGGCTCTACAACGCCTCGCAGAACGGGGCCATCCAGCGCGTCGACCAGAAGCTGGGACTGGCCCGCTCCATCCGCCCCCGCCCGGCGGCGGGACAGGCGCCCTACCGCTTCAACTGGACAGCGCCGATCGCCCTCTCGCCCCACAACAGCCGCATCGTCTACCTCGGCGCGGAGGTCCTGCTCCGGTCGCTCGACCGCGGCGAGACCTGGCGGGAGATCTCGCCCGACCTGACGACCGGCGATCCGGTCAAGTTGGCCGGGAACATCGAGTTCTGCACCCTGACCTCGATCGCCGAGTCGCCCCTCGAGCCGGGCCTGATCTGGACGGGCTCGGACGACGGCAAGGTCCAACTGACGCGCAACGGCGGAGGGACCTGGCGGGACGTGACCGCCGCCCTGACGGCCGCCGGGGCCCCGGAGGAATACTACGTCACCCGGGTCGTCGCCTCCGCCCACGCCGCCGGCCGCGCCTACGTCGCCAAAGCCGGTTGGCACCGCGACGACTACCGCCCGTTCGTGTTCATGACGGAGGACTTCGGGTCGACCTGGACCGCCGTCACGGCCGGCCTGCCCGAGGGCACCGTCTACGCCCTGGCCGAGGACCGCCGCAATCCGCGCCTCCTCTTCGCCGGGACGGAGTCGGGCGTCTTCGCCGCCATCGACGGCGGCCGGTCCTGGCGCCCGTTCGGCGCCGGCCTGCCGCCGAACGCCCTCGTCCACGATCTCCTCATCCACCCGCGGGCGAACGACCTCGTCGCGGCCAGCCACGGCCGCGGCCTCTTCGTCGCCGATGTCTCGGCCCTCCAACAGATGGACGAGGCCTACTTCGCCGCGGACGCGTTCCTGTTCGAGGTCGAGCCCAAGGTCCAATGGCGGGCCCGGCGGAACCGGCTGGAGGGCTCGGACGGCGACCGCAAGTTCGAGGCCCCCAACGAGCCGGCCGGCGTCGTCATCCGCTATTCTCTGAAGACCTCCCTCGGGCCCAAGGACAAGGCCGTCGTCCGCGTCACCGGCGCCGGCGGCGAGTCCCTGGCGACGCTCGAGGGTCCGGCGACGGCCGGCCTTCACTCGGTCGTCTGGGATATGAGGCGCCCGCCGGCAGCGAAACCGGCGCCCGCCGGCGGCGCGCCGGCCGAAGGGTTCGGAAGGCCGGTCCTCGTCCCGCCGGGGGAATACCGGGTGACGCTCGAGGCCGCCGGCCGGTCGATGACCCGGACGGCCGTGGTCAGGCCCGAGCCGGAGCGCTGAGCGCGGCCAGGACGGCCTTGGCGATCTGGATGTCCTGAACGGCGACGCCGGTCAGGTCGGCCACGGTGGTCTCGGCGTCCGAGGCGCGCCCCAGGGCGGGGTCCGCGACGACGCGGCCCAGCTCGATCAGGCGGTCCCGGCCGATGGCGCCGGCCGCCACCGCCCTGTAGACCTCGCCGCGGAGCTCCGACTGGGCGAGGCTATCGACGACGATCCGGTCGGCCCGGGCCAGGATGGCGGGATCGAGCTCCTGCTTGGCGGCCGTGTCGGAGCCCATGGCCGTGATGTGAGTCCCCGGGCGGATCCACTCGGCACGCAGGAGGGGCGCCGTGGCCGGCGTACAGGTGACGATGAGGTTGGCCGCGGCCGCGACCTCCTCGGCCTTGAGCGTGGTCGCGATCTCGAGACCCGGACCGGCCATGTCGCGGCGGTAGGCGGCCAGCTCGGCCTCGTCGACGCCCCAGACGACGGCCCGGTCGAAGCGCCGCGCCCGCCGCAGCCATTCGAGCTGCATCCGGCCCTGGACGCCGGCGCCGAGGATGCCAACGGCGGTGACCTCGCGAGGGGCCAGGTATCGGGCGACGACGGCCCCGGCCGCCGCGGTCCGGACGTTGGTCAGGTAGCCCTCGTCGAGGAGGACGGCTTCGAGGAGGCCCGTCCGCTGGCTGAAGACGAGCATGAGGCCGTCGCCCGACGGCAGGCCGCGCTTGGGATTGTCGAGGAAGCCCGAGGCGATCTTGACGACGTAGTGGTCGTCCCGCCGGATGTAGCCGTACTTGATGTGGACGTCGCCCGGCGGGTCGTCGAAGACGAGCTCGCCGACCGGCGGCACGACGACCTCGCCCCGGGAATAGGCGGCGAAGCCGGCCTCGATGAGCGGCAGGAGGTCGACCCCGGCCAGCGCCGCTTTGATCTCGGCCAGGCGGAGGACGGCGGACATGGCTCAGACGACGCGCACGGCGATGCCCAGCTTCTCCAGGGCCTTGACCGCGACATCGAGCTTGGCGTCCTTGACGAAGACGTGGTCGGTCGTGTAGGCCGAGACGGCGAACAGGCTGACCCCGGCTTCGGCCAGCGCCCCGGAAACGGCGGCCATGAAGCCGATGAGGCTGAAGGGCAGGACCATGTCGAAGGTGATCTGGCGCCAGTCGCCGTCGAAGCCGAGGAACTTCTGGGCGCCGATCTTGGACTCCTCGATGATGCAGGTCGTCTCCCGGTCGTCCTTGATGACGGCGAAGGCGTTCGCCAGGGCCCGCCGCGACTTGACGATGGCGTACGTGCCGGGCGAGACGACGGCCCGGCCGTTCTTGAAATATTGCCGGATCTCGCTGCGTTTCATGGTTTGTGCCCCCCCCCGCCGCTTTTCCGGCCCTTGGCCCGCTCCAGGACCCAGCCCGGCTTTTCGACCTGCCGGGCCCGGGCGATGGCCAGCGCCCCCGCGGCCACGTTCGTGGTGATGGTGGATCCGGCCGCGACGTAGGCGCCCCGTCCCACCTCGACCGGCGCGACCAGCTCCGTGCCCGAACCGATGAAGGCCCCGGCCCCGATGCGCGTCGGGTTCTTCGACAGGCCGTCGTAATTGCAGGTGATCGTGCCCGCGCCGACGTTGACGGCCTCGCCGACCGTGCTGTCGCCGAGATAGCTCAGGTGCTGGGCCTTGGAGCCGCGGCCGAAATCGGTGTTCTTCATCTCGACGAAGTTGCCGACCTTGGCCCCGGCCCGGACCCGCGTCTTCGGCCGGAAGCGCGAGAAGGGGCCGACCTGGACGTCGTTCTCCAGGACCGTTTGTTCCATGACCGTCGAGGTCAGGACCTTGACCCGGGCCCCTATCGTCGAGGCCGCGATGTGGACGTGGGGGTAGATCGCGCCGTCGGCCCCGATCCGGGTCGGGCCTTCGATGACGACGCACGGATAGACGACCGTGCGGGGGCCGATGTCGACGGACCAATCGATCCAGGTCGACTCCGGGTCGAGGAGGACGACGCCGCGGCGGAGGAGCGCCTCGTTCTTCCGCCGGCGGAGGTCGCGGGCGGCGCAGGCGACGGCCCGGCCGCCGTCGGCCGGCAGGACTTCTTCCGGATCCGGGCTTTCATGGAAACCGACCCGCTTACCGGCTTTCGTCAGGCGGAGGGCCAGGTCGTCGAAGGAGGCCGGGACGCGCGGGGCGGACCGGGGCCCGAGGAGCGGGAAGACGTCCGCGGCCCTGAGGGTCAGAATGTCGGAGAGCCCGAGCTCTCCCGGCCCGCTCAGGAACGTCAGGGCCGAACCCTTGGCCCGATGGGCCCGAAGCAGGGCCTTCAGGGTCCGGCCGCGCAGCAATGGCCGGTCGGCCGGGACGGCGACGATATCGGCGTCGGGGTATTTTTGGAGCAGGCGCCGGGCGGTGACGAGGGCCCTCAACACGGCCTGCCGGGGCCGGCGGGCCGGCTTCTCCCCGGCCAGCCAGAACACGGGAGGCCCGGTCTCGACGGGTCCGACGAGCGCCTGCCAATCCTGCCGGCCTTCGGGATCGGGACCCGAGATGACGACGACGGCGTCGGGCCCGGTCTCGCGGACGGCGTCGAAGGCGTAGGAGCCGAGCGGCCGGCCCAGGACCGGCTGGAAGACCGTCCGCCCTTCTCCCCCCAGAAAAAGAACGACGGCGGCGCGTTTCATACGAGCTTGGTGATGAGCTTGAACTTCTTGTCCTCCCAGAGCGGCTCGAGATCGGGCTCGTTCTGGGCCAGGACGGCGAAGGTCTTGTCCTTCTGGACGGCCTTCTTGAGCAGGTCGAGGGCGGCGTCGGACTGGCCCATCAGCGCGTGGGCGTCGGCCAGCAGGTAGTTGACGAGCGCCTCGTTCTCCTTGAACTCGAGGGCCTTCTCCAGGACCTTGACGGCGCCGGGACAGTCGCCCTGATTGATCTTGACCACGCCCTGGCGGAAGTGGTCCTCGAACCCCTTGAGCGCCACGGTCTCCTTCTTCGGCTTCTTCTGGGCGATGGCGATATAGGTCCGGGCCCGGTCGACGATCTCCCGTTCGGCCGGGAACTTGGCGATGAAATCCTGGAACGAGGCGGCGGCCTTCTCGAACTCGCCCTTCTGGAACTCCTTGACGGCCTGCCCGAAGGCCGTCAGGGCTTTCTGGTAATCGTCCTTTTTCGATCGTTGTTCGCGCACGGTTGTTCCTCTCGACTGGTGATGAATTGCGCTTATTTTACACGACTTGCCGCTCATTGACAAGGCCCCGTGGCCCTCGATCGGGGACATGTACCCGCGGTACGTGTCCCCGATCTCGTCCCGGAAGGGGGACACGTACAATAAGTACATGTCCCCCTTTGCGAATGTGGTAGAATGGTCGGGTGAAAAAGCGCCTGGAAGAGATCCTGGAGAAAGTCCGCTCCGGACGGCTCTCGACGGCCAAGGCCCTCGAACTCCTCGAGGGCTATCCCTACCGCGACCTCGATTTCGCCAAGGTCGACCACCACCGCGAAGTGGCCAAGGGCGCGCCCGAGATCGTCTTCGGCCTGGGCAAGACCCCGGCCCAGATCGCCCGCATCGCGCGGGAGATCCTGGACCAGGGCGCCAATCTCCTCGTCACGCGCGTCGAGCCGGCCGCCTGGAGCCGCGTCCGGGCCAAGCTCCCGGGCGCGGTCTACAACGAGGCCGCCCGGACCGTCAGCCGGGTCCTGACGCCGGCCCCGCCCGGCAAGGGCCCGATCGCCGTCCTGACCGCCGGCACCTCGGACATCCCGGTGGCCGAGGAAGCCGCCGTGACCGCCGAGGTCCTGGGCAACGAGACCGACCGCATCTACGACGTCGGGGTGGCCGGGCTGCACCGGCTCCTCGGCCAGTACGAGCGCGTCCGCCGGGCCCGGGTCGTCATCGTGGCCGCCGGCATGGAGGGGGCCCTGCCGAGCGTCGTGGCCGGGCTGGTTCGGGTGCCGGTCGTCGCCGTCCCCACGAGCGTCGGCTACGGGGCCTCGTTCAATGGCCTGGCCGCCCTGCTGGCCATGCTCAACGCCTGTCCGGGCGGGGTCGCCGTGGTCAACATCGACAACGGCTTCGGGGCCGGCTTCCTGGCCAGCTCGATCAATCATCTCTAGCGCATAGGAACGGGCGTCCGACGTCCGAAAAGATAATGGATTGAACACCTTGACAAGGTGTCCCCCCGTCCCTATATTCTATGAGAACGCGCGGGTCCGAAAGCATTCATGGAGATCATTGACCAGGTCAGGCAAGCCTCGTCCATCGTCGAGATCGCTTCACAGTACACCACCCTGAAGCGCCGGGGCCGGAAATGGGTCGGCCTCTGCCCGTTCCACACCGAAAAGACCCCCTCTTTCACGGTCGACGAGGACAAGCAGCTCTACCACTGCTTCGGCTGCGGCGCCGGGGGCGACATCTTCTCCCTGCTCATGGAGCGGGAGAGCCTGACCTTCCCCGAGGCCCTCAAGAGCCTGGCCGAACGGTACCGCGTCCCCCTGCCGGCCCAACAGCGGGTCCGGCCCGAGGTCCTCAAGCTCGAGGAGAAGCTGTTCAAGATCAACGAGCTGGCCGTGGCCTATTTCCGGAAGAACCTCCACGGCACCGCGGAGGGCAAGAAGGCCCTCGAGTACCTGAGGAAGCGGGGCCTGTCGGACGAGACGGTCCAGACCCTCAAGATCGGCTACGCGCCGAACGCCTGGACGGCCCTGCTCGACGCTTTCAAGGCCAAGGACGTCCCCGTCTCCCTGCTCGAGAAGGGCGGCCTGGTCCTGCCGGGCTCGCGGCCGGGAGAGTACCGCGACCGCTTCCGGGGCCGGGTCATCTTCCCCATTTTCAGCCTTACCGGCCGGGTCGTCGCCTTCGGCGGGCGCACGATCGTCGACGCCGAGCCGAAGTACCTGAATTCGCCCGAGACGCCCCTGTACTCCAAGGGCAAGCTCCTCTACGGCCTCAACTTCACCAAGGACGCCGTCCGCCAGGAGGGCGCGGCCATCCTGGTCGAGGGTTACACGGACTTCTCCTCCCTCTATCAGGCCGGCTTCACCAACGTCGTGGCCTCCCTGGGTACGGCCCTGACGCCCTGGCAGGTGGCCCAGGCCATGCGCTTCGCCCCCCGGCTCATCGTCAACTACGACGGCGACAGCGCCGGCCGGACGGCCATGGCCCGGGCCGTCCCCCTGGGATTCGAGAAGGGGCTCAACGTCGAGGTCCTGGTCCTGCCGGACGGCCTCGACCCGGACGCCTTCCTCAAGAAGCACGGCCGGGACCGCTATCAGGCCCTGCTGAAAAAGACCGTCAGCGGGCTCGACTTCCTGGTCGACGCGATGACCGCCGGGGCCCGCATGACCATCCCGGAGGAAAAGGCCAAGGTCGCCCGGGCCGTGGTCAAGGAGATCGAGAAGGTCCCCGACCCCATCGCCCGGAGCGAGTACCTGCGGCGGGCCAGCGCCAAGCTCGGCGTCGGCGAAGAGCTCCTGCGGAGCATCGTCGCGCCGAAGGCCCCGGACAAGGCCGCCGACGACTCCGGGCTCTTCTGCCCGGCCGAGAAGAGGCTGTTCCAGATCCTGATGTCCGACCGGGCCCTGGCCCCGGACGTCTTCGCCGAGTGCGACGGCGAGGTCTTCGACGGGCTGCGCAGCGAGCCCGTCTTCCGCCACATCCTGGAGAGCTTCCGGACCGACGCGGACTGGAGCTTCGCCAGCCTCCAGGGCAAGGTCCCGCCGGCCCTGCTGTCCCAATTGGCCCAGGTCCTGTTCGAAAAGGCCTCCCAGGGCACCCTGGACGAGGCCATGGAATGCCTGAAATCCCTGCACAAGGTCCGCCTCCTCGGCCGGCTCAAGGCCATCCAGCAGAGGATCTCCCGGGCCGAGAAGGACGGGGACCGGGAGATCATCCCGGACCTCCTGTACCAGAAGCAGGACGTCACCAAGCAGCTCCTGTCGATGAAATGAACGGGAAGGGAACGACATGACGGAACGTCCAAATCTCAGCGACGAACGAAGAGGTGCGCGCCGTGGCTCCGGACAATAAGCTCCACAAGGACGAGATCTCCCAGCTCATCTCCAAGGGCCGCAAGCAGGGCTACCTGCTGTTCGAGGAGATCGACAAGACCTTCACCGAGGACCTCGATTCCGAGGAGGACTTCGACGATTTCCTGTCGTCGATGGGCGACTACGGCATCAAGATCCTCGACTCCCGGCAGAAGGAGATGGTCCCCCAGCGCCGCAAGACCGACCTCGTCTCGACGCACGGCCTGGAGCGGACGACCGACCCGGTCAAGCTCTATCTCCGCGAGATGGGCAACATCTCGCTCCTGACCCGCGAGGGCGAGATCGCCATCGCCCGGGAGATCGAGCGCGGCGAGAAGAGCATCATCAAGGCCCTCAGCCGGACCCGCCTGGTCCTCAACGAGGTCCTGGCCCTGGAGGACCGCATCAAGGACAACCCCTTCGTCATCCAGGAGATGTTCGACGTCTCCGAGGAGGACGTGGCCGAGGGCAAGCTCGAGGAGAAGAAGAAGCAGATCCTGGCCAAGATCAAGAAGATCCGCGAGCTCAGCCGCCGGCTCGACCGCCTGCCGGAGAAGCGCAAGACCCTCGTCAGCCGGGGCCGGATCATCGTCCAGATCAGCCGCAACATCCGCGACCTCAACCTCCGCTCGAGCCACCGCGAGCAGATCATCGACGAGCTGCGCGCCCGGCTGAAGTCCATCAACGACCTCGAGGACGCCCGCGACGACTGGGCCGCCGCCCTGGCCAAGAAGCGCAAGAAGGACGATCCCGTCCTGAAGCAGAAGGTCCGCGACGCCAACCGCGAACTGCGGCACCTGACGACCGAGATCGGCCTCGACCCGGAGTCCCTGCGCAAGGCCGTCCGGGCCATCACGGCCGGCAAGAAGGTCAGCGACCAGGCCAAGAAGGAGCTCGTCGCGGCCAACCTGCGCCTGGTCGTCTCCATCGCCAAGAAGTACAGCAACCGCGGCCTCCAGTTCCTCGACCTCATCCAGGAGGGGAACATGGGGCTGATGAAGGCGGTCGAGAAGTTCGAGTACCGCCGGGGCTACAAGTTCTCGACCTACGCGACCTGGTGGATCCGCCAGGCCATCACCCGGGCCATCGCCGACCAGGCCCGGACCATCCGCATCCCCGTCCACATGATCGAGACGATCAACAAGCTCATCCGGGTGTCCCGGGCCCTGGTCCAGGAGATCGGCCGGGAGCCGACCAGCGAGGAGATCGCCAAGAAGATGGACATGCCGGTCAGCAAGGTCCGCAAGATCATCAAGATCGCCCAGGAACCCATCTCCCTCGAGACGCCCATCGGCGAGGAGGAGGACAGCCACCTCGGCGACTTCATCGAGGACAAGCTCATCCCCTCGCCGCCCGACACGGTCATCCACATCAACCTCAAGGAGCAGATCGAGGAGGCCCTCAAGTCCCTGACCGACCGCGAGGGCCGGGTCCTCAAGATGCGCTTCGGCCTCGGCGACGGCAACGAACACACGCTCGAGGAGGTCGGCCAGCAGTTCAAGGTCACCCGCGAGCGCATCCGGCAGATCGAGGCCAAGGCCCTGCGCAAGCTCAAGCACCCCAGCCGCAGCCGGAAGCTCAAATCGTTCACGAACAACCACTAACGGCCACGGTTCATTGACGGCGCAGCGGGGTTTTGCTATAACAAGGGGCCGAGGGCCTATAGCTCAGTGGTAGAGCCACCGGCTCATAACCGGCAGGTCCCAGGTTCGAATCCTGGTAGGCCCATGGGACGAGGGCCCGAAGAAAGGCGGAACGTGGACATCGAATTCGACCTCATCATCCAGCTCCAGCAGCTGGACACCGAGCTCCGCAACGCCGCCCTCGTCATCGAAGGCATCCCCCGCCTCGTCCAGGACGTCGACAAGCGCATCCAGGCCACCACCCAGCTCGTCGCCGACGCCAAGGACAAGATGGCCAAGAACCAGAAGGCGCGCCGCGACCTCGAGAACGAGGTCAAGGACCTGAAGGTCCAGATCGGCAAGTACAAGCGCCAGCTCAACGAGGTCAAGACCAACAAGGAATACACCTCGCTCCTCCACGAGATCGAGGAGACTCAGCGCAAGGTCGACACCCTCGAGGAGGCCATCATCGCCGAGATGCTGGCCGCCGACGACGTCGAGGAGGAGATCAAGGCCGCCCTCCACCGGCAGTCCCAGGAGGAGGACGTCCTCAAGAAGGAGAAGCTCGTCCTCGACGGCAAGCTCAAGGAGACCGAGGCCAAGCACGCCGCCCTGGCCAAGGAGCGGGAGGCCCTCCTGCCCCGCGTCCCCCGCGAGCAGCTCAAGCTCTACGAAGCCATCGCTTCGAAGAAGGGCGGGGCCGCCCTGTCCCCCGTCACGGGCGACTTCTGCGCCATGTGCCACATGCGGGTCCGGCCGCAGATGCTGAACGAGATCCGGGACAAGACCGCGGTCATCCTGTGCGAAGCCTGCGGCCGCATCCTCTATTGGACCGAGAAGCCCGAGCCGGTCAAGCCCGGGCCGCCCGCCGCCGAATAGGCGCGGGGCGCCTCAGCCCCCGATCGTCCCGTCGTCCCGCCCCTCCTCGCCGTCCTCCCGGTAGAGCGCGTCGATGGCGTCCCGGTACTCGCTCGTCACGTTGGCCCGGCGGACCTTGAGGGAGGGCGTGATCTCGCCCCTCTCGATGTCGAAGTCGCGGTGCAGGACGGCGATCTTCTTGACCCGCTCGTAGGAGGCCAGCTGAGGCGTGGCCCGGTCGACCTCGGACTTGAGGAAATCGACGACGCGCCGGTCCTTGCACAGCTCCTCGATCGTCCCGAACGGGATGCCCTGCGACTTGGCGTAGTCCCGGAGCTTGTCGAAGTCCGGCACGACGAGAGCGGCGATGAAGCGCTGGCGGTCGCCGAGGACCACGGCGTTGGTGATATAGGGGCTCGACTTGAGCAGGTTCTCGATGGGCTGGGGAGCGATGTTCTTGCCGCCGGAGGTGACCAGGAGGTCCTTCTTGCGGTCGGTGATGGCGAGAAAGCCGTCGGCGTCCAGCTGTCCGATGTCGCCCGTGTGGAACCAGCCGCCCTCCATGACCTCGCGGGTCTCGGCCTCCTTCTTGTAGTAGCCCTTCATGACGTTGGGCCCGCGGGCCAGGATCTCGCCGTCCTCGGCGATCTTGACCTCGACGCCGGGGATGACCTTGCCGACGGTGCCCAGGCGGGTGGCGCCGAAGGCGTTGATGGAGATGACGGGGGACGTCTCGGTCAGTCCGTAGCCCTCGAGAATGGTCAAGCCGAGGGCGTAGAAGAACTCGGCGATGTCCTTCGACAGGGGCGCCCCGCCCGAGACGAAGAGCCGGACCCGGCCGCCCGTCTTGGCGATGACCTTGGAGAAGACGAGCTTGGCGGCGATCCGGCGCCGGAAGGCCAGGCCGCCGGGGACGGGCCGCCCGGCCAGCTCGATCGCGCTGGCGGCCTTGCCGACCCCGAGGGCCCAGAAGAAGATCTTCCGCCGCAGGGACGGGCTGGCCAGGACCTGGTCCATGACCTTGGTGTAGATCTTCTCGAAGACGCGGGGCACGCTGACCATGATGTGGGGCCGGACCTCGAGGAGGTTCTGGGCCACGGCCTCGACGCTCTCGGCGAAGGCCACCGTCGAACCCTTGTAGAGATAGGTGAACATGACCATGCGCTCGAGGACGTGGGACAGCGGCAGGAAGGACAAGGCCGTGTCCTCGGAGGAGATCTGGATGATCTCCGCGGACGTCCGGATATTGCTGACGAGGTTGTCATGGGTCAGGATGACGCCTTTCGGGACGCCTGTCGTACCCGAAGTATAGATGAGCGTGGCCTCGTCCTCCGGCCTGACCCGGGCCACCATCGCCTCGTAGAGGTCCGGCTCTTTCGCGGCCAGCTCGCGGCCCTTCTCCAGTACGGAGGCCAGGGTCAGGACGCCGGCCGGGGCCGTCTCGGCGAAGGTGATGTAGTGCCGGACCTTGGACAGGACCGTCCGCAGGGGCTCGACCTTCTTCCAGTGATCGGCGTTGGAGACCACGACGATGGTGGCGTCCGAATCGTCGACGATGTAGCGGATCTGCTCCGGCACCAGGGTCGTGTAGATCGGGACGGTCAGGCCGCCGGCGCAGAGCGTGGCCAAGTCGGTCATGATCCAGGCCGGGCGGTTCTCGGACAGGAGACAGAGCTTCTGGCCCGGCTGGAAGCCGAGCGCGCGCAGCCCGAGGGCGAGGTGTTCGACGTCCGCCCCGAATTCCGCCGTCGAAATGGGCGTGTAGACGCCGTCCTTCTTGACGAGCATGAAATCGGGCTTGGGATAGGACTTGACGGAATGGACGATGAGCTCGGCCAAGGTGTTGACCATTTTCCCTCTCTTATCGAAAAGTGGCCCGATTGTAGTTTTCCCCCGGGGGACTGTCAAGCCGAGGGTATCCTCCCGTCCCGCAGCTCGACCGTCCGGTCGGCCAGGGCGGCCAGCCGGGGGTTGTGGGTGACCAGGACCACCGTCAGCCCCTCCCGGGCGTTGAGGTCCTTGAGGAGGGCCCCGATCTCCTCGCTCCGGGCCGTGTCGAGGTTGCCGGTCGGCTCGTCGGCCAGGAGGATGGCCGGCCGGTTGACGAGGGCCCGGGCGATGGCCACGCGCTGCATCTCGCCGCCCGAGAGCTGGCCCGGCAGGTGGCGGGCCCGCTTGTCCAGGCCGAGACGGGCCAGCAGCGCCTCGACGTCAGCGCCGGCGCCGGGCTTGCGGTAGAAGGTCAAGGGCAGGACGACGTTCTCGACCACCGTCAGGGTCGGGACGAGGTAGAACTTCTGGAAGACGTAGCCGAAGACCTCGCGGCGGACGCGGGTCAGCCGGGCCTCCGTGAGGCCCCGGCCGTCGGCGAAGACGGCCCGGCCGTCGAGGGACAGCCGGCCCGAGGTCGGGTTGTCGAGGCAGCCGAGGACGTTGACCAGGGTCGTCTTGCCGGACCCGGACGGGCCGACGACCGACAGGAACTCGCCCCGGCCGACGGTCATCGAGATGCCGTCGACCGCGGCGACCTCCTCGGTGCCGCGGCGATAGACGCGGCGCAGGTCCTCGGCCTCGATGGCGAAGGGCGGCCGGGCGCTCACGACTGCTCCTCGCTGCGGATGGTATCGAGGGGCCTCATGCGGGCCGCCCGCCAGGACGGGTAGACGCCGCTGGCCAGGCCGATGGCCGTGACCGCCCCCAGGGTCGTCAGGACCAGCCCGGCGTCGATGGCCACCAGGCCGCCGCTCGGCGCGTACGGCAGGAGGCGCCGGACCAGGACGTCGGTCAGCCGGGCCGTCAGCAGGGCCAGGCCCGTGCCCAGGAGCCCGCCGGCGACGCAGAGCATGACCGTCTCGAGCCAGACCAGCTTGAACACGTCGCCGGCCAGGGCGCCCATGGACTTGAGGATGCCGATCTCCTGGCGCCTCTCCATGACCGACATGAGGACGGTGTTGACGACGCCCATGACGGCGATGAGGATGGCGATGAGGGCGATCGAAAAGACCAGGACCCGGGCTGTCGAGACGAGCGTCATGATGGTCGTCTTGACCTGGCTCAGGCTGACGACCTGGACGTCGGGCAGCCGGTACATCTTGTCCTCGAAGGCCTTCATATCGGCGTCCTTGCGGACCTTGATGCCGATCGAGGTCAGCTGGCGGACGTCGAATGCCTGCTGGACGGTGCCCAGGGGCAGGAAGATGGTCCCGTCGTCCTGGGTCCCGGTCCGCTCGAGGACGCCGACGACCTTGACCTCGATCTCCTTCTCGGGGATGAGGTAGAGGTCGCCGACCTCGCGCTGCTCGAGCTCGGCCACTTCGTAGCCGAAGACGGCCTCGAGGGCCTCGGGCTCGCGGAACCAGCCCCCGGCCTTGAACGGCAGGGCGCTCTTGAGCTTGGGGAAGGTCGCCGGGTCGACGCCGAGGTAAGCGGCGAGGCCGCCCGTCTCGCCCTTGTTGGGGTCGAAGACGACCTGCATCAGCATGGGCGTCACACCCTCGACCTCGGGCTCGCCCGCGACCGCCGCGGCGATCGACGGGTCCATGTACTTGAGCCCCGTGCCGCCCTTGAGCATGAGCGTGGCCGCCTCGTAGGGGCAGCCCTTGGCCACGACCAGCATCTGGAAGCCGAGGTTGTCGATGTCCTTGTTGAGGGAGGCCTCGTAGCCGCGGTTGAAGCCGAACAGGCTGATCAGGACCCAGGCGGCCAGGGCCAGTCCGAGCAGGGTCAGGGCGCTCCGGGTCCGCTTGCGGAGGAGGCCCTTATAGGCGACGGCGAAGACGGAGACTTTGGTCATGACGGTTGTCCTTTGAAGAACGGGAGATGGGCGTTGCCGAGGAGGAACTCGTCGACCAGGACGAGGTTCTTCTTGACCGCCCTCAGGATGGCCCGGAAGTCCTTCTCGGACCCGGGATCGGGATTGGCGATGCGGGCCACGGGCCCCGGAGGGTCCTCGGTCCCGCGAACGACGTCGTAGCGGTAGAACTGCTCGAGGCTCAGGCCCAGGAAGGGATCGCCGAAGGCCGGGTCCCGAAAAGCCTTGGCCGCCTTGGAGGTCAGCTTCTGGACGTAGAAGCCGCGGATGACGCCGGCCGTGTCGAGGGCCAGGAAGACCTGCAGGCCGCCGTAGGTCCCTTTTTGATTGACGCCGTGGATGTAGCCGATGAGCTCGGCCCCTTTGTAGATCTCGTACATCGTGTAGGGGACGTCGGCGGTCTCGAAAAGCCCGGTGAAGCGGTCGCCCAGGCGGGCCTCGATGCGGCGCAGGAGGTCGTCGCCGCCCCTGCGGGAGATGGAGGCGTAGAGCGTCTTGTAGCCGGTCGACGCGGGGAAGAGCCGCTTGACGTCGCGGTCCGGGTCGTTGAGGTCGCAGCCGACGGCCGCGCGAAGGAGCGGCGCGAGGGCCGCGGCCAGGACGAGCGCCGCGGCCGCGGAGACGAGGGCCTTGCCGGTCTTGGCGGTCATGTCGTCTTCCTTTCTAAAGCCCCTTGTAATAATAGAGCTGGACGGCGACCCGGGCCCCGCGGCGCGCGCCGTCGCGGAAGACCAGGAGGCGGGCAGAGAGGTCGGCGTTCAGGAGATAGGTCAGTCCCGCGCCGAGGTTCGCGTCCCATTCCCCGGCCCGACGCGTCACGGCCGGCTGGGCCTCGATCTTGAGCCGGCCCTCGTCGAGCAGGGCCAGGCCGGCGCGCCAGAAGAGCAGGAACTCGCCGGTCCCGTCCCGGTCGCCGACGAGGAGCTCGAGCCGGTGCTCCCAGTTCCTCCACAGGTAGGTCGCGTCGATGGCGGCGGCGGTCCAGGCGACCGGGTCGGCCGACATGAGGGCGTAGCCCATCGTCTCGAGGACGTTCCCCCGGGCCAGGGACAGCCCGACGCTGAAGTTGTCGCGCGCCGGGACGCCCTTGAACAGGCGGGCGGCCAGGAGATAGTTGCCGCGGAGGCGCAGGGCCATGCCGCTGCCGGCGGTGAGCGAGACGGCCACGCCGCCGGAGGCGAAGTCGCGCTCGATCCCGAGGCCCCAGTCCCGGTCGTAGCCGAAGCCCAGCATGGCCGGGGCCGGCAGCAGCAGGGCGTGGCTGTCGAGGACGGAGGACAGGCCGAGGGCCGGGCGGCTGTGCCCGGCCCAGACGTTGAAGGTCCGCGTCTTGAGGCGGAAGTAGGCGTTGTAGAGCTGGGGCTCGAGCGCCCGCCCGCTCCCCTCGTCGTAGGCCAGCCGGGCCTGGACCGCAAGCAGGCCGATGTCGCGCGTCCGGCCGGAGAACCTCTTGACGAGATCGAAACCGAGGCTGGGCTTCTGCATGACGTCGTCGGGCATGAGCGAGAAGAGCGCGATCTCCCGTGACGCCGTGTCATAGGCCGCGACGGCCTGAAGCTCCAGGTAAAGGAGCGTGCCCTGGGCCCGCAGGCCCCCCGCCAGGGACGCGAACAGGAGCAACCGGACGGCGAGGCGCCCGCCCCCGGTCACAATCCTCCCGGGACGGGCAGGGTCAGACATCGAAGGCGATGCGCCCCCGGAAGATGACGATGCCGTTGCGGGAGAAGGTCAGCAGGACCTCCCAGTCCCCGGGCATGACGATGCTCACGGGCATGAGGTAGTCGCCGGCCTTGTTGGTCTTGAAGGCGACCTCGCCCGAATCGTGGGCGCCGCGCATGGACGGCATGTCGGAGCGGCCGGTGACGGCCAGGTCGGAAACGCGCTTCCCGTCCTTGTCGTAGAGCTTCACGATCAGGATGGCCGTGCCCATCTTGGGCGTCTTGTCGAACTCCCAGGTGAAGTAGTTGACCTCGCCGATCCAGCATTTCTTGCCGGACTTGGGCAGGTCCTGGAAGACGGGCTCCTGGCCCTGGGGCGTCAGGCCGGGCGAAGCGCAGCAGGACCCGGCCGGCTGGGCCCGGGCCGCTCCGGCGAAGAGGGCGAGCGCGGCCGCGGCGGCGAGGAATAATGCGGTCGTTCGTCTCATGGCGGACTCCTTCCGGCCTTAAGGCCGATATTCCTATGTATTATATAGGAATTGAGCCGGGAATGTCATTATTTCCCGCCGCGGGTCAAGTTTCCTTACGTTCCCGGCCCTCACGTCCCCGAGAAGCGGCCTGGCCCGAAAGTTGCTGTCGCAGGGGTAAGGGAGACTGCCGGCCCTAAACGAAGTCCCCGGCTCGAGCGTCTTCATCGATAGGACGAGAGGAGGCCCGCGATGAGAATACCTTTCGTGGTCCCTACCCTCCTCCTGGCGTTGGCCGTCCCGGCCCTGCCCCAGGAGGCTTTCGATCTGTTGAGGAAAGGCGATGCCGCGGCGGTCAAGACCCTGGTCGAGAGGTTGCCCCAGCTCGTCAAAGCCCGCGACGGGCAAGGACGGACGCTCCTCCACTACGCCGCCTACGGCCGCGACGCCGGCTTCATCGAGTACCTGATCGACAAGGGCGCCGAGCCCGGGGCCGCGACGCCGGCCGGCGAGACGGCGCTCATGACCGCCGCCGCGAACGACCGCCCGGAGGCCGCGGCGGCCCTGCTGAAGAAGGGCGCGCCTCTCGAAGCGAAGAACGATTACGGCCGGACCGCCCTCGTCCTCTGCGCCCGCGAACTTGGCCAAGCGGCGACGGCCCGGCTCCTCCTCGACGCCGGCGCGGACATCGACGCCGCGGACAAGAACGGTTCGACCGCCCTCGAGCTCGCCGCTTGGCGGGGCAAGACGGAATTCGTCGACCTGCTTCTCGAGCGCGGAGCCAAGGTGCCGGAGAGCGGTCGGAACTGGTCGGGATTGCTCGAGGAGGCCGTATCGAACGGCCTGGCCCGGCTCTTCCGCCGGCTGACGGCGGCGGGCCAGGACCTCCGGGCCCTCGATCCCCAGGGCGGCCGGCTGCTGCAGGCCGCCGCGGCCGGCGGCTCGGTCGAGATCGTCGGCCTGCTCATCGACAAGGGCTTCTCCCCCGCCAAGGCCGACCGCTTCGGCTGGACACCGCTCCACTTCGCCGCCCGGGACGGCCGCGTCGAGGCGGCCCGGACCCTCATCGAGCGCGGCGCCTCGATCGACGCCCGGACGCTCATGGGCCAGACCGCCTATAACGTCGCCCGGGAGCGAGGCATGGCCCCCGCGGCGGACCTGCTGGCCGCCAAGGGCGCCGACCGAGCGGCCACCCGGTTCCCCCGCCTCGAAGGCGACTATCTGGGCCAGACGCCGCCGGCCGACAAGCCCGAGCTGTTCGCCCCGGGGATCATCTCGTCGACCTGGGGGCTCCATAGCACGGCCGTTTTTTCGCCGGACGGGAACGAGGTCTGGTGGGCCCCGATGATGTCCTTTCCGGGAGAGGTCTATTCCCGGGGCGGCCTCCTCGTGATGCGGCGCGTCGGCGGCCGCTGGACGGCCCCGGACTGGGCGCCATTCTCGGGCCCCAAAGGCGAGGACGATGTCCCCTTCTTCTCGGCCGACGGGAAGCGTCTCTACTTCCTCTCCCGGCGCCCCCTGCCGGGGGAATCCCAGCCAGGGAGCGAGAAGGTCTGGTCCGTCGACCGGACGCCCGGCGGATGGGGCCAACCCCGGCCCTTCGACCCCAACGTCAACGCCGTCGACAAACACTGGCAGTTCTCGCTCGACCGCGAGGGCGACCTCTATTTCGCGGGACGGCCGCCCGACAGCCGCGGGCTCAGCGATATCTACGTCGCCCGTTTCGCCGACGGCGCCTACGAAAAGCCCGTCAACCTGGGCGACCCGATCAACACCGCCGAGATCGACGATACGCCCTTCATCGCCCCGGACGGGAGCTATCTCCTGTTCTCGCGCCAGTTCGACCTCTGGGTGAGCTTCCGGGAGGCGGACGGAGCCTGGGGCGCGCCGTTCAACATGGGGCCCGAGGTCAACAGCCCGTCGATCGAACTGTGCCCCATGGTCACGGCCGACGGCAAGTACCTGTTCTTCCTCAGCCAGCGCGGCGGCGAGAGCCACGCCTACTGGGTCAGCGCCAAGGTCATCGACGTCCTGAAGACCCGGCGCGATGAGAAGGCGGTCATCGAGAAGGTCGTCCGCGACAACATCGGCTGGGCGCTGACCAAGGACCGGGCGCTCCTCGAGAGCACGATGGTCCGCGACGAGAGCCTGTTCATCTTCAACCCCACGTCCGAAGCCAAGGTCGGCTGGAGCCAGATGGTCAAGAACTTCGACTTTTGGATGGACCCGCGCTTCAAGGCGACGGCATGCGAGATCCGGGACATGAGGATCGGCGTCTCGCGGGCGGGCGACGCCGCCTGGTGGTCGTGCCTGCTCGACGACCTGGCCGAATGGGACGGCAAGCCGACCGGCTGGAAGGACACCCGCTGGACGGGCGTCCTGGAGAAGCGGGACGGGAATTGGCTCATCGTCCAGATGCACTTCTCATTCGCTGCCGACAAGGTCGCGGCCGAGGTCAAAGCCAAGCTCGAGGCCGGGAAGGCCGGCCTGGAAAGGAAATGAGCCCCATGGAAGCGATCGATCTCCGTCAGAAGCTCGCCCTGTTCTCGAAACAATGGCATCCCCACCTCATCGCCGAAGGGGACACCCTGCAGGTGTACCTATCCAAGCTCGAGGGGGATTTCGTGATGCATGTCCACGAGGAGGCCGACGAGCTGTTCTACGTCGTCAAAGGCGCCATGGAGATGTGCTTCGGTGACCGCAGCGTCCCCGTCCGGGAAGGGGAGATCATCCTCGTGCCCCGCGGCGTCGCGCACTCTCCCCAGACGCGGCCCGGCGAGGAGGTCCACGTCCTGGTCGTCGAGCCCCGCGGCACGACCCATACCGGGAACGTCCAAACCGAGCGGACGGTCAAGGATTTCCCCCGGATCTGAGAGGAGAGGCGTCCGATGCGATCGATATCGAAATGGCGGACCGTCTGGGGCGGCGTCGTCATCCTGTCGTCCCTAGGGTTGTCGGGCCAGGCGCCGGCGGCGGGACCGTCCGGCCCCCCGGGCCGGACCGCGAGCCCCCTCAGCCTCACCCCTATCGCCAACATGGGCGTCCTGGTGAGCTTCGGCGAGACCAAGGTGCTCATCGACGCGCTCTTCGACAAGCCCCATCCCGATTACCGGGCCCCCGAGCCGGAAACGCTGGACAGGATCATGAAGGGGGCGGCGCCGTTCGACGGCATCGACCTCGTCCTCGTCACCCACGACCATCCCGACCATTTCGACCCCAGCTTGGCCGTCCGCTACCTGGAAGCCAGGCCGGAAGCCGCGCTCCTGGCCCCCTCGGACGCGGTCGAGGCCATGCGCCGAGCGGCCCCGGATTGGCCGGGGATCGGGCCGCGCGTCACTTCGATCGGCCTCGGGGTCGGAGAAACGAGGGTCCTGAGCGTCAAGGGCGTCGCCGTCACGGCCTGCCGCACGCTTCACAGCGGCGACCGGGACGTCCCGATGAACCTCATGTATCTCCTCGAGACCGGCGGTCGGCGCGTCTGGCACGAAGGCGACCCCAACGGGAGATGCGATGTCTTCCAGGCCTTCGGTCTCAAGGACGCCCGGTTCGACCTGGCCGTCGTCCATTACTGGTATCCGCTCGAGCCGAACTGCGCCCGCTTCCTCGAAGAGGGTCTCGATGTCGATCACATCGCCCTGGCCCACTTGCCCATCCGGCTCGAGGGCGACGCGCCCGGCAAGATCGACCTGGTCCGGCGGGACTACAAGGACCTCTTCCTTCTGCTGCCCGGGATGCCGACCAGGGCCTTGAGCGCAGGGCCGGCCGATGGGTGCGGGGACCGGGCCCGATCCGCTCCCCGGTAACGGCTCCCTCCGCCGGTCACTTCCGGACGACGCGGATGCCGAACACGGACCCCGTCTCGCGGCCGTCGAGCCCCTCGAAGCGGACCGTGACCTTGTTCTTGCCGGCCACGGTCTCGGCGGGAAGGTCGTAGGCGACGTCGAAGTACCCTTCCTTCTCCTGCGGGGCCCGACGGGGGATGCGCTCTTCACCCAATTTCCGGCCGTCGACAAGGACGGCGAAGGCCCGGTCGGCCCGCTCGTCGCGGGTGTAGGTGACGACGAGCTTCAACGGGGCCGCCGGATCGACGGGGAGGTCGAACGAGAACCAGTCCGCGGCCCGTCGGCCGTAGCGGCCGCGGGCCTGGACGGGCGTTGTCTTCCCTCCCCGCATATTGAAGTCCCGCTCGGACTGCATCTGCCCAGGCTGGACGAAGACGACGGTGGCGGCCTCGAGGGCCCGGCGGGCCTCCTCGGCGGCCTTCATCGCCGCGGCCCGCTCCGTCCATTCTTTCGTCGTCAGGATGTCCCAATAAGCGGCATAGACGCGCCGGTGGAGGCGATAGAACGGGACGAGGTCGACGTCCCGGTCGCGGCCGGCGCCCGCGGTCCTGAAGACGCCGGGACGTCCCGCGACGGGGACGATCCAATCGGCGAGCGACGCGGCGTCCGTCACCAGGACCGGCGTCGAGGGCCAGCGGGAGGCGTTCCCGGCCGTCGCGACGGCCTCGTCGCGGGGCTGGCGCGGCGGGATGGGCCCCAGGTCTCCGGCCAGGACGAGAGGACCCCACAGGACGGCCGCCTTTCCTGGCGCCCCCGGGAGCGGCTCGAGGCGGAGCGACTTGGGCAGGGCGAGCTCGACGCGGTCGCCCGTCCGCCACTTGCGTGTGACGCGGACGTAGGAGCCGGCCGGGGCCGGGTCCTTCACCGCCTTGCCGTTGACCTTGACCGCAAAGCCCTCCCCCGCCCAGGCCGGGCGCCTGAGGGCGACGGTGAAGAGGCGGGGCTTGGCGGTCGCGACCGAGAGGGCCGCGTCCGTCCCTTCCGGGAACGACGTGGCCATCGTCAGGCGGACGCCGGCCGCCCGCCACTCGGCGGTCGACGGCGCGTAGAGGTTGACCCAGAGGGTGTCCCCGGACTCGTAATAGAGGCCGTCGCCGTGCAGGGCGTGGCTCTCCATGCCCGAGCCGACGCAGCAGGTGAAGTCCTCCGCCATGTCCTGGTACTCGCGGACGACGCCCTGGCCGACGGGGACCATGTAACAGGTCGCGCCGTCGGACGGATCCATCGAGCCGAGGATGTGGTTGAAGAGGGCCCGTTCGTGGAAGTCGGCGTAGCGGATATCGGGCTCGAGGGCGAACAGGGCCCGGGCGAACTTGATCATGTTGTAGACGTTGCAGGTCTCGGCCGTCCGGCCCTCGATCATGTCGCCGATCTCGTCGGGCTCGCCGAAATACTCGTTGCGGCCGTGGCCGCCCGTGGCGAAGCTGTGGTGGAGGGCGACCCGGTCCCAGAAGAACTTGGCCGCGGCGCCGTCGGCCTCGTTGCCCGTGGCGACGTAGCGGGCCAGCGACCCCACGAGCTTGGGGACCTGGGTGTTGCCGTGCTTGCCGCGCAGGATGTCCTCGCCCCGGGCCAGCGGCTCGAGGACGGCCCGGTGCTCGAAACGGTCCGAGAGGCGGAGCCAGCGGGCGTCGCCCGTGTCCCTATAGAGGTCGGCCAGGACCTCGTTCATGCCGCCGAACTCCGTCCCCAGCATCCTCTGGACCTGGGCGTCGTCGAGCTTGGAGAGGACGCTTTCGGCCCAGGCCGCGAAGCGCGTCTCGACCGCGAGGGCTTCGCGGCTGCCGGCGAAGCGGTGGGCGTCACGCAGGCCGGCGAAGATCTTGTGCTGGACGTACCACGGCGACCACATGCCGTTGAGGTCGAAGCCGGCCGAGCGGATGTCGCCCGCCGCGACCTGGCCGTAGAGGGTTTTGCCGGGAGTCTTGTCGCGGTCGGTCTGGGCGCCGATGTAGCCGTCCCCGTGCTTGGCCTGGACCGCGGCCAGCTCGGCGACAAGGGCGTCGGCCCGCTCCTTGAAGCGCGCGTCACCGGTCGCCGCGTACATCAGGCTGACTCCCGAGAGGTAATGGCCGGCGATGTGGCCCGTGAGTTGGCGGTCGTCGCCGTCCCAGCCTCCGTAACCCGGGGCCTTGGGCTCCAGGCCGGCGGCCCGGCGCAGGAAGGCCATCATCCGGTCGACCGAGAGCGAGAGGAGATAGCGGCCGTTGAGGTCCTGGGCCTGCTTGAGGGGCCCGCCCGTCAGGCGGACGTCCTCGAGCGGCAGGGGCCGGGCCTTGGCCGCGACGGCCGGAGCGACGGGTCCCGCCGCCATGGAAGCGGCGAGCGGCGCGAGGGCGCCGATGAGGATGAGGACCTTGGCCAGTTCTTTCATCATATCGGTGCTCCTGTTCCTTTCCTTCGTATCAGAGGCTCCAGCCGGCCCGGTGGGGACGGCGGATGAGCGCCTCCGCTTCGGGGACGTTGGTGACGCGCAGGGCGGCGGCGTCCCAGGCGATGCGCGCATCGAGCTTCTTGGCCACGTTGCCGAGCAGGCAGATCTCGGTCAGCGGCCCGGCGTATTCGAAGGCCGCCCCGGCCTTCTCCCTTCTCTTGCAGGCCCGGGCCCAGTCCTGCTCGTGCGAGCCCTCGACGCGGGGTATGGAGCGCTCGGGCCGCCGGGCCTCGCGCATCAGGGATTCGGGGACGAGGCGGGGCGAGTCGGCGTAGACGCCGCACAGGATGACGCCCTTGGCGCCCTTGAAGACCAGGCCGCCCTCCTCGGGCATCTTCCGGCCGTCCTCGAGAGCCTCTGGCCGGGGCGCCCGCAGGCCTTCGTACCAGGTCAGCTTCACGGGCGGCCGGCCGCCGCGGGCCGGGAAGCGGTAGGTGACGACGGCCGCGAGCGGATGGGTCTCGGCGTTGAGGCCGGTGCTCGTCGCCTCGACGGTCTCGGGTGCGTCGAGGTCGAGGGCCCAGACGGCCGCGTCGAGGGTGTGGGCGCCGCGGTCGCCCATCATGCCGACGCCGAAGTCCCACCAGCAGCGCCAGACGAGCGGATGGTAGGCCGGATGGTACGGGCGGAACGGGGCCGGCCCGATCCAGAGGTCCCAGTCGAGCCCCGCCGGCGCGGCCGGCGTATCGGCCGGGCGCTCGCCCCACTTCGAGCTCCAGTAGGCGTGACCCCAGGGATAATAGGACAGGTCGCACCAGGCGTCGACCTCGCGGACCTCGCCGATGAGGCCGGCCCGGATCCACTCGACGACGAGGCGGATGCCCTCGCCGGAGTGGCCCTGGATGCCCATCTGGGTCGTCAGCTTCGAGGCCTTGGCCGCGAGCGCCAAGTGGCGAGCCTCCCAGACGTCGTGGGTCAGCGGCTTCTGGGTGTAGACGTGCTTGCCGGCCCTCAGCGCGGCCATGGTGATGACGGCGTGGGTATGGTCGGGCGTGGCGATGACCACGGCATCGAGGGCCCTCTCCTTCTCGAGCAGGACGCGGAAGTCCGTATAGAACCGGGCCCCGGGATAGCGCTTGACCGTCGGCGCGGCGTAGCCCGGATCGACGTCGCAAAGGGCGACGATGGCCTCGGTCTCGAGCTCCTTGAGGTTGGCCGCGCCCATGCCGCCGACGCCGATGCCGGCCACGGCCAGCTTGTCGCTCGGGGGGGTGAAACCCCGGCCCAGGACATGGCGGGGCACGATGGTCGCCGCGGCGGCCGCGGCCGAGGACTTCAAGAACGCGCGGCGGGACCGGCTGAACGGTGCGCTCACGGGACCTCCTCGACGTCCGGGGATGGCGGCATCGGGCCCTACTTCGGGGAGCCGATGAGATACAGGATGCCCATGATGACGGGTTGGTGGACGAGGTAGATGAGGAGAGAATAGCGGCCGGCGAAGTTGACGAACGTCACCGGAGGACGCCAGGGCAGGAGGCTCCGGCGCGGGGCGTAGACGGACTTCCCCAGGGCCGCCCCGAGGAGGAACACGCCGAACCAGGGGATGAGCGGGAAATAGTCGAAGGACGAGAACGACGGGCTGTGGAGGCCCAGCGGCAGTAGCCAATCGAAGGACACGGCCAAGGCTTTCTTGACGGCCGGCAGGAAGGCCCCGAGCCCCAGGACGAAGGCGCCGGCGGCGGCGCAGACGGCGGCGCCGGCTTTCTCGAAGGCCGCGCCGTAGAGGAGCATCGAAACGGCCAGGCACTGCAGGATGCCGAACCAGACGGCCGACGAGGGGTCGAAGACGTAGGTGACGGCCGTGACGAGGAAGGACACGGCCAGGAGCCGCAAGCCGCGGCGGACGTTGCTGCGGGTCAGCGTGCCGCTCACGCCGGAGAGGACGACGAAGACCGTGGCGAAGAAGGCCTGGGCCACGATCCAGCCGGGGCGGCCGAGGTCGGTCGTGAAGACGAGGACCTTGGTCATCCCCCGGTACTCGCCCAGGTCGTAGAGGAGGTGGTAGCCGACCATGAGGATGATGGAGACGCCGCGCAGGAAGTCGATCTCCCAGATGCGGGAGGAGGCGCCTTCGGTCTTCACGCCCGAGAGGATAGTCCAGGCCGCCCGCCGGCGTCAAGGAACGGGCCCGGGCGGTTGACAGGCCCGGAGGCCTGGTCTATAAGGAGGGCCTGAAGGAGGCCCCATGACCCCGTTCACGTACCTGTCCGAAGAATGGCGGGCCGAGGCCGAGCGCCGTCTCAAGGCGGAGCTCACGCCCGAGCGCATGAACCGCATCACGTCGTCGATGTCCAACGTCTACCTCGACTGCCCCGGCGGCGGCTCGAAGTACCTCCTCTTCCGGTTCGCGGACGGCGCCTTGACCGAGCTCGGCCTGGGCGCGGGAGAGCCGCCGGAAGCCGAGTTCCACATCACCGGCGCCTACGACGTCTTCGCCCGGATCTCCCGGGCCGAACTGGGGGCCCAGAAGGCCCTCATGACCGGCCAGCTCAAGCTCAAGGGCAACATGATCAAGGCCCTCAAGCTGGCCGCCATCGCGGACCGCCTCAACAAGGTCCTGGCCGGCATCCCGGCCGTCTACTGAGGAGGGCGCCGTGAGAGCCCCCGATCCGAATAGCCCCTACTTCATCGACTTCCCCGGCCGGGTCCGGGCCCTGCAGACGGCCATGGCCGCGGCCGGCGTCGACGTCTATCTCGGCTCGCGCCTGCGGACGCTGTCCTGGCTCCTGGACACGTTCTGCCCCTGGCGGAGCTTCGTCGTCGTCCCGGCCGAGGGCCCGCCGGCCGCCTTCACCTTCGTCATCGACGCCGCGCGCGTCGCCGACGAGACCTGGCTTGCCGAGGACCGCGTCTTCGGCTTCGCCCCCATGGGCGGCCAGGACCAGATCGAGCTCATCGCCGACTTCGTCAAAGACCTGCTCAAGGGCCGGACTGGCCGCATCGGCATCGAGAGCGGCATGTCGAACTACCTGCCCGAAGGCAACCTGACCCATTACGAATACGAACGTTTCCGCGACGCCCTGGCCCCGTCGGAACTCCGCAATGCCCACGACCTCGTCGATCGGCTCGCGCTCGTCAAGGACGCCGGCACCGTCGCCCGCTTCCGCGAAGCCTCGCGCATCGTCGACGTCGGGCACGCGGCCGTGTCTGAGGCCCTCAAGAACGGCGGTTGGAAAGGCCTGACCGAGACCGAGATCGCCGGCCTGGCCGCCCTGGCCATGCGCCGGGCCGGGAGCGAGTGGGAATGGTCCTTCACCGGGGGTAACGAGATCGCCTCGGGCTACCGCACCGGCCTCACGGGCGGCGCCTGCACGCCGGCCTCGCGCCGGGAGCTCAGGGCCGGGGAGCCGCTCATGGTCGACATCCACGCCATGTTCATGCTGGGCCTCGGCGACCACTCCCACAACTACCTTATCGCCCCGGCGAGCGACCGCCAGCTCTGGCACGCCCGCAACTTCACCGACATCGTGGCCCTGACCCTTAAAACCTACCGGGCCGGCATCAGCCCGTCCGAGCTGGCCGAGAGGATGATCGGCTTCGCCGAGAGCCGCGGCTTCGCCGACTATATGGTCCCCGGCTTCGAGCACGGCATCGGCCTGATGGGCGACGAGTGGCGCATCGGCATGAACGACGGCCCGTTCCCCTACTGGACCAACCCCGACCACCGCTACCGGGAGAACGAGGTCCTCATTTGCGCCATGCAGTACGCCTGCCCGGAGGAGGACATCGGCTTCCGCTACGAGAACCCCATCGTCATCGGCAAGGACGGCTGCGAGGAGCTGTCGAAGTTCCCGCTGGCGGTGGACGTGCTGCCCTGACCCCACAACGACCATAAGCGAGCCCGCGATCAGACTTAAAAAAGCTCTTGACAAATAAATAACATTTGTTATATTACATTCGTTATATATGACGGATAGAGACAAGGAGCGGACATGAGCCCCAGGGAAACGATGTTCGACCGAGCCGCCGTCCTCGGCGCCGCCGTCGAGATCGTCCGGGGAAAGGGCTGGGACGCCCTGACGGCCCGGGCCGTCGCCGACCGGCTCGCGTCCTCGGTGGCGCCCGTCTACAGCACCTTCGGCTCCATGGAGGCCCTCCAGCGGGCCATCCTCGAGGAGGCCCGGGCGCGGCTCCATGAGAGCACCACGGTCGCCTACACGCCCGACGCCTTCCTCAATATCGGGGTGGGCATCGTCGTCTTCGCCCGGGAGGAAGGGCAGCTCTTCGCGGCCCTCTTCCACACGCGGCACCATCACGCCGACATCGTCGAAGGCGTCTTCGCCTCCATCCTCGAGCGGATGAAGGCCGACCCGGTGCTGAAACAGCTCCCCGGCCGCTCGCTCGACCGGCTGCTCCACTACCTCGGCCTGTACACCCTCGGCCTGGCCGCGTCCATCGTCTACGGGCGGACGGCCGACCGTTCGACCGAGGCCATCGTCGCCCTGATGAGGAACGCCGGGAACATGACCATCTTCGGCGAGCTCTCCGGCTTGGCCGAGATCGGCGGTCCGGACTACGAACGCGAGTGGGCGCGCGTCCTCCGCGACAAGAACATCGTCCTGCCCACGAAGGAGAACCCATGAACGTCATCATCCTGGACGGCGGTCCCCGCGACGCCCGCGGCGCCTCCGCACGCGCCCTGGCGGCCGAGGCCGGCGCGCTGGCCCGGGCCGGCGGCCACGATGTCACGGCCTTCGCCCTCGACGGCCTCGACATCAAGCCCTGCCGGGGCTGCTTCGCCTGCTGGGTGAAGCATCCGGGCGCGTGCGCCATCAAGGACGACCAGGAGCCCGTGCTGCGGGCCCTGGCCGCGGCCGACATCCTGATCTGGGTCACACCGGTGACCTTCGGCGGCTACGCCCCGGCCCTGAAGAAGGCGCTCGACCGCTTCATCCCCAACACCCTGCCCTTCTTCGTCATCCGGCGCGGCGAGGTCCACCACCCGCCGCGGTACGAGAGGCGGCGAAGCCTCCTCGTCCTGGGATCCCGGCCCGCGCCGGACGCCGAGGCCGAGGCCGTCTTCCACCGCGTGGCGGAGCGCAACGCCCTCAATCTCGACAGCATCCGGACGCTCTCGATCGTCGTCCATGACGGGGAGGCGGACGGATACAAGGGCCGCGTGTCGGAGTTCCTGGCCGCGGCGGGAGGCGCCCAATGAAAGCTTTGCTCATCACCGGCAGCCCGAAAGGCCGGGCCAGCGTGTCGCGCCAGTTCGGCGCCGCGCTCCTGGACCGCCTGGCCGCCCGCGGGTCGGAGACCGAGGAGACATCCGTCGCCGAGATCCTGCGTTCGTCGGAGGAGCGCCACCGCTTCTATCGCGCGGCCGACGCCGCCGACGTCATCGTGGTCTCCTTCCCCCTCTACGTCGACCAGCTCCCGGCCCCGCTCATCCAGACGCTCGAGCTCCTGGCCGACCGCAGGCTCGGCGCCCAGGGCGCGACGCCCTGGCCGGGGCCGCTCGCCCAGCGGCTCGTGGCCATCGTCCAGTGCGGCTTCTGGGAGAGCCACCAGAACCGGCCGGCCGTCGACATCATGCGCCAGTTCGCCCGGGAGACGGGATTCGTCTGGGCGGGCGGCCTGGCCATGGGCGCCGGCGGGGCCCTGTCGGGCAAGTCGCTCGACAAGGCCGGCGGCATGGTCCGCAACGCGGCCCGGGCCCTCGACCTGGCCGCCGCGGCCCTGGCCGAGGGCGGTCTGGTGCCGCCCGAAGCCGAGGCCCTGATGGCCAAGCCCCTGATGCCGCGCTGGCTCTACCACCCGGCCGCCAATTGGGGCTTCCGCCACCTTCTGAAGAAGCACGGGGCCAAGGCCCGGACCTACGACCGGCCCTACGCCTGACCGGCGGCCGCGGTCCCCGGGTTGGCATCCCGGACCGAGGGTCGGACAATGCCCGGCTCGAACGCATTTTGAGGAGCATCCCCCGTGGACCGTCTGCTGGCCATCTTCGTCTTCCTGTCGATCCTGGCCGGGCTGTTCACCCTGGCCGTCCTGATGACGCTCGTCTGATGCCGCCCGCCCAGGGGGCCTATCTGCGGGCTCTCACGAAAGGCCTGGCCAGACGCTCCTCGACCCAGGCCCGGTCGATGGTCATCCCCCACTGGCTGTGCTTCATGGCCGTGCCCGGATCGAGCTTCAGGGCCTCCTTGTAGAAACCCAGGGCCCCGGTTCGGTCGCCCAACAGATCGTCCATATGGCCCTGCCAGGCCCGGGCCGTAAAAGCCATGACGCCGGTCTTCTCCAGGGTGGCCGTGTGTTCGAAAGCCTCCAAACCCTGCCGATAGCAGCCGCTGTCGTAAAGCAACAGGCCCAGCTTAAACCAGAACCCGGAGACGTCGATCGCGAATCCAGCCGTCTTCCGGAAGACCAGGAGAGGCGTCTCGCCCTCCTTCTCCCAATTCAGGCCGTCGACGAGATCGACGAGCTGGGCCGCGGTGGGATGTTCGGGCAGGCGGGCCGCCTGGCCGGGGACGAAGGGCGTCTTCAACCGCTCCTCGACCCAGGCCCGGTCCATGGTGATCCGGAATGGGTCGTGTTTGACGGGCCGGTCCGGCGCGATGGCCAGGGCGGCCCGGTAGCGGACAAGCGCCTCGGCCCTCCGCCCGCGGAGGTCGTCGAGCAGGCCGAGCCAGCCGAGCGCCCCGAACCTCAAGTCGCGGTCGGTCTCGAGATCGGCGGCCTTGACGAAGCAATCCGCGGCCTCGTCGAGGCGCCCGGCCCCGTAGAGCCCCGTTCCCAGCCGGTACCAGGTATCGCCGTCCACGATCGGCTGGCCCTTGACGGCCCCATAGACCCGCTCCGCCTCGCTCGCCGCCCAGCCGTCGGCGAGCGCAGCGGCCGCGGGTGGCGAGATCGCCGGCACCGGGGTTTCGAGGCGGGCCAGCTTCCGCTCCGGATCGATGACGACGTCCCGCAGCCGCGCCCGGCTCTTGAAGACAAGAGACGTGACGGCCTTCGTCCGGTCGGTCCTCGCCAACCCGGGCGAGCCGTCTTCGAAGACGGCCTGGACCGGGACGGGCATGGCCATCGTCCCGAGCCGCCTGACCCGGACTTCCGTGACGAAGCCGCCGGTCCCGTCCTCGCGGCAGTCCTCGGCCTCGATGCCATAACAGAGGTATTCGTTCGAACGGACCAAGCTCTTGAAAAACCAGGCCAGGTTCCGTCCGCTCTCGGCCTCGGCGATGGCCTGCAGGTCCCGCCAGCCGAAGAGACGGCCGCTGAAGTCCCGCAAGCAGCGCCGGTACATGCGGAGGAAGGTCTCGCGGCCCAGGGCGGAGTCGAGGGCGAACACCGCCGCGGGCCCCTTGCTGTGGACGACGGTGTTGTTCCAGTCGAACCGGACCGCCTCGTCGCGTCCGAGCGGGGCGTCGAGGGTCATATCATAATATTTGGGGATGGCCTGGACGTAGTTGCCCATCCAGCCGGCCCGGCGGTCCGGATCGAAGCCGCGGACGGTCATGTATTCCGTGTCGGCGAAGATGCCCATAGCGATCCAGGTCCAGGACGGCGCGTCGGCATCGAGGACCCACTCGCCCCAGTATTGGTGCCCGATCTCGTGGGAGGTGATGTGCTGCCAGTGCCGCGGCGATTCGCCGTCGACGTATGTCTCCAGGCCGTGGATGGCGACGATGCCGGTCGCGACGGGATAGCCGCCCCAGCGCCCTTCCCCGCCCGGGATGATGTTCAAGAACGGGAAAGGATAGAAGCCCAGCCAGTCTTTGTAGAAGCGGACCGCGTCCGCCGCGGTCTCGAGGCAGAGGACGGCGGCCTTGGCGCCTTTGTCCATGAAATACGCGGTGATCAGGACGCCGTCCGTTTCGCGGGAGGCGCTCCGGAGACCCGGCACGAGGCAGAGACCGAAGGTCCGGGCCGCGGCGCTCTCGTATCGCCCCGTCCTCGGGTCGAGGCGTCCGCCGGCGATGACGGTGATCCCCTGCGGCACGTCGAGCTTGACCGAGAAAGCGTCGTGGTGCTCGAGGCCGTCCCACCACAGCCGCGGATACCAGCCATCGCTCGAGAGCATCTCGGCCCGCTTGCCCAAGCCCGCGGACCGGCGGAAGGTGACGGCCAGTTCGATCGTCGCGCCGGGGTCCAGGGCTTCAGGGAGGGCGATCATGATCGGCGCCAGCCGCGGTCCGGCGGAGGGCTCGTCCTCCGGGAAAAGCCGCCGGCCGCGCGCCGTGACCTCGAGCGTCGAGGCCGCGCCGACCGCCCAGTCGAAGGCGATGGTCCCGAGCGGCATCCGGCCCGTGTTTTTCAAGGACACGGTCTCATGTCCTTCGATGATGTCGGCGGCCTGGTCCACGCGGGCGTCGATGACGTAGCGGCTCGCCGGCGGCACGGCGGGGGCGTAGAAAGCTCCGGCGCCGGGAGCCGCGCCCGAACGGTCCATGGAAGGGCATCCCGCCAGAACGGGGGCCAGGATCCCGACGACGAAGGGCTTAAGAGGAAGCTTCACGGCTACGCCTCCTCGCTTCATTCTGCGCCTCGCCGGGGGGAGTTGCGAGCGGCCTGCTTCTCCCGCTGCTCCCGGAGCCGCGCGATCATCGCCCGGATCGGGGCCAGGACGGCCTCGGGTTTGTCCAGATGGACGTCGTGGCCGGCGCCCTCAACGAGGATCTGCTCACCCCCGGGGACGAGGAGGGCCAGCTTCTTCTGCATCGCCGCCGTCGCTTCGTCGAGCTTGGCCAGGCCCTCCGGGCTGAAGACGGTCGGCAGGCCGCTGCCTCGGGAGGCGGAGGGGGGGCGAGTCAATCGCCCGAGGGGAAGCTCAGCTCTCGCGGACCTTGGCGATCGAGCAGACCCGGTCCTCGTCCTCGGGGGATTCGGGGAAGCCCCCGGTCCAATCCAGGGGCAAGCTCGAAATCAACGGACCCCCGTGTCGGCTCCACGAGGATTCAGCCAAGAGACCGGGATAGCCCAGACGGGGGGCCGGTAGATATCTATCTTGTTGTATTTAATTATGTTGCTAAAGGACCGGTCGCCTCTTCGGCCAAAACGGCTAGCCGCGGCCTGAGGCCCTGGCTAATCTCGGACTTGACTTCCGCACAAGATTAAAATATGTTCATCTGTGGAGCGGGGAGTCATATCATAGAGTAAAACACATCTAAAAACCGAGACGGTTAGGTCTCAACCCGCTCATTTTCGGATAGGGAACACCTCTAAGGGGTGCGAAAATGAGAGTATTTGCGGCATTTCCCCCGGCCGGTAAACATGCGTTCCCGGAGCGGTCCGAGTCATCGGCCCTGCGGGTGCCGGATCTATCTGCCCAGGCTTTCCACAAAAGGAGCTCTACTATGAGATCGCTGTACCGTCTGATCCTCTGGGCCTCGATCGGACTCGTTTTCCCCGTCCAAAGCCTCGTCGCACAAGATCACCAGATCACGCTTTTCAGGCACAATCGGGCGGGGGCGGTCACGATCTCTTTCGATGACGGATACTATTCCCAATTGACTCACGGCGCGGCCATGATGACCGCCCGAGGCCTGCCCGGGACCTTCTTCGTGCTGACGAACGCCACGGAGGTTTCCTGGGCCGATTGGCGGCAACTGGCATCGCAGGGACACGAGATCGCGAGCCATACCCTCACCCATCCCGATCTGACCACCCTATCCGATGCGACCCTGCGCTATGAGCTCAGCGAATCCAGGAACATCATCAATCAGAACGTCCCCACCCAGTCCTGCCTGACGATCGCCTATCCCTATACCGTGAGCGATGCGCGGGTGCAATCCGCGACCAGCGAGTTCTACATCGCAGCCCGGGGCGGTTGGGCGGGCGACGAGGGAGGCAACTTCAATTTCTACACGGACATTCCCATCTTCTGGCCATGGCCGGAGGGCGTCCAGTTCGGCCAGTTCCGGGCCATGAACTTCTTCAATACGGCCGGCGACAACGCTCCGTTCTTCGTGCCCATCTCGACAATGGACGTCAAGCTCGATACAGCCGTGACCTATCACGCCTGGTACGTCATGTACCTCCACACCATCCCCGACGAGGCCTATTATCTCGACTATTTCGCCACTCTCCTCGACCATATCATGGCCAGGGACCTCTGGGTAGCCACCTACCAGGACGTGGCCCAATACATGCGCGAGCGGCTCGCCTCGACCCTGAGCGTCCTTTCGTCGGACCCCGGCGAGATCCAGTTGACCCTTACCCATTCCCTCGATGCCCGGTACGACGAACCGCTGACGATCCGCAGCGTCGTCCCGTCCACCTGGACGGCGGTCAATGTCGTTCAGGGCGCTTCGTACGCCATCATCGACACCGTCGTGGAGGGCTCGGACAGGGTCGTCTATTATGACGCCAGGCCCAACGGCGGCACCATCGTTCTCTCGTCCTCCCAGAGCCAAGCCACCCTGAGCAGCGTCAGCCTGAGCCCGGCCGTCGTGCTGGGCGGGACATCATCGGCTGGGACGGTGACACTGAGTGGCCCTGCGCCCGCGGGAGGAGCGACCGTCAGCCTGACCTCGGGTAATACGGCCGCAGTCCAGGTCCCGCCGTCGGTGACCGTGGCTGCCGGGGCGACCGCCGCCTCATTCACGGCCACCACGAGCCCAGTCCCGTGGGATACGGCGGTGACAGTCACCGCCGCTTACGACGGCGCCAGCCGATCGGCGACGCTGACCGTTAGGACCCCCCTGGCGGCGCTGGCCTCCCTGAGCCTCAGCCCGACGACGGTCGTCGGCGGAGGCTCGACGACGGGAACAGTGGCTTTGGACAGGGCCGCGCCCGTCGGCGGCGTTATGATCACCCTGACCTCGAGCAACACCGCGGCGGCCCAGGTGCCGTCTACGGTGACGGTCCCGGCCGAGGCGACGACGGCGACCTTTACGGCCACCACGAGCCCCGTGGGTTCTAACACCCCGGTGATCCTTACGGCCCTCCTCGACGATGTCAGCCGGACGGCGACCTTGACGGTTACCACGGCGGCGACGGCCCTGAGCGGAGTGAGCGTGAGCCCGGCCTCGGTCGTTGGCGGCGCGTCTTCGACCGGCACGGTGACCCTGAGCGGCCCGGCCCCCGCGGGCGGCGCGGTCGTGACCTTGACCAGCTCGAACACGGCGGCGGCCCAGGTGCCGGCGTCGGTGACCGTCGCGGCCGGCGCGTCGAGCGCGACCTTCACGGCGACCACGAGCTCGGTGGCTACGACGACGGCCGTGACCATCACGGCCAGCTACAACAGCGTCAGCCGGACGGCGACCTTGACGGTGACGGCGGCGTCGGCATTGAGCGGGGTGAGCGTGAGCCCGGCCTCGGTCGTTGGCGGCGCGTCTTCGACCGGCACGGTGACCCTGAGCGGCCCGGCCCCCGCGGGCGGGGCGGTCGTGACCTTGACCAGCTCGAACACGGCGGCGGCGCAGGTACCGGCGTCGGTAACGGTGGCGGCCGGGGCGACCACGGCGGCCTTCACGGTGACGACGAGCGCGGTGGCCTCGACGACGGCCGTGACCATCACGGCCAGCTACAACAGCGTCAGCCGCACGGCGACCTTGAACGTAACGCCGCCTTCCTCGGTGGCGAGGTTGGTGAATGTGACGATGAATCCCGCCTCGGTCGTGGGTGGCGAAGCGGCCTCGACGGGCACGGTGACGTTGGACGGCCCGGCCCCCGCGGGCGGGGCCATGATCACCATCACGAGCTCGGATGCCGGAGCGGCCCAGGTACAGCCGTATGTGACGGTCTTGGCCGGGGCGACGACCGCGACATTCGAGGCGACGACGAGCACGATGACCTCGACGACGGCGGTCACGATCACCGCGCTCTACGACGGCATCACCCGGACGACCGTCTTGACCGTCACGGCGCCCGGAGGGTCGGCGGCGTTGAGCGGAGTGAGCGTGAGCCCGGCCTCGGTCGTTGGCGGCGCGTCTTCGACCGGCACGGTGACCCTGAGCGGCCCGGCCCCCGCGGGCGGGGCGGCGGTGACGCTGACGAGCTCGAACACGGCGGCGGCCCAGGTGCCGGCGTCCGTGACGGTCGCGGCCGGCGCGACGAGCGCGACCTTCACGGCGACCACGAGCCCGGTGGTTTCGACGACGGCCGTGACCATCACGGCCAGCTACAACAGCGTCAGCCGGACGGCGACCTTGACGGTGGATCCCGCTCCGGCGGCCCTCATCTCCGTCGGCCTGGCCCCGGCCTCGGTCGTGGGCGGCGCGTCCTCGACGGGCACGGTGACCCTGAGCGGCCCGGCCCCCGCGGGCGGGGCGGTCGTGACCTTGACCAGCTCGAACACGGCGGCGGCCCAGGTGCCGGCGTCCGTGACCGTCGCAGCCGGGGCGACGAGCGCGACCTTCACGGCGACCACGAGCCCGGTGGTTTCGACGACGGCCGTGACCATCACGGCCAGCTACAACAGCGTCAGCCGGACGGCGACCTTGACGGTGACGGCGGCGCCGGCGGCCCTGAGCGCCGTCGGTTTGTCTCCCACGTCGGTCGTGGGCGGCGCGTCCTCGACCGGTACGGTGACGTTGAACGGCCCGGCCCCCGCGGGCGGGGCGGTCGTGACCTTGACCAGCTCGAACACGGCGGCGGCCCAGGTGCCGGCGTCCGTGACGGTCGCGGCCGGCGCGACGAGCGCGACCTTCACAGCGACCACGAGCCCGGTGGTTTCGACGACGGCCGTGACCATCACGGCCAGCTACAACAGCGTCAGCCGGACGGCGACCTTGACGGTGGATCCCGCTCCGGCGGCCCTCATCTCCGTCGGCCTGGCCCCGGCCTCGGTCGTGGGCGGCGCGTCCTCGACGGGCACGGTGACCCTGAGCGGCCCGGCCCCCGCGGGCGGGGCGGTCGTGACCTTGACCAGCTCGAACACGGCGGCGGCCCAGGTGCCGGCGTCCGTGACCGTCGCAGCCGGGGCGACGAGCGCGACCTTCACGGCGACCACGAGCCCGGTGGTTTCGACGACGGCCGTGACCATCACGGCCAGCTACAACAGCGTCAGCCGGACGGCGACCTTGACGGTGACGGCGGCGCCGGCGGCCCTGAGCGCCGTCGGTTTGTCTCCCACGTCGGTCGTGGGCGGCGCGTCCTCGACCGGTACGGTGACGTTGAACGGCCCGGCCCCCGCGGGCGGCGCGGTCGTGACCTTGACCAGCTCGAACACGGCGGCGGCCCAGGTGCCGGCGTCCGTGACGGTCGCGGCCGGCGCGACGAGCGCGTCCTTCACGGTGACTACGAGTCCGTTAACATCGAACGGAACGCCCAGGATCTACGCCACTTATGGGACCGTGACCCTCTCGGCGACCTTGACGGTGACGGCCCCGGTCGCGGCCGCCCTGGTTCTCGATCCGACCAGAGTAAGCGGAGGAACGCCGTCGACCGGAACGGTCACGCTGAACGGACCGGCTCCCGCCGGCGGAATGATCGTAACGTTGGCGAGCAATCGGACGGCCGTCGCTCAAGTGCCGGCGTCGGTCACCGTGGCCGCCGGCCAGACCACCGCGACTTTCACGGTCACGACTTCGGCGGTGACATCGACGCGGACGGCCACGATCTCGGCCAGACGGGGAGTGACCGTCAGGGCAACCCTGACCGTGACCCGTTAATCTCTCGTTCGAGGGCCGGATGGCCGTTGCGGGGTGAAGCCCTGGGCCCGGGCTCCCGCCACCGAGGCGGTTATCCGCCGCATTGATTCGCTTTCGGCAGAGCGATCCCCCGCGCAGTCGAAATGCCCCGAGACGGCGATCTTCATGAACCTCGGACCGCGGGCCGGAGAGCGCAAGTCAATCGCCCGGGGGGAAGCTCAGCTCTCGCGGACCTTGGCGATCGAGCAGACCCGGTCCTTGTCCTCGAGCTTGATGATGCGGACGCCCTGGGTCGCCCGGCCCGAGGAGCGGACCTGGGTCGTCGAGATGCCGATGACCTTGCCCTCGACGGTGATGACCAGCAGGTCCTCCTCGTCGATGCCGACCATACCCAGGGCGTGGCCGACCTTCGGCGTCACCCTCAGGTTGAGGACGCCCTGCCCGCCGCGGTGCTTGATGGGGTACATGTCGGCCGAGGTCTTCTTGCCGTAGCCGCGGTCGGTCGCCGTGAAGATGAACTTGTCCTCGGGCCCGACGACGATCATGCCGATGACCCGGTCCTTGGGCTTGAGGCGGATGCCCCGGACGCCCGAGGCGGTCCGGCCCATCGGCCGGACGTCGGCCTCCTTGAACTGGAGGGCCCGGCCGAGCTTGGTGCCGATGACGATCGTGTTCTTGCCGGTCGAGATCTGGGCCGAGAAGAGCTCGCTCTTGGGCCGGATGCTCATGGCCAGGATGCCGCCCTTCCGCACGTTCCGGAAATCAGACAGGCGCGTCTTCTTGATGACGCCGTCGGTCGTCAGCATGACCACGAACTGGTTCTCGCTGAACTCCTTGACCGCGACGACGCTGGCCGGCCGCTCGTTGGGCTGGAACTCGAGCAGGTTGGCGATGGGCTTGCCGCGCCCCGAGACGCCGACGTCGGGCACGTCCAGGGCCTTGAGCCAGTAGAGCCGGCCCTGGTTGGTGAAGACGAGGAGGTAGCTGTGGGTCGAGCACACGTAGAGGTCCTCGACGACGTCCTCGGCCTTCATCTCGATGCCCCGGCGGCCCTTGCCGCCCCGGGCCTGGAACTTGTACGAGGTCAGCGAGGTCCGCTTGATGTAGCCGCTCGAGGTGTAGACGATGGCCACGTCCTCTTCCTTGACCAGGTCCTCGGGCCGGAGCTCCGAGACGGCCTCGTCGCGGATCTCGGTCCGCCGCTCGTCGCCGTACTCCTCCTTGATCTCCTTGAGCTCCTGGACGATGATGGCGTAGACGAGCTTCTCGTCCTTGAGGATGCGCTTGAGCTCGGCGATCCTCTTCTTGAGGGCCGCGTATTCCTCCTGGATCTTGAGCCGCTCGAGCTGGGCCAGGCGCTGGAGCTGGAGCTCCAGGACGGCCTGGGCCTGGATGAGGGTCAACCCGAACTTCTCCATCAGGCCCTTGCGGGCCTCGTCGACGGTCTTGGCGGCCCGGATGAGCTTGATGACGGCGTCGAGGTTGTCGAGGCAGATGACCAGGCCTTCCAGGATGTGGGCCCGCTCCTCGGCCTTGCGCAGCTCGAAGCGCGTCCGCCGCAGGATGACCTCCTTGCGGTGGGCGATGAAGTACTTCATCATCTCGACCAGGGTCAGGGTCTTGGGCTGCTTGTCGACGATGGCCAGCAGGATGATGCCGAACGAGATCTGCAGCTGGGTGTGCTTGTAGAGGTTGTTGAGGATGATCTCGGGCAGCTCTCCCCTCTTGATCTCGATGACGACGCGCATGCCGTCGCGGTCGGACTCGTCGCGGATGTCGGCCACGCCCTCGACCCGCTTCTCGTTGACGAGCGAGGCGATGGACTCGAGCAGGCGCGACTTGTTGACCTGGTACGGGATCTCGGTGATGACGATCTTGTCCTTCTCGCCCTTGGCCGCCCGCTCGATGACGGTCTTGGCCCGCAGGTGGACGATGCCCTTGCCATCCCGGTAGGCGTCGAGGAAGCCCTGCCGGCCGTAGATGATGCCGCCGGTCGGGAAATCGGGGCCCTGGACGTGCTTGAGGACGTCCTTGAGGGTGGCCTCGGGGTGCTCGATGAGGTGGATGACGGCGTCGCAGACCTCGGACAGGTTGTGGGGCGGGATGTTCGTGGCCATGCCGACGGCGATGCCGTTGCCGCCGTTGACGAGGAGGTTGGGGAACTTCGACGGCAGGACCTCGGGCATGGTCAGGCTCTCGTCGTAGTTCGGGACGAAGTTGACGGTCTCCTTGTCGATGTCGGCCATCAGCTCGTGGGCCAGCTTCTTCAGCCGGACCTCGGTGTAGCGCATGGCCGCCGGCGGGTCGCCGTCGATGGAGCCGAAGTTGCCCTGGCCGTCGACGAGGAGGTAGCGCAGGCTGAAGTCCTGGGCCATGCGGACGAGGGTGTCGTAGGCGGCCTGGTCACCGTGGGGATGGTACTTGCCGATGACGTCGCCGACGATGCGAGCCGACTTCTTGTAGGGCTTGTTGTAGTAGGTGCCGCTCTCGTACATGGCGTACAGGACGCGGCGGTGGACCGGCTTGAGGCCGTCCTTGATGTCGGGGATGGCCCGGCCGATGATGACGCTCATGGCGTAATCGAGGTAGGAGCGGCGCATCTCCTCCTCGAGCCCGGCGATCGGGAAGTGCTCCTTCGGCTCCTTGGGCTCTTTGGCGTCTTTCGCGTCGCTGTCCATGGGTACTCCTGCGCGGGCCGGCTTCTTGGGGGCGGCCTCAGACATCGAGGTTCAGGGCTTCCAGGGCGTTGGACTCGATGAACTTCTTGCGCTCCTCGACCTCGTCGCCCATGAGGATGCCGAAGATGCGGTCGGTCTCCGCGGCGTCGACGATGGACACCTTGAGCATGGTCCGGCGCTCGGGGTCCATGGTCGTCTCCCAGAGCTGGGTCGGGGTCATCTCGCCCAAGCCCTTGTAGCGCTGGATGGAGATGCCCTTCTTGCCCCGCTCGAAGAGGTAGTCGAGGAGCTTGTTCTCGTTCTCCAGGACCTCCTTCTCGGCGCCGTCGCCGTTGGTCAGGACGGCGTAGGGGCCCTTGACCTCCTCGAGCTCCTGGGTGATGCGGTAGAGGTTCTTGTACTCGGCCGAGGTGACCAGGTCCATGCCGATCTTGCCCTTGGCGGCCAGGCCGTTGAGCTGGTAGCCGAACTCGATCTCGAAGACGCCGTACTCCTCGTCGCGGCCGAGCTTGACCGTGAAGCCCTTCTCGGCGACGAGCTTCATGACCTTCTCGACGTTCTTCTTCGAGCTCAGGAACTCCTGCCCGTCGACGCCGTTCTTGATGAGCATGTCGATGAGGAACAGGGGGTAGTTCTTGCGCTCGAAGAACTGGGCGTAGCTCTTCTTGGCCATGAGGTTGCGGAAGAACTTGCGGAACTTGTCGCCCTCGATGATCTCCTTGCGGTTGCCGGCCCGGACCTTAAACTCCTCGGAGATCTTGCGGACCATGAACTTCTCGTACTCGCGCTCGTCCTTGATGTACTGGACGTCGCGGCCGCGGGTGACCTTGTAGAGGGGGGCCTGGGCGATGTAGAGGTGGCCCTGCTCGATGAGTTGGGCGGCCTGGCGGTAGAAGAAGGTCATGAGCAGGGTCCGGATGTGGGCCCCGTCGACGTCGGCGTCGGTCATCATGATGACCTTGTGGTAGCGGAGCTTGGCCAGCTTGTCCTCGCTGTCCTCGACGCCGATGCCGAGGGCGGCGAACATGACCCCGATCTCCTCGTTCTTGATGATCTTGTCGAAGCGGGACTTCTCGACGTTCAGGATCTTCCCCCTGAGGGGCAGGATGGCCTGGAAGCGCCGGTCGCGGCCCTGCTTGGCCGAGCCGCCGGCCGAATCGCCCTCGACGATGAAGATCTCGGAGGTGGCCGGGTCGCGGTCCTGGCAGTCGGCCAGCTTGCCGGGCAGGGAGGTCGATTCGAGGACCCCCTTGCGGCGGGCCAGTTCGCGGGCCTTGCGGGCCGCCTCGCGGGCCCGGGCCGCGTCGATGATCTTCATGACGATCTTCTTGGCGACCGCCGGGTTCTCCTCGAGATAGGCCGAGAGCTGCTCGTTGACGATGGACTCGACGATGCCCTTGACCTCGGAGTTGCCGAGCTTGGTCTTGGTCTGGCCCTCGAACTGGGGATCGTGGATCTTGATCGACAGGACCGCGGTCAGGCCCTCGCGGCAGTCGTCGCCGGTGATGTTCTCGCTGAGGTCCTTGAGCAGGTTGTGGGAGCTGGCGTAGGAGTTCAGCGAGCGGGTCAGGGCGGCCTTGAAGCCGATGACGTGGGTGCCGCCCTCGGTCGTGTTGATGTTGTTGACGAAGGAGAAGATGGTGTCGGCGTAGGACATGTTGTACTGGATGGCCAGGTCGACGCCGACGCCCTCACGCTCGCCCTCGAAGACGACCGGCTTGGGATTGATGGTCTGCTTGTTCTGGTTGAGGTACTCGACGAACTCGCGGATGCCGCCCTTGTACTGGAACTCGTGGGACTTGTTGGTCCGCTCGTCGGCGATGGTGATCCGGAGGCCCTTGTTGAGGAAGGACAGCTCGCGCAGGCGCTGGGCCAGGATGTCGAAGTTGTACTCCGTGACCTCGAAGATGTCCTCGTCGGGCCAGAAGGTGACCTTGGTCCCGGTCTTCTTGGTCTTGCCGATCTGCTTGAGCTTGCTGACGGGGTTGCCCCGCTCGTAGCTCTGGGTGTAGATGCCGCCTTCGCGCTTGATCTCGAGGTCGAGGCGCTTGGACAGGGCGTTGACGACCGAGACGCCGACGCCGTGGAGGCCGCCGGAGACCTTGTAGCTCTTCTGGTCGAACTTGCCGCCGGCGTGCAGGACGGTCATGACGACCTCGGCGGCCGACTTGTTCTCCTTCTTGTGCAGGCCGACCGGGATGCCGCGGCCGTTGTCGACGACGGTGATGGAGTTGTCGACGTGGACGAAGACGTTGATCTCGGTGCAGAACCCGGCCAGGGCCTCGTCGACGCTGTTGTCGACGACCTCGTAGACGAGGTGGTGCAGCCCCTCGGTCGAGGTGCTGCCGATGTACATGGCCGGGCGCTTGCGGACGGCCTCCAGGCCCTTGAGGACCTTGATGCTTTCGGCGGTATACTTTTCTTGGCTCATGTCCGTTCACTTATAAAAAAATGCCGGCTCCCGGCGCGGCCGCGACACGGGACCCGGGGGCCATTTTTCTCCGTTCCATTATAGCAAAAATAAGGGCCCCGACGCAAGATATTTTTGATTTTTTCTTCATTTACAAATCTTTCATTTAGATATATTTAGACCGCTTTTCGGGTCCCCGGACGGGTCCGCTCCGCGGCCTCCTTCTCAGAGACGCCCGAAGGGGCGTTTTTTCTCACAGTTAGGAGGGGGCAGGCCCGCTTTTTCGCGCTCCTTCGCGGTCCCTCGGGAAGCGCCCGGCCGGCCTCGTCCGCGCCTACCGCCGGGCCCGTCCGTTTGCTATAATCGCGTCATGCCCGCGAACCTGCCGCCCGAGTACCACCGCATCGAGGCCGAGCTGCGCGAGGCCCGCACGCCCGAAGAGAAGATCGACATCTACGAGCGGCTCATCCGCGTCATCCCCCACCACAAGGGCACGGACAAGCTCATCGCCATGTACCGGCAGAAGATCGCCAAGGCCCGCGAGGAGGGCGAGCGGCAGGCCTCCACGGCCAAGCGGGTCCCCGGCCACAAGGTCGAGAAGTCGGGCGCGGGCCAGGTCGTCCTGGCCGGCCCGCCGAACGCGGGCAAGTCCAGCCTCGTCCGGGCCCTCACGGGCGTCGAGGTCGAGGTCGCCGATTACCCCTTCACGACCCGCTCCCCCGCCCCGTTCATGATGCCCTTCGAGAACGTCAAGGTCCAGCTCGTCGACACGCCGCCCGTCACGGCCGAGCTCATGGAGACCTGGTTCCCGGAGATGGTCAAGATGGCCGACGCCGTCCTGCTCGTGGCCGACCTGGGCGACCCCGACGCGGCCGCGACGCTCGACGGCGTCATCAAGCGCCTCCGCGAGCGCAAGGTCGAGCTCGTCAAGGGCGACACCGACGTCCCGCCGCCCTGGTCCCCCTTCCGCAAGCGGACGCTCCTCGCGGCCAACAAGATCGACGTCGGGGGAGCCGCCAAGGCCTTCGACGACCTCGGCGTCCTGCTCGAGGGCCCGTTCGAGCGCCTGGCCGTGTCCGCCGTCTCCGGACGCGGTCTGGAATCCCTGCGGCGGGCCGTCTTCGGGCTCCTGCGCGTCGTCCGCGTCTACAGCAAGATCCCCGGCAAGAAGGCCGAGAAGGACTCCCCCTTCGCGCTCCGGACCGGCAGCACCGTCATGGACATGGCCAAGGCCGTCCACAAGGACTTCGCCGAGAAGCTCCAGTACGCCCGGGTCTGGAACGCCTCGGGCCTCGACGGCCTGCGGGTCAACCGCGACTACGTCCTCGCCGACGAGGACGTCGTCGAGCTCCACATCTGACCCGGGGACACGGGCCCGGGGTGCGGCTACCCTGGGGACACGTACCCGAGGTACATGTCCCCTATTTCCGGAAATCGAGGGCCGGCTCGTCGGCGATGTCCATGATGGTCATGAACAGGAGCTGGGCGATGTCCTCCATGATCTCGGGGGTGATCAGGCTGAGGTCGTCCCGGGTGTTGTGGTAGGTCGGCAGGGGCGACCGCGGCCCGCCGAAGGCCCCGAAGGTCAGCGAGGGCACGCCCTTCCAGAAGAACCAGGCCGAGTCCTGCCGCGGCCGGGCCGGATAGTTGGCCGGGCCCGTGCTCAGGACGCGGTGGACGAAGCCCTTGTTGGCCTTCTCGACGAACTCCCAGAACTTCGGATAGGTCGTCCCGCCCGAAGCGCTGATCTTGGTCCCGCTGCCGGGCCCCTCCATGTTCATGAAGACGACGGTCTTGTCGAGCGGGTAGATGGGGTGGTCCGTGTAGTAGTGCGAGCCCTCGGTGCCCTGGTCCTCGCTCTGCTCCTCGCTGCCGAAGAATAAGAACACGACCGTCCGCTTGGGCTTGACGGCGCACTTGGCCATGGCCTCGGCCACGCCCAGCGTGACGGCCGCGGCCGTCGCGTTGTCGTTCGCGCCCGGCAGGAGCTCCCACAGGCGGCCGAGGTGGTCGAGGTGCCCGCCGACGATGATGATCTCGTCCTTGAGCTGCGGGTCGCTGCCGGTGATCTTGCCCAGGAGGTTGATGCCCACGCCGTCGGGGTGGTGGTCGGACCGGTTGCTGATCCTCATCGTCTTGCCGGTGGCGAAGGACAGCGGCTTGAGCTCCTTGCGGATGGCCGCCACAACGTCCTTGTGGACCTTCCCGGTCCCGGCGAAGACGTCGGCCACGACGGCCTCGCCGACGTGGTGGTAGACGAAGCCCTCGACGTAGGCGTTGTTGGGATTGCCGATGGGGCCGTAGTTGTAGATCATCCCCGCCGCCCCGTGGGCCGCGGCGTTCTTGAGCTTGTACTGGTGGAAGGAGTAGGGCCGCCACTTCTTGAACTGTTCGAGGGTCTTCTCCCCGGGCCCGACAGGCACCTCCGATTCGAGGAGCACGATCTTGCCCTTGACGTCGACGCCCTTGTAGTCGTCGTAGCCGAGCTCGGGGGCGGTGATGCCGTAGCCGGCGTAGACGACCTCGGCCGTGACGTCGCCGGTCCCCGTCGTGCCGCCGGGCATGAACTCGTCCTCGTAGGCGTAGGACTTGCGGACGGCGCCTCCCTTCCCGGCCGGGACGACGAGCTCGCAGACGCCGCCCTTGTGGACGACGGTGTAGGGATTCGGGAAGAGCTGGCGGTAGGTGCCGTTATCGCCGCCGGGCTCGACGCCCCAGCCTTTGAGCAGGGACTCGACCCAGGCCACGCAGGCCTCGTATTCCGCGGTCCCGGTCAGCCGGCCGCCGTACTTCTCGGAGACGAGCTCGACGACGTACTCGTAGAGCGGCTGGCTCTGGATGAGATGCATGGCCTCGAGGATCTTGGCCTCGTCGGTCTGGGGCGCGGCGGCCTGTCTCGGGGCCTGGGCCAAAAGGCCCGTCCCCGCGAGCGCGAGCGCGAGAGCGAGCGGAACGGCGGTGAAGAGACGGCGGAACGGCTTCATGACGACTCCTCCTTCGTCGAAGGTGCGGGGGAGTATTCTACGTTCGGTCCCCGGTCCGAGTCAAAGAGAACGGACCGGGGGCCGGCCGCGGGCCGGCGCGATCCGTCAGGCCTTGTCCAGGGCCTGGGCCAGGTCGGCCCGGATGTCCTCGACGCCCTCGCAGCCGACCGCGAGCCGGATGAGGTCGTCGGTGATGCCGGCTTCCAGGCGGTTCTCCCGCGACACGCCGGCGTGGGTCATGCTGGCCGGGTGCTGGATGAGGCTCTCGATGCCGCCGAGGGAGACGGCCAGGGTGCAGAGCTCCACGGCGTTGATCATCCTGCGGCCGGCCTCGTACCCCCCGCGCAGCCCGAAGGTGATCATGGAGCCGAAGCCCTTCATCTGCTCCTTGGCCAGGGCGTGCTGGGGATGGCTTTCGAGGCCGGGGTACTTGACCCAGGCGACCTTGGGATGGGCGGCCAGCCAGGGCGCCAGAGCGCCCGCGTTGGCTTGGCCCTTCTCGATCCTCAGGGCCAGGGTCCGGACGCCCCTCAGGACGAGCCAGGCCTGGTGGGGGTCCATGGTCCCGCCCATCATGACCAGGACCTTGCGCAGCCGCTTGTGGAGGGCCTCGTCCCGGGCGACGATCGCGCCGCCGACGACGTCGCTGTGGCCGTTGATGAACTTGGTCAGGCTGTGCATGACGACGTCGGCCCCCAGGTCGAGCGGCCGCTGCAGGAGCGGGCTCGAGAAGGTGTTGTCGACGACGAGCGTGAGGCCGCGCTCGCGGGCGATCCGGGCGCAGGCCCTGAGGTCGGTCAGGGCCAGCGTGGGGTTGGCCGGCGTCTCGACGAACAGGAGCCTCGTCTCCGGACGCAGGGCCTTCTCGACGTTCCGGATGTCCGACGTGTCGACGAAGTCCGATCGGACCCCGAAGCGGGAGAACTCGGTCTCCAGGACCGTCCGCGACGGGCCGTAAAGGGCGGCCGTGCCGACGACGTGGGCGTCCTTGTCGAGCAGGGCCGTGTAGATGGTCGTCACGGCGGCCATGCCCGTGGCCGTGGCCGAGGCGTCGCAGCCGCCCTCGAGCGCGGCCAGGCTCGCTTCCAGGGCCCGGACGGTCGGGTTGCCGATGCGGGTATAGATGAAACCGGCCTCCTTCCCGGCGAAACGGGCGGCGCCCTGTTCGGCGCTCTCGAAGGCGAAGGTCGAGGACTGGTAGATGGGGACCGACACCCCGCCGTAGACGGGATCGGGCTCCTGGCCGGCGTGGATGGCGGTCGTTTCGGGGCTGAGGTACGGGGTCTTGCTCACGGTCGGGCTCCTTGGGATGACGGGCCACGATTATACCATGTCCGGTTTGATTCGGCCCGCCGATTCTGCTATTTTGGCCTCTTCCGCCAGTCCGTTAGGAGGTTCTCATGACCCGGAATATCCTGCCCCTGCTTTTCGCCGCGACGGTCTTCCTGGCCGGCACCGTCCTGGCCCAAACGCCCGCCGCCGATCCCAAGGTCCTGATCAAGACGAGCGAAGGCGACATCACCCTCGAGCTCTTCCCGGCCAAGGCCCCCATCACCGTCAAGAACATCCTCGACTACGTCGAGGCCAAGTTCTACGACGGGCTCATCTTCCACCGCGTCATCCCCAACTTCATGATCCAGTGCGGCGGCCTCGACGCCGAGATGCACCAGAAGACGGGCAACGAGCCCATCAAGAACGAGGCCGGGAACGGCCTGAAGAACGTCCGCGGCAGCGTGGCCATGGCCCGCACCAACGTCGTCGACAGCGCCACCAGCCAGTTCTTCATCAACCTCAAGGACAACGCCTTCCTCAACCACAAGGACAACACCGCCGAGGGCTTCGGCTACTGCGTCTTCGGCAAGGTCGTGGCCGGCATGGACGTCGTCGACAAGATCGCCAAGGTCCCGACCGTCAGCAAGCGCGGCCACCAGGACGTGCCCTTGGCGCCCGTGACCATCCTCTCGGCCACGGTCGTCAAGTAGCGCCCGGCGCGCGTGTTCGACACGATCTTCGCCTTCGTCCACCTGGGCGGCCTCCTGGCCGCCTTGGTGTTCGCCTTCCTGGCCCTGGCCCGCGGCCACGTCGGCCGCTTCGGGCTCATCCTCGGCCTTCTGGCCGCCTATTACGTCATCCTGCTCCACCCGGCGGTCAAGAAGGAGATCGCCCGCCGCCGCTCCCTGAAGAAGCCCGGCTGACGCGCGGGAAGACGGGGACACGTACCTGAGGTACGTGTCCCCAATCTCGCCCGGATTTACTTTTGGCCCGGAAGGGCCTATCATTCCCCGTGGTCGAGGTATGTCCCGAAAGGAGGCCCCGGAACCCATGCCGAGAACACGCACCCTCGCGCTCGCCGTCGCGGCCCTGGTCCTGGCGGGTTCCCTGCCGGCTCACGGCCAGGCGCTCGACGCCAACCTCAAGGCCGGCCTCAGGGCCATCAGCCCCGCGGAGGCCTACGACATCGTCAAGACCCTGGCCCTCCCGGAATACGCCGGCCGCCTGACCGGACACCCCGGCTACACCGCGGCCGCCGAGTGGGCGGCCAGGAAGCTGGCCTCCTGGGGCCTCAAGCCCGTCTCGGGGAAAGACGGCTACCTCCAGCCCTACCCCTCGCCGTACACGGTCGTCGACAAAGCCGAAATGACCGTTCTCCTGCCCGACGGACCTCCCGACCCGGCCAAAGGCCAAGCATATAAGGAGATGAAGCTCGCGCTCGAGAAGGACTTCCTGCCCCTCCTCTATTCCGCGAGCGGCGACCGGACCGCCGACGCCGTATTCGCCGGCTGGGGCATCTCCGCCCCCGAGCTGGGCTACGACGACTACGCCGGCCTGGACATCAAGGGCAAGTTCGTCCTCTGCTTCCGCGGCACCCCCGACCGCGACCCGAAGTGGACTCCTTACGACGAGCACCGGACGCGCATGGCCGCGGCCCGCGACCGCGGCGCGCTCGGCGTCGTCTACATCTACGACGAGATCGCCTCCAATCCCAACGGCGACTACCTCGAGGGCTTCACCCCGGCCATGATCTCGCTCAAGGTCATGGACGCCCTGCTCAAGGAGAACGGCTCGACGGCGGCCGACCTGCGCAAGGTCCTGACGACCTACAAGCGGCCCCTGTCCTTCCCGCTCCGGGCCCGCCTGCGCCTGGCCGTCTCGTCGCGGCACTTCCCCCAGGCCGTCGGCTACAACGTCGTCGGCTACGTCGAAGGCTCCGACCCGAAGCTGCGGCGCGAGTGCGTCGTCATCGGCGGCCACTTCGACCACACCGGCGCTCACATGGGCCTGCTCTTCCCCGGCGCCGACGACAACGCCAGCGGCAGCGCCACGGTCATGGCGGCCGGCAAGGCCGCCGCGGCCCTGGCCCGCAGGCCCAAGCGCTCGATCGTCGTGGCCCTGTTCGGCGGCGAGGAGCTCGGCCTGCAGGGCTCGACCTGGTTCGTCGATCACGTGCCCGGCCCCTTCGACAGGATCGCCGGCATGCTCAACTTCGACATGACCGGCGAGGGCGACGGCCTGTGGGGCGCCGTCTCGCCCGAACCGCCGGATTTCAAGAAGGCCATCGAGACGGCCGACGCCACGGTCAAGGTCCTGCGCGGCCTCGGCGTCATCTCCGGCGTCGGCGTCCGCGGCTCCGACTTCGCGCCGTTCTTCCTCAAGGGCGTCCCGGCCGCCAGCCTCGGCTCCAACGGGCCTCACCTGGCCTACCATCAGACCGGCGACACCGTCTACCGCATCAATCCCGACATCACGGCCGACGCGGCCAAGCTGGCCTTCCTGGCCGCATACTATTGGGCGGACCGCTAGAGGGGGCCATGAGGATCGCCAAGGAAGGGCTCCGGTTCATCCTGCCGGCGGCGGGCCTGGCCGTTCTCTTCGGCGCGCTCGGCCTGGCCTGGCTCGCCGGACTGGCCTTTCTTCTCGCCTGCGCCTTCACCTTCTTCTTCCGCGATCCCGAGCGCGTGCCGCCTCCCGGCGAGCGGCTCGTCGTCGCGCCGGCCGACGGCGAGGTCCTGGGCCTCGAAACGCTCGCCTCCCATCCGTCCTTCCCCGGCCCGGTCTCGCGCCTGACCGTCTTCCTGTCCCTCTACGACGTCCACGTCGTCCGCGCCCCGCTGGCCGCGACCGTGGCCTCGGTCGACCGCAAGCCCGGCCTGTTCCTGCCGGCCTATCGGCCCGAGGCCGGCGAGCGGAACGAGTCGACGACCCTGGCCCTCAAAGCCGCCGGCGCCGACATCGTCATGAAGATGAGCGTCGGCGTGGCCGCCCGTCGCATCAAGTCCTTCGTCCGGCCCGGCGACGCGGTGGCCCGCGGCTCCCGGGTCGGGCTGATGTTCTTCGGGTCGCGGGTCGAGCTGACCTTCCCCCCGAACGTCGTCCTCAACGTCGGCCTCCACGACAAGGTCAAGGCCGGCCAGACCGTCATCGGCGAGGTCCAGCCATGAGAGCGAAACGCGTCCAGACCGGGGTCAGCGTCATCCCCAGCCTGTTCTCGCTGACCAACCTGTTCTTCGGCTTCATGAGCGTCCTGCTGACCTTCCAGGGGCGCTACCGGATGGCGGCCATCCTCATCATCATCGCCGCCCTCATGGACGGCCTCGACGGCCTGGTGGCCCGGGCCACGCACACGCCGTCCGAGTTCGGCGTCGAGCTCGACTCCCTGGCCGACGCCGTCTCGTTCGGGCTGGCCACCTCCGTCCTGCTCTATTTCTGGGGCCTGGAGACGGCCGGGACGCCGGCCGTGTTCTTCAGCTTCGTCTTCCTGACCGCCGGCGTCCTGCGGCTGGCCCGTTACAACGTCCGCAGCAAGGTCCCCACGGACCGCAAGCACTACCAGGGCTTGACCGTGCCCTCGGCGGCCATGTTCATGTGCGCCGTCGTCAACTTCCACCCCGTGCCGCTGGCCGCGCGGGAGTCGGGCTTCCTCGTCGCCGTGGCCATGCTCCTCGTCTCCCTGTGCATGGTCAGCACCCTGCCCTACCCGAATTTCATCAAGGCCTTCATCGGCCAACGCATCAACATCAGCACCGCCCTGTTCGTGGCCGTGTCCCTGTTCGGCGTCCTGTTCTACGCCCGCTACTTCATGCTCCTCTACTTCGGCCTGAACGTCCTCTCCGGCCCGACCGTGGCCCTGGCCCGCCTGCTCCGGAAACACCCCCGGAAGAGGGCCGTGCCCAAGGTCGATCCCACGCAGTGACGCGGAGCGGATGGGGCGAGCGAAGCTGAACCGGGCCCGCGCGGCGGCGGCCGCCGCCGTCGTCCTGGCCGCCGCAGCCGGCCTCGTCGTCCTCGTCCGGGTCCTCTTCCCGCCCACGCCGCCCGCCGCGCCGGAGACGGGGCCGGCCGTCCCGGTCCTGGCCGCGCCCGACGCCGCGCCTCCCCTCGTCGAGGACCGGATCGTCATAGCGGCGCGTTCGACCCTGGCCGAGATCCTCAAGCGCCGCGGCTTCACCGACCGCGAGGTCCACGACCTCCGGGAGGCGGTCAAGCCGGTCTACGACCTGGGCCGCATCCGGGCCGGGCAGGAGCTCCGCCTGGCCTCCCTCCCCGACGGCCCCTGGCAACGCCTGGAGTACGACATCGACGAAACCCGATACCTGGTCGTCGAACGGCGGGAGGGCCGCGTCGAGGCCAAACGGGAATATGTCCCCGTCGAGTTCCGGCCGGCCTTCGTCTCCGGGGTCATCGAGGACAGCCTGATCGCGGCCCTCAACAAGGCCGGCGAGCAGGACAGCCTGGCCATCGACATCGTCGAGCGCTGCTTCGGGTGGGACATCGATTTCCACACCGACCTGCGCAAAGGGGACACCTTCCGCGTCTTCGTGGAGAAGCGCTACCTCGACGGCCGCTTCGCCGGCTACCGCGACATCCTGGCCGCCGAGTTCGTCAACGAGGGCCGCGTCTACCGGGCCTACCGCTTCGTCTATCCGGACACCAAGGCGGCCGACTACTTCGACGAGAACGGCGGCTCGCGTCGCAAGGACTTCCTGCGCTCGCCGCTCAAGTTCGGCCGGGTCACCTCGCGCTTCACCTCGAGCCGGCTCCACCCCATCCACAGGATCTACCGCCCCCACTACGGCGTCGACTACGCCGCCCCCATCGGCACGCCGGTCCAGGCCACGGCCGACGGCACGGTGACCTTCGCCGGCCGCGACGGGGCCGCCGGCAACACCGTCAAGCTGACCCACCGCAACGCCTACGCCACGGCCTACCTCCACCTGAGCCGGTTCGGGGCGGGCGTGCGCAAAGGGGCCGCGATCAAGGGCGGGGACATCGTCGGGTACGTCGGGACGACGGGCGATTCGACCGGCCCGCACCTCGACTACCGGATCTATTACCACGGCTCGCCGGTCAACCCGCTGAGCCACAAGTTCAAGCCGGCCGATCCCCTGAGGAAGGAATTCCTGGAGGAGTTCCGGAAAGAGGTCGGCCGGCTGGGCGTCGCCCTGCGGCTGCCCGAGGTCGTCCGGGCCTACACCGCCGGGCTCAGTTTTTGATCTTCCCGCCGCCGCCGCTCGAGCCCTTGGCCTCCCCGCCGCGCGAGGACGGCCCCGACCCCTCCGACTGGCCGCGCGCGGCCGCCGGGGCCGCGGCGCCCGTGCCCGAGGAGGACGAGCCGCCGGCGTAGGAGCCGCCGTTCGAGACGGCCGGCCCGTAGCTCACGCCCTGGCTCGTCAGGTGCGGGACCAACCCGCCGGGGCGCTCGCGATCGCGCGAGGTGAGCCGCAGCTCGGGGCAGCGGACCTCGTTGCGGACGCTCGAATACTCGATGCGGACGCCGAGGGCGCGGGCGACCCGCAGGTCGGGGTTCCAGTCGCGGAACCGCATGGCCCGGCTCTCCGTCCGGCGGGACGCGGGACCGTCCGGCCGGACCTGGAGGGCGATGGGGACGGCGGTCAGGCCTTTCCCATGGACGGGGGCGCTCTCCGGCGCCGCGATCTTCCTCGGGGCCGCCGCGGGGCCTTCGATGCCTCGGAAGACGCGCGCCGCCTCCCGCCGGGGATCGGTGATCGCCCGCGCGGGCGGCGCGTCGCCGGCGGCGCCGGCGGTCCTCTTCGAGACCTCGCCGAGGGACAGGGTCTTGCCGTGGACGGCCGGCGAGCCGAGGTCGCCCTTGGCCACGAAGACCAGGCGGTCGCGGACCCGGTCGGCGCCGGCCCGGACCCGGGGATCGCCCTTGGCGTAGGCGTCGGTCACCTTTTTGACGACGGCCTTGAGCTCGGGCGGCAGGGGCAGGGTGGACGCGCCGGGCTGCTTCAGGGAGTCCTTGCGCACGACGGTCCGCGGACCCGTGGATCCGGAGGCGACGCCGTCCGCCCAATAGGGCGAGTAATAGAGCCCGCCGTCCGCATAGCCCAGGCCGGACGCCCAATACGAGCCGCCGGACATCCAGTCGTAGAGGCTCCAGGGCCTCCATCCGGCGTAGCCGAAGTAGAACTCCCAGTCCGCCCAGGCCGGCGCGAACAGGGACCCGGGCAGCCAGAACCAGCCGCGTTTCTCGTCCCACTGCCAGACGCCCAGGTGATACGGGATCCAGCCCCACGGTTCCTGGGGCACCCAGAACATCTGGCCGGCGGCATAGGACCACTGCCCGTAATAATAGGGGCTCCAGCCCCAGGGATAGGTCCCGTTGTCGATGTAGGGCCGCCAGACGTAACCGTAGAGGTCGTCCCAGAGCCACTCCCCGTAACGGTTGCCGTAGGTCTGGGCGAAGTGGAAGACGGCCGGAGGGAGCTTTTGCAGGGGTTTGGGCAGGGCGGCCAGGCCCTCGTGGAGGTCCTCGAAATGGGCGTTGACGTCCTCGTTCCAGAGCTCGAAGGCCGTGCCGTCGATGGCCGCGGCCAGCTCCGACTGGTGGTCGGCCAGGATGATGAGACGCTCGCCCTTCTTGACCGTCCGGTCCGTGAGCCGGTCGGCGTCCGGTCCGAAGAGGACCTGGGCCCGTCCGTAGCGGACCTGCGCTTCGGTCGTCCCGTCGGCGGCCGCGGAGACGAGGGCCACGGAATTGTGTTTCATCTTGACGGCGGCGTTGGCCGTCAGGATCTGGAACATCTCCCTGCGGCCGTACTCTTTGTACATGACGTAGACGCGGCCGCGGGCGAGGGTCAGCACCGAGAGGGCCTCGGCGGCGCTCAGGCTGCGGGCCAGGATGGTCTCGACCTTGATCTCGGTGGCGACGTCGAGGCGGACGACCGTCCCGGTATCGAACTGGATCTCGCAGCGCCGGCCGGCCGAGGTCCGGACGGTGTCGCCGGGCCCGACGGGCAGGTTGACGACGGCCGTTTCGGGCTCGGTCCGGCCCTCGCGCAGGACCATCGGATCGGCCCCGCCCTCCCCGGGCTCGATGTAGCTGATGCGCCCGAAGTAGAGGTCCTTGGGGCCGTTGACGACCCGGTAAGGGCCTTCCGCCCATGCCCCGGCGGCCAGCGCCAGGACGGCGACGACCGTTAACGCCGTTCTCATCCCCCCGTTCTTCATGACCGTCTCCTCATGCCACACGGAGATACTGCATCTTTATAATAGCACGAATCGTGCCAACCGCCTCCCCTGGACATTCCGGGCTTCCCGCCCTCGAGTGTCCCCAAAAGCGGTCTCGATGTCCCCTTTCGGCGTCCCCCCCTCCCCCGCTTTTGCGTTGCCGGGCGGGAAGCATGTACAATGTCCCCGAGATCCATGGCCCGCCCCAAGCTCCGCAATCCCGTGCCGACCGTCGACATCATCATCGAGGTCCCGGCCGGCCGCGGCCGCCGGGGCGTCGTCCTCATCGAGCGCCGGAACCCGCCGCCGGGCTGGGCCCTGCCCGGCGGCTTCGTCGATTACGGCGAGCCCCTCGAGGCGGCCGCCGCGCGCGAGGCCCGCGAGGAGACCGGGCTCGAGGTCGAGCTCGTCGGCCAGCTCGGGACCTATTCCGACCCCGCCCGCGATCCCCGCCTGCACACCGTCTCGACCGTGTTCGTGGCCAGGGCCTCGGGCCGCCCCCGCGGCGGCGACGACGCCCGCCGGGCCGTCGTGGCCGATCCCCGCGACCGCCGGTTGCCGCTGGCCTTCGACCACCGCCGGATCCTCGACGACTATCTCCGCGACCGCAAAGGAGTCACGCCATGCCGGACACGGACACCGCCGACCTCGTCGAAGCCGCGAGCGTCCAAGGCCCGTTCGAAGCGGACCTGATCAGGAACCTCCTGGCCAGCCACGGCATCGTCTCCGTCGTCCGCGGCCGCACGGCGCCTTTCGTCTATCCCCTGACCGTCGACGGGATGGCCGAATTCAAGATCTTCGTGCAGCCGGCCGACCTCGAGAAGGCCCGCGACCTTCTCGCGGCCAGGCCCGAGCCCGACGGCGAAGAAAGCCCGCCGGACGCCGTCTGATCCGCGGCCCTGTCTCCCGGTCCCCCAACCGCTGGGGCCCCGCCCTCACGCCGGCCCGCTTATAGGGTCCCTCCTTTTATTCTTTATTTTGGGCTTTTTTCTCTTGACAACAGCTGTCGGGATTCATATATTTGGGAGGAAACGGGACAAAGCGGGACAAAACAGGCATGGCCAACGTGCTCATCGGCAGCTATACCGCGCGGCTCGACGCCAGCGGCCGCATCAAGGTCCCGGAAAAATTCCGCGAGGTCATCGAGCAGGTCTACGGCAAGGACCTCTTCGTCACTTCGCTCTCCGACGATTCCATCAAGATCTATCCGCTGTCCGTGTGGCTGGCCATGACCGACCTCACCTCCGACGGCGCCCTCCATCTCCGGCCCGACGTCCGCAAGTTCATGCTCCGCGTCAACCGGAACGGCTCGCGCCACGAACTGGACTCCAAGGGCCGCGTCCTCATCAGCCAGGCCCTGCGGGAGAAGGCCCGGCTCCGCGACGAGGTCGAGGTCCTCGGGCTGTCCAACCACCTGGAGATCTGGAACAAGGACGTTCTCGACGGAACTCTCGAGGAGAAACCGCTCTCGGACGAGGATTTCGAGAGCATCGCCCGCCTCATCCCTCGAGGAAAGCCGGAATGACGGAGAAGGGACACTGCCCCGTCCTCCCCACGGAAGTCCTCGAATGTCTTGACGCGGGGCGGGCCGGGGTCTACCTCGACTGCACCCTGGGGCTGGCCGGCCACGCCCTGTCCATCCTGGAGCGGAACCCCGAGGCCCGCCTGATCGGCCTGGACCGCGACGGCGCGTCCCTGGAGATCGCCCGGGAGCGGCTCTCGCCCTACGCCGATCGCGTCACGCTCTTCCAGACCGACTTCAAGGACCTCGACGCCCTCGACCTGCCCTTCGGCGAGGTCCGCGGCGTCCTGGCCGACCTCGGCATCTCCTCCTTCCAGTTGGACACGCCCGAGCGCGGCTTCAGCCACACCCACGAAGGCCCTCTCGACATGCGCCTGGACCCGCGGACCAGGACGACGGCGGCCAAGGTCCTGCATACTTATCCCGAACAGCGGCTGGCCGAGCTGTTCGCCCGCTACGGCGAGCTCGGACAGACCCGGCGCCTGGCCCGCGAGATCGTCCACCTCCGCAAGCTCGGCCGGCTCGAGACGACGGGCGACCTGCGGCTGCTCGTCGAGCGCCTCTACCGGTGGCGGCCGCAGAAGGGCCGCATCCATCCGGCGGCCAAGGCCTTCCAGGCCCTGCGCATCGAGGTCAACGGCGAGATCGACGGTCTGGGCGAGTTCCTGGAGCGGACGGTCCGGCGCGCCGCCAAGGGCACCCGGTTCGTCGTCATCTCCTTCCACTCGCTCGAGGACCGCATCGTCAAGCGCGCCTTCCACGCCCTGGCCGTCCCGGACGAAGGGGCCCCCCTGCTGGCCCTCCTCACCAAGAAACCCCTGACGGCCTCCGACGAAGAGGTCGCCGCCAATCCCCGGGCCCGGTCGGCCAAGCTGCGGGCGGCGGAGAGGATCTGATGGTCCGGCGGAAGCTCAATTGGAAGGGGATCGCGATCGCCGCGGCCTCGACCGTCCTCGGCGTGGGCATCCTGACCTTCTACGTCTGGTACCAGACCGAGTCCGTCAAGCTCGGCCTCGATCTGGCCCGCGGCGAGGCCCGCATCCGCGAGCTCGAGGTGGCCATCGAGGGCCTCGAGCTGCGCCGGGCCAAGCTCCTCGATCCCCGCCGGGTCGAGTCCATCGCCCGGGAGAAGCTCGGGCTCGTCGACCCCGCGGACGCGGACATCGTCTACGAGGCCCAGGACCCCATCCGCTGAGGCGACCGCCATGAGGACCTTCTATGAGACCGACATCCGCCGCCGGACCAAGGTCCTGGCCGCGTTCCTGGCCGCCTGGGCCCTGGTCGTCGCGGCCCGCCTGGTCCAGGTCCAGGTGCTGGGGCACGCCAAGGCCAAGGCCGCCGTCCTCCGGCAGGCGCTGGACGAGACGCCCATCGAGCCCCGCCGCGGCGACATCCTCGACCGCAACGGCGAGATCCTGGCCTGCAGCCTGCCCTCCCCCTCGGTCGTCGCCCGGCCGGTCGCCGGAGAGAAGCCGGAAGCGATCAGGTCCAAGGTCCAGGCTCTGAAACGAGAGCTGGGACTGACCGAGAAGGAGGCCGCCGTCATCAGGGACCGGTTGGCGGCGGGCGCGGCCTTCACCTACGTCAAGAGGAAGGTCCCGGAAGAAACCGCGGCGCGGGTCATGGGACTCAAGATCGCCGGCGTGGAGCTCGAGCCCGGGACGCGCCGTTATTATCCCCTCGGCCCCCTAGCGGCCCAAGTCCTCGGCGGCATCAACCTGACCGGCGAGTCCAGTCGCGGCATCGAGTATCTTTACAACAAGCACTTGGCCGGCGAGAAGGGCCGCCAGATCAGCTACCAGGTCAACGGACGCCGGGACTACCAGACGCGGGTCATCGAGCCGCCCGTCCCCGGCCGGGACCTCGTCCTGACGATCGACGCCACCGTCCAGTACATCGCCGAGAAGGAGCTGGCCAGGGCCGTGGCCGAACACGGAGCGGCCTGGGGCGCGGTGGCCGTCATGGACCCCCCGAGCGGTGAGGTCCTGGCCATGGCCAGCTGGCCGACCTACGACCCGAACGACTACCCCGGACCCCAGGAGGCCTGGCTCAACCGCCCCGTCGGTGTCTCTTACGAGCCCGGCTCGACCTTCAAGATCATCACCGCGGCCGCGGCCCGGGAGCGCGGCCGGGTCGGCTTCGGCGAGGTCTTCGACTGCTCGGCCGGCTCCATCCGGGTCGCGAACACGGTCATCACCGACCACGAGCGGGAGCACGTCCTGAGCTTCCCGCAGGTCCTCATCAAGTCCTCCAACGTGGGCACCGTCCTGTTCGCCCAGCGCCTGACCAATCCCGAGTTCTACGAGACGCTCCGGGCCTTCGGCATCGGGGCCAAGACCGGCATCGAGCTCCCCGGCGAGGAGACCGGCTTGCTGCGCCCTCCGGACGAGTGGAACCGGAAGGTCTCCCTCCCCCACATCGCCATCGGCTACGAGGTCATGGTCTCCCCGCTCCAGATGCTCAGGGCCATGAACGTCTTCGCCACGGGCGGGCTCCTGGTCCGGCCCCGCATCGTCCGGGACCGGGCCGGCGAGGACAGCCCCAAGTCCGCGCCCGCCCGGGCCATCTCCGAGAAGACGTCCACCGATCTCGTCGAGCGCGTCTTCGAGGCCGTCGTCGAAGAGGGCACGGCCAAGGGCGGGCGGCTCGACGGCTACCGCGTCGCCGGCAAGACGGGAACGGCCAAGAAGGTCGACCCGGCCACCGGCGCCTATATCCGGGAGTACCGGGCGACGTTCGTCGGTTTCACGCCGGTCGAGAGGCCGCGGCTGAGCATGATCGTCGTCCTCGATTCGCCGAAGGAGCACTATTACGGCGGCCAGGCCTGCGCGCCCGTGTTCCGGGACATCGCCCGCCAGGTCCTGCGCTATCTCCGCGTCGCGCCGGAGCGGCCCCTGCCCCCGACCGTGCTGACGGCCGGGCGGGAACCGGGGAGGGCGCGGTGAAGCTGGCCGACGTCCTGCGCGACATCCCCCTCGTCGGGTCCGACGCTCCCGGCGGGCTGGAGATCACCGGCCTGGCCTACAACTCCAAATCCGTCCGGCCCGGGGCCCTCTTCGCGGCCCTGCGCGGGGCGGCCCAAAGCGGCATGGATTTCGTGGCCGAAGCCGAAGCCAACGGCGCGGTGGCCGTCCTGTCGTCCTGGCCCAGGCCGGCCGCGGCCCGGGCGGCCTGGGTCCAGGCCGCCGACGCCCGGGAAGCCTTGGCCCTGGCCGCGGCCAACTTCCACGGCCACCCTTCGGACCGCATGAAGGTCGTCGGCGTGACCGGGACCAAGGGCAAGACCACGACGACCTATCTCCTCGAGTCCATCCTCCGCGCCGCCGGCGCCGCGCCCGGCGTCGTCGGGACGATCACCTACCGGCGGCCCGGCTGGGAGGTCCCCGCCCCGCGGACGACGCCCGAGTCCCCGGACCTGCAGGCCCTGCTCCGCGACATGGTCGACGCCGGCGTCAGCCACTGCGTCATGGAGGTCTCCTCCCACGCCCTCGAGCAGAAGCGGGTCTGGGGGGTCGGCTTCGACGTCGCCGTCTTCACCAACCTCAGCGGCGAGCACCTCGACTACCACCCCTCGATGGAGAGCTACTTCGAAGCCAAGAAGAAGCTCTTCGCCCTCAACCACAAGAAACGGGCCGCGGTCGTCAACATGGACGACCCCTGGGGCCAGCGGCTGGTCGCCGAGCTGCCCATGACGACCGTGACCTTCGGGCTGGCGCCGGCGGCCATCGTCCGGGCCGTCAAGCACGTCATGACCGAAGCCGGCATCGACGCCCAGGTGGCCTACCCCGGCGGCGTGATGCGGCTCCAGTCGGCCCTCGTCGGCCGGCACAACCTGTCCAACGTCCTGGCCGCCGCGGCCGCCGCCCTGGCCCTGAATATCGCCCCGGCGGACATCGTCGATGGCGTGGCCGCGCTGGCCGGCGTGCCGGGCCGCTTCGAGCGCGTTCCCAACGGCCGCGGCATCCAGGTCGTCGTCGACTACGCCCACACCGACAACGCCCTCGAGCACGTCCTGATGACCGCCCGGGAGTTCAAGCCCCGCCGCCTCATCCTCGTCTTCGGGGCCGGCGGCGACCGCGACCGCGACAAGCGCGAGCGCATGGGCCGGGTCGCGGCCCGCCTGGCCGACTGGACCGTGCTGACCTCGGACAATCCGCGCTCCGAGGACCCCGCGGCCATCATCGCGGCCATCGAGGGCGGCTTCGCCAAGGAGGCCGTCAAGGCCTACGAGGTCGAGCCGGACCGCCGTAAGGCCATCGTCCGGGCCCTGGCCACGGCCAACAAGGGCGACATCGTCATCATCGCCGGCAAGGGCCACGAGACCTACCAGGTCTTCAAGGACCGTACCGTCCGCTTCAACGACATCGAGGTCGCGGCCGAGTCCCTGCGGGCCGGAGAGGAGAGCTGAACGTGGCCGCGCTGACCCTGGCCGAGGTGGCCCGGATGACCGGAGCGGCGGTGCTCCACGGCTCCCCCGGCCTGACCTTCGCGCGCTACGGCATCGACTCGCGCCTGACGATGGGCGGAGAGCTCTTCTTCGCCGTCCCCGGCCGCCGCGACGGGCACGACTTCGTGGCCGCGGCCGCGGGCGCGGGCGCCGCCGGCGCGGTCGTCTCCCGGCCGGTCGAGCCGCCCGCCCCCGGCTTCGGCCTCCTGCTCGTCCCCGACACCGTGGCCGCCCTGCAGGACCTGGCCCGCGGCGTCCTGGCCCTCCATCCGGTCAAGGTCGTCGGCGTCACCGGCAGCGTCGGCAAGACGACGACGAAGGAGTTCGCCGCGGCCCTGCTCGCGGCCCGCCTCCGCGTCCTCAAGTCCGAAGGCAACTTCAACAACCGGCTCGGCCTGGCCCTCTCGGTCCTGCGGCTCGAGGCCGGACACGACGCGGCCGTGCTGGAGATGGGCATGAGCGCTCCCGGCGAGATCCGGGACCTGACCCGCGTCGCCCCGCCCCACGTCGCCGTGGTCACCAACATCGCCCCGGTCCATCTGGAGTTCTTCCGGGACCTCGACGGGATCGCCCGGGCCAAGAAGGAGATCCTCGACGGGGCCCGGCCGGGCGCCACGGCCGTCCTCAATGCCGACGATCCCCGGGTCATGGGCATCGCCGCGGACTTCCCGGGCCGGCGGGTGACCTTCGGACTGGCTCCCGTCGCCGACGTCCGGGCCGCGTCGGTCGTGTCCCGGGGCCGGGCCGGATTCGAGATCGACCTCCGCTACGGCACCGAACAGGGCTTCCTCCCCTTCTCCTTCCTCAACCGGGCCGCGGTGGCGGACCTCCTGGCCGCCGCGGCCGTCTCTTTCGCCTTCGGACTTCGGTTGGCCGAGATCGTCCCGGCCGCCGCGGCGCTGCGGCCGGCTCCCCGCCGGGGCCTTTTGGTCGAGGCCCCGGGCGGCGTCCGCGTCTACGACGACGCCTACAACTCGAGCCCCCGGGCCCTCGAGGCCGCCCTGACCAGCCTGGCCGGGCTGCCGGCCCGGCGCCGGGTCGCCGTCCTCGGCGACATGCTCGAGCTCGGCGAGGGAGGACGGGACTTCCACCGGGCCGCCGGCGAGACCGTCGCCCGGACCGGCTGGGACCTCCTCGTCGCCGTCGGCCCTCTGGCCGCGGTCCTGGCCGAAGGCGCCCTGGCCGCCGGCCTCGGCGCGGCCGCCGTCCTCCGTTTCGCCGACGCCGCCTCCGCCGCCGCGGCCGTGGCCGGCCTCGTCCGCGACGGCGACCTCGTCCTGGTCAAGGGCTCGCGCGGCATGCGCATGGAGACCGTCGTCGAGGCCCTCCGGGCCGGAGGAAAGGAGTAGGCCGTGCTGTACTGGCTCCTCGTACCGCTCCGCGACCAGATCTTCTTTTTCAACGTCTTCCGGTACATCACCGTGCGGACGGCTCTGGCCGGGCTCACGGCCCTGGTCCTGAGCTTCCTCCTCGGCCCCTGGCTCATCGGCCTGCTCCGCCGGCGGCAGATCGGCCAGGAGATCCGGGAGGACGGGCCGCAGTCCCACCTCGCCAAGAAGGGCACGCCGTCGATGGGCGGCCTGCTCATCATCCTGTGCACGGTCGTCCCGACCCTCGTCTGGGGCAACCTGGCCAATGCCTACGTCTGGATCGCCGTCGCGGCCATGGTCCTGTTCGGCCTCATCGGGCTCCTCGACGACGCCCTCAAGGTCCGCCGCAAAAAGTCGCTGGGGCTTCGGCCGGGCCAGAAGATCCTCCTCCAGGTCCTGCTGGCCGCGGCCGTCGGCCTGGTCCTCGTCTGGATGGGCCTCAACGGCCAATTCAGCCTCAGCCTGAGCTTCCCCTTCCTCAAGAAGTGGGTGCCCTACCTGGGCTGGTTCTACCTGCCCTGGATCGCCTTCATCCTGGTCGGCTCGTCCAACGCCGTCAACCTGGCCGACGGGCTGGACGGCCTGGCCATCGGCCTGTCCCTCATCAGCGCCACGGCCCTGACGGCCCTGACCTACGTCGCCGGGCACGCCCTCTGGTCCCAGTACCTCAACATCGTCCGGGTGCCGCTCGCGGCCGAGCTGACCGTCTTCGCCGGGGCCTTCTCCGGGGCCTGCCTCGGTTTCCTGTGGTTCAACTGCCACCCGGCCAAGGTCTTCATGGGCGACGTCGGGGCCCTGTCGATCGGCGGGACCCTGGCCGTCATCGCCCTGCTCATCAAACAGGAGTTCCTTCTCTTCACCGTGGCCGGGGTGTTCATCCTCGAAGCCCTCTCGGTCCTGCTCCAGGTCTCCTACTTCAAGATCAGCAAGGGCAAGCGCATCTTCCGGATGGCGCCCCTCCACCACCACTTCGAGCTGTCCGGCTGGCCCGAGAGCCAGGTCGTCGTCCGATTCTGGATCCTGGGCCTCATCTTCGCCCTGTTCAGCCTGGCCACCCTGAAACTGAGATAGACATGGACCTGAAGGGTAAGCGCGTTCTCGTCGTCGGCTTCGAGCGGACCGGCCGGGCCGCGGCCCGCTTCCTGGCCGGCCGCGGCGCCCGCGTCCGGATCACGGACAGCAAGCCGGCCGCGGTCTTCGGCGGCGCGATCCGGGAGTTCGAGAAGCTCGGCGCGGCCTTCGAGCTCGGCGGGCACCGGCCCGAGGCCTTCCTCGAGGCCGACCTCATCGTCCCCAGCCCCGGCGTGCCGCCCCTCGCCGAGCTCCTGGCCGCCCGCGCCAACGGCGTGCCGGTCCTGTCCGAGATCGAGCTGGCCTGCCGGTTCCTCCGCGGCCGGATCGTCGGGATCACCGGCACGAACGGCAAGTCGACGACCTCGACCCTCGTCCACGGCATCCTCCGGGAGGGCGGCCTCAAGGCCTTCCTGGCCGGCAACATCGGGACGCCGCTCGTCTCTTTCGTCGACCGCAGCCGCGACGGCCACGTCTACGTCACCGAGATCTCGAGCTTCCAGCTCGAGTACACCGAGCGGTTCGCGCCGGCCGTGGCCGCCGTCCTCAACGTCTCCGAGAACCACCTCGACTGGCACGGTTCCTTCGAGAGCTACTTCGAGGCCAAGAAGAAGCTCGTCCTGCGGCAGGGGCCCGAAGGCCTGGCCGTCCTCAACCGCGACGACGCCCGCGTCTGGGGCCTGGCCGCCGAGGCCCGCTCGCGGGTCTACGGCTTCAGCCCGGCCCGCCGCCCGGCCCGGGGCGCCTTCCTCGAGAACGGCTGGGTCGTCTTTCGCGACGGCGGCCGGCCGGACAGGGTCCTGCCCGTTTCGCGCATCCCGCTGCCCGGCGCCCACAACCTGGAGAACGTCCTGGCCGCCGCCCTCGTCGGCCGCCTCCTGGGCGTCCCCGCGCCGGCCGTCCGGCGGGCCGTCGAGGCCTTCCGCGGCCTCGAGCACCGGCTCGAGGACGTCGGGACCTTCGGCGGCGTCCGCTTCGTCAACGACTCCAAGGCCACGACCGTGGCCGCGACGCTCCGGGCCCTGGCCAGCTTCGACCGGCCCGTCGTCCTCATCCTCGGCGGCCGCGGCAAGGGCGGCGACTTCTCCCCGCTCCGGGCGGCGGTCGCCAAGAAGGCCCGCGCGGTCGTCCTCGTCGGCGAGTCCGCCGGCAAGATCGAAGCCGCCCTCGGCGGCGTCGTCCCGGTCGACCGGGCCGCCGACTACCGCGGCGTCGTCCGGGCCGCCCGGGACCGGGCCGTCCGCGGCGACGTCGTCCTGCTGGCCCCGGCCTGCACGAGCTGGGACATGTTCAAGAACTTCGAGGAGCGCGGCCGGGTCTTCAAGCGCGAGGTCCGACGGCAGGCCGCCGGGCCGCGCCCGAAAGGGGCCGGCCGATGAGCCCGCGCCGCCGCTTCGGCTTCGACGTCCAGCTCCTGGCCGTCACCCTGGCCCTGGTGGGCATCGGCATCTTCTTCGTCTTCAGCGCCTCGAGCTTCATGGCCAGCGAGAAATACGGCCAGTCCCTGTACTTCCTCTTCCAGCAGGCCCTCGGCGCGGCCGCCGGCCTGGCCGTCGTGGCCTTCCTCGTCTCGGTCAAGAAGTCCTTCTTCCTCGAGCCGCCCTTCGCCTACGGCCTCCTCGCCGTGACGGCCGCGATGCTCGCCGCCTGCCTGGTCATGCCGGCCGTGGCCAACACCCACCGCTGGATCCTCCTGCCCGGGCTCCGCTTCCAGCCCTCGGAGCTGGCCAAGATCAGCGTCGTCCTGGCCCTGGCCGCCTGGCTCGAGAGCAAGAAGGACGCCGCCAACGACCGCAAGAACCTGGCCATCGTGGCCGGGGCCCTGGCCGTCCTCGTCGTCCTGGTCCTCATCGAGCCGGACTTCGGCACGGCCGTCCTGCTGACGGTGATGGCGGCCACGGTCCTGTTCATCGGCGGGGTCAAGCTGCGCTACCTCGTCGGCGCCGGCGTGCTGGCCGGGGCCCTGTTCGCTCTGGTCCTGGTCCAGGCCGATTACCGGGTGGCCCGGCTCCAGGGCTTCCTGGGCGCCGACCGGGACGCGCTCGGGGCCGGCTACCAGGTCGCCCAGTCGAAGCTGGCCTTGGGCTCGGGCGGGCTGGTCGGGACGGGCTTCGGCCGCAGCACCCAGAAGCTGAACTACCTACCCTTCAACCACACCGATTTCATCTTCGCCATCCTGGGCGAGGAGACGGGGCTCCTGGGGACCTTCGTCACTTTGGCCCTCTATCTCCTCTTCCTGTGGCGGGGGCTGAAGATCGCCCTGGAGGCGCCGTCGCCGGCGCTCAAGATGACCGCGGCCGGGCTGACGCTCGCCGTCGTGGGACAGGCGCTGATGAACATGTCCATCGTCCTCGGGCTCGGCCCGGCCAAGGGCACGACGCTGCCGCTGCTGTCCTACGGCCGGTCCTCCCTCATCTGCACGCTGGCCGCGGTCGGCCTGCTCCTCCACATCAGCCAGAAACGCGCCGACACCGGCGGGACGGTCAGGATCTGAGGCCATGGCCGGGCGCGGCGTGATCATCAGCGGCGGCGGGACGGGGGGGCACCTCTACCCCGCCCTGGTCGTCGGGCGACGGCTCCGGGCCGAGGCGCCGGACCTGCCCCTGACCTTCGTCGGGACCCGTCGCGACGTCGAGCAGCGCATCATGGCCGAGCAGGGCGTGCGTTTCATCCCCATGCGCATCGAGGGCCTCAAGGGCCGCGGCCTCAAGAGCCTGCGCGGCCTTCTCGTCCTGCCCCTGGCCTTCGCCCACTCGCTGGCCATCCTGGCCCGGACCCGGCCGCGCCTGGTCATCGGCGTCGGCGGCTACAGCTCGGGACCGATCGTGCTCCTGGCCTCCTGGCTCGGGATCCCGACCGTCATCCTCGAGCAGAACGCCCGGCCGGGCTTCACCAACCGGCTCCTGGCCCGGGCCGTCCGCAAGGCCGTCGTGGCCTTCCCCTCGACCCTGCCCTGCTTCCGGGGCAAGGGCGTCGTCCTCGGCAATCCCGTCCGGGAGGAGTTCTACGCCCTGCCGGCCCAGCCGCGCTCGGCGACCCTCGATGTCCTCGTCTTCGGAGGCAGCCAGGGCTCCCGCTTCCTCAACGATCTCGTCGTCGCCGCCCTGCCGCTCCTGGCCGGCGCCAAAGACCGCCTGCACTTGACCCATCAGACTGGCCCCCGCGATCTCGAGCGGGTGGCCGCCGCCTACCGGGCCGCCGGCCTCGACGCGGCCGAGGTCGCCGCCTATCTGTCGCCGATGGCCGCGTACTTCGGCCGGGCCGGCCTCGTCGTCTGCCGGGCCGGGGCCACGACCCTGGCCGAGCTCGTGGCCGCCCGCCGGGCGGCGCTTCTCATCCCCTTCGCCGGGGCCTCCGACGACCATCAGACGGCCAACGCCCGCGAGCTCGAGGCCGCCGGCGGCGCCGCCGTCCTGGCCGAGGCCGAAGCCTCGCCCGAGGCCCTGGCCGCCCGCGTCCTCGGCTGGCTCGACCGGCCCGCGGAGCTCGAGGCCATGGCCGCCAACGCCGGCCGCCTCCAAGCCCCCGATCCGGCCGGACGCATCGCCGCCCTGTGCCTGTCCCTCATCGGCCGCCGCCCCAAGGAGGACCCCTCGTGACCAAGAAGGGCTATCGCAAGCTCAACCACATCCACATGGTCGGGATCGGCGGCACGGGCATGAACGGCATCGCCGAGGTCCTGCTCAACCTGGGCTACAAGGTCTCGGGCTCCGACATCCAGGAGAACGACGCCACCCGCCGGCTGGTCCGCCTGGGCGCCCAGGTGGCCATCGGCCACCGGGCCGAGAACCTGAGCAACGCCGACGTCGTCGTCACCTCCTCGGCCGTCCGCGAGGACAACGTCGAGGTCCGCAAGGCCCGGGCCGGCCTCATCCCGGTCATCCCGCGGGCCGAGATGCTGGCCGAGCTCATGCGCATGAAGTACGGCGTCGCCGTGGCCGGCTCGCACGGCAAGACGACGACGACCTCGATGACGGCCCTGGTCCTCGAGGCCGGCGGCTTCGACCCGACCGTCATCGTCGGCGGCCGGCTGAACACCATCGGGGCCAACGCCAAGCTCGGCGCCGGCGACTTCATCGTGGCCGAGGCCGACGAGAGCGACCGCTCCTTCCTCTACCTGTCCCCCTTCATCGCCGTCCTGACCAACATCGACGAGGAGCACCTCGACCAGTACAAGAGCGTCGACGACCTCAAGGAGACCTTCGTCAATTTCGCCAACAAGGTCCCCTTCTATTGCCCCGTCATCCTCTGCCTCGACGACCCCAACCTCCAGAGCATCATCCCCCAGATCGAGCGCCGCATCGTCACCTACGGCTTCTCGGCCCAGTCGGACCTCACGGCCCGCGACTTCGCCTTCGACGAGTTCCGCAGCGCCTCGGTCCTGCTGGCCAAGGGCAAGCCCCTCGGGGCCCTCAGGCTGCAGGTGCCGGGGATGCACAACATCCTCAACGCCCTGGCCGCGGCCGCGGTCGGGCTCGACCTCGACATGGCCCCCCGGTCCATCCTCGAGGCGCTGGAGAGCTACACGGGGACGGGCCGGCGCTTCGAGCTGCGCAAGACCGTCGGCGACGTCATGGTCGTCGAGGACTACGCCCACCACCCGACCGAGATCCGGGCCACGCTCGAGGCCGCGAAACGGGGCTGGTCCCGCCGCGTCGTGGCCGTCTTCCAGCCCCACCGCTACACCCGGCTGGCCCAGCTCATGACGGCCTTCGCCACGGCCTTCAACCAGGCCGACGTCCTGGTCCTGACGGACATCTACCCGGCCGGCGAGGACCCCATCCCCGGCGTCGACGGGCGGGCCCTGTACGAGGAGGTCCGCCAGTTCGGCCACAAGAACGTCCACTTCGAGCCCGACCTCAAGCGGATCGGCCCGCTCCTCGGAGGGCTCCTGGCCCCCGGCGACATCGTCCTCGTCCTCGGCGCCGGCAACGTCAACCGGACCATCCCGGACATCGTGGCCGCCCTGGAGGCCAGGAGCTGACATGGCCACCGACGTCCGCGCCCACCGCCTGTTCCTCCGGCCCGGAGGCAAGGGCCTGGCCCTGCGCAAGGACCGGAAGAGGCGGGCCTTCGGGCCGCGGCAGGTCCTGGTCCTGCTCGCCCTTCAGGCGGTCTTCTTCCTGGCCCTGCGCGAGGCCTACCTGTTCCTCATCACCTGGGACGAGCTGGCCGTCCGCAAGGTCGACGTCGTCTGCGCCAAGCCCGAGCTCAAGGCCGCCCTGGACGCCCACTTCGCCGGAGCCCGCCTCGGCAACATCCTGCTCTGCGACCTCGACGCCCTGCGGGCCCGGGTCCGGCGGCTGGCCTGGGTCGAGGACGCCGGGGTCCGCAAGGTCTTCCCCTCGCGGCTGGTCGTCACGGTCGCGGTCCGGACGCCGTTCCTCGTCCTCGAGCGCGGCGGCGGGCTGTGGCTGGCCGACGCCTCGGGACACGTCCTCGAGCCGGTTTTCGACACCGGCGAATACGGCCTGCCCGTCGTCTCGGACGAGGCGGGGTTCGCGACCGACGCCTTCGGCAAGTGGGAGGCCGCGGCCCGCTGCTACAACGCCCTGCCGCAGGACGAGAAGGCCCGGCTGGCGGGGCTGCGCTGCGGCGACTTCGGCACGCTCGAGCTGGCCTTCAAGGACGACCCCGTCCGGGTCGTCGTCGGCCGGTCCGACCCGGCCGCGGACCTGGCCCGGTTCCGGGCCCGGCGGGCCGGCTGGGAGCGGCTCTTCGGGCCCCTGGCCCGCGTCCACATGGGCTTCGACGGCCGGACCTTCGTGCGCCCCGCGGAGCCGGCCGGGGACGGCGTCCCCGCACCTGACAAAGGAGACTGAGCCATGCCCAAGAACAGCTACATCGTCGGGTTCGACATCGGCACGCGCAAGGTCGTCGCCGTCATCGGCGAGGTCACCGAGGAGCGCAAGGTCGAGATCATCGGCATCGGCACGGCCGACTCCCACGGCCTGCGCAAGGGCGTCGTCGTCGACCTCGAGGCCACGACGTCGGCCATCAAGAAGGCCCAGGAGGAGGCCGAGCTCATGGCCGGGGTCGAGATCGCCTCGGCCTTCTTCGGCATCTCCGGGGCCCACATCAAGAGCTTCAACAGCAAGGGCGTCGTGGCCGTCTCCGGCAAGAACCGGGAGATCACCCGCGAGGACATCCGCCGCGTCGTCGACCAGTCCAAGGCCATCCCCATCCCGCCCGACCGCGAGATCATCCACATCATCCCCCAGGAGTACATCGTCGACGACCAGGACGGCATCAAGGACCCGGCCGGCATGAGCGGCATCAAGCTCGAGGTCAACGTCCACATCATCACGGCCGCCCTGACCTCGCTCCAGAACCTCAAGAGCTGCGTCGGGCGGGCCGGCATCGGGATCGAGGAGATCGTCCTCAACCAGATCGCCACGGCCCAGGCCGTCCTGACCCAGGACGAGCGCGAGCTCGGCGTCGGCCAGATCGACATCGGCGCCGGGACGACCGAGGTGGCCATCTACGAGCGCGGCAGCCTCTGGTACACCTCGACCATCCCCATCGGCGGCGACAACTTCACCAACGACATCGCCGTCGGCCTGCGGACGCCCATCCCCGAGGCCGAGCGGATCAAGAAGAAGTTCGGCTGCCTGGCCGGGCCGCCCGTCGACGACCAGGAGACCATCGAGGTCCCCTCGGTCGGCAAGGGCCGCAAGCCCCGGGTCCTGTCGCGCCAGCTGCTGGCCGACATCATCCAGCCGCGGGCCGAGGAGATCTTCCGGCTGGTCGACTCCGACATCAAGCGCATGGGCTACGACAAATCGCTCAACTCGGGCATCGTCCTGACCGGCGGCACGGCCCTCCTCGAGGGCCTCGAGGAGGTGGCCGAGGAGATCTTCGACCTCCCGGTGCGGCGCGGCGACCCGAGCGGCGTCGGCGGCCTGGTCGACCGCGTTTCGACCCCCGATTTCGCGACGGCCGTGGGGCTCATCCTCTACGGCTTCCGGATATGGCAGGACCGCGGGCTCTCGAAGGACAAGAAGAGGGGCGCGCTCTCCCGGTTCAAGGACTGGTTCAAGGAAGGATAAGGAGGACACATGAGCGAAGATCCCAGCCGGCTGAAATTCCACCTGGTCGAGGACCAGCTCGGGGCCAAGATCAAGGTCATCGGGCTCGGCGGCGGCGGCGGCAACGCCGTCAACCGCATGATCGAGCACGGCATCCAGGGCGTCGAGTTCATCGCCGTCAACACCGACGTCCAGGCCCTCAACGGCAACCGGGCCAAGACGAAGATCCAGATCGGCACCCAGCTGACCAAGGGCCTGGGCTCGGGCGGCCGGCCCGAGGTCGGCAAGCAGGCGGCCATGGAGGACACCGAGCGGCTGCTCGAGTGCCTCCAGGGCGCGGACATGGTCTTCCTGACCACGGGCCTCGGCGGCGGCACGGGCACGGGCTCGACGCCGATCATCGCCAACATCGCCGCCGAGCTCGACATCCTGGTCATCGCCATCGTCACCCTGCCGTTCGGCTTCGAGGGGCGGGTCCGGATGCGGCAGGCCGAGCAGGGGCTCAAGGAGCTCAAGTCGGCCGTCGACACGGTCATCGCCATCCCCAACGAGCGGCTCGTCCAGACGGTCAACATGGCCACCTCGGTCCAGGACGCCTTCCGGCTGGCCGACGACATCCTGCGCCAGGCCGCCCAGGGCATCTCGGACCTCATCACCAAGCCCGGCCTCATCAACCTGGACTTCGCCGACGTCAAGTCGGTCATGAAGGGCATGGGCATGGCCTTCATGGGCACGGGCCTGGCCACGGGCGAGAACCGGGCCCTCGAGGCGGCCGAGAAGGCCATCTCCTCGCCGCTGCTCATCGACACCTCCATCGAGGGCGCCCACGGCGTCCTCATCAACATCACCGGCGGCAAGACCATGACCCTCCACGAGGTCTCCAAGGCCTCCCAGCTCATCCACAGCCTGGCCGATCCCGACGCCAACATCATCTTCGGCACGGTCATCGACGAGGGCATGAAGGACACGGTCAAGGTCACCGTCATCGCCACCGGCTTCGACCTGCCCGCAGAGAAGAGCTTGGCCCCGACGCCGTCGGTGACGCCGGCGCCTGCCGGCGCGGCCCCGGTCCGGGCGGCCGCCCGGCGGCCGGCCGAGCCGTTCCCGGTCATGCCCCAGACGCCGCCCTATCTCTTCGAGAGCCAGGCGGCCGGGGGGCGGGCCGCGCGGACGCCGGAGTGGGAGCCCTCGGCCCTGTGCGAGAAGCAGTGGGAGACCTACGAGACGCCGTCCTTCATCCGCCGGACCAAGCATGCCTCGATGAGGAAGACGCCCCATGACATCAGCTGACCTCGTCGTCGCCGGCTGCCGCGAGCTCGTGACCTGCGCCGGGCCCGGGCCCAAGCGCGGCCGGGCCCTGCGGGAGATCGGCGCCGTCGCGAACGGCTGGGTGGCCTCGTCCAAGGGCGTCGTCGTCTTCGCCGGGACCGAGGAGGAGTTCCTTGCCCGGGTCGCGCCCGAGCCGGACGCGGTCACGATCGACGCCCGGGGCCTGACGGCCCTGCCCGGGTTCGTCGACGCCCACACCCACCTTCCCTTCGCCGGGGACCGGGCCCGCGAGTTCGGCCTCCGCATCCAGGGCTGGTCCTACCAGCAGCTGGCCGAGCGGGGCATGGGCATCCAGACGACGGTCAAGGCGACCCGGGCGGCCAGCCTGGACGACCTCGTCGCCCTGACCCTCCGGCGGCTCGACCGCATGCTCCTCTCCGGCACGACCACGGTCGAGGCCAAGAGCGGCTACGGCCTCAACCTCGAGGACGAGATCAAGCAGCTCGAGGCCCTGCGCGACGCGGCCGCCCTCCACCCCGTGGACATCGTCCCGACCTTCATGGGCGCCCACGACATCGCGCCCGAGTACCGCGACCGGCGGGAGGGCTACGTCCGGCTCCTCGTCGACACGGTCATCCCGGCCGTCCGCGAGCGCGGCCTGGCCGAGTTCTTCGACATCTTCTGCGAGCCGGGCGCCTTCTCGCTCGAGGAGACGCGGACGCTCGCGGCCGCCGCCAAGGCCGCCGGCTTCAAGGTCAAGGTCCACGCCGACGAGTTTGTGACCCTGGGCGGCGCGGAACTGGCGGCCGAGCTCGGGGCCGCCTCGGCCGAGCACCTCATCGCCGTGTCCGACGAGGGCATCGCCCGGCTGGCCGGGAGCGACACCGCGGCCATCCTCCTGCCGGGGGTGTCCTTTTTCCTGATGATGGACAGGAAAGCGCCGGCCCGGCGCCTCATCGACGGCGGGGCCGCCGTGGCCCTGGCCTCCGATTTCAATCCGGGCAGCTCCCACATCCACTCGATGCCCTTCATCCTCCAACTCGGCGTCTTCAGCCTCGGCCTGACGGTCGAGGAGGCCGTCAACGCCTGCACGGCCAACGCCGCCTACGCCGTCGGACGGCAGGCGACGGCCGGCAGCCTCGAGGAGGGGAAGCTGATGGACCTGATCCTGTGCGACGTCCCCGACCACGTCTCGCTGGCCTACGAGGCCGGCCGCAACCCCGTCCGGACCGTCATCAAACGCGGGCGGGTGGTCGTGGAGGACGGCCGGATCGGCGGGGCGCGGTGATCGCGCCCCGCACGAGCCCCCGGTTCTACGTCCTGCGCCTGGCCTGGCTGGGCCGGCGCGCCGCCCTCCCGGTCATGGCCCTCAGTCCCCGCCGGGATCGAGGGCGAGCTTCGAGAGGCCGGTGGCCGCGTCCGTCCTTCGGGCGATATCGTCCCTGAACCGGACCAGGGTGACCTCGCAGGTCACCGAGACGACCGCTTCCTTCAGGTGCCCTCCCCGGACCCCGAACGTCTTGTCGCCGAGGGCGATGTGGGCGTGGATGAAGGGCCGGCCGTCGACGGTCGTGATATTGCCGTAGAGGGAGACGATCTCCGAGGGGCCGGGGACCGTGAGCCAGGAATAGGCGCCGGCGGCCGGGTCGAAATGCCCGATCTCGGCTTCCCCGACGGCGCCCAGGCCGTGGAAATAGCCGCCGCCGATCGCGTCCCGCTCGCACAGGCCGCGGAGGGTCTCGACGATCCGCTCGCCGGGATCGAGCCGGACGACGCAGGTCGGACCCAGGACGAAATACCTCATGCCGTCCCGTCCGCCTTGTCGAGCTTGCTCTTCCAGTAGAGGTAGGCCGGGATGCCCAGGCAGATGATGAGCAGCCCGAACATGGCGTTGCGGAAGGAGCTGAGGAGGGAGCCGAACGCGACGTAGACGGCGGCCAGGACGAACAGGACCGGCGTCACCGGGTAGCCCCAGGTCCTGTAGGGGCGCTCGAGGTCCGGCCTCTTCTTCCGCAGGACGATGACCGCGGCCACGGTCATGCCGAAGAAGATCCACTCGCCGAAGATGACGTAGGTGAAGAGCTGCTTGAAGGTCCCGGTCAGGGTCAGCAGGATGGACCAGGCGGTGATGGCCACGATGGAGACGTGGGGCGTCAGGAACTTGGGGTGGCACTCGGCGATCTTCTTGAAGAACATGCCGTCCCGGGCCATGGCGAAGTAGACGCGCGGCGAGCAGAGCATGTTCTGGTTGGCCGCGCCGAGGATGGAGAAGAGGATGAGGCCGGTGATGAGCGAGGCCAGGAAGGGCCCGCCGATCGACTGCATGACGTCGAGGGCGACCCGGCCCTCGGAGGCCGCGATCCGGCCGACGGGCATGATGTAGAGGTAGGCCAGGTTGGCCAGGACGTAGAGGGCGATGACGGCGACCGTGCCGATGAGGATGCCCAGGGGGAGGTTCCTTTTCGGGTCCTTGACCTCGCCGGCGCTGTAGGTCGCCGCCTCCCAGCCCTTATACGCCCAGAGGGACGCCACCAGCCCGACCCCGAACGCCCCCAGCAGCCCGAAATTGAACGGCCCGGGCGAGGGCTCGACGAAGTTCCGGGCGCTGCCCTGGCCCTTGGCGAAGAAAAAGACGCCGATGACGATGATGCCGATGGCGCCCGTCTTCAGGTAGGTCGTCCAATTCTGGAGGCGGCTCCCCCACTTCAGTCCGACGTAGTTCACGGCCCCCAGGAAGCCCACGAACCCGGCCGCGATGAGCTTCTTGACGAGCGGGCTCATGTCGACGAATCGGGGCAGGATGTTGTGGGAGAAGGCCACGGCCAGCGTGGCGATGGAGCCCGAATCGATGACCAGGAAGAGCGTCCAGCCGAACAGGAAGGAGATGAGCGGGCCGTAGGCCTCGCGGAGGTAGACGTAGATGCCGCCGGCCTCCGGCATGGCCGCCCCGAGCTCGGCGAAGGCCACGGCGCCGAAGAAGCTGAACAGGCCGCCGACGATCCAGACGGCCAGCATCAGGAGCGGCGCGGGGACGGCCGCCGCGATCTCCGACGGCGACAGGAAGATGCCCGAGCCGACGACGCCGCCGATGACGATCATGACGACGTCCCACAGGGACAGGATGCGCGGCAGGGCGATCTTGGTCTTGTCGACGGGAGGGCAACCGGGGGCGGTCTGTTCCATGGGCGGCGACTCCTTGGGCGGGGCGTTGGCGGTCCGGACGATTCTAGCAAGAGGCGGGCAAAAGCGCAATCGGCCCCCGAGGCGGGACCGGTCCCGGTCAGGGCCGCGGGCCGCCGATGCGGTCCATCATGCGGTACTGGACGGCTTCCGAGACGTGGGGCGTCGCGATGCCGTCCGCGCCCTCGAGGTCGGCGATCGTCCGGGCCACTTTGAGCACGCGGTCGAAGGCCCGGGCGCTGAAGCCGAGCCGGGTGACGGCCGTCTCGAGGAGCCTCTCGGCCTCGGGCGGCAGGGCGCAGAACCGCTTGACCTCCTTCGGGCCCATGCGGGCGTTGGTGAACAGGCCCGACCCGGCGAAGCGGGCCGACTGCCGGGCCCGGGCCGCCGTCACCCGGGCCCGGATGGCCGCGGAGCTCTCGGCCGGGGCCCGCGAGACGATGTCGCCGAACTTGACCTCGGGCACGTCGAGCTGGATGTCGATGCGGTCGAGGAGCGGGCCGGAGATCTTGGCGTAATAGCGGGCCTTCTCGCTGTCCGTGCAGTCGGCCGCCTTGCCGAGCAGGCCCCGGCGGACGTCGGCGCAGGGGTTCATGGCCGCGACCAGCATGAAGGCCGAGGGGAAGGTCACCGCGTAGCCCGAGCGGACGACCGTGACCCGGCCGTCCTCGACGGGCTGGCGCAGGTCCTCGAGGACCTTGCGCCGGAATTCGGGCAGCTCGTCGAGGAAGAGGAGCCCGTGGTGGGCCAGGCTGACCTCGCCCGGCTTGGGCACCAGCCCCCCGCCGACAAGACCGGCGTCGGTGACCGTGTGATGGGGGGCGCGGAAGGGACGGATCCCGACCGTCCCCGACCCGGCCAGCAGCCCGGCCGCGCTGTGGACCCGGGTCACCTCGAGGCGCTCCTCGTAGGTCATGTCCGGGAGGATGGTCGGCAGGCGGCGGGCCAGCATGGTCTTGCCGGCCCCGGGGGGACCGACCATGAGCACGTTGTGGCCCCCGGCCGCGGCCACCTCGAGGGCCCTCTTGGCGTGCCGCTGGCCCTTGACGTCCTCGAAGTCGACGGGATAAGCGGCCGGGGCCGCCGGCTCCGCGTCCTCGAAACGGCTGGGCGCGACCTGGCCCGGCTCGCGCAGCAGACGGACGACCCGGACCAGGTCCTCCAGGGCGAAGACCTCGAGGCCGCGGACGAGGGCGGCCTCGCGCCCGTTGGCGTGGGGCACGACCAGCCCGCGGAATCCCTGGGCCGCGGCCATCAGGGCCACGGGCAGGATGCCCCGCCCCGGCTTGAGCCGTCCGTCGAGGGCCAGCTCGCCGATGAAGAGATACTCCCTCAGCCGGGCCGCCGGGACGATCCCGAGGAAAGCCAGGAAGCCCAGGGCGATGGGCAGGTCGAAGGCCGAGCCCTCCTTGCGCCGGTCGGCCGGGGCCAGGTTGACGGTGACCCGGTTGGACTCCAGGTCGTATCCGCAGTTCTTGAGGGCCGCCCGGACCCGTTCCTTGCTCTCCCGGACGGCGGCGTCCGGCAGGCCGACGGTGACGAAGGTCGGGAAGCCGGCGCAGATGTCGCACTCGACCTCGACGGGGTAGGCGTCGATGCCGTGGAGCGCGGCGCTCGTGATGCGGTACAGCATGTGTTCTTATCTCTAAGGACGGGGAATGACCGGTACTTATCTCATTCCCGTGATCCCCTCTCAAGGCGGCGAAGGGGATTGTCCTCGCAGATCCCCGTTGCTGGAGGAGGGGCGGCAGGGAGCGGAGCTTGCGGAGCGACCATCAGCAACGCCCCGGAGTGACTCGAAGGGGTGTTGCTGGGAAATCTCGAAAGCAAGTGCTTTTTCCAGATATTTCGCAGGATCGGGACTCCGGGCGCTCCGTCCCGATCCTGCCTGGTTCGCTCACCGGGTTCGCTCCCCGTTCCCCGGGGGGCCGGGGAGCCAGAGGATATCCCCAAGCCGAAACCGAGAGAGGGAGAATACGGGACCCGGGGAAAGACCGGCTATTTCCCGGTATATTCCTTGGACAGCTTGTCGAGCTCGGCCTCGATCTCCCGGCGCGACTTGAGCATGAGCCGGGTCGTGTTCCCGGTCGGGGCCCGGACGCCGTCCGGGTCCCGGTCCCGCAGATCGCCGAGCGGTTCCGGCGACTCCGGAGAGGCCTCGGCCCCGGCTTCGCCCTCGAAGCGCGGCCGGACGCCGAAGACCTTGTCCCTGACGACGGGCACGGTCAGCTTGGAGATCTCGCGCAGGGTCTCGAAGACCCCCACCCCGCTGACGGCCTTGGCCTCGATCCAGGGCGACCGGCGGGGATTGAGGAGGTTGTTGAACGTCTCGACCGGGATGAGGTAGTCGAGGTCGCGCTTGTTGTACTGGAAGACGAGGGGGATCTTCATCAGGTCGATGTCGTGCTGAAGGCAGTTCCGGCGCAGGCCGTCGAAGCTCTCCAGGTTGGCGTCGAGGAGCGGGATCTGGGAGTCGGCCACGAAGACGATGCCGTCGGCGCCGCGCAGGACGCTCTTGCGGGAGGCCTCGTAGAAGACCTGGCCGGGGCAGGACATGAGCTGGAAATGGACCTTGAAGTCGCCGATCATGCCGGCCCGGATGGGCAGGAGGTCGAAGAAATAGGTCCGGTCGGCCTCGGTCTCCAGACAGACGAGCTCGCCCCGGTAGGCGGGGTCGAGCTTGTGGTAGATGTAGCGGAGGTTGGTCGTCTTGCCGCTCAGGCCGGGGCCGTAATAGACGATCTTGATGGCGATCGTCTTGGTCGCGTGGTTGATGAACGGCATGACGACTCCCGGTGTCGTCATAGTATCGCCTTAACCGGGCCGACGCGTCAAGTCCGTGAAGGGAGGCCCGCCGGTGTGGTAGAATGACGCCGGGAAGACCCGGAAAGGAAGGCCCATGACCGACATCCGAGACAGGGTCCGCGTGGCCGTCATCGGCGGCGGCCGGCCGGGGAAACCGGCCCTCGAAGCCGCCCGCGAGGTCGGCCGGCGCCTGGCCGAAGCCGGCGCCGTGGTCGTCTGCGGCGGCCTCGGCGGGGTCATGGAAGCGGTCTGCCGGGGCGCCCGCGAGGGCGGCGGCCTGTCCGTCGGCATCCTGCCCGGGGCCTCCCCCGCCGACGCCAATCCCTGGGTCGACCTGGCCGTGGCCACCGGGCTCGGCTACACCCGCAACGCCCTGGTCGTCATGAACGCCGACGCCGTCATCGCCGTCGACGGCGAGTACGGCACGCTCTCCGAGATCGCCTACGGCAAGATCCACGGCAAGACGGTCGTCGGCCTCGGCACCTGGGAGGTCAAGGGCGTCGTCCCCGCCGCGACCCCCGAGGAGGCGGTCCGGTTGGCCCTAGAAGGCCTCCCCGCCCGGACATGAAGACCTATCGCATCGTCCTCGGCTACGACGGCACGGACTTCCGGGGCTGGCAGCGCCAGCCCGGCGACCGCACCGTCCAGGGCGTCCTGGAGGAGGCCCTGTTCCGGGTGACCCGGAAGAAGGTCGCCGTCCACGGCGCCGGACGGACCGACGCCGGCGTCCACGCCTTGGGCCAGGTCGCCGGCTTCCGGGGCGCCTTCACCCTCTCCGACGCGGTCCTGCTGCGGGCCCTCAACGCCGTCCTGCCCGAGGACGTCCGCGTCTTCCGCCTCGAGGAGGCGCCGGCCGGCTTCGACGCCCGCCGCTCGGCCCGCTCGAAGCTCTACCGCTACCGCATCGCCGTGACGCCCCAGCCGGACCCGCTCGAGCGGCGCTGCGTCCTCCACTGGCCCTATCCCCTGAACGTCGCCGCCATGCGCCGGGCGGCCAAGCTGTTCGTCCGGACGGCGGACTTCACGGCCTTCTCGTCCAATCGGGACCGCTCGCCCGTGCGCACGGTCACCCGCTCCGAGCTCCGCCGCTCGGGCGGCGAGCTCGTCTACACGGTCGAGTCGCGGGGCTTCCTGCGCTACATGGTCCGGACGATCGTCGGGACGCTCCTCGAGGTCGGCCGCGGGCGCCTGCGGCCGGAGGACGTCGAGGACCTGTTCCGGACCAAGGACCGCTCGCGGGCCGGGACCACGGCGGCGGCCAAGGGGTTGACGCTCGTCCGCGTCGACTACTGATCGAGGACCAGGCCCATGACGTGGGCGTCCTCGTCCGGCTTGGTGTAGTAGTGCTTGCGCGTCCCCAGGATCTCGAACCCCAGCTTCTTATAAAGGTTGACGGCCGCGGTGTTGGACTGCCGGACCTCGAGGGTGACGAAGGCGGCGCCGGCGGCCCGGACCCGGTCGAGGGCGAAGCGCATCATGGCTTCGCCGAGGCCCTGGCCCCGGCAGTCGGGATGGACGGCGACGTTGTTGATCTGGACGTCGTCCCGGATCTGCCAGTAGATGATGTAGGCCACGACCTCCCCGCCCGGCCGCCGGACGACGACGAGGGGCGAGGAGATGGAGGTGTTCTGGATCTCGCCGCGGAAGGTCGTGTCGCTCCAGGGGTTGGAGAAGGACAGGGCCTCGATGGCCCGGACGGCCGGCAGGTCCTGGTCCCGCATGCGGCGGACGAAGTAGCGGTCCTGGCCCTCGATGAGGTCGGTCATCTCTCCTCGGCCTGGGACCGCCGGTAATAGATCGGTTCGAGGGAGGCGGCGTCGACGCCCCGGCCGGCCGCCAGGAGCGCGGCGCCGAGGCGGGCGACCTCGGCGGCGACGAAGCGCGAGCGGGCGGGGAAGCGGGCCGCCTCCCCGAGGCGTTCCCGGACCGCCCCGCGGCAGGCGTCGAGCCCGCCGCCGATGAAGGCCACGGCCCGGCCGGCCGGGAGCCGGGCCAGGAAGGCCTCCGGCTCGTACGCTCCCTGGGGAACGAGCTCGGCGAGGCCGCCGGGGCCGGACTCGAACAGGGCGGCGTAGATCTCCCCCTTCTTGGCGTCGAGGAGCGGGCAGACGAGCGTCTCGGGGCCGCCCTCGAGCTTGGCCGCCAGGGCCGCCAGGGTCGACACCGGGGCGACCGGCCGGCCCGAGGCGAAGGCCAGGGACTTGACGGCGCCGACGCCGATGCGGATCCCGGTGAACGAGCCGGGGCCGGCGGCCACGGCGAAGGCCCCGACGTCCTTGATGCCGAGCCCGTGGGCCCCGAGCAGGAAATCGACCGACCGGAGCAGGCGGGCCGAGTGGGTCGCGGCCGACTCGACCGCGGCCTCGCCGAGGAGCGCGCCGTCCTCGGCCAGAGCCACGGAGCCGCTCGGCGTCGTCGTATCGACCGCGAGGATCAGCATGCCGCTCCCCTCCCGGGCCGGATCACAGCTTGGAGGCGACGGCGCGGCCGACGTCAAGGCTCGAGGACTTGCCGCCCATGTCGTAGGTCCGGGCCTGGCCGTCCTTGATGACCGCGGCCACGGCGGCCTCGATGGCCGCTCCCTTGGCCGTCTCGCCGATCCAGTCGAGCATCATCTTGGCGGCCAGGATGGTGGCGATGGGGTTGACCTTGTACATCCCGGCGTACTTGGGCGCCGAGCCGTGGGTCGGCTCGAAGACGGCGTACCGGTCGCCGATGTTGCCGCTGCAGGCGAAGCCGAGGCCGCCGACGAGTTGGGCGGCCAGGTCCGAGATGATGTCGCCGAACAGGTTCTCGGCCACCAGGACGTCGTAGTCGTGGGGGTTCTTGAGCAGCCACATGCAGATGGCATCGACGTTGGCGTCCCAGAACTTGATGTCGGGGTAGCCCTTGGCGACCTCGCGGGCCGTGGCGAGCATCAGGCCGCCGGTCTCGCGCAGGACGTTGGGCTTCTCGATGAGGCAGACCGACTTGCGGCCGTTCTTGCGGGCGAACTCGAAGGCCGCCTTGACGATGCGGGCGCAGGCCGGCTTGGTCATGATGCGGGTCGACAGGGCGATCTCATCGGCGGGGACGTCCTTGAACCGCTTCATCTTGGGGTTGGTCAGGAGGGCGTCGCGGACGACCTGGGGCAGGGGGAAGAACTCGACCCCGGCGTACATGCCCTCGGTGTTCTCGCGGAAGATGATCAGATCGATGCCCTCCTTATAGTTGAGGGGGTTGCCCGCGTAGGCCTTGCAGGGCCGCAGGTTCTGATAGAGGTCGAACTCCTGGCGCAGCCGGACGATGGGGCTGAAGTAGCTCAGGCCCTTGCCCCTCAGCGAAGGATCGAGCTCGCGGTCGGCGTCCTCCCTCGGCTTCGAGGTGATGGCGCCGAAGAGGCAGGCGTCGGTCTCCCGGAGGAGCTTGAGGGTGCGGTCGGGCAGGGGATTGCCCTCCCGGCACCAGAAATCCCAGCCGATGTCGCCGTAGAGGTACTCGGCGTCGAGGCCGACCTTGTCGAGGACGGGCATCGTCGCTTCGACGACGTCCTTGCCGACGCCGTCGCCGGGCAGGATGGCGATCTTGTACTTGGCCATGGTCACTCCTTTGCGAGCTTCTTTTGGGTGTATGCGAGCAGGCCGCCGGCCTCGATGATGCCGATGACGGCCTCGGGCAGAGGCAGGAAGCGGAAGGTCCCCTTGGAGGAACGGATCTCGCCCTTGGCGAAATCGACCTCGGCGGTGTCGCCCGTGGCCAGGGCGTCGACGGCTTCGTCGCACTGCAGCACGGCCAGGCCGAGGTTGATGGCGTTTCGGAAATAGATGCGGGCGAAGGACCGGGCCACGACGGCCTGGACCCCGGCCGCCTTGAGGCAGGCCGCGGCCTGCTCGCGCGACGAGCCGCAGCCGAAGTTCTTGCCGGCCACGACGACGTCGCCGGGCTTGACCGCGGCGGCGAAGCCGGGATCGAGGTCCTCCATGGCGTGCTTGGCCATCTCCTCGGGGGGCATGATCTGGTAGGTGTAGCGCCCGGGGAAGATGACGTCCGTGTTGACGTCGTCGCCGTATCTCCAGACCTTGCCTTGGCTCATGAGAACTCCCTCGGGTCGGTGATGGCCCCGGCGACGGCGGTGGCCGCGGCCGTGGCCGGCGAGGCCAGGTAGATCTCGGAGTCGCGGTGGCCCATGCGGCCCCGGAAGTTGCGGTTGGAGGTGCTCAGGCAGACCTCGCCGGCGGCCATGAGCCCCTCGTGGGCGCCGAGGCAGGGGCCGCAGCCCGAGTTGAGGACGACGCAGCCGGCTTCGACGAGGGCGCCCAGGGCGCCGGAGGCCAGGGCCTCCCGGTAGACCTGCCACGAGGCCGGGATGACCAGGACGCGGACGCGGGGATGGACCCGGCGGCCCTTGAGGATGGCCGCCGCGGCCTCGAGGTCCTCGAGCCGGCCGTTGGTGCACGTGCCGATGAGGACCTGGTCCACCGGCTTGCCGGCGACGGCCCCGACCGGCTTGACGTTGTCGACGGTGTGGGGACAGGCGACCTGGGGCTCGAGCGCGTCCAGGTCGCAGGCCAGGACCGATTCATAGACGGCGTCCGGGTCGGACGAGACGGCCGCGAACGGGCCGCGGGCCCGGCCCTCGAGCCAGCGGAGGGCCACGGCGTCGGGTGCGAAATAGCCGTTCTTGGCCCCCATCTCGGCCGACATGTTGGCCAGGGTCAGGCGCGACCCGACGCTGAACGACGGGGCGGCCGGCCCGGCGAACTCGACGGCCCTGTAGTTGGCCATCTCCGCGCCGTGGTCGCCGATGAGCTTGAGACTGAGGTCCTTGGCGAAGACGCCCGGCCGGAAGCGGCCCGCGAGATCGATGCGCATGGTCTCCGGGACGCGCAGCCAGATCTCGTCGGTGGCCCAGGTGCAGGCCGTCTCGGTCCGGCCGATGCCGGCGGCGAAGGCGCCCAGGGCGCCGTAGCTCGGCGTGTGGGAGTCGCTGCCGACGATGACCAGGCCGGGCCGGGCGAAGCCCTGCTCGGGCAGGACCTGGTGGCAGATGCCGGCGTTGATGTCGAAGAAATGGGGGATGCCCTGGGCGGCCACGAACTCGCGGATGGACTTGTGGTTCTGGGCGTACTTCTCGTCGGCGGCCGGCACGATGTGGTCGAGGACGATGACAATCTTCTCCGGCGCCCGGACCTTGGCCACGCCGAGCTTCTGGAACTCCTTGATGATGGCCGCGGAGTTGTCGTGGGACAGGACGTAGTCCGGCGCGACGTTGACGACCTCGCCGGCCTGGACGTCCTTGCCGGCCTTGCGGCCGAGGACCTTTTCCGTCAGCGTTTTGCCCACGTTCGACCTCCTGGCCCCCCCATTTTATGGGGGGGCGGAGGCCGTGTCAATCGATCCAGATCTCGAAGACCGTGCCGTCGTCGCCGGAGATGCGCAGGATGCTCTCCTTCGACTTGACCATCTCGTTCATGATGCGGTTGACGTCGTAGCCCTTGCGGCGGAGCTCGGCTTTGTCTTCCTCGTCCAGGGCGCTCAGGGCCAGGTCGGCCAGGGCGAACGGGACGTTGAGGGAGAAGACGGGCTCCCGGCGGCCGGCGGCCCGGACGCGCAGGTGGAGGGTCCGCGCGGTCTTGACCGTGGTCCGGGGCTGCCGCTCCTCGGCCGACTTCAGGCGCTCGGGCGAGATCCGGAGCAGGGCGATGCGGGCCCGATCGAGCAGCTCGGGGTCCTTCTCCGTCTCGAGGATCCGTTCCAGGACGGGCGCGGCCCGCGCGGCCAGCTTCTTGTCGGGGACCAGGCTCATCTTGTAGGCCGCGTAATAGCGGACGACCTTGCCGGGATGCTGCAGGCGGTCCTCGATGTCGCGGACGGCCCGCTCGTCGCCGTCCTCGTTGAGGGCGAAGGCCAGGTCGACGACGGCGCACTCCGACTCCTCGACCAGGCCGGGCTTGGTCCCGGCGAGCCGGAGGTATCCCTTGTAGGCCCGCAGGGCCTCGCGCTCCCGACCGGGCAGGGCGCTCAGGCACTCTCCTTTATAGAAGAGGGCCTCCGCCGCCAGGGGACTGTCGGGGAAGCGGTCGGCGAGCTCGTCGAGCTTGTCCAGGGCTTCCCGCCAGCTCTTGTCGAAGACCAGGAGCTTGGCCTCGCGGAACAGACTTTCGTCCGTCCCCGACTGGCGCCTCGCGCCGGCCGCCCGGGCATCCGGCGCGGCGAGCGCCAGGACGAGGGCGGCGATGACCGTCAGGGTGGCTTTTCTCATGTCAGACCCCGCTTGTGAGTTCTTTCTTGACCAGATTGATCTTGAGGAGGAGCTGGCGCTCTTCGGCCAGGCCGCGGAGCCGCGCCAGTTCGGCCTCCGGCAGGCCGCCGCCGAGCTGGGCCAGTTCCCTGAAGAGCAGCTCGATCTGGTCGCAGAGGGCCTTGGCCTTGGCCATCTGGAACCGCTCGAGCTGGGCGTTGATGTATCTCTTCTTCTGGAGCAGCTCCCGGGCCCGCTCGGTCCGGAGCTCCGGGGGCACTGAAGGCCCCGCGCCGCCGGGCTCGAGGACATCGAGGAGCATGTACTGGCTCTTCTCCAGATAGTCCACCGTGACACGGCGGGCCATCTCGAGCTCAGCCCGGTCGAGGAACTCGCCCGAAGCGGAATAGCCTTCGGCCCGGCCGGCCCGGTCGGCCGGCGCCCGCAGGGCCAGGTACATAGCCGCGGCGCCGACGACCAATCCCGCGGCCAGCCCGGCCAGGGCCGGCTTCATCCTCAGGAACGCCGGCCAGGACACCGGCCAAGCGGCACGCTCCCGGCCGTCCGTCCGGCCTCGACCGGCCAGGGCCCGGTCGGCGATGAGCCCGGGCAGGGACTCCCAGTCGACCGAGTCGGCCGCCCGGCGGATCTCGGCCTTGACGGCCTCCGTCTCGCGGACGAGCCGGTCGTAGGCGTCGGCCTCGGCCCGGCACTCCGGGCACCGGTCGGTGTGTTCGGACATGGTCTGTCTCCTCGCTCTCCCGGGTCCGCCCGCCAGGGCTTCGGCCCGCTCCCGTCTCGACCGCCGACACGGGCTCATGCCTGGATCCCCAGGACCGGCGCCAATTTCTTGCGGAGGTTCTGGACGGCCTTGAAGTGGAGCGACTTGGCCGTCCCGACCGAGATGCGCATGGTCTCCGAGATCTCGCTGAACGGCAGCTCGTCGTAGTGCCGCAGGACGAAGACCAGCCTCTGGCGCTCGGCCAGGGTGTCGACCGTCCGGGTGAAGGCGCTGCGGAGGTCGGCCTGGGGCGAGTCCCCGGCCCGGTCCTCGGTCGCGACCGGGATGTCGTCGAGCGGCGTCGTCGTCTCCCACTCCTGCCGCCGCTTGCGGTGCTTGCGGTAGTGGTCGATGCTGACGTTCTTGGCCATCTGCAGGAGCCAACCCTGGAAGGAATGGCCCGGCCGGTAGAGGCCGGCTTTCTGGTGGAGCCGCAGAAAGGTCTCCTGGACGGCGTCGAGGGCGTCCTCGCGGTCCCTGAGGATGGAATAGGCCATGACGAAGACCTTGCGCTGGTAGAGCCGGATGACCGCCATGAACGCCTCTCGGTCCCCCCTCTGCACCCCCTCGAGGAGGGCGGCCAGGTCGGCCGGCTCCGGCTCGGGGCGGTTCGTCGGGACGTCAGTCATGGGACCTCATAGGCATCAACGGCGCGGGCGGGCCGAAGGTTCACGGCCGGCCCGAGAAAGACGGCGCCCCTCCGGGCCCCGCCGGTCAGAAGCGGGAGGGCCCCCGGCGGTCGCCGCCGAATCCCCCGCCCGGACGCCGGTCGGCCCCGGGCCTCTCCGACCGGGGGCGGGCGTCGTTGACGATGATCTTGCGGCCGTCGAATTCCGTCCCGTGGAGCTTGCTCTTGGCCTCCTGGGCCGCTTCGGGGGTGGCCATCTCGACGAAGCCGAAACCGCGCCCCTGGAGGATGTTGACCGAGACGACCTCGCCGAACGGGGCGAACAGCCGTTTCAGCGGTTCTTCGCTCGCCCTGAAGTCGAGGTTGCCCACGTAGAGCTTGGCTAAGGCCATGCCGTCCGCCTCCTGTCCGTTGCGGTCATTGTCCCCGTTCCCGACTTTGAAATCAAGCCTCTTTCTGCTATAGATGGGGCGTTCCGCTAGCGAGGAGCTCCCATGAAACGGTCCACGTACGTCGTCCTGATCGTCCTGTTCTTCGTCCTGCTGGCCGGCGCCGGCCTGTTCTTCGTCTTCCTCGAGGACATCGGGGGGCGGCGGGTCGAGATCCCGGTCTCCGGCTACCTCGACGTCCCGCTCTCGGGGCCCGTGGCCGAGATCGCCCCGGCCGACCCGCTCTCGGCCCTCCTCTTCGGCGCCCGGCCCCTGGCCGTCCACGACTTCTGGGAGAACCTGCGCAAGGCCAAGGTCGACGGCCGCGTCCGGGCCGTCGTGCTGCGCCTGGGCCTCCTCCAGTGCGACTGGGCCAAGGCGGCCGAGATGCGCGAGGCCGTCCTCGACTTCCGCCGCTCCGGCAAGAAGGCCTACGCCGTCTTCGAGGAGGCGCCGGACGCCGACATGGAATACTTCATCGCCACGGCCTGCGACCGCATCGTCCTCCATCCCCTGGGTTGGCTCGGCGTCAACGGCCTCGGCGGCTGGGTCCCCTTCCTCAAGGGCGCCCTGGACAAGCTCGGCGCCAGGGCCGAGTTCGAGCACGTCGAGGAATACAAGACGGCCTACAACATGTTCACCGAGAAAGGCTTCACCCCGGCCCACCGCGAGGAGATGGAGGCCTATTACGGCGACCTCTTCGACCAGTACGTGGCCGCCGCGGCGGCGGCCCGCGGCAAGACGCCGGAGGAGTTCCGGGCGCTCGTCGACCGCGGCTTCTTCCAGGGAGAGAAGGCCAAGGCCGCTGGCCTCGTCGACGACTGCCTGTACGAGGACGAGCTCCAGGAGATGCTCGGCCGCGGCGGCCGGGCCCCGGCCCGCATCCGCTTCGACGACTACACCCGGATCAAGCCCTCCTCGCTCGGCCTCGAGACGGGCCCCGACCGCGTCGCGGTCATCTACGCCACGGGCACGATCATGACCGGCGAGAGCCTGCCGTCGGTCATGGGCGGCGCCACGGTGGCCCGTTGGATCCGGGCGGCCCGCCAGGACGCGGGGGTCAGGGCCATCGTCCTGCGCGTCGACAGCCCCGGCGGCTCGTCGGTCGGGTCCGACGTCATCGCCCGCGAGGTCGAATTGGCCCGCAAGGACAAGCCCGTCGTGGTCTCGATGTCGGACGTGGCCGGCTCGGGCGGCTATTGGATCGCCATGCCGGCGACCAAGATCGTCGCCCAGCCTCAGACCCTGACCGGGTCGATCGGCGTCCTGGCCGGCAAGTTCAGCCTCGACGGCCTGCTGGGGAAGCTCGGGGTGACCACGGAGAAGCTCGTCTTCGGCGAGAAGGCCGACGTCTTCTCCCCCTTCCGGCCGTTCACCGACGCGGAGCGCAAGGTCCTCAAGGAAGAGATCCGCTGGACCTACGAGCGGTTCCTGGAGAAGGCCGCGGCGGGGCGCGGGCTGACGCGCGACGAGGTCGACGCCGTCGGCCGCGGCCGCATCTGGACCGGCCGCCAGGCCAAGGAGCGCCGGCTCGTCGACGAATTGGGCGGCCTGACCATGGCCATCGGCCTGGCCAAGAAGGAGGCCGGTATCGCGGCCGAGCGGGACGTCCGCTTGGACGTCTGGCCGCGCAAGCGCACCTTATGGCAGACCCTCATGGGCAGCCCCTTGGCCGGCCTCGACGTCGGGAGCCGCTCCGGTCGCGAGCGCGCCCTCGACACCCTCCGCCTCATGGGACAGACCCGGATCTGGGCCCTCATGCCCTTCTGGGACCAACCCCTCTAGCAGATTCTTCTCCCGTTCCGAGAAGTCCCTCTCTCGGGTTTTGGCTCAGGGATATCCTCTGGCTCCCCGGCCCCCCTGGGAACGGGGAGCGGATTCTTAGGAGCGGACCAGGCAGGATGGGGACTGAGCACCCGGAGTCCCGATCCTGCGAAATATCTTAATAAAACGCCCTCTTAAGATATCTCCCAGCGCCGCTCCTCCGAGCTACTCCGGAACGGCGCTGATGGTCGCTTCGGGGACTCCGCTCCCTGCCGCCCCCCCTTCCAGCAACGGGGATCTGCGAGGATAATCCCTTTCGCCCCCTCGAGAGACTAATTGGGGAACGGGAGAAGAACTTGGGATTCGGGGTTCGTGCTTTTAAAACGCGTAGGACGAGGGGCAGATCGTCTTGAACTCGCAGGACGAGCAGGTGTGCCAGTCCGGGCGGGCCTTGAAGTCGCCGGCCCGGACGCCCTCGGCGGCCTCGCGGATGCGCGCCGCGGCCCGGGCCAGCTCCTTCTCCCCCTTGGCGGCCCGGCCGATGAGATCGGGCCCGAGGAAGTGGAGCCGCGTCTCGACCGGCAGCAGGCCCTCGGTCTTGACGAGCGACAGGGCGTAGATATCGAGCTGCAGGCTCTCGGCCGCGGCCCGGTCGGCTTCGCGCTGCGAGGACGCCTCGGCCGTCTTGAAGTCCACGATGACCGGCCCGGCCGGCTCGAAGTCGAGGCGGTCGAAGCGGCCCGAGAACCGCAACCCTCCCTCGCGCCAGCGGAAGGGTTTCTCCAGGAAGTCGGGCCGGCGGCCCGAGGCTTCCTCCCTCTTGTAGAAGAGCCGCAGGGCCCGCTCGCCCTCGGCCTTGCGCAGCTCCTCGTGCTCGCGGCTGAGGAAGCCCTCGTTGACCCACCGCTTCAGGTAGTCGTCGACGACCTCCTGTTCCGTCACGGCCCGGCCCTTCATGCGGCGCTTCAGGTAGGCGTGGATGGTCTCGTGGACGACCCGCCCGAAGACGAGCGCGTGGTGGGGCAGGACGGGTACCCGCATCTCGTGGCGGAACTTGTACTTGAGCGGGCACACGAGGTAGTCCTCGACCTGGACGTGGCTCAGCCGGAGGACCGCCCCGGGCCGGGCCGCGGCGGCCGCCGCCGGCCGTCCCGGCGACAGGGCGTAGCGCCGGATGTCCTCGAGGACCGAGGCCCGCAGGACGTCCTCCGGCATCTTGGGGACGTCGAGGGCTTCCAGGACGAACGGGCTGACCTTCTTCAGGCGCTTGGCGCCGTAGTCGCGGGCCCAGGTCATGGTCAGCGACCGGCGGGCCCGGGTCATGGCCACGTAGAAGAGCCGCCGCTCCTCCTGGATGTAGTTCTCCCGGCCCGGCAGGCTTTCCTTGAAGACGCCCTCCGGCACGGGGATGCGCTCGCGGCGCTCCCGGCCCGGGAAGCGGTCCTCGATGAGGCCGACGAGGAAGACGGTGTCGAATTCGAGGCCCTTGGCCTTGTGGACCGTCAGGACGTTGACGGCGTCCTCGTCGAGCTCGGCCTCGGCCGTGGCCGGGTTGTCGCCGACCTCGGCCAGCAGGTCGAGGTAGCGGGCGAAGGAGCGGATGGAGTCGTTGGCGACGAGCTCGGAGAAGCCCCGGACCTTGTCGAAGAACAGGCGGACGTTCTTGACCCGCACCTCGGCCTCGAGGGTCATGGGCTCGACGAGGGCCTTGAGGTAGCCCGTCCGTTCGAGGAAGGCGTAGACGACCGCCCCGGCGCCGGCCGTCGCGGCCAGCTCGGAGAAGGCCCGGATGTCCTCGAAGATCCTCTTGACCGTCGCCGCCGTCCCCTCCGAGATCTCGACCGGGCTGGTCCCCTCGACGACGGCCCGGAAGGCATCGTGGAGGGACTGGTTCTTCTTCTCGGCGTGCCCGGCCAGGCGGCTGAGGTCGTAGGCCCCGGCCTTGTAGACGTCCGAGAGCGAGAGGTAGAAGAGGTCGCGGCTGTTCTCGAAGTCCGTCAACGCCCGGATGAAGGCCACCAGGACCTTGATCTCCTCCCGCTGGAAGAGGCCCCGGCTGCCCGAGAACCGGAACGGGACCCCCTTGACGTTGAAGGCCCGCAGGTACGGGTCGGCGTCGGCGTTGCGGCGGACGAGGACGGCCATGTCGCGCCAGGCCAGGCCCCGGGCCCGGGCCTCGAGGACGCGTTCGGCCACACCGTCGGCTTCGTGGGACAGGGTGTCGAAGGTGAGCAGCTGGATGGACCGGCCCCGGCCGCGGACGGCCGCCCTGAGGCGCTTGTCGACCTTGGCCTGGAACTCGAGCCGGTTCGGGTCGTTGTGGCGGACCAGCCGGTAGGAGGCGTCGAGGAGCTGCTGGGTCGAGCGGTAGTTCCGGGTCAGGACGACCCGCGCGGCCTCGGGATAGACGGCCTCGAAGGCCAGGATGTTGCTGAGCGAGGCGCCGCGGAAGCGGAAGATGCTCTGATCGTCGTCACCGACCACGGTCAGGTTGCGATGGCCGGCGGCCAGCATCTTGAGCAGCTCGAACTGGACGTAGTTGGTGTCCTGGAACTCGTCGACCAGGATGTAGCGGTAGCGCCCGCGGACCTCCTCGAGGACGGACGGACGGCGCCGCAGGAGGTCGACGGCCAGGGTGACCTGGTCCTCGAAGTCGATCAGCCCCTCGGCCCGCAGGAGCTTCTGGTAGGCCTCGTAGACCCGGGCGATCTCGAGGTGCTTGCGGGCCGTCTCCTTTTCGGCCTCGCCGGCGGCCCGGGCCGCCAGCTCGCCGGCGTGGCGGATGTAGTCCTCCGGCCGGACGTCCTCCTGCTTGAGGCGCCGGATGGCCTCCAGGAGCTCCTGGATGTGCCGGGTCGGCTGGCCCAGGGGCCGGTAATAGTCGAGCGGCAGGCGAAAGAGGTTCTCGCGGAAGAAGACGGCCTGGTCGACGTCGGCCAGGAGGCGGAAGTCCGGGGGATAGCCGGCGTCCAAGGCGTGGTCCCGGAGGACCCGCTCGCCGAAGGAATTGAAGGTGCCGATCTCGGCGAACGAGGACGTGTAAGGGACGAGGACGTCGACCCGGGCCTCCATCTCGCCGGCGGCTTTTTCCGTGAAGGTCAGGGCCAGGACCTGGTCGGGCCGGGCGGCCTTCGAGGCGATGAGGCGGGCGATGCGGTGGGTGAGGACTTTGGTCTTGCCCGTGCCGGCGCCGGCGACGATGAGCAGGGGGCCGGGGCCGCGCAGGACGGCCCGTCGTTGGGCGGGGTTGAGGCCCTCGAGCAGGGCCTGCTCCTCGGGCGGTCGACGGGTCTGGGCGGGCCGGGGCATCTACTTCTTGACGGCCGGGGCGGGCTCGACGACGACCCTCTCTCCCGGCGCGGCCAGGCCCAGCCGCTCGCGGGCGGCCTTCTCGACGGCCCGGGGGTCGCGTTCGAGCCGGTCGATCTCGGCCTCCAGACGGGCCATCTCGGCCTCGAGGTCCCGGATGCGGGCGGCCTGGGCGGCCAGCGCCCGGCGGTCCCGGCGCAGGTCCATGACGCCCTTCTTGCCGAAGAACGTGGTCACGGCCAGGATGAGCAGGAAGCAGACCGCGGCCACGGTCAGGATCTTCCGTTTCACCGGACCGCCTCCAGGCCCTTCTTGAGCAGGGCTTCGACTTCCTCGCACGTCTCGGCCTCGGCGTAGCAGCGGATGAGGGGCTCGGTGCCGGACATGCGGACGACGAGCCAGCGGTCGCCGTCGAAGTCGAGCTTCAAGCCGTCGATGGTCTCCACGGCCGTGACCTTGCGGCGCCCGAGCTTGGCCGGCGGGTCCTTGACGAGGGCCTTGAGCCGCTTGGCCCGCTCTGGGGTCAGGGGGAGCGTCCGCTGGCCGCTGGTCAGCTCGCCGTACTCGCGGAAGAGGTCGCGGCGCAGGTCCGCCAGGCCCCGGCCGGCCGCGGCGACCATTTCGGCGACGAGCAGGCCGGCGAAGATGCCGTCCTTCTCCGGCAGGTGGTCCCGGACGGCGATGCAGGCGCTCTCCTCGCCGCCGAACAGGATCTGCCCCTGCAGGAAGAGCTCGGCCATGTACTTGAAGCCGACCTTGGTCTTGGTCAGGGGCAGCTCGTAGCGGCGGGCGATGCGGTCGAGGAGGTGGGTCGTGGTGACGGAGCGGGCCACGCCGCCCCGGAGGCCCTTGACCCGGACGAGGTAGTCGAGCAGGAGGGCCAGGATGACGTTGGGATGGACGAAGGCGCCCGTCTCGTCGACGATGCCGAAGCGGTCGCCGTCGGCGTCCGTGGCCAGGCCGAGGCGGGCGCCGGTCTCGACGACGCGGGCCTTGAGCTCGGCCAGGTTCTCTTCCGTGCAGGACGGGCTGACGCCGCCGAAGTACGGGTCGATGTAGCCGTGGAGGCTCTCGACCTCGACCCCGTTCTCCTCGAGGATCTCGTCGAGGTACTCCCGGCTGGTGCCGTAGAGGGGGTCGGCCACGATCTTGAGCCCGGCCGCCCGCAGGGCGGCGAAGTCGATCTTGCCCTGCAGATCGCAGAGGTAATCGGACTGGAGGTCGATGCGGGTGATGGTCCCGTCCGGCCCGGCGGACGGCGGGGAGGTGAAGCCCGGCATCAGCCGGCGGACCTCCTCCTCGATGGCGTCGGTGACGGCGGGCAGGGCCGGAGCGCCCGTGGCCGCGTTGAACTTGAGGCCGTTGTAGCGGGGGGGATTGAAGGAGGCCGTGAAGTTGATCCCGCCCTGGCATCGCCGCTTGATGATCTGGCAAGCCAGGGCCTGGGAGGGCGCGTCGCGGTCGGAGAGCAGGACCCGGATCCCGTTGCGGGCCAGCAACTTGGCGGCCTCCAGGGCGTAGCGGTCCGAGAGGAAACGGGTGTCGTAGCCGACGACCACGGTGACCGGGGATTCGCCGTGCTTGGCCTTCAGATAATTCGTGGCGGCCTGGACGACGACGCGGACGTTGTGGAAGGTGAAGTCCTCGCCCATCACCCCCCGCCAGCCGGAGGTGCCGAATCGGATCATCATCGCCTCAAAATTAACACAGACGGCCCCCCGAAAGCAACGCCGCGGACCCGGGGAGACCCGTCCGGGGCCCGAAAAACCATCACCCCTCGCGGTGACACCGGGTTAGGCCGGGGATGAACTTCTCTCCCCTCCCCCGGCTCCCCCTCCGGCCGGGGCCGCTCTCCCGCCTGTCGGCCGGGGCCGGGACGGGGGCGGCGGAAACCCGCTCCGGGGGCCGTTCCGGGCCCCGTCCGCCCCAGGATTTCCGTTGACAAGCCCCTTTTTTTTTGATATTTGGAATGTAAATCGAGATGAGGAACTAACTGAGAGTCCAGATGAGGGAGTCGAGCGCCATCTACCCCGGATCCTTCGACCCCATCACCAACGGGCACGTCGACATCATCGACCGGGGGCTGCGGGTGTTCGACCGGATCGTCATCGCCGTCCTGAAAAACCCCAATAAGAGCCCTCTCTTCACGACTAAAGAGAGGGTAAGAATGATACAGGATATTTTCGCCTCCAGGACCGAGGTCGAGGTGCGGGCCTTCGACGGCCTGCTCGTCGACTTCGCCCGGGCCCAGGGCACGCGGGTCATCATCCGGGGCCTGCGGGCCATCTCGGACTTCGAATACGAGTTCCAGATGGCCCTCATGAACCGGAGCCTGGCCCCGGACATCGAGACGTTCTTCATGATGCCGAGCGTCCATTATTCGTTCCTCAGCTCGAACCTGGTCCGCGAGGTCGCCGCCCTGGGCGGCTCCGTCGAGGGGCTCGTCCCCGGGCCGGTCGCGCGGAAGCTGAGGGCCAGGGTCAAGGCGAACGCGAAAGCCAAAAATCCATAAAGGCGGGCAAAACATGTTCGGACTTTCCAGAGAGAAGAGCGTGGTCGGGTTGGATATCGGGTCCTACTCCGTCAAGGCCGTCGAGCTCCGGGCCCGCAAGAAGGGCGGGGGCGAGGCCTACGACCTGGTCAAGATCGGCTACGAGCCGCTGCCCCACGACGCCATCGTCGAGGGGACCATCATCGACTCGGCCGCCGTCGTCGAGACCATCCGGCTGCTGTTCGAGGAGAACAAGATCTCGACCAAGGACGTGGCCATCTCCATCTCGGGCAACTCGGTCATCATCAAGAAGATCTCCCTGCCGGTCATGGAGAAGCAGGAGCTGGCCGAGAGCATCATCTGGGAGGCCAAGCACAACATCCCCTACCCCTACGAAGAGACCAACGTCGACTACGCCATCCTCAAACCCTCCCGGGGGAGCGACGAGAAGAACCTCGACATCCTCCTCGTCGCCGCCAAGAAGGAGAAGATCGCCAATTACAGCAACGTCATCGCCCAGGCCCGCAAGAACCTCCAGAGCATCGAGGTCGACGTCTTCGCCCTCCAGAACGTCCTGGAGGCCAGCTACCCCGAGTCCTTCGGCGACAAGACCGTCGCCCTGATCAACGTCGGGGCCAACATCACCAACGTCGTCATCGTCGAGCGGGGCACGCCCCAGCTCTTCCGCGACCTGTCCCTGGGCGGCTTCTTCTTCACCGAGAACATCCGCAAGGAGCTGAGCATCTCCTTCGAGGAGGCCGAGAAGCTCCTCAAGGGCATCCCCGGCAAGGCCACCACGCCCGACCAGTTCGCCACCCTCCTGTCGATGAACGTCCGCGACCTCCTGGACGAGATCGAGAAGACCTTCTCCTTCTACGAGGCCTCCGAGAAGCGGGAGCGGAAGATCGAGCAGATCTTCCTCAGCGGCGGCCTGGCCAACGTCGCCAGCATGGCCGGCGCCTTCGAGACCAAGTTCCGGATCAAGACCGAGATCCTCAATCCCTTCCGCAATATCCGGGTCGACGACAAGAAGTTCGACGCCGTCTACTTCACCGACATGGCGCCGATCTTCGGCGTCGCCGTCGGCTTGGCAACCCGAAAGGTGGAGAAGTAACCATGATCCGCATCAATCTCCTCAAGCCGGAAACCAAGGACAAGGAACCGGTCGTCGCCCCCGGCGCCCCCGAGGATGTCGTCAAGAAGGGCCCCAACCTCGGCAGCCTCATCTTCCTCGTCCTCGTCATCGGCCTCGGCGCGATGTACTTCTTCCAGCAGAAGGCCTTCACCCGGGAGAACACGCTCCTGGAGACGGCCCGGGCCGAGAAGATCAAGCTCCAGGACGTCGAGAAGAAGCTCGAGGCCCAGCGGATCGCCCGCGAGCTGCTGGACAAGAAGATCAACCTCATCGAGACCCTCAACGCCCAGCGGGACATGGCCCCCCGGCTCATGGACGAGCTCAGCCGGCGCCTCCCGGACTGGGTCTGGCTGAACGAGATCGTCTTCGACGAGAAGGGCATCCAGATCAAGGGCCGGGCCCTGTCGAACAACCTCATCGCCGACTACATCTCCAGCCTGGAGTCGAGCCCCCAGGTCATGAACGTCAACCTCGTGGCCTCGACCCAGCGGACGACCCAGGGCGACCAGTACCTGGAGTTCTCCCTGCGGGCCATGCTGGAGAAGAAGCCCGAGCCCGTCCCCGCCAAGACCGAGCCGGACGCGCAACCGGCCCCGAAGAAGAAAGGGGTGAAGTGATGAAAAACTGGCCCTGGTACGGCTACCTCGTCTTCGCCATCCTCATCTTCGCCCTGGCCTTCCTCTTCTACTTCAAGCCCCAGAACGCCAAGCTCAAGGTCCTGACCGCCGAGCGGGTCAAGGTCGAGGGCGAGGTCCAGAACCTGAAGCAGAAGAAGCGGGAACTGGACAAGATCATGGCCGACATCACGGCTATGGAGGCCAAGCTCAAGACCCTCGAGGTCAACATCCCCCAGCGCAAGGAGATCGCCGACATCCTCCGGCAGATCCAGGCCCTGGCCTACGATTCGCGGCTGGACGTCCTGCGCTTCGCCCCCGGCAACGAGGTCACCAAGGACTTCTACGCCGAGTGGCCCATCCCCATCCAGGTCTCGGGCAACTACCACAACCTCGGCACCTTCTTCGACAAGCTGAGCAAGTTCGCCCGGGTCTTCACCATCGAGAACTTCACCATCAAGGTCCTGACCCGCCAGACCGACCTGAACACGATCAACGCCAACTGGACGGCCAAGACCTATTTCTTCCCCGAGCCGTCGGCCGTCGCCGCTCCGGCCAAAAAACAAGCGAGGCCCAAGCGATGAGAAAACTCGCCTTCTGTCTGACCCTCGTCCTTCTCGCCGGCCTGGCCCCCCTGGGGGCCCAGGAGACGGCGGCCGCGCCGCCGGAGCAGCAGGCGGCGGCCCCGCCGACCCTGTCCGTCCAGACGGGCTTCACCTACAGCCCCGAGGGCCGGCGCGACCCCTTCAAGAACCTGCTGGCCGGGCGCGACCTCAAAGAGAAGAACGCCATCGGCGACAACCAGATGTTCATCGACGACCTCGTCCTGTTCGGCATCGTCAAGAACAAGAACGTCTACACCGCCATGATCGGCATGCCCCAGGGATTCCCCATGTTCGCCAAGGTCGGCGACAAGTTCGCCGACGGGTACGTCCTGTCCATCAACGAGACCCAGGTCGTCCTGCGGAAGACCCACGAACGGGGGATCCCGCTTATGAGGCCGCGCGACATCATCAAGGAAATCACGGAGGAGCTGTAACATGAACAAGAGAACCCTACCGGCCGTCCTCGCCGGGCTGTGCGTCCTCTCCCTGGCCGCCCTGCTCGCCCAGGCCCCGGCCCCCGCCGTCCGCATCGGGACGATCCAGGTCCAGGCGGGCACGCTGGCGACGAAGGTGGTCCTGGAGACCGACGGGCCGCTGGCGGTCGAGAAGGCCTACTACCTGGCCGACTCCCCCCGGACGCTCGCGCTCGACATCGCCCGCGCCACCACGGCCGCCGCGCCGGCCCTCCCCTCCTCCGGAACGGGGCTCGTCCGCGACGTCCAGGTCGAGAAGGCCGGCGACGGCCTCCGGCTCCTCGTCCGTCTGAGCGAACGGGTGCCCGCCCGGGTCCTGCCCGAGGCCGGGCGCACCGTCGTCGAGCTCAACGCCATCCAGCGGGGCCAGACCGGCTACGTCGTCGACGCCTCCACCCAGGCCGCGCTCGACCGGGCGCCCAAGACCGACATCCGCCTGAGCAAGGTCGACACGTCCGCGGCCGGCGACCGGGTCGCCGTCAAGGCCGCCCTGAACGGCGCCGCCGTGACCCAGGTCTTCGCCCTGGAGAACCCGCCCCGCCTCGTCGTCGACCTCTTCGACACGCTGCTGGCCTCCAAGTCCGACGTCTGGCCGATCGACGACCCGCGCTCGACGGTCCAGCGGGTCCGGGTGGCCCAGTTCCAGGCCGGCGGCCCGCGGCCCATCACCCGGATGGTCTTCGACCTCAAGGAGCCCGGCCTTTACGCCATGGACTCCCGGGCCGACGGCCTGGTCGTCTCCTTCTACCCCGCGGCCGGGACGCCCGCCGCGGTCCTGGTCCGGCCGACGCCTCCCCCGACCCCGGCCCCCGTGCCGGCCCCCAAGAAGGAGGAGCCCAAGCCCGCGGCCCCGGCGCCCAAAGCCGAGGCCAAAGCGGTCGTGACCGAGGCCCCCTGCCCGACCCGCGAGGTGCCGCCGCCGGCCGCCGCCCAGGCCGAAGCCGCGGCGGTCGAGGAGCAGCAGGCCCAATTCAAGCCCAAGACGATCGTCGGGGACGAGGAGAAGTTCTCCGGCGACATCATCAGCCTCAAGATCAAGGACTCCGACCTCAAGGACGTCGTCCTCTACCTGGCCGAGTTCGCCGGGCTCAACGTCATCTTCGACCCCGACGTCCGGGGCACGGTCACCGTCAACCTCCAGGACGTCCCCTGGGACCAGGCCCTGGAGATGATCCTCAAGCAGTACAAGATGGGCAAGACGATCGAGGGCAACATCCTGCGCATCGCCCCCATCGCCGTGCTGACCCGCGAGGAAGAGGACCAGCGCAAGCTCAAGGAGAGCAAGGAGCTGGCCGGGCCGGTCATGGTCAAGACCATCACCCTGTCCTACTCCAAGGCCAAGGACGTGGCCAACCTGCTCCGCTCCAAGATCTCGAGCCGGGGCGAGATCATCGTCGACGACCGGACCAACACCCTGCTCATCTCCGAGGTCCGCGACAAGCTCGAGCTCCTCGAGAAGCTCATCGGCGTCGTCGACACCCCGACGCCGCAGGTCTCCATCGAGGCCCGCGTCGTCGAGGCCTCGGCCACCTTCGTCCGCAACCTCGGCATCCAGTGGGGCTTCAACGCCGAGGCCAGCCAGTACTACGGCAACGCCACCAACCTCCAGTTCCCCAACAGCGTCCTCGTCAACGGCGCCATCATCCCGCAGGGCACCGTGACCAAGGGCATCGGCGGGCCGCTCGGCGGCTACGCCGTCAACCTGCCGGCGCCGTCCTTCAACTCGGCCATCGGCTTCTCCTTCGCCAACGTCCTCGACAGCTTCCGGGTCGACATCGCCCTGTCGGCCCTGGAGACGGGCGGCGACGGCAAGATCATCTCCCGGCCGTCCGTCGTCACCCAGAACAACCAGCAGGCCGAGATCATCCAGGGCCGCCAGATCCCGGTCCAGACGGTGGCCAACTTCACCGTCACGACCCGGTACGTCAACGCCGCCCTGGAGCTGCGGGCCACGCCGCAGATCACGGCCGAGGGCACCATCATCATGACCATCGAGATCCAGAACAACGCCGCCGACTTCGCCAACCTCGTCAACGGCATCCCGCCCATCACCATGCAGAGCGCCAAGACCACGGTCATGGTGCCCGACGGCGGCACGACGGTCATCGGCGGCATCTACCGGACGGAGGACTCGGTGACGCGGGAGCGCGTCCCCTTCCTCCACCAGATCCCGATACTGGGCAGCATCTTCAAGAACTTCGCCCGGACCAAGACGAGCCGGGAGCTGCTGATCTTCATCACGCCCAGGATCATCAAGTAACAGGAGCAACCGCCATGAACAAGACCCTCACGACCCTCAAGATCCTGGCCGTCGCGGCCCTCGCCGTCGCCCTGGGCGCCTGCAACACGATCTCCAAGGAGACCGAGTCGAGCAGCATCATCATCATCCAGAGCATCACCGGCACGACCATGGCGGGCGAGACCGTAGCCTACCTGGAATCGGACGTCCTCGACCAGGACGGCCTGGTCCGGGCCAACAATGCCACGGCCAACATCCTCGTCCGGCTGGTCAACCCCGGCTCCATCTCCGGGCCCTCGCAGTTCAACGACGTCGTCCTGACCAACTACCGGGTGACGTACGAGCTTCCGACCGGGCCGGGCACGCCGGGCACCGACGTGCCCATGCCCTTCGACGGCAACTTCTCGACCATCCTCTGCCAGGTCGACGAGACGACCTCGATCCCCTTCGTCGTCGTCCTCGAGGCGGCCAAGCAGTCGGCTCCCCTGGTCGGGCTCATCGGGACGTCCACGGTCCTCGAGCGGCGGGCCAAGATCGAGATCTTCGGCCACGACCTGACCGATCACCCGGTCACGGCCACCGGCTACCTGACCATCCGCTTCGCCGACTACCAGGGCGCCCAGCCGATCCGCTGACCCTCAGTTCTCGCCTGCCCAAGGGCCCGTCCTCCGGGACGGGCCTTTTTTTTCGATCCTCTCCGGATTCCGGGAAGTCCCCCTCTCGGACTTCAGCTTGCAACGGAGAGCGGATTCCCAGGAGCGGACCAGGCAGGATCGGGACGGAGCACCCGGAGTCCCGATTCTGCGAAATATCGGGAGAAATCTCTTTCTTCTGATATCTCCCAGCCCCGCTTCTCCGAGCCGCTACGAAGCGGGTCTGATGGTCGCTCCGCAAGCTCCGCTCCCTGCCGCCCCTCCTCCAGCAACGGGGATCTGCGAGGACAATCCCTTCGCCGCCTCGAGAGGGAATTCCGGAAATGGGAGAAGATCAGTTATTAGGAGAAGGGGGAATACGAGAAGCTCACCGTCTTCTTGAGGCGGAGCTTGGCCAGCGACTCGCGGAGGGCCCGGTCGATGGTCTCGCGTTCCGGCGCTTTGAGGACAAACTGGACCCGGGTCAGCCCCTTGACCCGGGCGACCGGAGGAAAGGCCGGGCCGAGCACCTCGAGCCCCGTCCCGGCGGCCTTGAACAGGACCAGGAGCTCCCGCGACTTCGCGCCCAGGGAACGGACGTCGCGGCCGAGGATGGTCACTTCCGCCAGCTCGGCGAAGGGCGGGTAGCCGAGCATCCGCCGGGACTCGATCTCCTTTTCGTAGAAAGCCCGGTAGTCCCCCGCCGCGGCCGCAGCCACGGCGAAGTGGGCCGGGGCCGCCGTTTGGACGACAGCCTCGGCGCCCGGCCCGTCACGGCGGAGGTCGAGCATGGCGGAGACGGACTCGAAGGCCTTCTGGGCCGCGCGGTAGTCGGACAGCCCGAGCAGGGCCTCCGGCTTGAGGACGCCGACGAGGGGGACCCGCGGCACGCCGGGCTGATGGACGAGCAGCTGGGTGCCGACGAGGAGCGGCACGTCGCCCTTGGCGAAGTCGGCCAGCAGCGCCTCGCGCTCGGCCGGCGTCCCGGCCGTGTCCGAGTCGAAGCGGGCCACGCGCACGCCGGGGAAGAGGCGCTTGAGCTCCTCCTCGACGGCCTGGGTCCCGGCCCCGCGCCGGACGACGATGCGGCCGCCGCAGCCGTCGCAGGCCTTGTCCGCCGCCACGGCGTAGCCGCAGTAATGGCAGACCAGCCGGTCCTCGGCCTTGTGGTAGACGAGGGCGATGTCGCAGCGCGGGCAGCGCGGCACGGCGCCGCAGCCGCCGCACTCGACCTGGGCGGCGTACCCCCGGCGGTTGAGGAACAGGACGGCCGCCTCGCCCCTGGCCAGATTGGCCCGCAGCCGGGCCTCGAGCTCGCGGGATACGGCCGGCGTGTCGCGGGCGTGGTCGACCAGGGTCACTCCGGTCCGCGGCGTTCCGCTCCCCAGGTCCACCAGCCGGCCCCGCCGCGCCGCCTCGGCGTAGGCCTCGACGGTCGGGCGCGACGAGGCCAGCACGGCCACGGCCCCTTCGGCCCGGGCCCGCAGGACGGCCCCGCGGCGGGCGTCGTAGGCCGGGCTCGTCTCCTGGGCGTGGGACTCGTCCTGTTCGTCGTCGACGACGACGAGCCGCAGCCCGTCCATCTCCAGGAACAGGGCCGAGCGCGTGCCGGCCGCCAGCGCGGCCCCGCCCTCGCGAAGCTCGCGCCAGGCCTCCTCTTTGCGCTTGCCGGTCAGGCCGCCGTGGAAGACGACGGCCGTCCGGCCGTAGGCCTTCTTGAACGCGGCCGCCAGCGTCGCGGTCGGGGCCACCTCTGAGACGAGATAGAGGACGCGGCCGCCGGAGCCGATGGCCCGGCGCACGAGCGTCTGCACGGCCGCCCGACGCTCCGCGGGCGGACCGGCGATGAGCCACTCCCCCGTCCCGCCCTCGGCGAGGGCCCTCTCGATCGGGCCCAAAGGCCCGGCGTCCTTGAGCGCGTCCGGGAAGGCCAGCCCGAGCTGGACGGCGGCTTCCGCGGCGGCCGCCTTGGGAGGCGCGGGCGGCTTGACGGCCTCCCGGCGGACCTCGACGAGCCCGGACCGTTCCATCCGGGCCACCAGGCCATGGATGTCCTTGACCCCGGTGCGCCGGGCCAGGAAGAGCGGGCTCCGGCCGTGGGGGGCCACGCGCAGGGCCTCGGCCACGAGCCGGGCTTTCGGTCCCAGGCTCTTCGCCCCCAGGGCCTCGCGCCCGGCCTCGGTCAGGACGACCGCGACCTTGGACCGGGCCGCCAGCGACGGCGGCAGGGAGGCCTGGAGCACCTCGCCCCACGACGAGTGGAACTCGTCCGCCAGGCGGCCGGTGAAGGCCAGGAAGCGCCCGTCGCGGAAGGGCCGGTCTTCGAGGACCTTGACCAGCTCCTTGACCTCGAAGCCGGGGTCCGGCGGCCCGTCCGTGATCTCGACGATGAAGCCGTTCTGGCGGCGCGGCCCGAACGGGGCCACGACCCGGGCCCCCGGCCGGGCCAGGGCCCGCTCGCTCTCGGGGACGGCGTAGAGGAAGGAAGCTTCGAGGGGCAGGGGGAAGACGACCCGGGCGAACACGGTCACGCCTTGCCGACGAGGGCCATGACCTTCTGCATGTCCTCCCAGACCATGCGCCTGAGCTCCCGGTTGCCCTCGTTGCGGACGAGGTAGGACGGGTGGAAGGTCGGCATGACCGGAATGCCGCGATAGTCCGCGAAACGGCCCCGGCGGGCCGTCATGCTCTCGCGGCCGGGGGCGAAATAATCGGTCGGGGTCTTGCCCAGGGTGACGACGACCCGGGGCCGGATGAGCTCGATCTGCCGGACGAGGTAGGGGGCGCAGGCCTCCTCCTCCTCGCGCAGGGGGACCCGGTTGTCGGGCGGCCGGCACTTGACGATGTTGGTGATGTAGACCTCGTCCTCGCGGTACTTCATGGCCGCGATGATCTTGCGCAGGAGCTGGCCGGCCCGGCCGACGAACGGGCGTCCCTGGGCGTCCTCGTCGCGGCCGGGGGCCTCGCCGACGAACATGACCGCGGCCCGCCGGTCCCCTTCGCCGGGGACGGCCTTGGTCCGCAGTTGGTGGAGGGGGCAGCGCGTACAGGCCAGGACCTGACGGTCGATCTCCTCGAGGGCCGCCCGCTCGGCGGACGACTGCGGCGGCGCGCCGGCCAACGAAGGGAGCCCGGCCGCCGCGGGCGAGACGATCGGGGCCGCGACCGGGGCGGCCGCCGGGCCCGTCGCGCCTCCGTCGCGCAGGACGAACCCCGCCCCGGCCTCGGCCAGGAAGTCGAGGTGGGCCTCGAGGTCGGCCCGGACGTCAGCGGCGCTTTTTCGCAAGAGCGGCCTCGACGCGGTCGAAGATGGCGCGGCTGATCTCGCGCTTGCTCCGGCGGCCGGTCTCCTCGACCGGTCCCGACGGGGCGATGATGCGGACGGCGTTGTCCTCGGTCCCGAAGCCCTGGCCGGCGCCGACGGCGTTGGCGACCATGAGGTCGGCGCCCTTGGCCTTCATCTTGGCCCGGGCCCGGGCGGTGACGTCGTGGGTCTCGGCGGCGAAGCCGACCAGGAGCTGGCCGGGCTTCTTCTTCGCGCCGAGCAGGGCCAGGATGTCGGGCGTCCGCTCGATGGGGAGCGACGGCCCGAACTCGCTCTTGGCCGCCTTCCGGGCCCGCGTCTCCTGGAAACGGAAATCGGAGACCGCGGCGGCCATGACGACGACGTCGGCTCCGGGGAAGGCCTCGAGACAGGCCGCCTTCATCTCCTCGGCCGACGTGACGGCCACGGTCCGGGCCCCGGCGGGCGGCACGAGCGCCGTCGGCCCCGTGACGAGGACGGTCTGGGCGCCGCGGGCCAGGGCCTCGCGGGCCAGCTCGTAGCCCATCTTGCCCGTCGAGGGATTGGACAGGTAGCGGACGGGATCGAAGTGTTCGCGGGTCGGCCCGGCCGTGACCAGGACGGTCCGGCCCTCGAGGCTCTTCGTCCGGGCCAGGACGCGCAGGCCCGCCGCGACGATGGCCGCGGGCTCGGCCAGCCGGCCCCAGCCCGTGTCGCCGCAGGCCAGGTAGCCCTTCTCCGGCTCGACGAACTCGGCCCCCAGGGCCTTGAGCCGGGCCATGTTGGCTTGGGTCTGGGGGTCGAGGTACATGGCCTCGTTCATGGCCGGGGCCACGAGCACGGGCGCCCGGGTGGCCAGGAACAGGGTCGACAGGAAGTCGTCGGCGACGCCGCCGGCGAACTTGCCGATGACGTTGGCCGTGGCCGGGGCCACGCACAGGAGGGCGATCTCCTTGGCCAGGGCGATGTGCTCGATCTCGCGGCGCTCGGGCTCCTCGAACATCTCGACGATGGTCCGTGTCCCGGCCAGATTGCTGAACAGGAGGGGTGAGATGAGCTTGGCCGCGTTCGGGGTCATGACGACCTGGACCTCGCAGCCGGCCTTCTGGAAGCCGCGGACGACCTCGCAGGCCTTGTATAGGCCGATCGACGACGACACGCCGAGGGCGACCTTGCGCTTCGCGCTCACGACCGCCCCTTCCGGAAGCTGGCCAGGACGGGCTTGACGGCCCCGGCCATGGCCGCGACCCGCCGCCGCGAGGCGACGACGACGGCCTCGAGGTCGGCGACGGCCCGGTCGAGGCCGTCGTTGACGACGACGAAATCGAATTCCTTCCAGGCCCGGACCTCGGTCCGGGCGTTCTCGAGGCGCCGTTCGACGGCTTCGGGGGAGTCCTCGCCGCGTTTGACCAGGCGCCGGCGGAGTTCGGCCGCGACCGGCGGCATGATGAACACGTGGACGGCCCCGGGGACGCGGCGGCGGACCTGACGGGCGCCCTGGACGTCGATGTCGAGGACGAGGTCGCCGCTCCGGCCTTTGGCCTTGACCTCGGCCAGGGACGTCCCGTAGAGGTGGCCGTGGACGACGGCGTGCTCGAGGAAGCGCCCGGCCCGGACCATGCGCCGGAAGGCCTTGTCGTCGACGAAGTGATAATCGACGCCGTCCCGCTCCGAGGGTCGGCGCGGCCGCGTCGTGTGGGAGACCGAGAAGGCCAGGCCGCCCGCCCGCCGCATGACCTCGCGGATGAGGGTCGACTTGCCGCAGCCCGAAGGGCCGGTGACGACGAAGATCATGCCCCCCTCCCTACTCGATGTTCTGGACGTGCTGGCGGATGCTCTCGAGCTCGTTCTTGACGGCCAGGCACTCCCGGGTGATGCGGACGTCCTGGGACTTGGAGGCCAGCGTGTTGGCCTCGCGGTTGAGCTCCTGGGCCAGGAAGTCGAGCTGGCGTCCGACGGGCTCGCCGGACTTGGGCCCCAGAAGCGATTCGAACGTATCGAGGTGGGTCTTGAGCCGGCCGATCTCCTCGGCCAGGTCGTAGCGCTGGGCCATCATCGAGGCCTCTTCGGCCAGCTTGCTCTCGGCGACCGGGGCTCCGCCGTTGAGGTCGGCCAGGCGCTTGCGGATCTTGGCCTTGAACAGGGCCGGCTGGCGCTTGAACATGCCCTCGGCCCGGCGGACCTGGCGGCGGACGGCGGCCAGGTGGACCCGCAGCAGCCGGGCCGTCTCCAGCCCTTCGCGCCGCCTCAGGGCCAGGACGTCGTCGAGGGTCCGGGCGAAGCACTTCTCGAGGAAGGCGGCCTCTTTCGGTCCCAGGGCCTTGCGGCCGACCTCGACGAGCTGGGGAACGCGAAACAGGCTGTCGAGGGAGATCTCGAAGCGCCGGCCCGCGCGGCGCGAGACGCGGTCGAGCGAGACCATGATCTTCTCGAGCAGCCCCTCGTTGAGGGTGAAGTCCCAGCTCTCGGGGCTGAGCGAGACGAGGTCGACGACGACCTCGATCCGGCCGCGGTGGATGCGCTTCTGGCACAGGGCCCGCAGCCGGCCTTCGGCCTCGCCGAGCGGCGCGCCTTTGTAGGACCAGTCGAAATAGCGGTGGTTGAGGGTCTTGATGCCGATCTTCAGCCGCAGGGCGGGCGAAGCGAAGTTGCGTTCGGCGAATCCGGTCATGCCCTGGATCATGGGACGAGCTCCTTCGTGCGGACGGCCCTCAGGTCTCCCGCCGGGCCTCCGCGAACAGGGCCTTGGCGATGCCGTGGGCGTTGAGGGCCGAGCCCACGGTCAGGTTGTCGGCGACGGCCCAGAGCCAGAAACTGCGGGCCAGGACGGGATCCTTCTTGACCGGCCCGACGTGGATGCGGTCCTTGCCGGCCACGGTGGCCGGCGTGAAGGCGGCGGCGTCCCCGGCGGCCGGCAGGCGGAAGCGGTCGTTCTTCCGCAGCGCGGCCTCGACCTCGGCGGCGGGAACGTCGCGGCCGAGCTCGACGTGGGCCATGATCGAGTAGGTGTGGAAGACGGGGACGAGGACGACCGACAGGGACAGGGGGACGTCCGGCGGGCCGAGGACGCGGCGGACCTCGGAGGCGATCCGGTTCTCGAGCGGCGAGAAGCCGTTCTTATCGGGCTTGGCGGTCCGGGCCAGGAGGTTGAAGGCGACCTGGTCGGGGAAGACCTTTTTGGCCATGGCCGAGCTCCCGAGCAGGGCATAGCTCTGCTCGGCCAGCTCCTGGATGCCCTCCTCGGCGTAGGCCGAGACGGGCTCGAGGACGGTAGCCACGGCCCGGACGACGCCGAAGCCGGCCCGCAGGGTCGCCAGCAGGTGCGACAGGACGATGGCCGCCGGGCTGGCGTTGGCCACCAGGGACGGACGGTCCCCGAGGGCCCGGACGTCGTTGACGCCGGCCACGACGACCGGGACGGCCGGGTCGGCGTTGAAGGTCTCGGCGAGATCGAGGGCGCAATAGTCCTTCTCGGCCGCCAGGCGCCCGTAGCGGAGATTGGTCTTCTCGTCGGCGGCCAGGAAGACGAGGTCGAGGCCCTCGAGCGCGGCCGGGGTCAGGGCGTGGACGACCTTGGCCTCGTCCCGGAACTGGCCGAGCTTGGCGTACTCCTCCTCGACGTCGGGGTCGAAGAGCTCGAGCGAGGCCAGGGGGAACTTGGCCGCGGCCAGGACGCTGAGGATCTCCTTGCCCTTGAGGGAGTCGGAGCCGACGAGCGCGAGTCGGGGTTTGCGGGACCGGGCGGCGGGCATGGGGGTCCTAGCCGGTCCGCAGCCGGTCCGACATCAGGCGGTACATGCGGTCCTTGAGGGCCAGCTTCCTCTTCTTGAGCTCGCGCTCCTCGTCGGCCTCGGCCGGCGACAGGTAGGCCTTGGCCCGGATCGCGTCCAGGGCCTGCTCGCAGGCCCGGTGGTCGTCGTGCGCGCGGCGGAATTCCGGGTTCTCCCTGAGGAGAAGCTCCTTGAGCGCCTGTTCGTCCATCCGGTCGGTCCCTCCGGCGGCCAGAATATCATATCGAGGGGGCGGTTTCAATTTGCCCGAGGGGACATGTACCCTTGGTACGTGTCCCCGTTGTTCTCTTCCGAACGTTGACTTTAGGCCCCCGAATGTCTATACTGGACGCGCTTTCCGGCGGTCGCCGGGGCCCAACGATGGCTAGGTAGTTCAGTCGGCGACTTTTTCGCCCTCCCCATAGAGACCCCGAAAAATCCCATTTCCCAGGGGGAAACCGTTTATCGGAGCGTTTCCGGCCGTTCTGGATTTTATCTGCTTTTCCAATGGTTTGGTCAAGATCTGGTCAAGACGAATGTCGCCAGAGGTTCAAGACTATCCTCTGATACGCTTCTTGGGCTAGTCTGGGACGCGGGATCTCATTATCGCGCCGGTCAATTCGCCAACCCCATCGTCCTTGTTAACCACGTAATAGAGATAGCTTTGATGAACAATAAGTGGATCGCCGCCCAGCCTCAGCTCCTTTTTTTTGCGGTCGGCCTGATAAACGTCTATGGTCGCCTCTTTTCCTTTGGCCAACACGGATTCGGTCCGGACCATATAGAATCGGCCGTTCTCGTCGATAAGGATCTTGCGGTAGTAGGGGCGGCGATCCGCATAATGCAACTCGACATTCATCGGGGCATTCGAGTTGGTCCCTCCGATGTATCTTCTCTCCACCTCCGCTTTTTCGTCCTTGGATATCGGAATGTCTTTGGTATCGACCTTGAAGGCCGGGATGGCCGTGCCCTGAGCGTCGAGACGGGAGACCTGGCTTCCGGTATTGGGCAAGAAATACACGACGCTTCGCGGATCCAGGCAGAAGAGGTTCGTCGGGACATAGGGGTGAGGAGTCCTGACGGCCATTCCCCCGGCCATCGACATAGCCAGGTCCGGCGTCCGTAAGAACTGCCCGACCAGTTTCCCTTGGGGATTGTATTTAGCCAAGAACTCCTCCGGCTGTGAGGCGCCGAAATCGTTCTTCCGGCAAAAGAGATCCCCAGCTTTGTCAACATAGAACTCTCTGCCAACCATCATGACGGGAATATTTCTGACGAAGGTAAGATCTGCCGTAAGTACGACGAACTTAGCCCCGTCGTAAACATACAGGTTGTCGTCCATTCCCATCGTCATAACAGAGGCAAAATTCTGGACTTCTCCCGGTCCTTGGCCCTTCTTGAGAGCCGCGCGCTTAATGAGCTCCCCCCTTTGGCTTAACTTGACAACTTGGTCCCACGCCAGGGCATAGATCTGGCCTCCGGAATCGGCAGCCAGGGCAACCAGGGGGTAAGAGGAGTTCGGCATGAGGACCGATCTGTCAGCGAAGATCTGTGCGCTGAGCGGCCCGGCGTCCTGGGAAGAGCTTGAGCAAATACCGAGAGAGCTTCCCATCAAGACCATTAGGATCGCAGTTGAGATCAGACGCATCCCGAACCTCCCTATTCAGATCTTTACTCAAGATGGTATCAGAACTGTTGGCTAGAATTCCCAATTTTCTTCGTGGGTGCATTCGCCTGACCTGCCCCCTAACATTGTGCCAGCCCTAGAGTGAACGTTCCGACCACATGCGCCTCCGGCGCCGGTGGCTTGTATCCCAACGAGCTGTGCGGCCTGATACGATTGTAGGTCTTTCGCCAGGCCT